>MKWU01000131.1_pt1 | contig 134376 bp, 109 predicted proteins | sample 809101 | NCBI WGS metagenome assembly MKWU01 (sample SAMN05860141, study PRJNA318959) | sponge metagenome | host: Aplysina aerophoba | place: Slovenia: Piran, Adriatic Sea, Gulf of Piran | collected 2013-05-07
GGCAGATACAGCGTTAAAAGATGCTATTCAACACATCAAAGATCGTCACTATGCTGATGAGTATAAGCAGTTCAAACAACCTATTCACCTCTTAGCGATGGTTTTTAACAAGAAAGATCGTAATATTGTTGGGATTCTCCATGAGGAGTTAGATGATGGTTCGTAAGCGTTGTTAATCTTTGAGCTTGTATGGTGCCTATGGAGGCTTGTGTAGAGCTGCTCAGATATTTCTGTCCATGTAATGATGCATAAACACGTCTTCATGTTTTATTTTTTGGCTTTGATGATGTTACGTACATGTCTCATGGTAAACATGTACTAGAACTTCCCTATGTCGTTATAAGCTAAGAATATAAAATATGCATATTGATGTAGTGTGAAATCTGGATAGGATAAAAAACAGTGTTTATTATCGGTTGTATGGGGGGGTTGTATAGAAAAGCCGTGAAGGAACTATGTAACGGTTAACAACCACCTAAGGAGATCGTGTTGCAAGCAGGTGGTTGCGTAATCTGTAAACGTAATCTGTAAACGTAATCTGTAAATAGGTGCTGATGTAAAGTGCAAGCTGACAAGTAAATCCTTTCTCATCTGGTTACAGATAGCATATGCTTTGGAGGTTAGCTGACAGTGTGTAGGTTTTTTCTTTGAAGGCAAGTTTATGGTGTAGCGGGCTATGGGTTGTGATAGGATTTGATGCTGTATTGGGTAAATTTACTTAAGCCTCTTTTGGTTGTTGTTGTATAAAATGAATGGATTGTTTTCTAAACAGCAGCAGCTGCATGTCGCTGGGTTGTTGCGTCATATCTTGTTTTTAGCAGTCATGATTGTTGGGACTGTTGTTTATTGTGTGGTGGGACAAAAACATGACACATTGGTGGCAGCTGTGGCAGCAGGGTGGTCGTTTACAGTGCTGGTATGTTTTGTATTGGGACATGTGGCATCGTTTGCTGCTGTGGGGCAAAGGGAGGACGAGCTATTAAGTCAGTTTAAATGGCCATGGAAGCGTCTTTCTTATGGCTTTATGATAGCTAAGTGGCTGATTATAGGCCTGGGATTTTATGTGTTATGGAAAACAGACTATAAAAATACTCATATATATAGCTTATTGATAGGTGTGTTTTTGGGTTATGGTGTTTTTGTTTTAGCTTGTGTGATATCCCAGAAGCCTGCAAAACAAGAAGACCCCGCCGCTAAGCCATAAAACAATGTTCTTTGAGCTTTGGTAATATCATGACCATGATTTTGTAAACATTTTCTGTTAACTGAGGTGTGTGATTATATGAGATGTTTTGTGTTGGTGCGGTTAGCTGTATGGTGGTTGGTTGGCAGTGTTGTCTTCACAGGTGTGGCATGGGCAGCTGGTTCTGGTGGAGAAGACAGTGCGGTACCTACGTTTTTTAATATCTATCAACAGATTGCTTATGTGTTAGGGCTTTCTGAGAAGGTTTATCCTTTTATGAGTGCTCTATTGGCGCTTGCTGTGATTGCTGTGATGGGGCTGAGGTATCGTTCTTATGTTAGAAGGTGTCTTGCTAGTGATCAGCTAGAGCCTAAAGAAAAGTTTTCTTTAGAATCTCTTACAGAAACCATTGCCAAGTTTATTTATGATCTTTCTAAAGATCTTTTTTCAAAAGCGTCTCCCCATGGCACAGCTTTAATAGCATCTTTGTTTTTGTTTGTGTTGGTTATGAATCTTTCCGGGCTGATTCCTTTTTTGCCTCCTGGGTCTGGGGATTTTTCAGCCAATCTCGGCATAGGGCTTTCGGTGTTTGTGGTTTATCATGTTGCAGGCATACGGGCTCAAGGATTTTGGCCGTATATAAAGCACTTTAGTGGTCCTAAAGTGAACATTCCAGTGCTGGGTTTATTGCTGCCTATTTTGATCTTTGTGGTAGAGATTATCTCTCACAGCTTTCGTCCAGTTTCCTTGAGTCTGAGATTGATGGGTAATATCTTTGGAGACCATATGCTGGTGGGAGTGTTTACTGGCATGGTGACATGGTTTATACCATCTCTTTTGTTGTTCTTTGGTGTGCTGGTTTCCATCGTACAGGCTTTTGTGTTCTCATTACTTAGTGGAATTTATCTTTCCATGGCAGTATCAGAGGATCATTGATAATATGTTGCAAACATAGAAACGTCTTGTTAGAGTTCACAACAAGTTGTTATCTAAATCTATGTGTTCTTGGTTTTTTAATCGTTTTATTTCATTTAATTGAGGGAGTGAATCATGGAGCAGGGACTTGTTGCTTTGGCTGCAGGCTTAGCTATTGGATTGGGAGCTTTTGGAGCGGCTACAGCACAGGCAAAAGCAGCAGCTGCCACATTTGAAGGTGTTACACGTAATCCATCTTCAAAAGATGCTGTGTTTGTACCATTTATCTTGGCTCTGGCTTTTATGGAATTCCAAGCGATCTTGGCATTTATTGTGGCGTTTTTACTTCTCCAAGGTTAATTTAAAAGCAGGCGCTCAAAAGCAATCTTTCCGTATGGCTCATATTCTGAAATATGATGTGAGCAAAAGAATATGAGTCATTATGAGTAATAGTAACTATGAGCCATAAAAACACAGATGAAACGGCAGTTAAGGTTGTATAAGACAGTAAAGAAAGTGGGTTTTGTGCGCTTGCCTTGTGGTTCTTATTTCTAGGGCCTATACCTATAATAAGCGGTATCAAAAACGTACAAAAAGAGCTTATATTTCGGTTTCATATGAAACGAAAAACAGCAAAAAAAGACAGTTATATCAGGCACTTACACACATTTTTGGGAAGAGGCTAAAAAAGAGCTATGGCACATATTTTGGCTATTTCCAATCAAAAAGGCGGTGTGGGAAAAACCACTACAGCTGTGAATTTAGCAGCTAGCATAGCAGCATCAGAGCGGCGTGTGTTGTTGGTGGATTTGGATCCTCAATCCAATGCTAGTTCTGGTTTAGGTGTTTTTGAAACAGACATTAATAAAGATATGTATCACGTGTTGGTAGATGAATGTCCCCTTTCTGAGGTTATTGTCCACAGTGAGTTGGAATATCTTGATGTGGCTCCAGCCTCTCAAGATCTTATTGGTTCTGAGGTGGAGTTGGTGTCCGTGATTGGTAGGGAGGTGCGCTTACAAGAGGCTTTAGAGTCATATAAAATGCATTACGCTTATATCATCATCGATTGTCCTCCTGCCCTTGGTCTTTTAACGGTTAATGCTTTAACAGCAGCGGATAGTGTCTTGATTCCCTTGCAAACAGAATATTATGCTTTGGAGGGATTATCTCAGTTGATGAAAACCATCGCCTTGATTCAAAAGCGTTTGAATCCTCGCCTGGATGTTGAAGGTATTCTCTTGACTATGTTTGATAAGCGTAATCGGTTATGCCAAGATGTTGAGCGTGACGTACGCAAAGCTTTTCAAGATAAAGTGTTTCCTGTGGTGGTGCCTCGTAATGTCAAGCTTTCGGAAGCTCCTTCTTATGGCAAACCTTGTCTTCTTTATGATGTATCTAGCAAGGGAGCTTTGAGCTATTTGGAATTAGCTCGTTTGTTGATAGTGCGTCATGATTCTGCAGAGAGTCCTTCTAACGGCTCCACAGGAGAGTCTTCTGCTGCTTCTTCTGTGGTGTCATCTCAGGTCCCTTCTACTCATAGCGAAAGGAGAGTGTGATGCAAGGATCACAAAAGCATCGGAAGTCAGGGCTGGGCCGAGGAATAGAAGCTTTGCTTGGAGAAGAAGATGTGAGTCGTACGATACGTGGTGCTAGTAAACGTGATGTTTCTGCAGCGGGTGGTCTGCCGTCATCGCCTCTTAAGGAGGTGGATATTCGTCTTGTGGCACCTAATCCCCAACAGCCACGTAAACATTTTAGTGCCCAAGAGCTCTCGGAGTTGGCTTCTAGTATTCGTCGTGATGGTGTGTTGCAGCCTATTGTGGTAACGAAACAGCGCAATGTTTATTATGTGGTGGCAGGTGAGCGCCGTTTGCGTGCTGCAAAGGAAGCGGGGCTGAGCACGGTACCGGTGCTGATTAAAAAAGGTGTTAGTGATCGTGATCGCTTGCGGTTAGCTCTTGTGGAAAATATTCAGCGTTCCAATTTGAATATTTTTGAAGAAGCTTTGGCGTATAAGAGTCTGATGGAAAACTTTGCTCTTTCTCAGTCAGAGTGTGGAGAGTTGGTGGGTAAAAACCGTTCTACGGTGGCTAATGCCATTCGCATGTTGGACTTACCGGCTCCTTTGCATAACGACATTGTTTCGGGTGTGATTTCAACGGGGCATGCGCGAGCGTTGTTGTCACTGCCTACAGCTGATCAGCAGCTGGAGGTGGCTGATTTGGTTAAAGAGCGCAAAATGACCGTGCGTGACACAGAGGATATGTGTCGGGGCAAGAAAAACCAAAAACGTGCTCCTTATAAGCGCCGTGGTGTTTCTGGTGCTGCTGTGGATCCCAATATTCAACGGATGGCAGATCATCTTCGCGAGAGTTTGGCCACTAAGGTAAAGATTGCTGGCAGTAGTGAAAAGGGCATTATTGAATTGCATTACTATTCGGCTGAGGAGCTTCAGCGTCTTGTTGGGTGTATGGGTGTGAATTTTGAGTTGTAGTTGTTGTGTGGGGTTGTTTACGAGAAGGATGGCATTATGGCGGGTATTAATTTAACGCCTCAGGTCCCGGTGATTTTAGGGCAAGCTTTTGTTTTCGCTCTAGCTTATATGCTTGTGAAGCGCTTGATTATGGAGCCTTATGCGGCTTTGCGCAAGCGTCGGGAATCTGTGACACAGGATGTGGTTTATGATGTCACAGGTATTTATAGCACTATTGAAGAGCGCAGGCTGCAGATGAAAGAGGATAGAGAAGCAACACTTGCTGTGATGCAACAGCAGCGTGAAGAGGCTCGCCAAGCAGCCTATGAAGAGGCAAAGCAGATTGTAACTAAGTCGCAACAAGAGGCAGATGATCAAGTGGCATCTCATGCGAGCAAGGTTGCAGAGTTATTAAGTCAAGAAAAGCCAGCCGGTGTTCGGTTAGCCCAAAGTCTTGCGGGCGATATTTGGCAGCAGGTGTTATCGGATTCGAGATAAATGGTTTTTGGGTGTGGAGTTAGAGGTAAAAAGCATTGAGTGGAATAGATTTTCATAGTTTTTATGTGCCCATGATCAACTTTATGGTTTTTGGGATACTGTTTTTTTTGGCCTTTCGTTCGTTGTTTAGGGGTATGGCTAAGGCGCAAAAAGAGGAGTTTCTGCAAGCTAAGCTTGAGGCTCAGGCAGAAAAAAAGGCTGCAGAAAATATGTTAAATGAAGTGTTGTTTGAAGAAAGAGAGCTAGCTAAAAAACTTCATGCCATCAAAGAGCAGGCGGTAGTAGATAATCAAAGCAGAGCAGAGCAGTTGATCAAGGATGCAGAGTTTCATGCAGCTCATATTCTTGAGGAATCTAAGCGTTTGATTGATGCAGAGTATGAGCGAGCTCGTCAAAAGCTTCAAAAAGAGCTTCTTAGCCAGTTGGAAGCGTGTATTGCTGATCAGGCCCCTAAGTTTCTTACCGCTAAGAAAAAACAATCTTATACAGCAGCACAGCTGAGTGTTTTACAGCAGTGTGCATCCCCATCACAGCCAAAAGAGAGCTAAGTTTGTTATGTCTGATGTTTTAAGTCGCGATACGGTGGCGCGTTGTTATGGCAATGCTTTGTTTGATGTTATGAGTGCGAGTGAGAGCTTTGCTGATGACGTGAGAGATTTTGTGTATTTGGCAGATTTGGTGTCAATAGCTGAGATGAAGGCTTTTTGGAGCTCTCCTTGGGAGTCGCTTGAGCGTAAGCAGCGTTTTTTAAGAGAAGTGGTGTTATCAGAAGTTGTAGGATATTTTTCTGAGGCGATATGTAACGCTTTAGAGGTGATGTTAGCTGAGCAAAGAATGGACATTGTTTTGGGTGCAGCAAAGGTACTTCAAGATTTAGCAAGAAGTCATCTTCAAGAACTCAAAGGAGTGGTGGTGTTTGCAGAACCTCAGCCTCAAGAGTTTGTTATGGCTGTAAAGAAAGGTGCTCAGCTTATCTTTGGTGATTTCTTGGAGCTTGTGGAGCGTGTTGATCCAGAACTTATTGCTGGGTTTGAAGTGAGGGTTGGGAATTTGCGTTATGATGCATCTCTTGCAAATCATGTAGCTCATTTAAAGAGTTATTTAGCGGCACAGCAAGAGTATTGAGGGTATTGTATGAATCCATGGGCTTTTTGGTTTGCGGCTGCATGGATGATGAATATATGGGTATGAGCATAAGAGCATAAACCGTGGTTGTTGATGAGAGGGAAGGATAGTCAATGAAAGAAATCCAGGTGGATGAAGTCAGGCAAGTGATTGCAGAGAAGATTCGTTCATTTCAGCATGATGTGGATATACAAGAAACCGGAGCGGTATTGGTAGTGGGTGATGGAGTGGCTCATATCTATGGCTTGGAAAGAGTCATGGTGGGTGAGCTTGTGGAATTCTTTGGTAGTACCTCTGGTAACACAGCGAGTCACACAGCGAGTCACACAGCGAGTCACACAAGAGGTGTGGTATTGAGTCTTGAAGAGAATTATGTGGGTGTGGCGGTGTTAGGTGATAAAGCTGCCGTGAAAGAAGGAGATCAAGTTAGGCGTTTAAAAACCATCAACTCGGTACCGGTAGGAGAGGGTTTGCTTGGTCGTGTGATTGATGCTGCTGGTGAGCCACTGGATGGTAAGGGGGCTATTGAGGCTGTAACTCATGCAACTGTGGAGGTGAAAGCTCCTGGTATTATTCAAAGACAATCGGTTCATGAGCCACTTCAGACTGGTTTAAAGTGTGTGGATTCCATGGTTCCTATTGGTCGTGGCCAAAGGGAGTTGATTATGGGCGATCGCCAAACCGGTAAAACAGCTATTGCTATTGACACCATATTGAATCAAAAAGGCAAAGATGTAGTGTGTGTTTATGTGGCTATTGGTCAAAAGCGCTCTACGGTTGCTCAAATCGTTGACCGTCTTGCTGCTGCTGACTCAATGGATTACACCATTGTTGTTTCCGCTCCTTCTACGGATCCAGCGGCTATGCAGTTTTTGGCTCCTTATGCTGGGGTAGCTGTTGCTGAATGGTTTATGCAGCAAGGTAGGCATTGTTTGGTGGTTTATGATGATCTTTCTAAGCAGGCTGTTGCGTATCGTGAATTGTCTTTATTGTTGAGGCGTTCTCCGGGTCGAGAGGCTTATCCTGGTGATGTTTTTTACATTCATTCCCGTCTTCTGGAAAGGGCTTGCAAGCTTTCTGATGATCTTGGTGCGGGTTCTATTACGGCATTGCCTATTGTGGAAACACAGGCAGGTGATATTTCAGCTTACGTTCCTACCAATGTGATATCCATCACCGATGGTCAGATCTTTTTGGAGTCGGATTTGTTTTTTTCAGGTATCCGTCCTGCTATTAATGCTGGGCAGTCGGTATCACGGGTGGGTGGTTCGGCACAGATTCCGGCTATGAAAAAAGTTTCTGGGACGGTGCGTTTAGAGTTGGCTCAGTATCGAGAATTAGCTGCTTTTGCTCAGTTTGGTTCGGATCTTGATGTAGCTACTCAAAAAACCCTTAAGCGTGGTGAAGTGTTAGTGGAAATATTGAAGCAGTCTCAATACAGTCCTTTAGAGGTAGGTTTGCAGGTTGCTACCCTTTATGCGGCAACTCAGGGGTATTTAGATGAGTATGAGGTATCTTCTTTGAAAGGTTATGAGGTAGGCCTTCATGCCTTGCTTGCTGAAGAGCATGCTGCTTGGTTGGCTCAGGTGGCTGGTGGTGCGAAATTGTCAGGTGATTTAGAAACCGAATTGCGCAATGTATTGGATGCTTATAAAGAGAGGTTTACGGCTTAGTGGCTAGTTTGAAGGAAACAAAACGTCGTATTGGCAGTGTTAAAAACACAGAAAAAATCACCAATGCTATGCAGCTGGTGTCAGCTTCAAAGTATGCGCGTACCTTGCATAAAAAACAGGTAGCAGCTAAGTATTTATCTCATCTCAGCTCTATGCTAGATCGGTGTGTCAAGGAAGCTCATCTCAGTAAACATCATAAAGCCCAAGCAGGTCAAACACATATAAAAAACAGTGTTTTGGCAGCTTACCAAACCCCAGGTGATGTGATGGCAAGCCAAAACACATCACCCAAAGAGTTGCTGGTGGTATTGAGTGCGGATCGTGGTTTATGTGGGGCTTTGAATGCACAGCTGATTAAAAAGGCTGCAAGTGAAATAACAGCCTTACAGGGTAGGCAGGTGGAGGTGTTGTTGTGGGGTAAAAAAGCTTGGACTTTGGCTTCACAGAGTCAAGCGGGTTCAGCTACATTCTTAGAGCGTTGTACTTACAGCCAGATGGCTCAAGAGGGTGTGGTGTTTGCTAAGAGTGGGGAGTTTCTTGCCGGTTTTCAAGCAGGACGTTGGCAGCGGGTACGTTATGTACTACCGGTGTTTGAAAATGTTCTTGTACAAAACCCTTTATGCCAAACGCTTTTGCCTTTGGATGTAGAGGCTTTGCAAAAAGAATTTTCTGATCAGGATAGCAGCAGCTATGGTGTGAAACTGTTAAGTGAGCCAGCCAGTGATGAGTTAGCAGTGATGTTGGCCTCTCAGGTGTTGTATGCGCAGATGCATTACGCACTTTTGGAAATGGAGGTATGTGAGCATGCAGCGCGGATGACGGCTATGGATAATGCTACAAAAAACGCCAGTGAAGTCATCAAACAGCTTACTTTAGAATACAATCGCGTGCGTCAGGCAGCTATTACAACGGAGTTGGTCGAAATCACCAGTGGTGCCGAGGCTTTATAATCATGAGGCCGTCTAAAAACGTATGAACTAGTAAACATGAGCTTAGGAAACACAACCCATAATATCAAAAAACCTATTGTTAAAGAGCATCTATTTATTTGAGGGAGATGATAAAGGATATGGATCAGCAAGTAGATCAAAGTCAGGGGCGAAAGTCACAACAGAGTAACGCCGCTTCGCTTACTCAGCGGGATAATGGCGAAATTGTGCGTGTGATCGGTCCGGTGGTGGATGTGAGGTTTGCTCAAGGAGAGTTGCCGGCTATTTACGAGGCTCTTAAGGCTACCAACCTGACCATTTCTAAAGAAGCCGATAACCTCACCCTTGAGGTAGCTCAGCATCTTGGAGATCGTGTGGTACGCACGATTGCTATGGACCTCACCGAGGGGCTTAGTCGTGGTATGGCTGTGAAACGTACCGGTAATCAGATAACGGTACCGGTGGGTAATGCGGTTCTTGGTCGTATTATCAATGTTACCGGTGATCCTATTGATGAGGCGGGTGCTATTAAGGCAGCAGCCACAGCTCCTATTCATCGCCATCCTCCTGCTTTTACGGAGCTTTCAACGAAAGAAGAGATCTTGGTCACAGGTATCAAGGTGGTGGATCTGATGGCTCCTTATTTAAAGGGCGGTAAGATTGGCTTGTTTGGTGGTGCGGGGGTTGGCAAAACCGTTATTATCCAGGAGCTGATTAATAACGTAGCCAAGCAGCACGGTGGTTATTCGGTGTTTGCTGGTGTGGGTGAGCGTAGTCGGGAAGGCAATGATTTGTATCATGAAATGCGCGAGGCCGGTGTTTTGGATAAAACCTCTTTGGTTTTTGGCCAGATGAATGAGCCTCCTGGTGCTCGGGCCCGTGTGGTTCTTTCAGCACTTACGGTGGCTGAACATTTCCGTGATCAACAGAACCAGGATGTGTTGTTGTTTGTGGATAATATTTTTCGTTTCACGCAGGCGGGCTCAGAGGTTTCAGCTTTGTTGGGTCGTATTCCATCGGCTGTGGGTTATCAGCCGACGTTATCTTCGGAGATGGGAGAGGTCCAAGAGCGCATTACCTCAACCACCAGTGGTTCCATTACATCGATTCAGGCGGTGTTTGTACCAGCAGATGATTACACGGATCCTGCTCCAGCCAACACCTTTGTGCATCTTGATGCCAGCACAAACCTAGAGAGACGTATTGCTTCTTTGGGGATATATCCTGCTGTGGATCCTTTGGCATCGAGTTCAAGAATTCTTAATCCTCAGGTGGTGGGTGAGGAGCATTATCAAGTGGCTCGTCAAGTACAATCCACTCTGCAGCGTTATAAAGAGCTTCAAGATATTATTGCTATTTTGGGGATGGATGAACTTTCTGAAGACGATAAACTCACGGTAGCTCGAGCTCGTAAGATAGAGCGTTTCTTTTCTCAACCGTTTTTTGTAGCCGAACAATTTACGGGTACTAAAGGCCAGTTTGTAGAGCTAAGAGATACAGTGCGTGGTTTTAAGGATATTCTTGAAGGCAAACTCGATGATATTCCTGAACAAGCGTTCTTGTATTGTGGTGATATCTCTATGGTTTATGACAAAGCCAAGACCTTTGTGTAATAGTTGTATCTTCTTCTACGAAGCTCAAAAACCTTATCATAGCCTTGTTGCGGTGTTGAGATGGTTGGTGGCCGAGATGGGTGGTATAAGTTTTGTATTGTATTGATATGATTATGATATATGATACGGACAAAGCTTGAAGTGCCGCGAGCCGTTTAAAAAAGGACAGCAGTAAACGAGCTATCAATTTTTAAGAACCGCGTGTGACGCTTGCCAAGAACCCGCTTGCTACTTGCTAAGAACCATTGTGGGTTTATGCGAGCTGATATATGTATTGAAATATGTGAATATGGAATTTTAAGAGTTTATTTTCAGGGAATAGTAGTGATGTTTACTGAGTCAAAGTTACGTGTAAAAGTGCTTTCTGCAAGTGAAGAGCTGGGTGATTATCCGGCTTGGGAAGTTCGTATTCCATCACATAAAGGTGAGATGGGTGTGCGTCCATCTCACAGTCCTTTGCTAGGAGCCCTTTCTGTGGGAGTGGTACGTATTCAATCGGAACAGGTATCTCGTGGTGATCTCCACTGGTTTTTTGTTTCAGGTGGCTTTTTTGAAATAACCGATAGTTCTTTGGTCTTGCTTGTAGATACATGGGAAGAAGCTTCATCTATTGATTTTGCTAGAGCTGATGAGGCTCGCGAGCGTGCTTTAGGGCATTTGAAGGCAAGTGATAGCAAGGTAGATATTCCGCGTGCTCTTGCAGCTCTTAAAAGAGCTGAAGCACGATTGTCTTTAAAAGAGGTGCTAAAGCACGGTGGTATAGCAGCTCCTCGTAATCCTTCTACTCGAAGTAGCTCTTCGGGCTCATCATCTGTGAGTGAAAAAGAACGCGCTGTGGTGAATGCATAGCTTGGTGTATTTGAGCGTAATGGGTATTCTTGATCCTTTCTTCACGTGTCACGAGATCTCGCTATCGGTGATCAAAGATAATGTATTTATGGATGTCTACGGAGCACAGCTCGAAGGAGATTTCTGTAATGATGCTAGCGTTTATGACAAGCAAAAATAAGTGCTGGTGTGAGTAAAAAATAAAATGCAAGAGCTTTGCTATGTGTTGTCATTGAGTTTCTGGTCTAGGCTAGCTATTCATTTAGTACGCCTTGTTGTAGATTTTTGATAGCGAGTACAAATTTCTTCTATCACCTTTTTAACTTTCAAGGGCGTTTTCACAACCTTCATCTTCACTTTTACCGTTCCTCTACCAGTAACAATAATCGTACCAAACCCGAAAATCCGCCCAAAAATACCCTGATTTATACTCACTGATTCTACCGCCTCTAATCGCAGCTCGCATGTTTTCCTTGTTATGATGCCATGTTTTTCTATAATCCGACGATTGGTTATGCCATACTCAAAGCTTCTATAGAAAAAATACAATATAGCAAGAAATCCGAAAAGCTCCGTAAAGCGCCAAAAGATTTTTGTAGCTTCTTGGGAAAAGAAAGGCATCACAGTAAACTTATCATTTATTATCGTCATACTTAAAATGACTGTTATTAGTAACATATATAGTAACATATATGCAATCCAAAACGCGGGGTAGAGAACAATGGTCGGCATAATAAATAGGTGTACTTTAAAAGTAGATAGAATCCTTTCATTACGAGCCAAAGATTTTTTTATGTACAATTCAAGAAGCTCCTATGCATTGTCTGTTTTCAAGTTACGTCCCCACCAAAACTAGGACCGCAAAATCCACCACTTCACCTTTATGCCATCACCTCAACCCTTTCAAAGTTTCTCATCAAAAACGAAATTCTTGTGCTTCAAATACAGCGCCAAGGTTAATAGTTAAGCCTCTCAAAAGGCCTGTTTAAGCCTTCTAACACTTAGCTGTTAACTTCTCTCGGTAGGATTTTCTTCTTTTAAAATGATATGATGGGATGGGTTAATGATTCGATCCATCACGGTTAGTATGGGCAATCACTTTGTTGGTTTTCTGTCCTGTAGGTCAACTACAACGGACTTGCCAAAAGAACTTCTTGGATGGCTTTTCTTGTTCTCATGCTTGTTTTTTCTTTACCTCCCATAAAGATGTCGTCTACTTTCAACAAGTCTTTGTGCCATAAAATACGCTGACTTTTGAGTCATACCAAGCTTTCTATGTAGCTTCATGCTTGACACGCCCTTTAGAGACGCTATCCACATATGAATGGCAATGGCCCATTTCTGATAATCCATTTTAGAATGCTCCATAGCACTGCCAATTTTTACGCTGAAGTGCCTACGGCAATCCCTACATTAATAAGGCATAGGCTTTTTGGTCTTGGTAGAATTAACCTTAACACTTCCACAGCGAGGGCAACAAAGGCTTTCTCTTTTTATTCCCCATCTTGTACATTCAAACCATTTCTCGGTAGTCTCATCATTTGGAAACCTATCAAATAGTTCTATTATAGTTATTCCTTTTCTGTGTGATGTATCCAATTTTTTATGTTTTCTCTTAGCCATTCTTGACCTCTCCATTTAGTTTTGGTAATTTACTAGCCGGCTCTGTGAGGTTAACTAGAGAAGGTCCTGGGTATTCAAATGTTTGCTTTTCAAGTAGACACTAAAGGCTGGAAAGTTTTATTTGAATTCTTGGTTATTGCTCATATGCATAGATGGCATCACTAACCTATCTATCAGATTATTTTAAAAGAAGATTTTTTATGAAAAACATACTGCACTGGCTTTTTTTATGCATCTTGAGTGCAAGCTCTTTTTCGTCGGGTTTTTCTCAAGGAGAGTCAACGAAAGTTAACCCAAAACCCTTGTTAGATGATCCGGTCATTCAAGAGGTGTATGAAACCTTAGTGGATACAAAAAAAGACATAGCCATAGAAGAAAATTTATTAAAAAAAAGAGTCGCTACTCTTGTGGAGTTAGGAAATGTTGTGGAAGCAGATGATTTGATGAAAGAAGTAACAGCTATTCTTGATCAAAAAGAAGAGTTAGCTCTAGAAAAAGCCCGAATAAATATAGCTAAAGCTTTAATGAGACAAGGTAAATTAGCTGAGGTTGAAGCTATACTTAATGAACAAACCGACGCTCTTTTCAAAAAGGATGAAGTCTTGACCATTGTTGTTGACGAAGAGTCTGGTGAAACAGTAGAGCTTACACTTTCAGAAAATGAAGAAAGTGTGTTATTAAAATCTTTGTGCTCTATTCATACAGGAGCGTATTCTGATCAATGGCCCTACTTTGATCTGGTTTTACTTGGAAGCTCCATAGTTTTTGCCATCACAGGAACGGTGTTATTACTAGCAAAAAAGCCGATGATTGCTCTAGGTTTTTATAGCGCTAATATACTTGGAAATACTTTTGTATGGGCAAGTGCTGCGGTCCGTAAAGGGCATGCACAAAAACACGCTCACATCAAAAGTCTAAAAGAAGAATGTGCTCAATATAGCGAAAATTCTTTGTACTGATTTTACCCACAGAATATGGATTACTACGGTATCGGTGGCCTTTTTTCATTTTTATCAGCAAGTGGTTGCTCGCAAAAATCTTTGATATCAAGATGGGCAATTTTTGTTATAACATTGATTTTGGTAGCATCATTAAGTCATGATATATTGGGTTATCTTTCTATTTATGTTTTTATGTTATGTCACTTTTTGCTTTTGCTAAGGACAAACACTTATGACAGAGTTATATCATTACCGTGGTAGTCGGTGTGTCACATTAGCCTTAGGAACACTGCTCATTTTAGGGCTGAGTAGTTGTGCCCATACTGACTGTCCGTCTGGTTTTGTCAAGGACTCGGTTGGTTGCGTTGATGCCAGTGTTAATCCACCTCGAATCTGTAATCCAGGACCTATGGCCCACTTTAGCATCGACGGAGAAGAGGCCAAAAAACATCCTTCCTGTAGTGTGTACTCTAGCTCTCAATCAGGCACAAAGTCGAAATCCAAAGGTCGTAAGAAAAAATAAGCTCTTGTTTAGCTGGCTTCTAAGTTTACAGATGATGGCAAAGGTCGTTGTGGGAATTTTTCGATATCACCGCTGCGTCCTTGTAGTAAGTAAATAAGCTTTGGTTAAGGTTAAATCTTGCGGCGGTGCTAACTTGTTAAAAGAAGTCATTAACTGTTGTTCCTTATGGATGGTATTTGTGAGAATTTTCAAAGACACCCATAAGAGGCTGCATTAAGCAGTCTTCATCCTATGTGATCACTTTAGACTGCGAAATTATACGCAATCGGAAGCTACTGTTTTGCAAGCCTGGCGCAGAACATATGGCTAGCACCATTTTTATTATTTAAAAACAAGAGAGTTGTAGTGTGTGCTTTTAAGGACAAGTGCACACAAAAAGTCTGTTATTTAAAGGTGTTACGGTTTTAGTTGAGCTTGAAATGTTAACTTTAGGGGATTATTTACCGCAAGCTCTGCGAATATCTATGGGTGATTGATAGTCGTATGCTCTTGGATCTGTTTTGAAACGACTTTTATTGCGAAATTTTGCAAGCATTTCTGACTTAATGGTTAGTTTTTTGTTGATGAGTCGGTTTCTATCACATAGTACTCCGGCTGTGATGTTTGTTGTGCTGCGTTGCATCATTATATAAGTCATACCTTGTTCAAGATCATAAGATTTATCGTGAGCACTCAGCTTTGCACCTTTAGCTGGAATGCCTACAACATCAATGCGTTGTGTAAAGCTGATACCGTCTGTTGATACACAACTAGTGGTGAGTATCATAGTTAAAATAGCAAAGCTTTTGATGAGACCGCCTATCATACATGTCCTTTCTGTCTAAGGATGTATACAGCTACAGTGTTGTGTACCACTATATGAAGTGGTCTTGTTGTAGCCGTAAGTGATTACGCGGCAAGGTGTCGTAATTTTTTGGCAGCACTTTAGACTTCTTTAGTACTGTTATAAAGAAAGTTATAACAGTGTAAAGTTAGTATTATGTGCTCTGCAGTACTGTAGAGGGATGGACTGATGGGAATAGATGAGTGTACTACATGAAGTGCTAAAACAATCCACTGCAATGTTTTTTGACGTTTTGTTCTGCTGCAGAAAGCTTTGTTTTGGCGTTGTTTTCTGCGGTATTTAAGTACCCAAGTGCGTTTTGTGCTGCTTGTGGCTTTTTTCCCGGATATAACCCATATCCACTGGCACTATGGACTGCGCTTAGATCGTCGCATAATGGATCAATGATGTTGTATGCTTCACCAGTCCATTTACCTAGACTCCAATCAATGTCTTTCATATAGCCGAGTTGTTTTCTGCTACAAAAAGAGCTTGCAGCTCCTACATCTTGACCATTGGCGTAATTTTTCATGCGTGTAAGGTCATCTAGAAGTGAGAGAAGATCTTTATTTGTCTCTTTAGCTTTTTTACAATCAGTGGTATCGCTGTCTGCAACCTCTAAAGATCCTGATGTGTCTACCGCTTGCCCTGCCCCACAGTTAGTAGGCAAAAAGAGGAAAGGAATAAACAACAGCGGTTGTAGTTTTGTAAGAGGGTTCTCGCAAGATCTAAGGGTCATGATTGACATTTCCCCCCTAGACTTACTGGCTCGCTATAATCCCAACCAGAGTTTGTGACGCCATCGACGACCCACCCTGGAATACCGCCCCAGACAAGATTACCTAGAAGGAACCAAAGGCTAGGGACTGTTCTTAGGACTACAGGATCTTTTGTCTTTTTCTTACTTCGTTTGGATTGTTTAGAAGAACAAATAACAGAGGCAGCCACATTAGCGCGACTTCTTTTGAGGATGATCTGGTTCATGCCCGGATCAAGATCAAAAGTACCATAAGGTGTTTTAAGGGATTCAGCAGTTTCAGGGACATCGAAAATTTCGACGGTTTGATGTCTATCTAGAACGATAGTTGCGCAGCTGGAGAGTAGTAATGCTGCTGGAAAGATAGCTAAAGCTGAAAGATGGTTCTTGGTTCTTGGTTCTTGGTTCTTGGTTCTTGGTTCTTGGTTCTTGGTTCTTGGTTCTTGGTTCTTGGTTCATAGAAGTGTCCTTGTCTGGTGCCATAAATAATACAATATAGTAGATGTCAAGCGTTTTTCGTCAGGGCTGTTTGATTCTTTAGTTGTATGGTTATTATTTTGTTATGACTGTGGTTGTCATAGTCTTTTTGTGCGTTTTTCACAACGTAGATACAAGAAGGGTATAAGAGGTGGTTTTTAGCTAAGTATAGTAGCTAAGTCACTAAGAAAAATAAGCACTTGATTGGGTTTTAGAAAATGGAATAGATGCTAAAGTATGTTATCGTCCGAATCTATGAGCTACTAGGGTCATTCATATGAAATGCAGTGTCCTTTGATTTCTTGTTCTGCTGTAGAAAGTGTTTGTTCGGCTCTGTTTGTTGCTTTTTCTAAGTCTTCAAGCGCAGATAGTACTGCTACTGCCTCTTTATCGGGTATTCTCGTATTTTCGCTGGTATAATAATTATGGGTTCGGATTAAATTAAAGCATAATTTATTCATGATATTGTATGTTTTACTGAACTGCTCATAGCTTTCCAGTTTAAAATCACAATAAGATTCTGCAGCACCGAGTTCTCGATCGTCGATGTAATTCTTTATATTCTCGATGTTTTTGATAAGAGAGAGAAGATCTGAGCGTGTCTCTCGAGCTGTTATACATTTGTCATTGTTGCTTTCTTCTGATGGTTCCATCTGTATCTGTTCTTGGAGAGAATAGCCGCCTGTGTCTTTAATGTTAGAAGCAATATCTTTGATGACTTCTGTTACTGCTTTTACTTCTGCTTCTGCTTCTGCTTTTGCTACTTTTTCTTCTTCTTTGCTGCTGCAGCTAAGTATGAGAGTTTGAGACAATAGGAAGGCCACCCACAAGAGTGTGGTTGGTTTTTTGAGAAGAAAGACTATGGATAGTTTTTTTGTGTTCATCATAATAAAAGTAGCCTCAAGATGTCTTTTGAATGTGTTTTAACGGGACATATTTTGCCAAAGCATAAAACGTTGCCTGAGCAGTTGCAAGTGCTTTTTTTAAAAAAATGAGCACTAGGTTGTGATGCGTTATGCCGCATCAAAAAATGTAAGTGTTATGAAGCTACTACAGTAATCCACTGCAATCATTTTGGACCGCTGTTTCAGCCTCAGGAAGTCTATCGTAGGGTCTTTTGTGTGCTTGCCTCAAAGCTGTTTCAGCATTTTCTTGTTTTGTGTGAGCGGCATTACCTGATGAGTTGATGTCATCTAAGTCCTTACATAATTTTACGATGATATTATAAACTTCGTTGGAACGTCTTTCGCTCTCTCCAACGCTCTCATCGGTGTATTTTTTCTGTACTGTTTTGCACTCTTCATGCGCACCTTTAATATCATTTTTTTCATGCACTTTGTCTTGCATGCTTTCAATTTCTTGAATGAGTGAGAGAAGATTTTTATTGACTGTTTTAGATGCTTTGCATTGTTCGCTGTCACCTTCTTGAGCCTCCAAGTATCCTGATGAGTCATGTGTTTGGATGTCGCAGGATTCAGGGCTTAGGGCAACTAGGGAACATGCAAGCAACGTGTTTATGCAATGCATAGTTAGGTGTCTTTTCTGTAGTTGCAGTTATGGATTAACATAATTCATTAAATCATGTGTTTTTTGATATGGGTATGGTTATTCTTTAGTTAGTACTGTTACCTACTTGTGAGCATGTATGTGTTTTAGGGTGGGTGGCTGTGAGAATAGTTTTATTCTCAGTTACAGTGGTGTACCACTGTAACATGAAATTATCAAGCTAGTTGTGTGTATATGAGCGGTAGTGGTAGCTAAGGAGCGTAGTGGTTTGTCTTAAAACAAGGGATAAGTCACGTATTTTGGTGAAAAGAGGAGGGCAGAGATCAATGATGTTGTATGTTTTATAATCTCATTGCTTGAGACTCTAAATCATATTTCTCATATAGCGTAGCTTTTTAGAAACATAATAAGATTTTGCTGCATTCGCATCTTGAGCGTTGATGAAAGTTTTTATGCTTTCGATGTCTTTGATAAGTGAGAGGATTGTCTCTTGAGTTTTTCTGTTTTGTCTTAAAAGCTTTGCCCCAGTGATTGAACACATGTGACTAGCACTAAATGTACTAGATGTACTAGCGTTAAATGTAAGCGTGTAGTTATGAATCTATTATAGTAATCCACCACTGCAACTATCTTGGACGTATATTTCAGCACCAGGAAGTCTGTCGTGGGGTTTTTTGTGTGCTTGCTGCAAAGCTGTTTTAGCTTGTTTTATTTTCGTGTCATCACTTGATGATGATGAGTTGATGTCATCTAAGTCCTTACATAATTTTACGATGATATTATAAACTCCGTTGGAACGTCTTTCGCTCTCTCCAACGCTCTCATCGGTGTATTTTTTCTGTACTGTTTTGCACTCTTCATGCGCACCTTTAATATCATTTTTTTCATGTACTTTGTCTTGCATGCTTTCAATTTCTTGAATGAGTGAGAGAAGATTTTTATTGACTGTTTTAGATGCTTTGCATTGTTCGCTGTCACCTTCTTGAATTTCTAAAGATCCTGATGAGTCATTTGTTTGGGTGTCACTACAACTAGATATTATGAGGTAAGCGAAAGAGAATAGGCAACACACAAGCAATGTGTTCTTTGTGTTCACAGTCAGAGGACCTTCTTGTAATTGCAGTAATGTGGTTTATATAACTCATCAACACGTTATGTGTCGTAATAATATGCTCATTCTTTAGGGTGTGCTGTTATCTACGTGTAAGCATGTATGATTGATGTATGTGTTTTATGGATGGTTTGCTATGAGAGTGGTTTTATTCCGGGTGGCTGTGGTGTACCATCGTAACATGACAAAATTGCCTAGCTGTTTTGGTGTATGTGAGCGGCAGTGATGGCTTAGGGCGTAGTGGTTTGTCTTAAAACGAGGAACAGTCACGTATTTTGGTGAAAGAGGGGGACAGAGACCAATGGATAAAACATCATCAATGAAAAAAGAAACAAGAATTCATGAAGAAAGTCAAGAAGGGCAGAGTTTAGGTGCTTTGATTAAGGTGATTGGTGTAGGTGGTGGTGGTACTAATGCTATCAACACGATGATAGAGTCTGGCATTGAAAGTGTTGAGTTTATTGCTGCCAATACAGATCTTCAATCTTTAAAGAAATCTCTTTCTTCTACTAAGATTCAGGTGGGAAAAGAGCTTACCAAGGGCCTCGGTGCTGGAGCTGATCCAGATGTGGGGCGTGATGCGACCTTAGAAGATCGTCATGAAATCATGGAGGCTATAGGTGATGCGGATATGGTGTTTGTAACTGCTGGTATGGGAGGTGGTACCGGTACTGGGGGAGCATCTGTGGTGGCTCAAATTGCTCGTGAATTAGGTGCTTTGACGGTAGGGGTTGTGACACAGCCGTTTGCTTTTGAAGGTAGGCGTCGTAGTAAGCATGCTGAAATAGGCATTGAACGTTTACGTGAGCATGTAGACACTTTGATTGTGATTCCTAATCAAAAGCTTTTATCTTTAGCAACTCCTGATATGTCCTTATTAGATGCTTTTAAGGTAGTAGATAAGGTGTTGTTGGATGCTGTGCGTGGTATTTCTGACATTATCAATATCCCTGGAACCATCAATGTGGATTTTGCCGATGTCAAAACAGTGATGCTTCAGATGGGGCGCGCTTTGATGGGGATTGGTTTAGCAGAAGGAGAGGGGCGTGCTATGAAAGCAGCTTCTCAAGCGATTTCTTCGCCTTTACTTGACGATGTGGATATTGAAGGAGCCACTGGTGTTTTGATCAATATTACAGCGGGTCCTGATGTGGGGATTTTGGAGCTTAATGAAGCTTGTAGTGTGATTCATGAGTCAGCTCATGAAGATGCTAATATCATTATGGGTGCGGTGATTGATGAAACCTTGCAAAATCATATACGTGTAACAGTTATTGCTACTGGATTTGGCGATGGTGATCATGAGTCAGCAGGTTTGAGTAGAGATTTGTTTGTACCTAGATACAAACAAAAAAAGGTCCTGGCGAATATGACAGCTCGAACGCATGTATCAGCAAGCCCAAAGCCCACATCAGAAGAACAGAATAAGCCAGTAGCTCCTGTTGCAGCAACCCGCAGCAGCACAGAGGCACAAACAGCTGCAGTGCCTATTCATTCACAGTATGCTGCTCAAGCAGCGGATATTCCCGTTAAGACGCCGGTGCACAAAGATGTCGCAGCAGATGTATCTATTAAGGTCCCTCCAGCAGCTTTTAAAGCAGAAGACCCAACTCAGGTGGTTGGGATGTATGCCGAGCAGTCTGTTAAAAAAGAGGTTGTATCTTCTCCTGTAATCCGTACAGAGCCTTCTCCTGCGCAACGTGCAGGGGCTAGTGCTTTTTCTGTTTCAGAAGAGGAGGTGGTACCAGTATCTGAAGAAGCTGTAGAAAAAGAAGTAGAAGTAGAAAATACAGAGGAGTCGTCAGCTTCTTTTCATACCGCTGCTACGGCTTTTAATGAGCTTTCTTTGTCAAAAGCAAAGGATCATCAAGAACCCAATCACGAGATGTATCATAGCGGTGACATGAGCGGTGACATGAGCGGTGATATGAAAGCAAAGGAGCCTCCTCATTCAGCAACTTCTCCAGCAGCAAATATGCATACAGCAGCAGCACTGAGTTCTGATGAGAGTGCTACTATTTCTTCTCGTATACCACCTACTCAGCCTAACAGCACTATGAAAGCTGTGTCTGTGGAGGATCTTGCTGCTGATATTGAACAATCCATAGATAGTGCGATGTTTGCAACAGGCAGTAATGTGGATTTTGATGCGGACAAGGATCAGGATTTAGATATCCCTACATTCTTACGTGGTCAGATGGGTAAAACATCTGATGGCTCTAAGACATAACGGGAGTTATGTCTTAGGTGTTGGGGGCTGTTAGCTCGGCAGGCACGAGTTAGGAGATCACATAGGCAGTAGCCTCAATTTCTACACGCGCTCCTTTAGGTAGTGCTGCAACTTGAATAGTTGAGCGTGCTGGGTAGGGTTGTTGAAAATACCCAGCATACACTTTACCTACTTCTTCAAAATCATCAAGATTGGTTAGAAAAATGGTTGTTTTGACCACATGATCCATAGTGGCTCCAGCTTCGTGGAGTACTGCTTTGATGTTTTCCATGACCATGGTGGTTTCAGCAGTGATGTCACTATTGTGCAAAGTTCCTTTGTTATCAAGGGCAATCTGTCCTGAACAATATATCAAAGAGCCTGTGTGGATAGCTTGGCTATAAGGGCCGATAGCTTCAGGTGCTATTTTCGAATGAATGGCTTTGTGATCTGGATTCATGGCAATACCTTACTGGTCGTTATGGTTTTCAGGGTTGTGTTTATGCTGTAAGTGTGAGGAACACTGATGGTTTCACAATAGCTGGAGGAGAAGGATATTGTACAGCGCTTTTTAGCTTATTTTCTAGAGAGGCTATCCGAAGAAGGTAGCTAAAGTGATATATGAGATGAGAGCAAGTCAGAGATCTAGTATGCAATGATGGGGAACGGGGCTGTGAAAAAATGTGTTCGTTTTAGAGGTAGGATGTATGTTTTTTATTGCTGTAGTGGCTTTATTGCTGTAGTGGCTTTATTGTGTGTCAGTGGTTGTGCCACAATTATATTAAGTGATAGAGATGAGGTTGCGGTGGTTGCTGATCCTCAGCGTAAGGTTCTATTGAACACGCCATCGGGCTCGTTTCCTATTAAGGGATCTACTACGGTGTCTTTGTGGCGTAGCCGTAGTAATGTTTATGCTTCGGTGATCTGTGAGAGTGGTAAAAGAGAGCAATTGATTCTTTTCACTCATCTTAATGTTCAGTTTTGGCTTGGTAATCTGTTTTCTTGGGGAGGACTAGGCTGGCTGGTTGATGGTTTTGGTAATGCTGGCTGGAGTTATAGTGACCCCATCAATTTAGCCCATTATTGTAGTGGACGAGATAGTAAAAGGCCTCGTACTGGCTTTAAGTCAGAAGGTGCTGCTACTTTTAATTACAAAGATGCAAACGAACAAGTGAAGAAGTTGAAATACAACAGCCGTTGTAAGCAAGGCGGTAAAAAACGTGTCGCTTGGGAGGTAATGGAGTATAAGGATAAGTTTGGTGATAACAGTGGTAATAGAGCTCTACGTACCAAAAAATCATTAAATGGCTCGTTTAGTAATTCAGCTACGAGTAATTCAAAGCTTACTGTGTTGCTAGCTGTAAATTCTAGTAGTGAGATAGATATTATGCTGTTTGAGTATGGTAAGTATTCGGTTAAGGACAGTAATAACTTTGATGTGGATATCAAAGTTGCCGGAGTTGAAACAGAGCTCTTTGGTCGGAATGATTCCGATCGAATTACTTTAAATGAATCTTCCTCGGAGGTACTTCATACTTATTTGAGAAGTGATCACCGTATTAAATTTTTTATAACGGATGGTTCTTCAACCTATACATTTGAGTTAAAATCCTGTCATGGTTATGGCTATATGTATAAAAAGCAAGCGCTATAATTCATCACCCATGCACTTGTGAAAAAGTTTCTATGTACAGCCCTTAATGCTTAATTTGTCTTATTTTGCAGAACAGTTATCCGAAGGAATGGCGTAGCGGTTATGTCAGTAAGGGTAGGGTAGATATCTAATATGCAATGATGGAGAACGAGGCTGTGCAGAACTATGTTGTAGATGTAAATAGGGTAAGATGGCTTTTTATCGTTGTATTATCTTTGTTATGTGTTAGTGGTTGTGTTACTACATATGAGCAGGATAATGAGCAACTCAAAACATTGAAATACAACAGTCATTGTAAGAAACGAAAAAAACGCCTTGCATGGGAGTTGATGGAGTATAATGACAAATTTGGTGATAAGAATGGCGATAAAGCTTTAAGTCTTAGAAACCCGATAAATGGCTCGTTTAGTAATTCAGCCACGAGTAATTCCGAGCTTTATGTGATGTTCATTGTAAACTCTAGTAGTGAGATAGATATTATGCTGGTGGAGTATGGTAAGTATTTTGTTAAGGACAGTGGTGACTTTGATGTGGATATCAAAGTTGCCGGAGTTGAAACAGAGTTATCAGGTCGAAATTATTCGGATCGTATCACTTTAGATAAATCCTCTTCAAAGATTCTTTATCAATATCTCAGGAGTGATCATAGTATTAAGTTCTTTGTCTCCGATGAGTATTTTTCAAGTTATAGATTTGAATTAAGATCCTGTCATGGTTTTGGCTATGCTTATAAAAAGTACAGGTTCTAACTCATCATCCAGGAATATATGCCTATATTCTTATGTATAGCCCATAATGTCTTAACTTATGTTTTAGCTAGGGTTCTAACTGTGATAATAGCTAGCTATTATCAGTGAGTTAGGGCAAGGTGTATGTTTTAGTTTTGATGTGTTTGTGGGGGGATGTTGGAAAGTTATGAATTAGCCAGAGTGTTAGCATCATCACAACAGGGCCAGAGCTGTGATGTGCCCTTATCAAAGGTAGAGGATCTCTATCCATTGTTGCGCTCTCTTGTGGCATGGCTACCTAAAGAACAACGCGATAAAAGTGTTTTTGTGTGTGTTTTTGAAAAGCCTAAAGATGTGAAGGCTTTTGTGGCTAAATGGCGGCTTGCTACATCATCTTCTTTGGCTGTATTGCAGTGGCCTCAAACAGATTACTGGGGAGAGCAGCGTCTTTATCATCCAGAGCCCTTGATACATCAAAAAATCAATACCTTAAGTTATTTACAACGAGATCATTCAGCCCCTTGTATGATCCTTACCACTCAAGTAGCAATGCATGAGCGTACAGTGGGAGTAAAAGCATTTGCTGAGGACTATGTGCGCCTAGCTTGTGGTGAGTCTATCTATGAACAGGGGGATATGGCACAGCTGGTTGCTCGGTTGCGTTCTTTGGGTTATGTTTCTTTATCTCGCACGCAATCACCAGGAGAGTTTGTTATCACCAGTGCAAACAGCTTGGAAGTCTTTGCTCCTGGTTATACATCACCAGTGCGATTAATCGTTCGTAGTGGCAAGATAGTCTATTTGAAAACCTTTTCTTTGGTAAGTGGCAAGTCGTTAGAAGATATTGCTGAAGTGATAGCTTATGGGGTTGATGAATATGTTTCTTTAAGAAAGCATCAGGAAGCTGTTATTCAGGCGTTTCACGATCATTGTTTGGATAGCCGTATAGACGCACCTGTGCGTATGGCTTTAGTAGAAGCTATTCATCGTGGTGAGCGTTTTCCTGGGTTTTATCGTTTTGTGCCGTATTTTCGTGATGCTCTCCAACAAAGCAGCGCTTTGTTGGATGATCACATCAGTGCCAGTGACAAAAGATGCTACAAGTTGCATTTAAGCAGCCATGATGTGGTACCTGGTTTTTTGGATAGAGCCGTATCAGCTTGGCAAAAAGAAAAGGATCAAGAGCGTTCTCATCCCACCGTAGATCCAAGGTCTTATTATGTAGCAAGTCTTGGCTCAGACAATCCTGTGGTTGATGTGAAGATGTATGCTTCAGCAGATACAGCGGGTGTGTCATTAAGCATCAGTGTGTTGTCTTCTTTATCGGTGAGTCCTCAGCAGATAAAAGATTATCTAGCCACATCGGTTTTAGGGAGTGGTTTTGATCTATCTCTGTGTGTGAAAGATATGGAGATGATAGCTTTGCGTGCTCACATATCTCGTGATGTGGCCATAGATGTGAAAAAAGTGGTGTTGGTTGCTGAGAATGCTTGGCAAGAAGAAATGGTCAGAGAATGGGCAGAGGGTTTTTCTTCAGCTGAGGGCTCTTCTTCAGCTGAAGGCTCTTCTATCGAGATAGCTTCTTTGTCTGAGTTATGGAATATGCCAGCTATTTTAGATACCAGAGAGTCTGTGTTGTTGGCTTCTGGTTATGTGCCTAAAGATGTGTTCTTTTTAGCTGAGGGCATTCATTACATTCCTGCTGCTTGGTTAAGCAAAGATCTTCCGGCTTTAGATAAAAAAAGTGGTGGTAAAGATTGGCAAGATTTCTTGAGTTCTTTGAGTGAAATTGCTCCTGGTGATTTGGTGGTGCATCGAGAGCATGGGGTGGGAAGGTTTTTGCGTCTGAGTCATCTTGCTGTGGGTGATGAAACCTTAGAGTGTTTGCAGATTGTTTATGCAGGTGGCGATAAAGTTTATTTACCGGTAGACAATATAGCTTTATTGCAAAAGTATGGCTCTTCAGGATCAGGTGGTGGTTCTGCTTTAGATAGTCTTTCACGGGGCCATGTTTGGAAAAAGCGTAAAGCTCAAGTCAAAGCATCAGTAAAAGATTTAGCAGAAGATATCTTGAAGGTTCATTCGCGGCGAGAGTTATCTAAGCTTAAGCCTTATGGGGTAGCAGTAAAGACATATCGTGATTTTTTAGAGAGTTTTCCTCATATAGAAACCGAAGATCAATTGCGTTTCCAGGCTGATATGGAAGAAGACTTTACATCATTTAAAACCATGGATCGTCTGCTTATTGGAGATGTGGGTTTTGGTAAAACTGAGATGGCCATGCGTGCAGCTATGCGGACAGTGCTTGAAGGTTATCAAGTGATGGTGCTATGTCCTACAACGGTGTTGAGTTTTCAGCATGCAGGTACCTTTGAAAGACGTATGCAGCCTTATGGTATTCGTGTGGCTGCAGTGAGTCGTTTTGTGAAAGCGAGTGATATTACCATGATCAGGGAGGATTTTGCGCAGGGTAAAATAGATATTTTGATTGGTACCCATAAATTGCTTGCAAAGACATTTCAGCCGCAAAAACTGGGCTTGGTGATTATTGATGAAGAGCAACGTTTCGGGGTGGGACAAAAAGAAAAGTTGAAAGGCTTGCGTTCAGAGGCTGCTATTTTGGCATTATCTGCAACACCTATTCCCCGAACTTTGCATATGTCTATGTTGGGTTTGCGTGATATATCCTTACTTACCACTCCTCCACAAGGCCGTTTGGCTATTAAAAATCAAGTGATGACTTGGGATGATGAGTTAATAGCAGAAGCTATTGGTAGTGAGCTTAAGCGTGGTGGACAGGTCTTTTTTGTTCATAACCGTGTCCATGATATTGCATCTTATGTGGAAAGAATTCGCGAGCTTGTACCACATGCTCAGGTGCGTATGGCTCATGGTGGTATGGATAAGCGTTCTTTGGAAAGAGTCTTGGTGGACTTTGTTCAGGGAGCTTTTTCGGTATTGGTGTGTACCACTATTATGGAATCAGGGGTGGATATGCCTAATGTTAACACCATTTTTATTCATCAAGCACATATGTATGGTCTGGCTCAGTTGTATCAAATACGTGGTCGGGTGGGACGTTCTGGTGTGCAAGCTTATGCTTATTTTATCACTCCAGCAAAGGAGCATCTCAGTGAGGAAGCTCAACAGAGAATGCAGGTGATATCCACTCATCAGGCTTTAGGTTCGGGATTTGCTATTGCTAGTTATGATTTGGACTTTCGCGGAGCAGGTGATTTACTGGGAGGAGAGCAATCTGGACATTTAGCCACAGTGGGGGTGGAAATGTATACGCAAATGCTTTCTGAGGCTATTGCTCGTGCTCGTGGTGAGGTGTTAAGTGAGAGGGTGGAGTGTGATATAAAAGTGCAGACATCGTATGGTTTGCCGCAAGATTATGTGAGTGCTGAACCAGAACGATTAAGGTTGTATAAGCAGCTCTTTTTGTTAAAAACCCATGATGATGTAGCAGATTTTGCCGAAAGTATTGAGGACCGATTTGGTAAAATGCCACTGGTGGCTCAAGCTTTGTTTGATGTGGCTATGTTAAAGATCACGTTACAAAAACTTGCAGTAAAGCGTTTGGTGCAGTTATCCTCTGAGGCAGATAAAGCAGACAAAGTAGGTGCGGGTGTAGGTGCGGGTGTAGGTGCGGATGTAAATAGTAAAGAACGTTATGAATTGTATATTCCCAAGTTACCGGATCATCAGGTGGATCATATTTTAGCTCAAGTATCACAGCATCAAGATGTGTATGCGCTGGTTGGTCCTCATCAATTGCACGTGACTGTAGTGAAGGCTGCGTCGGAATCGCCATCGTCGTTACAGAAGCTTCATAAGTATGTGCAGAGGCTGGTTAAAGAGCGCAGTGGTGGTGAATGATGAAAGCATTATGGGCTCTGGTTGTTTCTGGGTTGTTGGGCTATGTGGCTTACTATCTTTTTGCAGATGCTCCTTCATATACTTATAACCATTCCACTGACAAAGATGATGGCTCTTTTCTGTCAGGGTTAGGAGATCCTGCTTTGATTCCTTTGGTTTCGGTGGGAGAGTTCTTGATTCGCAGAGAAGATGTGGATTTTGAACATCAGCTTTATGATGCGGTACGTCATAAAAAGCTAGAAAGTCACGTAGAGCTTGCAGATCAGGATGATAACGAAAATGATCAGGATGATGACAGTGAGCAAGATTATGAAGCGAGTTTAAGGGTGTTTTTTTTGCAGTCATTGATCAAGCGTAAGCTGCTCTATGAGATGCTAAGTGATGATTCTCAATTTGATCCACGTGGAGAGGCTATCATGAGTGCCTGTGAGCAGGAATTTGAGGGCTATGTTGCAACTTTGCAAGAGATAAACGCATTAACTGCGTCGTTGCAAAAAGAAAAGTTGCGCTTGAGATTATGTGAATCCCGTGCTATTGCGGCGTATATAGACGAGCATATCAATGGCGATGTGCACGTCAGTGAAGCAGAGATCAAGGCGTATTATCAAGAGCATCGTATGGAGTTTTTTGCAGCAAAGAGAATCTTGATCCGTCATATTCATTTTGTGGATGAAAGATCGGCAAGAAAAGTAGCTGCAAAGGTTAATTCTCAAAACTTTGCTCGATATGCCCAAAAATATTCTATTGCTGCGGAGGCTTCTCAAGGAGGGCTTTTGGGCCCTTTTGCTGCCCATGAAATGCCACCTTTTTTTACTCAGGTTTTTCGTCTAAAGTTGCGTCGTGTGAGTTCTATTGTGAAATCTCCTTATGGCTATCATATCTTTTTGCCTTTAAAGAAATATCCTGAAAAGATATTTTCGTTAAGTGAAGTTCGCAACACCATTGTTCAACGTCTTGAGCAACAGTACAAAAAAGAGCGTTATCAGGAGTGGTTTCAGTTAGCCTTAAACACTGTACCGGTGAGGTTTGCTAGTCATCCAGAACAGCTACCACATCTGTTGTTAACTCATAACAACAAGCACAACTATAAGAATAACAACAAGATAAGCTATTCTATGATGTCTTCAGACACACCTTCAAAGTCCGTTTCCAGTGAGTCTACAGATCAGACAGATCAGGGATATAATCCGGCTTTTTCAACAACAGACCACTTAGAGCTCTTAGATATGCCAGCAAAAAACCCTAAACAGGAGTCTCCATGAATTGGTTTTTAGCTAAGCTTTTAGTTAAGCAATGGCGGAACAATCCACATAAGCTGGCACATAAGCTGGCACACAAGCTAACAAGAACAAGCGTGCTGTTTATGTATGTTAGCAAGCTGGTAGTACTTGTTGTGATGTTGTTTGTTATGGTATTTGGTGAAAAAGAAGCATATGGGCGGATGATCTATGATCGTATTGTGGGGGTGGCATCAGGACAGCCGGTGTTGCTGAGTGAGGTACGCAAGAAGGTGGATAAAGGCCCTTTGGTTTTTATCAGTGAGTATCCTTCAGATACCACTGATACGTTATTTGATCGTGCGTTACATGATGCTTTGAATTTTGCATTGATCAAGAATGCAGCAGCAGCTCGAGGCATTGAAGTAGAAGAGGGAGATGTGGATGAGCACATCATCCGTATCACTCAACAACAAAAGGCCACAGTTGAGGATTTAAAACAGTTTCTTCAGTCCCAGGGCATGAGTTACATGCAGTATCGTAAAGATCTTGCAGATCAGATCTTATGGCAAAAGTTTCAGGGTGTTGTTTTAATGCCAACGGTGAGGATTTCAGATCGAAGATTAAAAGAGCATTATCACATGTCTTATCAACGCTCTCCTGATGATATTCGTTATAATCTTGAGGGTTTGTATGTTAGCTCAAAAACACTTGCTCAAAGATTGTATGAAAAACTGGCAAATAGGGAAATATCTGTGCAAGCTATGCGTGAGCCAAGTAAGCTTGATCTTGGCAGCCCAGATGTGGTGGTGAGGTATGATGATCTCGGAGCTATCGGTGATTCAGAGCTTAGTGAAGCGATACGTCTAGGGTTGAAGGGGCTTGAGGCAGGACGTTTTTCTCCTCCTATACAAACAGGGACACAAAGTTATTATATACTCTACATCAAGGCACAAGAGGTTTCAGAGAAGCCGCATTATGTAGAAAAAAAAGAGGAATTAAGAGCTCTTGTGCGCAGTCAAGAGTTACGCTCAGCTCTTAGGACTTTTTTGCACACAGAACGCTCAAAAGAGGCCATATATATCACTCCTTGAGTGTGTTATCGTGGTGGAATATGGAAGGATCTTGTGGTGGCTATGGTGAAGTGGTTAACACTCCGGACTGTGAATCCGGCATTCGAGGGTTCAAATCCCTCTAGTCACCCCATTTTTAAGTAGCTTGAGTAGCTTAATGGAACAGCTTTTCTGTAAGTCTCATTATTGGTAGCGTTCTTGTAGATTTTCTGGGCTATAAGAATCCATATACTCGCTTGGGATTTCTTTGAGAAAGCGAGAGGGTTTGAAGCATTTGTGTTCATTGTAAACCCGTTTGAGAGCAGCTGTGGTAAGGGTGAGTTTGGCTTTGGTGCGAGTGATGCCCACATACAACAATCTGCGTTCTTCTTCGATATCTTCATCTTTTAAGCTTGCAGCATGGGGCAGTAGGCCATCGTCACAGCCGATAATATAAACCCGTGGATATTCTAAGCCTTTTGAGGCATGCAAACTCATCAAACTGACCCCTTCAAGGTCTTCATTTTCGCTTCCTAGTAAGGATACATCTTGTAGCCAATGGGCAAGATTATTCTGTGGTGCTGCGGAGGCATAGGCTGCTATAGCTGCACCGAGTTCTTTGGTGTTTTCGAGTTTATCTTGATAAATATCTGGGTAGTGGGATTGCAGGTAATTCAGGTAGGGAACATGTGCCAAAAAGACACTGATCACATCTTCGAGAGGAGAAGAAAGCAGTTCTTTTCTGAGGTTGTTAAGTTCTGTGTAAAGGGATGTGGCTATGGATATAAGGCGAGGTTTTAAGCCTTTGAGAATAGAGTTTTTGGGATCTTCATAGATGGTTTCAATAACATCATACAAAGATAGATAGTGTTGATGTGCTACAAGAGAGAGGGCTTCGATGCTTTTGCTGCCCAATCCTCTTGAGGGTGTTTTGATAAGGCGGAGAAAGGCTGCATCGTCTTTGTGATTTACGCAAAGACGAAAGTAAGCCAGGATATCTTTGATTTCACTGCGATCGTAGAAGCGTAAAGAACCATAGATTTTATAAGGGATATTATAAAATGTCAGTCGGTCTTCGATTTCTCGTGATTGGGCATTGGTGCGATAAAAGATGGCCACATCGGTGAGAGGGAATGAGGACTGTTCTTGTTGGATCAAACGACAGACAGTGTCAGCTTCTGTGGTACCATCACGGGTTTTGATGAGTTCGATGCGATGGCCGGGAGGGGCTTCTGTCCATAGCTTTTTGTCGGCTCGTTTAGTATTGCGGCTAATGAGAGCATTGGCTGCTGCGATGATATGGCCTGTGGATCGGTAGTTTTGTTCAAGGTGGATGATAGTGCTGTGTTGGAAGTTAGCTTGAAAGTTCAGGATATTATAAGGATCAGCTCCTCTCCAAGAGTAGATAGCTTGATCATCATCTCCCACCACCATGAGATTATGTGGTTTGGGGGTGAGGTGATTAAGGAGTTCAAATTGGCTCACATTCACATCTTGATATTCATCTACTAAAAAGAACTCGTATTGGCTCATTAAGGCTTCTTTGACATCTTTGTGTGTACGCAACAAGGTGAGCATATTAAGGAGAAGATCAGAGAAATCCATGCTGTGGTTGTGTTTGAGTGTTCGTTGGTAATCAGCATAAATTTTATGAAGAAAAGCCAGCTTAGAATCATTGCATATGGCTACAGTTGCTGGAGCATGAGGAATCAGCCCCTGTCCTTTCAGGCGTTGAATGGCTTCACGGTATTCGGCTGTGGGCTTGCGTTGAGGCTCTTCTTCCACAGACGAAGCTTGCCATAAGTTGGTCTTATTGACGTAAGTTTCTGCTGAAGAGGTATCCTCATAGCGTTGAATGATTTTTTTGAGGACATGATCGGATTCTTTGGTATCAAGGATGGAAAAGTGGGATTCAAAACCTAAGTGGTGAGCAAATTGTCTGAGCCATTTGGCGGAAGCGCTATGAAAAGTGGATATCAGACAATGGCGACATTTGGCATTGAGTGCGATGGCTCGCTCTTTCATTTCTTTGGCAGCTTTGTTGGTAAAGGTGAGAGCGCAAATGGATTCTGGGTTGATATGATGGGTTTCAATGAGTTGAACAATACGGTGGACAATCACTCGTGTTTTTCCGCTGCCTGCTCCTGCAAACACCAATGCAGGGCCATGCAAATGCGCCACAGCTTGACGTTGTGGCGCATTGAGCTCTTCAGCGAAGGTGTGTTGGATAGTATCTGAGGTGTGTGGTTCCATAAGAGTTTTCCGTGATAGAGCACTTACCATGAATGGGCCATCATACTAGGTGGTAGCTGTTAAGGCCATAAGTCCTATGTAAATGACATAGCCGGCAAGCATGAGACCTGCGCTGATTAAGCGAGCTTGGCGCTGCTTCCACCATTCAAAGCGCAGACCTACCCATAATAGGATAGCAAGAAGTAAAGCGAGTAATATATCTCGATAAATCACTTCGGAAGTAAGGGTGTCTTTAAGTGGTGAGATGAGACCAGCAGATCCTATAACCAAAAGAGTGTTTAACATATTGGAACCCACAATGTTTCCTACCACTAAGCCCATTTGATGTTTCTTAACAGCAAGATATGAAGACATCAATTCCGGCAAAGAACTGCCTAAGGCGAGGATAGTGAGTCCCACAAAGGTTTCTTCAACATGTGCTGCTTGAGCTGCCTTCACAGCACTCCATGCCACCAATCGTGCACTACCGATAACCACAAGCATAGCTACTATGAGTTTGATGTAATCTCTACGGGTGATAATATCTACAGACTTTGTGCTATCAAGAGAAGGTGTGGGTTGGGTGTTTGTGAGTTGTTTGAAGAGAAAAACTCCAAAAAAACCCATAAGAAGTAAACTATCAAGACGCAGTAAAGATTGATTCCAAGCAGTTAGTCCAAGCAATAAAGCACTGGCAAGGACCAGTTGAAAGCTAGCAGGTGCGTGATGACGAGAGTCACAAAAAGCCCCTTTTGTCCAAAAGAGAGCAAAAGCAAAAACACAGATGATATTAGCTGTGTTAGATCCCACAACACTGCCCAAAGCTAACAGGGTGCTATCGCTGCTAGCAGCAGCGATAGCAATACCCAGCTCTGGAAGAGACGTACCAAACCCCACCACAAAGACGCCAATCACAAAAGGAGAGAACTTGTGGTAAGTAAAGATTTCTATAGCACTATCAAGAAATATCTCTGTGCTTTTAAGCAATATCCATAGCCCTAGCAAAAGAAATACTAAATAAAGGATAATCACGAGTGTCTCTGTGTTAGTGTGAATGGGTGGGGTTTGTGATATATAAGCTGAGAGTTATCGTTTATTTGTGTCTGTTAAACGTGTCTGTTAAACATAAGGAGAAATGTGGTTAGATGCTATCATTCAAACATACATTAAAAGGTAAGGGCTGTTGGTGGTTATATGGGATTTTTGTCTGGATATGGATGGCTTTGCCTGCATTTTCGATGGAGGCTCGTTTTGACACCAAAAATTTTGTGCAATATATAAACAGCCAAGATGGTGGGTTATCTTTAGGGGTTGATGTGGTCGTGTTACATACTCTAAAGGATGCAGATAAGCAGGATACAGCATGGTCTGTGTTGTTAGGTGGGCATGTGAGTTACCCCAAAAGTAATAACAAGGCCATCTATCCATGGGGGGGTTCTGTGGGAGCTCGTTATTTTGGCATACCTTTTGGCGAGAGGATAAAACCTTATTTTATAGGTTTTATGGGTTATAGCCAAGGCAATTTTCAGTGTATAGGTAAACCAGAGCGCTCAGAGGCCATCGAAGATAATAATAATGATCAAAAAGGGATCAAGATGACCTGTCATTACGGCTATGTAAATGTGGACGTGCGTGCCGGTGTGCACTTTGAATTAACTAAGACATTTTATGTGTTTCTTGAAGACAATTTGTTTGTTATCTATCCGTGGCGGGTAAATGAGCATCCTCAAGATGGTGTGACAACCCAAGTGGCTATTTTTAGTCGCGAAGGACCAGTTTTGTCTTCGCTGCGTCTTGGTTTAGGGGTGGTGTTTTGATGAAGAGCTCTGTGGTATGTCTTGGTTGTATGGTGTGTGTTTGGCTGCTGTGTGTTGCCGAAGTAGCCTACAGCACAGAGATCAGTGCTGCTGGTCATAATAATCTAGTGGTTAACGAAAATTCGAGTTCTATTGCTGTAGGCTTTAGTCTCGATATCCGTGTTGTGGAGCCCCTGCAAGATGAAGAACAGCAGGATGAAGAAGGGAAAAAACCAACAGAGAACACAACAGGGCTAAGCAAGGATAGTGCTAGCTCAGAAACTAGCTCAGAAACCAGCTCAGAGCCGTCGTTTGTTAAAGGTATGCTGCAGCGTGCCTTTAAGGGAAGTGAGGATGTGTGGTCAGGGGTTTTGGGTTTTTCTTTCAATAATGAATCGCTTGGGCCGAGAAATTTTTATGTGTATGCAGGATTGCGTTACATGTTTGCTCCCTTCACTAAGAGCATCCGTGCTTATGGGTTATCCACACTGGGTTATGCGCAAAGGAAAGAGCTATGCCAGCGGCAGGATGGCAAGCAGGGCGGAGAGTCATGTGTAAATAGCTTTGTACCATGGAATATTTATGCAGGTGTTCATGTGTCTGTAACACCTCGATTTTTTCTATACCTAGAAAACAAAGTTGTGCAGATTATTCCTTATTTTCGCTTACGCTACGATGATGGTAGTAGTCGTGTGGTGAGTAATGCATCTGTGACGGGTTTTCATTTTGCTAGTAGTCTCGCTTTAGGCTTTGGTGTCAAGATCTAAGCTATGTGTAGCATGTAAGCAAGCCATCGCTGGTTGTTTTTTTCCTAAATTCTAAAGCATGCGTGTTTCTTTTCGAGCTTTTTCAAAACTGTCATGTCTTGTTGGATCAAATGGGTGGCTTTGCCTGCATTTGTGATGAAGGTTCTTCTTGGCTCCCAAAGTTTTGTGCAATATATAAACAGTCACAATACTCGGCTATGAGAGGTTGATATGCCTTTGATCTGTCATTATCGCAGTTAGGGGTCGTGTTTTGATGAAGAGCTCTGTGGTATGTCTTGGTTGTATGGTGTGTGTTTGGCTGCTATGTGGTGTTGAAGTAGCTTACAGCACAGAGATCAGTGCTGCTGGTCTTCAGAAGCTAGCGGTTAACGAAGAGTCGCGTTTCATTGCTGCAGGTTTTGGTGTTGATATCCGTGTTGTGGAGCCCTTGCAAGATGAAGAAAGGCAGGATAAAGAACAGCAGGATGAAAAAGGAAAAAACCCAACAGAGAACACAACAGGGCTAAGCAAGGATAGTGCTAGCTCAGAAACTCGTTTAGAAACTAGCTCAGAGCGGTCATTTGCTAAGAGCATGCTGCAGGATGTTTTTAAGGGAAGTGGGGATGTGTGGTCAGGGGTTTTGGGTTTTTCTTTGGAAAATGTATCACTTGGCCTGCGAGATTTTTCGGTGTATGCAGGATTGCGTTACATGCTTGATCCTTTCATAAGGATCATCCGTGCTTATGGATTATCCACACTGGGTTACGCAAAAAGTAGTGGGTTATGCCAGCGTCAGGATAGCAAGCAGAGGGAAGAGTCATGTGTAAGAAGCATTATGGTATGGGATATTTATGTGGGTGTTCATGTGTCTGTAACACCTCGATTTTTTCTATATCTAGAAAGCAAAGTTATGCGCATTGTTCCTTTTGTTAATCGTTTCGCTTTGGGCTTTGGTGTCAAGATCTAAGCTATGTGTAGCATGTAAGCAAGCCATCGCTGGTTGTTTTTTTCCCAAAGCAGTTTATGCGCGTTTCTTCTTGTTTGTTGCTGGTTGTTTTTGTGATGTTTCGGACTTTTTCAAAGCGGTTACGCCTTGTTGGATCAGTGTGTGAATGTCTGATATTTCAAGAGGTTTTTGTTGCCAAGCAGCGGTGTCGTTGAGAATGGATTTGCGTGAGGTTTCAGGTAGTGGTGCTTCACTCATCATCAACACAGCGATATGGGGATATAACTCCTGGATTTGTCTGAGTAGCCACATACCATTGTGTCCGGGCATTTCATAGTCTGTTAAGACCATATCGATGTTATGAAGGCTGAGGTGCTTTAAGGCTCCTGTGGCATCGGATGCCACATAGATAGCTGCAAAGTATTGGCTGAGGTGGATTTTGAAGAATTTGACCAAAGAGGTATCATCGTCAACCACAAGCAAAGATAGATTTTTGCATCCTTTGTACTTTGATGGATATCGGAATTCTTTCTTAGGTTTGTTTTTATCTTGGGAGTGGTAATACATGGTTTGTGGTTCTCTTTATGGTTATGTAGGGAGAGGTCCGTTGAGTACATGAACAGAAACATTCCATCCAGTTTAAGGAACACTCTTCATATAAAACGGTACTTTTCGCCTGTAACTTTAGGGGTTTATCTGTGGCGTTATCGAAGCAGCTCTCATGAGCTGCTTTTTTGCTGTATATTAAAGAGATCTCTTTAATACTTGAAGAGAGGCTAGCTAGGGCTAGAAACCAGCTTAAAAAGCGTTTATAATAGTCTGAGTTCTCGTGATGAACATGGATCATTACATTAAGACGAGTTTGGAAGACTCATCGATCGATAGTTTATGGATAGCTTATAGATAGCTTATAGATAGCTTATAGATAGCTTATAGATAGATAGCTTTAGAGGTTACTTCACATATCATAATGAGAACCATATACCATGGATCCTAATCAGAACGCTCATGAGTGGGTTTGGCAAAAACTGGGTACATATCTGAGCGATCATGATTGTAAAGATACGCAACCACGTCGGACCATCATCGAATACTTCCTCAATCATCCTGATCAACAGCATGTGAGTGCTGAGCAAGTTCATCAGTCACTCAAAGATCAAGGACATAAGCTAGGGCTTGCCACAGTGTATCGTTCTTTGAACCTGCTTGTGGATGCAGATATTCTTGAACAACATCATTTTCAAAATGACAAAGCGGTTTATGAGCTCAAGTATCCTGAGGGCCATCATGATCATCTTGTATGTCTTGATTGTGGAGACATCAAAGAATTTGAAGATGAATACATTGAAGAGCGTCAACAGGAGATAGCGATGAAACTCGGCTTTGATCTTGCTTCTCATCGTCTTGAACTTTTTGGTCATTGCAAACAAAAAAGCTGCCCATCAAAAACCTCTTCTTAAAACCGATTCTTACGACCTATGGCTGTTGTATCATCTGTGTGTTATATCCCCTCTCTTTAATCTGTGTCATTGATTATGAAAGTTTGTCATGATGTCCATTGTTTTATCTCGTTCCGTCTCTTGTATGGTTGTGGGGTTGTGTCTTTTTTACTCTCATAGCGCTTATGCTTTAAAGTGTGGTGATCTTACTAAGATTACCAAAGCATTTAACAAAAACCATATTTATGAAAAGCGTTATGATGACAAAATTTCTCAAAGAACGTTTGAGATGTTTTTGCAGAGACTGGACCCTCTTAAGATGTACTTTCTTGCCTCAGATATAGAGAACTTTAAAAATAATCAGTACGACACTCTTCTTGATGATCAGAGCAGAGAAAAAAAATGTGACATTATCGATGCCATCATTGAAGTCTATAAGGCGCGTAAGACATCTCATCTAAGAGAGATGAGACGTTTTATCGATCAGAAGCATGATTTTTCTGTGGATGAAGAACTCCTTTCTAATGCCAGGCACTATGATTATGCATCTAGTCTAAACACGCTACGACAGAGGCGTCGTAAACGTATCAAATTTGCTCATATGGGTTATTTAGATAACTATGATGACAAAGACATTCGCTTAAAGCTTAAAACGCGATATGACATCAAAGAAAAACGATTTCTCAAAGAAACCCGTACAAAGCTTTATGGGCTATATCTGAATGCTTTTGCCAATAGTTTGGATAATAACTCTCGTTACAGCAGTCCTTTGAAGAAAAAAGAATTTGACAGTATGATGCGACGTTCTTTGCATGGTATTGGTGTTCAGATTACGGAAGAAGAAGGTATTACTAAAATAGTTGCTGTGATTGCTGGAGGTCCTGCTAGCAAACAAGGTGAATTGAGAAGTGAGGATAAAGTTTTGGGTGTGGCTCAAAACACAAAAGATTTTGTGGATGTTGTGGGTATGGAATTAAATGAAGTGGTGAATTTGATTCGAGGTGAGCGAGGAACAACGGTGAGGCTTCTTATCTTAAGAAAAGAAGCCAGTGGTACAAGAAAACTACAGGTAAAAATCGTACGCGATAAGATTGAGCAAAAAGATCAACTAGCTAAAGGCCATATCTATCACCTCAATGATCTTAAAAGAGGGCAAGATCTGAGTATTGGGGTTATAGATATTCCTGGGTTTTATCGAGATTTTAGTGGTCATCAGGACGGGGTAGAAGGTGCTCGTTCTGTGAGTCGAGATGTGGGTGTGGAATTGGTGAAGTTGATGCAACAAGGTATTGATGCATTGATCTTGGATCTACGTGATAACTCTGGAGGATCGTTGGATGAGTCGGTGTTACTACCGGAATATTTTATGCCCAGTGCAACGATCCTGCAAAGAAAATCGGAAAAAGATAAAAAAGCGGTCATGATGGATACAGATAACGATCAGATTCTCTATGATGGAACCCTAGTTGTCTTGACAAATATTCATTCTGCCAGTGCCAGTGAAATTGTTGCTGGAGCTATAAAAGATCATGATCGAGGTATTATTGTGGGTGATAAGCGTACCTTTGGTAAAGGTACAGTGCAAAATATTATCAATCTTGAAAGGCATATGGGCAGTGCTACGGTCACCACCCAAAAATATTACACGCCTAATGGCCATTCCACTCAATTGAAAGGAGTGGCCTCAGACGTTGTTCTTCATTCTCATTGGGATGTTTCTGATCCCGAAGATTATCACGGAGAATACCCTGTGCCATGGGAGCAAGTACCTTCAGCAAAACTGCTTAATTTAGGCCAAAGAGATGCTGGTGTTATCGCTTCTGTGAATGCTCTTAGCAAAGAGCGGAGGTTATTAGATGGTTATTTTATTAATCTCGAACGGACGATGCTTAGGCTTGCTGAGCTTCGCAAGAGGCGTGGTAATCCTGTGTCTTTACGTCATGAGCAACCTCTTGTGGCTGGAGAACAAGAAAAAGATACTTCGTCAGCTAGCAAAAAAGAGGAACATATCCGATTAGAAAACAAGGCAGCTTCATTGGATATAGATTATATTTTAAAAGAAGCACTGAGTGTCACAGCAGATTATCATTATCTTCTTCACAACCAATCACCTGGTACTTACCAACCTATTAATCATGCTGTTGATGAAGACTCAGAAAGATTTATCAGTGGCTGTCTATTTCCTCTGGCAAGCTCGTTTCTTGGCTGTTAGTTTTTAGCATAAAAGACTCACACCGGAGTTCCCCACAAAATGTGCACAGCTTCGCGTAAGTAGCACAGTAGCACTTAAGAGCTGTATGCTTTAGTGCCAGTGTATCATGATGAGGATAAAGGAGATGTATAGAGATATATAGATAAGATATACAAAAAACACTCTATAGCGTATGCCAAGATAGAGATGTTTTTAATATCTGCTATTTTAAGGGAGCTTGTTTGAAAGAGTTCTTTTATGTTTTAGGTTTTGCTGCAAAGAGTGTCTATTCTCGGGGGGATGTTTGGTTATCTCCACTATGTTTGGCAACCGTTGTGTTGTTGTTGTTTTCTTTTGGTTTAGGTTATCAAGAAGAAGGTCAGAAAATCTCATTGCTGATGGCTCAAAGCTTTGTGGTGAGTTTACTGAGCATTTCGTGGTTTCTAAGCAAAGTATTTGCAAGTTTAGTGCGTGATCATGCTTTTGAGCATCTAAGAGTCATGCCTGTAAGTGCTGAAAAACTCTATGGGAGTTATTTAGTGCTGACGTTGTGTTTTAGTTTTGTGGCAGCTATCTTTACGGTGTTTGTGGCAAGTGCTTTTTTAGAAATAAGGCTTTCTCGTCATATTCTTACCACCATGGCTATAGCTTTATCTCTTTATTCTCTAAGCACAGCTTCTTTGGGGGTTTTATGTGCAGGGCTGACAGCTAAGGCCAAAGAACATCATATCTTGTTTCCTTTGATCTATTTTCCTTTGAATATTCCACCAGCTATCACAGCTCATTTGTACTCTCATCATGCCATGACTCACAATAATGTTTCAGGGGGATGGTTGTGGTTATTGTTGGTTGAAGGTGTTGTATTTACAGGATTATGTGGTTTTTTATTTAGAGAAATCAGTGATTGACTGTGGGAATGTGTTGGGGTGATGCTTTAAAAAACATGTAAGTCTCAGGCTATATATATCCGCTAGTCGTACAACTCATGATCTGAAACACGATCTATCATGAATACAATTCTTTTCAAAGAGACCTCTTTATTAAAATATGTTTCAAGTCGCAATGAGTTTCTTCTTTTGCTGCATGTCTCATAAGCATGCATTAGCACAGCATACTTAAGTATTTCGTTTAGGTTTATTGTATTCCTTCTTTTTGTCAGGAGCTTTGAGAAATGTAACGTTTTATAAATTATAAAAAGGAACCTGGTAAGAAAGAGCGTAGTGAATGTCGAAGTACAAAAACGGTTGGAAGTAGGGCTGATGCCTTATCTGGATCTTTATGCGGCTGCATTGCTACGAGATCAGATAGCAATAGGTGAGTTTTATGTGCCCTTTGTGTGTATACGGTTTTAATATGTCAGAAGCTGGTTAGGTATAGGTATAAGGATAAGCCAAAACAGTATCTTCGCTTTATCTACGGTGATGAATGAGTAGAAAGGACACACAAAATCAGGGGTACGATTCAACATGTATGTCTTGAGGCTAATAAGTTTAACAATGACACCGACGGTGTGAATAGAGATGGTTGCCTTTTTGAAGCTTTTAAGTATATTGCTAAGCGGTGGTCGGCATTAACCGAAGACATGCTCGTAGAGATGATATTAACAGGAGGAAGTATGGCAGAAAGAAATGCTCTGTCAGAAGCGGCTTTTCAGTTGCGTCCACTCATTATCACAGATGATGATAAATGGCTGGATATGGAGAGAGAAAAGGAGCGAGAGGAATTATATTTAGATAAAGTTGAGCGGGAGGATAGGCGAGAAGAAAGAGCAGCCGTGGCTAGAGACATGCTTTCCAAGGGGTTTCATGTAAACGTCATTTCGATTTCGACAGGACTCACATCACACGCGGTTACGGTACTTGCTTATGGCACTGCTCAGTGACATGAGCAATAGTCTCTGTGACTTTAAGGACACACTTTTCCATCAGTTCTCTAGCAAGAGGTGTTGATGTCAGAGCTTTGTATATTCTGATATTTTTAGGCTGTTGATGGAAATACGGGTATGAAAGTTTTTATCATCGCCGATGAGAGTTATTCAGAGCCAATGGCCGTCACCGCGCCTTTGATACGATTCCAGGAAAACAGCTAGCTCTCCTTATTTAAACAGCATCTTAGGCATGCTTTTTCTTAGCTAGATCCAGTGCTCAATTGACGAAACCTCGGGCATAAAATATTCAAAGAGATCTTACAAAATATAACTATTTTGACTCAAAAATAATCGACTTGTAGTGTGTATTTTTAAGTATAATTCGCAAAAAAAGCCTATTATTTTAATATGTTACGCTTTGTGTCATCTCTTCACTGGAGCGAAGACAGGAAAGGCTTATTCTTTGCTTTAAAGAGGCATATTGTCGGTATGTGCCATTGAATCTTGGTTATAAAAAAGGCATGATCACAGCTAAGATGGGCTTTGGTGAGGTTATGCTAGGAAACGTTCCATGAGCTTAAAAACAGCTTTGCAGGTATCGTTGCGGCAGCGCTATGTTGACTATATACTTCGTTATGGTTGGTTGACGGTGGTGGTGCTTGCTGGGGTGTGGTATTATGCCATCTCAGAAGCACCCTCTGAGAAGCATCAAGGAGATGTTTACCGGATCATTTATGTGCATGTTCCCAGTGCCTTTTGTGCGTTTTTTGCTGCTTTTTTACTACTTGTGCAAAGTATCAAGGGACTGGTTAACACCCATCATTCTACTCATGTGTTATGGGGAAAGGCTTTAGCTGAAATAGGACTATTATGTACTTTTCTGACTTTGATAACGGGATCTTTATGGGGACGTCCTACTTGGGGGGTGTGGTGGACATGGGATGCAAGACTCACCACAACCCTGATTCTTGGTTTGCTCTATGTGGCTTATTTGCTGTTATGGAATGCCATGTCATCTCCAGCTGAGAAAAGTAAGGCATGTGGTGTATTGGGTATCTTGATTGCCTTAGATGTGCCTATCATCTATAAAAGTGTGACCTGGTGGCGTACCTTACATCAGCCTCCCAGTTTATTTACCGACCAAAATGTGATGGCTCCACAAATCAAAACTCTTCTCTTTGTTTGTATATTCTCGTTACTTGCTGTGATGATATTTTTTTCTTTTAGACGCTTTTATAATCTTAAATTAGAAATGCAACTCAAAGCCCAAGCCATCAGTGAGTTTTCTTAGCTAGTCACCTTACTTTATATAAATCTCTGCCATGTATGAATCTTTAAATCCTAATATATTTATTTGGCTGGCTTATGGGATAGCTGCGGTGTGTTTATTGGGCTATGGGGTATTTCATCATAGAAGAGGCCGTTTGCTGAAACAGCTGGCGCACACTAACATAGCTGGCGATACACACAACGATATATACAACGATATATACAACGATATATACAACGATATATACAAATAACCATGATCTTTAGCCACACATTATAACAAAGTCATGAATACATCTTTACATACTCAAAGACGTAAACGATCTCCCAGAAGTCGCTTTTCTGTGATACTGGTTATTGCATCTATGGTGGTGCTTGTTTTGATGGTTTATAATATTGAAGGAAATAGTGTCTATTTTTATACCCCCAAAGAAGCGTATAGCCAAGCTCAAAGCTTGGCTGGAGAGAGAATCCGAGTGGGTGGTATGATTGAAGTGGGCTCGGTTAAACATCAAGCTGGCACCTTGCAAGTGAACTTTGTACTCTCTGATCTTGCTACTGCTCAACTTAATGTCACCTATTTTGGCGCTCTACCTGATATGTTTAAAGAAGGACAAGGAGTGGTGGTGGAAGGTGTGATTCATCCTCAAACTCAAAGTGTAAATATGCCTTCTATGGAAGCTGAAAAGCTTATGGTTAAGCATTCTGAGGAATATTCCTTGCCCGATCACCCTCATAGCATTAACAGTGAATTGCTGCAGCAATCTCTCCTTCAAGACTCTAAGGAAGCATCCTATTAAAGAAAAGAGAATAGATTTATGTTTGTTGAGCAAAAAACCATCATGAAGCTTCTGGCTTCCTTGGCTGTTATTGGCTCATTACTCGCCCTGACCTTTATTTTTCGCGAAGCTTTGAGTCTTGATGCTGGAAGGGGTACGGGGGTTCATTGGAATCAACTTTATGACAAAAACAGTGATAAAAAAAGAAAACAAGCTTTTGATTTTGCCCTCACAGTTCTGTCATGGCCTCAGTCTTTGCATGAAGGTAAAGTGCTTTCTTTAGGAAGCTTGAAAGGTTCAGCGGTGATGATGAATTTTTGGGCTAGCTGGTGCGAAAGCTGTGCTGAAGAGGCTCCATTGCTTGAGCAGGCTTGGCGTAGTTATAAAGATAAAGGGCTTGTTGTGTTGGGGGTGGTGTCACTTGATGATCCACAGGCAGCGTTAGCCGAAGGTGTGAAAAATGGCAAAACCTATCCATTGGTTTATGATTCTCGTGGTAGGATAGCAGTGGATTATGGGTTGTTAGGTGTTCCTCAAACGGTTTTTATTGATAGTACAGGCTCCATTGCTCAAGCCCTTGCTCGTCCTTTAGGTGCTGCAGATATTGTGCGTGGTATTGAAGCTATTTTGCCTTCTTCGAGTGAGGATAAGCCGCAGATTCAACCAACCAAGACATCACTGTAGGCTCTTTTGTCTGCAAGCTTTGGGCTTTCATGAAAGGTTTTTCATACATAGAGGTTTTTATAAAAAGGGCTTTCAGCCAGATATTCCGAAAGGTATGAGTTATCAGGACTGATCTTTACCACAGGACAACACGAAAAGATATAAGGTGTAAAGGAGAGTAGAGCCATGTTTAGCAAAGAAGATTTTTCTCTAAAAAATACAGATGATATTGGTGCCTTTATTTTTATTCTACCTTTTGTGCTTTTGATTGCTCCTTTTTTAGTTCTTGCGTATCACATTGGCTTGATTCTCGATATTACAGATACTCTTGATAAGCCCTAGTTGGTTATTGCGCTCTTGTCTCTATGGTTGTTGTTATGTTGCCTTGTTAGGGTTCTCGTTAGGACTCTCGTTAGGACTCTCGTTAGTACTATAGCTGTGTTGATGTTTTGCTACGATACTTACCATGATCCATACATGATTGCTCATGCCGCCACTGCGTTCTTACATTGATCCTTTCCAAGATGTGCCTTCTGGCTTTGACAGCACGTTTAATCCTTATTTGGAAAAAGTCAAAGAAGATGCTAAAGCATCCGTTCCACGGGTGTTGTATGGACCTTATTTACGTGGAAAAAAGTCTCATTGGCTTGACTGGTTTCATCACAGTCGATCTATGTTGCCAACAGCTCAAGGCAAACTGATTGTAGAGATAGGGAGTCATGATGGTGCAGTGATGTGCTCTCTTGCTGCCAAATCGCCTCATCATTGTTTTGTGGGCCTTGACATCACTTTAAAACGTGTTCATAAAGCAGCGATGCTGGCTAAAGAGCAAGGGCTGGCTAATGTGGCCTTTGCTTACGCCAATGCGCGAGCAATGAGTCATTTGTTTGCCGCGGAGGAGATTCATAGTATTTTGATATTTTTCCCAGATCCTTGGCAAAAAAAGATGCGTCAACGTAAACATCGTCTCTTGGACGCCTCTTTTTGTAAGGTTTTGTATGGGTTGCTTCAGCCAAAAGGATCCTTATGGTTTAAGACAGATGCGCAGGAATATTTTTTGAGCAGTGATGATCTTTTTAAAAAAGTTGGATTTATAACCGAGACCCATAATAAGAACCTGAGTGGTGATTGTATATCAACGTTTGAAAAACGTTTTCGTGCCCAAAACAAGAAGATATTCCAGCAACACTACCAAAAACTTTAAGTAATGATTTGCATAGGCGTGATTTTATCTTTATAGTAGTTTCCACCAGTGCCTTATAGATTCTGTCTCAATAACAAGGATACAGCATACACATTGAGGTTAATTAGAGAAAGTACAGAATAGATGAGAATAGAGAATAGAGAAGATAACAGCTTTGATCTAGCCACTTACAGGGAAAAAACGTAAAACGTAGCTAATGGACGAACCCACACCAGAACCTTTGCCGTCTTTTACGGCAGGGACAATACCTCACACACCCTCCCTGGGTGTTGATATTCAAACCCAGCCAATCAGGGTGGGTGTATCGTATGCATTTCAAACAGATGAGATAGATGCGCCCAGTAGCGAGCATCTAAGCACAGCAGCCCAGTGTTTAGCAGTAGAAGCATCTGTATCTCATGAAGGGGGCCAAAAGAAACCTCTTACGGTGCTGGATGTGTCTTCTGAAAATGATGATTCTGCTTCAGTATCTGGTACAGCTTGTACAGATAATAAGCTACTACAGGGTGTTATAAAGCCAGAGTGTATCAGCACTTGCGGTGATCTTCGTTACGTCAAAAACTCTATTTGCTATCATTTGAATAGCTCTGTACTTCATCGTTTTTTAGACATACTTTTAGAGCGTTTTCATCTTAAAGGCTATGGAGTGAGTCTGAGCTTTGTGGACGTTTCAACTATGAGGGAATTGTGTCAAGAGTATTTATCGAAAAATGCTCCCACAGATATTCTGTCATTTCCGCAACTTAGCTTTGTTGAGCCGATTTCTTCTTCAGCCTTTCCAAATCATTCCACAGACCATCATATAGATGCTCAAGCCACTCCTCATCATCATCTTGGTGATATTGTGGTATGTCTTGCTGAGATAGAAGATATGGGCATTGTTTCTGATAAAATGACTGAGTATTCACTGGCTTATAATGTTCTCTTTATCATCACTCATGGTTTTCTCCATCTTGGTGGCCATGATCATATTCCGGGTGAAACCAGTGAAGTTATGATGAAGCGCTATGAACGTGAGACGATGGATTATCTGAGTGAGGAGGAAAGCCGCATTATTGAACATCTATTTGATAGACAGCAGAGGATTTGATGGACGTTCTTTCATATACAGATGTCCTTGGCTTTACTATCATTTTTCTTTGCCTTCTTCTTGCCAGCTTTTTTTCTTGTGCCGAGACAGCAGTAACCTCATTAGATCCTCTTAAAGTGAAGCATATTCTGGCTTCACGAGGAGAGCGTGCTCGTCATCTTCAGCTATGGGCTGATTATCCTGAGCGTGTTCTTGCCACGGTGTTGATCTATAACAATGTGGTGAATATTTTAGCTTCATCTATGGCCACTACCATGGCTTTGCGTCACTTTCAAAGTCAGGCGGTGGGTATTGCCACAGGAGTGATGACGCTGTTGATATTGGTGTTTGGAGAGATTATTCCTAAGAGTTTTGCTAAAACCCATGCAGAGCCAGTGGCTATGGTAACCATGAGGGTTATTTCGGTGGTGTATTGGGTTTCTTCTCCTGTGGTGCGGGTGTTTTCAGGGTTAGCTCATTGGGTGATTACATTCTTTTCAAAAGTGGATAGATCCAGTAGTCATGATATTACCGAAGAACAGCTTGAATTTATGGTCAATGAGGGGCATCGTACAGGAGTGATCAAAGATATGAAACGCGATATCATTGAAGGCGCTTTTGACTTTGATGAAACCCGTGTTAAAGAAATTTTAACTCCTCGCACGTTACTGAAGTGTCTTCCTGATGATGCTACCTATGATGATGCACTGGCTTTATCGGTAGAAAGTGGTCATTCACGTATTCCCATTTTTCATGACAAACTCGATCAAATTGTGGGTATTGTGTTGATAAAAGACCTTATCACTATGGGTATGGGTGAGCCATCACAGCAGCGTGCCCATCTCAAAGTCAAAGATGTTATGCGTCCTCCTTTTTTTGCCCCAGAATCTAAAACGATCATGCGATTATTCGTGGATCTTAAACGCACTAAAAATCATATGGCTATTATCATTGATGAATACGGTGGAACAGCAGGTATTGTGACTATGGAAGACATTCTTGAAGAAATCGTAGGAGAGATTCAAGATGAGCACGATGAAGAGGATCCTCAATTTCTTAAGGTAGAAGAAGGAATTTACGAAGTGGACGGCGCTGCTGACCTCAAGGATTTCCAGGAATTTTTCCAATTGGAGCCATTTGATCATGATGCAGATACTGTGGGAGGATGGATCATTGATCGTTATGGTGAGATGCCTAAAATTGATCAAAAGATCGCATTCAACAACTTAAAAATGCGTATCATTGATGTTCAGCAACATCGCATCAAACGTGTTCGTGTGAGAAAACAATCGGATGTACCGACAGCACCTGGCAGCAAAAAAGACATCCAGTCACAAACCTTGTCTCATGTTAGCACTCAATCTGAGCACCAGCCTGTGAATGTGTCAGCTGAAGCACAGAAAAATCACTCAACTCTTTGATTACAGTTGAGCCATGCAAGGTCCTCTGTTAGGCTGTGATGATATGATCTTGATCAGCGGTGTGTTATAGATAACGTATACAGCTCTATGTATATCTCTTAGGTGTGTCTATAGCTATAGAGAGAGTTCCCACAGGAGACGGCAGATGAATGTGCTCATAAATAAACTTATGAATAACAAACTTATGAATAAGGGAGGAGGTCCTGATCAATTTATCAAAGATCTCAATGATTTGATTAACAAAATAAGTACAGGAAAATCAGGTAAAAAAGGCGGTTCCTCTTCTGGTGGTCCTTCCTTTACTCCTAACTCCGGTTTACGTCCTTTGCTTATTTTTATGGGAGTTTTGCTTGCTGTTGTGAGCCTTTTTAATTCTTTTTATACCATAGATGTATCAGAAGAAGGGGTGGTTACACGTTTTGGACGTTACAGTCGTACAGTGTTGCCAGGGCTTCATTTTAAGATCCCATTTACTGTGGAAAATGTGACGCGAGTGAAATCCAAGATCGTTCATCAAGAAGAGTTTGGTTTTCGGACGCAATCTCGTCCTTCGCGAGGTCGGGTGTATTCTAAGGATATTCTTGATGCTGAATCGTTGATGCTTACCGGTGATCTCAATGTGGCAGATGTTGAGTGGATCCTTCAATACCGTATTGTGGATTCATGGAAATATCTTTATAAAGCGCGTGATGTGGAAACCAATATTAGAGATGTCTCTATTTCTATTATGCGACGTGTGGTAGGGGATAAGTTAGTGAATGATGTCCTGACCACAGGACGGGTAGAGATTGCTGATGAGGCTAAAGTCCTCACTCAAGAAGTGTTGGATCATTATGACATGGGTATTAAGGTGGTGAGGATCAATTTACAAGATGTCAATCCACCGGATCCTGTGAAAGGTGCGTTTAATGAAGTGAATGCAGCCAAACAGGAACAAGAACAAACCATTAATCAAGCTGAGCAAGAATACAATCGTCGTATTCCTGAAGCCCAAGGAAAAGCCGAACAAACCATTCGAGATGCTGAAGCTTTTGCTGTGCATTTGATCAATCATGCTAAAGGGGATTCCGCAAAATTTAATCAGATTTATGCAGAATATGTTAAAGCGCCTGATATTACAAAAAAACGGGTTTACTTACAAACCATGCGAGAGATTTTTCGTAACCATCAAGGCTTAACGATTATTGATGAAGATGCCAAAGGTATTTTACCTGTTTATGGGCCATTAAACTCAGAGTTATTGGCTCCTGCAGCTAATAAAGCCAGTGACTCCTTATCTTCTTTGAATAACACAGGAGAGCCTTCACCATGAAAAGTCAATTGATCACTACTTTGGTTGGTCTTGCCCTTGTGGCTGGTTATAGTTCTGTTTATACCGTCCAAGAGGGGCGTCAAGCTTTTATCACGGAATTTGGTAAAATTCGTGGTAAACCGGTTACAGAAGCGGGATTGCATTTCAAGGTACCGTTTATTCAAGATGTGCGCACTTTTGATAAACGTATTTTGCAATGGGATGGAGATGCTGAGCAAATCCCCACGAAAGATAAAAAGTATATTTGGGTGGATACAACAGCGAGATGGCGTATTAAGGATGTGATTCGTTTTGCTCAAACGGTTCAAAATGAGCGTACAGCGGCTAATCGTCTCGATGGTATTCTTGATGGTGTCACCCGTGATACGATTTCAAGCTATAACTTGGTGGAAACAGTTAGAAATTCTAATCTGATTCTTGAAAAAATAGATGGACTCAAATCCTCTACGACAGATTCTGAGGGTAATGAAAACACCAATCAACGCCTCGATAACACGCATCGTGCTGAAGCTTCAGAGGTTAGTGATGATATCACCGGAGAAATAGAAGAAATCACCACAGGTCGAGAAGAACTGACCAAGCAGATCATCTCCAGTGCTCGTAGTGCTTTGGAAGATATTGGCATTGAGCTGCTAGATGTTCAATTAAGGCGTGTATCTTATGAGGAGTCTGTGGAACAAAAAGTTTACGAACGTATGATTACGGAACGACAAAAAATTGCTTCACGTATCCGCTCTTTTGGTAAGGGAGAGGCAGCTAAAATATCAGGTCGACTCAATCTTCGTCTCAAAGAAATTGAATCAGAAGCTTATCGCAAGGCTCAGGAGCTTAAAGGGGAAGCAGACGCTGTTGCTATCAAAACCTACGCTGAAGCTTTTTCTAAAGATCCAGATTTTTATGAATTTATTGAAACTCTTGATTCATATAAAGATACTCTCAAGCAAGGATCTCGCTTTATACTTTCTAGTGATGCGCGTTATCTTAAAGCCCTAGAAGGACCATAAAGAGAAGGACTATAAAGTTTATTTCAGCACATTCTTTATTTTTCTAGTCACATTTATGTGAATCGGGTCAGTTTGTTCATCTCATAGTTTTGCCTATTTTTTAATAGATATTAAAAAAGAATATAAATGAGGTGCGTTACCATTATTCTTCAGCGTGTAGAGCTTCAACAAATACTTTAAAAAATCTTTTCATGATGTAGTAGTCATCTTGTCTGATTTCTTCTAAATCAGCGTGAGGTTTTCTATAGTTCATAGAGGAGGATACGTGGTGTCTCCCATCAGAAAATGAATTATAGAGGGTTCTTTGCACATGATTATCATAATAGCTAGTGCGAGTTCCATGGTGGTAGGGTGTTCGGTTGTTGCTCCGCTCTTTGAGTACTTGACTCGGAAGAGTGTTTTCAAATACCTCGTAGTTAGCAAATTTAGCAAAAGCTCGAACTCCGTGGTTGTTTAGTTTAAAAACAGTAGTTTTAAGTGGAGGTTCTTTATTTACGTAAAATGTTACTTGAATAGTAGAGGGATCTGCTTTTGTTGCAGCCTCTTGTAATATTTTTTCTAATTTTCCACCTTTTGATAAATCAGGGTGAGAAATATGTAGATAATCCAGATGTTCACTGCTCATATTTAGGGTTAATCCTTCTTTTAGTTTCCAAGACCAGCCCCAAACCTGTGGTTTACCACCACCTGATGGAGAGTCTACACTATACGTAACATAAAGAGACACAGATGTATATTTAGCAGAACAATATTTTAAATCTCCAAAACGATATCCATTAATTTGAAAATATCTACGGTCATTATTGTCACTATAAGAAGAGTCTTGGTATCCACTAAAATTGCGGCTATTAGTATCAGTGTAATCTTTAATACACTCTTGGCTCTTATAATACGGTGTTACTGCTGATATAACGCTTTCTTTGTTTTCGGCTTTTTTTTCTAAATCCTCCTCATCTTCGGGCCCTGTTGCTATACCGATTACTACAGTGCTAAGGAGATCAAGGATACCTCCGCTAAACATCTGAAATTTTGGTGAGGTATTGCTTACTTGAGGACTACTAAGAGAGGCAAGACGTTCTATGTCTTGCTTTATTAAGTCGTCCACTTCATCAGATGAAGAAACATCTGATTGTTGGCGTTGCATCGCTGTATCTTTGTTGCAACTCATAAAAAACAAGCTAGCAAAAATGAGATAAGTAATGGTGTTTAATATAGGTTCTGATAAAAATGTGTTTTTTCTATCTTTGGTTCTTGCAGAAATCATTATTACTCCTCGTGCAATGCCATTGCGGTTAGCTTATTTACTCCGCTCTCTTTATGAAAAGATCTTTTCATAAAGAGAGCGGAGCTTCTTTTTGCGAGAATAAAAAAATTCTTTGTAAAATAGCATAGGAAGTAAAATCTACACATAAAATTCACCAAAAAATTACAGTATTCCAGCAAGTTATAACCCTTATCGGCAGGAGCTTGTTCTTGCTTTAGTAATCATCGATTTTTCTTAAAAGAAAGCCGTTTTTTAAGGATGCTGATGTGCTATTGGAGTTTGGCTTGCACACACGTTAAACTTAGTGGAGTTTATAGCTGGTGCATATTTAGCTTAATATTTGCTATATGTTAGAAAGTAAGATTGAACTAGGGCATAAGTATATAAAGTAATGTGCAATGTATTTGCTACTTTCGACATTGTTTTCTCGGATATCTTTATGGTAGCATTGAAATTGTGATCTAATAGAAGGATGTTGTTTTTTCATTTCTTCTCTTAAGCCCTATATGCTCCTTTCTCAATAGTTATTAAAGAAATGCATATAAGGCTCAAAGAAGTGCTGCAATTACTCAACTAAGTTTTTTACTAAAAGTTATATCACAGATGGGCGTTCTGGACGGTTAGATAAACAATATGTCATATGAAATAACTTAATCTTGCTATTATGAACTAGCGTGTAGAGTTTCAACAAACACTCGGAAAAATCTTTTCATTATATGATAGTCGTGTTGTCTGACTATTTTTAAATCAGGATGAGGCTTTTTATACGTCATCTTGGAATCTAATCTTATAGCTGACGCCCCACCAGAGTGTACAACATTCCATATTACTGTTTGGCGGTAATTATCATAATATCTAGAGAGCATTTTACCTTCATCTGGTGTGCTAATTCCAAAAACATCGTAGTTAGCAAATTTAGCGAAAGCTCGAACACCGTGGTTCTCTAGGGTAAAAAATTTGGAAGTTGTGGAATTTGTGGAAGTTGTAAACATTTTGCTTTTTTCTTTATATATGCGAAAACTTATTTTTATAGCAGATGGGTCTACTTTTTTTGCAGCGTACTGTAATAGTCTTTCTAATGCACCACCTTTGGCTAGGTCACGGTGATAAAAATCTAGACCCCCACTTCCTAAGTATACACGGAAGGGTTGCTTAAACTCTATAGGCCAACCGTAATGACTGACACCATCATGTAATTTAGGATCTACAGGGTACTTTACATAAATGGTTATAGATGTATAGTTAGCACTACAATTTTTTACATCACCTAAAAATGATCCCCTGAATCCTCCCGAAAGACCAACGCCGTGGAATAGACTATAAAAAGAAGTATAGCTTACTAAAAACTTGTTTTTATCTGCGGAGGGATAATCTTTAATACAGTTATGACTAACAAAATTTTTATATACTGCTGATCTAACGATTTCATTTTCATTGACAGAGCCGGTTTCCTGAGAGACCATTTTATTTTTGAATAGCTCCGTAGTGTCTCCGACTGCTTGAAGTTTTGGTAAAGTAGTGCTTGATAGTCGTGATCCATCGCTATTAACGAACTCAAGATTATCTATATCTTTGTTGATTAAGTCGTCTATTGTTATGGTGTCTTCTTCGCTTCCTTTCATTTCCTGACTGGCTGATTGAGAAAGATTTGATTGTTGGCTTTGTGTCAATTGTTTATTGCCGCAACTCATAAAAAACAAGCTAGCAAGAATTAAGTAAGTGATTGTTATTGATGCGTGTATTGATAAAAATTTATTTTTGCTGTTCTCGCTGTTTGTAGAAACCATGAGCACTCCTTATGTAATACCATTATTAATTGTTCATTTAGTTTTTTATAAGAATATTTTTTATAAAATATTCTTATAAAAGGACACACTATTGTATTGTTAAATATAAATTTCTAGTCTTTTATGCTGTTTATACTGTCAGTGAGGTTACGTAGATGATGTAAAATTGTTTGTAGAATAGATTAGAAGCTAGAATTTAAGAGTGAAATTCTGAGATCAGAGATGACCTAAAAAATAGACTATAGTAGCAAGTTACATCTCTTATCGGTAATGGGTTGTTCTTACTTTAGAAATAATCGTTTTTTCTCAAATGGAAGCCGTTTTTTAAGGGTGTTAATATGTTTAAATATTGCTTGTCCGATAACACTCATCGTGCCGAATCTTCAGAGGTTAGTGATGATATTACTGGAGAAATAGAAGACATTACCACAAGTTGAAAAGAACTAATCAAGCAGACTATCTCCAGTGCTCGTAGTGCTCTCGGAGATATTGGCATTGAGCTGCTAGATGTTCAGTAAAGGCGTGTATCTTATGAGGAGTCTGTGAAGCAAAAAATCTACGAGCGTATGATTACGGAATGACAAAAAAGTGCTTCACGTATCCGCTCTTTTGGTAAAAGTGAGGCAGTTAAAATATCAAGTAGAACTCAATCTTCGTCTTAAAGATATCGAGCCCGAGGCTTACCACAAGGCCGAGAAGCTTAAAAGGTAAGCAGGTATTGTGGCTATCAAAACATAGGCTGAAGCTTTTTCTAAATATCCAGAGCTTATGAATGAATTGAAATTCTTGATGTATGATAATACCCAGTGTGCCATCTTAAGGCCCTAGAAGGGTTGTAACAAAAAATATTTTTAAGAAATCATTTTTTGTATGGTGCTACTTGCTATCCTTATTTAGGCTGTGTTTACATCGAGTTCCATGCTTGTTTATAGTGCGTTATACAATAACGCGGTTATCTCACTTTTTCTCTAAAACTCTACTATGCCCTTTTTTAATAGCTATTAAATGGAGTGCATATAAGGTCGTAAGAGATGCTACAATTACTCAACTAAGTTTTTTACTAAAAAATTATATCATAGATGGGCGTTCTGGACGGTTAGATAAACAGTATGTCATATGAAATAACTTAATCTTGTTATTAGGAGTGAGCGTTTGCGTTTAGGGCTTCAACCAATACTCGAAAAAATCTTTTCATTATGAGATAGTCGTACTTTCCTCGTCTTTGAAATGCAGCACGATGGGCATGCTGTACATGATGCATCAATGTGGAGTGTATTGTCCAAAAAGTAGATGGCGACTTTTGAGATAGAGTTGTCGTAGAGACCTGGTGAGTAGAGTTATCATAATATCTGAAGATATGTTTGCTGCCTGTTTTTTGGGGCACTGAGCCACTATAAGTTCTGTCAAAAACATTATAATGAGCAAATCTAGCAAAAGTTCGAACTGCTTGGTTATTTAAATTGATTACACTCATAGTTTTGAATGTTTTGTCCTTAGGTATGACAAATTGCATTGTTATAGTAGATGGATCAGCTCTTTTTACAGCCTGCTGTAACATCTTTTCTAATGTACCAGTTATCCTTAAAGAAGAGTGTCTTAATTTTAGCCGATTTCTATCATTGTATATAGTAATTAGCTCTCTTTCTTTTTCCATCTCTCGTTTTTCTTTTCCTAAATATAACCTTGAATACCCTGCTTGATTCACATCTTTATTCTTTTTGTCACCATAGCTGACATAAATAGCTACATATGCATATTTAGAACGACATTTTTTCAAATCACCTACATTTTGTGCGACAAAATAACCAGAATAAGTAGCCCGACTATGTCTAAAGTAAGTAAAGTAAGATGCCAGAAAGTCTCTGTTACTGAAATACGGGAAGTCTTTAATACAAGTTAAGTTTTGAAAATTTCGACGTACAGCTGATTCTATATTTATATTCTCCTCAGATTCTATATCTTTTTCTAAATCATTTGTTTGAGAATCAACGAAGCCATCTATAAGGTCTCCACTACCGAATGCTTGAAATTTCGGCAAGGTGTCACTGGATGATGGGTCGCTATTTGCAGGATCATCCATTTCTTCTTTGAGGAATTCGTTTATCATGTTTGTTACTTCTGTATTCTCTTTCATGTCACTTTCTGATTGAGAGAGATCTGATTGTTGACGCTGCATAGAACTATCGTCATTGCAACTTATAAAAAACAAACTAGAAAGAATTAGGTAAGTAGTAGTTTTTAATACATGTGTGGATAAAACTCTCTTCTCTCTTCTCTCTTCTCTCTTCTCTCTTCTCTCTTTGTTTTTCATAGGCGCCATCGAATACTCCGTGTGTAATGCCATTGTGGTTGGTTTATTCACTCAATAATTTATGAAAATATTTTTTTCATAAAGAATACGATGCTTTTTTGGGGAAGACCAATCTACAAATGAAATTCATCTAGATTTTTTAGATGAATATATGTGGATTGTCTCACTACTAAATTTACCAAAAAAATTATAGTGCCACAGCAAGTTATAGCTCCTATCGGCAGGAGCTTGTCCTTGCTTTAGCAATGATTATTTTTTCTCAAACGGAAGCTATTTTTTAAAGATACTGATGTGCTATTCGATCTTAGCTTATATATATATAATCGAACTTAGTAGAGTCTATTAGCTGCTATATATTTAGTATAATATTTGTTATGTGTCAGGAAGTAAGATCAATCTAGTTGGACTAGAGCATAAATATATAGAATGATGTGTAATTTATTTGCTGCTTTCGACATTGTTTTCTCGGATCTCTTTATAATGGGTATTGAATGTGTTATCTAACAAAAAGAGACTTTTTTTTAACTTTGGCACTTCTTCCTTGTAAGTTTTTTCGAATTCTGCAAACTTATCTTTGATAGCAAGATAATGTTTTTTTATCTCGGTGCAATATTTCTTAACATTTTCAGCATATCTTTCCATCCTATTTATATCTTCACGCATGGCTTCTACTCCTAGTTTGATGCCTCGTTTCAATCCTTCAAAGCCTCCAAAAGAAAAGCCGATAACCCCGCCAATTATTCCTCCAATCAAACCGCGCCAAGCATTATCAATAGCTTTATTGTGAGCTTCTACAGCTGCTTTAGTTTCACATGCCCTAGAATCGTTAGAAAATGCTACTGCATAGCTACTCATGTCATCGAGTTGCCTTAGCATTTTTGCTTCAAGGTTAGATAATTCTGCAGATTGTGTACGAAAGTCGTTAGTTACTTCAGAGGTGTAATCTATGGTTTCTGAAATAACGATTCTATTTGAACAGCCTACTAATTCAGTCATGGTAAAAGCCCGGCTTATACAAGGATTAATAATATAATACCATTTACCTGTCTCTGCTGATAAATCAAATATAATCTCTCTTACCACACGCGTTCCCACCAACTTACAAGAACTTGTAGATTTATCTGCAGCAAGTGACCAAAAATATTCATACTTCTCTGGACCAAAAATATCATCAAATGAATGTGCTTTTGCAAAAGCAGTAAAGTCTATGGGACTTGGTCCGCCCGATCCATCTGGAGGGTGGTAAAAAAAACGCTTATCATCTGGACATCTGAGTAATTCTACAAAATTAGCACCGTCTAACTCTATTTGTAATCTTGGAAATAGATATGGATCCTGGGCCGTTGTCTCTACTTGGCCTCTCAGAGTGGCTAGATCAAGTGATTTTACTATGGCTTTTGCTTTTTGAGGGTCAGCTTTACTAAGGGCACGTTCTGATAGGGCAGATTGCTCTTCTTCTTTTGCATCTGAAGCCGAAGCATCGGTATCCATTAACAGAGCAGGAGGTGTTGATTTAACAGGAGGTTGACATGCCCAAATACTCATAGATAGCAAGATTATATGAAATAAATAAGCTATTATAAGTGAGTGGCTATGGCAATTTTTTGGTTGATTATCATTCATGTGTATATATTCTTTTTTGATGTTTTTTAGAAGCTCTATAATATATATTTGTTGGCATACTCCTCGTAACGCCTTATTTCATCGCCAAATTTCTCTAAATATTCGTTACCTTTGTAACAGCTCTTTCGAAAGTCATCAGGGCTTGAGGAAAAATCACTGAGAACGTCATAAATAGGGCTTGATAAGTAATCTGCATTGCTGATGTTTTGCAGTCCTCCTTGTGGATTAGCCGTCCATGAGATAGCAGCGCCTAGTCCCAAAGAAACTAACTGAATAATAGCTGCTTTTTTTCGTACTGTTTTTTGTCTTATTCCTTCTTTTTTGTCACATTCTTCATATGCATCGATTACTTTTTGGCCCAGCATTTGCATTTTGTGAAAACTTTGAGACATGTTTACGCGAATCTTACTGAGCTTTTCAAATTTCTTAATTTCATCAAGGTGACGATTGTTTTGATGACTTACATCAACTGAACGTGTTACAAATCGAGAGCAGTTACGCATGTTGGCAATTTGCCTATCTTGGATACGCTGAATATTCACACAAGCGCGTAGCACATAGTAATAATCGCCTGTGCGTGCTGACTCATCTAAAAAGATATTTTGACGGTGAGTATCAAAGCCATAATGTACCATGACACATCTTTTATCCAAGGCTTCTGCCCAATAATCTGTATCCTCCATAGCTCGTTGTAATGTTTCTTTGTTAGTTGGTATAATTTCCATAAGAGGGTTAGTATGGCTTAATACGGTTGTTTTATGGCAACGAAGGATTTCTAGGTAATTTGCTTGTTTGGGAAAACGATAAGATAGGGCAATATCTCTTCCTTTTCCTATTGGATAGTCCTGCCAAGTAAGACTTACCAACTTTACTTGGTATAGTAAACTATTTAGATCAATTGTATAGACTGGCCCTTTCGGGCCTCTCTGATGTATCCCTAAATCTGTGTTTTCTTCTTCTTCTGCTGTAACGTCCTCATTAGTTTTTAATGTGGATAAATCTGCAACTATTCCTTGCCCAGAGTATATTGGCTGGTCTGGGGGATGGCAAGAAATAGCAAAAATTACGATTAAGTATATGTATGCTTTTATTATCATTTACTTTTTCTTTATTGCTTTTTTGTTAAGTCCTAACAGGGATATCGTATTTAAAATGTATTATTTTTGATCTTCAGTCTTTGATTCTTGGTCTTTAGTGCTTGATTCTTCACAATTGGGTGTCCCAAATTTATCTTCTATTCCTAGGGATTCCTTATGTGTTTTAATGTTGGTTTCTAAGGTGCATAATGTTGCTCGAGTATCTGCTAATATAGAGCTGAGAGTGTTGTCTATGAGATCTATTGTAAATTGTCTCTGAGCGCATGGTAAGGTGACATGAGTAGAAAAAAGATCGTATACTGCAGATGCTGCTTTTGTAATAAATCCTCCTGCTGATCCAGAATCCGGTCCGTCTATGAAATTTAAAAGGTTGTTAAAGTTACTCTTGGAAAATAAACCTCCACCTTGCATGATTTGACTGTAAATGTTTTTAAATTTGCCAGGGATTGATTTAAGGGTTTTGTATTTTTGCCAAGCTTTTTTAGCTGCTCTGACTTTATAAAATAATTCTGCTGAGCCATAGCCTAATTTGCCCATCTCAGTCCCTTTTTTCCAAGTCTCTGTGGTTGCGCTTGTATTTAAAGCGCCCTTTATATCTTCTAAATCTACACCCCATCCTGGTGGATTAGTGATGTCTTCGCTTGGAGGAAAGAATGATCCGGCTAATCCTCCAAGTATTGGGGTGGCTAGGGATTTCCAAAATTGAGCCTCTGCTGCCTGTTGATTATTTTTCATACATTTATCTACTGTTTCTTGATAGGTGGTTACCATTTTATGAATTTCGGGATCATATTTAGCTAATTGTGCTTGTAGTTTGGCGCGTTCTCTTTCATATCCTTGTAGTGTTATATCGGTGGACTTTGGCGGTAAAATATAGGGCACTTCTTTAACAGGACCACATGGGCTTGAAGATCCAGGTTTTGGATAGATCGTACAGCCAGCTACTTGTATCACTCCTGTTTCAGTAAGCCCTGCTGCTTCAATGCGCAGCGAAGAATAATGAGGATGTTGTTTTTTGCAAGTTTCTTTTTTGTCATCACACACTTTTACGGAGAAATAGAGAACGTTTGGTCCAGGTTCAATGGTTGCAAGGAGGTCTACTTTTATCAAATTAGGATTTAAGGTTTTTTTTGATATGTAATTAGCAGAAACATTTTTAATGATTAATGTGCTGGGATCTATGGTGGGTGTATTATCTTCTTCTAATGAAATATCAGCATCTGCTTGATTTAGATCAGATAATTGCGGTGGCCCAGTCCCAGAAGTCGTTGGCTTTGCACAGCTGTAAAGGCAGCTAAAAAAAAGCGTCCACATAGTTATTAGCATTAGTGTCGTATTCATGATCTTAAATTTCTATCTATGTATTGCTTGTGTGATTCTTTTGTTCAAATAAACTATATGACTAGCTGGCGTTTATGTGGGGCTACTATGGGGTAGTGTTAGTACTGTCTTTTTCTTGATTTGCTATTTCCTCATTCACGGCTTCTTCGATGCCAGACATTATTGATTTGATGCTCGGATTGCAATGTGAAGATTTTTTTTTCTCATTGAAGCTATCTAATGTTACTTGTATTTTTCCATCATCTAAGGACAATTGAGGGCTTGAAATCACGCTTGCTCCATTAAAAGTTAATTGAAAAGTCATATTTGCAACATCACTTGCTTGGAGAGTGCCTCCTGTGGCAGGAACAAGGTGTAAAGAGGTGATATCTTGAAGGCGTAACTGAACCTTATCTGGAAAGTCTAGTGGCGCACCGCTGCTTTTAAATTGTGTGGAGCGATACTTATTATTAACCAATAATGTCCACTCTCGTTGACTTCTTGCAACACTACCGTGTAGGTTATGGCGTATGATTTCGCTTTTACGTTTGCAGCTTGCATCTTTAAGAAATGCCGAACTCAGTGGAGCAACAATGGTACAATTTTGGCGTAATGAAAGTACCGCATCACAAAGCTTTTCATGAGTTAAATCTAAGCGCCTAAATTTCTTCTTCTCATTAGTGTATAAATCCTGGAGTTTTTTAAGATTGAGAGCCAAGACTTCTTCTGACATATCTTGGGTATCTACTAACTCGATATCTTTGGCTGTTTTTTTCTCATCATCGTCTTCGTCAGTGGTTGTAGCAGAGGCATTCTCTGTTGAAGTCGTGGGAACAGATAGTGGGAGTGTTGGTGTGTTATTGCTTGGAGATTTGCCGCAAGAAATAGCCACCATGAGCATCGCAGAACAAGCCAGAGAGCACTTATAGCGCAGATTCTTTTTTGCTATGATGTATAAATGGAATGTCCACATAGTTACTTTATGACTCATTTATTTATATATGGGTACAGACAAATAGCAGATAGTATGTGTACGACTTATGTATATAGCTAGTGCTAGTGTATATAGTTAGTGCTAGTGTATATAGCTAGTTTTATAGCCAGTATTCATAGTTAGAGTTCTATATAACTTAAGATACCGTGATGCTTATCGGTAAAAGCTTTATAGAATATAAGCAAAGCATCTAACTAATTGATATGGTGTAGTTTTTTTTGCAAAAACACTTAAAAAGATCAAGCCATGTTAGGAGCCATGTTAGGAGCCATGTTAGGAGCCATGTCAGGAGCCATGTCAGGAGCCATGTCAGGAGCCATGTCAGGAGCTATGTTAGAGTGATATAGAAAGCCAAAGTAAATATTAAAGAGAACATTCCTTGATAGTAAGCATCTTTTTGTATTCGCTATTTTTTTTGAGCTTTTCATGAGAAACCAGATAAGAATCTCCAGAGGTAGAAAAGCGTTGGTTGATTTGTGAATCTTTATATATCACTATATCTCTGGCTTTGATCATAAGAGATTTGAGTGTCCAATAATCTTCCTTGAAGTATCCTTCGCTTCTTTGTTTGATCTCAATAGAATGTATGTGATGTATTTTGCGATTTGGCTCTGTAAAAGTCATTGTTTTTGCAAACAACTCATAGTTGGGCACAGATTTGCCAAAACCTTTACGATAGCGATGATCAAAAGAAATATGCATAAACTTTTTAGTATCGCCAAGATGATGATTGTCTGCATCCTCAATAGCCTTTCCTGAAGCTGTTAGTCCACGCAGTTCTACTTGAATATAATCAATAGGCAGTGACCTGGCACAACTTAAATCTACTTTAGCGCCGAGTAAAGATTTCAAACGGCGATTAACTAAACTGCGTTGTTCATTGTCGGCTGTGGTTTTATAATACAGCGCCTCTTCTGCTGTTTTTGTGTTAGAAGCAGACTGAGCGGTAGCATCTGCGTTATTTAGTTCGGTTTTTCTTTCTTGAGATGTTGTAGCTGTGTTTTTTGGAGCCGTGTTACGTTCTGTAAGCTTATTGCACCCACTTGCCATCACAGTCCATAGCAGGAATGCAGCTACTATCACATGCGTACAGCAAAGCTTTTTAAAACCCATAATCATGAAATCTCGTATCTTTATTCAGTCATCTAGTTCTTGCAAAGTGTTCAATAGCGGAACATCTTATCGGAAAACTCACTCTAAAAAATGACATGTATGAAAATTTTCAAAAATTTTAGGTGTTTCCAACTCACCTAAAAAATATTCAAGTTAGTCAAAAATCTTATGAGATGATCACTAAGTTAACCTCATACTTCCATATTCTTTTTATGGTAATATCCAGAGATCTTTGTTGTGAGTTTTGTTAAGGTTCAGGTTCATCAATGCATTGACTTATTTTTCTAAAACGACTACATTGTTTATCCCTAGCTGCTGTCTCTGTGGGGTGGTGGTGAGATGCTGCTTTCTGATATCTAGGTCCCTGGAATGTAGCCGATTTAGCCTATAAATCTATAAATATAAATAAATATAAAATAGCTCAGTTAGACGGATCAGTCTTACGGGACCACAAAGCACCTAGCCACAAAGCACCTAAATAATTCAGTTCATATCAGTAACTTTTATCCGTAAACAGTACATCCAGAATGAGATCACAAGTGTGGTTTGTAAGCCTTGTTTGGCTTCTTCGGGCCAGCTGTGAGGAAGGTATTATTCATGTTAGCGAAGTTAGGTTTTTTGGGGATCGTTATATATTTCACTCTTCTATGGCGTCCCTCTGTTAAGGCACGATCCGCTTCAGCATTAAGCTTGGGGCCTCTTTACAGCTCTCTAGAAGCTACAGGTAGTGTGCTTTCATCTGTTCCATTGAAGAAGTCGCTACTTTGTCCACAGTGGCTATCAACAGTGGCTATTAACAGTGGCTATTAACAGTGGCTATCAACAGTGGCTACCAAAGGTCTTTGTAAGGGGTAGTAGTGCTTTGTGGTCGTAAGTTTGGAAGGCCTTTAGCTGCTCTTGCAGCTGGAGGGATGGGTGCTATGTATCTTATGGAAAAAATGCAGGGATCTTCGCAGCATATATTTGGTGTGTCTCATATGGTTTTATCTTAGGGGCAAAAAGAGGCTCTGTGAGATTAGTGGATCATTCGGATGGTTACGCTCCTTTTGGTGATGAGTTGGGCGAACCTCAGAATCTTCTTCTTCCTCCTACTCCTTTCTACTCCTTTGTGGAGCGACTTCTTCAGCCATGATGAGGGAAATGAGGCGGGGATGTTGAGCCCATGTGAGAACGCTCAGAGGATAAAGCGGTATGGATGGCATTTCAGAGAGTTCATTTTCATAATCGTTACTATGATGTTGATTATCTTGCCTCGCCTCATGTGGAATTGATGGATGTGATTCGTAGGCTGAGTCGAGATGTATCCTCTTCTCGCAGAACGGTTATTTATGGTTTGCTAAGAACATGAAAACCCCTAGTGGTGATATGGTTTTAGATGCTGACATGTTATCCAGTTGGTTGCATAAGGATTATGTGAAGGGTTTTTTGAAAACTCAGATGAATTCCATAAGAGAACTGCATATATTTTTGCGGTTACTGTATAGTCCGGCAATAAAAAATCTGGCAGATATCACACATCTTTATGGAGAGAGTCACGCAAGTGACAGCTCAACGTCTTTCTACGTTACAACTAGCTCGTTATCCCTTCCTTAATCAGGACGTGCTTGATGTGTTAGCTCAGCTACATTCGCGTCATTAACGGACTTTTTATAATCAATGAGATGCCAAGCTAGCTAAGGAAGTTTTCTTAACAGACATTTTAAAGCTCAGCGACGCTCCTGGACGTCTTCGTAGTCATCCTGAGGTGGTGTCTGCTGTGGCTACATTTGTCATGTCTTCTATGCCTATTGAGGATGCAGATACGTTAGATCTAGATGATCTGTCTTTACGTTTTGAGACCATGAGTGATCAAGAGATTTATGACAGGGTTACGGGTTCTCAGATCATGATTCCTTATGAACTTGAAGTATTGCCGCATTTTTCTGCGCTCTTAGTGCGGCAATTCGCTAAGCGATATGCCATAGCCCCTTTTACGTCAGCATATCTTTTTACAGATTTTAGAGGCTTGAGTTCGTTATCGGCCATGGAGCTGACTCTGGGTTACGGTTTGAAGAATGTGTATTATATTCGCAGGTATAGATCAGAGGCGCGCAGTCATTTACAGAATCTGATTTAAAGAGAAAACCCTTAGGGCAAACAGGAGAGTGTTTTAGGGGACTTGGATATGTTTGAGATCTTTGGGAGTTGTAAAAAAGCTGGTTTTTATGGCTGATCTGCGATGTTGAGAAAAAGTAAGGGTGGTGTGATTACCACCAGAAAAGTCCATGCGTATTCTTTCGATGACAGCATCTTTTTTTAGGTAATTGACACGCACCTCTGTTAATTCGCCTGCAAGTTTGGGCCTAAGAGTTAGTTTGAGATGTGTTGGATCTTCACTTACTTGGGCGATGTGGTATTCGCGGGTGAGGTCATCAAATTGTGTGATCAGTGCAATAAAACGTAAAAACTCCCGTCCTTGTCCTGCTGTAGCTCGATATTTCATAGCTTTTTGGGTGTTGCGATCCATATGAATCAGCTGGTTACCGGTAAAAAGCCAAGCTTGATTTTTCGATGTCATATCCCAAAGAAAATAGTGAGGCTTAGAAAAATAACCTTTGCCTTGTGTGGTTGTGCTGCGCTTACGTAAAGCTTTGTATTGCACCTGTGTCCAGTGCACAGAAAGATCGCCTTGTGATGACATTTTCTCTTGCCACTTTTTTAAGCGCTGGCGCTTGTCCTGATCTTCGCTTTTTGGGCTCGAGGGGGTTTTTTGTAAAGCTTGCTTTTGAGTTTGAGCAAAGCTGCTGGGAGCACATATTATCGAGCTGCAGATGAGTAGGATAAGTGGTAAACGAGAAAGCGAAAAAAAGCCTAAAAAAGAGGGCATTATAAAACCAGCATTAGGGGTGTAGAGGTGAAAATGAAAGTTGAAAACTGAAAAAGCAGAAGTTTAAGAGGCAAAGAAAGGTTCTATATGATGATTATGATGTGTTATCTTCTCGATATTTTGCTTCCTTGCTGAACGGATCGCATAATTTCTTCTCGAGGAATCAAATCCACAGGTAATTGTGCTCGGCGGATATTAGCTTGATAGAGCACAGCACCAAGAAGCTTTGTGTAATCAAGATCACATGATTCCAGATTGGCTCCACTCAGATTGGCTCCTTCAAGGTTGGCATTCCATAATGATGCCTCAGATAGGTTGCAATTTTGGAAGTTACAGTCTTTGCAAATGGCATAAGAGAGATTGGCTGCTGATAAGTTGCAGCCAGAAAAATCTATTTTAGAGAGATTGGCTTTACGAAGATCAATACCGCTTAGATCTTTGGATGTTTTGAGTATCTCAGTAATTTCTTCACGGCTTAAGGCGGTGATTATCTCTTTTTTATCTTGAGGTATGTCTTGATCCTGAGGTATGTCTTGCAAGGTTTTTCTCCATAGGGTGTTAAGAGCTTGTTTGTGTTCTGTGAGATATGATTATCGGTGTTTATGCCGATGATTTAGCTATCCATGAGCGTGCTACATCAAGCATACGCCAAGAAAAACCGGTTTCATTATCATACCAAAGAAGCAACTTGCACATGCGCTTGTTAATGATTTTGCTAAAAGATGTATCCACAGTTGCTGAATAAGTAGAGCCATTATAATCACAAGATACCAGAGGTAAAGCACTGATACCTAATACGCCTTTAAGAGTGTTTGCGGCAGCTTCTGTGAGGACGGCATGAACATCTTGTATGGAGGTGTCACAAGAGAGGGCAAATACAGCATCGGTAAGAGAGACATTAGCTGTGGGAACACGTATGGCCATGCCATGGATCTTATCTTTGAGTTTTGGTACCACCTCACCTACCATCTTTGCTGCTCCGGTGGTGGTGGGGATCATAGACAAAGCGGCGCTGCGAGCACGTCTGAGATCTTTATGAGGGCCGTCTAGTAGCTTTTGATCGCTGGTATAAGCATGCACAGTGCTCATGGAGGCATGATCCACGCCGAAGTTCTCACAGAGAAGATGAGCCACTACAGCTAGACAATTGGTGGTACAAGAGGCATTGGATATAATGGTTTCTTGTCCTGTGATGTTGTGATCATTGACTCCATAAACCACTGTTAAGGGAGCTTCTTGACAAGGAGCGGATACCAAAACCCGTTTAGCACCACCGCGATGATGAGAGGAAGCACCTTCGTAAGAATTAAACGCTCCGCTACATTCCAAAACCATATCAACCCCTAGCTGTTCCCAAGGGATCATCTCTGGATCTGTGTGTCTTGAGTAACTGATGTATTGGGTGTGGTTGTCTTCGCCACGAAACGTACCACAAAGACGAAGAGCGGTATCATGTTGGGTGTCTTGATGCGTGTTGGGTGTGGTTGTTTCTTTTGTATTTGTGTTTGTGTTTGTGGCAGTGATGTTATGGCTTGTTTGTAAAGAGCCATGAACACTATCGTAATTGAGTAAATGAGCAGCTATGTCAGGGGAAGCAAGATTATTGATATGAACTACCTTGATATCGGCGTTGCTTGGATGTAGGGAAGCTCTGAGTACAGCGCGTCCAATACGGCCAAAGCCGTTGATGCCCACGGTGATGGATTGGCTCATAATGACGGTGTTGTCCTTTGAGTTATGTTGCTGTCATGTTTGCAGAAAATACAAAGCAGGAAGATCACATACATCGAGGTGTTTTGCCTGCTGGGTGTTTTGGGTTTTGCTAGCGTGATGACTTCAAGATAAAGTCTTGTGACATCTCATAGCTCATCATAATACATTTTAGGGCACATATAACATAAAAAAGGATAGATGAGATATTGCTAAAAGCTTAAGAGCGATCGTTTTTATTGATGGGGTTATCGAGGTGGGTGTATGACTTGATACGACAAAAGGGGAAAGGAATCACCTTGCATGCTTGTTTGCTATTTTGGGGTGTTTTTTCGCTACCAGGAGCATCATGGTTATTGTGTGAGAGATTATCTGTGGTATCTGTTTCATGAAGAGATAAACCTTCTTTGTAAAGAAGAGCTGCCACATTTCCACCTTCTAAAATTCTGCTGGCACTGATAGTGACTTGGATGATCTCTGCTGTTTTATGGCAAATCCCCACACGTCGTGATAATTCATCGCTTTTAAGGGTTTTTTGAGCACGCATGATCACAGCCATCACGTTTTCAATGGAGCCCATTTTATAGCCATAATGAATATGGGTTTGATAAAGGTCTAAAAGGACGCGTTTACTTGCAGCATTGAGATGTCTGTTTTTTCGGTGTTTATCTTGATACACCTCTACGCTTTGGATAATGTGTCGAAGCTGTGTTAAGGCTAACATATGATTGCCCAGTAACCAATCTATACGCAAACGTAGGGCTGGCGTTAAAGAGCGTACTTGAAAGAGAATATAGGTATGCCAGTAAACTTTTTCAAATCCCATCAAACCGCCTCGTATCATAGAACCAAAGCGTAATATCAGCAGATACAACACAAGAAAAATCCCTTGGATCATGTCGGTAATGTGTTGCCAAAGACGAAATAACATGCTCATAAAAGACATTCCTTATACATTCATTTATTGTTTCTGGGTAACCTCAATCATCCATCATTACTGGAAAACATTAAAAGCGGAGGTGTGTTGGTTGAGAGATCTCTTATTTGGAAGGTTATGTATAGCTTTATATTTTTTATTTATAGATAATGTATAGATATGTTTTTTGCTTTTTTATCTATCTTCCTATCTTCTCTTTTCCTCACTGTGTTGTTATTACAGATAAGGAATCAACACAAGGGATTATATTTATAAGGCTCATTTAAGAGAGTCTGCATGTAACGTTGTTTTTTGTGTTGGGTGATGGAGATGAGTTTATTGAGACGCATCTTAGATGAATTTACTTAGATTGCTTGCTTAGATTCTGAGATTGCTTAGATATTGGGGGATCTTACAGATACCTTAGTCATAGTGAGCGCCATCAAATCTGTTGTTGATAGTATCAAATCTAGAAAATAAGGGCAGTAAAAAACTGGGGGTGCTGAGGGGGATGATCTTAAGAGTTTAAGAATCATCTGCAGCTTGACTGTTACCGCCCGGGGAGTAAGCAAGGCCTAAGAAGAAGGCGTACTTTTCTTGCCAAAGAGAGATATCTTGGGGCTCATCAAAGGGGATGTGTTGATGTTTGGCTAAATCTTTTGGTGCATAGTCGTAACGAAAAGCAACAGATTGTTTGGGTTGATAAGCTGTGGAAAGATGCCAGCGTACATTTGAGAAGGTGACAAACTCCACATCAAAGCTTAGGGTGTATCCGCCAAGATTGTCATTTTCAATGGAAGCATACTTTGTGTCTGCATAACTTGGAGTAACGTAATCAAGGGCACATGATACGGAAAAATCCGAGGTGGCAAAGTAACGTGCTCCGAGGGATGCTGAAATGCCATCGCGTTGGGTGTTGAGTCTGGCAAGGCGTCGGTAGCCTTCTTCGTCATAAACAGCAGACCAGGCATGAAGATCTTGTTCCATGCTTTGAAGAAAACGATAGGATAGTGTTCCTGCAAGCTGTATGGCTGAGACAAAGTCCACTAATACATTGAGTGATACTTCAAGAGGTTCCCTTTTGGTCGTATCGTAGCTGCTTGTTATGGGGGTGTTATCACTTTCTGTAGCGCTTTCTTCGGTGGCTTCTTCACTATTATCATCTTCGGTGGTTGTGAGCGTGGGTGTTGTTTGGGGGATGGAGGCATCAACGATCATATCGCTGCTTTGTGGCAAGGTGATTTGGCTGAGTATGGTGACATTTCTGTGTTGAAAGCCCAGGTTGATAATACCTTCGGGTAAAATTACTTTTGAGGTGGTGGCTGCATAAGTGATTTTTCTGTAAGTCAGTGTACGTTGTTGAGCTCCGTAGAAACGCGCTCCTATGGTGCCACCAAAGATAAAGGCGCCATGATCAAAAACAGCGCTACTTGCTAGCCTCTGATGAGAAGCTGTATAGTTGAGCTTCCAGGGTTGTTCGCGGAGTTCTTGGCTGTGAGAGTTCCAGAAACCATCCATATGACCTAGGAGCATAAAATGAGGGCTGGGGCGATATCCTACACTGTTTTGCAAATGTTTTTGGCTACTTTTACCCATAAGTCTCTCTCGGGGAGAGGATTTATAGGTGCCTGTGGCAACAGAATTTGTGATGCCAAAATGAGAGCTGATTTCCAGTTCGCCAATAGCACTAAACATATAACCTTTTCCTATACCACCGGTTTGCAAGCCAAGGGGCGTAGCCTGAGAGGTGGAGGCATTGAGGCAAGCAAGAAAAGCCATGGTCCATATGCTAAAAAAGCGGTTAGGGATTATAAGAGATGCTTTGAGTTTCATCTATACAGTCCTTTGATGCAGGTTTTGAGGCATTTCCCTACGCAGGATAGTGTTCGTTTAGTGTTCGTTCATAGCTGAGAGTGGAAAACGGAGAGCGATAAAGCTTTATACTTTATATATGTATGAGTTTATCAGCAAATGCATCCATCCTGTAGCGTGCGAGAAATATTTATATTTAGTATTTATATTTAGTAGCTATATTTAGTATTTAGTAGCTATTTTTAGTAGCTAGGTGTGTGGGTTTTATGTGTTTCATGGCTTTCAAGTGTGGCGTGTAGATTGTCAGGTGGAACATTGAGATAGGGAAGGACACGGTCGATGATTTTTGCAAAAACAGGGGCAGCCCATTTGCCGCCATAGTAGGGTTTTTCGCTGGGTTCATCGATAAAAACGAGCACAGTGATTTTAGGATCATAAAAAGGGGCAAAGCCTGCAAATGAGGCGATACGTTTATCTTCAGAATAAGCTTTTAAGATAGGATCATATTTTTCAGTGGTACCGGTTTTGCCAGCAACGGTATAGAGGTTAGAGGCAGCTAACCTGCCGGTACCTTCTGTAATGACAGCTCTGAGGCTTGCATTAATATCACCAATGATTTTTGGTGAATAGAGGGTTTTGGCTTTTTCTAAAAGGCGGTATTCATAGAGTCCTCCTTTGGCGTGAGTGATTTTGCTTATAAGATGCAAAGGTGTTTGTTTGCCGCCACTTGCCAAAACATTGTAAGCACGCAAGACATCGAGTCCGGTCATGGAAAAGCCTTGGCCAAAGCTGACATTAGCAAAACGGATAGGACGCCAGTATTTTGGTAAACTGAGTCGGCTATGGCTTTGGGTAGCTAGGCCATTGATGGGAGGGTGTTTTCTGCCGATGCCTAAAGCATCCAAAGCTCCCCACAGAGCTTCTTTGCCGAGTTTTTCAGCAATATAAAAGATCCCTATATTAGAAGAGTGAGCGAGGATTTCATGGGTTGTGAGTTTTTCTTTGGGATGATCATCGCGGATTCGTCCTCCGCTAAAACGGTACACTCCTGATGTGTCAAAATGATAGAGAGTATCCATAGTGGTGAGGTTTCTCTTGAGAGCCTCTGCTACCACAAAAGGTTTGATAATACTACCTGGTTCAAAAAGATCGGTGGTGGCTTTATTGCGTGCATGTTCCATGTTTTCAATGGTTTGGTTGGGGTTGTAATGAGGGAAGGAGCTGAGTGCTAAAATGGCTCCGGTGTAAGGATCACCCACAATCACAAAGCCACTGAGAGCGCCAGCATCATGGATGCCTTGTTGGAGTTCTTCGCTGACGATTTCTTGAATCACACTATCGATGCTGAGATGAACATTTTTTCCTGATTCTTCAGGAGTGATTTGGCCAACATGTTGAAGAATAGGTTGGCCGTGGCCATCGCGTACAGCGATGATTTTGCCAGCTTCTCCAGCTAAGGCTGTTTCAAGTACGCGTTCTACTCCAAGAATGCCTCGATTATCAATATCTACCTTTCCCACCACATGGGCACTCACATGAGCTGTGGGGTAATAGCGAGCTGGTTCTTGGATAGGATAAATACCGGCAATGGAAAGAGCGAGAACATCTTTTGCTTGTTGTAAGGTGGTGTGTCGGGATAGCCAAGCAAAATAGCTGTTTTTATGGGTTATTTTTTGGATGCGTTGACGAGAAATGCCTAAAATTTCGTGAAGGTGTTTTTGTTGGGATGGGTGTGGGGAAAAAATTTTGGGATTCACAGCAAGAGAAGGGTTTTTAACAGAAAGGGCTAAGGGAGTACCGCGGCGATCGAAAATGGTGCCTCTATAATTTCCCAGGGTGATGGTTTTGCTGTATTGCTGAGAAGCGATTTGTTTAAGCGAATCTTGGGAAGGTGGGAACATATGGATGATGGTGGCGCGTACCGCCATCAAGCATAACACCACATAAACCACCCATTCTGCGAAGCGTAAGCGACGTTTAGCAGGATCATGTCGCCGAAAATCAGGGTGTTGTGAGGGCATTGTTGTTTATGGTTCAGTGGCTTGTGATAACTCCACGAGTGTTTCTTGGCGCGTCATTTTGGATAATTCCATTTTGAGATGACTGCTTTCTTCTAAAAGTTTGGTTTCATGGTCTTTGAGTGCTGCCACCTCATAGCCTATCACAGTTGTTTGAACACGGAAATGGATCCGCAAAAAACTCAAAGCGATACACAGAAATACACATATGGCAAGCAGGCGATCCCACGTATGGTTGCAAAGTAGTTGTAAGGGCTTGCTGTGTTTGAGATCGCCGAGTATGTTGCCTAAATTCATAGGATATCCATGGATGGAAAGCTACGGTATGAAAAAAAGCTAGGGCAAAATTACGTGTAAATGGCTTGTTTGAAAGGCCTGCTTAACATACATATTTTAATGGGATATCCTCTTTTCATCCATGAAGGTGCTAGGACAGCCCTGCCCATAGAATCATAGAGAATGAAGAGATGATGCAAGAGATGATGACAGCTCTCATTTACAGGCATATATAAAGTAGGGGGTTGTGAAAGTTCACTTTATTTGATAATCATTATCATTATCATAAAAAACACACGTCATCGTATGCTTTTTATGTGTGACGTGTTTCTATTATCTGCTCAGGCTTATGTAGTAAGAACGGAGCAAGGTGATAGGGCTATATCTTACAAATATCAATAGGGAGTGTTATGGTGTTGTCTTTTTTTGATGTTAAAAAATGTTTGTTGTGTGCGCATGTGGGGATGTTTATCTGTGGTTGCGCGTCGCAAAAAAACATAGATGCGAAGGGATCGTCTTCTAAAGAAAAGGGTTCTTTGTTTGTCAATTCTGCTCTTGTGGAAAGAGCGGAAGGTAAACAAGATAAAGATGATATGAGCACTGCTGGTATGGATCTTGTGGAAAAGGCTTTAAGCAATGTTGGGGATATAGATGCCATGCCAGAGGGTGCATGGCGTTGTGATGAAGGTGGTGCTGCTAACGGGGAGCTACCTTATTTTGTTGAACGCGACGGTTATATGGATGTGGTGGGTTTTGGCGTTGTTTTTAAGCTTACAGAAACGTACCTTGAGGTGGTTTCTGTGGAATCTCAAAGAATGCCTTTTTCTGCGGGTGATCGTATTCACGCAGTGGCTGGGACGGCTGTTAAGGGAGCTAACAAGGAATTATTGCTTAAGTGTTTGTTTGCAGATGTGCATGCTCAGCGCGCGGTGTTAGTGTACAAAAAGTCTACAGGTTCTGATCAACGTTACTGTAAAGAGCCTTTGGTGTATATGCGTGCAGTGGATTTTCTTACCACAGCACCCATTCAAGTTGATATGTATACATTGCAGGATATTTCTCAAAATCCTGGTCAAACTGATAGAAAAGTAGGGGTTGTGAAGCTGGCTCATCTTTTTGATGATGATGGTGCAGCAAATGATGATCCCGTGAATATTTTTTCTTGGGCGATACATGCTCTTTCAGGGGAGGGAATGGCTGTTCTCTTAATGGATTTGAGAGATAATGTAGCTGGTAGTAAAGAACAGGTGAATGCACTCCTTTCTGTGTTGATGCGTCCTGATGCGCGCGAGAATTCTTCAGCGTCTTTATCTCCACTATCCATCTCTCCTCCTTTGACTCAGGTGCCTGTGGTGGTTTTGCTCAATGAGGTGAGTCGTGGAGCAGCTTTAGAATTTGCTACAGCTATAGCTGATCATGGTCGCGGTATGGTTATGTATACAAGTGCTGCAGAAAAAATGACAGATTGTGGCGTAGCCGATGTGTTTATGAGTGCTGATGCGTCTGTGGGTGTTAGAGGCTGTGCTGGTGGTGACATGGTGGTAGGTGGTGATGGCGATGATTTGGGTTACCGTAGTGATGTGGATTTTGCTTTGCTCACCTATGGTGCTGCAAAGATGAGACAGGATATTTTAGATGATGATGTGTTAGATGATGATGTGATTAAAGATGATGTGGATGTGGATCTTGTGGTGGCTTCTCAGGTGTCATCAGATTACAGTTTGTTGAGAGCAGGCAAACGTCCAGGACGTTACAGCAAAGACAGAGAACGCATGATTTTATGGGACGGCGTATTCTCAGACTCAGAGCCATCTCAACACCGATCAACTGCTCTGCAGCCCTCTGAGCGTATGGCTATCAATATATTTGAAGACATACCTGAAACCACAGCTGATGATGTTATGGATAGAGAAGCTGCAGGTGCTGCGGCCTTATGGAGTTTGGCTCTTGTGGAACATCAGGGTGCAGAAAGGGATTATGGTTTTTCGCTTTGTTTGCAGCCTCGCAGCGAGGTGGATGGAGTCATGGATCCGCAGAATTGTTTGCCAGCTTTTCGTGATAGCTACGGCAAGGAGATTCGGATTCCTGCTGATGTGATTGAACAGTATTCACGTAAGCGAGCTCAAGATGATCAGGAATTGTTGCAAAGTGATGTGATCCGTCGTAGTGAAGAACAGCGTATTGCTTTTAAATCGGTGGGAAGAGGCGTTTTTGCCGCAGCTATTCTAGCAGCTACCAATCCTGCCATTGGTATAGGTTCTATTATTATTGTGGCTGCTGAATCAGGTAGTGATGTGTTAGCTGGAATTCCTGGAAAGGTGCATCAAGATATTGGTATAGGTAAGGGGTTGTTGTATAGCTCTTTGGGAGTTGTGGCAGGTGCTTTTGCTGGTGTTGGAGTGCATAAATCTCAAGCCGTTTTATGGAACTATTTAGCCACATCCCCTAGCACATCTCAGCATTGGATAGGACGGGCCTTAAGTGCTAAAGTGCGTCAGTTTCTGCATCGTGCCACTATTGTGATGTTAGCTGCTGTGGGTGTGAAAGCAGCGGTGTTTTCACGCATTGATCGAGCTGTCCAAGACACTAAACATCCTTTTGGTTTAGCTCGTCAGATGTTTTGGCCCACAGATTCACAGGTTTTGGTTGATTCATGGGTTGATATGACTATTGATGGCCAGACATCATCTTTTTTGCAGGATCAAAGCCATGATGTGCTCAAACATCTCAAAGACATCCTTGAGCAATATCAGTGGGTCAAGCCAGATGAGATTGCTTTTTATTGTGTTCCTGATTTAGGATGCTTATCTCTTTGATATTATTTGATATATGTTTCTTTTTTTTGTAAAGTGCGACGTACACTGAGTGAGTGTAAGTGGTGTGGGTGTTTGTTGTAAGTTGTATGGGTGTTTGTTGTAAAGAACCATCAAAGTTCATTATAAAAAATCAAAACAGGTAAAAAGATCTTTTTCTATGTTAAATAAGACCGCAGCTTTTTGTAGCGTAACTATAAAAATCTTTATGATTGTGTCTGTGCTTCAAAGCAAGCTGGCTTATGGCCAGGAATATGTATTGGATAATGTGGATCAGGTGAGTGTGGAAGATCCTAGCTCTATAGGCTCTATAGAAAATAGCCTTTTTGTGAACTATCCCAAGGAGCTTTTTGTAGCTGCTACTGGAAGCTCTGTGGGTATGGCAGCTGTGTTGGCTGGTTATCCGTTGCGTGTGTCCTTGCATATGTATAAACCAGGGCGGTTTGTTACCTTTTTGTCTGGTAAGCGTTTACTTGGAGTTTTTGCCACTGTGGTGGGTGGTGCGGTTTACGTGCGTCATAAGTGGCTTGTAGAGGGTGGCAGTCAAGAAGATGGTTTATTTGCTCCGTCTCCTCACTCTGATCTCAAAGAAAACTTTGTGGATGTGGACAAACCATCCTTTATTCCTCCTCCGGTGGCGTTGGTGGGTGCAAGTGATTTAAAAGAAGAAGAATATAACCTTCTTGAAGAAAAATATGGCATTGGTTTGGGGCATGGCTACAAAGAGACTGCGCGTCAAGTGGAGTACTTTTGGACTTTGAGGCGCCGTGAATTTATTGAGGCATATCACCGAGTGAGTTCAGTAAGCCAGGCGGTAAGGCATTCTTCTATTAAAGATAGAACAAAAACTCATGACCGCCATCTTCGTAATGGCGGTGAGGTGAGTGTGGAGTTGTCTTATCTGTTGGATCTGTATGGTTTGGTGGTGCTTGTTGCAGCGGATAAAGAGGCTTTATCTGTTTCTAAGCTTGCTGAGAAGTGGTCCGTAACAGAAGCTGCTATCAAAGAAGATGTGGTGCGTTTGGTACAGGATATACGAGGTGTTGTGGCCAACCCGGACTTGATGTACTTAGACCGACTAGCACAACAAGACAACACCACAGCACAGCAATTTGTTGCCTCCTTTGTTCCCTCACCAGCTATGGTGGAGCGGCTTCAAGAGGTTCTTGCAGATAAAAGAGATGTCTTTGCAAGTCATCTTTCGTCTCAACAGCTGTTTTCGCAGCTTGTGGATTTTTTTATGGCAGAAGTGTTAGGTGAGGAATTTTTAAAAGTTGGTTTAACAGCAGATGATCAGCTAGCTGTGGAGGTGTTTTTTCGACATATTTTTGCTCGCAGATCAGATGAAGCGTTGCTTGCTGGGCGTTATGGCAAAAGTGAATCTTTTGTTTTAGCTTTTGAGGAACAATTGCTGGATAAACTTAAAGCCTACTGGCAAGGCAAAGCACCGTTGTATGGTAATGTGCCATTGCGATCGTTTCCTGTGGTGTATCGTGCGTATATGAAGCGGAGTTACCGAGACGACTTTATGGATGTGAGTCAGTATCTTGATGCTGTGGCTTTACCTGCTGATAGCGGGCAAGTTTATCCATCGTTACTTGCTGAATTTGTGGCAGATCATTTGAAAAAAGATCCTTATTGGCATTATCTGTTTGCTATGTTGGTATTAGATCTTTCTGGCTATGATAAAGAGTTAGCACAGAGTGCTTTAGCTAGGCGTTTTCATCGCTCTGCTGGTGATGTATTGCATGATAAAGCTGCTTTGATACGTCAGTTACGGCTGTTTTTTATTGAAGAGTTTAAAACGGTGCAACATCACTCTCAGAAACATCATCAAAGAAGAACAAGTAGCCGGTTAGTTTTTTATCCATCATCATCGACTTTCGAAGCTTCTAGGGCTGTGTCACCTCATTTTGAAGAAGACTATGATGTTTTGTATGCCCGGTATTTTAAGGATATGGAACTGGAAGGGTATTACTCACGTAAAGAGATGGTGGATTTAGTCAAGCGTTTTTATCAAGAACATATTCAAGGGGATGTGTATTTGCAAGATCTCTATTTGGATATGGTGGTTAGAGATCATACAGAGCGGTTATCACCAGAAGCTAAAGAGTATTTTGCTAGCTCTTACGCCAAAACCTTTGAGGAGATGAAAGCTGATAGAGAGGCTCTTATTGACAGTCTGCATTCTTACGGAGTGGCTTATTTTAAGAAGTCCCATCATCCATAACATAATATATGTATTTATATTCTTTCTCTTGTTTTGAGATTTTCCTATGTTTTTTGCCACACTCTGAGTTTAGCAGAGCGGCAGCGGGGGTTACGGCTGATGTCTTCGTTGCTGGCTTTTAGGGGAAAGGGTTTGAGGATACAGCCTTTGGGTTGTGGCGGGCCTTCTTCGGTATAGCCATCACCAAAGAGCGGCTCAAAGGGGCTTTTTGGAGCTTGTTGAGAGAGGCTTTGCATATGCCGTTTGACCATCCTATCTTCTAGGGAGTGAAAGGATATGACTGCTAGATAGCCGCGGGGAGCCAGTATGGACTCACTGGCATCGAGGAGTTTTTGAAGCTCGGTGAGTTCATTGTTGATGTGGATGCGTAAAGCCTGAAAAATACGTGTGGCAGGATGGATTCTGCTGGGTTTTGGGTAATGTATAGCAGAGCTGACTATAGTTGCTAATTCCACTGTGGTTTCAATAAGCTTTTTGGAGCGGGCCTGCACAATGGCACGGGCAACATATTTTGCCTTTGGCTCTTCGCCGTAACGATAAAAAATACCTGTGAGTTCATCTTCTGTGGCGGTAGCTAGGAAATCTTTAACGGTCATTTGTGTATGATCGTGGTTATTCATGCGCATATCCAAAGGGGCATCGTTGCGAAAAGAAAAGCCTCGCCCAGGATGATCCAATTGGGGTGATGACACACCTAAGTCAGCATACAGACCATTCACTTTGCCTATGAAATGAAGAGCTTCAAGATGTGTAGGAAGGGTGGAAAAGGGGGCTGTGATAATGGTGTGATGAGGTAGATTTTGCCTGCTCTTTTGTGCCTTTAAGCTCTCAAAGAGTCTTTCAAGATAGGCTGTGGCTTCAGGGTCACGGTCTAGTAAAACAAGGTTGCTATCTCCTGAGAGTTGCTGCCATACCTTTTGGGCATGTCCGCCATAGCCGGCTGTGGCATCCACATAAATCCCTTGTTTGTTAATAGCCAGTTTCTCTATCAGCTCTGTGCTGAGTACGGGGATATGTTGCTGCTTTTGGTTGTGTGACATGTCGGGATTTTTCTTTTCTAGAGTCGGTTGTATCTTTTTTTATGCCTTGATCACCACTGAGTGATCAAGGTATCTGCAATGTATTGTACCTGCATCTATGCATAGACAAAAAATACTCTTCATCACAGGGTTTAGGAGTAGGCAATTGTGCTGTGATGATCAGGGAAAAAATTCATATTCATCTTGTTATATCAACGACTTACGAGTTTGAGTAGGTAAGAATGCGGGAGGCAAAAGCTCTACAAAATAACCGATAATGGCAAGGTCAAGTAGTGTTTTTAGTGTTTTGAGTTGTTTTTTTTAGGTCATGAAATGGAGGAAATGTATGAAATTATGTGTGCGAGGTCCCACATGTTCTTGGTGGATCCTTAGTATTTGGCTAGGAATGGTGGGTTTATTGAGTGGTTGTTCGACGAGTTCAGAGGATAATCTTGATCTTGAAGAACCCGCCAATGAGCAAGCCTACGAAGGAAATGAGGGAGATTTTGACAACGGAGAGAATCTGGATGTCAATAGTGCTAATGGAAACTCATTTGGAAGTTTTGATAATGAGGATCCAAACAATCTTGCCTTAGGAGATGAAGAAGCGACGAATAGTTATAACCAAGACTCTTATCTTCTCGGTGAAAATGACGTCTCTGGGGGTAACTATGATGGAAACAATCAAGGTAACGAGTATGCCAACGCAGAATCTGAGGATTACCCAGAGGTTGGTGAAGGTGATGATCTAGCTTACCAAGACCCAGACAGTAACGATGGTGTTAATAGCTATGCTGCTGAAGGCTCAGAAGATGCTGATGGTGAAATATATGGCTATGACAATGAGGGCGGCGAGAACTTTGCTGAAGGCTATAGTGAGGATGGTGAGAACTTTGCTGAAGGTTACAATGAGAATAGTGAAGGAATTGAAGCATCGAGCTACTCGGGGCTTGAAAATGATGCGTCATACAATAATGTCATCAATTCTGAGATAGCGAGCTCACAGCCAGAAGGTAATAGCATGATGACTGGGGATGATTCTGATTCAGAAATGGATGCTTACGGCGAAGACGGTGTGGAAAATCCTTACTCTGAAGGTGATCTTGCAGCTAGTAGTGATTATGGCAGTTCTGATGCCATGCCTATGGCTAGTAGTGGTGGTCTTCCAGAGCCGGGCTCTAAGATGCATTATATTGTCCAAAAGGGCGATACTTTGGCATCTATTGCTGAAAAAATCTACGGTGATAGAGAACAATGGCGTGTGATTCAGCAGTTAACAGGTATGGAAAATCCTCATAGAATCTATCCTGGTGATGTGGTGTACTACCAACTTTCTGAGCAAGCTCAAGCGTTTGCTGCAGCTTATGAAAACACCCCTAAGGGTGAAGTGACTGTGGAAGCAGGAGATACGTTAAGTTCTATAGCGGCACGTGTGTATGGTGATTCAGGACAATGGCAATCTTTGTGGAGAGCTAATGATATGATCGACAATCCTGACAGACTCACCGTTGGACAACTTGTGTACTTTGTGGATAACTCTAGTGTGATGGCAGAAAAAGAGCGTATAGAGGCACAAATACTTCTAGCAAAAAGTAAGGTATCAAAAAAAGAAGATACCAACATAGAAATGACTATGGATATGGAATACAACCAAGAACTTTATGATGACATCGGCCAAGATGTGGCTTTTGACTTTCTTTCCTTTGCGGCAGTAGCTGTTTTGGATGACGTGGATAGTTAGTGGCTTAGGTAAAGCCAGTGATGTGTGTTACAGAATCAATGGAATCATGAAATAACGTCTATAACAGAAATAAAATCATGGGTTTTGTATTTAAAGAATAGACAATAACACATAGTTAGTGGATCAAAAGGTTAATTAAGAGAGTTATATCTTGTTACTACAAACAGGGCCGTGTTAAGCGCTATTGTTTGAAGAAACCAGAACTTACCAAATAAACCTTTCAGTCTTACTCATGATCAGTATGTTATGTTTTTTGTTCTCGATGCTCTGTTGATTTTTCTCTAATCTTTCTTATTCCCTCTTTTATTTTTCATCTCATACCGAAAAAATCACTTTCATCGTAAAACTCTCTGAGAGTGTGAGATGATAGGTCGGTGGTTCATGTTACCCACAAAACATGGATGACATGTCATAGGCATGCAAGATGTGAATGACATGTGTTGGAAAAAGGTTATTATGAGCAGGCATTTTTTGCCGAAATAACTGACTAGTCAAGAGCTAAAAAACCTGCATATGCAATCTTTATAATGGCGCTGCAGTCAGGTATTTTTTCTTTTTTTATCGTAGTAAAATTATCAAAAGAATCCATATCTTAATGTATTTTATGGATATGTTGGGCAAGCTATATGATATGCCTTTTTGTTATGGTATGTCATAAGGTAAGTAGGTTTTTTCATATATTTGTATTCATTGTGGAATGGTATGTCTGATCAAGTTGTGACACGTTTTGCTCCTTCTCCTACCGGTGATCTTCATATGGGAGGTTTAAGGACAGCTCTGTTTTCTTATGTGTTAGCTAAGCATCATCATGGCAAGTTTTATCTTCGCATCGAAGATACAGATTACAAACGTTGTCAAGAGGGCTCTAGTGACGCTATTTTGTCGGCTTTGCAATGGTGTGGTTTGCAGTGGGATGGAGAGGTGATCTATCAGTCAGATCGCCTGGCTTTATATTCCAGATATGCTCATATGCTTTTAAGCAAGGGGCTAGCTTATAGATGTTTTTGTAGTGAAGAACGTCTAGAAGAGGTGCGTAAGAAGCACATGGCTCAAGGGCTAAGGCGTGGTTATGATGGTCATTGTCGTCATCTGTCGAGTAAGGATATGGCTGCTCACATCAAGCAGTTAAAGCCATATGTGATTCGTTTGAAGCTGCCTAAACAAGGAGATGTCCATGTGGAGGATGCCTTGCGTGGCACCATTCAGTTTCCTTGGCAGCAATTGGAGGATTTTATCATTCTCAAAGCGGATGGTTTTCCCACGTATCATCTGGCTCATGTGGTTGATGATGCTTTATGTAAAGTAACCCATGTGCTTAGAGGCAGTGAGTGGATTTCAACGCTCCCTGTTCATGACTTTATTTTGCAAGGGCTGGGATGGCCTTCTCCTGTGTATGTGCATTTGCCACTGATCTTGGATAGCGAAGGAGGCAAGCTTTCGAAGCGTAAGCAAGCGGTGAGTGTGCAAGCCTTTCAGGATCAAGGCTATCTTAAAGAGGCTGTGATCAATTTTTTAGCTCTTCTTGGTTGGTCCTATGATGATAAAACCACGTTATTTTCTCTTGATGAGCTGATTAAACAATTCTCTATTGGACGGGTATCTAAAAGTGCTGCCGAGTTTTCTGTAGAAAAGCTGGATTATTTCAATCATCATTATTTGGTATCTTTACCTCCAGTAGAGCTGAGGCAGCGGCTTGCGCCTTTTTTAAAAAAAGCTTTCAGTCATCTATACCGCTCAGATCATCCTGCCTGTGCACCAGAAAGCATGCTAGCCCAACAGACAGCCCAACAGAGAGCAGAAAACCTTGCGAGTTTGTATGTGTCCCGTCTTAAGCATCTCTCTGAGTTAGAATCATATTTGGCGGTGTTGTTATCTGAAGAGCCCATGGTATATGAGGCTGCCGTATGGCAGCATAAAAAGCTCAATCATGCTACATCGCTGATGTCACTTGAGGCGATGATAGCCTTACTTGATGGATTGCAGCCATGGACTCAGGAGCATGTGGAGGCTTCGTTAAAAGAGCTTGCTTTAAAGCATGATTGGAAAGTATTTACGGTGATGATGCCTTTGCGTATAGCTCTTACAGCTAGTCAGCAATCGCCTTCGAGTGCTTTGATAGCTTATTATTTGGGACAAGAAGAATCTGTGAAAAGACTTAAAGCGGCCTATGCCTCTTTGCAAGCCCAGAATCTTTCAGAATCTTAAAGCTTTGAGGGTCATGTGGATGTTATGAGGATGATGGAGCTTTGGATTGCTGAGCTTGTTCTGCATAGAGATCTGAATCAAAGGTGTTGTTCATCAGCCCCATATACATAGGGATATCTCCAGGATGTTCTTTGATGAGTTTGTGGGTTTTTTTTAGAAAATCCACACCGATTTCATGGATTTTTTTCATGCCTTTCACTGTGGTGGATTCAGATAGAGTAAACAAGAAAGCAGCATCACTGGAAAGATTTTTACGATTGTATATGCGTGTCATCATGGCTAATTCTTCGAGGCTGTTAGCAGCGTTTCTTATGGGGGCTTTGTTGGTGCAATTGAGGTGGCCACTGGCATCTTTGACTATATAATCCACTTCAATGAGCTCTTGGAGTCTTTCGATGCCATAATCACCAAATAACCGACGAATAGCTAGTTCGGTGGTGTCTTTGCGATTGAGGCATATTCTGAGAATATTAAGAGCTATATCATCGCTAATAAAGAAGGTGGCATCTTTTTTTTGTTTATGAGGATCGTGAAAAGCGACCTCAAAGAGTTCGTGAGACTTGGGGAAGTATTTTGCAAGAAATGTTCTGCGTTCTTCTTGTGAGCCAATGACTTTCAGTAATGCCATAACAGTGGCTAAATCAGGAACATCCTCTCCTTGCATCATGCGTCGTACGGTGCTGTCAGGCACTTGGGATTCACGTCCAAGAATAGCCGGAGTGCGTAAAGGGCTCGCATCAAGGTATTGATGGATAAGGTCGCTGAGCTCTTGAGCTATCTCTGAATCAGAGGTGAGTGACTTATGACGTCCAAGTTTAGATCCACTGGGATTGCTGGTCCTGTCTTGAAGACTGGGGTTTTTTGATGTGTAACTATGTGGTTTTGGGGCTTGCATATGTGTTCTCTGTTGCTCTAAAGTTATCTGCGATCTCTTATATATAAATATACAGTGTTTTTAACCATCATGGAGACTGCACCTTGTTTGTTTTTTCATTGTGGTTACAAAAGCCCTGCCTTGAGTGAAAAGAGCTTGAGGATTATATCTAGTCATGAGAAATAGAATCCATGAGGGGCTGGACTCAAGTGAGTGCAGCAATGTCGGCGGTAGAAAAGGATAAGGTTAACAACATCGCTTTATAGCTCTTTAGCTAGTTCTTTAGTTTATGAGTTCTGTTTATGAGTTCTATATAAGCATGAGTTATCTGCCCTCTACCAGACCAAGGTTTGCTTACTGTGTTTTCTGTGAAGAAGGAAAGACAGTCATCTAAGATCTGATTAATTGATTAGTTAAACTGATTAGTTAAATTGATTAGTTAAAAGGATTTCAGATGTTGATTTAAGGCCTTAAGTCTTTAAAAGGCTTTAAGGTTTTAAAAAAGCCGAAGGTTACAGCCCCGTTAGGTAGGATAAGGATCAACCATTAGAGAATCGGGATCATGGAGATGCATTTCAAATTTTCTCACCAATTTTTGCAAGAGTTTGTTGTGATAGATGTGCTCTTGCAGTTTTCTCGTGCCGTGACCAGCCCGTAATCTCCTTCCTGTTTTTTCACCTTTGCTCCTTCAAAAGCCCTTCTCTTTTGGTCCTTGATCTTTCCTTATTCGTCTGTTCTTTTGTTTTCTTTCTTTTCTCTTCTTTCGCTCTTATCTTCTGATCGTGGCGGCCTTTCAATGGCTGCTTTGTTAAGCTTTGTGGTGTTTCGTTTTACCTCCTGTTTTTCATTATGTATGTTTTTGTTTAAGTGTTTCTCTTGTTTGCTGTCTATCGCTTACGGCGGTCAGCCCTCGAGTAAACAGTTATAATATATTATCACCGTGAAGGAAAGCTAAATCTTTCTTTTCGCGGTGGTTATTTTTTTTATAAAGTTGTGTGCTGTTAACGACGTGCATTGTTCCAAGGCTTATAAAAGAGATGTTCGAGTCCTAGCAGTTCGCAAACACGTCCTATGGAAAACCTGACAATATCTTCTATACTTTTTGGTTTTTGATACATAGCGGGCATTAAAGGGACAATATGAGCTCCGAGCTGGGAGAGTTCTAGGAGATTTCGTAGATGTAGAGAAGATAGTGGTGATTCACGAGGGCAGATAATCAAGGTTTTTCTTTGTTTAATAGCCACATCAGCAGCTCGTTCTGTGAGACTTTGTGATGTGCCTGCGGCAATACGCGCTACGGTACCCATGGAGCATGGTAGGATGATCATGGCATCAGCCACAGATGAGCCACTAGCCACAGGGGCAAATAGGTCTGAATCTTCGAAGATGCGCAATTGTTCTTTTTCACTTGGCAGCAGTGATCCTGAAAGAATGCGTACCAATGATCCTGGTTGTGATCCTGTGGAGAGTTCAAAACGGATGACTTTTTTTGCCATCTCACTGGCTATCATATAGATACGTGAGGATACATTGTTGAGTAAAAACTGGAGAAACATTTCTCCATAAAGGCTGCCAGAAGCACCAGTGATGACAAGAAGGATACGTGCTGGTGGTTTTGGATGGCAAGTGGATGAGACTAAGGGTGTGTTATTTTGTGGGGGGTTATCCAAGAGAAGATCCTCCTTTTGAGGTAAGAAACAAAGCTAAATACAGAACTCCATACCAGGTATTGATGGCAGTAATCACCGTACTGTTGTGAGCCTTGCTGATACTTTGTGCCAGTAGCATCACTGTCAGTAGGCCGGTGCCTACGTAATATATAGCAGGCATTGTTAGCACGTAACCTAGCATGATGAGACATGCTGAGGAGATAAGAAAACAGGCGCCACTTATGTGTCGTGTGAGGCGAATGCCAAAACGGGAAGGTATACTGTGGAGGCCTTCTTTGATATCAAATAGACGATCACTGAGAGCATATAGCATATCGAATCCTGCTACCCAAAACATGATATTGAAAGCTAGCAGCCAGAGAGGTAAGTTGAGAGCTGTTTGGGTTGCAAGGGCTGTTGCCACAGGCACAAGCCCAAGACATGAGCCAAGATAGAAATGGACACTAAAGGACCATCTTTTGAGCCATGAATACACAGCTAGCCAGATAAGCAGGATAAAACTAAGCCCGAAAGCTATAGAAGATAGAGCTGCACTGCACAGTATGACACCGCAAGCAGCAAGGATGATGTAGCCTAGGGCCCAGCTTTCTTTAAGCTGTTTACTGGCAAGCATCCGTGAGCGGGTGCGAGGACAACGGGCATCAATGTGGCGATCTGCAAAGCGATTCACTCCCATACCAAACATGCGAGCACTCACAAGAGTGAGCACTAATAAAGCTATGGTTTGGCCACTGAGTTGTGCTGTGGTTGGTAGCAGTTCTATGGCAACCCATAGAAAAGGCAAGGTAAAAAGGGAGTGGGTGATTTTAATGTCTTTAAGAAAATGGCCTGTCTGCTTCCAGCATGCTCTCAACCATGGCACCGTGTGTTGAAAAAGAGCCATGTTATATTCTCAAGGTTATTATGCCAAATGGCTAAAAGAAGTGCAGCAAGCTGTGCAGGGAGTTATGGGTTCATCACAGACTTTAAGAGTTCTTTTCTTTAGTTCTTTTTAATTCTTTCCTTATCTTTATCTCTTGTAGCTCTCACGTATCACAAAAAGAGTGCTGGTTTTTTAGGGAAGAACAAGTGTGTAGGAACCATAAGAGTGATAAGAGTTGTTGGTAAGATGTTTTCCTTCATCTGATAAATAAGCTGCTAAACAGCTTCGATGAGGGAGAAAGTCCATGAAGTGAGAATAGATGAAAGTTTTAAAAGTGGCTACATCAAAAAAGGAGTAAGGTGAGGGGCTAAGAGAGGCAAATTGGTACAATTCTCTTTGAAAGGGGGAATGATATTTTACCCATGCTTGATGGTTTGTACTTTCTGGTACGGAGAGTAATAGATGGGTGGATTTTGTGTAAAGAACACCATCTTTGATGGTGTAAGTCGATGATTCAGGAATGTAAACACGAGCAAAAGGTCTGGCTATTTCAGAGTGAGCATTGTAGTTAAAAATCCCATGCCATATTTTTTTTTCTGTATTGTAATAAGCCGCAACAGCATAGAAATGCAGATTGTAGGTGACGTTATGATGAGTGATGTGTTGATTTTCTTTAAAATCACATGCCGAAAGCATGTCTGAATCAACTAGCTCTGGGTCTGTAAGTCGTTGAGCTAGTTCGTGCTTCTTGGTTTTGTTATCTGCTTCAAGTGTTTCTTGATGAGTAGCTAAGCCTTGAGTGTTTTTTGGCTGCAAGCGGCCAAAACGCTGGTTATAACGCCGGTAAGATTCACTGGAAGAAATAGCAGATGCAGGAGGACTTGGTAACATATTACCTGGCTGAAATATCTCGCCAAGAGGTTTTTGTAATACATCCTGTGGCTCTTGGCTGCCAAGGGCAGGGCTATCTGGAGGAGCTGGAGAAGAAGAAGGTGCAGATATGATACCGCTATCATCTTTGAGGCTTTGATTGTCTAGATTATCTACTAGCTCACTGGTTTCTTGCTTTTTTTCTTTGGAATGAGGACGTAGGTTCTGATGAGGATTAAGAGGGGAATTGGCTGGATTCTGACTTTCAAAAGATTCTAGGGCCGTTTCATGAGTGGGGTTGTTGTCTGTTTGTGTCTCAGTATTTTTGGTTTTCATTTCTGTTCCACTTGAGGCTGTCTCGCTGTTTTTGTGCGGTTCTGGCACTTCTCCTGACTCGTTTTGTGCGGGTGACACAGCAGTTAGAGGACCGGAGGGCTTGTTTGGATCTGGGTTTGGATCTGATTTGGAACGAGCACTTGGAGGATTACCTGATAGCAGATCTTGTGATGGAGTATCCGTAACATCGTCAGTGGCTGTTGTTTCTACGCTTGTTTCTTTGTTTTCTTGATGAGCTTTGCTGGCAGGGCTGGTAGCAGAGGTAAAGTCTTCAGAGTTATCAGAAGCTGGTTGTGGCGAAGACTTTGTGGAAGGAAGGTTATTGTCAGTGTTTGTATCAGCAACCTTATCCGTGTTGGGATCAGCACCATTTTGTTTGCGCTGTTGGGTCTGTATAGTGTTTGCGCTGTTTTGAGCTGTAGGATCAGCTGTGGTGCTGGTATGGCTAGGATGGTTGGTGGAAGTGCCATCAGGGGTACTGTCGCTGACATCACTGTCAGACATGGGTGGTCTGTATTGTTGGTCAGACTGTTCTTTGTTGAGGATGGTTATGGCTGTGTTTGTGTTTTTTTCTGTATTCTCTTCTTCTTGTTCTTTTTTGCTTTTCTCAGATGGTTTTTCTTTTATGCTTTCTTTTTTCATGCCCTCTTTTATACCTGTATCGGGCTCTATATTGGGAGGGCTAACATCTACATCACCAAAAGTGCCTCCACAGCTAACACATATAGCTGCAAAAACACAAAGGCTTAAAGTTTTTGTGATCATGATAAAAAAGCTATGAATATCATATACTGCTTTGATAATGTGTGGTTTTTCTTTTGTCAATGGATGAGGTGATTCCTCTCTATGATGACGTTGTTTGTGTTGATGGTTAAAAGGGTTGCTGTATAGCTAGTTATTTATGCTGTATAGTTATTTTCAGTTACTTTCAGTTATTTTCAGTTTCATGTCATTATGTGTGCCTAGGCGTACTAATTTTTGTGTGGATGCTTAGGTTTTTGATGTGTTTTTTATGCTTTTGTTTTTTATTCTTTCATTCTTTATTCTTTCATTCTTTTGTCCTTGTCCTTATTTTTTTATTATCCTTTTTGCTTGTTTAATGGTTGTTGTTTTTGCTATCTCATTAAGCACAAAAAACCTAATAGATCCAGACAGTTATGATAGCACTGCAGCACAGTGAAAACAATGATTAAATAAAAAATAGTTGTCTCAATAATAAGGATAAAAAATGGATAAATGACGAGGTAAAATATCGTGTTTGTATTGTGGTGTTCTTATGATTTTATTTTAGACAAGGTGTGTATCGAAAAAATATCGCATGCTTTTCAGATGGTAGCTCATAGCAAACCTATGATGTAAAAAAAGCTTTAAATATGAGAGCAAAGAGAATGATAGAGGGGTATGGGGGGTGTGTTGGTTTGTGTGTTTATAGAGCTACAAAGGAGAAGGTAGGGCCTAAATCAATAGTAACCTGAGGGCTCTTTGGGGTGTAAATCTCGCCATCTAAGGTATAAAGGACAGGTTTATCATTTTGGATGGAAAAGGTTTTTCCCACAAGGCGTGTTTTGATACGAGAGGTTTTTGAGGGCCTAAGAAAAGCATCCCAAGGGATCAAAATGCTTGCCTCTAAAGGGCCGGTGCTGTAGCTGATGAATTGCGCTCCCTGTTGAACATGTTCCATATCTGGAAAGAGCTTGGGGCCCATGGGCATATGTGGAAGGGTTGAAATAAGAACAGAGATGGTAGCTTGTCTAAAAGGTATGTGATCATCTATGGCAATGGTGGAGTCATGATGAGAGACAATTGATAAATAAAAGGGCCGCCAGAAGAAGCGTGAAAGAACAACCTTACTGATAAGCCAAGCAGCTCCTAAAGCACCTGTTTTGTTTTCATAGAATTTCTCTAGAAAAGCTGCTGGAGTACCATTAGCAAACAAAAACCCCACTTTTCCATCGATCATCAGTGATTGTTTGCGAATATAAGATAGCTCAGGTTGTGTGGAGTGTTTTTCGATAAGCCGGTATAACACCTGTTCAGGGGTGCCTTTGATACCGAGGTTTTGTGCGAGTACATTCATGTTTCCCCCTCTAAGGACAGCAATGTGAGGCAGCTCTTTGTGGGGATATATGCGTGAAAAAACCGAAAGTGTGTGGGAAATAGTGCCATCACCGCCGTTAATAGCCAAGATGGAAATCTCTTGATTGCGAAAAGATCTTGCAACATCTTCCATTTCATCAAGAGAGTGGGTTACAGCCACATGGCCTTGTTTGCCGGCAATATAAGAAAGGTAAGCCGATCGTTGTGGATTCCTACGGTTCAGCTTAGAGTGAGGATTAGAGATGATACCGATGCCTGCCATAATACTTCCGTGGGTGTCGTTATATGAGGTATTTTTTGAGGTTTGCGTCAATTTTTCGTTAAGTTTTCCCTTGAAGCTCTCCTTAGAACTAGCCCTAAAGCTAGAATACCTCAAGTGGGAGCTTACAAGTCGCTAACAGTTAAGAGATAAGAATAGAAAATCATGGTTTATTTTGCTATACTGTTGTTGCTTTGTTTGTTGCTTGGTTGGGATCATCAAGAGTATTTTTTTTACGGTGATCTTTCTTTTTGGCGTGGCTAGTCTCATCATAAACTAGGTTTATCATAAAGCGAGTGGTTATGGAGTGACGTCAGGATTCTTAGTTTGTTAAGTGGTTACATTACCTATGACGTTACACAGTTACACAGTTACAGTTACAGTTACACAGTTACACAGTTACATAAGCTAAAAAAAATCGCATTATTTAAGGAGTGTGTGTATTGAGTCAACTTACTCAGCAACATAAAAGTGTAGGTAAGCTATCACCTTTGCAACTTTATCTAAAGGAGATATCTCGATATCCTCTCTTAACTCCTGAAGAAGAGTATGATCTTGCTAAGGTGCATTATGAAAGTGGTGATCCTAAAGCTGCTCATCGTTTGATCACCTCTAACTTGCGTCTTGTGGTCAAAATTGCCAGTGATTTTCGTAAGATTCGTGGGGAGTTGTTGGATCTTATTCAAGAAGGCAATACAGGGCTTATGCAAGCTGTGAAGCGCTTTAATCCTTATAAAGGAGTGCGTTTGTCGAGTTATGCGGTGTGGTGGATTCGTGCTTATATTTTAAAGTTTTTATTGGATAATGAAAAACAGGTAAAAATAGCCACCACATCTGCTCAACGCAAGTTGTTTTATAATTTACGCCAAGAAACAGAAAAGCTGCTTAAAGAATACAATCGAGCTGATACCAAGATGATTTCTGAGAGATTACAGGTACCAGAACGAGATATTGTTGAGATGCAGAAGCGTATGTCAGCTACAGATATCCGGCTTGATGCTCCTCTGTCAGGAGAAGCAGGCCGTAACATTACCGCTGGTGATCTGATGGCAGATGTGGCTCAAAAGCCTATTGATGCCTTGGTGGCAGATGTGCAACTCAAGAGTTTGTTTAGAGAACATATCAAAGATTTTATGAAAGACTTGCCACCGAGAGATCATTTTATATTCACCTCTCGTATCCTCTCAGAATCTCCCTTAACTTTGCAGCAATTGGGTGATGAGTACAATATTACCCGTGAGAGAGCTCGTCAGATTGAAGCAAGAATTATCAATAACTTACGTAAGTTTCTGATAGCTAAGGGATTACTTGAGGTCTCTGATGTTGAGGCCAATATGTCAAAAAAACAAAGAGCAGCGGCTGCTGCTAAAGCCAATACATCACAGTCATTGCAGTCTAGCTAAAAAGCACGTCCCCTTCTGGTGAAGAGAGCTCAGGTTTTTATCTGGCCTAGCTGTATTTGGGTTTTCTGTATGGTGTAGATATGATATGGTACGCGTCTATATATGAAAAAGGTTATATCATGAGAAAAAACACCAAAAAGAAGGATGTATTCATTGATGAAGTATGTAAGTTGGTCTCGTAAGTGGTTGTGTGTGAGTTTAGGTTTGCTAGCTTGTCTTGTTTATGTCGTCAGTTGTGGCAAAAGCTCTGAATGCATCGAGTGTACAAAAGAAGGTGAATCGGTGAGTGATCTGCATTATGTTGTGGATCGCTATTATTCTCTACGTTTAGCTGTGCATCCTGAAAACAAGGCGCTTTTGAGCTTCTTTGTGTGTGACGTATCAGAACCTGAAGTGAATCTAACCGGAAAGTGCGTTTTTGCTTTTTTGAATAAGGATGGTCAGCCGGTCCTACTTAAGGCTGAATCTATGATTGCGGTATTTGAGCAATCGAAAAATGTGCAAGAAAAGCGTAAAAACGGCACATTAACGGATACAGATAAAACTTCTTTGGATACCCTTGGTATGGTATCCACCAAGGTTTCTGTGGAAGGGCAATATCAACCGAGTATTATCATCGCTTTGACAGGGATGTTGAATGGTGAGCCTTGGGGATTTTTTACAGGCAAAGAGGCAGCTTTTTGGGGACTAGATACAGAAAAGCTTCAAAAAGCCATGCAAGATAGAGTTCGTTATAGTGACGTGTATGTTGGAAGCTCTGAGGTGGAAGAACAATTCAAAGTCTTAATGGAAAAAGAAGGAAAGAAACCAGAAGCTGTGGAGTATTCAGTGGATGCGTGGCTGGATAGTTCAGAGAGTACTCGATTTGTTTTTGAAGATCTTTTTACAGACCAACCGCATCAGCACTTAGGCTTGAGACTTCCTTTGGTGATGCGTATGTTTGTGGCGATGCTTTACAAGTACGGTGCTGCACCTAGAGGAGTGGTACAGCATTACTGTCTTCCTCATCCACAGTTTGAAACAGAGGGTGAAAATGGATGGTGTATTCCCATAAATTATCGCTGGAATACAGGCTCTGTGGAGAAGTATCAACGTGTGGAAGAACTTTATCAACCATCCACTAAAGAGGATAATAAAAACCCAGATACCAAGTAAAAAATACATCTACATAACTTGTGTCTCTGTGGTTTTTGCTTGCGATGTTGTAACTTGCGATGTTGTAACTTGCGATGTTGTAACTTGTGATGTTGTAATAAGCCATAGCCCCAAGAACATGACCTGTTGGGGCATAAGATAGTAAAGTGCTTTGGTAACATCCTGTTGGCTTAGTCCCATAACGATAATAAGCAGATATATCAGACACATGCTGATGCGTATCCACAGGTAAGAGCGGATATACTTGGTAAGTCTATGGCTAGACAGTTGTGTTTTGCAAGCAGCGTAAACGAGCACAATATCCAGTGGAAAAAAGAGCCACAGGTTGAGGTTATGGTGCATATCGTAGTGGGTGGAAAAAATCCATGAGATGATCATAATCAAGCCTAAAAGAGCAGACATGCCAGCCCATAAGCTGCTGTATCCTCTCCATAGCACTTGCCAAAGACGTTTTTTGAGTCTTTGCAGCCATAAGCATACTAACCACAGAATGGTGGTGATGATAAAAACCAGCAGAGGAAAGTGGCCCATGGTGGAGAGGTGTTCTGATGACGCTGCAACGAGGGTGGTTTTTTCTCCAAGCAAAGAAGAGCCTTCTACGGCTTGGCCTTGATCATCAATGGCTGGCAGGGCTGTTAAATATTCAGCTAATTTGGCTGGATAGAAGCTTTCTTGCCAGCGAGATAAGGTACCATCGAGTTTAGAGTTCATCACCACATCTAAGAGAAAACCCAGTGGTGGGATGATGCTCATGTGTTCACGTACGTAATAGCGATAATTGAGCTCAGAAGGCATGCTTGACAGCTTGTCATGAATCATCCCTCCGAGAGTTTGATTGAGAAGGTCTCGAGGGATGGTCGCACAATTGGCAGTGAAGTGTTCGTAGCGAAAATACATCTCATCGGGATGGATAGCACGATTGATGCCCTCAATAAGCCGTTGTTTTTGTGCGTTTGTGAGGTTGATGGGTTGTTCCCAGACATTGCGATCTTCATGCCTTTTATAAAGAGGAATCAAGTGGCGTTCATCACTGCGTTCTACCCAATAGATCCGTTCTCCTAGGTAAAATTTTAGGGGAAACAGAGGATCATTAAAAGAAAACATCCCCCAGTTATAGATAAAAGATCGTGGATGTTCTTTAGCCACCACCTTAAGAAATGTATGACCATAACGAGCATGAAGTGCCTTTCCGAGTCCCACAGTGATTAAAGAGACCGTAGTGGTAGAAAGATCAGTGATGGCAGGAATGGTTGTGGGAGGAATGGTTGTGGGAGGAATGGTTGTGGGAGGATGCACATCTTGACTGTAGGCCGTAGGCAGAGCCCAAACTAAGAGGCATGTTACGCTTAATAAAGATTTCAACATACCCTACTGCACGGAGAGATAAAAAGAGATGGATAGAAAAGAAGCTCAGAGTTTTTGTTTTTAAGGTGTTGTAGGAGTGCTGGTTTTTTGTGCTTCGTTGCTCAGTAACATCTGAATGATAGCTGAAAGGTTAAGATCTGATTGTAAGGTCAGTTTTCTGCCATTGATAAATACAGAGGGTGTGCCTTGCACACCCAGTTTTTGTCCTAATGCAATATCATCTTTGATCTTAGCTAAAATATCTTTACTTTTGAGGCATTCTTCGATTTGTGCATCACTTAAACCAAATTCTTTGGCTACCTGTTTAGCTCCTTCTTTTTTTATCCTGCTTTGATGGATATATGCCAGATCATGGAATTCCCAGAACTTTCCAAGCAATATGCCTGAACAACGTGCTAATTGAGCCGTCTCACAGGCATAGGGATGTACAGCTCCTGCAGTTGAGTTACATGAGTTATCAAGAGGAAAGTTTTTAAAGACAATACTTACAGTGTCGCCAAACTCTTCTTTGACTTCTTTGAGTATGGAAGAAAAAGAAGCACAATAAGCACATTGAAAATCGGCAAACTCCACTAATTGTACAGCTGCATTATCGCTACCGAGACGAAAATCCTCACCTAGCTGTGAATAAGGCGATTGAGCTATAGGGATATCTTGGGCTTGATCTTCATCTGCAAGGTTAGGCACTTTGAATGTTTTCGTGGGTTTGGAGACTTCTGTTTCTTGGATGGTGGAGGTGGATGGTTGCGTTGTGGACTCTTGAGGCTTTGATGTAAGCTGGCCAAAGCTTGCCAGTGTGATGGCAAGCAAGATAGCAGCGGATAAGAAGCCAGGCCATGGGGCATAGGTGCCGGTGAGTCTGAGAGGAAAGCGATGTCTTTTCATATAATAGATGCTGATCCCACCTAGGAGCAAGGTGAGGACATAAACCATGGTACAGGTTAGACAAACGGCTTTGATCACAAAGAACGAAAGGCTAGCAAGGACAAGGGAGGTTATAACGCCTAGCAAAGATAAACTGATTAAAGCTGCATAATGGGCTTCACTGCGGAAAGTTAAAGGCTTTTTGGGAAGAAGAATCAATGCAATAGCAAATAAGGCTAGAAAATATCCCAATCCCCAAATGCCTAGGGGATAATTGAGTAATTCAGAGTACTCACTGGCTGCAATACTGTCACAAGAAACGGTTTGATTGACGTTGCATACCGCTGAGGTTTGGCCATGTTGTTTGAATTCAAGATGGTGATGAGTGGCGTATGCAGATACAATTATGCCCAATAGAGATAGAACCAGGACGCTGATAAGATACCATGTGCTACTCTGTGAAGAAGGTGTATGAGACGAAGAAGATTCTTTATTTTCTTCGTTGTTTTCGTCTTCTTTCTTTTTAAGGGGCATATAGGTCAGTTGGGTTTTCTCAAATTGAGAGTCTTCAAACTGACTGGTGGTTTTATCGCTATCGCTCATTCATGTTCTCCATCTTTTAAGAGGCCTCTTAAGTGATGTGCTTTCTGGTGAGTTTTCTTTTTATTGTTTTTTGCTGCTTCACTTCTTCTTACTGTTTCTTATGGGTGGTGGGTAACAAATAAGCAGGCTGTTTGTGTAACTCATTACTTAGTTTATGACTTAGTTTATGACGTAATTATGATTATACCTGATACTTCTTCATTTGTTGTGCTTATGTTACGTAACATGTTTGCTGGCTGTTTGCGTATCAAGCTGTTTGCGGATGGCCTCTTGAGTGCTATTTTCGCTGATGCCTATATTATGATTGTGATACCAACCTTCTTCATGCCGTCTTTGGTGAATGGTTTCCCAGGCTTTTCCAGCAAAAAGCACCACACGATCATGAATAGAAAGTAATTCACTGTCTTGCATGTTGCCTTCTTCAGTAATCACTACGTTGAGTTGATCATATTGCTGGGCCATATCTTTGATGGTTGCGGTGGAAGATTTTGCTTTGTGAAAGGTGGGAAAGAAGACAATGCCACAGCGGTGTGTGATTTCAAGAGCTAGCGTGACAGGTTCTTTGGTTGAAGAGGTGTTTTCCATAATGTTTAAGGCAGGTTGGGTTTTATTGCCCACCGGGTTGGCTTTGCGAATCTCTTTAATGGGAACGCAGATAGGAGCGGGAGCTAGAGGGTTGTTTTTGTTACGGGTTGGCTGGCTAGGTTTTTTGCTGAGCTTGGCAGATTGTTTACCAGTATGTCTACCACCTTGAGTGTTTTTGTGGGTGTTACCGGAAACACTCGTTGAAACAAAAGCATTGTTTTTGCGTACAGATGATCTAGAGCGTCTACGTCGTTGTGATTGTCTGCGAGGATTTTTCTTGCGTCTATCAGACGATGATTGATCGGTATGACGTGTGTCTTTGCTCTTGTTTTCTGTAGATGTTTTTTGCGGTTTGGGATCCACACGCTTTTGAGGCCTGCTTTTGGGTTTTCTTTTTGCGTGCTTTTTTTTGATGGGAGATGGTACATCCTGTGTCATAGGTCTTATTATCCGCCAGGTGAATAGGTACGGGTGTGTTGATGAATAAAGTCTCTGGCTTGCTCTATAGGGAGACGCTCTTGTTGAGTGGTATCACGATGACGTAACGTGACGGTGTTATCTGTAAGAGATTGTTCATCGATGGTGATGGCATAAGGGGTGCCGATTTCATCGTGTTTAGCGTAGCGTTTTCCCACAGATTGTCGCCAGTCCATACTCAGAATCATGCCTAGGTTGCGCCACTTTTGAGCGATATCACCAGCCATGGCAAGAAGATTGTCGTTTTTAATAAGAGGAAGAATAGCGACTTGATAAGGAGCAAGGGTAGGATGGAGGCGCAGGAAGGTGCGGGTTTTGCTCGCACCAGAGGGTGTGGTGATGGTTTCGGTGCTGTAGGCATCGAGAAGAAACGCTAGTAACGCTCGAGTAAGGCCAGCAGCTGGTTCCACCACTTGAGGGGTGTAGCGATATCCGGGTTTTTGGGTGGTGGGGTTGGTTTTATGAGGATCAAAATAACTGAGTTTGCTGCCGGATGCTTGGGAGTGTTTGGTAAGGTCGTAATCTCCGCGTAATGCCACACCTTCGAGTTCATCCCACCCCCAAGGGTAGAGGTATTCGATATCGTAGCAAGCCTTGGAATAATGGGCCAGCTCATCATCATCATGAGATCTGAGGCGAAAATGATCCTTGTGGTTGGCAAAACGGTGATACCAGGCCATTCTTTCTTTACACCAGTAATCAAGCCAGGTATTTTCTGTGCCTGGCTCACAGAAAAATTCCATTTCCATCTGTTCAAATTCACAACTGCGGAAAATAAAATGCTCCACCACAATTTCATTGCGATAAGATTTGCCTTGTTGAGCGATGCCAAAAGGAATTTTCAGTCCCATGGATTGTTGAATATTGCCAAACTGCACAAACATGGCTTGAGCTGTTTCAGGACGAAGATAAGCACTGCTTTTCATAAGGTTTTGGGTAAGTTTTTTCATTCCTTTTTGGCTTACTCCTTCTTGGCTCTTCAGTCCTTCTTGCAGTTCAGCAATAGGATCAATAGCACCTAAGAAGGTACGAAACATGCCACAGAAATGTCTTTCTTCGCTAAGATCAGTACTTGAGCATTCTGGGCACACATAACCGCGTTCACCTACAGGAGTTTCCATGGGGATGCGTTGAGGTGTTTTAGAGGTAGAGGTGGAGGTGGAGGAGTGAGCCACATTTTTTATCCATTTGACGATGTGATCGGCAGGAAGTTTGGGTTGTTTGTCGCTACGGAAACGTGCTTTGCAGTTACGGCAATCCACCAAAGGATCAGAAAACCCTGCAGCGTGTCCAGAAGCTTCCCATACTTTAGGATGCATAATGGTTGAGGCGTCTAGTCCCACCACATTGTCACGTAAATCCACCATATGATGCCACCATTGAGCAGCAATGTTTTTTTTGATCGCCAGCCCAATAGGGCCATAATCGTAAAAAGATCGCAACCCACCATAGATTTCACTACTGGGAAAGACAATCCCGCGTCGTTTACATAAAGAGACAATGTGACTCATGGTATCCATAAACAACACTTTATAAATATAAGTACTTTGAAAGGGACATGTTTTAAGGGGTTGGGTTGGTATATTGTTTGTGAATACCCTCAATATCTTTAAGTAGAGGTTTGGGCAGGTTTATGTTTAAGGAGTTTACATTTGAGATGACTTGATCAGGTCGGCTAGCACCGATAATATTGGATGTTACAAAGGGTTGTTGATTGACAAAAGCTAAAGCCATATCCACCATTTCTAGGGAATATGTTTGGCTAAGGTCCTTATAAGCACTGACAGCTTGACAGAGAGCAGTACTATTGTAGCGGCTTTTCAGTGATGGGTACATGGAAAGCCGGGAATGGTCAGGGGGATTTGAGAGGTATTTTCCAGTGAGATGTCCAAAAGCTAGTGGAGAATAAACAAGAAGCCCCACATCTTCACGATGACATGCTTCATGAAGTTCAGGTTCGAAGGTGCGATTGAGAAGGTTATACGCATTTTGTAGGGTAGCAGGATATGCAAAGCTGTGTTCTTTGCATATGCGTAAAAAACTCATCAATCCCCAGGTGTTTTCGTTACATAGTCCCCAAGCACGAATTTTTCCTGCTTTGATAAAAGAATTCATGGCCTCAGCTTGCTCATACAGATTAAGTCCTTGCTCAGGAAGCTCGTTTTTTTCTTTACTTGGATCATACTGGAGTGAGCCAAACATGGGCGTATTACGCGAAGGCCAGTGAATTTGAAAGAGATCGATGCATTCCACATTAAGTCGCTTTAAGGAAGCATCAAGAGAACGGCTGAAATGATCTTTAGTGGGACGAGGTCCACCTCGAAACCAGGGAAGTCCTGAAGAGTAAGCAATAACCTTGCTTGCTATCACCACAGATGATTTAAGGTGAGAGTTGTTTGCAAGCCATGAGCCGATGATGTCATCGGTGCGGCCATAGGTTTCTTTGCGCATGGGCACAGGATAAAGTTCGGCAGTGTCTATGAAATTGATACCACATTCTTTGATGGCTGTATCCATCACTCCATGAGAAGCTGTCTCATCGAGTTGTTCACCAAAAATCATGGTTCCCAGGCATAGTGGAGATATTTTGATATCAGTACGTGGTATGGTCCTCATGTTCATATGTGACACCTATGGTTTAGAAGGTTTAGAAATTTTGTGAGAAGAAGGTTGCTCGTGATTTATAAACTATATAAGTTACCTTAAGAACATAGATAACTGTGATTATATTGCTGTAAGTGCCACTATATAAAGAATAAGGTAAAAAGAAAAGAGCTGACTTGCTTCAGGGAGGGCGCAAGTCAGCTCTTTATGTATCAAAGAAAGAACTCTTATCAGTAGTCAATTGGAACATGTAACAACGAGGAGATGGAGCATGGTTCCTTCTTTGATGTGGAAGAAAACATTACCAGGCTCTCACCTATAGTTACATTTTCTTCTCGTGGGAAGTATGTTAAGTCGGTTTGGTTTCCTTTATGTTCTGATATCCGGTGGCTTGTTATCTGTTATCTGGATGTATTATCAAGCTTTGTTTATATGCTACGGGTGATCATTACTGTCATAACACTTATGTCATATATTGCAAGGTAAATTATCATCTGGCATCATTTGTGCCATCTTCGACACTCACCATTCTTGAACTAATAGTGGTTTCGTTTCTCTTTGAAAAATCATAAGTCTGTGGTGGTGTGTTTTTTGCCTAAGCTCTTTTTTGGGGTGGTATGGGTTTGACGCCTTGTGCTAATAGAGCGTCAATAAGAGCTTCTTTTTGTTGTAGTTCGTTAGCGATGATGTCTGCTGATTTTTGAGCAAAACCTTTGATACGTGCAATCTCTTCACTTTGAAGACGACGAATTTCTTCTAAGCTCGAATGGTGTTGAAGAAGGACCTTGATGGAGGCTTTTTGTAAGCCACTTATTCCAAGTCCCATCAGGAATTTCTCTAAAGAAGGCGTTTTTGATCTTTCAATACTGTTCATCATATTCTCGATGGCTTTCTTGCCAAATCCAGGTATGGCGTCTATGCTTTTTATCATCTCTTCTGTTGTTCGTCTGGTATTCTCTACTGCTTTTGCCATCCTTTCTGTTGTTTGTCGTCCGACATTCTCTATTGCTTTTGCCATCTCTTCTGTTGTTCGTCTGGTATTCTCTACTGCTTTTGCCATCCCTTCTGTTGTTTGTCGTCTGACATTCTCTATTGCTTTTGCCATCTCTTCTGTTGTTTGTCGTCCGACATTCTCTATTGCTTTTGCCATCTCTTCTGTTGCTTTTTGAAGGCCAGCTGTTAAGGAGTAAAGATCGGGAATATTATGAATAATTTCATGGTCTAAAAGTAGTTTGAGGCGTTTTTTGGAAAGATCTTCTATATCTACGCTTTTGCACCAATGATCGATTTTGCCGATGATTTGTGGTGGACAGTTTTCCTTATTGGAACATATCACCCAGGTATCAGAGAGGGAGTTATCTAGTGGAGCGGAGCATGCTGGGCAGGTATGTGGTAGGAGGGCAGAAGCTTCATTGTGATTGTCTGGGTTATGGATAATGCGGTTGATGCGAGGGATGATTTCTCCAGCTCGTATCACATATACCGTATCCCCTTTGCGTGGAGCAAGTTTGAGAAACGAATCTTTGTTATGTAAAGTTACCCGTTTAATCGTAGCACCACCAATAGTGACAGGAGTGATAAGGGCTATGGGGGTGATGGTACCTTTCTTTGAGACCTCCCAGACAATTTTTTCGATGGTACTCTTTACTTCGCTTCCTTGCCATTTGTAGGAGAGTCGGAAGTTGGGATGATGAGCAGTCTGACCAGCTTTGGGATGAGTCGCTGTGTTGTTATAGCTCAGCACAATGCCGTCAATATCAAGATGACGTTGTTGATCTTTAGCGTATGTTTGAGTGTGTTCAAGGTAATGTGCAAAGTCTTGATAATCTTGGCTTAAAATAAAACCTTGTTCTTTGAGCCAAGCGTGTTTTGGCAGATCTCCTATAAAAGCGTTCTTTTTGCGATCATCTTCCACATCATAGCCAGAGAATTCTAAAATCTGCCAAATGGGTTGTTCAACAGGTGATATTTGTTGTCGGTTAGCGGTATTGGTGAGTAGTTGTTCTATGGCGTTATCAAAGGTGTTGGCTTCAATGCCTGCTTGTAGCAAGAGTTCTTTGAGGTGTGTTTGTTGATCTTTGGAACATGATATGTTTCCACTCACGCTAAAATCACCTTCTTTGGCTAGTAGTTGCAGAGGAATACCAGCTAGTGTTGTTTGTGAAGAGGGTAGGGATAGAGATGGGATTTTAACAGTGTGTTTTTTGTGCGATTGACGTCCTCTAAGCCATTGGAGCTTTCCTTGTCTGTAAGATATCTCCCATTCAACACCACTTAAAAAGTGAAAGGTTTGTGCTAGCGGTGACGTAAGCTGGTTTTTTGTGGGTAGGTGTTGATGAGGTGCCACAGTAAAGCCATTGTGGTTAAGGTAGGTGAGTTTGTCTTGTTCGCTAGCAAAGAGATGGTCTTCACCCAGTGTTTGATGCACGACATCAAAGGCGTAAAAACACAAATAACGCGCTAAGTCGGTGTGGTCTTTTCGTAAAAGTACTCCAGCTACAATATTGCGTCGTGTGCTGGGAAGTTCTAGCTTGCGACCTTTCATTTCTTTTTGCAGTGCAGTGAAACTTTCTAGTGGACAGCACAACTCTCCTCTTATTTCTATGAGGGTGTTGGGTTGTTTGGCGATGGATTGTGGTAAAGACAGAGTTTGAGGAAGGTGAGGTGTATGTTTAAGCGTTTGAGTGACATCTTCACCATGTGAGCCATCACCTCGTGTTTTGGCTCTGATAAAGTGGCCATTTCGGTAGACTAAAGCTATAAAAGCACCATCGAGTTTATACAAGCAGGTGATTGTGGCTTGAGGAGGGAAAAAAGGCTGCTGGTCTTGGTGGAGCCATTTGGGAAGCTTTTGTGCCCAAAACTTGACGCGTTTGAAGGTGCGGGTTTTTTCCAGTGACAGTACAGGAATGGGATGATAAACCTTACCTCCGTTAGGATAACCCACTTCTGATAACAAAGCGTGATTGGGATCAAGGCGTCTCAGTTTTTCTTCGATGGCATCATAATCCATATCAGATATCTCAGGTTTGCCTAAGCCATAGAGATGGCGGTGATGGCGAATGGATTCAGCAAGAGCTGTGATGGAATGTTTAGTGGTGCTTTGTGCAGGCACTGTGTGATGAGGTTGATTCATGGCAGGTGCTCTGAGACGTTTGGGGTTATTTTTTTTCTAAAATCATCAGATATTCTTGCATCTCGTTTTCTTTTGAAAAGCGAGAATATTCCATGGACAACACATAAAAATTATCGCTGAATAGTTCCATAAGCTCTTTGGGAGACAATAGAAATGGGGGGCCTTGCCAGTACTTAGGGGTGGGCATTGTATAGAAGGGAATAGAGATAAAGGCTCCGTGTTTCTTAAGAATGTGATGACAAACCTGACTGTATGTGAGCCTTTGTTGATGAGGCAGAGCACATAACACAGCTCTATCGAAGATGATATCTACTTTTGACGCTGATTGTGAGATAGAAAAAGCTGAAAGAATATCACCTTTTAAGTAGGTGAAGTCTTTTTGAAAGAAGGCTTTCTGGCCATACTCTACGGCTTGAGGAGCAATATCCATAGCCGTGACCTTATGTCCTGCATCTAAGAAGACTTGAGCATCATGAGCCCTTCCAGCACCTGGAATAAAGACATGAAGTTTTTCTTTGTTATCACGGAGTCGTAACTCTGTGTAACGATTCAGAAGGTAAGATGTAGCTTGATGAGGTTTCTTGAGATCCCATGGAGTATTCCCTTCTTTCCAGGCATCAAGCCAGTATGTTTTTGAATCATCCATGATGTTTGCTTCTTTGTGTTATGTGATGGCTATTATCATAGAAGGTTATCTATTCAAAAAAGCTAACAGCCTTTTTGAATAGATAACATAGCACAGAGCTTTTCATCAATGATTACATAGATATGATGGAGGTGTGTATAGAGTTCTTTATGGCACAGCTAGTTGTTCAGCTAGTTGTTTAGCTAGTTGTTTAGCTAGTTGTTCAACTAGGGATTGTTGGACAGATATACATGGGGCAAGGGAAGATAACATCAAAGCTACAGTTGTTATAAAGAAGGCACGTACACAACGAGCACAGCAAGCTGTACTTATTGCATGGCTAGTTGTGTGGTTATTTGTGTGGTTATTTGTGTGGCTATGACACAAATTCATGTGTGTAGTGGTTCTGGGAGATGCTATTCATTCATGGGCTATTCATTTTATTGGTCGGTGCTATGAGTTTGGGTAGTTGTTGTTTTGTGTTTTTTAGGATAAGCAGCACGTTTAGCAACTTTAAGGGTGCGGAATAAGGCTTTGATTTGGTGGTAAGCCTCTTTGGGAGGAATCTTGTTACCATTTTCTAAGGCACAGATAATCCCAACTTCCATAGCAAACTTTTGTAAAGTTTCTTCAAGGTGTTCTTTGTGTTCTAGATGATCACCAGCATTATGGCTGTTATGAATGTGATCGTGCTGATCTAGATGACTGTTCTTGAGGAAGGACTTATCCCGGAGGGTATTAAATGGTACGGCACTCATGGTTCGTTATCTCTTTTTGGACCTACTAATTTTTGCTGATTCTTGTTAACTTCTTGTTAACTTCTTGTAACTTTGGAGCTGTTTACTTACAAACTTACGGACAAATCTTACAAATGCTTAGGTAGGTTGTTCTGTCTTTGTGTGTCTACTTGCTTAATGCTCAATACTCCTCGTCTATATTTTTTAAAATTTTAATAAATTCTTACTTTAATAGTTTTTCTGTTAGCTATCTCTTATTTAGTTTTTTTTGTGTTAATGCTCTGTAGCTATTTTCTTTCTGCTTCTGTGGTTATTTTCTGTAGCTATGCTTTGTGGCTTGTCTTCGTAGCTAATGACTTAGCTAGCTGTTCTTTTCGTTACTCTTCAAAAATACGTATAGAAAAAGACAGGTTCTATATCTTTAAATAAACGTTATTAAAAAACCTGCAAAAAATAGCTTGGAAAATGCATGGGATTTTCTACGCCATCACGTACCTCATCCACATTCCTCATTATAGCTTGTTTGGTCAAACAAAGCAACTGGAGTTGTGTTCTAGACACGTACTCAAGAGAGCTATGGATTTTTTAAGATCAATCTCACCCAAAAATACACATAGGATATCGTTTATTTACACAGGGTTATTTATACAATAAGCGAGGTTTTTTTTGTGCTTTTGCAATGAGCTTTTGGCTCTATTTTAGAGTGTTTAAGAGTTAACCATAACCATAGTAGCTCTGTATCTTTTATGTGGATTGTATGCATGAGAGGTGTGTTTATATCTTTACTATATGTTTCTTGGGATTTATGCTTACATTCTCTTGGGTTGTTTCACGGATAGTTTCACTAAGAATTGTGTGGAGCTTTGGTTTTTTGATAGTTTGATAGTGTTTTCATAGAAAGAGGGCATATGAGTCAGAAAGAAGATGTAGCTAAAAATGTAAGTGGTGACCACAGTGATGCTAACAAGCAGCGGGTAGCGTTGGTAACGGGTGCTTCGCGTGGTATTGGGTTAGCTGCTGCACAATCTTTGTGTGAGCTCGGCTTTCAAGTAGCTATTCATTATCGTTCTAAACCTGAGCTAGCTAAAAGTGCTCAGTTGAGCATGCCGCACTCCCAAACCTTTTGTTACGATCTTTCGGTTAAAGGATCATGTGAGGCATTGATGGCAGAGGTTTCAGAGAAGATGGGGACTGTGAGTGTTTTGGTGAATAATGCTGGTATGAGCTGTGATGGGTTGGTGTTTTCTGCCACAGAAAAAGACTTTGATTTGATGGTGGATCTGAATTATAAAGCCACATTCCTTTTGAGTAAGTATGCTTTAAAGCCGATGATGAAGCAGCGTTGGGGGAGAATTATTAATATCACCTCTGTGGTTGGGCATGTGGGGCATCGTGGCCAAAGTGTGTATTGTTCCACTAAGTCTGCTATCACAGCATTTACACAAAGTCTGGCAGCAGAAGCTGGTCGTTTTGGTGTTTTGTGTAATTGCATTGCACCAGGTTATATCGACACACAAATGACAGCAGCTATGCCAGATAAGGTGAAAGCGGAATTGATGAAGTCTATTCATTTAGGCAAGGTGGGTAAACCTCAAGATATTGGCAATGCAGTAGCTTTTTTAGCTAGCCATCAAGCTAGTTATATCACCGGTACCACTCTTCATATTAATGGTGGGATGCAGGGCTGTTAGAGGGTTGAGGCGTTAGGTCTTGAGAGATGCGAGGAGTTGAAAGAATCTGTATGTGTCCCGGTTTCAGAGATACTGGCAAGATATAGTCAGCCATCTTCAAGCGAATAAGGCGTAAAACGTGCTTATTGAAGTGCCCACATAATCTACGAATAACATGTTTACGTCCTTCTTGAACGGTGATGGCATAACAATGACCTTGAGGTGGTGAGGACTTGCGAAAGTTCCATGGATCATGGGAAGGTTGAATGGCTTTGATGGTGATGTTGATAAGTAAGCCATCGGATAGGGGCACTCCTGTGGTCATGATGACCATCTCTTTTTGGCTAAAAGGTTGGTTAACACAAACAAAATACTCTTTGATATGATTAAACGAAGGATGGGTAAGGCGGTGGCTGAGTGAGCCATCATCGGTTAAGAGCAGTAACCCTTCACTTTCTCTATCTAGTCGACCCACAGCAGGCAATCCGTAGGGAGCCATATGAGGATCGTGATGTGGTGTTTGTGGAGATATGTTAGAGCCATACTTTTGTAGGGCTTTTAAGTCATAGATGGTTGGATTGCCACCTTGGCTACGCCGTGAAACAAGATAGCCTCTGGGTTTATAGAGCAGGAGCAGATGGCCAGGCATCTTAGAATGAGAAGAGATATTGTGACCATCAACTTCAATCACATCGCTGCAAGGAACAATCCATTCACCTAGCTTACACTCTTTGCCATTGATGCGAACACGTTTAGCGATGATCCAGCGTTCAGCTTCTCTACGTGAGGCTATACCACATTTTGCTAGCCATTTATGGATACGAATGGGAGTGTTGTTATCGTCTTTGGAATTGTTGGGACGAGAACTGTTCACTATGTATCCTTCTCCATGGTTTTATGATGTATATCCATAAGAAGAGTGAGGCCATCTTGTTTTGGCAACTTTAAAGGTAAAGCTTGAAAAAAACAAACCCTTAAGCTGATGAAGCGTTAAGGGTTTGTGCTAGTGGTTTGTAGTAGCGAGGTTTTGAACAGGCATAGCGCTTAGCGCATGTGTTTGCCTTCCATGTTTGTAGGCTTTTTATACATATAAGGGTTGCCTGTATTCCAAGAACGCCTAAGGGGTATACATAGAGGCTCTTGTTGGTTTACATAATCGTGCATGGTGTATTTAGGCAGACAATGATAAGCCACTTCTTTAGCGGTCCAATTCACATCCATAACAAATTTACCAAGAATAGGTAGAATATGAGGAATCCGTGTTGTGACGGATTCAATGTTATTTGGATCTGTGGAAATAAGCTCTTGGAAAGAACTGGTTAAAGTCACATGAGGTGTATCTTGAACCCAAAAGTCTGTGAGCAGAGAGCTGCATTCATTTCTTACAGCCTCTTGGAATTTTGCAAACACCTCAGAGTATTGTGAAGGTGTTTGGTTGCTGGTTTCTTGGATATTACTTAAAGCCTCTACACAGTTTTTTGCCATACCCAGGTTTCTATTACGTAACTTTTCTCCGCTAAGGACACCAGCACCGTAGAGGAAAGGAGCAGCTATAATCACAGGTAAGCGTGCCTTTAGATTGCCAGCTTGTTTGCCCACACGAGAGAGTATGACAAAAGCACCCATACCACCACTGGCTAAGGTAACAAGACGGTATTGATTTATGAGATGGACATAATTTGAAGAACTTCCATAGCTAGTAAGATGTTTAGGGGTATTCAGTAGATCGCTATTTTGAAGGGTACGTGTACTAAATGTAATGGGCTGACCTTCTTTGTCTACAAAAGCACTTACGCATAAATGTCTAAGTGACTGTTCTACTGTATAGTCTTTGAGCTGATCACTGGAATAGACACCTGAGCTTAATTCTTCTGACGAATCATCGGAAGTGATCATGGAACCTACGGCATCTACTGCTGAGTTAAGGCGCGAGGCCATACTTTCAGGGGTTTTGTTAGGACACACCACAAATGTCATCAATGAGCCACTTCTATTGGCAGGCGTTAAAAGCACTTGATAATACTTTCCCTTAAGCCCGCTAAGATCAGATGTGGTGGGTTCTGTGACCACTGTGTTGGATGTAGCACGACAGCCAGATGTGATGATTATAGCCATGGCTAAACCTGTCCACATTTTATAAACAGCTTTCCATGTAAGAGATGGGGTTAATCTCGGTGCAGTCATCATAGTCTTTCCTTTATGGGAGGTGTGTGTGATTTGAGTATAAGATGCTTAAGAGTTATGGACTCACTATTCCGTACTCTTAACACTTTTGGGTCGTTTATATAGAGCACGTGATCCTGTTTCCCAGCGGTCTGATGCAAGAGCACATAGAGAATCGGTATCTTTATTAAGTTCTGGGTAGAAAGGAGAAAAACCTGCTTTAGGTAGACATTGCCAAACAATTTGTCCCTCGGTAGCCCATCCTATCTGGGTGATGAAGTTGCTAAGTACAGGCATGAGATCAGGAATGCGAGTTGAGACAGTGCGTACGTAATTGGGGTTTGTGTCAACAATGTCTGAAAAGCTATCCACCAAAGAAACATTGAGGCTTTCATTGACCCACCAATCAGCTCTATAACCAACACAGTCAGAGGCAATGGTTTCTCGGATTTGTTTTAAGGCTTGAAGCGTTGGTGCTGATTCTGAAGATACTCGGAGTACAGCTGTAGAACCTTGACTACCTATGGCTAAGCCTCTTTCATCTTGAATTTCCTCAGAAGTGACATTAGGAGGCTCTGCTGCTAATTTCGCGGTGGATGTATCGAGATTATTGAGGGCGCGTACACAGCGTTGTGCTTTCGTTTTGCTGCCCACTTTTAAAGCTTCTCCACCAACAGCTAGTGATGTCAGGGTTACTACAGAGGTAACGATGTTCTTCGAAAAAGCGTGCTTAAGGGTGCTGGGATGAGCAAGGCGAGGTAAAGATACGGTTAGTATAATACCACCTACTACGCTTGCAGCCACAGTGAGAATGGCTGTAGCAGGTGGTCTTGCTACTCTCGACAAAAAGTGTTGGTAGCCGCCATCACTTAAGTTATCTCCTTCTTTTAAGAAGTGGCTCTTTTCTACAACCTGACGTGGAAAGGTGACAGACTTTCCGTTTTCGTCTAAAAAGGCTTCCACACATGCTTGAATATATCGCTCATCTAGTACCATGTTGCTATCGAGTGTTTTTTCACTAGGACAGACAACGAAATGTAAGCGATCACGGCTATTTCGATCTGGGGTAAGAAATAATTGAAAGTACTTGTCTGCAATACCACTAAGATCAGTTTGTTCAGTAATCATTTTATGTTGCCTGCCGGCAGAACATCCCAAGGTTGACACAAGTAATGCTACAGATCCTAGTATGGTTAATTTACGAAAGAACATGTTACCTCTTTTTTGTCTTGGGTTTATTGACTGACTTTAACTTGTTTGGGTTAGTTGTTTGGGCTAGTTGTTTGGGCTAGTTTTGTATTTTTGGTTCATACATTGTTTTAAACGTGTTTTTGTTGGGTAGATGTGTTGGGTATGTGCGTTCATAGAGTCATGGCGTTTCTTATTACAGGTGACCTATGTCTGGGCTAGTGCTTGGATAAGATCAGTCACACATGCAAATACATTTCGAGATCCTACATACTATTATTACAAAGGTCAAGACGAGTCTAATACCGCAATTAACCATTATTATGTGTAACTATGCGTAACATAACATGATACGGAGATTTTCGTTCAAAAATGCAAAAGCTTGAGTTGTGGTTTTGTATTTTTGTTGTGTAGTTATATTTTATAATGCTGCTTGTGGCTTGTGGCTTGTGGCTTGTGGCTTGTGGCTTGTGGCTTGTGGCTTGTGGCTTGGCATGTCTGCTGTGTAAGACATGCTATTTTATTACGGTACCTGCATTCTAAAGATATGTCTACTTGCCTAGGTGTTTAGAAAGTAAATATTATGAGAAAGTGAATGTCTTCACAAATACGTTTATGACATAGAGAGATCACCAGAGGCAGGTTGAGAGGGAGATGATTCATGGTTTGCCATAAGCTTTTCTCCTGCAGTGATATCAGTTGGGGATGGCTGAAAAGAGGCTAGAGGAGGGAGTTCATTTTTTGAGGATAGTCCATAAACTTTAAGAAACTTAGAAGTTGTGGCAAAGAGAAGAGCTCTTCCGGCATCTTCTTTCCGTCCCACAGAGGTGATCAGTTCTTGTTCGAGAAGTTTTTTGAGTGTTGATCCCACATCTACTCCGCGAATATATTCGATATCAGCCCGGGTCACTGGTTCTCTGTAAGCGATGATGGCTAGGGTTTCTTGGGCTGCTCTGGAAAGAGATCGTGGTTTAAGAGAAAACATTTTTTCCATGATATTTGAGGCTTCGGGGATGGTACTGATTTGATAGCCTCCAGCTATCATTCTTACCATCAGTCCTCCTGTTCCTTGACTGTGACGTTCTTCATACTCCCAAATGAGTTCTTTTAAGACTTTTTCAATATGATCGCGATGCTCATTTTCTCCTAAAATGAGCATCATCTGAGAGATGGTGATGGGTTCGCGTGTGGCAAAGATCATGGCCTCAACACTAGCTTTAAGGGATAGAGATGTTGATGATGCAATCGGTTGGCGTTGCTCGTCTGAAGAATAAGAGTGCTGTGAGTTATGGGCGTAAGCACCAGCACGCTCTGGATGTTCGGAGGTTTGATTCATGATGATCCTTAGCTAATGGTTGCAAAAAGGTTTTGGGCATGCTCTTTTATGCAAACCCCTGTGTGTTCTTTGTGTGCTGAGCTGTGTGGTTTGGTGTGGTAGAGCCAGAGACTTGCTTGAGGTTTGTGGGGTTCACCTTGAGTATCTTGGGGTTCATCTTGAGCGATATGAATGTGGCCTTCTCGGGCCATTTGTAACACAGAAATCACACAAGCCACTAGGGCGTAACGTGATGGGATAGCTTGGTAGAGATCTTCAAGTCTGAGGGCTTTAGCGAGTTGGCACAGTTTTTTCAGTTCTGCACAGATATGTTCAAGGGCTAGTTTATGCGATTTTGCTACCACTTTACTGTGTTGTCTTTCAGGAAGAGTGGTAAGGAGTTGGGAATACAAAACACATAACACCACAGGATTTCCACTCCATTCTTTTCGTGTATGCATGTACTTTCTTTCCCAGGTCTGCCATTGATAGCTACTACGATGTTTTTGGCAATGATCTAGTGAAGTGGCAAAAAAATGAGCCGCTTTTTTAAAGGATTCATAGAGATAAAGACGTTCGCGTATTTGATTCTCTAGTGCCTGAGGATCTTCACTGGGTTTGTCTTGTAACGAAGCTTTTCTTTGTGGCAGGAGTGCTGCTGATTTGATTACGAGTAGATCTGAGGCCATACGAATAAAAGCGCCAGCATCTTTGATGTTACGAAAGTCACTACTTGTTAGATAGTGGAGGTATTGAAGGGCTAGGAGATGAAGATTGACGGAGAAGATATCGAGTTCTTGCTCTTTGACTAAATGCAGCAAGAGATCTAGTGGGCCTTCAAAGGATTCCAGTGAAATATAATGCGGTGTATTCAAGGTATGATATTCCATGATGTCACATAAACGGGGAGTGGTGAAGAGCACATCTACATGCTATACACCGTAATATGTGAGTATCATAGAAATTCACAGACGACTTAGCAAGGAGCAGTTGCAGTGATATCCACTTTATCGCCGTTTAGGAGATCGCTGTATGACTTGGTAGAAAGATCAGATCTTTTGGAGAGTCAAAAAGAGCTACTTTTTTCGTTGCTTTTTTTTCAAAAAAATTCTTTAAAAGTGATAAAAACGCCAAAAGAGCACGTACCACTTTCTGTGCAATGGCTTAAAGATCCGCTACTTTCAGAAAGCATCCATCAGCTTGCTGGCAGTGAGGCGAGTGTTTTTTATTCCTCAGGCACAAGTCATTCCTTATTAACATCCATACCATCAACATCTTTAGTGCAGGCAAAGGGCCGTTCGAAGAGTGTGTTTTCTCGAGCAGGCTTGTTTATGTACCGTATAGGAAGCTTATGGCATTTTATGGATATCCTTGAGCGTAGTGGTTACCCTGTGGAAGACTTTCATGGTGTGAGTTTGATTCCACAGCCATCTCAATGGAAGCATTCTTCTCTTGCAACCATGATAGCTTGGTTTGGAGAGCATTTTCCTTTGACATATGTTGACTCAGTGGATGAACTTAAAGAGCTGTTAGGCAGCACAAAGAAAGCGGGTGTTCCTACTTGGGTGTTTGGTACAGCGGCTCATTATCTCAGTGATAGAGAAGACGTTAATCGGTTACTGAAACACAGAAGATATGAAAGAAACTTTGCTGCTAAAGGATTAACAGCAGAAAACCAAGCATTGTGTCATTCTCACCTGTTTGCTTTTGAAACCGGTGGGATTAAAGCCTTACAGCTCTCTGTAGCCATGGATAATCGTGCGTTGCGTGAGTTTCTCTATAGATATATTCATACAACCTTTCATATTCCTCTCTGTCATATCGGCAGTGAGTACTCTTCTTGTGAATTAGCTTCTCAAGCCTATAGTTTTTGTCCAAAAATTCATGCCTCTTATAATTTATCGTATCACTTTCCTAGCTATGTGACTTTGGGGGTTTGTGAAGGTATGGGGAAATATAGCTACAACGCAGAGGCTTACGGTAAGCAAGGAGAAATGTTGCTTAACGATCCTTTACGTATAGATATTCCTTATTCTCTAGCCATGGAAGATATGATTGCTGTGGATAGCAGTGGAGGCTTTTCTGTACTAGCTCGTCTGAGCCGTCACGGATTAAGAGGGTGTTCTTTACGTGTAAGTGAGGTGATGCAGCCTGTTCAAAGCGATGAATTAGAAAAGGGCGATGTATTTCGATCACTTTATGTTTCTTGCCCATCAGATACACAACACAAGACCCATACGAAACACACACGTCCAAAAGAACTACTTGGGTTGAATAGCGGTCTTGTTGTCTCATCATTACAAGTGTTGTTTAGTAGCTCTGCTTGGTGGGAGAGTCTTTTTGATGAATTTTCAGATCGTGATGTGGCACGTAAAGCTCAAAGAGATTTGCAGTTTTCTGTAAAAGAGCATTGTTTAGAATCTGCTTTTAGGCGGTGTGGTATTCAAAGCTTTGCTGCACCGGGGTGTTCGGTGTTGTTTATTGTGCCTCATAATCATTCTTTGGCTTGTCTTTATCCTGTGTTATTAGCAGCTCTTGGTGGTGCAAAGATATATATGCGCGTACCTGAGACATTTTTGTCTGCAAATGTGCCATTGATGCATTTTCTTCGGTGGCTTAAAGAAACCTTTGGAGTGATATGTCAGGGAGTATCTAGTGCGTTTCGTTTGTCTCAAGAAACGCTGAAAAGTTATCAAGACTGGCGTTTTTTTGTGTTTGGTGCCACAGCCACTTTGAGTTTTCTGCAAGGGATCATAAAGCCAGGTTATTTAGCTGGTTTTGGTACTAGCTGTGCTGTGAGTGTTTTGTTTTCTCCTCGTGTGGATTCTTTGTTAGACGTTTTGGCAGATGCTTATGATCTGAAACAAAGGGGCTGTATGTCTGCTCAGATGTTGATTCTTCCACAGAAGAGTTACAAGCTCTTTTGTGAGGTTATCTCTCAGATGCCCCCATTATCTTTGAGTGTAGAAGAAGGTTGTCTTTTAGAGGCAAGAAGACGTGATTTTGTAGCTAGCAACACAGCCTATAAGAGTGCAGCTGGTATGCTTTTTTCATTGTATTTTCGTTCTCAAAGAGATCTTTTATGGACCTCTCTTGTCACACTTGTGGATGATACCCCTATGAGTGTGCCCGTGGTGTTTTTGGATTCTTTTTCTGAGATTTTTTTCAAGCATATAGAGATGTGGCATAAACATCAAGAAATGACCTTGAAGTATATATCCACAGATAACTTTGCGGCTTTTAAAAATATCTCCACTGTAACTTTGCGTAAACCATTGCAATTAGGTAGGCAGCCATGGGATGGTTATTTTGAAAATAGGCCCCTATTTAAAGCGCTTTAAGTTTAAATATTTGGAGATGAATCATGGGGACCTAACTTGTGGTTAGAGTTGTGATTGTGAGTTCTCAAAGTTCACTTATGGTCAACCGAAATTTTTCAAAAAGTACCGTTTTTTTTCTGATCCATGATTTAGAACGGCATCAACAGACATAGTTGATTGGTTTATGGAGAGGTGTAAAGCAGCTCTAGTATATGAGTATTGTTACACACATAAAAGCATTATTGTGTGATTTTTTTGTGAAGCTTCGGCAACAAGCATCTCAAACAATAGGTCAAGTTTTAAAGAAAGCTATTTAGAAGTTATTTAGTACATCAAAAACTGTCGCTATGCTGATAAATATAAGGATTGCAAAGCGATCATCCATATTCTTAGACGTAGTGTTTAACAAAGAAGAACGTAATGTTGTTGGAATGCGTCATGAGCAGTTGAAATGATACGGCACTTCACATCTCCAAGTCTTTATTATTTCTAATAGAAACTTTGCTAATATCTTTGTAGCTTGTAAAGATATGACTGTCATAAGTGATTGTATATACTTACTCAGCGTGGTTGCTGTAGACCCATGCTCTCAGTGTTCAAGGCGCCTGATCTGTTTGTTCTTCGGATGCTATGATATATAGAAAATTATCTACTGTAAGTCTGTCCTTCAGCCGAGTAATATCATGAGCTGATCATTGTGATTTTCTGATGGCAATTCTTCATCGCTGAAAGTGCTTAGTAGGATCAATGGCTAGTATGGTTGGGCATATTCAGGTATTATGATAAGTGATAAATAGTAGTGACTTGCAAAGAAGTTTAGTTTTTAAATATTAAAGGATATATTTTATGAATCTTCCGATAGGATATGAGGGCTTTAAGGATCTTAGAGGTGATCAATGTTATTATGTAGATAAAACAGATCTTATTTATAAAATGATCACAAGTGGCCGTCATTATTTTTTATCTCGTCCTAGACGTTTTGGCAAAAGCCTTCTTGTTAGCACACTTGAATGTTTATTTGAAGGTAAGAAGGAATTATTCAAGGGTTTGTATATCGAAGACAAGTGGACGTGGTCCACAAAATATCCTGTTGTGAGGTTTAGTTTTACAGATCGTAATAGATATACTGACAGTCTAGACAATACTATTGGTGATCAATTATTAGATTATGAAGAAGAGCATGGTTTGGATCCTTCAGGTAGAAGCAGCCCTCAAGGAAGATTTAGACGGTTAGTCAAGCACTTACACAGAAAAACGGGTCAACAAGTCGTAGTGCTTGTAGATGAGTATGATGCTCCTATTCTTGATGTCTTAACGGACACAGATTTAGTTAAGAAAAATAGCGATGATCTCAAAGATTTTTATCGAGTATTTAAAAATTGCTCTAAACATATCCGCTTTGTGTTTGTTACAGGCATTAGTATGTTTTCTAAAGATACTGTTTTTTCAGGACTTAATAATCTTAATGACATAAGCTTGCATCAAAGCTATGCCACTATTTGTGGTTATACAGATAATGATTTAGATACAGTATTTGCTGAAGAGGTAAAAAAGCTAGACAGAAATAAAATTAAACGTTGGTATAACGGGTATAACTGGTTAGGCGAAGAAAAAGTCTATAATCCTTTTGGTATCTTAAATTTGTTTGATAAGAAAAAATTTAAGGGTTGGTGGATCGACACAGGAGCTCCACAGTATCTCTATAAATATCTCAATGCATTAAGTACTCTCAGTATTGAAAAAATGGAAAACTACTGGATAGATTCTAGAGATATTTCTACATTTAATGTTGATCGTTTGGTGCCACAGGCTCTATTGTTTCAGTCTGGATATCTTACTATTGCAAAAGAAAAGCATGTGGGGAGGAAGACAAAATATCTTTTAAAATCACCAAACCTTGAAGTACGTGATAGTGTATATGATTGGCTGTTAAAGTTCTTAACTAACGAAGATGAGGAGAAGGAAAAAGAAGCCATAACGAATGGTAAACAGATGCTGAATTTTATGGAAAAAAATGATTTTGATGGACTTGAGAATAAAATGCAAGCTTTTTTTGCAAGCATTCCTTATCAACTGAATAAAAGCGAAAACCATGAAAGTGATTATCATAAACTTATATACGCAATATTATATGGTGCGAGTGTCGAATTTAATGCTGAACAGCCCACTCATCTTGGTGCTAGTGATATTACAATTCTATATAAAGGTCAGATTTTTATTATAGAATTCAAAATGCAACAATCATCTCAGACAATAGATAAGGCTTTACAGAATGCTATTCAGCAAATCAAAGATCGTCGCTATGCTGATCAACATAAAGGTTACAAAGGTCCCATCCACATTTTAGGCATAGTGTTTAATAAAGAAGAACGTAATGTTGTTGGAATACGTCATGAAAAGTTGAAATGATACGACATCTTGTATCCTTTACAAGATTTATTATTTTTCTATCTCTAACTTGTTCGGACATCGTTATTGCAGCTGATTTATATAGCTATTTTGATGTCCTTGCTTTGACATGTGTCTGTTTGTAAGGTAAGCCCCCACCAAAAATGGGACCGCAATAGTCTCAACATTGGGACCAAATTTCTACAAAACTGGGACTGCAAAATCCACCACTTCATCTTTATGCCATCACCTCAACCCTTCCAAAGTTCCTCATCAAAAACGAAATTTTTATGTTTCAAATACAACGCCAAGGTCAATAGTTAGGCCTCTCAAAAGGCCTGTTCAAGTCTTCTAACACTTAGTTGTTAGCTTCTCTCGATAGGATAAAGAGGCGTTGTAATCACATACTCAAGAACTACATTTTTTGATATTTTGATAGAAACTCTCACATTACAAATGGGGGCATAACCTGTAAGAGATGGTGGCGTAGGGTGTAATCTGACACATCTTAAGGTAGAGAAAAATATCGAGAATCTCACTGCACTTTGCGAAAAGTTAGCAGTCATTAGCAGTCAAAAGCAGAAAAAACTCCATCTTCTTGATAATCTAATCGGGTGGAGCAAGCCGTTAATAGCGATAAGCAGCTCAACCCAGCGTTCTAAAGTAAGCAAGATATCAAAGAAGACTACGCATACTGCGAGTGTTGTGAGGTGGATTTAAAGTTAAAGAGTGAATTGAAGTAGGTGTTATTAGCTGAAGAAAGGTTACCGCTACATTAATGCTTTTTACTCCACTTTTTTTTGGTAAATCTGTGGTATTTATTAACCACCTTTAACTAAAAAAGTGAACCTCCATCTATTATCAGAATCTTTAATGCCTTGTATCCAAGTTTTATCAACTTTCACTTTACCATCACTTAATACATCACTAGGATTAGTTGGAAAATAATGAACTAAGCAATATTCTTTAAATAGCCGAAATGCATAGTCTACAAGATATTTATTGCCTTTCCAATTAGTGAATGTCTTCTCATCAACATCTTGATAACCACTGACTGGAAGCCATAAATTAAAACCAATAGCTTTATTATGAATCATCCCATTAACCAATAATAATTTATCTGAATAACCTTGCAAATAAGCTACTTCTTTAAAATGATCTATTTTACCAGGCTTAGTTTTTAATATAGAATCTGGCACACGCACACCATTCACATTGATGGTTCTTTTAGATCGGTAGACAACCCCATCTGAGACAACAAAAGGGGCAATATGTCTTAAGTCAAATGTATAACTAGCTACGTTCGTCCTGATTACATCTAGAGGGTCGTCGAGAGTACTAAAGACTGCATTAAAAGGACCATACTCACTTAGTTTTGCTGAATTTATCTTTAACTTTTTTTGAGCGCCTCTTAAACCCCTGGCAGATCTCGGTTCACGCCCAAAAAATGTATTGGCATAAGGGCCTGCTTCAAAGGGAACACCGGTAAGTTTAATGTTATTATTAATGTCTCTTTCGCAGTTATTGTTATAATCCCATTGACTAGGGTTAGAATGAAGGCGCCAATCAGGCTGAGCATACAAAAAATTCGGAAATAACATAAAAATAGCACAAAAAAACAAAAGCTGCTGCAATATTTTTTTAATAGACCTATAAAAAAAATAATATTCTGCATAATAATTTTATCCTTTTTAATCAGTGAAAACATTATTAAACTCATAGACATTATAAAATATATTTTTAATGTCTTACTTTATCAATGGCAAATAGTCAAACATAGTCTCAGATCACAAAGAATAACTAACGCCTTAACAAGTTAAATATAAAGCATCAGTTATCTATACGCAAAACGACCATAGAAGTCAACTTTCAACTAGTCTGTGTCTAGCAAAAAAAGACCGTCTACAATAGCTAGAATAACATTAAAAAATATTAAATGCAATAACTATTATTATTTTTAGCTCTGTGGACCTACAATAAAATACGAAGTAAGTATAAGATAAAATCGGCTATGATAGTGTTTGTTTATCATGGAGGTCGATATGACAAAAAGAGGTTTTTACAATGAAGAGTTTAAACATGATGCTGTCAACTTAAGTGAGGAGCATGGAATCAAAACTGCTGCAAAGCAATTGGGGGTTTCTGCGTTCTGTTTATATAGCTGGAGACGTATATACCTTGACAGAGGAGATTTATGAGGTAGAAAATCCAAACACAGTTACCCTCAAGTGTCTGTTTTCAAGTTGAGCCACCACCCTCTTACAAGTTACGCCACCACCAAAACTGGGACCGCAAAATCCAACACTTCACCTTTATGCCATCACTTCAACCCTTTCAAAGTTTCTCATCAAAAACGAAATTCTTGTATTTCAAATACACCGCCAAGGTTAATAGTTAGGCCTCTCAAAAGGCCTGTTCAAGTCTTCTAGCACTTAGCTGTTAACTTCTCTCGATAGGATTCTCCTTTTAAAATGATATGATGGGATGGGTTAATGATTCGATCAATCACGGTTATCATAGTATGGGCAATCACGGGGTCCGCAAATAAAACTTTTCAAGCTTTAGGGTCTACTTGAGAAGTAACCATTTGAATACCAGAAGACTGGTAACTTTCAAGCAAGGCTTGCAAAAAAGTAGCTTCTGAGTGCGTATCATTTCGCAGTCCAAAGTCATCAAGAATGAGGACATCCTTAGCTAGCTTATTAAAAAAAGTTTCTTTAAAAAAGACACTAACTGTTATACCAGAAGTCCTATGGGCTGCTATCTCTTCAAAGAGAAGCTTACAGGCATAAACTGTGTCGTATGACCACTCTCAGTACTTTCTTTAGTTAGCCTTAGATGAAGTTCAAATGCCCTGAACTTTTCTGATATGCTGGTAAAGGATAGTTACCAGCACATAAGAACTGGATCAACTTTAAAGTTTCAGCTCCTATACGAGAAGCTGTCTCGAGGTAGAGGCAAAAGAAGATGCTTTTCTTGCTGAAAGCGTTCGTAACGAGAAACCCCATGCTCTTTCATCGTCGCATGATTCAACTCATGCATATAGACTTTGAAATCCTGATTAAGACTTAAAAGAAAGGTGAACTTATCGTTTCTCTTACGAGGATAGAACTGCTTCTATGTGACACCAATCTGTCTTTGGGCGTTGCCTTTATCTTGAGGCTTACGCGCTCTAGCTGGAATAGTTCTGAAACCCGTATATTCAGAGTACTCCCTGAAGGCCTTGTTGATTATAGGATCATATAAGTATGCCTTTGTAACTCCAGCTTTAAGGTTGTCACAAACAACATAGCGAGCAACACCACCAAAGAAGCGAAAAGCTTTTTTGTGGGCTGCTTTTTGTGGGCTGCAATGAAGTCAGCAATCTTCTGAGTGAAGACAAACTCTGCATACACATAAGAGCTAAAAGGCAAAGACATCACAAAGAGATGGGTTTTTCTCTTGTTCTTGAAATGCTTATCATAGATATCGATTCCATTACAGAAATCCACCTCAACCTGTTCAGTTGGCTGACTTAGCTGGTTGGTGCACTTTCCTTAGAGTCACTATCTTTTTAGCAGGAAATCTCCTACGAACTTCCCGGTAGAAATTCATATAGCTGATATCCATCTGATGTTGCTCTCTGAGCTCGTGAACCAACACATTCATAGGAGTAGCTTGGTGTAGCTCACGCTCAATTTCATCCCAATCAAACACATCAAAATCTTTGTTTCGATAACTCTCCTGAGTTACAGCCAACCCCTGGTCTTGTTGTTCAAACACCTTCTGAATCGTCTTGCGGCACACTCTTAAGTGTCTCGCAATGATCCACATGAAATATGCTTGCTTATTTATAAAATGTCTGCTACGTATGATGACTCGTTCTTTCTTGTCCTATAACGTGCCCTTATCTTAAGTGGTTAAAAAGAACACATATAAAGGATAAAGAGGTGCTGTAATTACATACTCAAGAACTACATTTTTTGATAGAAATTCTCACATTACAGATGGGGGCATAGCCTGTAAGAGGGTGGTGGCGTAGTATGTAATCAGACAATTAAAACATTATTCCGTTTGTCTAACGATGATTGTATATTGCATCGCAAGTCCACATACAATAATTCTCACTCATGAAAAGTTGGGAATGTGATTAAAAGTAAGTATTTAAACAACAAAGCATTAAACTTGGGCAGAAAACATAACCAGTAAATCTCTATTAATACTTAAAAATCATTGAATTATCAATGGACTATGTTTAGTGCTGCTATAAGTGTTGCAAAACTTCAGTAACGAGGATTAACATTAAATGCGTTATTTCCGACTAGGTGGTGACGGGGGAGCTTTAGTTGTTAATACTCATAAGGAACTATATGATGTTACTATCTTGTGTTAGGTGTTTTTTAACTATCTTTTCTTTGATTGTCACAGTGCCCTTTAATTCTGTAGCTTTTGGCCAAAACACTGGTTCGGGTAGTAGTGTGCTTCATTATGGTGGAAATATTCCGACAGAAAGTTTATCAAGTCAGCCGTCTCGAAAAGATTCTCGCGTGCATAATGAGCAGATTGAAGAGAGGCCAAACATTAGGACAGAAGAATTTTACATTACGACGCAACAGGTTAGTGAACATGCAGGCACAAAACTTCCTGTAAAAATGTTATGGCTTATTGATAATTCACCTTCTATGGATAATGATGTTGAGCAAGTACAGGTAGGTATAGAAGGATTTATTAGTTCTCTTCAAGACGGTCATGATCTTAGCGTGGAAGTGCGTTTTGTGAGTTGTGAAAAGGTTGTCAGGGGAGGTACGGTTTATGGTAAGACTTGTTTACACAAGAAATATCAAAAACATCCAGATATCTCTATAGTGCGTCAAGAAATTGGATCTAATAATGGTTTAACCATTGCTCTATCATTGCTTTCCAAAAGGCCTTATTTTTGGAAAACTTATATCAGTAGAGGTAATGCTCGTTCGCGTCCTGATATAAAATGCGTCAGATCCTTTATAGATTTTTTGTGGAAGAAGGAGAATACTTGGTCGTCTAGCAGTAGTTCTGGTTGCATCGAGCCGCCATCTAGCAGTCGTGTTGCTAAAAAGAGCGGTGCGTCTCGAGGTTCGTCTTTAAGTAATTTTTTTGATAGCGATCATATCAATGTGATTGTCAGCGTTACAGATGAGGACAGCGAATTAAGTGATGAGGATTTTGTGTATTTTTTAAAGGCCCAATATGGCTCTACAGCTTTTTTCAGATATTATGGTTATATTGATCCAGATAAAGATGACGGTGGGTATTATCAAAATCTTGCCAAAACATTGGGTGGTGGTATTTTTAATATAAAGCTAGAAGCAGGACAAGAACCATCAGCATACGGGACATTTTTTACAGAGTTATCAAAAAATATTGTAGTCACAAGCGTGGTTAACAGATTTAATCTTAAAGAAAAATGCTATGGCGTTCAAAAGGTTGTTTTATTAAGTGAAGATGAAGATACTCCTCTGCACCCTTCTTTATATTCTTGCAACAATAAAGAATTTTTTATTAATAAAGATGCTATTATGAGCATGGCAGGTAAAAAAGTAAAAGTACAATATATAGATAAGCAGCTATAAGCAGCTCTGTTTTAATATTATTTAAATCGTTATCTGGTTGATATGGCATGCTCGTTGTATGATGATATCAGGTTATTCTATATCTTTTTGCAGATTTTATGGCCAGATCTTCTGGCTAAAAAAGCTTACAAAGAAGTGTTAAGAATGTCAAACAGCTTATCTCAGCGATTTGAAATAAATAAATCATATTGAGATAGTGAATTTAAGTTTGAAGAAAAGTTGCCAACACACTAAAGCTTTTTAGATATTTTCTTTAGGTGATATCAATTTTCATTGTTATATTATTTTTTTTCAAAAAGACATTATAAAGAGCTTATAAGAAGAGTTTTATCAAAATGATGAGGACGATATAGAAGATAATAGCTGCCTCGCGAGATAAGGATATAGATCTACGGAGCTTTATCTTCGTAATAGTGGCTTTCTTTTCTAAGTGTTTCAAAGCTTTGTTTTTCTAAGGGCAGTTGCATAATCCATCTTTTTTAGGTTGATGAGGCGTAATATTTTATTATGGCTCTGAAATTTCATGACTACCAGTACCCAATCATATATCGACGGTTTTGCTTCATTATATCATGACTGTTTCATTTCTTTGCTTGTAAGCTATTTCCATGATTTGATCCAAATAGAGGGGTAAGCATCTTGGGAGCATAGAGATATTTGGTTCTGTTAGAATTCATGTTACTGATAGTTATTTTGCCAAGATAAATGTGAAGGTTTCTTTTTTTTCAGATGGAGAAAGTTAATATATGGCCAAAGCTTAGAAAGATTTCTTGAACGTTACAAAAAGAAAAGAAACACAGACATAAAAGATATTGTCCAGAAGAGATGCCATCGCAATGATGTGAGTGTGTATGCAAGTGAGCAACCTTAAGAGAATCCATTCTTTGCCTCGCTGCTAAAATCTGATGGTGAGATAAGACATCAGAGATAGAGGTAGCTTGTCTCAGTTTGAAGTAAGCATGATATCAAACAATTTATTAGCGTGAGAGGTGGATTTGAAGAGTAAATTGGGGTAGTGTTTTGAATCAAAGAAAGATTTTTGATAGATTAATGGTTCTTTACTTTACTAAGTAACTCCATTTTCATTTATAAAGAAAGCTATAAAACGTAGTTTGTAGTGTCTAAAGAAGTCTGTTTTCAGGGAGAGATAAGTGTTTTGTGGGCAAAACAGTCAAAGTCAGGATGAGGGCTCTTTGCCGTTGAGTTTTCGTTATTGTGGTAAGGAGTTATTTTCACGTTGTGTCTTTGATAACATTACGTCTCGTTATCTTGAAGTGGAGGATTTTTACTATGATCTTCCTGATGAGCAAATTGCTGTCTATCCTGTGGAAAAAAGAGATCATAGTCGGCTGTTGATGTTAAACCAAGGCTGTATCACAACTCATCGTTTTGATGATCTTTGTGGTCTTCTTCCACAAAGATCGATGTTGCTTCTCAATGATACAGCTGTATTCAATGCTCGTCTTCGTGCCTATACCTCAAAAGAAATGGAAGATGAGGGGTATATGGAAGTGTTTTTATTATCTTATCCTCAATGTTCGCAGTGGAATCGCTGTTTAGCAAAGCCAGCTAAAAAACTTATCAAACACAAAGATATCTATTTTATTGCTGGTTTGCGTGCAACCATTCGTTTACATGCCAGTTGTGAGTTTTGTGAGGTATTTTTTCATTGTGATGATCCTGTGTATTTGGATGGTTGGTTAGCTAAATATGGTGTGGTACCACTGCCACCATATATGAAACGAACACCCATCAAAGAAGATAGCTTTCGTTATCAAACAACCTATGCCAACTCACTACGTGCCAGACAAAGCTCTGCAGCTCCCACTGCGGGGCTGCACTTTAGTAAAGAGTTGTTAGCTGCTCTTAAAAGCTGTGGTATGAGTTATGAATATGTGCGCTTGCATGTGGGAGGAGGAACATTTCTTCCTGTGAGAACCTCAAAACCTTGTCATCATAGAATGCATACAGAAAAGTACATGATCACAGAAGACGTACTGGGTAAGATTTTTGATCATAAAGAAAAGGGCTATCCAGTGATTGCTGTGGGAACAACCACTTTTCGTGCTTTGGAATCTTTGGGTAAACAAGCTGATTGGCAGCAAGATAGGGCTTTAAGTTTTTGTGGCAGGTATTGTGATAGTGATCTTTTCGTTTATCCTTCCACAACTTTAGAGCGTTACAAGCCTTGGCTGTTAGATGGGTTGATCACAAACTTCCATGCTCCACGTTCCACCCTATTAATGCTGATTAGTGCATTGATAGGTTATAAACAGTCATGTGAAGTTTATGATTATGCTCTAAGAGAGGACTATCGTTTTTTGAGCTATGGTGATAGTAGCTTGCTATGTTGGTAGTTTGAGAATATTTGGCATGGATGCTATGAAAGGTGGGATGATCTGATACTCATTGTGTCATCATGATTTAAGAAAAATATCAGCAGAGACGTTCATGATATTTAGCGGTGTATGGTTTGACATATGCCTTGCAATGATTATACCTTTGTGGTCCATAATGGATGCTGTGTGATGGTGTAGAGACTCGTTGAGCTTGCAGTACTTGTTGCTAGCTATTGAGGTTATTAAGTATGGTACTAGGATGCTTTATATCCGTGGCACTGTTGCATAGAGATATGATGAGATGTTGTGAAGACACACAGAGACATAGACAATAAGAAAGTAAGGATAAAGATAATGGCTAAGCAATTGGTGATCGTTGAGTCTCCAGCAAAAGCAAAAACCATTGGTAAGTATTTGGGCCCTGAATATGTGGTCAAAAGCAGTGTGGGGCATATACGAGACTTAAGGAAGGCTACAGGTGCCCGTACTGTTGTAGGAGCAACACCTGCTAAAAAGACGAAAGCCAAAGCCATCACTCCTGAAGAGAGGCTTGCACGTAAGCTTTCGGTGGATCCTTATAATAAGTGGCAAGCAAGTTATGAGATTTTACCGGGTAAAGAGAAGGTATTAAAAGATCTTAAAGCTCAGGCTAAGAAATGTTCTGCTATATTTCTTGCTACAGATTTAGATCGTGAAGGAGAGGCCATTGCATGGCATCTCAAAGAGGCCTTAGGAGGTGATGAGTCTTTATACAGGAGAGTGATCTTTTCTGAGATCACTCAAAAAGCGATTACAAAGGCTTTTGATCAGCCAGTGTCTTTGAATATTGATCGTGTACGTGCTCAACAAACGCGGCGATTTTTGGATAGGGTTGTGGGTTTTATGGTTTCACCGCTGTTATGGCAAAAGGTGGCCAGGGGGTTATCTGCAGGACGTGTTCAATCGGTTGCGGTGAGATTGGTGGTGGAAAGAGAACGTGAGATCAAGTCATTTCAGCCTGATGAGTATTGGCAACTCACCAGTGGTGTGTTGGAATGTGAGGGTTTGAGGTTGCGTGTGATGAAATACCAGAAGAAGGCTTACGCGCCTTCTTCTGGTAAGCAGTCTGATCAGCATGTGGCTTCTTTGAAAGATGCCAAAGTGCGTATTGCCAAAAGAGAGGATAAGCTTAAATATACCAAGCCTCTTGCTCCTTTTATCACTTCCACTCTACAACAGGGAGCATCCCAGAGATTGGGTTTTGGGGTTTCTAGGACGATGCGTGTGGCTCAAAGGTTGTATGAAGCTGGTCATATTACCTATATGCGAACGGATTCCACCCATGTGAGTGCTGATGCTTTAAACAGCTGCCGCGAGTTGATTTCGAAAGAATATGGATCTGCTTATTTGCCTGATAAGCCTGCTTTGTATGCTAAAAAGGAGCATGCTCAAGAGGCTCATGAGGCGATTCGTCCTTCAGATGTAACAGTTCGTCCTGAAAAGTTACAGCTCAGTTTAGAGCTTGAGCAATGGAAGCTCTATGATTTGATTTGGCGACGTTTTGTAGCTTCGCAGATGTCTCAAGCTTCTTATGATACGTCTAGTATTGTGTTGTATGTAGGTGATTATGAATTGAGAGCTTCAGGTAAGAACTTGCGTTTTGATGGTTTTCAAAAGGTTCTACCTCCTGTAAGTGTTAAACGTAAAAAAAATAGCTCTGCACAGAATGATGATGCTAACAAAGACAGTGAAGATCAGATCCTTTCAGCAGATCTTAAAGAAGGCAGAGAACTGACGTTAACAGACCTTCGTCCTACGCAACATTTTACCAAGCCAGCTCCTCGTTTTAGTGAAGCACGTTTTGTTCAAGAGCTTGAGAAACGAGGCATAGGACGTCCTTCTACATATGCAGCCATTATTTCGACTATTCAAGATCGTGGCTATGTCAAAATAGAAAATAAGCGCTTTTATGCCTTAAAAATGGGAGAGCTTGTTACCGCAAAGTTGCAGCAAAGCTTTACTGAGTTAATGGATTATGCTTTTACAGCTAAGATGGAAGAAAAACTCGATCAGATTGCCGGTGGTCAGTTGGATTGGCAAAACACGTTGGATCATTTTTTTCAAGAATTTTCCCATACTCTTGATTTAGCCAAGGAACATATGCCGGTGGCTCCTCCTACTTCCACAGAGATTCCTTGTGAAAAATGTGGTGATGTTATGGTGATTAAAACCGCCACTACTGGAGTGTTTCTGAGTTGTGCTAGCTATAATGCAAAAAGTGGTAACAAAGAAGATCGTTGTCGTCATACCATGAATTTGTATCCAGCTAAGGACTTTCTTGAGGTGGTGGAAAGTGCCAAGACAGATAAAGATAAAGATGATGCTCAACACCGTTTTTCACAGATGTCTTCTGAAGAGCAACAGTTGATGGAGTTGCGCTCTCAGAAACGTTGTCCTATATGCAATACTGCAATGGATGCTTATATTGTGGATGAAAAACGCAAGTTGCATGTGTGTGGCCGCAACCCTGAATGTTCTGGGGTGGTGCTACAGCACGGTGCATTTAAGATGAAAGGTTATGATGGTCCGGTGATTCACTGTGATAAATGTGGCAGTGATATGCAGTTGAAAAAAGGCCGTTTTGGTAAGTATTTTGCTTGTACAGTTTGTCCTAACACCCGAAAACTTCTGAAAAATGGTGAGGTAGCTCCTCCTAAAGCAGATCCTGTGGCTATGCCTGAATTATCTTGTGAACAATCAGCAGGACATTTTGTTCTTCGTGATGGTGCTGCTGGTCTTTTCTTGGCTTCTTCGCTGTTTCCCAGATCCAGAGAAACCAAAAAACCACGAGTCGTGGATTTACTGCGTCATAGAGAGGAGCTGGATAGTAAATTTTATTATCTTGCAGATGCTCCCACAGAAGATCCTGATGGTGGAGAGTTTTTAATTCGTTTTTCTCGAAAAACCAAAGAACATTATCTAGGATCAAATACCTCCGAAGGAAAGCCAACAAAGTGGACGGCGTATTATAATAAAAGCAGTGGTAAGTGGAATGTGAGTGATGTTAAAAAATCAGCCTCAAAAGTCACCACTAAAGCTACCAGTTGATATAAATAATCTGTTCATCAATTTATTTCATCCATATATGTGTAGTAACGAAAACCATTATTCTTACGTGCCGCGCTTAGACGTAGTTTTAATGTCCTTGGGAAGTTTCGCAAAATCTATGATAAATACCTGATATAAGTTCTTGATTATAAAAGGATTACGAAGTATTTAGGTAAATATTTTGTGTTCAGGGCTTTAGGTCCTCTTCCATCATCCGAAGGCCTACTTACTGGGCCTACTTACTGGGCCTACTTACTGGGCCTACTTACTGGGCCTACTTACTGGGCCTACTTACTTATTACTTCGTATTTGGAGGTTCAAATGGTTTTTCGTTTCTTTAAAGTTCCGTTCATTATGTTCATGATAGTGGGTGTTGCTTGGAATTTGGCAGCATGTAGAAGTGTGGATGAAAATAGTACATCTTCAGAGACCAAATCTGTGTATGACAATGAGTCTTATGTATTTCGTGCTGTAAAAAAAGGTGAAGATAAGATCGGCTTTGAAGTGTGTACAATAGACAAAAAATACCGAAGGTTTATAGCGCAAAATCAGTTTCGTACCACTGATTGCGTGCCGGCTTATCGCAACGATCGATTAGAGGAAGTCACCTTCTCCGCTCAAGATCTTCTTATGACCTTTTCTAAGGAAGAGTTAGCGGTGGCAAAGATGGTTGTGTTAAAGTTAGAGCGATACCGTGTACAGTATCGGCGCGAATCGTCTATAGCTGGATATATGCTTGGCTATAGTGGTGTCTCTGCTGCTCTGACTGCTGGATCGACGATATTTCTTATACGTTTTCCCGCTGTATTTCTTGGAGTCATGGCTGGCGTTCTAGGAACAACTGTTGTAGGTGCTGCAATCAATGAAAACATGAAGAAGCTTAAGGCAGAGTCTTATGTGGAAAAACATATGTCATCAAAACAAACGGCTGAGGTGGTGGATAAAATTGCCGCTCGATTGCATGCTGATCAATTGTATGATGAGCATGGTCATTGGCATAATGACGAATTAGCAGAAATGGCTTATCATTGGGGATCTATAATGGATTTAGATGCCACTAAAGGAGTGGAAGTATCGTCGGTACTTGAAATTCAACAGGTTCTTGGTTACCATCTTTCTCGGACTCTTTCATCAAACAAGATCAGTAAATTCTGTCATCCTTATTTACCTATTTTGACTAAAGATCACAAGTTTGGTCCTTTACCCTGTCTTTCTTTATATCCTCGTCCCACCATCCGGTACCAGCATCCTGGAGAGAAAGAAAAGTATTTCCCTCGATCTCACGATGATCAATCTCAGGATTCTCATCAGTAGGAACGCATCCTGGAGAGAAAGAAAAGTATTTCCCTCGATACTTTCTTTAACTTCTCGTCCCATCCGGTACTTGTATCCTAAATAAACCTTAAAAGAAATATGGTCATGTAAATTAATATCCTAGAAGTGTGGCCCGGTTCAAAAACCGGGTCACACTTTGTTGTTTTTGGTGATAGAGGTTGCGTGGTTCGCTTGGATGTTGAGCTTGTATGACTTCTCTTTTTTCAAGTAATTGTTGGTAGAAAAGAGATTTTTACAAAAATAGACCAGAAGTGTTGTTAAGAAAATATAGCTTCAGAAGGCTGCAGAATCTGCTGGCATAGAAGCTTGCTTATATGAGCTGTTTTTTCTTCATTATTATTTCTTGTCAGATGTGTGAGATGACTCAAGAAATAGAGGGGGATTAAGATGTTGTAACTGAGCAGGCTTTTGCAATCAAACATTTTTTCGCTGCTAAAAGATGTATGAGCAATATGTATGTGCTGGATAAAATGTGCAGGTCATGGATTTTTCATCACTAAGATGACCTATTCTACTCTTATGCAAAAAGAAGCGCTTAAACGATCAATAATAAAATTTAGTGAAAAACAGTCAAAACCAAAACCTAGCTCATCACTGCTCGTAAGTATGGCTTTTATATCGTAGTTTTTGTGTGGTGTTAGGGTACTGTCTCTGTGAGTTTATGGCAGCAAGTATGATGAGTTGTATGTAGATATTATAATCGTTGAGAAGCTTTGTGCTTACGTGTCATGGCATAGAGTGTTTTTATGGGATCATCACGAGTAGCATCAACTGCGTAACCATCCGTTCTATGGTTGCGCAAAGTGCGTCGCCAATCATCAAAAGGCTGAGTTTTTTCAGCTCTGTTATAATCATTGAGTTGTCGTGAGGGTGAGAGTTTTGAGGTGATGATCTGGCCAATTTTTCCACGAAAACGTTGATCACTTTCACAGTCACGATATGTCCATCCTCCTCCTTGTGGGGGATCTATTTCTAAGGGATCATAAATACGCAAACATGTGAGATCATGTTTTGTTGCCAGTGCTTTCATCTCTGCATTGTAGGGGTTACTATCAAGGAAATCAGAAAGTAACACCACCAAAGATCGCTTCTTTAAAGATTTCATGGCAAAATGTAAAGCTTCTTTTAAAGAAGTGGGTTGGGAGCTGGTTGGTGCTGTAAGGATGGATTTGAGTACTCTAAAAGAGTGAGCACTGCCTCTGGAAGGAGGAAGATAATGAGAGATGTGATCACTGAAGAGAGCTAAAGAAATCTTGTCATTATGGTAGGTTGTGAGAGCAGAAAGGAGTGCTGCAAAATCCACACATATACGGATTTTCTCTCTGCCTTTTTTGGATCCAAAAAACATGGAACTACTGATATCCACAAGTAAAAGAAGGTGTAAGTCACGTTCTTCTCGAAATACCCGTACATAAGGATCTTGGCTACGAGCCGTTACTTTCCAATCGATATGCTTTACATCATCACCAGGAACATAGAGACGAAAATCATTAAATTCTAATCCACTACCAGCAAAAGTAGAAAGATATGAACCATGTTGATGGCCGCTGATGGAATGAGCTGCCCATAGTTGCAGATGTTTGATGCGTTGACGTAGTTCATTTTCTGTTTCTATCATGGCCGCCTACAATAGACTTTTTCAGAAAAAATGCGTGAGGGTAACATCATATAAGAGGATATAAAACCATTAGGGGACAGGAACAGTGGCTAAAATTTTTTCAATAAGATCATCACAATTGACATTGTCAGCTTGTGCTTCATAGCTGAGAATCATGCGATGCTCTAAGACATCACGGGCTACCTCTTTAACGTCTGATGGTGTTACAAAGCCGCGCTTATCAAATATAGCCTGGCTTCTTGCTGTACTTTCAAGAGCTAGGGAAGCACGAGGAGAGGCTCCGCATGTTATTAGAGGGGATAATGCTTCTAGTCCATACTCTGATGGGTAACGTGTAGCAAATACCAATGAGGCCATATAGCGCCTAACAGCATCACTCACATGAACTCTTGCTGCTAGCTTACTGAGGCTATGGATTTTTTCTGTGGAAATGACTGGTCGGATGGTGTGCCAAAGTCCGGCATGTACACGTTTCATAATCTCCACTTCATTGTCGAGTGTTCCATAGCCCATTTTGAGTTTAAATAAAAATCGATCGAGTTGAGCTTCGGGTAAAGAATAGGTTCCTTCTTGATCGATGGGGTTTTGTGTTGCTAACACAAGAAAGGGTGCAGCTAGGCTAAATTCTTGACCAGATATAGTCACTTGTCTTTCCTGCATAGCCTCTAGCAGAGCTGCTTGAACCTTAGAGGGAGCGCGATTGATTTCATCAGCAAGAAGTAAATTACAAAATATAGGCCCTTTTTTAATATGAAATTCTCCACTTTGATGGTGGAATATCTCCGTTCCTGTGATGTCTGCTGGCATCAGGTCTGGAGTGAATTGAATACGCTTAAATTCTAGCTGACAGATTTCTCCTAAAATACGAATAGATGTTGTTTTGGCAAGCCCTGGAAGTCCTTCTAGAAGCACATGGCCACCACAAATAAGGGCCATAAACAACCTTTTGGCTATGGTTGGTTGTCCCACCAGTCCTTTTTCCATTTCCAAAAACACCGCATTTACCAAAGAGTGAGCTTCACTTAACTCTTCTTCCCTGGGAAGTAGCTTTTGAGAATGTGACGAGTCGGTGGGAACACTAGTCGAGCCAAAAGTGTTTGTATCAGCTGTCTGTTTGTCTTTCATCAGATTATAGAATGATCTTAATGGCTCTTGGGTGTCATGGGCATTTGCATCAGCTGTTTGTTTGTCTGGGTTACCAGGTGAAGATCCATCTTGAATATTCATACATTTTTTCCTTATCTTTTCAGTTTTGGAGTTCTTTGATGTTTTAACTCTTGGATTCCTTCGTGCCTTCTGGAATCACTTTGACTCAACTTTGCTATGACTAGAGATATATGCTGGTAGTCATGATGGAGAGAGCCACTTAGATACAATCTATTATACTTCTATAATGGCTTCAAACATACTACGTCACTGATGTGAAACTGTGTAAAATCCATTGACGTCTCTTTTCATTTATGCTACAAGATGTAAGGGAGAAGTGTGGTTTTCTTTTCTCAGATGATCTTATGACTTCATCTGTGTTTTGACAAACTTTTTTAAACCACCACATACATCTCATTATCAGAGTGTAACGTAACAAGAGTGTAACGTAACAAGAGTGTAACGTAACATCTTAAGTCTGTTTGTTAACTCGTAGTAGTAGTTCATAACAGTTCATAATGTTAGCAGCTAGGTTTTGTTAATAATACTTCCCTGGTATGTGTTAAACACTTGATAAAAATGTGTTACCCACAAGATAGCTCGTCAAGGTCAGACTTTTTGGGTCATTTCCAAATCAAAACGCGTGTGTTTTGGATAACTTTCTACCTCTGTAATCCCTGAGTGGATCCCCTTGAGGTTAGCCCCCAAAAAAAATTCTTTGATCATGTGATTATGCCCAAGTGGTCTGGTCTCTCCTATAGTTGTATCTACCGTGTATTGAAACCATCATTAAAAAGAAGTTTATATCATATGCTTAACTATCACACATTGTATCTTACAGTGGCTGCTGCTTTCTGTAGTGTATGCCTATCTTGTACAAATCCTTTGCAAAAACAGGATGATCTTGCTTACAAGCTTGATTATAAAAAAGTTATCTGGCTTTCTTCTCAAAATATCAGTGAGATAGAAAAGAGTGATGAAGATATAGAGATATATTTCTCACAAACACAGCAGCCACGCTCTTTTCTTGTGAGTGCTTGTAAGGATTTAGAGGTATATAAAGAGTGTTTTCATCTGCGTGATGAAAACGGAGATCCTCTTTACTTTTTGCTTGCTAAAAGCAGCGATGTAACAGAGTTTCGCCATCATCTTAAAAAGGCTAAAAAGCTTGTTTCTTCTCGTGTTTCTAGCGATGCATACTCTTTATCTTCTCCTGCAGCTGTTGCAGCGCCATCCCTTGTGCAGGTACTGTCTGCAAAGTTGCTTGGTAGCTCACCGGGTTGGTTGAAAGCAGGAGCTGCTGCTGTGATTGCAGGCCTTGGTGGTGCATGGGTATATCAAAAAAGCCAAGGTGCTTTTGTCCCTTATCTTTATGAAACCACAACCTTGGAAACACCTACACGAGAAGCACTGGAGAAAGCCTATTTACTTCCTGCCTCCATTCCCTCAAGTGGACCTATTAAAGATCCTCCACCAAAGAAGCCTATGGATGTACCTCCCTTCTTGCCATTAGATCCTATTAAAGAAGAAGTACCTCTTATAGAAAATCCTTATCATTTAGACCAAGAGACCTGCTTAGATATCGTTTACCCAGAACATTCAGGAGATGATCTTTTACAGTCTGCATCACCATCACCTTCACTTCCTGATGTGGCACGTTGTCACATCATCCTTGAGCCTGCTTTGGATGCTGTTGGTGATTCTGATGTGATCACACAAGTAAGGCAACGTAAAGAGAGATTTTATGAAGATAAGCAAGCTCATAAACAAAGAGATGAAGAGTGTTTGAATCTGTTATATCCCAGTAAATTTAGTCAAGATAACCACAACAAAAAGGGCCCATTTTCTCCAGGGCGTACCACAGTTGATCCTTTTGTGGTGAATTACTGCAACCAACATCTTGAAGAATCACCCAACCAACAACAGATTGAGGCCTATAAGACCCTCTATGACATCAGAGAAAATCCACCTATGAAGATGGGAAACACCGATGAGCAAGGCGGTGTTTCCAGATCTTCAACATCTTCAGCACCAGTTGCTCAATCTCATAGTATTCAACGCTCTTTATCTTTTGAGGAGTACTGTAGAGAAGTGGTTTACAGGTTGCGTGGTAAAAATGTGTCAGCTGAGCAAGAACAGCATCTTGGTGTATGTCAGAATTTTCTGAATCACCTTAAGGTGATTCAAGGCTATATAGTCACAAATCCTGTCTCCAAAGAAGCCTTAGAGCAGAGTTCTTGGTATAGAGCAAAGCTTCAATATAATATGAAAAAACGTATTGAAAAAAAAATCATCTACCAAGATCATGCCCAAAGTCCTGCTCAACTCAGTGAGCTTAAGGACATTCTAGATTACAAAGGACAATTGCAACAAGCTCTACAAGATGGCAGTGATGATGAATCATCTATCCGTTCAGCATTAAGTGATGTGGTTGTGATTCAAAATTATTTCAGTCGTCTTTTAGAAGTGGAAGCAGGTATCACAAACGGTTCTTTAAGAGATCATATAGATACATTGGAAGCATCTGTAGATATTCAAGATAGCACTCAACTGGATACATTTATAAAAGATGTGGAAGGCTATATCGTTCAAGAACGCAAAATAGCTGAGATTTATCGACATGTACCTATCCGTGAATCTAGCTTAGTTCTCTCCCCTGGACTGAAAGACTTTCTCAGTGTGAGTATGGAAGAAAACATCGATGAGGTGCTTTATGATCAGGTGAAACTTCATCGCCTTAAAGTCTTATTGATTGAGTCTCTGGCTAATCTACGTGTGGAATACTTTGCTTTATTGGATGGCAAAAAAGTAGGGGACTATTCAGCACATGAGATTCATATCATGAAGTTGCATAAAACTCTTACTAAGATCGATGAGCTACCACCAGGAAGTACCATTGATCAAAATCTTGTGAGCTCGTTTATGCAAGAGATTTTAGGAGGATTAGAAAGAGCCTTTCCTAATCATGTCCAATGGCAAAAATCCATGAAATCCATGCTGTTTAATGAGCTCTTGTCAAAGCAGCGTCATAAGTTAGAAAAATCCTTGCGTGGTATGGCTCAAAATAGCTCTTCATCAAGCTTTGTTCATCAATCTCTTGGAGAGCAGGTATTTTCTTTGCATATTCTACTAACACGTATCCAACACGGTATTCATGACCTCGAAAGCCTAGAGCCCAATCACTTTGAGAAATTGCATGCTGTTGTTCACGATCCAGAGCTAAGTGCTTTTAGCGAGATGGATCCTTACAGAGATATAGGAGCCCAAATGAGTTCTTCTCTGGCTGAAGACCCTACACTTAAGGCACTGGAAGCGTTACGTACGTTGATGAAGAATACCAGCAGAAAACATATTGCAAAAAACAAGCGTTCGCGATTATTCCAATTCACTCATAAGCCTCAGCATGTGACCAAACAGATGAAGATGAATAAAATACTAAAAGAGCAGATGAGACAGCTCGCCTTTGCTTATTACACATTGCTCTACTATAGCTCTTTTGGAGAACCAGCTATCCGTACACGTTATATCACTCATTCGGTATCTTTCTTTCAAGACTTGCCTGAAGAACAATCACTCTCACCGGATTTGATCTATGTGTTCTTTAAGCATATGGTCCAGGGGCTTGAAGAGCACTTCAAATTGCCTCAGCTCAGCCGAGAGTACTCGCGATTACCTGACTCACTTGGAGAGCGTATACGCTTTATACGTCTTGCTCTCAAAGCTATTGCGCATAAAAAAGATCATATTTATGATCTTAAACCAGATGAACTTACAGATTTAGCTACAAGTAAGTCTTTATCTCAACTACGTGAGCGTCCTTATACTCAAATGTCTTTAGATATTACCACAAAGCCTAAAGATCATCCCTTGGTTGTTAGCCTTAAAGAACTCGATGCTGAGTTTATGACAGCCATCAAAACACGCTTTAATCCTAAGCGTATTATACGGACCCGAGTCATGCCTTATAGCGGTGATTATAACAAATTAAATCGCCTTTACCGTGGTAAAGAAGCTAAAGGTTTTGATGGAGACGATGATCTTCCACAGCATGCTAAGTTGTAAGTGTAACCATGATCAGGATATAGAGCCTGCTTGGTATGTGAGTTGAAATCATGCATTTAGGATGTTTTTCATTCATTTAATTAAGTAGTGGTTAGGCAAAGTGCTTGAAGTTATCCATACATATAACAGGTACTAAGATAGGATGTGTTGAAGTCTTCGGCATTCTTATCTAGGACTTCTGTGGTAGAGATTACGTAACATAATATCTGGCGTTTTGCGTAGAGGTGTTGTATGTGCAATGAGTCACAGAAAATACATGTAAATCATTGATATTATTTGATTTATTGTTAGTAGATGCAAGAGAGAATTTATCATATCCGAGCTATTTTTTTAGCAGAATTAATATTGAATTAATGATTGCCGATTAGGGCTGTTAAGTGCATGTTTTTACTTAAAGATACTTGGAATATTATAAAAAAGACTATACACAATGTTGTCTTATTTTTACGTATTACGGTCATTGAGATCCATTTCTGTGAGTTATATGATGATACTTCGTCTTGTAACTACTTTTATCCTTCTTTGCTCTTTAGTCGTTGTGCCTCATTTTAACTCTATCGCTTTTGGTAAGAATGATAGTCAGATGAAGGTATTTAGGGGATCTATGCCTCCTCTATCTCCAAGCCATCTGAGCGACATACCAAGTCAAGAAGAAGTCGTAGTGAATGAAGAGCAACGTAAGGCTTCTAATAATATTCATAGAGAAGAAATAATCTTGAATGAAAAGTCTGAGAAGTTTAAGCAAATCTTCCGTGAGCCTACTATTGATATGGTATGGTTTATTGGTAATGGTGTGACTAACACATCTAATACTATGGCAGCTGGTTTTAAGCAACACATAAACAAAGTTGTCGAAGGACTCAGTCCACATGTTTCATTAAGATTAGGTGTTTTTTCAAGTAATTTGGCAGTGAAATCGAGGCGTACTGGTACTGAAGTACTATTTAGTTCTTCAGATATCTCAAAATTGAAAAATACTTTAAGAGATGAGAAAGGTGGTGATTTTAAATTATTTACTGTTCCTGATAGTAGCGGATGGGGTTCTCGTGGTACTACTGACCGTTTGCTTTTAGAATTTGCCTATTCATGGCTTAGATATTCCTTAGATGAAAATAACTATGAGAGAAGCAATTTCTTTCGTTATGATCCTAAAGATAGCCAAACAGGTGGCATTTATAAAAGAATATTTGTATTTGTTACTTCAGGCGATTCTAGACGCTTCAACGGCTTGCAACTAGAGGCTTATGCTCGTCAAAAAGGTAAAGTTTTTTGGTCTAATGGTATATATCACCGTTTTAATCATTCTATGCGCAGCCCTTCCCCTAAGTTGAATATGGCAGATGAAGATTTTTTTCATCATTGGATTTTTGACGATGTGCTGGCTGTTTCAGATGTAAGAAATAAATTTGCTTATGAGTATGGCGTTTTTCAGGATTTAGATGACAACGATGTTATAAAAGATGACAAAAAGAAAAAAATAGAATACTTAACAAACCACAAACATGTTCTTGATAGCGACAGTTATCGTGACCGTTCTCGTGATAGTTATCCTGAGTTTAGTAATGGAGTGCATATGAAGCACAATGACTTTATTGATGCTTTGATTGGCAAAAAGGCAGATTATGAAAAAGAAGAAGAGCGTGTGTGGAAAGCACTTTTTCCTGCTGAAAACAATGCAGAAAAAGCTGAGTATCTTAGTGTTTTTAATGCTTTTGAAGAAAATAAAATAGCAAAAACACATATAGAAAAAACAGATATTTGGGCATTTGTTTATGATGGATCTAGTCATTCTGAATATGACAGTATAGAAGATGCTGGCAAGGAATTAGTATCTTGTAT
>MKWU01000132.1_pt1 | contig 134267 bp, 133 predicted proteins | sample 809101 | NCBI WGS metagenome assembly MKWU01 (sample SAMN05860141, study PRJNA318959) | sponge metagenome | host: Aplysina aerophoba | place: Slovenia: Piran, Adriatic Sea, Gulf of Piran | collected 2013-05-07
CGAAGAGGAAACGTGTCCTCCAATCAACATGCAGATGCCGGACACGTTTCCTCTTTGTGCCCCCGCCAGTCCGGGGTGATCACCCGAAAGGATTCGGTAAAGGCCGGCGCAATAAAGTCCCACCAGCGCGCATGGGCCGACCCGCCATGGCAGAAAATGAACGGGCGCTGGCCCGCTGCCCCCCAGTCGAGGTAGTGCAGGCGCAGATCATTGATCGTGACAAAGTGAGACTGGGGTCGGGACATGGGTGCCGATAACGCCGCAGGGGCGGCTCCCCTGCGGTTCTGTGCTCTTCCCGGCGTGCTTTCCTACGCCCCGTTCTTCTCCAGAATCGCCTTTGCCACTCTGGCTGGAGACATGGGCAACTCGGTCATCCGCACCCCGGTTGCTCGGTAAATGGCATTGGCAATCGCAGCGGGTGGTGGGATGATCGGCACCTCACCGACGCCACGAATACCGATGGGATGGCCGGGATTGGCCACCTCGACCAGAATGGTTTCGATCATAGGCAGGTCGAGACAGGTGGGCATGCGATAATCCAGAAAGCCGGTATTCCGCATGGTCCCATCCTCAGCGTAAAAATACTCTTCGTTGAGTGCCCAGCCGACACCTTGGGCCACGCCGCCCTGAATCTGCCCTTCGACATAGCTGGGATGGACGGCTTTGCCGACATCCTGGGCGGCAGTGTAGCGGAGAATATCGACTTTCCCGGTCTCGGGATCGATTTCCACATCAACCACGTGAGCGGCAAAGGCGGGCCCCACCCCGCGCGGCCGGACAGACGCGCGACCCATAACCGGACCACCGGCGCGGGGAAACTTGGGAGCGATTTCCTTCAAGCTCAGGGATTCGTGGCCATTAGTCAGACAGGAGAGCACCCCGTCCTGGTAGGTGACGTCTTCCGGCTTGACCTTCCAGACCGTGGCCGCCCGCTGCTTCAGTTGTCCGACGGCGTCTTGGGCCGCTTCATACACGGCCAGACCGGTAGCGAAGGTCACCCGACTGCCGCCGGTCGTATCGGTATGGCCAATGGATTCCGTGTCTGCGACAACCGGGTGCATGTCTTCCGACCTGAGTCCCAGGACCTCGGCCGCAATCATGGCGCACGAGGCCCGGCTGCCGCCGATATCGGGCGAGCCGGTCACCACATTGGCGCTGCCATCAGTGTTAATGCTCACCGTGGCGCTCGACTGAAACGCGGCATTAAACCAAAAACCGGTTGCCACTCCCCGCCCTCGGAGTTTTCCGTTTGCACTCTGGGGCGGTGGCGACTGATAGTGCTCGCTGTTGTGAATGGCCTCAACCGTTTCGAGATAGCCGATCCGTTTGAATTGAGGCCCGGCGGGTTGGGCCGTTCCTTCTTTGGCGCCATTGATCCGTCGTATTTCGAGCGGATCAAGCCCCAGCCTTTCCGCCATCTCGTCAAGAATCGTCTCGGCCGCCAGAGCGGGGTTGGTGGCACCGGGAGCGCGGTAAGCACACGTCTTGGGCTTGTTCAGCACAACGTCGTAGCCGTCGATCTGAAAATTTTCCAAGTCGTACGGAGCCAGAACGGTCATACAACCAGCCGCCACCGGTGAACCGGGAAAGGCGCCCGCTTCAAACGAGAGCTGGAGTTCGGCTGCCGTGATTTTGCCCTCAAGGTTGACGCCGATTTTGGCACGGATATGCGAGCCTGGCGTCGGGCCGGTTGCGCGCAGCACTTCGCTCCGAGACATGACCATTTTCACGGGTCGGCCGGTCAGTTTGGACAGGAGCAGGGCCACCGGTTCCAAATACACCGTGGTCTTACCGCCAAAGCCCCCCCCGATCTCGGCCGGCACGACTTTGATATCACCTGGGTTTATTTGCAGCATCGTGCCGCACAACTCGCGCACGGCAAACGGCCCCTGAGTGCTGACCCAGACCGTTGCCTTATCGTCCTGGTTATACTGCGCCACCGCGTTATGGGGCTCGATATAGCCCTGATGGACCATGCTGGTATCAAACTCGCGTTCGATCACCATCTCGGCCGCGGCAAACCCGGCAGCGAGATCGCCCCGCGAGAACTGAATATGGTTGGCGATATTGGTTTCTGTGTCATCCCCTGCATCGACTCCGGCGGTCCGCAGGTCGGGGTGGAGAATAACTGCGTTGTCCCGCATGGCTTCGAGCACATTCTGGACAAAAGGCAGCGGTTCGTACTCCACTCTGATGAGCTTGAGCGCCTCCTCGGCAACATGTGGGCTGGTCGCCGCGACGGCTGCGACCGCATGACCATCGTACAGGACTTTGTCGCGGGCCATAATGTTCGCAGCCAGGTGACGCGGGTTGACAAAGTTCTCGCCGATTTGCAGCATCCCCGGTTCAATCTCAGGAAAGTCGGCACCGGTAACGACCGCTTTGACGCCTGGCAGGGCCTGCGCCTCGGAAGTCTCGATGGATTTGATCCGCGCGTGGGGGCGTGGACTGCGCAGCACTTTCCCGTGCAGGAGACCCGGCAGGGTAATATCCGCTCCATAGCGGGCGCGTCCCGTGACTTTATCAACCCCGTCGTGCCGAATGGGACGGGTGCCAATCACCTTGAACTGATGCTCGTGTTGGGCTTCCATGTCCACCTCCCGTACACAAAAACGGGGAAGAGCTAACCGCCCTTCCCCGTTCAAAAGTTATCGTAATAGCGGTTTACCCGCCTCCAATAGCGGGCACAAAATGGACCTCGCCTTCATCTGGAACCGATTCGGTCAACCCTTCCGTCCCGATCTCTCCGTTGATCGAAACCGCAATGGAGCCGACCAAGTCCCCGTCCTCAACCACGCGACTCCGAAAACCAGGGAACTGGCGTTCAAGGTCTTCGACTATTTCCCCCACTGTTTTCCCGGTGGCAATCGTGCGATCTTTGCCACCGGTTAATTTCCGCAGGAGCGAAGGGATATAGACGGTTGCCATAGGGCGCGGGCTAGGGGCACGTCGAGACGTGCCCCTCTTTGGGTCGCTATCCGTTTTTCTCCAGGATCGCCTTGGTCACGCGTGGGGGTGACATCGGCAGGTCCAACATGCGCACGCCGGTTGCGTTATAGATCGCATTGGCGATGGCAGCCGGCGGCGGAACAATCGGCACTTCGCCCACACCCCGCACACCCACCGGGTGACCGGGGTTCGGGACCTCAACCAGGACGGTTTCAATCATGGGCAAATCCAGACAGGTCGGCATCCGATAATCCAGGAAGCCAGTGTTCTGCATACATCCGTCTTCGCCGTAGACGTATTCTTCGTTGAGCGCCCAGCCGACTCCCTGGGCCACGCCACCCTGCATCTGACCTTCCACGTAGCTGGGATGGACGGCCTTCCCGACGTCCTGGACAGCCGTGTAGCGCAGCACGTCCACTTTGCCGGTTTCCTCGTCCACGGCCACGTCAACCACATGGGTGGCGAAACCCGGCCCCACACCGCGTGGGTTGACGGATGCGCGACCCGCGACCGGCCCGCCGGTCCGCGGCAGCTTGCCGGCGAGCTCCTTGAGGCTCAGGGATTCGTTGCCGTTCTCAGTACAACTGAAGACACCGTCCTGAAACACGACTTTATCCGCATCGACCTTCCAGGATTTGGCTGCTCGCTCCTTGAGTTGCTTGAGCACATCTTGGGCGGCTTCATACACGGCCGTCCCGGTGGCAAAGGTGACCCGGCTGCCACCGGTCATATCCGTATGCCCAATGGACTCGGTGTCGGCCACGACCGGGTGGACTTCTTCGGCCTTGAGGCCGAGCACCTCCGCGGCAATCATGGCGCAGGATGTCCGCGTGCCACCAATATCGGTCGAACCGGTGACCACATTGGCGGTACCGTCGCTGTTAATGGCCACGGTCGCGCTGGACTGGAAACCGGCGTTAAACCAGAAGCCCGAGGCCAGTCCCCGACCAACCCGGCGGCCTTCGACCTGAGGCAGCTCGGACTTGAAGTGGTCGCTGTCCTTGGCGGCTTCGAGCGTTTCAAGGAAGCCGATCTGGCCAAATTTCGGACCCGCGGGCTGCGCCGTGCCCTCTTTGGCGCCGTTGATGCGACGGAACTCCAGAGGATCAATCCCCAACTTTTCCGCGAGTTCGTCGATCACCGTCTCTGATCCCATGGCCGCGTTGGTTGCGCCCGGAGCCCGGTAGGCCGCGGTCTTGGGCTTGTTGACCAACACGTCGTAGCCGTCGATTTGGAGATTCTCGATGTCATACGGAGCAATAACGCACATACAGCCCGCGCCGACCGGAGAGCCCGGAAAGCCGCCGGCTTCATAGGCCATCCAGACTTCGGCAGCCGTAATCTTGCCGTCCTTGTCCGCTCCCATCTTCACCTTGATATGCGAACCAGGAGTCGGGCCGGTGGCCTTGAGCACATCGGCCCGGCTCATGACCATCTTGACCGGCTTGCCGGTATGCTTCGACAGCATGAGTGCAACCGGCTCGTAGTAAATAGGAATCTTACCCCCAAAACCGCCACCGATCTCGGCGGGAATAACCTTGATCTTGCTCGGTGGCATGTCGAGCACAAAAGCCGTTTGATCCCGGGCCGTAAACGCGCCCTGGGTGCTTACCCAGATCGTACTCTGCCCGTCCGAACTGTACTGCGCCACGGCGTTGTGCGGCTCAATATAGCCCTGGTGGACCATGGAGGTGTCAAACTCTCGCTCAATGACCACTTCAGCGGCGGCAAAGCCCTCGGCCAAGTCTCCACGCGCGAACTGAAGGTGATTGGCGACGTTCGTATCCGTGGGCTCGCCATCCTCGCCCTTGCCCAAGCCGGGGATCAGGATCGGGGCCTTATCATCCATGGCCTCAACAACGCTCTGCACATGCGGCAGGACTTCATAGTCAACCTTGATCAGCTTGGCGGCTTCTTCGGCGATATGCGGGCTGGTGGCGGCGACTGCGGCCACCACATGGCCGTCATACAGAACCTTGTCTCGGGCGATGCAGTTCAGAGACAGATGTTGCGGGTTGATCGGCAGTTCACCCATTGCCGCCATACCCGGCCCAATCTCCGGAAAGTCCTGCGCGGTGAGGACCGCTTTCACCCCCGGCACAGCCTTGGCTGCCGCCGTGTCGATCGATTTGATTCTGGCGTGGGCGTGCGGGCTGCGCAGGACCTTGCCGTGCAAGAGCCCAGCCAGACTGACATCGGCGCCATACTGGGCCCGACCAGTGACTTTATCGACCCCATCGTGCCGAATCGGACGTGTCCCGATGACCTTGAATTTATGTTCTTGTTGGGTAGCCATGTTTACCTCCCTTGCATTTCAGCGGCGGCGTCTTGCACCGCTCTCACGATCTTGTCATAGCCCGTGCAGCGACAGAGATTGCCAGCTAGGGCATAGCGAATTTCATGCTCAGTCGGGTTGGGGTTCCGGTCCAACAGCGCTTTGGACGTGACTAAAAAGCCGGGGGTGCAGATGCCGCACTGGAGGGCCGCATGTTCCAGGAATTTCTTCTGGAGCGGATGCAGGGTATCTCCGTCGGCCAGGCCTTCAACCGTGGTGATGTCTTTGCCCTCGGCTTCAACACCGAGCACCAGACAGGAGTCGGTGGGGCGTCCATCCATAATGACGCTGCACGCACCGCAGTCGCCCGTCAGACAGCCTTCTTTCGTGCCGGTATAGCCCACGACATCCCGCAGCACTTCAAGCAGGCTCTGACGTGGTTCACACAGGAACTCGGTCTCTTCCCCATTAACTGTTGTTTGTACGTGTACTTTCTTCATGTATGTCCTGCCTTCCCAATAACCTAGCGTGCCCGCGCCCGCGCGGCTGCTTCTTTCAAAGTGCGGCGGGTGAGAACACCGACCAGATGCGTCCGAAATTCTGCCGTGCCGCGCATATCACTAATGGGTGAGGCGGCTTGCTGAGCGAGCTGTGCAGCAGCCTCGATAGCGGCATCGTCCAGCGTTTTCCCGACCAGAGAATCGCCCGCTTCTTTGGCCAACAGTGGCCGGGCGGCAACCGCACCCAGACCGATGCGGGCCGCAGTGCAGGTGTCGCCATCAAGCGCCACACACGAGCCCACGCCAACGACAGCGATATCCATCTCGTTCCGAGGGATAAAACGTTGGTAACAGTCAGACGCCTGCCCCTGTGGGGCGGGAATCTGGAACGCCACCAGTAACTCGTTCGGGGCGAGTACCGTCTGGCCGGGCGCGGTGACAAAGTCTTCCGCTGCCACCTCCCGCGTCCCGTTGGGTCCGGCGATATGACAGACCGCACCCAAAGCAATCAGCGCCGGCGTCGTATCTGCGGCGGGGGAGCCATTGCAGACGTTTCCACCTACCGAGGCGCGCGCCAGGATCTGATCGGAGCCGATCAGCCCGGCAGCCTCAACCAGCCCCGGATAGTGCTGCTGCACCGTCGCGTCAGCAATAATATCGCAGCACGCCCGCGCGGCTCCAAGTTGGAGTCCGTTTTGCGCGTCAAAAGACAATGCCTGGAGTTCTGGGATCTTTTTGGCGTCTATCACCTGTCCCGGTTGTCGAACACCGGCACGCATCTGGATAATCAGATCCGTACCGCCTGCCAGCATACGCCCATTTTCGCCCGCTGCCGCCAAAACACTAATGGCCTGATCGAGCGAAGTCGGCGCTTCATAATTCAGTTCGTGCAAGGTCGCCTCCTTTTCCGATTTTGATTCGTCTTCCTGCCTTTCTGCAGGCTCCTAGATTGCTATAGAAAAGCGCCAGGAAGTGCAAGGGTTCCAAAGAGTAAACGTGTCAACAGCTTTGTATCTAGGGGGACACGTTTACTCTTTCAGACGTTCTGTCTTATCTTTTTCGTGCGCCAACCCACTGGGCGTACTCTTGGGGCGTATCAATATCGGCGCGAATACCGGGATCGTCGAGCGCAAGCTCACACACCCGCTCCGGGTCTTTGCGGACCACCACCTTTGCCCCTCTATCCAGCGGGGCCGCCAGAAGCTCTCCGTAGACACCCTTTGAGAACAGCACCGGATGGCCGCGGCGGCCCTGGTAGGACGCGATAATAATAGGAAGGGGATCGGTCGCAAACGACGCCATGAGGGCCTGTATGGTCTCAGCTTGGATAAGGGGGTGATCAACCAGATTGACCACTGCGGCCTCGCTCTCGGGCGACAGGGTCTGAATCCCCACTTGCAGAGAAGAGAGTTGGCCCAGTCGATACTGCGGATTCAGCACGGTCCGAAGAGCGGGATGCTTCGGGACGACCGCCCGAATCGGTTCGGCGTGCTCATGCGCGCCGAGTACGACGATGAGTTCATCGACTCCGGCGCTCAAAAAGCTGGTGCAAATGTTTTCAATAAAGGTTTGTCCCTGGTAGTCGAGCAGCGCTTTGGGTGATCCCATCCGCCGGGACTCACCTGCGGCCAGGATAATTCCAGAAATCATACCCAGAAATCATACCGCGTGTCGGTTGAGGGCAAGAGTGGTTAGGGCGTAAATTTGAGCGGTCCGTCAGGCCGGACTTTGGCGGCCAGTGAGAGCGTATCCGGCGGGCCCTTGCGCCGGGCGCGAACGATCTCGGCCGTAATGGCGACGGCAATCTCCGCCGGTGTTTCTGCCGCAATATCAAGTCCCAACGGGGTATGTACGCGGGCGACGTCTTCAGGGCTATAGCCCTGTTCAACCAGGCGTTCGAGGGTCCTTTTTGAGCGCCGCCGGCTGCCGATCATGCCAATATAGGCCGGATTCTTCTTGAGTGCGGCCTTGACCGAGGTCTCGTCCCACACATGGCCGCGCGTGACCACAACGACAAAGGTCTGCCGGTTGATATTCAGGCTGTTCAGGACATCCTCAAACGGTCCGACTCGAACCTCGGCGGCACGAGGAAAGCGTTCCCGATTGGCAAAGGCCCAGCGATCATCCACCACAACGGTATGGAAGCCGAGCATCGCCCCTATTTCGCACAGCGGCTGCGCAATATGGCCGGCCCCAACAATGAGCAAGGTCTGCACCCCGGTCTGCACGTCAACGAAAACACGCGGCCAATCCTCTTTTCGGACAAGCGCGTCTTCCCGGACTTCACCCTGGGGTGACACGGCAAACAGTTGGGGTTTGCCTGAGGAGACAGATGAGGAAAATGTCTCGACTGTTTCTGCGGTGATTGAGACGGACGGAGTCAGAGACGCCCCGCCGTTTCCATCCTGGCCAAGAGACAGGCAGCTCTTTGTTCCGGGTCGGACGCCGCTGAGCGAGTCGAGTGCCGTGACCAGAGCCGCGGGCTGGTGAGCACGCGTCGCCTCGGCCAAGGTCTGTGCTAATGCGCGGTGTTCCTCCGGCTGCCAGAGGTCAAGCGCGACATCCATCACCCCACCACAGACCTGGATCTCGTCCTGATCAAAGTCGCCGGTTAGATCAACCTGCACAATACGCGGGGGGAGTTTCTGGTCCAGCACCGGATAGGCCCGGCGGAGCACCTCCCCTTCGCCACAGCCCCCGCCAATAGTCCCAAACGGCTGGCCTTCGGGAGGCACGACCATTTTCGCTCCGACCTCACGCGGCACAGAGCCGCGCGTGCGGATAATCGTCGCCAACACAAAAGGCTTGCCAGCCGCCAAAATTTCTTCAGCACGTTCCCAGAGATCTTCCACGACACGAATCCTATCTGAACAGTTGGGGGGAAAGCAATGGAATACTGTCCGTTTTGCGAGCTTATTGGAAACGAGGCATAATCTGTTGAGCGAAGGTCTGCAACACCTGGGCCGGATCGCCGGTCAGTGGTCCAAGAAAAATTTTCTTGACCCCGGCCTCGGCTGCGCGCTCGACTTGATCGATACAGTCCTGGGGCGTCCCCGCGATGGCGAAGCGCTCGGCCAGATAGTCCTTCAGGCCCAGTTCATCAACCATCCTGGCGTGAAAGCGCTCGGCGCCGAGCAGTTCGTGTTCATGCGGACGGTAGGCGGCCTTGAGTTTTTCAATCGATTCCCACAGTTCGGCAGGAATACGCTTGCCCTCCAAGGTTCGCCGAAAGGCATGGTTGGCACTCGCGGCCAGGGCCATGCGGATTTCATCCACTGCGGCCTGCGTGGTCTCGGCCACATTGGTTTTGGCAAAAAACCAGATATCCAAGTCGTCAAGTTTCCGTCCGGCAGCCTTGGCTCCAGCCTCGATACGGGCATAGGCGTCCTGCACAACCGCAGGGCTCAGTCCGCTGCCCACGATCACCCCATCGGCTAACTCACCCGCCAGTTGCAGGGTCTTTGGCCCCTCGGCACAGACGTACACGGGAACCGGCCTTTTCACCCAGACTTGGCGAACAGTTTTGCCCTGGAAGCGGGTTTCGCCAGTATAAAATCCTTTGATTGCTTCGAGCGCTTCGCGAAACTCGGCGAGTCGAGCGGCCTTGAGACCCACGTTATACACGGCACTGTCACCCGTCCCAATGCCAAGAAAAGCGCGGCCGTCCGACAGTTCGTTGATCGAGGCAATGGCCCCTGCCGTGACCGCGGGATGGCGGGTCAGGGGGTTGGTCACAAATGTTCCCATCCGCAGCCGCCGGCTATTCAGCGCGCATTGGGTCAAGGTCACATAGCAATCCGGCCATAGCCAGTGTGCGTCCGGTACGCCCACCATCTCAAAGCCCCAGGCTTCAATCCGGCGCACCAGCCCCGGCAGATCAGGATAGCTGTGCGCAAGGGGAATGGTGGCGAATTGGGTGCTCATCGGCTTACAGCGTAAACGTGCCAACAGCTTTATACTAGAGGAGGACACGTTTACCCTTTCCTCTCTTCTGGGAGTAGCCTACCCGCTTCAGTTCAAGAGCACCATTGCTGCGCGTTCCCGCCTGACTTATGCTGCGTTCTCATGCAGGTTCGTTTGCTTACTCAATCCGATACGACCCCACTCCAGAGCGTGGCAACGGACCAGTATTTTCTTCACACCGTCGTTGAGACACAGCTCCCAATCTTGCGCGTCTATACGTATCCGGAGGATGTGCTGCTGCTCGGTCGGTATCACGCTGCCGGCGCACTCGGCCAAGACCCAGGTCTGACAATCGCTCGGCGTCTGAGTGGCGGACGAGCCTTTCCGAGCGGTAACGGGTTTGTCCAGTTCTCGCTCATTGTCCCGCACCGTTCGTTCTTCTTCTCCGCCGACCCGCACCACATCGCGCCGTTTCAGATCCTCAACCGTTACGTCCGCGGGGTGCTGCACGGCCTCAAAACCGGCGGGGTTGACGTCTTCTATCCAGGGCAGGATTTTCTGACGGTCCAGCGGCTGCCGGTTGGCTGGCACTCTTTTGTGACAGCAGACAGCGGAGCCGTGCTGTATGAAGGCGGCGTGTTTGTCCAACGGGATATGAGCCTCCTGCCCCATCTTCTTGATCGGGCCGACCCGCAGGGGACTCTTCCCTGTCAGCTCTTTATGCCGGACCAGGTTCACAATTTGGATAAGGTCCTCGGGCGGTCTCTTGCGTCGGACCAAGTTGTTCATCTGCTCCGGAACGGCTTTACCCAGCAGTTCGAACTGGAATGCCTCGACCGCGACCTGGACAAAAACGAGCGGGCATCCATTCTGGGAAAACAGGCTCAGTCCGACCCTGTGCCGAACAGCCGCCCGCTGCGCTCCGACCTCCCGCATGCAGCAACGAGGCAAACCCCACTTGGAGAACTTCGGGTCCGCTTCTCTCTCACTCCTGAGCGGACAATCGAGACGATCCAGTTCTCGGGTGATTTTCTTGCCAACCCGGCAGGGATACAGGCGTTGGAGCACAATCTCGAAGGCTGTCCGCTGGAGAAAGCTTCACTTTGGCAGGTCATTGACCGGACCTTTCTTGAGCCGGAGCATTATCTGATTGGGGCCGGGAAGTTAGCCGACTTACCCGGAGTGATGATAAGCGCCTCGAAGAGTAAACGTGTCCAGCATCTCTATACATAGCTGGAGGTCACGTTTACTCTTTTCCCCAGTCCCGCCAATCGAGTAGGCTATGGAGGACACTCAGAACAAGGCGCTCCAGCGCGGTCAGATTGCAGCCGGGCTCCTCGCCGACGACGACCTCACGCGGCTTTCAGCGTTGGCTCTGCTTGAGTCGGAGAGAACACTAACGTCTCTCTCGGACGACGTGGTCCGTAACCTTCTCTCGTGTCTGGGGCATCGTACCAAAAAAATACAACGTGGTGCGGCGACCGTCCTCGTCCGCTTCGCCTCCCAACAGCCTGACATTATCGCGGCGCTGACACACAAGCTGACGCATCCGGACGCGCGGCTGCGCTGGACGGCGGCTTTTACCCTCTCCCAGCTTGAGCCGCCGAGCCCCTCGCCTCAAAGAGTAAACGTGTCCTCCAATCAGACACAACTGCTGGACACGTTTACTCTTCTTCCTGTTTTAATCGAAAACCTGGGACACCAGGAAAGCGACCTGCGCTGGGCCGCGGCAACTGCGGTCTTGCAGCTCGCCCGGCACTATTCTCAAGACGTGGCTCAGGCCATGATCCAGCTCGTGCATAAGGGCAATGCCGTACAACGCCGTATGGCCCTCTACTGCCTCCGCGACCTGAAGCAAACGGATCACACAGCCCAGGACGCCTATCTCGCCAGCCTGCGTGACGAGGACCCTATGGTCCGCCTGGGCGGTTTGTCCTGTCTAGGTAAGCTCCGACTGAGGAGTGGAGCAATGCGAGCAGCGATTCTCCGGCTTTTAGAACACGACCCGGACATGGGTGTCCGCCGTGCGGCTGCCGTAACCTGCGGGCAGATCGGCGACACGGACACACCTATCATTGAGGCGTTGCAGCGAACGGCTCAAGCGGCTGACACCAGCCTCAGCAAAGCATCGGCCAGAGCACTCAAGAAACTGCTATACCGGACGTAAAATGCGGGTGATGAAGCTTTACGACAGGTAACCCATCGGCTCGTTTTTCAGCAGTTCAACAATCACCTGCTGCCGGGTCTTGGGCCGCGTTTGGTTTTGTCCCTTCCCATCCAAGACAAACAGACCGCGCTTATACGTTCCACCGCCGTGCTGACACGTGTCCCACAACCGCTGCCACCGCTCGGGCGAGCGGACCCACTGTCTGAGGATTTTCTCTTGGTTGGTCATCCCTCCGTCTTGGCTGAATTCTGGCGCGAGCGCAAGAGCCGTACCTGGAAAGTCCGGGTATGCGACGGAAGACCGCTTCCATTATGAGCAGGCTCTCCTGCTCCGTGTGAAACCAGGCTTACGGGGAAACCGGACTTACGCGGCCTGCCCCTCTACACTCGGCTGTGGCGTTCCGACCAAAGCCGTTTTTTCCCCGTATACGAAGCGAGGTTTGAACGTATTCAGGATCGCCGGCAGGACGGTCATCGAAACCAAGAGACAGGCGCCCATATTGAGCGACAGCATGGCGCCCAGATAAAAATTGGGCCGAAAATTCGAGGTGAGGAAGACCAGGAAGCTCGCCGTCACAACGAGTGCATTAAAAAAGATCGCTTTGCCCGACGTCGCCATGGTAGCGGCGGTAATCTCTTCCGGGTCAGTCAATCCAGAGCGGATTTTAATCCGGTATTTATTCAGGAAATGGATCGTATAGTCGATGCCAATGCCAATCACCATGGAGGCGGTCAACGATTTACCAACCTCAAGGGGAATGCCAAGCAGCCCGAGCAGTCCAAAACTGAAGACCATGACTAAACTAATCGGGATAATATTAATCAGCCCAGCGACCCAGGAGCGAAACATAAACGCCGTCAATAAAAAGACGGCCACGAGTGAGACGACGAGACTGGCCAACTGCCCAGACACCACCAGTTCGCTGAAACGGGTGGTCAGATAGCCATTGCCGGCAATCCCAAGCCGAAAACCGCTGTTGGTTTCCCAACCAATAACCGTCGGCTCAATGCCAGCCAGCCAGCGTCCAAAGCGGATAGACCACGGATCCTGTGAGCCAGTATCGGCTGTACCGCTATCCCCTGCCTGCCCAAACTCACGCACGGCAAAGTCTTGCACAATCCCAACCACACGTTCGATGTCCTGGGTGCTGTCCGAGCGCAGAAATATGGTCATGTTGGCGTGTTGATAGTCATAATCCACGATTTCATCAAAATCGTCCGGGTCGCCAGAGAAGGAGTAGAGCAACAGGTACTGGGCGATGAGGTCTTGCGAGTCTGGAATCACTTCCATTTCGGGCTGATCCTCGTTCATGACCCGGTTCATGCGTTTGATATACTCGGCTAACGAGAGAGACCCGCCAACGATAGGGTCTTGTTCGACGACGGTTTGGAGGCGGTCAAGCTGCCCGAGCAGCACCGGATCTTTGAGCCGGTCCGGCTGATGTCCTTCAAGCGCGATATATAGCGGGAGATTGCCTTGGAATGTCTCGCCTAGGACGGTATCCGCAACCCGCACGGGGCTGTTTGGATCGGACATCTTGATAAATGAAGTATCGACAAAAATGCGCTGCGCCCCAAGCAGACACACCAGCATGACACAGGCTGTCACGCCCCCCACCACGAGTGGTTTACGCGCAACGCCGACGCCTAAGCGGGAGAGCGTCCGGGCTGCCCAGCCCGTCGCCGCGAGGTCACCACTGCGGCCCATTTGGGCGCGCAAGCCCCGGCCGACCTTGACTGGCAGGAGGCTCAACAGGGCCGGAAAAAAGGTGATGGAGAAGACCATCGCGGCCAGGACGCCTATAGAGGTGAAGATGCCAAAATAGCGGATCGGGAGAATGCTGGCGGTCAGGAAGGATAAAAAACCGGCCGCCGTCGTCAAGGAGGTGAAGACCACCGGCTGCCACATCTCTTGCATCGCGGCGAGTACTGCGTCGACTGAGGAAACGTCCGGATGTTGCAAGACCTCATCGTAATAGCGGCTCAGAATATGAATGCCGTTTGCCACCCCAACCGCCATCAGGATAACCGGCATCATGGTGGAAATGGAATACATCGGAACACCCACGGCCGCCATAATGCCTAAGGTCCAAATCACGGAGACGCCGACCACCGCCAAGGGGAGCAAGACGCCGCGCACACTCCGATAGGTAAAATACAGCGTGCCGAGGACAATCACGAGAATGAGTGGGATGAAGGTCTCCATGTCCTGCCGCATCCCCTCCTCAAAGGTGACCTCCAGAGCGCCTTGGCCCGCAATATGGAATTCCTCTGGAGCGCCGGCCGCTTTTTTCGCCTCAACCATATCCCGGATCGTCGTATAAATAGCCATCCGTCTGGCCGTGCCTTCGAGAGTCCCTCCGCCAGGTTCCATTTTGGCCGTGATGAGCATCCCGGTGCCGTCCTGGGAGACGATCCAATTGACGAACATCGAATTGTGAAAGAGGGCTTGCCGTAATGCGTCGAGTGACTCGGGTGATTGAGGCACCGTTTCCATGAACGGATCAACGGCCATGCCGTCCGCCGTACCGGTGATATTATCGAGCGTGGCCACACTCGCCACGTCTTCATCGCGGACGGCTTTGATGCCAGGCAACAGGGCGATCTTTTCCGAGAGTTCTTTGATCGTCGCGAGCGTACGCGGATTGAAGACGCCGTTTTCGCCCGGATTTTTATTCAGAACCCCGACAACGATCAGGTCGCGTATGCCAAAGCGCTCCTCGACCAGATCGTTATAGCTCATGACCGGATCGTTTTGGGGAATAAAGGCGTCGGCATCGCCCTCAAAGCGCAACGACTGCAGCTGGACCCAGGCCAGGCCGGTACAGCCCAGAACAAGGCCAATGACCAGGAAACGAAAGCGGATGATCCAGCGGAAAAATGACTCCATGCTGACGATAGCTCCTTATATTTCTGACACTGCTGAGTAGCTGTGAGCAAGTAGAAACGAGAAAGTGAGTTCACCGGTATTAGGGCGAATCGACAATTAACACAGGACTAGGGAGTAAGCTATTACGCAGGCCAAGGCGCTGCTCACTGGCCGCCGCGCCCGCTCCGTCATTGCCGACAAAGCCGATGATAGTCAGGAACTCCTGGCCTTCATTAAAAACCAAGGGGCTACGCCAGTCATTCCTCCCCGGGCAGGGCGCCTAGCGCCCCGGTCCTATGACACGACCCTCTATAAGCACCGCAACTGGATTGAGCGCACCTTCAATCGGCTCAAACACTGCCGCCGCCTTGCCACCCGCTATGACCGCAAGACCGCCCCCTGCCTCGCCTTCTTACACCTCGCGGCCTTCGCCCTCTGGCAGTATTACATGTCGATTCAGCCTAGGCCTCAGATTCTTGAACTACCACGAGTGGCGCTTCTTTATCGCCATACACAAACCGTGGCCGAAACCGATTCAAAATCGCCGGCAGGACCGTCATCGAGACAATCAAGCAGGCTCCCATACTGAGAGACAGCATGACACCCAGGTAAAAGAGGGACTCGAAGTTCGAGGTGAGAAAAATCAGGAAGCCGCCGATAACCACGACCGCATTAAAAAAGATGGCCTTGCCGGAGGTGGCCATCGTGGCCGCTGTAATCTGCGTGGGGTCTATTTGACCGTCTTGGAGCCCCTCTCGGACTTTGACCCGATACTTACTCAGAAAGTGAATCGTATAATCGATGCCAATACCGATGGTCATCGAGGCAGTCAGCGATTTCCCAATCTCTAGCGGGATATTCAGCAGCCCCAGCAGCCCAAAGCTAAAAATCATCACCAGGCTAATCGGCAGGACATTAATCAGCCCGGCAACGAACGAGCGAAACATGACCGTGGTAAGCAGAAAGACCGCGCCGAGCGAGGTCACCAAGCTCGCCAGTTGCCCGGACACAATCAGTTCGCTCAGGCGGTTCAGGAGGTAGCCATTGCCCGCAATCCCGATCCGAAAGCCGCTGTTTGTCTCCCACCCCGCCACCGTGGGCTCAATGCCGGCCAACCAGCGGCCCAAGCGGAGTCCCAGCGGATCATGGGTGGCAGCGTCGGTGGCTTCATTCTGGCCAAATTCCTCGACCGCAAAGTCGCGGATAAGCTGCACGACACGTTCGACGTCTCGGGTCCTATCGGAGCGCAGATAGACCGCTACGTTGGCATGCTGGTAGTCATAATCCACGACATCGTCGAAATCATCCGGATCACCCGAAAACGAATACAGCAGCAGATACTGGGCAACCAGGTCACGAGAAGTTGGGATGACTTCCATTTCTGCACGATCTTCATTCATGACCCGGTTCATCCGTTTGATGTATTCCGCTAATGACAAGGAGCCACCCACATCAGGATCCTGCTCCACCCGCGTTTGCAGGCGGTCCAGTTGATCGAGCAGGACCGGATCTTTGAGCCGATCAGGCTCATGCCCTTCGATTGCCACATAGATAGGCACGGTGCCTTGAAATGTATCGCGCAGGACCATATCGCTAACGCGTAGCTCGTGGGATGGGTGAAACATCCCGACCATGGTCGAGTTCACGACAATCCGCTGCGTGCCGAGCACGCACAGCACAACAACGAGCGCGGCCGGCACCCATACGACCAGTGGACGACGTGCCACACCGCGACCGAGGCGCGCCAAGAAGCTGGCTGCCCAGCCGGCGGCTGCCAAGTCTCCACTCCGGCTCATTTGATTGCGCAGACCCCGGCTGACGGTCGGCGACAACAAACTCAACATGGCCGGGAAAAAGGTCAGCGAGAAGAGCATCGCGACCAAGATTCCCACTCCACTAAACACCCCAAAATAGCGGATAGGGACAACGGTCGCAGTCAGAAAAGATAAGAACCCGGCTGCGGTGGTCAGCGAGGTCAAAATGACGGGCTGCCACATCTCTCGCATGGTCACAATCACCGCGTCAGCTGAGGAAATATCCGGATGCTCTAATAGCTCTTCGTAATAGCGACTCAGAATATGAATGCCATCCGCCACGCCGATGGCCATGAGAACGACCGGCATTATGGAGGTGACAAAGTACATTGGAATACCGAGCGCGGCCATAATCCCGAGGGTCCAGATCACCGACACGACAACGACTGCCAGCGGCAGGAGGACGCCGCGCAGGCTTCGATACGTACAATATAAGGTTCCCAGAAGCACGACCAAGGTCAGGGGTAAGAAGGTTTCCATGTCGCGGGCTTCCTCTTCCGACAAAGTGACTTCGACCGCTCCACGCCCGGCAATATGAAATTCTTCCGGCACGCCCGTCGCCTTTTTAGCCTCGACCATGTCTCGGATCGAGGTATACACAGTCATCCGTCGCGCCGTGCCTGCCTGTGTGTCTTCGGCTGGCTCCATCTTGGCCATGATGAGCAGTCCCGTCCCGTCTTGCGAGACGACCCAATTGACGAACATGTGATTGGCGAAGATGGCCTGTTTAAGATCTGCCAGCGCATTGGCTGCGTCGGGAACGGCTTCCATAAACGGATCAACGTTTATACCGTCGACGGTGCCAGTGATATTATCCATCGTGGCGATACTGGCCACATCTTCGTCCCGGATGGCTTTGATTCCGGGTTGCAGAGCAAGGCGTTCCGAGAACTCTTTGACAATGCCTAAGGTCCGTGGATTAAAGACGCCATTCTCGTCGGCGTTGTCGTTCAGTACCCCAATCATAATGAGATCACGGATGCCGAATCGTTCTTCAACTACTCTGCTATAGGTGAGGATCGGATCATCGAAGGGGAACATGGCTTCAACATCGTTATCAAAGCGTAATGTTTGAATTGGGAGGGCGGCCAGCACGGTGCTGCCGAGGACCAGTCCGATGACCAGCCAGCGAAAACGAATGATGCTACGAAAGAACGATTCCATTAGGTGCCTCCTATCCGGCCACTGCTTCTTGCTGCGGCGCGGTGCTCATGCCAGCCGCTTTTTCTTGGCCATACACAAACCGTGGCCGAAACCGATTCAAGATCGCCGGCAGGACCGTCATCGACACGACCAGGCAGGCGGCCATATTGAGCGACAGCATCGCGCCCAAGTAAAAGTTTACCCGGAAGTTGGAGGAGAGCAGGACCAGGAAACCGGCGATGACCACCACGGCATTAAAAAAGATCGCCTTGCCTGAGGTCGCCAGCGTGGCCGCCGTAATCTGGGCCGGGTCGGTCAGCCCCTCCTGGACTTTGAACCGGTACTTACTCAGAAAGTGAATAGTATAGTCGATGCCAATGCCAATGACCATGCCCGCGGTGAGCGATTTCCCAAGCTCCAACGGGATACCTAACAGCCCGAGGAGGCCAAAACTAAAGATCATCACCAGGCTGATGGGAATGATATTAATCAGGCCGGCGACCCAGGAGCGAAACATGAGCGTGGTGAGCAGAAAGACCGCGCCCAGCGAAGTCACCAAAGTCGACACCTGTCCGGACACCACCAATTCGCTCAAGTGTTTGAACTTGTAGCCATTGCCCGCAATCCCGATCCGAAAGCCACTGTTCGTCTCCCAGCCGGTCACCGTAGGCTCAATGCCGGTCAGCCAGCGACCCAAGCGGAGGCCAAACGGGTCATCTGCTGCCGTGCTGGAGTCTCGGTTATAGCCAAACTCACGGATGGCGAAGTCGCGGATAATGTTGACAACCCGCGTTACATCCCGGGTGCGATCGGTGCGCAGAAACACTACGACGTTGGCATGTTGGTAGTCGTAGTCCACGACTTCGTCGAAATCATCCGGATCCCCGGAGAACGAGTACAGCAACAGATACTGGGCGACGAGATCCTTGGAGGTCGGGATGACTTCCATATCGGGGCGATCCTCGTTCATAATCCGGTTCATCCGTTTGATATATTCCGCGAGCGACAAGGAGCCGCCCACGACAGGGTCTTGCTCAACCGTCGCTTGCAGGCGGTCCAGTTGATCGAGCAGGACCGGATCTTTGAGCCGATCCTGCTTATGCCCCTCGATCGCCACATAGATGGGGACGGTGCCCTGAAATTTTTCACGCAAGATCGTATCGCTCATGCGCAGCGCGTTGTCCGGGGCCAAGATGCCAATCCACGTCGAGTCGACAAAAATTCGCTGCGCCCCGAACAGGCACAGGCCCATCACGATTGCGGTCGGCACCCAGACCGTGAGTGGGCGGCGTGCCACGCCACGGCCTACGCGCGCCAATAGCGTGGCGGCCCAGCCGGTGGCGGCCATGTCGCCACTCTGCTCTCTCTGCCGACGCAGCCCCCGGCTGACGGTGGGTGACAGCAGGCTCAGCATGGCGGGGAAAAAGGTGAGCGAGAAGACCATCGCGACCAAGACGCCCACGGCGGTAAACACCCCGAATTGCCAAATCGGGACAATGGCACACGTCAGAAAGGAGAGGAACCCGGCGGCGGTGGTCAGCGAGGTTAAAATGACAGGTTGCCACATCTCCCGCATGGTCACGATCACGGCGTCGGGCGAGGATGTGTCCGGCCGTTCCAACAGTTCATCGTAATACCGACTCAGAATATGAATGCCATCCGCCACGCCGATGGCCATGAGGACGACCGGCATCATGGAGGTGATGAAGAACATCGGGGTACCGAGCACTGCCATAATGCCGAGTGTCCAGATGACCGACACCACTACAACTGCCAGCGGCAGGAGGACGCCACGGATGCTGCGGTAGGTACAATACAAAGTCACCACAATCACGATCAGGACCAGGGGCAGGAAGGTTGCGGTGTCGCGTGCACCCTCTTCCTCGAAGGTGACCTCAATCGCGCCACGCCCGGCAAGCTGGAATGCTTCCGGCACCCCCGTCGCTTTTTTGGCCTCGAGCATGTCGTGGATGGCAGTGTACACCGCCATCCGCCGCAGCGAGCCTTCCTGCGTGCCGTCTGCCTGTTCCATCTTGGCTATAATGAGCAGTCCGGTCCCGTCCTGGGATACGACCCAATTGACGAACATGTGATTGGCGAACAGGGCCTGTTTGAGGTCGGCCAGGGCCTCCTCGGCCTCGGGCACGGTTTCCATAAACGGATCGACGTTCATGCCATCGACCGTACCGGTGATATTATCCATGGTGGCGACACTGGCCACATCTTCGTCACGAATGGCTTTAATGCCCGGCAGAAGGGCAATCTGTTCTGAGAACTCTTTGACAATGCCGAGTGTCCGCGGGTTAAAGACGCCATTTTCGTCGGCGTTGTCGTTTGTCACGCCGACCATAATGAGATCACGGATGCCAAACCGTTCTTCAACCACCTCGTTATAGTTGATGATCGGATCATCGTCCGGGAAAACGGCGTCCACATCGCCTTCCAGGCGTAAGGTTTGAATCGGGAGAGCGATGAGCACGGTACTCCCGAGGACCAGCGCGATGACCAGCCAGCGGAAACGGATAATGTTCCGAAAGAACGATTCCATCATATTCATTATGGGGTACTCCTGGGTTTCTTGTCCGCCAGACGCTTCTTGCCGAGGCGAATATGAGTGCGTTGCTTGGGTGTGTCGGCCCGAAGCAGGGCCACGATCGGATCCGGCAGCTCGTCAAATAGGCAGGCACCAGACAGATCCCAGCTCATGTCCCCTACGAGCTTATGGAGGCGTACGCTTTGTTCGAGTAATCCGGCGATGGTAAAGGACAGCAGGGGCAGAGGCAGCGCTTCCTCACTGCCAATGGCGACGTGTCGAAGAGCAGCGTGGAAGGAGGACGCTCTATGACGACGGCAACACATGGCCCTGCGGCTGGAGATCGATCGACGGTATGGTCACGTTATTGAACCAGCGGGTTAGGCTCTCCGCACGGCTTTCCGCCCTCTGTGATACTGTGACAATCCCCTCAGAACTTCTCTTTAAACGGCCGAACCTCAAGCTCGGTTGTCCAGGCGCTGCGGTCCTGATGAGCCACATGCCAGTAGGTTTCGGCAATGGCTTCAGGTTTCAGCATATCCTCTGCTGTAAACTGTGGCACGTCTCGGCCGGGGATGTCGATGAAGCCGTCGACGTTGATCCAGCCGACATGAATGCCCTTGGGGCCCAGGTCACGCGCTAAGGATTGCACCAGCCCGCGCATGGCGAACTTGGCCGGGCCAAACGCTACTGACCGAGCACCCGCCTTTACGCCTGCCGTGGCGCCGGTAAACAGCATCGTGCCGCGCCCGCGTGCGATCATGTCCGGTGCGACTTCCTTCGCGCTGAGAAATGAACCAAAGCCGTTGACGCGCCAGATCGTTTCGTACTGCTCTGGGGTGATATCAGTGATCGTGCCCATGATGCCGCTGCCGGCGTTATAGAGGAGCAGCTCGGGCGAACCGAGCTGCTCACGAATGGATTGAAACGCTGCTTCGACCTGAGTACGGTCTCCCATATCGGCGGGGACTTCTAACACGTGCCCGCCGGTCGCTCTGATTTCTTCAGCCAATGAGCGCAGATAGTCTGCCCGGCGGGCATTGATGGCAACCGCATAGCCGCCTTGGGCAAAGCGGCGGGCGAGCGCGGCGCCCAAGCCGGGACCCACTCCGGTGATTGCTGCAACTGGTTTTGATTCTGCCATACTTATTTCCTCCCTATTTGACTCAACAGGTAGTACTTTGCATTTGTCTCCATCACTTGCAAAAAGCAAGCGGCGGGAGAGTACCTCAACTGATTGTGTAAGGCAAGTGGTTAGGGTAAAGAGAATGGGATATGGGGTCCAACGCGGAGACACGCCGGTCCGGCTGCCCGATTAGTTGCTCTCTGGATTTGCTGGGCGATAAGTGGAGCCTGCTGATCGTGCGCGACATGGTCATGCTGAGGAAGCATTATTTTAAGGAATTCCTTGCCTCGGCCGAAGGTATCGCGACCAACATCCTGACCGATCGGCTCAACCGGCTTGAGGGCGGTGGTATTATCTCCAAGCAGCCCGACCCCGAGAACCGGAGACAGATCGTCTACACGCTGACCGAGAAGGGCGTTGCCCTGATTCCCGTCTTGGTAGAGCTGATGAGCTGGGGAAAAATCTACGCTGGTACGACCAGTGTCGACCGCGACAAGGCGCGACGGATGCACCAGGACAGGCGGTACAAGCAACGTGTCATACGCGAACTGACGGAAGGCTGCACCTCCACCCCTGGGCGCTCTTAGCCCTCCCTCCGCTCCTCAAATGTCTGATCGATCCGTTCAAACCGTCGCCGGATGGGCGTCCGACTTTCCTCGTGAGGCAGGATGTAGAGCCGGTTGGCAACAACGGCATCCACGACTTGCGCGGCAACATCATCGACGTCCAGGACCCGACCGGCGAGATTTTGATTGTCCTCTCCCTGGTCGAGCACCGGCGGTGACGCTTCCGGGCCCCCTAGTTCGTCGGGGCGATTGCGCTCCGAGTGCCCGATATTGGTGGCTACCCGCATCGGGCACAGGACCGATACGCCAATGTCGTGCGCTCGCAGCTCTCGACGCAGGACTTCGGCTAAAGCCACGACCCCATACTTGGAAACACAGTACGGACCAAGCCCAACGTTGGGAACGAGGCCGGCAAACGAGGCGGTAAACAGCATATGCCCGCCCTGGCCTTGGGCGATCATGCGTTGCGTAAAGGCTTCAACCCCGTGGATCGGCCCCCATAAATTGACCCGCATGGTCCACTCCCAGTCACTATGCTGCATCTCGGCGATTGGCCCGCCAACGGCAACCCCAGCATTATGGAACACGATGTGAACCGCACCCATTTTTTCAAACGCAGTGTCTGCCAGATGTTGAACGGCCTTCAGGTCACCGACATCACAGACCACTCCTTCTACCGCGGTGCCCGTGGCCGCCAGCTCGGTGGCTGCCCGGTCCAGGGCCGACTCTTCAATATCGGCTAACACGAGTCGGACGCCACGACTGGCCAGGCGGAGGGCGGTGGCAAAGCCTATCCCACTGGCTCCACCCGTAATGACGGCGACTTTGTCGCTGAGGTGTTCCATGCTTCATCCCCTCTCATACGTGTTTGTCGGTGTGTCACCGTGCCTACTCGGCAACTAAAAGCCCCTCGATAAAGTGGAGGTCGGCGGTCTGCATATCGATGACCAGGACCTCTTCAAGCTTGTCACGCGCATAGGCCGACAGGGGGCCCAGAGCGGACAGCTCTTGTGGCGTGATTACGAGCGGTGAGCGGCGAGCCCCCCTTATGAAGGGGGGTTGGGGGGATAGAAATTGCGTCTGGAAGGTCTCCCAACGTTCCCCGAGCGTTGCCTGTGGAAGCTGCGCGTGAAGCGCCTGAAGCTCGGCCCGGTTCAAGGGGTGAATGGTGAGCTGCTTTTTAAGAGAAGAGCCGAGCACCCAACGCGCAAAGGCCGTATTCCAGAGCGCGGTCAGGCCGACGCCTTCTGGCGCCTTTTCTTCAGGCAGTATGGCCCAGCGCCGGAAGATCCGGAACCAGGTCGGGATCCGGGCCAGCAGCGATTCGACCTGCCGCACTTCAGACAGATGCTCAAAGCGTCGGGACACGATTTCGCCCGGTGTCTCCAGACCAACAAAAAAGAGTGGCTCGCGTCGTCTGATCCCGGCATACATCTCCCGAAACGGCGGATCGAGATAGCTCTCCCATTCGGACAGACCGCTCTCCTCTAACTGCGTAGCCATGAGACCGGCCTGCTGCAGGAGCTGCTGCAACAAGCCCCAGCCGATCTGGAAGAATGGGCGCATCTGCGTCGTCTGGAGGAGTTCGTGCGCCGCAGTCTCATCTTCCTTGGCCGCGTAGGACAGACCAATATTGACATAGTCGTGCGCCATGCCGACGCAGCGACGAATTTCGCTGACTTCTCCAGTATCCCGGGCCTCCGCTGTGACAATACTATTGGTCAGATAGGCGAGTTCCTGACCGATCTGCGCAATGGTCTGGTGTGGCAGGCCCGCCAATACCAGAGAGAAGAAAGACGTGGGCTCGGAGAGAAGCGCTAAGGCATGATCGGGTGGCGTAAGGGTGTCGTCCCCGGCAGCAAGATGCAGCGTGTCAGGGAGACGTGGATATGCCTGCAAAGAAACGGAGTCCGGCGGGAGAAAGCGGAAGAGCGTTTGCGCCTCTTCATATCCCGGATAGCCACGATCTTCGAGGCGCGCCGCGCGCCAGCGAAACGCCTGTTCTTCAAGGCCGCTTTCGAGTTCAAACAAACTGTTTTCGAGGGCATGGAGATACCTGCGGTAATCGAGCGTACGAAGCTGCTCAAGCAGGAGGTATAAAATCGGTTCCGACTCACCCCGGAAGCGGAGGAGATATTGCTCATCGAAGGTGAAATATTTGGACTCGTCAAAGTCCGGCTCTTCCTCAACGTCCACTTTGCGGACAACCTCAAAGTGGCGTTGAATCAGGAGGACCAGGAGTTCGATGTCGACGTGCAAAACCCATTCGGCCAGCTTACTGCTCCCGCCTTCATCGAGCAGCATCAGCCAGTTCGCCAAGCGCCCGTCATCCAAGCTGTCCTTGCGCCAACAATCCAGGTCGAGCAGGTCCCGTACCTGTTCAGGCGACGCCATGGCCAGGAGTCCGACCGCATCGTGCAGCCCAATCTCCTTGAGCGTGTACAATAAGGTCTCCGAGGATAGCGCCCGGACGATTGCCACACCATTCTTTGCGGAGAGGAGGAAGGCTTGCCGATCTGTGGCATCGAGCTGCACCAGTCGAGCCGCCTGCTCGGCGACTGATAGCGCAGGCAGATCGACTAAGTCGAGATGGGGCATATATTCAGAATCGGCCATGTTTTTCACTCGGTTTGCGTATAGTGATCGATAAAGGCCAGCGCCTGGTCCCAGCCGAGTAAGCCGTTGAACACCTCATCAAACGGCAGCATCTCGTGCCACGCCCCTTGGGTAGTGCCCGTCTCGCGGAGCGTCCGTAAGGTTTTTTTCATATGATACGCAGCCGCCAGGACGCTGGTCGCCGGATAGATGGCGAGACAAAAGCCGAGCTCCTCAAGGTCACGAGCGGGCAAGAAAGGCGTCTTCCCGCCTTCAACCATGTTGACCATCAGCGGAGTAGCCGAAAATTTGCGACAGACCAGCTCCATCTGTTTGACTGACTCAAACGCCTCAAAGAACAGCATGTCTGCCCCGGACTCCAGACAGGCGGACGCCCGTGCCATGGCATCGTCGAGTCCACTTACGGCAATCGCGTCAATCCGGGCAATGATGACAGTGTCAGGATTCGTCCGGTTGTCCACCGCCGCTCGAATTTTGGCTGTATGGTCAGCGGTCGAGACTAAACGTTTTCCAGCCAGGTGGCCGCAGCGGCGCGGCACATCCTGATCCTCAATGTGGAGACCGGCGACATTCACCCGCTCATATTCCTGGACCATACGGACGACGTTCAAGACGGAACCAAAGCCCGCTTCGGCATCAGCGATAACGGGAACGCCCACCGCGCGGCAGACGCCTTCGAGTTGGATAACCATCTCGGTCAGCGTCCGCATGCCAAAGTCCGGATAGCCCAGCGCGCCAGCAGAGACACTGCCGGAGTAGTACACCAGCGGAAATCCGGCTTCTTCGACAAGCCGGGCGGAAATAACGTCATAGGCACCCGCGGCCATGAGAAAGCGGTCCTGGGAAAGCAGGGTCCGGAGAGATTGAGCTTGGGCCATGAAAATAGAAACTCCTTACACATGTGAATATCCGAAGGGCCATTTCTGACACGCGCGGTGCGCTTGTCAAGGGAGGAAGGAAAACCAAAACCTCTTGCTTTTCAGCGCGGAGTCAGCAACAAGGGCAAAAAAAGGAGGGAATATTATGAGTAATCTCGCGTATCAAGACGACACCCCATACACACTCGAACAGCTTGCCGAAGATGTGGAAGCGCTGGTCGCCCGTGAACAGGAACACGCCGCGATTGTTGCGGCGGCGGAACCCCTGCTGGAACGCTTTCTGGCCGCCGGCAGCCTCCCGGAAGAATACTGTCAGCCGGCTCCTGGTCGTATTACTACCGAGCATAAAGACTTCACCCTGTATCGCCTCCACCGTGGGCCTGAAGACTGCTTTAATATTATGGCTGCAATCTGGCCTCCGGGCGGATCGAGCGGGGTGCACGATCATGCCGGGAACTGGGTCGTCGAAGGCGTATACCGGAACCAACTCCATACCATTCGGTATAAACGTCTCGACGCCGGGACGCAGCCGGGGTATGCGGAACTGCGCGAAACCACCGCGCTCGATCTCCGGTCGGGTGATGTCGCTCACGTCTTGTCTCCGAATGAAGAAGTTCATGATTTTCTGAACCAGACTGACGAGCCGGTTGTGAGCGTCCATATCTATGGTGGGGATATCAGCACCGAAACGCTGAACTATTTTGACCCGGCCGGCAAGTCGGTCGAGCGTGTTGCCCACGACCTGCAATACGATAACGAATAGGCGCTTCGGAGAGAAGAGACTGCCCCTCTCTCTGCGTGGTCAGGCCCTCACCCTTCACATTAAGGAGAGTGTGACCGCCGCAGCTTCCGGGTTGAGCAGGGAGGGGGTTTTCCCCGGAAGCAGCATAAAGTCGTCATAGGCCGCTTCGGATACACTGGTCATCGTGTCGGAGTCCGAGAGCACGGCGATACCGCGTACCTTTTCCGGCTCAAGGCCAAACAGGTCCTTATAGTCCTGGTAGAAATTCACGTTTTCCTGTCGCCACTCACCGGGCTCGGCCGGCCCACGCTGTAAGACGACGACCTTGGCGCGCCAATAGACCGGGCTGTCGAAACGCGTGCCAACCGCGAGCGTCGAACTCCAGACGTATTTAATCGCCCGCGGCAGCAGGCGGCTCCCAAAAATTACGTAGACGGCCGCGGCCGAATCATTCGTTTTTTTCGCCCGTTCGTTGGCGCCGAGAGGGAGTTTGGTTGCGCGCCAGCGCCAGCGCAAAATGGGGTAGTCCTGAGGCTCACATATATGTTCTATGCCGATCTGGACATCCTGGTTGTTGGCATAGGCGTGCAGAAACCGATTGCCTTCTTCCTCGGCAATGTGGTAGACGGCCTGCGCAGTCGCTTCGCTGCCACGCACCTTCCAGCCCGACGGGAAGACACCGGCCGGGTATTGCTGAAAAGTCTCCTGAAAGGGCGTCGAGCCCTGGAGTGTCTGCGCCTGCCCATCGTCAGGGTCGGCCGCTCTGGAAAGAGTAAACGTGTCCAGCATCTCATGGCTATTGGAGGACACGTCTACTCTTTGGGCCAAAACGCAGACGAGCAGGAATGCCGTGAACCACACAACACGCACTCTCACCTCCCCAAACCTCTCTTGCTGACCGAGCCGGGTCCGAACCATCTTAAATAAACCATTGCGGATAGGAGCATCGATAGAGGAAGGACCTGCGGAGTGCAAGTCTGGCAAGGACGGCCGCTCTTTCGTGGCATTGGCACGTCTCCTGGGACTGTGGTATCTAGGCGGCACGCTATTAAGGACAAGCAAAGACCTGTTTGGACTTTTTGAGGAGGCTGCTGCACATGGAAATTCTTGCAGAGGGGCAGGGCGCATACCTTCCCCCTGATCCCGATGGCTTCCGTGCCTGGGTGAGAGACAATAAGCCGCGGACGCTCGTGCCTAAAATGCTGAACGAGCACGAGGCAATCGAGAAGTTTGTGTCTGATGGAGACTATGTGGCGTATGACTGCAACTACTTCCAGCGCGGCCCGAGTTCGCTGATCCGCGAGATCATTCGCCAACAGAAAAAAGACCTGTGGGTCTGCGGGAAATTCACCTATGTCGCGCTCGCGCTGCTGGTCGAAGGCGGCTGCGCCACCAGGGCGGATATCGGTTTTGTTGGTTTTGGACCATGGTTGTCCAAAGCCGTCGCAGCAGGTCGCCTCCAAACCTACGAGTACTCAAATGTGGTGATGACGTATCGGCTGCAGGCAGGCGCACAAGGCTTGCCGTTTATTGGCGTGCGCTCGTTTGGTGGGACCGAGGGCTTTCCCCAGTCCGGGGCCAAGCTGGTCACAGATCCGTTTTCGGGCAAGCCGGTTGTCCTGCTGCCAGCGCTGAATCCGGATGTTTCGATCATCCATGTGCATCAGGCGGACGTGTACGGCAATGCCCGTGTCTTTGGCACTGGAATATCGCATGTTGATTGTGCCCTGGCGTCCAAAAAGGTCATTGTGTCCGCCGAAGAAATCATCGAAACGGACGAATTTCGACGCGACCCAGCCCGGACGTCCATCCCCCACTTTACGGTTGATGCGGTCGTTCATGCGCCTTTCGGTGCTTATCCGGGGACGGTCCAAGGACGCTATGCCTCCGATGTCCAGCACGTTGTCGAGTGTTTCGGCGGGACCATGCGCGGCGACCTGCAACCCTACCTTGAAAAATGGGTGTATAGTGTCGATTCGCACGACGAGATGTTGGAAAAGCGCGTGGGATGGAAAAAAATCCAGGCACTACAACGACGCGAAACCATTCGGGAGGGGTATTCGATATGACACCGGCCACACATTTTGCGGAACGAGAGCATTTGATCTGTGCCGTCTCGCGGGTCATTGAGGAAGAAAAAAGCTATTGGGTCGGTGGTGGCGGCGAGCCCTTATATAGCATTTTACTGGCTCAGCGGCTGTACGCCTCAGGCGTCCAATACATGACCGAGGATGGCGTGATTGCCCCGCAGTCCATGATGCCCTGGGACCCGCTTATGACCATGGTGGCCTCACGCGCCGGCTATCGCGCGCTCCAGTGGGGGACGATGAATACGGCGGGCAATTTTGCCCAACTCGGCTATGTCGATGTGGGTATCCTCAACACTCTCCAGGTCGATCGCTACGGCAATATCAATTCAACCGTATTGGGAGAATACGAAGGGGGCCAGGGCCGGCGTTTTGGCGGGCCGGGTGGTGCCGATACTATTGCTGCCCAATGCTGGCGCACCATTCTGATGACCGACCAACAAAAGCGGAAGTTCCCCGAACGGGTGGACTTTGTTTCATCACCGGGCTTTCTCGACGGACCAGGCGCGCGCGAGGCAAATGGCCTGCCCCCAGGCACCGGTCCCTGGCGCGTGTTCACCCCGTGGGCGATGTTCGGCTATGAAGAACAGTCGTGTGAGCTGATGCTTATGGCGATTTCACCGTTTGTCACGGTCGATATGGTTCTGGCCGAGATGTCATTTGAGCCGAAAATAGCCCCGACCATAGAAACGCTTGACCCACCCATGGAAGAAGAGTTGGAGATCATCCGCACCCAGCTTGATACGGATGGGCAAACAACGGGCCGCGGGCAGTGGGTCGAAAAACGGGACGGCAAATACGTTTTTGCCGAAACGCAAGGCCGCGAGTAAGGGGTCTCAAAGCCCTTGCGTCTATCTTCTGCTGGTGGGCAAGGGCGGCGACGTATTACTCCTCGCCGCTCCTCACTCGATCAATATTCTGCCCCGTTTCTTCCGCCCATTGCCGAGTGATTTTCTCCAGCCGGACTGCATTTGTACTCGTCAGACCATGGATAAAGGGTCCCACCTTCGTCTGTCGCCAGGTGGGAAGCCTTTTATGCTCAGGCATTGACTCAAAGGGAAAAAAGGTCTCACGATACAGTGCGGCTGCGATTTTACGGGTTTGTTTTTTGTCAATATTGCCCCAGCACCAACGGAAGAACTCTTGGAGTTGAAAGACGACGAGGGTGAAGAAAAAAGTTTCTAGCCACTCCTTGGGCGGCATATTTTTTGGTTGCCTCTGGTCCGGCTCACTCTTCTTTGCCTCCTTTTTTGTGGCCGCAACTTTTTTCCTTGTGACCGATTTCTTCACGGTCCGTGTTGTCTGTGGTCGTGTCCCCTTCTTTTTCAGTTGCGCTGTTGTTTTTTGCTCCTTTTGCGCCTTCCTCGCCATTACTGTATCATACCAAGACTTCCTTCTACGTCCATCGCTTTCTGAAATGGGCGGTTGATTTTTCCCTGCAATATATTTATCCCTTGATCTGTTTTGGACGAAAGTCTTTTTATAACAGTGACTTAAAAAGTACCCAACGAAGCTCTAGAGTGCGTTTTCACACGGAAGCAAAATGACTTCTCCCCCGGAAAAGGCTGCTCTCTACGTCATGACGGGGAGTGGCGGCGAGGTGGACTTCCCCCTGGAATCGGGGATGATGGACTAGCCGCCGCCGGGCGAAGCAGCAGGCGTCTCCACCCGTTGGGAGCCAGGGGCCGGCAGACCGCAGGCTTCGGCGATGAGCTCATAGGAGCGCACGCGCTTGGAAAAATCATAACAAATCGTAACAACGCCGAGGTCGGTGGTCTGAAAGACCTCGGCCAGGTGTTCGAGCTGCTCTTTCACCTGCTGGGGGTCTCCGTCAACATTGGCGCGGCGGTATTGCTCCAGATAGGCCAGTTCGTCAGCGCTATACGGGTAGGCGTGGGCTTCCTCCGGCGTGGAAACCCCCTGCCGGCGACCGCGGATAATGTTCAGCCGCACCAGATTTCTGCTTGCCGACAGATAGTGCGCCTCTTCTTCGGTCTCCGCGCACAAAGCCTGAACGGTCACGTTGACTTTGGGTTCGGCCAGGGATTCCGACGGACGAAAGTGGCGGCGGTAGCTCTCGACAATAGCCGGCCCATGCTGGACGCCCATCCCGAAGAAATAAGCATAGCTAAACGGCAGACTCCGCTCAGCTGCAATGAGAGCCGAGTCAATGCCCGAGCCGAGCAACCACACCTCCGGCGTGGTGCCCGCTGTGGGGCCGGCATGCACATCGGCAAACCGATGATCCGGCGGGAGATCATCTGCCAGGTAGGCGCGCAGGTCATCGACCTGCTCCGGGTAATACCGAATATCGCGGGGTTGGCCGGGGTAGGAGAGCGCAACCGCGGTTCGCTGATCGCTCCCCGGCGCGCGGCCAAGACCGAGGTCTATGCGGCCAGGATAAAAGGATTCAAGGACGCGGAATATCTCGGCAACTTTGAGGGCGCTGTAATGGGACAGCATCACGCCCCCGCTCCCGACTCGAATATGTTGCGTACGGGCGGCAATTTGGCCAACCACGATTTCCGGGCTGGTCCCGGCGAAACCGGGCAGATTGTGATGCTCGGCCACCCAGAAGCGTTCATAGCCGAATTTTTCTACCGCCTCAGCAAGAGCGACCGTCTCCCGCAGGGCCTGGGCGGCTGTCCCCCCTTGTCGGACAGGAGACTGATCCGCCACACTCAAATGCAGTTGTTGGGCCATAGCTTAAAAAAAGGGCAGCCCCGTAGGACTGCCCCGTACTACCTTGTCTACGCGGAAGGTTTTATGCCGTCTGTTCCTTAAAAAACGTCCCGATCTCTTCGATAGCCTGCCGGCCTTCGGGAAGAATCGGCGCAAACAAATGCCACACGTGCGGCATTTCATCCCAGATTTTCAGCGTCACATCGACATCTGCTTTCTGGGCGCGTTCTGTGATGCGGGTAGCGTCGTCCAATAAGGTCTCCGAATCCCCGACCTGGATCAGCAGTGGCGGCAGACCGGCAAGATTGGCATGCAGCGGAGCGGCCAGCGGGTTTTTCGGGTCCGCGCCGCCCAAATATATCTTGGCCATACCGAGCAGGCCCTCTTTCTGGACAACCGGATCGACCGCCGCCCGCGTGGTCATCGATTCTCCCGTCCCTTCCATATCGACCCAGGGCGAAATACCAATGCCCGCGGCCGGCACAGGCTCCCCGGCGTCACGGATAGCGATGAGGGCGGCAAGCGCGAGGCCGCCACCAGCCGAGTCCCCGGCAATAGCCATGTTTGAGGCCTGAATACCCTGTCCGAGCAACCAACGGTAGGCCGCCACCGTATCATCGACGGGAGCGGGGAAGGGATGCTCGGGAGCCAGACGATAGTTGAGGGAGAGCACGCGGGCGCCCGCAGCCTGCGACAGACGACTGGTCATATCGCGGTGGGACCCGGCGGAGCCCATCACATATCCGCCACCATGGACGTACAAGATGACCTTATCCTGGTCCGCGCCATCGGCAACGCTCCATTCGGCAGACACCCCACCGGCTTCAACCGGGGTACACGTTACGCCAGCCGGGGCTTGCGCTTCTATCATGATCGCGCGCATGGCGTTGATATCCTTTGCCTCGGCCATCTTCGCCCCCATCTCTTTGAACATATCGAGGGTCTGTTGTAGTTGTGGACTTGCCATAGAGAACCTCCTTTTTTTTACAGATCAATCGTCTCGCCGGACTCGAAACGTATAACCGGTATAACCCCGGCCGGGTGTTGTCAACTCAAACGGGTCAGAACACCCTCTAGAGGGACTCAAGCGCCGTCAGCAGTTCGTCCAGGCGACGGACGACATGGCAGTCTTCGGTGTGCTGCTGACGACCGGAGCGCTCAATCAGGACCGGAGTGAGTCCGGCTTGCTGCGCGCCAACAATATCCAGCTCATAGCTGTCACCGATATGCAGGGCTTCCTGCGGCTGGATACCACATCCCGCGAGTGCTTTCTGAAAGATGGCGGTCTCGGGCTTGGCCGCCCCGGCGTGCGTCGAGGCGACAATAGGGTCGAAGAAGTGGCCGATGTCCAAACCGTCCAGCACGCCAAACAGGCGCGCGTCGAAATTTGAAATCACCCCGAGACGATACCCCCGCGCGTGCAGGGCCGTCAGCGTCTGGCTGGCTTCCGGATAAAGTTGCCACGCCTGCGGTTCGGCAAAGAAATCGTACAGGGCGGTGAAGTAAGCTTCAAAACCGGGAAACGGACCGAGCGGGGTAAAGACCTGCTGAACCAGATCATGCCACCAGGCTCTCTCCAGCCGCGGAATCTGGGCCGCGCCCGCACCCGGAAAGGCCATGGGCGGCGCGGTGGCAAAGCAGCGTCGAAAGCCGGCTTCCAGGTCTTGGACGCTGACGATTTTACCATGCTCACGTGCCAGTCGGGCATAGGTCTCACCAACTGAACCGTTCACGCGGAACAGCGTGCCCGCGGCATCGAGAAATATAACGCGAATATCCATCCGGCTAGAAAGAGTAAACGTGTTCAGCATCCCATGTCTATGGGAGAACACGTTTACTCTTTGCCACACCGTCCGTCTTCATTATCTCATCCAGCGCGGCTAACAAGGCATCGAGGTCGTCCCGGCTGGTATAGTAATGAATCGAGACCCGTAGCCCGCCAACCCCGGAGCAGTACCGCACGGTCGGATAGATGTTCCGGGCTTCCAGCGCCTGATTGAGTTGGTGGACCCGGTCCGCGTCCGGAAACGGCTCGCAGGTGACAATGCCCGACCGCAGCGCGTGCGCCTCTTGGGTCCAGACCTTGATGTCGCGGCGTTTCAGCTCTTCTATCAGAAAGTCGCCCAGCGACAGAATATGCTCGGTGACGGCGGCGGAGTCGAGCTGGTTGACATAGGCCAATGACTCCGCCAGGCCAGCGGTCCCAAGATTTTTGGGCATGCCATGCACCTCGAACCGGCGGGCGTCCGAGGCCAAAGGCAGGGACATAAAAGGTGTCAGCCCTGGGTCGCCAAGATAGCGCAGCCAGCCTTCCGGTGGCTCGGCCAGCGCGAACAGACCGTGCGCCAAGCCCGGTTCGACCTGCTCCTGGATTCCTGAACGGATGTATAACAGCCCGATATTAAACGGCGCGTTCAGCCATTTCTGGGCACCCGCGGCCAGGAAGTCAACGCGCAGACCCGAAACGTCGAGCGGCAGGGCGCCCAACTGCTGAATGGCGTCCACCACCAGAAAACAGCCCCGCTCTTCAGCCAGGTGTGAAAACGCGGCCAAGTCCATGCGCAGGCCGTTGATCCATTGTACCGAGCTCACCACAATCGCGCGGGTGTGTTGGTCTATCAGCCGGGTATAGTCATCCACCCCAATCAAGCCGTCCCGATGACGCGCAACCCGAACCTCAACCGCCTGATGCTTCTGGGAGTGCGCGGCGCTGATGGCAACCTGCGGATACTCCAGGTCGCACAGCACAATATTGTCTCCAGGCGCAAAAGGAATGGCAGCCAGGGCGGTGTTCAGCCCCATGGTGGTATCATCGGTAAAGGCGATTTCCGTGGGCTGGGCCGTGAGCAGCCGGGCAGCTTCCTGTCTGGCCTGAACGCTCGGTTTACCGAGCGCCTGATAATAGGCTGGGTAGCCCATCTCAGCCGGCCCCTGACCGAGCAGGGTCGCCGCGCGTTGGACGGCCTGGGTGGCGGACCTCGGCGGCAGCCCAATCCCGGCGGCATTCAGATAGACCTGTTGTGTTGTTCCCGGAAAATCCGCGCGTATTGCGTTCACGTCAAACATACGCCCTCCCAAAGCGCCACTGCTGTCAGATTCAGCCCGCTGCCCAGCATCGATGGGTCCGGCACGTTTGTCAACAAAAACCGTGCACTCCTCGACTTTAATGATACACCACGCGCTCTTCACCGGACGAGCTAATCTCACCCAGGAGGCGGTCAATGGTGATCCGAAGCCGGCGCTCATTTTCTTTGAGCCGGGCGTCTATGGCAGCAAGGGCTCGGCCCTCTCCGGCTCGCTCCCGGAAGGCGTCGAGCTGGATTTCCAGGCGCTCGGCAAGCAAACGATCAGTGTCCGCCAAGGCGGGCAGGCTGAGGCGTCCGGTGTCCAGTTCATCTGCAACAGTCAGCAGACGATTGAGTAAGCCCGTGTGGTATTTGCCAACTGCTGTCAGCAGGGACGAGTCTTGGCGAATGGGCCTGAGAAAAAAGGCACTCCCAAACGCCTGGACAGCCCCAGCCAAGTCGCCCCGTTCGAGCAGTTCATCGCCGCGCTGACAACGCAGACTCTGACGACGAAAAGCCGCCCGTTCAAACAGGCCGCCAAAGGAAGTACGGAATCCCCCCAGAAAAACCTTGCCCAGGATATAAATAAGGCTAATACTGATGGCCAGAAAGCACAGGCTCAAGAGCAGCGTGAGAGCAGACACGTCCAGCATGCCGCCACCTTACCACCTCGTACACAGGACGGTAGTGGGGAGAGCCACACATTACTGCCCGTCAGGGGAGGCTTTCTTTTCCGTTCGTTCTGGCACACTGTAGACGGAAGAGACGGTGTTATGATTCCGCTCCGCGACACGATTCCAGCCCAATCGTTTCCCCTGGTAACCCTGACCTGTATCGGTCTGAATATTCTCATCTTTGTATATGAGCTTGGGCTGGGGACAGGGCTGGGGCAATTTGTCGCCGGGTACGGCTTCGTGCCCGCCCACTACTTCTCCCTCTCTGAAACCGAACCGTGGAATCTTGTGACACGTTTTGGCCCGCTGTTCAGCGCCATGTTTGTCCACGGCGGCTGGTTGCACATGATCGGCAATATGTGGATGCTCTGGATCTTCGGGGACAACGTCGAAGATCGCCTGGGAAAGGGACGCTATCTGGCCTACTACCTCGGCTGCGGCGTGGCCGCGACCTATTTGCACGCGCTGACCGCACCGAACTCCTACCTTCCTGTTATTGGCGCGAGCGGGGCGATTGCCGGCGTCATGGGCGGCTATTTCGTGCTCTTCCCCTCTGCCCGCGTGGTGACCCTCATTCCCATTTTTTTCTTCTTCCAGGTCATCTCGGTCCCGGCGGTCATTTTTCTCGCGCTGTGGTTCCTGTTGCAGTTTGTACACGGTCTGACCACCGCAACCGTCAACCTCGGCGGCGGGGTGGCGTGGTGGGCACATGTCGGCGGTTTTGTTGTCGGGGCGCTCTTGTTGTTGCCCCTCCGACGTTCTCATCGCCGTTGAGTCTCTCTCGCCAAGTCGCGGTGCGGATGGCCTGCATATGGCGGCCGCTATTCAATGCCTTGCTCAATATACTCACGGGCAAACTTGACATAATTATTGGCCGAGCGGTGGAGCGAGGCAACTTCCTCGGGGGTGAGCGGGCGCACTATCTTGCCCGGATTCCCAAGGACCAACGAATGCGGCGGAATCTTCGTTCGTGGGGTGACCACCGCGCCGGCGCCAATCAGGCATTCTTTCCCCACTTCAGCCCCATCCAAGACAATAGCACCCATGCCGACCAGGGTGAAATCACCAATAGTGCAGGCGTGGACCACTACATTATGGGCGACCGAGACGCCATCCCCAAGAATGGTTGGAATGCCTCCACTAAAGACATGAATAGTGGCATTGTCCTGGATGTTGACCCGTGCTCCGATTCGGATTACGCACACATCACCGCGGACCACCGCGTTAAACCAGACGCTGGACTGCGGACCGATTCGAACATCGCCGATAATCTGAGCACTCCGCTGGATATAGGCGCTGGAATCGATCTGAGGCGTCATCCCGTGGTGGGTGATAATCATAGCGTTCTCCGTTCTGTCGGATCGTCATAAGCGCTGGCTTACCCTGGGTCAAGGAGACGGGCTTACGACGGGCTGACCAGCCCAAACCGCATTCCCTCTTGTCCCCGTGTATGGAAGGGTCTATGAAGGTCAAAGAAAGATAGAGACGACGAGCGGACGTATCATGAGCCGGACTTCTCTTTTCGCTGGTCTCGTGTTTGGGGCGGGACTTGTCCTCCTGAGTGCGACCCAGGTTCTGACCCAGGAGAGAACGTTGCAAACCGAAGGCTGGCAGGGCAAGCGACCACAGCCTTCGGAGCAGCGGACCCCCGCTCCAGCCCCGCAGCGGCTCGCTCCCTCCGGGAAGCAGGTGCTCGAAATTCCCGTCCAGCCCCAACGCCCCGCCCTTCCGCCTCAGAGCCAGCAGGCGAGCCTTCCCCCTCGCCCCCAGCCTCTCCGCCCGCGTCCCAAACAACTGGTGACCGTTACCGTGACGGATCAAAATGGCGGCTATGTGCCCGGACTGCAAACGAACGATTTTGTGGTGTATGAAGGCGACACGCGTCAGGAGATTACCTACTTCAATACCGGCGAGAATGAACCGGTCAGTCTGGGCCTAATCGTCGATTCGAGCGGCAGCATGCAGAATAAAATTGGGCATGCGCGCCACGCCCTGCAGCGGTTTATCGGCTCTATTAAGCCGCAGGACGAGGGTTTCCTGGTTGGATTCAGCGCACAGCCGTTTGTGCTGCAAGACTTCACGGACAGTCGGATGCTCCTGGCGCAGGGTATCGGCCTCCTCCGTCCACGGGGTGGAACCTCCCTATACGACGCGATTCTCACCGGTCTGCGGCGGATGAGACAGGGTAAACACCGCAAGAAAGCCCTGATCGTGATGACCGACGGCATGGATACCGCCAGCCTATCCTCCCTCACGCAAACGATTGCCGTCTCGCAACGCGCCGGCGTGCTGATTTACACGATTGGGATCGGCAATCCGCACCACCGTTACGCGACCGGTGGAAGCGGATTCGCCATCGGCCCGTTCGGCGTTGTCGTTGGTGGGCATGATGAGCGTGTGGATTCACGAACGCTTCGGCGGTTGAGTGATGAAACCGGCGGACGCCACTTCCTGCTTAATACCCGGGATGTGGTCAACAGCAGAACCGTGCTTGATACGGCGACCCAGACGATCTCGCGCGAACTCCGCTTCCAGTACAGTCTCGGCTACGCGTCCTCGGGAGGTGGCAATCAGTACCGGAGTGTCCGCGTGGAAAGCACCCGGCCAGACGTCGTGATCCGCACCCAAAAGGGCTATGCGGCTGGGAGAGAGTAAACGTGTCCTCCAATGAGCATGGATAATGCCGGACACGTTCGCTCCTTGTAGCACGGCGGCCGCCTGCTCGGCCCTGTTATTTTTTCTTCAGCAGGTTCTCGCGGACCTTTTCGCGATCAAGCGGCGTGGTTGCCAGCGTGTCAAATATGCTGGCCAGGGCTTGCATACAACGGACAAAATCCGGCCAGACCGCCTGGGGGCTGGTAAAAGTCAGGTGAGTCGAATGCACACCTTCGTGGGTGTGGGACTCTCCACCGTCACGCGCGCTTTTGACATCAAACGGCCGCGCCGCTGTCGTAATAGTGAGGTGGAAGACATCTGAGTCCTCCTCGCCAACCGGACGACGCAGCTCCATGGATAAGCCACCATCGCCACCGTCTACCTCAACGATATACCATGCGCCCGGATAGGCGCTGGAGACTTGTATCTTGGGAAGTTTTTCTGTTGGGTCGGTTGCCATGGATTGCCACCTGAAAAATAGAAAGGCCCCTCACAGGGCCTTTCTTCTGAATTTGCTCGCCTGTGGATCAACCTCCGGGTTGATCCTGTCTACCTCGTAGTAGCGTCCACATCCGGAGTGTGGAAGTTGAAAGAACAGCTAGGGAAGCGGGTTGGCCCCCTCGCGCTTATTTTCAACGACTTCCATTCTTGGTTGGGAACCCCATTCCTGACCGTGAACCCTAGGCGAAGCTCATTCTGAAACAATTTTTTACCAAAACAGTAGAAAAGCGTCAATGCCCAAATGGCATTTTGGAAAAGTTTTTTCAAAAAAAAGTCCTTTTGAAATAGGGAGTTCGTCAACTTAAAATGGTGTTGCTAAAAACGGATGTCCCAAAATAACAGAATGTTCTAAATTCAACCCCCAGCTCTGATACGATCCGACACAAGCAGTGCTTTTTGTGATGCCTCAGGTATTGACCCTGGGGATGGAGTTCGCTAGGCTGCTGAATGCGTAGAGACGTCCGGAGTGTGGGAACCCCGCCGTCTTGAGCCCTAGGCCCGGATGTCTCATCCGGGCCTTTTTTTGACCCTTCTCCGCATGTTTTTCAGGCACTTCAATCTTTTTCATACCGACCGACCCGGTTAAAGAAGAACAAGGAAGAACGATGAAGACGATTTTTGTCTCGCCTCACTCCGCTCGCGCCGATGCTCGTTCGCTCTCAGAAGCCCTCCAACAGGCGCAGCCGGGCGATGTCGTCCTGGTCGAGCCTGGGCGTTACTCCCCGTCTCTGACCGGAGAGCGTCTGCCCTTAACCCTGCCGCCCGGCGTCCATGTCCAAGGCGCGGCCAGACAGGAGTGCATTATTGATGGAGAAGGACACTTCTCTCCTTCCTTTCAGCCTATCCGACCGGAGCAGTCGGTCGTCGTCCTCAAGGACGGGACGAGTCTGAGTGGCGTGACCGTCACCCAGGGAGGCGGACACGGGATTGGCGTTCCCCCGTCAGCCTCGGTCACGGTCCGCTCGTGCACGATCAGCAACCACGGGGATCACGGCATTTTCTTATGCGGAGTGACCGCAGCCCTCATAACAGACTGTGATTTTTCAGACAACGGACTGGAACGCTTCGAACCATCCCTGCCCCGCGGAACGGGTGCGCGCCAGGGCCATCATGTTTTTGCCGAAGCCCGGGCCGGCCAACGCAACCAGCTCTCCATTACCGGCAATATCATGCGCCGCTGCTTTGCCGATGGGCTCGCCTTTATCTGTTTCTTTCCTGAACCGGACGGGGTGTCCTTTGACGCCACGGTTTTGCGCAACACGATTGAAGACTGTGAACGGGGCGGCCTGCTATTTTCGTGTTCGTTCGGACCATCGTCTAATAGGCAATCGCTGACCGTCGCGGACAATATCCTCCGGGGTAACAAGCAGTTTGGCATCAACATCCTGACCGCCATTCCCCTGGCGGACAAGGTGCCACAGCAAGGCCAGCTCACCGCCCTGCTTGCGGGCAATACGATTGCCAACAGCCCGGTGGGCATCGCCGTTCACGGGGCGCTGGGAGAGGCCCAACATAACACCTGTCGCGTCGTGATTGATCGGAATGAGATTGCAGACTGGAAAGCCCACGCGATCCGTCTGGTCGGCGGGTCCGGCCTGGATAATGTCGAGACCACAGCCAACCAGGTCGTGGCGGCGCTCTCCCGGAATGTTTTCAACGGGCAGTCACCGGCCGTTGTGATACAGGGAGCGAGCGGAACGACGCACAGTCACACCAGCCAAAATAGGGTCACTGCCCGTGTGCTTGCCAACGATCTCGATAGCGCCGGTGACCAGCCCATTCTGGTGAGCGACGGCCGGCCCGATAATCACGCCGAGGTGCAGGCAGCGGGAGACCCCTACACCCGGAAGGATGAAGACCTGCTGGGTTGAGCCGCACTTGCCCGACGCTTTACGGCCTTGGTCCGACGCGCTATGACGGCGGCTGGACAGCGGCAGCCCAGACGACTCATCGGACAGGAAGACTCAGCGCCCCGCTGTCCCGACCGAGAAAAAGGAGGTATCCCATGATTCGCTTAACCTTTGTCCTGCGTCGCAAACCGGAGATGTCACGGGCCGAATTCCAACAGTACTGGCGCAACGTCCATGGCCCTCTGGTAGCAAAGAGTTCCACCGCGCTGAACATCCTGCGCTACGTCCAGGTGCACACCCTGGACGACCCCATTAACGACCAGCTTGCCGAAGCCCGCGGCGGCATGGAGGACCCCTATGACGGCGTGGCGGAAGTGTGGTGGCCCAACCGCGCGGCGCTCACCTCAGCCCTGGAGAACGCGGACGGTCGGGCTGCGGCAAAAGAACTCGTCGAGGATGAGGCGCGCTTCATCGACCTGGCCCATTCGCCGTTGTGGTTCAACTACGAATACCCGCAGGTCAACCCGATACCGGAAGAAATGGTGGCCCGAGAATCCAGCCCGTTGGTGAAAATTTTCTTCTGTCTGCGCCATCCCGGGCATCTCAGCCTCGAACAGGCCCAGCTCTACTGGCGTACCAACCACGGCCCGGTCATTCGAGGCGTGGCCCAGGGCATGGGCATGCAGCGCTATTTCCAGGTTCACTACTACGCAGACGAGCTGGAAGACCAGCTACGGGCCAGCCGCGGGACAACCACCCCGCCCTATACCGGCCACGCCGAAGCCTGGTTCAACCGGGCCGACCTGGCCACCTTGGCCAACATCCCGGAAGCCAAACGGGCCATGGAGATCGCGGTCGAGGACGAGTCCCATTTTATTGATTTTCCGCGCTCGGCCATGTGGATAGCCAAAGAGCGCGTCTTCATTGATCGCAGATAGGCGCCCTCGCTCTGCGAGCGTATGCAGGCCGGCATCCCTCCATACGCTCGCTGCTGCCGGCATCCGTCCGCTCGAAAGGCAGAGGTTTTGCATAGGCATACAGCAGTCTTAGGTATTGCCTTGAGTGCGCTGGTGATGGTGTCCCCGCTCTTGGCGGACGAGCGCGTATCCCCTCAGGAAGAAGATACCCCAACCTTTGCGGTGGTCGGCGGGCATATCGTCGGCCACGGGAAAGCAACGCTGGTTGTCCGGGCCGGCCGAATCGAAGCGATTACACCGGCCGCGCCGAGCACGACCTTACGGACCGTGAATGCCCACGGCCGCTATCTGGCACCCGCCTTTATCGACAGCCACGTCCATTTAGCCTACCGCTTCAGCGCGCCTGAACTCGCCCGTGGCGGGGTCGCGGCAGCGGTTGATTTGGCCGCGCCGGTTTCGTTCCTGACAGAAGACCTGAAGCCGCTCCAAACAATTCTTGCCGGTCCGATGGTGACCGCCCTAACCGGCTATCCAACCCGGAGTTGGGGAAGCGATGGATACGGACTGGAAATTAGTGGAGCGCAGGCGGCCCGAGAAGCAGTGGACCGCCTGCACGCAGCAGGAGCTCGGGTTATCAAGCTGCCGGTTGGCGATGCAACAGGTGGGGGAGCCCTCTCAATGGCGAAAAATCCCTCCATACTCAGCGATCAGGAAATGAAGGCCATTGCCGATCAAGCGCACGCATATGGCATGCGCGTTGTCGCGCATGCGCTCAATGATATTGATGTTCTGCGGGCTGCGGTGGCGGGGGTTGATGTGCTTGCGCATACACCAACCGAATCCCTCGGCGACGCGACCGTGCAGGCATGGTCTGGACGCGCCGTCATTTCCACCCTGGCCGCGTTCCCCGATTTAGCCGAGCCGGCGGAGAACCTGCGTCGTTTGCGGGCCGGCGGTGCCACCGTGCTATACGGCACCGACATGGGTTATACGACCTTTATCGGGATTAATCCCCAGGAACTCGAACTCTTAGGCAAGGCCGGTCTTGACAGTCAAGCAATTCTCGCTGCCGGGACGACGATACCGGCACAGTTTTGGGGTTTCGAGGACGGTCTTGGGACCCTCGCCCCTGGGCACGCGGCAAGCTTCCTCATTCTCGATGCAGATCCTGAACGCGATCTCCTGACGCTTTCCCGACCGGTGGCAGTCTATCTTGATGGCGTGCATATGCCCCCAATCACGGGACAAACGGGATCGGAGTGAGGGGCAGACGCTCCGAACCAAGGTGTGAAACGACCTCGGTTGAGAACCTGCCAGCGCCCCTTTATTTCAACACAAACCCGGCGTAGCCCCGTTCCGCCACCTCATCACACTTCTGCCGATAGGCCGGAGAGCCGCCGGCATACATCAGGAAGGTCCGTTTCTTGCCGGGGATATTCGCCCCTACAAACCAGGACGGGGTATCGAGCAGAATCGTGCCTTCGGCCACTTCGTTGACGTGCGCCGTCCAGTCGTCTTCGGCCTCTGGGGTCGCGACGATCTGGGCATACTCGTGCGCACGCATATGGCGCAGACAGTCGGTCACCCACTCGACATTCTGCTCAATACAGCGCGGGATATTGCAGAAGGTGGCCCCGTTGTGAGGGCCGACAACCGTGAACAGGTTGGGGAAGCCGGCAGTCTGCAAGCCGAGATAGGTGCGTGGCCCGTCGGCCCACTTGTCCTTGAGCGTTTGGCCGCCCGCCCCGCGAATATCGATCTGACTGAAGGCCCCGGTGACCGCATCGAAGCCCGTGGCATACACGATGACATCACATTCATACTCGGCGTCGCTGGTCTTGATGCCCTTGGGGGTGATGCACTCGATCGGTGTCTCGTTGAGGTCAACCAGGAGTACATTGTCCCGATTATACGCCTCGTAATAGCCGCTCTCCAAGGGGACGCGCTTGGTTCCCCACGGATGGTCCTTGGGCACCAGCTTTTCGGCGACCAGCGGGTCGTTGACGCGCTCGCGGATCTTATTGCGGACGAACTCCGTCATAGTGGCGTTGGCCTTCAGGTCCGACATGGTATCGCCAAAGTTGCCAAACCATTTGGCGAAACCGGGCTGGGCCCACAACTCTTCGTAGCGCGCCAGCCGTTCTTCCTCGGACACTTCGAGCGCCGAGCGTGTATCAAAGTCGTGCAGGAAGCCGGCAAAGGTCTCCCGACAGCGTTTGAAAATCTCGGGATAGCTGGCTTTGATTTGCTGCTGAGCCTCGGGGTCTATCGGTCCGTTCCTCAGCGGCGCGCAGTAATTTGGCGTACGCTGGAACACGGTCAGCTGACCCACATTCTTGGCGACTTCGGTGATGAGTTGGACCGCGGTCGCACCGGTGCCGATGACACACACCCGCTTGTCGCTGAAATCCAGGGGCTCCTTGGGCCACTGGCCCGTATGGAAGCTCGGGCCGGTGAAGCTCTCACGGCCCGCAAAGTCGGGAATATACGGCGCGGACAGGACGCCAATGGCGGTAATCAGAAACCGTGCCTGCGCCCGCTCGCCGGTGTCGGTCCGGACCTGCCAGCACTGCGCGGCCTCGTCATAGGCTGCCGCGCTGACCCGGGTGCTGAACCGGATGTCGCGGCGGAGGTCGAACTTATTCGCCACGTGGTTGAGATAGCGCTCAGTCTCGGGCTGGCCGGCAAAGTGTTCGCTCCAGTCCCATTCCTGCAAGAGTTCCTCCGAGAACGAATACCCATAGGTATAACTCTCGGAATCGAAACGCGCGCCCGGATAACGGTTCCAATACCAGGTCCCGCCCACACCCGTGCCGGCCTCGTACACCCGCACCGAGAGTCCCAACTCCCGGAGGCGGTATAACTGGTACAGACCGGCCACCCCGGCCCCGATGACGATCGCGTCAAACTGATCGGTCGCCTGGGTACCGACGGGTTGCGGATCGTGAGCAGACGTTGCCATGTTTTCCTCTGCTTCTCTGCTGTATCTACTAGGCGGCTTTTCTCCGGCTTCGCGTCGTCTTGGCAGCTTTCGCGGTCGCGCGCTTTTTGGTGCTCCGTTTGGCCTTGGCTTTGGTCCGCTTCTTTTTGGCCTCATCGACCATCAACTGAATCGTCCGCCAGTCCAGCACATGGGCGATATTACCGTTCTCGTCGTGGAAACCGACCGGCCCATAGACGTTGGCCAGATAGATGGTATCAACCGGATGTGAGGTGGCTTCATGCACCGCCCCGGCCGGCTCATACACCCAATCCCCGGCCCGCGCAGACCCGCCCCGATAGTCGAAGCCCCCGGAGATGACATAGAAATCAGCCGCACCCAGATGCGTATGGGGCGGGTTCACCTGGCCCTTGTCGGCCTTGATGAGCGCGCTCCAGGCTCCTGTCTCTTTACTGATCCGCAGCACCTTGAACTGATTCCCGTCGCCGCTCTGAATCCACTCTTCTGCATCGGTCCGCACCAGGGCCGCATCCAACGCATCAAATACTTGTTTCGCTTTTGCCATTCCGAGTCCCTCCTTTTACTATCAATTCAATCGACTATTGTAGTCAGGCCGGGCAAAAGTGTGCAAGGGGTTGGGCAACGAGACACGGGTCGATATTGAGCACACGCCGAACCAGGACTATAGTGGCCAGCCGGAGAACCCTGCTCGGCAACCCATGGCACGAGCAGCCGACGAGCCGATGGCAGCGCCCACGATTGAGCGACATCGCACTGCAATCACGCGGACCGACCTCTCCCGTCCGGTCCGTCTCGCCCTTGAGGACGGCCTGATCACCCCGGAGACGAGCGTCTTTGATTATGGCTGCGGGCGGGGCACGGATATTCTGCATCTCAGACATCGGCAGATTCCCTGCCAGGGCTGGGACCCGGCCTATTTCCCGGACACCGAGCGAACGCCGGCCGATATTGTGAATCTGGGCTATGTGGTCAACGTGATCGAAAACCCAGGCGAGCGCACCGACGCCCTCCGCCGGGCCTGGGCACTGACCCGAACAGTGCTGATCGTGTCCGCCCGCCTCAGCCTCGAAGCGGCGCTCGATACGCTGACCCCCCATACCGACGGGGGCATTACCCGCCGCGGGACCTTCCAGAAATTTTTTGAACAGCAGGAACTCCGCGAGTGGATTGACGCCGTGCTCGGCGCTTCGAGCGTGCCGGCCGGACCGGGGATTTTCTATGTGTTTCGGGACCCGCAGCAACGCCAGTCTTTTGCCGCCTCGCGCTATCGCCGCCGGTTTACGGTGCCGCGCCAGCGTCTCAGCGAGGTCCTGTTCGAGCAGCATAAAGATATCCTGGAGCCGCTGATCGAATTTCTGACGGCCCGGGGTCGCTTACCGGAGGACACGGAGCTGCCCGAGGCGGAAGACATTTGTCAGGCATTAGGCAGTCTCAAACAGGCCTATGGCGTCATCCGGCGCGTCACCGGTGATGAAGAGTGGAATACCATTCGGGCCGAGCGACAGCAGGATGTTCTCCTCTATGTCGCGCTCTCACGCTTTGAGGGACGTCCGCGCTTCACCCAGCTCCCGCGCGATTTACAGCGTGACGTGCGCGCGTTTTTCTCGTCCTATCGCCGCGCCTGCGCGCTGGCCGACGATCTGCTGTTTTCCGCGGGCGACCGAGCTGCGGTCGATCAGGCCTGCCGGAGCACCGCGGTCGGCAAACTGACGCGCCAAGCCCTATACGTACACGAATCCGCCCTGCCTCAACTCCCGCCCATCCTGCGCGCCTTTGAGGGGTGTGCGCGGGCGTATATCGGAGTGGTGGAGGGCGCGAATATCATCAAGCTGCACCGCGACCAGCCCCAGGTCTCTTATCTTTCGTACCCGGACTTCGAGTGCGACCCGCACCCCGCCCTGGTCAGCTCTCTGCTCGTGCCCTTGCAAACCTTCAAGATTCGCTACCGCACCTACCGGGATTCGTCCAACCCGCCGATTCTGCACCGCAAAGAAACATTTATTTCTACCGCCCATCCCCTGTATGAAAAATTCGCCCGCCTGACACGCCAGGAGGAGAAAAAGGGACTGTACGAAAGGCCCGAGTTGATCGGCACCCGAGAAGGCTGGCAGGTCGCCCTGGCCGCCCGCGGCCTCCGCTTGGCCGGACACCGGCTGATGCGCAAGGCTGCGCGTTAGGCTGGCTCACACTTTGCCGGCAATCAGGATGACGACCGCCATGTCTGCGGGTTACCACGTTCCTTACGAGCCTCGGCTATATCGGCGAGGGTGTCTTGCATAATCTCGTCCTCGGAACGACCGGCGTCTTCGGACGAGGGTTTGATCTGCGCCAGGATGGACGAAATACGGTCGGCGGCAGCATTGCGGTCCACTACACCCTTAATAGTCGATTCATTCATTCGGGCTTGGCTCATATAAAAACGGTCGTCTGACTAGCCGGCCTTGTGGACCGCCTGTTCGAGGCGTTCTGCCAACCATAGCTTGATAATGGATTGACGGGTGACACCGATTCGCGCCGCTTCTTTATCGAGCGAGGCTATCATCCACACGGGGAAATCGACATTGACTCTTCTCTGGCGCTGATTCGGACGCCGTGCGGTTGTCAGGTCCAAATCCTGGGCAATATCGACCGCTCCATCGTCGAATTTCTTATCGAACTCTTTAGCTTTCATAGATAAGGACCTCTGCTCTACGGGACCTGCGTATCGAGATATAGACATCTTATAGGATGTTTCATATTATGTCATCATGAGATTGGTGCTGGACACCAACATAATTGTCGCTGCTTTTCGGAGCCGTCGGGGGGCGAGTAATGCGCTCCTCAGACTGATTGAGACACAACGCGCGACGCTCCTGTGCTCTACGGCTCTCTTCCTAGAATATGAGGCGGTCCTGAGCCGTGCAGAAACCCGCGTGGCCACGGGTCACCGGCTCGACGACGTTGCAAGGATCATGAACGCCCTTGCTGCCCTGAGCGAGCCAGTTGACATATCGTTCCGGCTCCGACCGATGTTGCGCGACGCTGACGACGAAATGGTTCTGGAAACAGCCCTGAACGGGCATGCCGACGCCATCGTAACGCATAACGTCAAGGATTTCGGACCAGCGCACTCATTTGGGATTGAGATTACAACCCCTGGTAACATTGTAAGGAGATTGAGCAGATGACTGACACCCGCCGCTACAAGTATCCGTTGCAATTGCCAATATCACTAAAAGATACGGCGACACGTCTCGCCAGGGAGGACGGCGTCTCGCTCAATCAATGGATTGTCGCCGCCGTTGCCCAGAAGGTCGGCGCCGTCGAGACTGCGGAGGCTTTTCTCCGGAAGCGCGCGGCAGATGCGGTCGAGAGCGATCTGACGCACTATCTCGACAAGGCCCCGGACTTGCCGCCTGATCCAGAGGATGAGTTGCTGCGCGAGTGATGAAGACGTAGAACCTCCTCCAAGATGGGGATGGCTGAAGGTTCGTATAGAACAAATCACGATGCTGTGTAGCCGCCCGTTATTCCGGCGAAAGCAGGCATCCAGGCCCCCGGCCCCCGGCCTCTGGATGCCGGATCATGTCCGGCATGACGAGAGCCGATGCGTAAACCGTCCCGCTTCGACTCAACTTCCTCCCCTTCTGAGGAATGAGGGCAACACGTTGTCCGTACATTCGCCGTATGCTAGGTTACTGCCGAGCAGGGGGTGACTCATGTCTATTGCCGAGGCCAAATCAGAACGCATTGAGGTCCGCACCACGCCGCGTATGAAAACACTGCTGCAACGCGCGGCCACTGCTTCGCATAAGAGCGTGACAGAATTCCTGCTCGAAGCGGGCATGAGCGCCGCGGAGGACGCCCTGATAAACAGGCGATTGTTTCGGCTTGACGACGAGCAGTGGCAGATGTTTCAGGATGCGCTTGACCGCCCAGTCACCGAGAAACCTCGCTTGGCTCGACTGCTGGCCGGAAAGAGCGTGCTGGAGTGACGGCGGAAGCCGAATCCTATTCTCCGCTTGAGAAGCTGAACGAAACCCACCGCATCGACGCCTTTTACTGCGGAAAAGAGCCGCTTGATCGTTTCCTGAAGCGGTTTGCACTGCTCAACCAAAAGGCTGGCGGCGCGCAGACCTACGTTGTTTGTCGGGACCGTAAGCGTGTTGTCGGCTATTACAGTCTGGCAGTTGGCGCGGTTGAGCACGCCGAAGCGCCCGGCCGGGTCGGCAGGGGATTGGCCCGGCATCCTATTCCGGTGATGCTTCTCGCCCGGCTCGCAATTGACCGGACAGAGCAGGGAAAGGGCTTGGGCAAGGCACTCCTCAAGGATGCCCTGCTCAGGACCGCTCAAGCCGCAGATATTGCCGGCATCCGGGCGCTTCTTGTCCACGCCAAGGATGATGAGGCGCGTGTCTGGTATGAGAATATGGAATTCGAGCCCAGCCCGACCGACCCCTACCATCTCTTCCTGTTGATGAAGGACCTGCGAGCACTCCTGAGCAGCAGGTCGTAGGCAGATATGTCCACATAGGAGTCCAATCGCTATGGCTAAGAAAAACCCGCATCTTGGCTCCACGCTTGAAAGCTTGCTCCGGGAAGACGGAACCTATGAAGACGCGAAAATTCTCATCGCCGTCAAGCTCTATGAGATGGGTCGGTTATCCACCGGTGCAGCAGCGAAGCTTGCCGGTGTACCCAAGCCATTATTCCTGACAAAGCTGGCGGACTATGGCGTCGATACCTTCGACCTGTCGGACGAGGAGCTTCGACGAGATATGACCCATGCCCGCCGTCATCTGTAACACGTCCGTATTTATTAGCTTTCCATTATCTCAACTACTGCGTCCGATAGGTAATCGAGCGCCGTGTCATTTCTGCGTTCTTCCAAAACTGTAATCAGGCGAGAGAGCCCAGCCACGAATGTATCTACGCGCTGCCATGAGTCGGCTGGCTCGGCGAATCCCGCGGCGGGCCACGAAAGACCTCGCGTGTATGCCATTTTACGAACTCAGCTTTCGGTTTGAACTCACTACTGCGGGGATGTCGAAGCGGCGCGTTGTGACAATCCCAGAACCACCGCGTCGTATCGCTCTCACCATAGACTTTGGCAGAAATAAGCACCTTGAATCCCCCGGAGACCGGCGCCAAGCCGAGAGCACCCCTATCAAGCGCCTTGTGATGAATGCTGCATAGCGCCAACCCGTTCGGAACCTTACTCGGGCCACCGGCCGAATGCCACTTGATATGCGCAGCCTCTAATCCGAGGAGTTCATCTTCCAGGCGAAGGTCGAATCCACACGCGGCGCAACGGCACTCGTACGCGCGGAGGACGGCGTGGCGGAAGTTCCGGTCACGCGGGCGGGCGGGGGAACGCGGCACTGTCAAGCCGTAAGGAAGGCCGGGGGACTCCTGTACCAGAAATTCAGTAGGGAAGCCGGCCGCCGTGCGGATGTCATCGTGTAACGAATAAGGAAAGTGTTCGTAGAGGAGCGCTTGGGCGGCCTGCTGCACAAGCCCAGAATCGGAGAGGAGAAGTTCATAGATTGGCTCGGGAAAACCGCCCGTTACAGCGTGTTTAACAAGCCCTCTCCGGTGTAAATCTCCTTGTCCCGTGGCGGGCAATGATTCTCTACCCGGGATTTCCCATAGCTCGTCATTCGGCAGACGGCTGAACGGATACTCGGGATGAATCGCCTTACGGGGTGGTCCAAAGCGCTCCAGCAAATCCGTCAGCGGACGTTCAATATCCTGCTCGTAGCGCGCCAAGCGCTCTTCTCTCCGAGCGACCCGGCCAAGCGCGAGCAGAACCAGTAGTGGCTTATGTGGTGCGCGCTGTCCACGCGTTCGCCAAAATTTTACTTGGCCGAGCTTCTGAAGAAATTCGTTGCGCTTCACAATGGATAATCTATGGTCGAATTGACGCCTTACCAGCAGTCTTCTAGCATCCGCAGCAAGCTCAATCCACTTTGACACGACCGACGCAGACCTTGAAGAGGCGGTGCGGCTGATTACGGAGGTGTTGACACGGTTGGCGCGGGCCGGGCTGTGTGCTGGGTCGTAGAAAACCCACCCCGCCGCTGACGCGGCACAAAGAGGGAACGTGTCCAGCATCACATGTGTATTGGAGGACACGTTCCCTCTCTCCCTCCCAAGACGTGTGATGTGTATTATTAGCCTGGGACGAGGGTGGTGCGTGCTCAGGCGGGCCGTCCGAAGAGGTGCTGAAGCCCCAGGCCGCGATAGCCGGCGGCCAGCTTGGCCGCGCTGTGGGTCCGCAAGCCGTGGGGGGTCTGGGCGCCCGGAAAGTGTGCCGGCCACAGGGGCGGGTGAGGGGGCCATGGATGGTCTCGACGATCGGGCTCACGCCAGAGCGCGGGGAGTGCGGGGAATGCAGGTATTGAAGACAGGCGAATGAGCGCCTATATTCCGGCTCGGAAGCAGAAGACGCTCTGAGCGAAACGCGGGCGGCGTCTACCAGGCATAGAACGCTGTTTAACAGATGGCTGATTTTGAATTGGTGATTGGGCCATAATTGTGTCGGGGCACCGCATACGTCGCTCCTGTCGACCATATATGTCATCAAATGTCGTACAAAAAGACCTTTTACGGTTCAATATGTCACCAAATTGTGCACAAAAAGACACCTTGTGGTTCAATAAGTTATTGATTTTATTGAATTCAGGTCGGAGACCCCCCCCTATATTTTTTTAGGGTGTTTGTGAGAGAAGAACAGCGTTTGATAACATCCCCCCCATAGTCCCCCGCAGACACGAGAAAGCCGGGTCGCTCCCTCCTCCTCCCCGCTCGGGACGTGTGATGCATATTGCCGCGTCAGCCCAGGAAGAGGGGGGCAACGGCCACGGCGGGCCGGCGGCGAGCTTGGCGGCCAGTCGGGGCAACCAGCCCTAGGGGCTGTGGGCGCCCGGACAGGGCAAGCCTAGCCTATCCTCGACACGCTCCTTTCTGCACCTGCAAGAGGAGAGACAATAGGGTGGCCGGTTTCATCTCAGAGTAAGTCTTCAGCCTTGGCTTTGACACGACCGACGCAGACCTTGAAGAGGCGGCGCGGCTGATTACGGAGGCGTTGACACGGTTGGCGCGGGCCGGGCTACCGCGCGCGGTGTGAAAGACTCCACCCTCCTAACCATGACATTGTTCAGGGGACTGCCCGCTCACTCATATTCTCTTGCGGAGCGTGAGCAGCTTGCTTACCCTAGAGGAACTATGGACTGGAAAGAGCGTATCTCTACGCCAGTGAGATGATGAAACAGGAGAAAGTGTACCCACTGACGTTGTGAGCGGTGCAAAATTTGCGGCGTTGAAGCGGGTTGGGCTGTGTGCTGGGTCGTAGAGAACCCACCCCGCCTTCGGCACCCCTCCCAAGAGGGGATGAGAAGGGTGGGAGAGATGATATTACAGGGTAGGAGAACCGGGGCCGGCAAATTCGGCCACCGGGTCGCCGGCGATTCTGGCGTGGTACATCACCCGCGCTTCGGTCATGTCCCAGGGGCAGGCCTGGTGTAGCAGGCGGCGGTTGTCCCACAGCACGGCGTCGCCGGCAGTCCACCGGTGATGATAGACGCGCGGCGGCTGGCAGGTATGGTCCACCAGCGCCCGGAGCAATTGTTCGGATTCGGCCGGGTCCAGTCCCGGAATGCCGTACGCGTGACGACCGATCAGCAGGGACTTGCGCCCGGTCTCGGGATGCGTTTTCACCAGGGGTCTCAGCGGCGGGTCCTGGACATCCAAACCATAGCCGTTATAGTCGCCGCCTTTTTTGGCTGCAAACCCGATCTTTTTCTGTGAATAGCGCAGGGAATGGTAGGCCGACAGGTCGGCGACTTTCTCTTTCGTGGCGTCGTCGAGAGCATCATACCCGGCGCGTAAATCCGCCCAGCCGGTTTCCCCACGAGACGCAGGCACAATGTGGGCCGTGAACACCGCGCCCTTGGCCTGCACGGGCATATAGGTGCTGTCACAATGCCAGCCCATATTCCCTTTGAGCACTTGAATCATCTCGTCGGAATCGTCTTCGGCGCGAATGCTGCCGTCTTTTTTGACGTTGCTGATCGGCACCAGATCAAACTCCAGCTCACCGAAGCGTTTGGCAAATTCGACCTGCTGGTCGTTGGAGAGATGCTGGTCCGGGAAGATGAGCAGCGCGTACTCAAGCCAGGTGTCGTACAGCCGGCTGAAGGTTGTCTCGTCAATTTCGGTCAGCTTGAGTCCGGTTACGGTCGCCCCAAAGCTCGCGTCGAGCGGTTTCACATGAAAATCTGTCATCGGTCTGCGTCCTCCTGGGTTGCCCCAGCATGACGTGCGGAAGAAAACCTGTCAATCCGTTTCATATTTTGCTTGTCCGGCTAAGCCGCTTTTGCTTCGATCTCGAACCGGACACGCAAGCCGGCCCGAGCTAACATGTTGATAAGTTTATCGATGCTAAAGCGGCTAATCTCTCCCTTCATCAAATTACTGATACGAGGCTGGGTATCACCAAAGAAGGCCGCGGCTTCAGCCTGAGTCCAGCCCCGGTCTTGAATGTATCGCCGCAGGTCGAGCATGAGGTCGGCACGGATTTTCAAATTGGCTGCTTCTTCTGCATCAAATCCCAGATCCTCAAAGACATTGTCTTGGCCTCGTGTGACGCTCATGACCTTACCTCCGTTTTCGAGCTTGTTGATACTGCTGCGCGATTCGATAGCGCTGCTGGCCGATTTAATGTCTTGCTTCGCCGTCTTTTGCGTTTTTTTCTGAAAGGCATGCAGCCGTAAGCCCTTGTTTTTACCAGGCTTACTATCCACCTGCATGAATGTTCCGGTTAGGAAACGCGAGCCCAAATGTCGTCGCGGCGATGCAGCATACTGGTATGACGAGGACCACGTTCATACACCATAATCCGCATTCCCTGACTCTCGTTCAACGGGAAATAGTGATGCCGGTCACCGGACGGCTCGACCGTGAGCCCCTTCGCTCCGGGTGCCAACGGACTACCATCACAGTTGACCATGGTAATGCCCTTGGCCGCCATGTGGTCATAGAACGCATCGAGATCGTCCACTTCAGCAGCCACTTCCATGGCATAGCCATCACCTTTTTCTTTGAGAAGATCCCGCACATACCCGGCTGACGTAGGCTGAACCAATTGCACCCAAACACCATTAGCCTCAATAAACGCGCATTGCATATCACCAAGGTTGGTCGCGCCCCCGTCAAGGCCAAATTCAGCGGGATGGCGCTTGAGTCCCATGACTTCGGTATAGAATGCTGCCGTCTTCGACAGGTCTTCGGTAAGAATACACACGCGATCAATACGCGGACTATGCGGCCTGGGTTTTTCATTCGCCCACCCCTCGTCGCGAATGTTTAAGAGGTTGGTCGCATCGTCCATCCGCCGCTCGTAGACTTCAATGGTCGTCCCACAACTGATGTCTGCCGGCCAGTAGGCAATGAGCTGTCCGGTCTCAGCGGTCGCCGCATCCCCACGTACGCTTTCTTGGATTCTGCCACCATCTTTGAGTGGAGAGCCGTCCATGCTGAGCATCTGAATGCCTTTCGCGTCCATCTCCTCAAGCACTTTTTGATAGTCCGTATCAACCGCTTCAAAATTAACCTCGACAATGGTGCCCTTACCAACCTCTTCCAGTATGTCCATGCCGGGTCCGGGGGATGTTGATAAAACCAACTCCAACCACAAGCCACCGCCATGAACGAAGGCCGCCTTCATGCCGCCTGTTGTTTCGTCTTCTGTGCTGACCTCAACCACCATGGGGTGACGCTTCCAGCCAACCGTCTCGGTCAGGAATGCAGCCGTTTTATCGATGTCTTCTACCCAGACTGCTAGATGATCGAGTCGTAATTTGGGCTTTCCCCGCTTGTTCGGCATAGCCTCCTCCTGGCACGTGAACAATGCTGCAAAAAATGAATCAAATCAGAAGAAGCTTAGCAAGAAAAAGCCCTTGCAGACACAAGGGCTTGAGCAGAGCCACCCATCGGATTTGAACCGACGACCTACTGATTACGAATCAGTTGCTCTACCAACTGAGCTAGGGTGGCGCGTGTTCTGGCGGGGATTCTACCAGTGAGGCGAACTGCGGGGCAAGCCCGATGCGCTTCAGTCAAGCCGCCGCAATAACTCGTGCGCGGCCTGAGCCGGGTCGGCCGCCGCACTGATGGCCGAAATCATGGCAATCCCATGCGCCCCGGTCTCCAGTACTTCAGCCACACGGGCGGTCCTGATACCGCCAATCGCAAAAACCGGCACTGCACTGTGAGCGACTGCCGCGCGTAAGCGGTCGAGCCCCTGTGGCTCGCCATAGGCGGCCTTTGAAGGGGTGTAATAAACGGGGCCGAAGACAATAAGATCGGCTTTTTGGGCCGCGTCGATTTCTTGCGGGGAATGGGTTGAAACACCGATGAGTTTCCCGGCTCCCAATAGACGGCGGGCGTCTTCAACCGAAAAAGAGTGCTGTCCGAGATGGACGCCGTCGGCTTCAACGGCGAGCGCGACATCTATACGGTCGTTCACCAACAGTTGCGCCCGATAGCGCAGGGTCAGCGCCCGAAGCTGCTCGGCTAATGCGTACAGCTCGCGGCCTTCGAGGTCTTTTTCCCGGAGTTGAACGGCCCGCACCCCGCCGTCGAGGGCGGCGTGCACGACATCGGTGAGGGGCCGGTTGGCGGTCTGGGTGCGGTCGGTGACGAAATACAGGCGAAAGTTGAGCATCGGTCGGACGGCCTGGGGAAACCCACCCCGGCCTTCGGCCACCCCTCCCAAGAGGGGATGGAGTGATTGGCTAGGCGATCATTCCGTCGAGTGGGCTGGAGGCGGTGGCGTACAGCTTTTTGCCCATGCGCCCGGCCAGATAGGCTTTGCGCCCGGCTTCCACCCCCTGGCGCATGGCATCCGCCATGAGAATGGGATCTTTTGCCGCGGCAATGGCCGTGTTCATCAGTACCGCGTCACAGCCCATCTCCAGGGCAACCGCGGCGTCCGAGGCCGTGCCCACCCCGGCGTCAACAATCACCGGCACGCTGCTGTGTTCGAGGATGATACGGATATTATACGGATTGCGGATGCCGAGCCCGGACCCGATGGGCGCCGCCAGCGGCATGACCGCGGCGCAACCCATGTCTTCGAGCTTTTGACAGGAGATCGGGTCGTCATGAATATAGGGCAGGACAATAAAGCCGTCGTCAACCAGGGTCTTGGCCGCCTCAAGCGTACCCGGAATATCGGGGAAGAGGGTCTTGTCATCGCCAATGACTTCCAGCTTGACCATATTACCCACCCCGGCCTCGCGGGCCAGGCGGCAGGTCCGCACCGCGTCGGCGGCGTTATAGCAGCCGGCCGTGTTGGGTAGGATGGTGTACTGCTTGGGGTCAATATAGTCGAGCAGATTTTCCTGGTTGGGGTCGGTGATATTCACGCGACGGACCGCAACCGTCACAATATCGGCCCCCGAGACCTCAATCGCCCGTTTGGTTTCCGCGAAATCCTTATACTTTCCCGTGCCGACAATAAGCCTGGAATGATATTCCTTGCCTGCGAGTACAAAGGGGTCTTTGGGGCCTTGCATGGCGTCCTCACTGTGTTGATCTGTGCGCGCTCTGACTAGCAGCCGCCGCCAACGAAGTGTACGATTTCAACCTCATCGTCCGCTTTCAGTGCGCAGTTGACGTACTCGTCACGGGGAATGATATCCCGATTGACCTCAACCGCGATCCGCTTATTTCCAAGGCCGAGTTCTTCGACTAAGGCTGCGATAGTGATGCCCTCTCGGCACTCCCGCACATCGCCGTTGAGCCGCAATGTCATCGCGGCCCACCATATGCCGACGGGTTTCCCTTTACAACCCAGGAGGCTTCTGGTATTCCCCTGTCTGCCCATCCAGGCATATCTAGATGGACATCTTTCCAACCCGTTATCATCAAGGAGTATCCCATGGCTACTGTCACCCGCGCCCTGATTAGCGTGAGCGACAAACGTGGCGTTGTTGATCTGGCCCGTGGCCTGGCCGAGCTTGGTATCGAAATTCTCTCAACTGGCGGCACGGCCAAAGCGCTGACCGCAGCCGGCGTTGCGGTGACCCCGGTCGAAGACTTTACCGGCTTTCCCGAAATGCTCGATGGCCGGGTCAAGACCCTGCACCCCCGCATACACGCCGGGATTCTGCATCGCCGGAGCGACCCCAGCCATCTCCAGGCCATGACTGAGCATGACCTCAAAGCCATTGATCTGGTGGTGGTCAACCTCTACCCGTTCGAACAAACCGTGGCCAGGCCGGACTGCCGCTTTGCCGATGCGATTGAAAACATCGATATCGGCGGGCCGTCTCTCTTGCGCGCTTCAGCCAAGAATCACGCCGACGTGGGCGTCGTTGTTGACCCGGACGATTATCCGGCCATTCTGACCGCGCTCACACAGGACGGCGCCCTGTCGGCCGAGTACAAGCTCGCCCTGGCCAAGAAAGCCTTCCGGCTGACCGCTCGCTACGATGGCGCCATTGCCGATTACCTGGGCAGCCTCGACGGAGAAGAGCGCCGGCCTTTTGGCGACACCCTGCATCTGCAATACACCAAGGCCCAGGACCTCCGCTACGGAGAAAATCCGCACCAGTCCGCGGCTTTTTACCGCAGCCCGGTCGTCCGGGAAGCGTGCATTGCCAACGCCAGACAGCTCCAGGGCAAGGCGCTGTCGTATAATAATATTGTGGATGCCAATGCCGCGTTTGCCCTGCTCCAGGAGTTTGATGAAATTGCCGCGGTGGCTATCAAGCATACCAACCCGTGTGGCGTGGCCACCTCGACGGACTCTCTGGCCGACGCCTTTCGGAAGACGCGTGCCTGCGACCCGGTTTCCATTTTTGGCGGGATTGTTGGTTTGAATCGTGAGGTTGATACGGCGACCGCCCAGGAAATCCTGAACCTGTACGAACAGGGCTTTCTTGAGATTGTGCTCGCCCCTGGCTATGCGGCCCCGGCCCTGGAGATGCTGGCCTCGTCCAAGCGCCTCCAGAACATCCGCTTGCTGGAAATCCCGGAGATCGTCGACGCGCAGCCGGCCCGCTACGAGGCCAAACCGATTGCCGGTGGCCTGCTGTATCAGGAACGCGATACCGGCCAGGTCAATGTGCAAGACTGCGAGGTCGTGACCAAGCGTCGGCCGACCGACGCGGAGTACCAGGCCTTGGCCTTTGCCTGGCGGGTGTGCAAACACGTCAAGTCCAACGCCATTGTGCTGACCTCAAGCGATCAGGTTGTTGGTGTGGGCGCCGGTCAGATGAGCCGGGTTGACTCGGCCAAGATCGCCGTCTCCCGGGCACACGACCTCGGGCTGGACACCCACGGTAGCGTGGTCGGCTCGGACGCGTTTTTTCCCTTTCGCGACGGGCTCGACGTGGTGGCTCAGGCCGGCGCCACCGCCGCGATTCAGCCCGGCGGCAGCCTGCGCGACAAGGATGTTATCGCGGCTGCGGATGAGCACGGCATGGCCATGCTTGTCACCGGCATGCGACATTTTCGGCATTAGCCATGACTCGGCGTTAGCAATGAAAATAATGGTGATCGGCAGCGGCGGCCGGGAGCACGCCCTGGTGTGGAAGATTCGCCAGAGCCCGCGCGTCTCAAAAATCTACTGTGCGCCGGGCAACGCCGGGATTGCCGACCAGGCCGAGCCGGTTGCGCTGGCCGCGGATGACGTCGATGGGCTGTGCGCGTTTGCGGAAAAAGAACGGATAGGGCTGACGATTGTCGGTCCTGAGTTGCCGCTGAGTCTCGGGATCGTCGATCTGTTTGAGTCGCGGGGCCTGCGTGTGTTTGGCCCGAACCGGGCTGCGGCTCAACTCGAAGGCAGCAAAGCCTTTACCAAAGAACTCTTGCAGCAGCAGAGTGTGCCCACCGCCGCCTTTGGCGTGTTTCACGACCCGGACGAAGCCAGCCGCTATATCGAAAAAGTCGGGGCGCCGATTGTGGTCAAAGCCGACGGACTGGCCGCGGGGAAAGGTGTCCTGTTGTGTGCCACCCAGGCCGAAGCCCAGGCCGCAATCACCACCATCATGCGCGAGCGTCAGTTTGGCGCAGCGGGCGACCAGGTGGTGATTGAAGAGTTTTTGCGCGGCGACGAGGCTTCGTTTCTGGCGTTGACAGACGGAAGCCATATTCTTCCTCTGGCTTCTTCTCAGGATCATAAGCAAGTCTTTGACGGCGACCAAGGGCCGAATACCGGTGGGATGGGAGCCTACTCGCCGGCGCCGGTCGTCACCCCGGCGCTGACCGATCAGATTGTGCAGGGCATTCTCACTCCGGTCGTCCAGGGGCTCAGGCAACGCAACATTGTGTATAAAGGTGTCCTGTACGCCGGGCTGATGATCCACCACGGTCAGGCAAAAGTCCTTGAATTCAACGTCCGCTTTGGTGACCCGGAATGTCAGCCGCTCATGCTGCGCCTCAAGTCAGACCTCGTCGAGGTCATGCAGGCCGTGATTGATGAGCGTCTCGACCAAGTGAGCCTCGACTGGGATGACCGCGCTGCGGTGTGTGTCGTGCTCACGGCCGAGGGCTATCCGGGCAGCTATGAGAAGGGGCGGGCAATTGCCGGGCTGGAGCAATTCGCGGACTGGCAGGACGGGGCGATTTTTCATGCCGGCACAAAACGGCAGGCAGACGCGCTGGTCACCAGTGGGGGCCGCGTGCTCGGTGTGACCGCGACCGGGACGGATATTCGTCAAGCCATTGCGACAACCTATCAGGCGGTGCAACGTATTTCGTGGCCGGGCATGCACTATCGGCGGGATATCGGCCAGCGAGCGCTGGCAGGCTAAAACCGAAGGTCCCCCCCTTCTTTAAGGGGGAAGCCCGAAGGGCAGGGGGCAAAATAACCATGGCACAGATTCGTCCCTTTCGCGCGCTGCGCTACAATCCGACAGTGGTTGGCGATTTGAAAAACGTCGTCTCCCCGCCGTATGACGTGATCAGTCCGCAGCAACAAACGCTCCTCCACCTTCAGAGTCCGTATAATGCTACCCATCTCGATTTCAATACGGCAGACGACCCCTATACGACAGCGGCCCAGACCTTTCAGACCTGGCTGTCCCAGCAGGTTGTACAGCCCGACCCGGAGCCCGGCTTCTATTGCTACACGCAGGAGTTCACGCTCCAGGACGGCCAGCCACGTCGCCGGACCGGTATTTTTGCCGCGCTACGGGTTGAAGATTTCGAGTCCGGGGTCATTCGCCCGCACGAGCGTACCTTTGAGCGGGCCAAAAAAGATCGCCTCGCCCTGCTGCGTGCCTGCCGGGCGCACCTGAGTTCGATCTTCTGTCTATACGCCGGCTCAGGCTGGTCGCTCGAACATACGCTCCGGGATGCGCTCGCCCGGCCGGCTGCGGTTGAAGTCGCAGACGACGCGGGTGTCACTCATCGGCTGTGGTCCATTCAGGATCCGGCAACCATTGCGGACATTACGGCTCGGCTCTCTGACAAATCGCTGATTATCGCCGACGGTCATCACCGCTATGAAACCGCGCTGCAATACAGCCGCGAGCGGACGGCGGAAACCGGCGCCGGCGAAGACCGGCCCTTTCAGTACGTCTTGGCGTATCTGACCAGTGCCGAGGATAGCGGCCTGACTATCCTCCCAACCCATCGGCTCATCCGGCAGACCCGTCTGCCCAGTCCGACCAGCCTGCAAGCCGTTCTCAAGCGCGACTTTCGACTGGCCCGCTATGCGCCGGCCCACCGTCAGGCGTTTCTCGACGCCCTTTCGGCTCCCGGCCCGGAGCGCCGCATTGGATGCGTCATGGCCGGAGCCGAGCATGACTGGCTGTTATCCTTTGATGACCGCGTGACGCACGGCCTGCCCGCCTCGGCCGCCATGCGGGCGCTGGATGTCACCGTGTTGCACGATGTGCTGTTCGAGCGTTTTCTGGGCCTACCGCCTGATGTCCAAAAGCAGGCCGTCTCGTATACGAGCGATACTGACGAGGCGCTGCAACGTGTGACCGCAGGGGACGCTCAGGCCGCTTTTCTCCTGCGCTCAACGACTTTCGAGCAGATTCAGCAGGTGTGTGAAAACGGCGAGACCATGCCGCAGAAGTCAACCTATTTCTATCCCAAGCTGCTGACCGGCCTCGTGTTCTACCACCTGGAACAGGACTAGCTGCGGGCAGCGTCGATCAGAATCGTCGCCCGCCGCCGCCGCCACCACCACCGCCAAACCGCCGTCGTTCCGGTGGACGGGCGGCGTTGACCTTCAGGATCCGACCCAGGACCTCTTGGCCGTTAAATTTCTCGATAATCGCGTCGGCCTCTTCTTTCGAGCCCATTTCGACAAAGGCGAAGCCCTTTGATTGCCCGGAGAAGCGGTCGGTGACAACGCTGACCGAACTGACCGTGCCGACCTCGGCAAAGACTTTTTCCAGGTCGGTGTTGCCCGCGGAATAGGGCAGGTTGCCGACAAAGAGTCGCGTGCCGGATGGCTGACGGGGCGGTGAGGACGGTCGGCTCCCAACCGGGGAAGGTCTGCCACGCCCGCTATCCCGAATGGGCGAGGGGCCACCCCGGCCGGGTTTGACCTCGTTGACAGTGAGGGCCTGTCCCTCGACTTCTTTACCATTCAGGTCTGAGATGGCCGCCTGGGCGGCTTCTTCCGTCTCCATTTCGATGAAACCAAACCCCCGCGACAGACCGGTGGCCGGGTCGGTGATGAGTTCGGCGGACTGAAGGCTCCCAAATGGGGTGAATAAGTCTTCAAGTTCTGGAAAGCAGAGCACGGGGGGAAGATTACCAATGTACAGTTTGACAGCCAAAAATATGTCTCCTCTCGTTCCGTTTCGCCTTATCCACCCTGTCTATTCTGAGGTGGGGATGGAAAGTAGCAAATTCTCTTTTTGATTACAATAAAAGATGAAGAAGAGGGGAGACAGGAATTCATTGTTCCCCCAGCGGTGAGATGATAGCATTTTTATTTTAACCTGATACTCCGCTTTGGTACAACATGGATATGCAAGCCTCGACCCATAGCTCGGCCCTGTCGGCGGTTATTCTGAGCGGTGGAAAAAGTTCGCGTATGGGCAGGCCGAAGGCGCTGCTGCCCTTTGACGACAAGCCGCTCATCGCTCATCTGGTTGAGCGCCTGTCCCGACGCTTTGCCGATATCGTTGTGGTCGCCGCGCCGGACCAGACCCTGCCGTCCCTGCCGGTCACGCTGGTCCACGATGCCGTGGCCCATCAGGGGCCGGTCGGAGGCATATACTACGGCCTGCGAGCAATCCGCGGAACGGCGGCCTTTGTCACGTCGTGCGATGTGCCCTTTCTCCAGTTGTCCTTTATCGACTATCTCGTCTCGCAGCTTGATCATAACGGTCGTGGCTATGATGTGGTCGTTCCCGTTTGGCAAGACCGGCTTCAGCCGCTGCACGCCGTGTATCGCCGGCGCGTCGTCCCCCATTTACAAGAACAGCTCGCCACCCAACGCCTCCGCCCGGTCTATTTGTATGACACCGTGCCAACCCGAAAAGTGTCGGCGGCGGAGATCAAACGCTTTGACCCCGAGGGGCTGAGTTTTCTCAATATGAACACCCAGGAAGACTATCAAGCCGCCCTGGCCCACTGGCGGACGTTGTCGGCGCCCATTTCCTGCACGGTTGAGTTATTCGGCGTTGCGCGCCTCACCGCACATACCCCACGCGTCCCGCTGGTCCTTTCGGCGGAGGCAACGCTCGGGGACGCGCTGACTGTCTTGGGAACGGAATGTCCCGCCCTCCTGGGTTCAGTGCTGTCTGCGGATGATGCGGGGTACACCAGCTTACGGAACGGATATACCTGCAATATCAATGGGAAAGACTTTGTTCGAGACGCACACACCCGTCTCCGGGCGGGTGACAGCCTGTTGATCTTGTCGAGCGATGCGGGCGGATAAACCATGTACGGATTCCACGGCCGTCTGCTGCGTATAGACCTCACGACGCAGTCGTACACCTGGCAGGATATCGAAGCGTCCCGTCTCCGGGCGGTGCTGGGCGGTGTGGGCCTGGGGGCGTCTTTGCTGTACGAGTACGCCCCCCCTCGCGTGGAGCCGTTCTCGGCCGATAATCCGCTCATTTTCACCAGCGCTCCACTGGTCGGAACGGGCCTGACCACCACCGCCAAGTATGCCGTTGTCACCAAGTCGCCCCTGACCGGCTTTATTGCGGATTCCCTCTCTTCCAGTTTTTTTGCCCTGGAGCTCAAGCGGGTCGGGGCCGATGCGCTGGTGATTACCGGTGCGGCCGAACACCCTACCTATCTGCTGATAACGGACACCGGAGTCGAGTTCCGAACGGCAGCCCATCTGGCGGGACTGAGCGCCCAGGAAACTGAAGAGCGTATCCGGTACGCGGTTCGCACGGCCCAGGGGGCGGAGGTCCGGGTGGCCGCCATCGGGCGGGCGGGGGAAAATCTCGTGCGGTTTGCGACCCTCAGCAATGAGGGCCGGCACGCCGGACGGGGTGGCGTCGGAGCGGTGTTCGGCGCCAAGAAACTCAAGGCCGTTGCCCTGCGGGGGCAGCGCCGGGTGGCAGTGGCCGATACAGAGGCGGTGGAAAAAATAGCCATCACATTACGTGAGCGGAGTGTCGGGCCGCACACGGCAAAATACCGCGAGATTGGAACGGTGGCGAATCTGGCAGTCTTCGACCGGCTAGGCAGTCTGCCGACCTATAATTTTCAGAACACTCCGTTCGCCCAGGCGGAAGCACTCAGCGGGGAATCTTTTATCACCAATGGTTTCAGTCAGACGCACGGCTGCGCCGCATGCACAATTCGATGTGAGCGCCTCTTTCAATCCCTGAGCGGCGAGGCCCAACGACTTGAGTATGAAACCCTCTTTGCGTTGGGTCCGCTGTGCGGCATTGAGGAGCCGGACGCCGTGCTGCGGGCCGCCCGGCTGTGCGACCAGCACGGGCTGGACACCATTAGTACCGGCGGCACTCTCGCCTGGGCGGCGGAATGCGCGGACAAGGGTCTCTGGCCCGAGCTGCACGCGACGGGGCTGTCCTTTGGCAATGCGGAGGCAATGCTCGCCCTGATCCCGGACATTGCCCACAGACGAGGAGTGGGGGCGGTCCTGGCCGAGGGCTCACGGCGGGCGGCCACCCACATCGGGGCCGAAGCGGAGAGCTTCGCCATGCAGGTCAAAGGCATGGAGCTGCCGGGCTACGAGCCGCGCAGCCTCAAGACCATGGCGCTCGGTCTGGCGGTCAGTCCACGCGGGGCCTGCCATAACCGTTCGGGGGCGTATGAGGCGGACTTCTCGGGCCAAGTTGATCGTCTGCAAGCCGATGCCGGCCGTGGGGCGCTGGTTGCCGCGTCCGAAGACTTCTCCGCGGTCCTGGATTCCCTGATTGTGTGTAAGTTTTTACGTAAGTGTTTCGATGATTTTTACGTCGAAGCAGCCCAGCTTATGAGCGCGGTAACGGGGTGGGATTACACCGCTGCCAATCTCATGCGGGTTGGCGAACGTATCAACACGCTCAAGAAATTGTTTAATATGCGCGAGGGCTGGCGGCCTGAGGACGACTGGCTGCCAGCCCGCCTCTTAACCGAGCCGTTGTCGAGTGGCGTTGTTCAGGGAGTGAGCCTGACCCCGGATGAGCTCCGCCTGATGATTCAAAGCTATTATGCCGCCCGAGGCTGGAACGAAGAGGGATTGGTCAGGGAGGAGAAAAAACGGGAATTAGGGCTCTGAAGCCAATGTCAAAGGCAGAAAGACTCAAGGAAGAAATCGGCTGGCTTAAAGTTGTTTTTGGTATTTTAGTTGCCATTGATGTCTCCAGGATCGCGTGGCTCGCTCAGAATGTGAGCCGTCCAGCTTCCTTGCTCGTCTCGGTTTGTATTTTTGCGGTTGCCTGCGTTACTCTCGGGATTATATGGGTCAACCGTACTGCGTATCGAAAAATTGACGAACTGGAGGAACTGTAATGGAATGGCTAGTCATTCTTGCCTTTGCGATTTTTCTGACCGGTCTCGGTATCGTGGTTCGCGATGCGATTTCTCATGCCCACAAATCATCCCCGCAGAAGCCTGAGAAACCAACCCAATAGTTGCGTGACCGAGCAAGACGATTATTCACGGAGCCAAGGAGTGCACTCTTCATGTACGAATCAAAAAATGTCTTAGGCGAAAAACTCCAGGTGTGCAGTTCGCGGCCGTTAACCGGTTTTTATCGGGACGGCTGCTGCAATACCGGCAGGGAAGACGTCGGCCTGCATACCGTATGTACCCAGGTCACCGAAGAATTTTTGGCCTTCTCCAAGGCAAAGGGCAACGACCTGAGCACGCCCCGCCCGGAGCTTGGCTTTGACGGACTCCAGCCCGGAGACTGTTGGTGTCTGTGTGCGCTGCGCTGGAAAGAAGCCTACGAGGCCGGGGCCCCACCCGTAGTGATACTGGCTTCTACCCACGAGGCGACCCTCGAACATATTCCCCTGGCGCTGCTGAAAGAACACGCCCGGGATCTGCATTAGCGTACGATCCTCACCCGCTATTATCCCCTCTCGGGAGGGAAAGGGGAAACGTGTCAACATCTACCTGTCTGTTGAAGGACACGTCTCTCCACTCGTCTCATCCTTCGACTCCAGGCGCGTTACGCCTTACGCTCAGGACAGGCGTAGCGTTAGCGAAGTCGAAGGACGTGTTTACTCTTTTCAGGCTTCCGCAGCGCGGTTAACACTGACCCGGACCGCACAATATTTGAACTCGGGAATTTTCCCGTAGGGGTCCAGGGCCTCATTCGTCAGCAGGTTTGCGGCGGCCTCCTGATAGCAGAAGGGGATGAAAATCTCGCTCCGTTGCAGGCCGGCATCCACCCGCGCGTAGGCGGTGATCTCACCCCGGCGTGAGGCAATGGTCAGGAGGTCTCCTTCCGCGCCGTCCAGCACGGCCAGGTCTTCGGGATGCACGTTAATCACGGGCTGTGGTTCTATGGCGTCCAGGACGCTCGCCCGGCGGGTCATTGCGCCGGTATGCCAGTGCTCAAGCTGGCGGCCGGTGATCAGCACGAACGGAAACTCGGCATCGGGTAGTTCGTCAGCGCGAATCAAACGTGCGGGGACGAACTGGGCTATGCCGTCCGAGGTCGGGAAATTCTTTTGAAACACCACCGGTCGGCCTGGGTCGTCTTCGGTCCAACAGGGATAGGTCACGGAGTCCTGGCGTTCGAGCCGTGACCAACTGATACCCCCGAGGGCGGATATGGCCTGGCGCATCTCTTCGTAGACCGCCGCGGTGTCGCGGTATCGCCAGTCCAGTCCCAGGCGGCGGGCCATCTCTTGGATGATGTCGAGGTCCTGACGGGCCTGGCCCGGCAGGTCGAGCGCTTTGCGGGCGAGCTGTACGCGCCGGTCGGTGTTCGTAAACGTGCCGGTCTTCTCCGGCAGCGCGGACGCCGGCAGGACCACATCGGCAAACGCCGCGGTTTCGGTCAGGAACAGATCCTGCACAACCAGGTGGTCAAGCTTGGCCAAAGCCTGCCGCGCGTGATGCAGGTTGGGGTCGGACATGGCTGGGTTCTCGCCCATGATGTACATACCGTGCAGCCGGTCGTCGAGAATGGCGTTCATGATCTCGACCACGGTCAGACCGGCTTGCGGGTCCAGGGAGACACCCCAGAGGGCCTCGAAGCGCTGCCGTATCTCCTCGTTGTCGACCCGCTGGTAGTCGGGGAACATCATGGGAATCAGGCCGGCGTCAGAGGCTCCTTGAACATTGTTCTGGCCGCGCAACGGATGGAGTCCGGTCCCAGGGCGACCGATCTGTCCGGTCATCAAAGCAAGCGCAATGAGACAGCGCGCATTGTCGGTGCCGTGGATATGCTGTGAGATACCCATCCCCCAGAAAATCATCGAACCGGATGCGGTTGCATAGCGACGGGCAACCTCCCGAATGGTCTCGGCGGCAATCCCGCACACGGGTTCCATCTCTTCGGGGCTGAAGCCGGCTACGTTTTGTTTGATGAGCTCAAACCCAGCGGTACGCTGCTCGATAAATTCCCGCTGCACCAAGCCCTCCTCGATGATGGTGTGCATCATGGCGTTGAGCAGGGCCACATCGGTGTCTGGCTTGAATTGGAGATAATACGACGCATGGCGGGCGAGCTCCGTCCGACGGGGGTCCATGACCACCAGCGTCTTACCCGCCTTGGCCGCGTTCTTCATAAAGGTCGCCGCAACCGGATGGTTCTCCGAGGCGTTGGAGCCGATGATGATAATGCACTCCGCCTCCGCCACGTCTGCCACCTGGTTGGAAACCGCGCCCGATCCAATGCCCTCTAAGAGGGCGGCGACCGACGAGGCGTGACACAGCCGGGTACAGTGATCGACGTTATTTGTCCCAAATCCGGTCCGAACCAGCTTTTGAAAGAGATAGGCTTCTTCGTTACTGCCTTTTGCCGAGCCAAATCCGGCCAGCGCCTGGCCGCCTTTTTCGTTGCGTATTTTTTTGAGGCCGTTCGCCGCAAAATCGAGCGCTTCTTCCCAGGAGGCTTCACGAAATACGTCCGAGGGATCAGCCGGATCAATGGTGATCTCGGCGGACTTAGGGACCCCAGCTTTTCGGATTAAGGGGCGGGTGAGCCGCTGCGGATGGGTGACATAGTCAAAGCCGTAGCGGCCTTTCACACACAGCCGGCCGTGGTTGGACGGACCGTCACGCCCGGTGACGTACAGAATCGTATTGTCTTTGACGTGATAGGTGAGCAGACAGCCCACTCCGCAATAGGGACAGACGGAATCCACCGTTTTGTCCGGCTCAATCAGTCCTACCTCTTTGGCTGGCATGAGCGCCCCGGTGGGACAGGCCTGGACACATTCACCGCAGCCGACGCAGGAGCTACTGCCCATGGGGTCGTCCACATCAAAGACGATCTTGGCCTGGCTGCCGCGCAGGGCGTAGCCGATGACATCGTTCACCTGCTCTTCACGACAGGCACGCTGACAGCGAGTGCACTGAATACAGGCGTCGAGATTCACGGCAATGGCCGGGTGAGACCCGTCCGATTCCGGCTGCTGGCGCGGCGCGAAGCGCGGTGTGCCGACTTCCAACGCGCGCGCCCAGGTCGCCAGTTCCGAGTCTTTTGTATAGGGGGTCTCAACAACGTCTGAAAGCAACAATTCGAGAACCAGCTTTTGGGAGTGACGGGCGCGCTCACTTGTGGTTGCCACCTCCATGCCCTCCTGCGGTGTCCGGCAGCAGGAAGGCGCAAGGGTACGCTCCCCCTTCACTTCCACCACACAGGCACGACAATTTCCGTCTGGCCGGAGCCCGTCCTTGTAGCACAGGTGAGGAACATCAACCCCGTGACGACGGGCCGCCTGTAAAATGGTTTCGTCGGGCAGGGCGTCGACCGCCCGTCCGTCCAGGAGAAAGGATGTCGTTTGTGCGACTTCAGGAACGGCAGCCATTAGGCAAGCTCCTCTGGGAAGTATTTGATGATGCTGCGCAGCGGGTTGGGAGCGGCTTGGCCTAAGCCACAAATCGAGGCGTCACCTATGACTTGGGCCAGTTCCTCAAGCAAGGGCACATCCCAGTGGTTTTGCGCCATCAGCCCGGCAGCTTTCTGTGTCCCCACGCGACACGGCGTACATTTTCCGCAGGACTCGTGCGCAAAAAAGCGCATCGCATTGAGCGCGGCGGCCTTGGCGCTGTCTTTATCGGACAGAACGATGATCGCCGCGGAACCGATGAAACAGCCGTGGGGTTGCAGGGTGTCGAAATCGAGCGGCAGGTCGGCCAGCGCGGCGGGCAAGATACCGCCGGACGCTCCACCGGGAAAGTAGGCGTACAGCTCATGTCCGGGGAGCATACCTCCGCAATGCTCATCGATCAGCTCGCGCAGACTGATGCCGGCCGGGGCCAGATGCACGCCTGGATTTTGGACGCGACCGCTGACGGAAAACGAGCGGAGCCCCTTGCGCCCCCTCCGGCCGTGGCTCGCAAACCACTCCGCCCCGTGCTCCAGAATATCGCGCACCCAATACAGCGTCTCAAAATTATGCTCCAGGGTCGGGCGTCCGAACAAGCCGACCTCAGCCACATACGGTGGGCGTAGCCGCGGCATGCCGCGTTTACCCTCGATGGACTCGATCATGCCCGACTCTTCGCCACAGATATACGCACCCGCCCCACGCCGGAGGTAGATAGCGGGGAGCGGCATCGGCGGGTCGGCCTCCAGGGCAGCAATGGCGTTCTTGAGAAGCTGGAGACAGGCCGGATATTCGTCTCGGATATAGATATAGACGGTGTTGATTTCAGCCGCCCAGGCAGCAATCAACATCCCTTCCAGAAAACGATGCGGGTCGCGTTCCAGATAATAGCGGTCCTTAAAGGTGCCCGGCTCGCCCTCGTCAATATTGACCGCCAAGAGGCGCGGGCCCGCATAGCCACGCACGATGCGCCACTTGCGTCCGGCAGGAAAGCCGGCGCCGCCAAGACCGCGCAGGCCGGAATCTTCCAGCGCGCCCAGCACTGAATCGAGGTCGCGGCTGCCGTTGAGACACTCCCGCAGAACCTGATATCCGCCGCCCGCCCGATAGGCTTGATAGTCAACCGTACCCGCCGGCAGGCTGGCTTGAGTCGCCTGGTGTTCGACCGCGTGTCTCACCTGCTCCAGGCTTGCCGTACCGATCGGGTTCTGGCCAACCACCGCAACCGGTGCGGTTTCACACCGGCCCACGCACGGAACACGCTGGACCCGCACCGTTTTGCCCATCTCTTGCTCTAAAGCGGGAATCAATTGTTCCGCTCCGGCCAACTCACAACTGACCGAGTCACACACCCGAACGGTGATTGTCGGCGGAGGGGTTTCGCCTTCTTTGACCACATCGAAATGATGGTAAAAGCTGGCAACCTCGTACACTTCTACCGGAGCGAGCTGCATTTCGTGGGCAAGGGCAACCAGGTGGGCCGCGGACAGATGGCCATAGTGATCCTGGATGAGATGCAGATGTTCGATCAGGAGGTCCCGCCGGCGCGGGGCATCGGCCAGCAACGTTTGGACTTCTCGGAGGGCCTGAGGGTCAACACTGCGCCCTTTTGGCCGAGTCCGAAGGCCCCGTGGCCGTTTTCTGCCGCGCTTCCCGTTGTGTTTCATGCTCCCCCTGCCGGACCAGAGCCCTCGTTAAAAAGGCTTAAGGTAAAGAACCATAGCCTATTTACTGGCCGTGGCTCAAGAGTCCTGCTCTTCTTGAGCACCCTTGACACCCGTGGTTCCGGTTCTTACTTTTCCGCATCAGAGACGTTCGGTCTCAGGCAAACAAACAGCTCAAAATCAATGAAGAAATACAGGCTTGTCAACGTCTATTACCGTCTACAGCTTGCCTACAACAGCCACGACTGAGGAGAATATCCAGACCCATGGACGGCGATATCACGGCTCTGAACGAACGAGTGAGAGAAGAAGCTGCGTCACTGGCGCGCTTACGGGATGCTATCGGCCAAGTCATTATCGGCCAGCAGTATCTCGTTGACCGCCTGATTGTCGGTCTGTTAGCAAACGGTCACGTCTTGTTGGAAGGCGTTCCCGGTCTGGCCAAGACACTGTCGGTGAAGACCCTGGCCCAAGCAATCAATGCCCGCTTTCAGCGGCTTCAGTTTACTCCGGACCTTCTGCCCGCAGATCTCATCGGGACGCTGATTTATAATCCTCGCGAGGGCACGTTTACCACCAAGAAGGGGCCGGTTTTTGCCAATATCGTTCTGGCGGATGAGATCAACCGGGCGCCGGCCAAGGTCCAAAGCGCCCTGCTCGAAGCCATGCAGGAACGTCAGGTGACGATAGGTGAGGAGACCCACCTCCTGCCGGAACCCTTTCTCGTTCTGGCCACCCAGAATCCTATTGAGCAGGAAGGCACCTATCCCCTGCCAGAGGCCCAGGTTGATCGTTTTATGCTCAAGCTGTGGGTCACCTATCCCTCGAAGGCAGAAGAGCGGCAGATCCTGGATCGTATGGCATCCACCACCCAGCCCGCCGCGGTCAGTCCGGTGCTGGGCACAGAGGATATCGTGCGGTTGCGCGGTCTGACCGACCAGCTCTATCTGGACGATAAGATTAAGGATTATATTATCGATCTGGTCTTTGCCACGCGCGACCCCGCGGCTTACGACATTGATGTCCAGCATTTTATTCAGTACGGCGCTTCACCGCGGGCCACTCTGTCATTGACCGTTGCAGCCAAAGCCCATGCTCTGCTCCAGGGACGCGGCTACGTCACGCCTCAAGATGTGAAATCCATCGGCCTGGATATTCTGCGCCACCGGGTCATTATTACGTATGAGGCCGAGGCTGAAGAACTGACCGCGGACAGCGTCCTGCAACACATCTTTGACGGTGTGCCCGTACCCTAGCTTATGCTGACTTCGGAACAACTCAAAGCGGTCCGCAAGATTCATATTCGGACCAGCCATCTGGTCAATGATGTCTTTGCCGGCCAATACCAGAGCGCGTTCAAAGGCCACGGCATGGAGTTTGCCGAGGTCCGGCAATACTTCCCCGGTGATGATGTCCGGACCATAGACTGGAACGTCACCGCCCGGACGGGTATCCCGCACGTCAAACGCTTTAGTGAAGAGCGGGAACTCACCGTGATGCTTCTGGTGGACACCAGCGCCTCGACTCAGTTTGGCAGCGTGTCTCAGTTGAAGAGTACTATGGCGGCCGAGATGGCGGCCCTGTTTGCCTTCTCGGCCATCACCAATAATGACAAAGTCGGGCTGGTGATGTTCAGTAACGAGGTCGAGCTGTCGCTCCCGCCCAAAAAGGGCCTCCGCCACGTCCTGCGGGTGATTCGTGAGGTCCTCTCCTTCCAGAGCCGGCAGCGCGGCACAAATATTACGGCCGCCCTGGAACATCTGAGTCATGTCAGTAAGCGCCGGGCGGTGGTCTTTCTCATTTCCGACTGGCTCGATCCGCACGCCGCCTCTGCGCTCACTATTGCCAATCGTCGCCATGACGTGATTGCTATTGTATTGGACGACCCCCGCGAGCTGAGCCTGCCGAACATCGGCCTGATTGAGCTCCAGGATGCCGAAACCGGAGAGCGAGAGCTGGTGGATACTGGTGACCGGCGGGTCCGGGAAGAGTTCGCCCGACGGGCAGCAGCGGCCCGGGATGACAGAGCGCGTATGTTGCGACGCGCTCACGCGGATACCATTACGGTGCGCACTGACCAGCCGTATGTAGACGCTTTACTACGCTTTTTTCGCATGCGCGAGCAGCGGCATTAGTTATTGAATTCCTCATGAGACGCTTCCCCTGTGTTGCCCGCAAAGCGCCGCTGGCTCTGCTGCTCGCCGTGTGGTCCTTCCTCAGCCTGTCGGCCGTGACTCGGGCCGCTGCGGACGGAGAGAAACCGACCGGCCCGGTTCACCTCCAGACCAGTGTCGATCGGGACGAAATCACCATCGGGGATCACCTCCGCTACACTATTACAATCAGCGCGGAGACGGGCGTGGACGTCTCTGTCCCACTGTTCCGCGAGCGTATCGGCGAGTTTGATATTATCGATTTTGGTCGGCAGCCGGACCAGCCACAGGCTGAACGGACCATCATCACCCAGTGGTATACGCTCACCATTTTCACCACGGGCTATCATATGCTCCCGGCTCCACGCATATCCTATACAACGCCTGACGGCAGCCGGCACGAGGCCACCGGCGAGGCGCTCCGGGTTCATGTAGCGAGCTTGCTCACGCAGGAGGGGCAGCCGACCGACATTCGCGACATCAAACCACCGGAAGACGTCCCCTTTAACTGGTTGCCTGCCCTCGTGGGTGGAGCCGTCCTGGTCGCGCTGATCGGCATTGGTCTTACCCTCTACTATTTTCTGAACCGATTCCGTCAGGCAGCAGTTCTTTCACCTCGGCCGGCCCACGAGGTCGCTCTTGAGGCCCTATCGCATTTGCGGGCCAGGCACCTGCCTCAAGCCGGTCAGTTCGAGGCGTATTATGTTGCCCTGTCGGCTATCGTCCGAACCTATCTGGAAGATGGACTCCGGGTGCGCGCCCCGGAAATGACGACGGAAGAATTCCTTGTGGCAGTCACACACGATTCTTCTGCCCCTCGTTCTCGCTCCGCTCGGCGGTCCCCCAAGGGAAGGGGGGGCGACCGCCCCAGCCGTCTTCCGCCGACCCAGCAGCGCCTGCTCGGCGCGTTCCTGGCCCAGGCGGACTTGGTCAAATTCGCCCGGCATCAACCCAGCCTGGATGAGAGCGAGGCGGCCTATGAAGCGGCCAAACGGTTTGTGGACGAAACCCGGCCCCGGCACGCCCAGACGATCTCTGACGCGCACGATCGGCCACAGGAGGATCGGCATGCGGCTGCATGACCCCTGGATGCTGCTGGTCTGGCTGCTCATCCCGTTGGTCTTCTGGCTCCAACGGCGGGGTAGCCCTGAGGCGGCGGTCCGTTATCCCAGCTTGGATATACTGCGTTCCCTGACGCATACGGGGAAACGGCACTGGCGTTGGATTTTGCCGGTGTTCCGGGGGGCGGCTCTCTTCCTCCTGGTCCTCGCGCTTGCCCGCCCCCAACTCGGCAAAGCCGAGAGCCAGTATTCCGGTGAAGGTATCGACATTGTACTGGCCGTTGATATTTCGAGCAGCATGCTGTCCGAAGACTTCCATCTGGATACCGGGCGGGCCAACCGGCTGGAGGTGGTGAAGTCTGTTGTCGGAGATTTTGTGACCGCCCGCAGCAGAGATCGGATAGGCCTGGTCCTGTTCAGCGCCCGTCCCTATACCCAGTGTCCGCTCACTCTCGATCACGGCTGGCTGTTGCAGAACCTGGAGCGGGCCGAGATTGGGATGATCGAGGACGGTACGGCTCTTGGCTCTGCCCTGGCAACCGCGGCGGGTCGCCTGGAGCACTCGGAGGCGAAGAGTAAGATCGTGATTCTGCTCACCGATGGTCAAAACAATGCGGGCAAGGTCTCGCCACTGACCGCGGCGGATGCGGCCGACACCCTGGGCATCAGAGTCTATACCATTGGGGCAGGGACCCGCGGCCTGGCGCCCTATCCGACCCGGGATCTGTTTGGCAACACGGTCTACCGTCCCATACAGGTGGATATCGACGAGGAGACGCTGTCGAATATCGCTCAGACTACGGGAGGGCGCTATTTCCGCGCAACGGACACCGCCAGCCTCCAGGCCGTTTACGAGACGATTAACCAGTTGGAGCGCACCCCTTTTCGCGCGCCTCTGTACCTCGATTATTATGAGCTCTATCCGTGGTGTATCGTGTGGGCGCTAGCCCTGGTCGGCCTGGAAACGGGCCTGAATCATACTCTCCTCAGAAAGCTGCCCTAATGGTTTGGCGTACTCCTCAGTTGCTGTGGCTGTTGTGCTGCGTTCCGCTTGTTGCCGGTCTCCTGGTCTGGGCCCTGCGGCGGCGGCGGCGCGCCTTGGAGCAGTTCGCCCAAGCCAGCCTCTTACCCGTTCTGACGGCCGATACGGCTCAGCATGGTCACTACTGGCGGGGCGGCTTGTTGGTCGTCGCGTTCACTCTTCTGATCGTTGCCCTGGCAGGCCCCCGCTGGGGATTTCAGTGGGAAGAGGTGCGCCGTGAGGGGGCGGATATCGTGGTCGCGCTTGACACCTCGCGCAGCATGCTCGCAACGGACGTCACCCCGACGCGATTAGATCGCGCCAAACTGGCCCTTCAGGATCTCGTCCAGCACCTTCAAGGAGACCGGATCGGGCTGGTCGCTTTTGCGGGCTCGGCTTTTATCCAATGCCCCTTGACGCTGGATTACGGAGCGTTTTTAGAGAGCCTGCGTTCCGTCACGGTCGGTATTATCCCCAAGGGTGGGACCGCTCTGGGCGAGGCCATCCGGACCGGGCTGGCGGCCTTTGAGAACCAGCCGGGCCAGCATCATGCGCTGCTGATTATCACCGACGGTGAGGACCATGACGGACAGATTCAGGCGGCCAGTCAGCAGGCTGCGGCAAAAGGCATCAAAATCTATACCGTCGGGGTCGGCAGCCCGGAGGGCGAGCTGATTCCGCTCAGCAGGGATGGCAGACGCAGTTTTCTGAAAGACCGCCAGGGGCAGGTCGTCAAGTCGCGTCTGGATACGGAGACCTTGCAGCAGATTGCGCTGACAACCGGCGGCGCCTATGTCTACGATGCCGGCCCGAGTCTGGGCCTGGGGGAGATTTACACGCGCTATCTGAGCCGGCTTGAGAAGCGAGCACTCACCTCAACCCTGGAGCGTCGCTACGCCGAGCGCTTTCAACTCCCGCTCGCCCTGGGTCTCATCCTGCTCGCCCTGGAGGGCTGTATTCGAGACCGGCGTTCTCAAGCGGCTGACAAAGAGCCTCCCGAGCGGGTAAGTCGCTCCTCACTCCCCGGAGAGGAGGAGAACAAGGCGTGAATATCTTACAGCGACTGCTGCTGAGCTGTGCCCTCCTGTGTGTCGCCTGGACCGATAGCCTGCGCAGCCAGGTGGTTGAAGGGAACCGATTATTCTCCGCGGGCAAATTTGGCGATGCAGTCGAATCCTACGGCCAGGCATTAATCGACCATCCCGATTCTCCGCTGCTCAATTTCAATATGGGAACGGCGCACTATAAAGCGGGCAAGTACCCCCAAGCGCTCACCTCTTTCTCGCGCGTACAAGTCAGCCCCAAAGACTCCGCGGCAGATGCCGGACGGACCGGACGGACCGCCTACAACCTGGGGAATACCCAGTATCAAATGGGCGTGCAGGCAGAGGAGCAGAATCCGCAGGCGGCCCTTGCCGCCTATACCAATGCCTTGGCCTCGTATCGGCGCGCACTTGGTGCCGACCCAACAGACCGGGATACGAAGTTCAACTACGAGTTTGTGGCTAAAAGGATCGAGGAGTTGCAAGACAAACTTGAGAATCAACCGCAACAAAACCCACCCACCCAGTCAAATCAACCCAAGCAAGAAGAGCAACCGCAAGCCGAACAAGACGCCGGGCAACAACAGCAGGATACGCAGCAGAACCGGCAAGACCGGCAACACGCCGGAGAACAGCCAGAGGCTCCCGCTCAGGCGGAGCATGGCCAAGACCAGCCCAACGAGATGTCCGAAGACGAAGCACAGTCTGTGATCGATACGGCCCGCGACGAAGAACTCAGCTCGGAGGAGTTTACCCGGCGGGCTCAGCGCGGCAACATAGCTGAACCCTTACGAGACTGGTAGGCCAGAAGAATGAAAAGGCATGCGTTTATTCTTCCCCTGTGCTTGCTGTTCGGGCTTGTCTGTCCGGCGTTGTCCGGGGCCTCGGAGGTGAGTGTCCACGCCGCTGTCCACCCGCAGCGGGCAACGCTTGGTGAGGCGTTGACGCTGTCCATTGAGGTCAGAGGGGCTCAGGACACGCCGGCCCCAGCTCTCAATATTGACGACTTCGAGAGCCGCTATCTCGGTCCCTCGACTCAGGTGTCTATTAGGAACGGGCAAGTCGCGGCGACCGTGCAGCATCGTTACTCTCTCCGCCCGCTCAAGTCAGGCCAGTTCACCCTGGGTCCATTTCCCGTGGAACATCAGGGGCGGCAGTATCACACCGACCCGCTTAACGTCACGATTGCGGCCGCCCAGCCATCACCTTCCCCGTCTGGCAGACCGTCCTCTCCGGCTCAACAACTGCCTCAAGCCGCGGACGGCCCCAACGGGCTGAGCCTTCAGCTCTCCGTCCCGCGCCGCGAAGTCTATCTACACGAACGTATTCCGGTTGCGGTCAAGCTCCATATTGGAGCGGCCCGAGTCTCTGACGTCCAGTATCCGCAATTCAAAAAAGACGGTTTCTCTGTCGAGCCGTTCTCCGAGCCCACCCAACAGCGGCAGACGCGGGGCGGCCAGACCTCCACCGTTCTGCATTTTGACACGGAGGTGATTCCCCTCCGTTCCGGGAGCCTGGCGCTCGGTCCGGCGAGTCTCCAGCTCAACGTCCTCACCCGTCGCCGGGGTGGCTCGTCTTTTGGCGATCCGTTCTTTGATCGTTTTTTCCAGAACGACTTCTTTTCGACGTTTTCTTCCGAGCGGCGACAGCTCGCCTTGCGTTCCGACCCTCTGACCCTCAGCGTGCAACCGCTGCCGGCAGTCGGCAGACCGGACAATTTCTCAGGCGCGGTTGGCTCGTTTGATTTGGACGTGACCGCGGTACCGCAGGAGCTGTCTGTCGGAGACCCGATTACCGTCCATATGCGCATCAACGGCAGCGGCTATCTTGCCGATGCCGCCGCGCCCACGCTTGTGCAGACTGACGGTTTCCGCGCCTATGAGCCGCTTGCCGGAAAAACGCAGGGGTCAACAAAATCCTTTGAGCAGGTGCTCATTCCGCAGAACCACACTCTGGCGGCCATTCCCGCAGTGCAGTTCAGTTATTTCGATCCTCAGGCCGGGCGTTACCGGACGCTCGAAAGCCGGCCGATTGCCCTGGTCGTTCGTCCACCGAAAACCACACCGCGAAAAACAGTCGTGACTGACCACCCGGCTACACCGCCGGCCCGCGGCCAGGACGAGCCGGAAGCGCTTGGTCAGGACATTGTCTATATCAAAGACGCGCCCGGCTCTCTGGTTCCGCGCGCCAGACCGTGGTATCGCAGCCCTGGTTTTCTTCTGTGGCAACCCCTGCCGGTGCTGCTCTTCCTCGGCGCTTGGTGGTACGACCAGCGCCGCCGCCGACTGCACAGCGATAGTCGCTACGCCCGCTTTACGGCGGCAGGGAAACAGGCGCGGCAGAGTCTGGCCCAGGCGGAGCGCCTTCTGACACAGGCGGAGTATCCCGCCTTGTACACCACGCTGGCTCACACGCTCCAAGCCTATGTCTCCGCCAAGTTCGATCTGCCACCTAGTGGCATTGACATCCAGACGCTCCGCTCGCGGAGCGTCTCTCAGGTGTGTCTGGAGCAGATTGAGATGGTGTGGGAGACCTGTGAGCAGGTGCGTTTCGCCCAAGGCACGACCGCCTCCATGCGGGACAAGAGTCACGAGAGTCTGGCCCTGGTTCGTCAGATTATTGACCGGCTTGAACGCACTCACCGCCAGTTTCAAACACGGGCTGCTTAACACTACGGGATCATGAGACTGCCGCAATCTCTCCGGCTTCGGTACTTTCAACGCTGGCGATTTTTTCTGCTCAAAAGAGTAAACGTGTCCTCCAATAGATGTCAGATGCTGGGTACGTTTACTCTTTGCAGCGTCTGTCTCTGCTGGGCGACTGCCCTGGCAGCCGCCGTTCCAACAACCCCTCAGACCGCCTTTTTTCGCGCCAATACCCTTTACACCCAAGGCCAGTACGCCGAGGCGGCAGACGCCTACGAAGCCGTGCTCCAGTCCGGCCTCGCCAGCGGCAATGTCTATTTCAATCTCGGCAACGCCTATTTTAGGGCAGGACAGGTGGGAAGAGCTATCCTGAATTACGAGCGCGCCCGGCACTTCTTCCCCAGCGACCCGGACCTGGCAGCCAACCTGGGCTTCGCCCGCTCACTCACGGGTGCTGAAGTCTGCCGGCCACCCCTGTGGCAACACTTCGTCTTTCCGTTTACCCACAGAGTCGCCACCGACCGTTTGGTGTGGCTCACCAGTGCGGCCTATACCCTGCTCTTCGTGGTTCTTGCCGTGTCCCGGCTGTGGCCGCGTCGGCCCCAGTGGCTCCGCTACGTAGGCTGGGGGGTCGCTACCGGCCTGGTGGTGATCACGCTCTCGCTGGTGCAGCAGTTACGGACGAGCGAGTGGCAGCGGCACGCCGTCGTGCTCAAACAAGAGGATGCCCCAGTACGTTTTGAGCCGGCTGCGAGCGGCACGGTCCATTTCTCCGTCCCCCAGGGCACGCGGGTCCGGGTGCTCGATGTCCGAGAAGACTGGTGGCAGGTCGCCCGCTGCGACGGGCGGCGCGGCTGGGTCGAAAAAGATGCGCTTGAAGAACTATAGGAAAGCCAACTGATCCGCCGGAATTTCTTATAACCACCTTCAGACGTCCTTTCCTGTCCCGCCCCTGCCTATTCGGGCCGGAACTTGACCAGGGTCATTTCCGCGCTCACATCCTCAAAGGCTGCCACGACCGGCATGCCTATGGTCACATCTTCAATCGGGCAGCCAACGAGATTGGTGGTGATATGCGGACCTTCTTCGAGTTCAATAATGGCGATCACGTAGGGCACATCATCGGTAAAGGCCGGGTGCGTCGGAGCTTGGGCAATGGTATAGGAATACAGTTGGCCTCTGCCGGATACGGGAATCCAGATGAGGTCGGCGGCTAAGCATTCCGAGCAGGCTTCACGCGGGTAAAAGATATAGGTCCCACACGCATTGCAGCGTTGAATCTGGAGTTCGTGTCGTTTGGCCGCATCCCAAAAGGGTTGAGAGACTTCATTCGGATGGGGCAGAGGTTTTGTATAGTCACCCATGGTTTTCCTTTCCGTCGGCTAGACACCCAAGACGAGGCTGCACTGCTCGGCCATAATCCCGCCGTTGCCGTTCACATAACCGATGGAGGCATCTTTGACCTGCCGCCCTTCCCCGCGTCCCATGAGCTGTCGCGCGCCCTCGATGACGTGACTCATACCACCGGCGAGCCCCGGTTGCCCAAAGGACAGTTGGCCCCCGTGGGTATTGCAGGGAAAGTCGCCCGCGTAGGACAGGTCGTGGTCTGCAACAAACCGACCGCCTTCGCCTTTTTCACAAAAGCCGGCGTCTTCGAGGGTCACGATGACGGTGATGGTGTAACAGTCGTAGGGCTGCACAAAGTCCATATCCTGCGGACTGACTTCGGCCATGTGAAAAGCAGCTTCCGCCGCCGGTTTGACTAACGAGGTCGTCAGGCTGCGCGCATGGGTAATGCTCGAATGGCCGCCGGCCTCACCGGCTCCGAGCAAGACCACGGGATTGTGCGGCCCGTCTTTGGCACGTTCGGTGCTGGTGACAATAAACGCTCCGCCCCCGGTACAGGGACTGACGATCTCGAGCAGGTGTAAGGGATCAACTATCATGCGAGAGTTCAGCACATCATCGATGTCGATTTCCTTGTTCCCGAACAGGGCGCTCGGGTTTTGACAGGCACTCTTGCGTTGGTCTACCGCAACCTTGGCCATTTGTTCCGCGGTAGTGCCGTATTCATACTTATGGCGTTGGGCGATTAAGGCATAGCCGGGGTTGGCGGCAATCAGACCGTAGGGCGCATCGAACTCCGCCTCAATGCTCGGGAAGGGCGGCATTTGCCGCGCCCGGGCGCGCCGGTCACCCACGACGCACAGCACGGTGTTGCACATCCCGGCTTCGATGGCGGCCGCTGCCCGCCAGACCATACCGGCGGCAGAGGCCCCGCCCAGTTCGACCTGATTGAAATACGCAGGACGGATTTGCAGGTAATCGGCCACCACCGAAGGCCACAGCACGCTATAGTCGCTCAGCGCCCAGCCGGTCAGCAGGCCGTCAATATCGCTTTTTTCCAGGCCGGCATCCGCAATGGCCTCACGCGCCATATTGGCAATAATCCCCAGCGGCGTAATATTCCCGGCGCCTTTTTGCGGTGCCATTTCGGCAAACCCGGAGATTGCCGCTTTTCCCTTTATGCTCATACGTCTCCTCCTGTGCTTCGCCAACACCCATCCGTACAGCGTAGCGGAGGGTGGAGTCTTTAGCTAAGCACGAAACCGCTTAGTGGGGAACCGGACAGCGAGCTTGCGGCGATCCGGCGGGATGGACTTCTCCGGCGGGAGGCAGGTGACGCGGCACCTTGTGTGGAATGTAAGCCCGTCGCCGGTATTGGACCCAACCCGGGCTGGCGGGCCATTTCGTCTTTGCCCCACTGACCGGTTGAGGGTCGGGGTCAAGCAAGGTGAATTCATACCGCTGGAGAAGGAGGGAGAGGACAATCTTCATCTCAAGATAGGCAAAATGAACCCCAGCGCAGCGGTGTACGCCCCCTCCAAACCCAATCAGGCTATGGGGCTGACGAGACTCATCGTGCTCCGGGGAGAACCGTTCCGGACGATACTGGTCGGGGTCCGGAAATACCTCGGGCATCCGATGCGAGAGGGTCGGGGCAACAAACACCATGGCATCCTGAGGAATACGGAAGCCCTGCCAGGCAAAGGTCTCGGCGGCCTTACGCATCAGGACAAATGCGACCGGATGGAGTCGCTCGGTTTCTTTGAGCGCCCACTCAATCCGTCGCAGTTGGCGCACCGCTGTCATTGAGAGATCCCGACCATTGCCAAGAATATCGGCCTGTTCGTCGCGCACCGACTGGAGATAGGTCGGGTGTAGGAGCAGGTCAATCAGGCCCCAGCTGATATGCCCGGCGGTTGTCTCGTGTCCGGCCCAGACCAGCAGAAGGATCAGATTGATGATTAACACGTCGTCAATCGGCCTCCCGTCAGAATAGTGGGACCCAATCAACGTCTGTAGAAAATCAGGTGGATCGACCGGGTTGTGACGGCGCTCTTCTATGAGTTCACCCAGGATTTTGTGCAATTTTCTTTTGGCCTTTTGACTCCGAATCAGTTTGGGCAGCGGGAGCCACAAGGGCAGAACCGGCTCCATCCCGCCCGAAAACTGGCGGAAATCCGAGAAGATATGGCTGCCCAGACGCTGCCGAAAATCGTCACCAAGAAAGGCGTGCGCGGCAATATGCATCACCAGTGGACCCAGGGTTGGAATCAGATCACAGGTCCCCTCATCGCCCAGGCGTTCCATCAGGGCAAACGTTTCGTTAGCCATGGTTGTGACATACTGGTGCATCTGTTGGGGCTGAAACCGCGGCATAATAATAGCCCGCTGTTCCAGGTATTCCTCGAACTCGGCGAAGAAATAGAAACGTTCGTGGAACATCTTGAGGAAGAAGGGATAGCCCTCGCGGATTGAGAGCAGCTTATCCGTTTCACTGAAAAAGAAGCGATTGTTCTCCGGCCCAAGCAGGATGACCGCCCGCTTCAGCCCGAGTTGGAGAGAAAAAATCGAGCCGTGCTCGTTATAGCCCCGTTCCATGAGGGCAGTCGGGTCGCGCAGGAATTGAAGCGCGTGCCCAAGAGCGGGAATGCCGCCGCTCGCCATGGGAGGAAATGCGTGATCTGCCATAAGCGCCCTCCATGAAGAAACGTGTGGGTCGTTTCAAAACGACTCCAGCGCGCATCCGTTTGAACAATGTATAGGATCTCAATTTGTACCCAATCCTGTCGCTTTTGTCACCCGTAAAATTGAGGGGGTACCACAAAAATAACACGGGCACCGCAATACTCCGGCCGGTGATGCCGAGAGGCCGGGAGGAAGGGGATTTCCCAGGACTCAGACCGCGATACGAGCGATCTGTGCCTGGGTCAGTTGAACCAAATCCTGCGGACTCAGGGCAATATCAAGCCCCCGGCGTCCGGCGCTGACGTAGACGCTGGCGTGGCTGAGGGCTGACTCGTCTATAAGCGTGACGAGACGGCGGCGTTGGCCGAGCGGGCTGATGCCGCCAACGATATAGCCGGTTACCCGCTCGGCTTCTCTCGGGTCGGCTATGACGGCTTTCTTTACTCCAACTGCCTGGGCAACAGCCTTGAGGTTAAGCTGAGTAGAGACGGGGAGCAGCGCAGCAACAAGCGCTTCGGTGGCGGGTTTGACGATGAGCGTTTTCAAGACCTGGGCCGCATCAACACCGAGTGCTTGGGCGGCCTCCAGCCCATAAGACGAGGCAGCCGGGTCGTGATGATATTCATGCAGGCGATAGGAAATCCGAGCGTGCTTGAGGGCGTGAATGGCTGGGGTCATGGCTTTGACACGAGAAGAAGGAACGTCCGAAGATCACCGAGTTGCTATTACGCTTCGGGCTTGCGGTAGAATTCAACGTAAAATCGAACCGTCCCCTCGGGTTGGACATAATGGACAACTTCAGGGGCAATAATGCCAGCATGCTCAGCATCGACGATGAATACCTGGTTGATGGGCTCTGCAACAACGTACCTGAGTTGTCCAGCCAAGACCTGAATCTTGGCCCACACTCCCGGTTTCGTAGCGTGGGATGAGGTGAGTCCGGCCGGAACGGACTCGGCGGAAAAGACCACCGTTCGCTTGTACGGCCTGAAGTCGTCGGGCAGTTCGAGATCGTCACACCGGACGCAGTTAAGCGGCACGCCGAGCTTGGACGCTCGGCCGTCTTCGTTGACGACCCAGGGCCGGTTTTCAAAAGGCGGGTTATGGCGCACGTGCTGTCCATGACCACAGGCGAGGTCGGCGACCCAATCATTTTTCGGATCACGGTGAAAGCCTGTAATTTTTCTCTCCATAGAGAATGAACCCTCTAGGTGTGGATAACCGTCCGTTGCGCACGGCAAAAAAACCGCAGCCGCATCCCCATTGCCAGCAATAGATAGCCGAACCACAAGAAGAGCAGGGCCTGATCCAGGGGGAAGGGAAGCAGTTGTTGCCGCAGCGCGGCGTGACAGGCCATCAGACCGGTGCCGACGTAATTCAGCACGCCGGCCCAGTGCCCGATGGGATTGGACACGAGCGCGAGAGACCGGTCTCGTCTGGAGAGCCACCACGAGTCAAGCGTATACTGGCCAAAGGCGCACCCCACGGCACACGGAATCCACCACGGCACCGTACCGCTATAGGTCAAATAGGTCAGGGTCACGAGCAGGAAAGTAATATCCGCCAGATTATCGAAGATTTTGCCCCAGTCAGAACTTAGGCCTAACGCCCTGGCAACCGGGCCATCATAGTAATCGCTGGCGCAGATAACCACAAAGAGCCCGCCCACACAGCCCACGCGTAACAGGGTTGGCTGCTGTCGGCTGTATTCAATAGCGAGGAGAAATACCGGAGTCAGGACGAGCCGCACACTGGTGAGGAGGTGGGCAAAGTTAAGAGCATACTCCGCTGCCATGATCGTGTAGCTTAGAGGGAAGAAAGAGAGGACACTACTCCTGAACTTGCTTGAGATATTGTCCCTCGCTATGAGGGGACAAGGATTGAGTGATGAAAATAGACATTCCCCTTTTTCAGCTCGCTATCGTGTTTCTGCTGGACCCGGTTTGGGCTCAACTCGATGTGCGCTATGCAATGCACCCTGACCACTCGTTTTGAGCAGTTCATCATATATAATTTGAGAGAAATAGTTTTCATAACGAATTCCTGTAATCAAAGGGTATATAAAACATGATAAGAACACTGACTGCCGTAGTATTGGGAACGACTATTCTTGGCTTGTCCAGATGTATTATTGCTCCGCATGAAATCCGCTTGGCCGCTACTCCACCGCCTACGTTGAATACACAGACCGGAACGGGTGTTAAGCTCAAACTTGCCGTCATAGATGACCGCGGCCAGCGTGCTGTTGGTCAGCGAGGCATAGGGATAGTCGGTGCGGATATCACTGCGCCAGACATTATGAATCACCTCACCCGGCAAGTTACCGACGGATTTAGTCACCGTGGCTTTTTGCTGGTCTCTGATTCGTCACAAGCTGACGCCCTCGTCACGGTCTCCTTGCGGTCGTTCCGATGGGAGTTTCATACTGCGTTTTTTGTTGGTCAGGAGGACATATATGTGGCGCTCAAAGCAGAAGGCCGCAAGCCCGCGACGCAGGCAGAATTCCTCAAAACCTACCAATACGATAACATTACTCCCGCCATCATTGACGCCCACGGTGCAGAGATCAGCGCAAAAATGGACGCTGGGCTACAGTCCGTGCTCGCGCAGTTCTTCTCCGACTCCGACCTCATGAACTTTTTGACCAAGAAGTAACCATCCTTCCTTGATTCCTGCTGGATGGATGATCTTCTCTCCTGACAGGGTAAAACCGGTGAGCCGTAAGCAGGTAACAATCTACACAGACGGGTCCTGTCTCGGAAACCCTGGGCCTGGCGGATGCGCGGCTATCCTAGATTACAAGGGGCACCGCAGAGAGCTGTCATGCGGTTTCAGACGGACAACGAACAACCGTATGGAGCTATTAGCCGCCATCAAGGGGCTGGCGGCCTTGAAGGAGCCGTGTGCCGTCACCCTGCATAGCGACTCCGAATATGTAGTCCGCGCAATGCGTGCTGGATGGCCCTATACGTGGAGAAAGAAGGGATGGCGGCGCAATGGTAAAAAGAGCGTTGCCAATCGTGATTTATGGGTCGAATTGATGGAAATGTGTCGCAAGCACAAGGTGCAATTTGAGTGGGTGAAGGGTCACGCAGGACACCCAGAGAACGAACGCTGCGACCAACTCGCCCTGACTGCTGCGCATACCCTCGACCTCCCTGCCGATGAAGCCTACGAACGCGAACTGCTCAACGTCCCAGTTCTAGCCTAGCCGCTTCGACCCTTCGGGCTAAATCGCGAGATGTCCATACAAGTTGAAGATGTGCTCAGGGCGAGTGAAGCTCCACTATTGCGCTTCTGGCGTCGAACCCGGCATTTCCACCTTTTGCGGCTCGGCCGTTTCGATCTTGAGGACCTTGACGGCAAAAAGCAGCGTCTTTCCGGCCAGCGGATGGTTCAGGTCAACAATGACCGTGTTCTCCTTCACCTCCGTGACCTGGGCAAACATCATCTGGCCGTCCGGGCCGCGGCCTTGGAGTCTTTTCCCGACGCCAAGCGCCTCTTCGGGAATATTGTCCTTGGGTATTTCCTGGATGCGATTCGGGTCAACCTCGCCGTATCCGTCCGCGGGTGCAACTTCGACGTTCTTGGTATCCCCGACTTTTAATCCTATCAGCTGCTTCTCCAGGCCCGGAATGATTTCCCGGCTGCCGTGAGTATAGACGAGTGGGTCTTTCCCCACATTCGTGTCAATAACCGTCTGGTCTTCGAGGGTGAGCGTATATTCGAGGGATACGCTCGTGCCCTCACCGATCATGTCTTGGGCGTAGCCTGAGGTCACCAGCAGGAGTCCAAGACTGAGCGTGATAATAAAAATTCTCCGTTTCTCCTGCCCAGAGCGTATCGTTCCCATAGAAAATATCCTTCCTCCTATCGTCCGTATTGAGTTCAACACTGGATGCATTGCCATGGAACAAGAGATTTCACTGTTGCTCAGACACTGTCTCCACCTTCAGTATTTTCACATCGAAGAATAATGTTTCTCCAGCCAGCGGATGGTTGGTATCGATGACCACCGTCTCCGCTTTTATCTCAAGAACCTCCGCATAGAGAGGCCGGCCCTCCGGACTTTTTCCCTCCAGCTTCTGACCCACTTGCCGCCGGTCTTCAGGAATGCTGTCTTTCGGCACTTCGATAATCCGTTCAGGATCGTCCGGGCCATAGACGTCTTCGGGCGGCATGACAAACTGTTTCGTCTCTGCCGCCTCAAGTCCGGTCAGGTGCTTGGAGAAGAACGGGACTCGTTTCTCTGAGCCGTGGATATACACCAGCGGCTCCTTGCCGACGTTCGAGTCAAAGACCGTCTTATCTTCAAATGTCACGGTATATTCGAGCGATACGCGCCTGCCGTCGGCAACCGTCTCCTGTGCGCCCCCAGCGACCGGTCCGAGGACGGTCAGCATGAGCGCCAGACCCAGCGTCGTGAAGAGCATCCGTCCCTTCCCGTCCCCTATGGTCCGCATGTCCTTTCCTCCTCAAAAAAAGAAAGGCACGAGGATACCTACGTTTGATCCTCGTGCCCTGAGTGCCGTTCCACAAACGTCGCTGCCGACCTGCCCGTCAGGCCGGCCGGTCAGCATAGCACACTGCCTCGTTGAGCGTCACTCCATGCGCGGCGGCTTCAGATTGGAGCCCAGCGTACCTTTGAAGACTTTGAAGAGATGGTCAAGGTCCCACGGCCCCTGACTGTAAATGGTCTTTTCGGGCTTGAGATGGGAATACAGAGAGATTTTATAGCCACTCGCCCCGAATGCCTGCCCATTGACATATTGGGCTTCATCGCTGGCCAGGAAAATAACAATCGGTGCCACATTGGAGGGGTCAAGCGGACTCCCCTGGGCGGCACCGCTGCTCTCCGACAGGCCCATTTCTTGCGCAAAATTGGCCGGAATCGTATCGGTCATGCGGGTGGCCGCACCGGGCAGTATGGCGTTGCAGGTGATATTATACTTGGCCAAGGCGTTGGCGCTGCTATACGTCAGTCCCAGGATACCGGCCTTGGCCGCGGCGTAGTTCGGCTGCCCCGGCGCGCCCAGCGCGGACCCGGAAGAGAAGTTGATAATCCGCCCGCTCTTCTGGCGACGCATCAGGGCCGAGGCTGGGCGAATCGTACAGTAGTGGCCCTTCAGATGAACCGCTACCACCGCGTCCCACTCATCTTCGGTCATATTGAAGATCATCCGGTCGCGCAGAATACCGGCACAGTTAACCAGGATATCAATCCGGCCAAACGTATCGACCGCGGTCTGAATCAGGTTTTCTCCGCCCTGCACGGTTGCGATATTGTCCGTGCTGGCAACCGCCTCCCCACCCGCCGCCTGGATGTCTTCAACCACCTGCTGCGCCGGAGCTTTATTTTCCCCTTCGCCGTCAACACTGCCGCCCAGGTCATTCACCACGACCTTCGCCCCTTCTTTGGCCATGAGCTGAACAATACCCCGTCCGATACCTCGGCCCGAGCCGGTGACGACTGCAACTTTTCCGTCAAGCTTTCCCATACTGATGCCTCCTTCTTCTGTAGGGACACAGGGCCCCTATCAGTCTTATTCCATTGGCAGTGCAAGCACTCTCTCGCCCAATATGTTCTGCTGTATTTCCGATGTCCCCCCACCTATCGTTGATCAACGAGACCATAGGGCGGCCCTACGAGTACGACGACCGGCCGCCCCACGTGTTCTTACCGTGTCATTGATGCCCGTGCAGCAACTCGGAATAGGTCGGCAATGGCCAGAGGCGGCCATCCATTACCGCCTCCAGTCGATCCGCTACGGTCCTCGCGGACTGCATCAGCGGCTTAATCGTTTCGTGGGCATAGGACGCCGATTGCGCGGGACCATCGTCAGGGAAGTCGTCGAACGCCACGGCCAGTTTGTCGGTTTCCGTTAGCAATTGCTGAACGAGATTCGCCTTTTCGTCGAAAAGCCTGGACGAGTAGCCGGATTCGGTGCCCACACGGGCATCCTCGATGGCGACGGGAATGATCAGGGTCTGCAGGATATGCAGGAAAGTCCGTGCCTCAATCCATAGCTCCGTCGCGTACGCCTCTTGAAGGACGCCTTGGCGCGCCGCGATCTCGCGCGCGTTGAAGATGCCCAGGTCGCCGAGCAGCTTGACGTTCTTGGCCGACGTCAGCGCCTGGTATGCCTCGGGACTGCTCTTCAGGTGGATCAATTTGGATTTTTCGGCGTGTTCATACAACTCCTCTGAGTAGCCGTTTCCGCTGAAAAGGGCGCCCTGATTCTGCTTGATGGTTTCGCGTATGACTTGGTCGACCTCCTTGCCGGCTTCGATCTCATCGCACATATGCTTCAAGCTGTCCGCCAACGCCGCGTTGACCATTGTGAGCGGGAAGGCGATATGCTGGTTTCCGCCTACCGCGCGAAACTCGAACCGGTTACCGCACCAAGGGAAGGGCGCGGTACGGTTGCGGTCTTCCAGACTGGCCCGGATGTCGGCAACCGGTGCCGATATCTCGATCTGCTTATGCTGCGTTTCGTATGCGGTGAATTTGCCGCCCTCGGCGACCTTCTTCACGTGCGCTTCCAGGCGCTCGCCAAGGTGGAGCGTGATAATCGCCGGCGGCGCCTCCTGCGCCCCCAGGCGGTGATCGTTGCCGGCGGTCGACACCCCGCAACGCAGCAAGTCGCCGTGCTTGTTCACCCCACGCAGCAGGGCCGCGACGAACGCGATGAAGCGACGGTTGTCGTTTTCGGTTTCCCCCGGCACGAACAGGTTGACACCAGTGTCGGTGTTCAGGCCCCAGTTGTTGTGCTTGCCGCTTCCGTTGATGCCGGCAAACGGCTTTTCGTGGAAGAGGATGACGAAACCGTGGTCGAACGCTAGGTCGCGGAGCACGTCCATCGCCAGCACATTGGTGTCTGCGGCGAGGTTGGCCAGATTGAAGATCGGCGAGATCTCATGCTGTGCCGGCGCTACCTCGTTGTGGGTGCAGTGGATCGAAATCCCGAGTTCCCACATTTTCTCGCGCGCAGCGGCCATGTAGCGGTTCACCCGTGGCGACAGTCTGGCGAAATAGTTGGTAGACAGCTCCTGGCCGCGCAGCGGCGTGGCTCCCAGCAGGGTGCGTCCCGTGGCCACCAGGTCCGGCCGGGCTAAGTATTTTTCCCGGTCGATCAGGAAGAACTCCTGCTCCCAACCAACATTGCACACGACCTGCTTGGTGTCGGTGTCGCCGAGATGTGCCAGCAGCCGCAGGCTCTGCTCATCGACCGCAAGGTCAGCGCGCAATAGCGGGGTTTTCTGGTCAAGCGCCTCGCCGGTCCAGGAAACGAAGGCGGACGGAATATACAGCGTCTCCCGGTAGACGAAGGGCGGAGAACCGGTGTCCCAGCCGATATAGGCTGCCGCCTTAGATGTTTCGCGCAACCCTCCGTTCGGAAACGACGACCCGTCGGTCTCGGTCTGAAACAAATCGGAGCCGGTCAGGTTAATAACCAGCCGATCGGTTGCGAAATCCACCGCCACGAACGTCTCAAGCTTCTCCCCGTGAATCGGTCCTCGCATCGGCGAGAACCAGTGCGAATACCCGATGCAACCCTTCGACTGGGCCCACTCCCGGATGGACTCCGCCAGCGCATTCGCGTCAGCCTTGTCCATCGGCAGTCCAGTCGCCCGACAGCGCGCAAACGCGTAATAGATGTCTGGGTCGACCAGCTTCTTCAGGATTGCGTCATCCAGCACATTGTTGTTCATGTTCGCCAATGCCGGCGGCAGGGCGACCGTCGGCGTCGGTGCGTTGTACGTGGAGTGCATCATAGCCGCGGATTTTTCTTCCCCACCAGAGACAACAGCAGCTTTTCCGTCAAGCTTTCCCATACTGATGCCTCCTTATGTCCGGTATCACGGTGCGGCCTGGGAACCTCAGCCCTTGGGCAGGCCGAGCACCCGATCGCCCAAAATATTCTTCTGTATTTCCGAGGTCCCGCCACCAATCGTCAGTAAACGGTACCATAACGCGGCACGTGGCCAGCGACCATTATCAATCGTATAGGGTGAGCCTTGCTCCAGTTGGGCATACGGCCCGAGCAACTCGGTGGCAAACCGAGCGAGTCGCATATTGAGTTCCGAGCCGGCGAGTTTATTGACCGACCCCTCCGGTCCGGGCGGATTGCCTTTGAGGCGTTTACTGAAGCCGCGGAACATATTGTAGGTGATGGCTTTGCATTCAATGGCAAACTGCGCCAATTGCTGCCGCACGGCCGGGTCCTCACAGGCGGGCTGGCCGTTGATTTCCAGCTCTTTACTCACCTTGAGCAACTCGGAGAACTGACGGTGGACGGGCAATCCTGATCCAATCCCGGCGCGTTCGTGCATCAGGGTGGTGACCAGGACTTTCCAGCCTTCATTTTTGGGCCCAATCAGATTGGTCTTGGGAACCCGGACTTCCTCAAAAAAGACCTCATTGAACTCGGAATCACCCGTAATCTGGACCAGCGGTCGAACCGTCACTCCCGGCGTTTTCATATCCACGGCCAGGCAGCTTATCCCCCGATGTTTGGGCGCGTCGGGGTCGGTACGGACGAAGAGCTGGATGAAATCCGCCCGGTGGGCAAAGCTGGTCCAGACTTTCTGGCCATTGATCACAAAATAGTCGCCGTCTTCTACGGCCCGCGTCTGCATCGAAGCCAGATCAGACCCCGCCCCTGGCTCAGACAGTCCCTCGCACCAGATTTCGTCGCCCGACAGAATCCGGGGCAGATAGCGTTGCTTTTGCTCTTCGGTCCCCCAGTGAATCAGGGTCGGACCCGACATCATCAGCCCGAGCGTATTGGCAAAGCGTGGGGCGTGGGCTCTGTTCAATTCCTGATTGAAGATGAACATTTCCATGAGGCTGGCATTGCGCCCACCATATTCCTCTGGCCAGTGGATACCCACCCAGCGGTCCTGGTGAGCGGTTTTCTGCCACGCCCGCTGATACTCAAAGCGCGCGTCCGCGTCGATATCATCGAAATGCTTGGGGTCGTAACCGGCCGGCAGATGGCTTTGGAGCCACGCCCGTAACTCTTGCCGAAAAGCCTCCTCTTCCGGGGTGAAGTTGAAATCCATTCCAGTCTCCTTATGCGCCCTAACTTAACCGCTTCATATCTGGGGGTAAAGAGATTGGGGGGACGCGGGTGGGCCGTGAATGAAAACGGACTAGGTTTCGGGATAGATCTGTTCGAGCTGCGCCATGAGGGCGGCCTGCGTGCCGGGCGGAGGCACTGCTTCCTGTGCGTGGTCTTCAGCATCCGACGCGGGTTTTTCGGCGCGGGCCTTTTGCAACCGGGCGATTTCCCGGTCTCTGGCAGCCAGTTGCCGGCGTAGATCATAAACCAGAGCTACCAGTTGGCCGTGTGATAAGGCAGTGATGTCAGACTCGGGTTCCACGGCCTTTTTTCATCACAGGCGTGAACCGTTTGCAACGCAACTCTGCTCATTTTTGACAAGTCCTTACCCGCTTGCTACAAAGAATAAACGTGTCCTTTCCACCACGGTCAAAGCGGGACACGTTCATTCTTTCTCGTCAACTATGGATGTGACACTGCGCACTGCGCTTGACACTGCCGTTGCGGAAAAATGGGGACGAGAGACTCGGATTACGCGGATTGATCCATTAGCCGGGGACGCGTCAAGCCGGAGTTATGTACGGCTGTCTCTCGGCGGTGGCGGCCCGGATTCGGCGGTCGTTATGCTTCTGGCCGGAAGCGGTCTCGCGCTCTCCTCGGACGAACTCGCCGTGTTCGACGAACCCCTCAAGGAACTGCCCTATCTCAACGTGCATGCTTTTCTTGAGCCACTGGGTGTGCATATCCCACAGCTCTACGTGGATGGCTATCAGGACGGTTTTCTCCTCCTGGAAGATATTGGTGACCTGCCCTTACGTGATGCCGTCCAGGGCCTGCCGCAGGCCGAGGTGGAACAGTGGTATCGGCGAGCCATCGATCAGTTGCTGCTCATCCAAATCGAGGGTACTCGTCAGAAAAACGAGCAATGCATTGCCTTTCAGCAGCGCTTTGATAAGCGCCTCTTCTTGTGGGAATTCGAGCACTTTGTCGAGTGGGGCCTGGACAAGCGTGGCCAGAGATCCCTCTCTCCGACAGAGACTCATACCCTGAGCGGCATCTTTGAGGACATCGCCACCCGTCTCGACCAGGCCACCTTTTTTCTCAATCACCGCGATTACCACAGTTGGAATCTATTCGTGCAGCAGGAGCGCATTCGGGTGATCGATTTTCAGGATGCCCTGCTCGCCCCTGCCACTTACGACCTCGCTACACTGCTCAACGACCGGGATACACCGGCAGTCGTCTCCCCGGAGTTGGAAGAGGCGCTGGTCAATTACTACCACGAGTCGTGGAACCACACCGGTGGTGAGCCGCTATCGTCTGAATACGTGTGGGACGAGTATAATCTGTGCCTGCTCCAAAAGGCATGCAAGGTTGTCGGTCGGTTCTATTATTTGGAATTGGAAAAAGGCAAGAGCGGCTATACGCGCTATATTCCGCCGACGCTGGCAACGATCCGCCGGGTATTGGGCCGTCTGCCACAATATCGGTCCCTGCAAGACATTCTGGCGGATTATTTTCCAGAGCACTTCTCCGGCTCATGACGCGTGCCATGATTCTTGCGGCCGGCTTCGGGACCCGGATGCGGCCGCTGACGGATAGGCTGCCCAAAGCGCTGGTGCCGGTCGCCGGCCGGCCGTTGATCGAATACGCGCTCCTGTTTGTCAAATCCTACGGTATTGAAGAGGTCGTGCTGAACCTCCACCATCTCGGGCATGTGCTCAGAGACACGTTGGGCGACGGAAGTGCCTACGGCCTGCGGATCACCTATTCGCCGGAAGACCCGATCCTGGACACGGGCGGTGGGATCAAGAAAGCCCAGCCGTTTCTCGACGGCGAACCCTTTCTGGTTTTGAATGCGGATACGATCCTTGATTTCGATCTGACCGCCTTTCTGGCCGCCCACCAACAGACCCGAGCCACTGGTACATTGCTGCTCAGACCGAATCCCGATGAAGAGCAGTATGGCTTGATTGAAACAGATCAGCGTGGAGTTATTCGTCGCATTCGAGGCGAGCCGAGCGAGATTGAGATCAACGAGCCACTGTCCGCTTTTATGTTTACCGGCTGCCAGGTCTTAGCCCCCCGTATTTTTGAGGCCATGCCGGTGGGCCGCGCCTTCAGCACAACCCATGAGCTGTATCCGCAACTCATCCGCGCAGGAGAAACCTTGCAGAGCGTTGTGCATACCGGCCCCTGGGTGGTGGTTGATGACGCGGAAGGCATCGCCCGGGCGACCAAAGCGATTGTCTCCGGCCGCCTGCGCTTATCCTATTTACGCCCCTAACCGCTGTGTGACCAGCGCGGCAAAATTCGTAAGGCAGCGCTGGGCTGCGGGTGCGTCTTGCACGGTCTTGAGCAGCCAGTCTTGCAGCGGCTGCTGCGCCGACGGCCAGCGCGGGAAGGACTCGGCAGGCAAAACGGTTGCCAGCGAAGCAATCAGCCCTGCCATAATCGCGGGGGTGAATTCCGGGTGGAACTGGGTCCCCCAGATATGCGTCTCCAGGGAGAATGCCTGGTAGGGGCAGGACTCATTGTGGGCCAGGGCGGTCGCGCCCGGGGGCAGGGCGGTCACAATTTCGCCGTGACTCTGCTGAGCCGGAAAGGATTCGGGGACTGTGGAGAAGAGCGGGTTCCGCCGTCCGTCCGGAGTCAGGCTGACCGTCACCGTACCGAGTTCCCAGCCATGCGGATTTTTTTCAATGGTGCCGCCAAACGCATGGGCAACGTGCTGATGACCAAAACAGATCCCATAGATTGGCACGGACTGATCCGCGGCCCGTTTCAGAAAATCTTCACTCTTGTTTACCCAGGAGTCGGGGTCGTTCGCCGAAGCCGGTGAGCCGGTGACGATAATGCCGGCCCAGTCCGGTTCGGGGAGGGTTTCCTTGCGCGCGTCAACAACAACGCAACGCGCTGGACCCAGGACATTGAAGAACGCCTGCTCGTACCGACCACACTGCGTGGTCACAGCGCGAGGTAATTCACCCGTTTTCAGAATGAGGAGTGGTTTCATCATATGTGAGCCTCTTCTTCCGCTTGGTGAAATATAAAGCTCACAGCCCGGATTGGGAACCCGGTGGAGAAAGGTAAAATATGGCAAGGGCTAGGCGACACCCCCCCGCTCCGCTATTTCTGAGGAGAGCCGTGGCCCCCCAGGGGCTAGGCACTGTTTCTATCAAAAGGAGGGCAGAATATGCGTGACTATACAGCGGACAACATCACCGAAGCGGTTGTGAAAGAATATGCGAGCAAGACCTCGGATCCACGCATGCAACGCATCATCACCAGCCTCATTACGCATATGCACGCCTTTGTGAAGGACGTTGAACTCACGGAGGCAGAATGGTTTGCCGGCATTCAGTTTCTGACAGACACGGGCAAAATGTGCGACGACAAACGGCAGGAGTTTATCCTGCTGTCCGACACGCTTGGAGTGTCCATGCTGGTCGACGCGCTCAGTCATCCCAAGACGGGTCTGGGGACCGAATCGACCGTCCTGGGTCCATTTTATGTCGAGAACGCACCGGAGCAGAAGAACGGCAGCTCCATCATCCGCAGAGACCTTAGCGCGCGCCCGACGTTGATGAGAGGGAAGGTCACCAACGCTGAGGGTGCACCCATTGCAGGCGCAAGGGTTGACGTGTGGCAGACCTCGGCCAACGGGCTGTACGATATTCAGGACAAGGACGCGCCAGAGTGGAATCTGCGCGGCAGGTTCACGACTGAGGAAGACGGCAGCTATGCACTCGTCTCTGAAACTCCGGTGAGTTATTCGATTCCGACCGATGGCCCGGTCGGCCGCATGCTGGACGCAACCGGCCGGCACGGAATGCGCCCGGCGCACGTGCACTTCATGCTGTCCGCCGCCGGCTACCGGCCCCTGACCACCCATATCTTTGTCAAGGGTGATGAATATCTGGACTCTGACGCAGTATTTGCCACCAAGGACTCACTCGTGGCCGACTTCGAGGAATGCGAGGATGCAACCCTGGCCGAACGCTATGGCCTCACAACACCCTTTACCCTGCTGGAGTATGACTTCGGTCTGATGCCGGCAGCGCACTCATAATCCACGTCCGTTAGCGTTCCCGGTGGTCCCGTTCCTGGCCCGGCTCCTTGGGATGGGCATACGGATGCGGGCGGTCGGTTTGGACCGCAAAGGGAATATCGGCTAAGCGCTGCACGCTGTCCTGATACGCGGCGATGAGGCGGTCTTCGGCCTCGTAGTTAAACGGGTCTTGCAGCCGCCTTTCAATCTCCCCACCCCGTTCGGGCTGGTTGGCCAGATACCATGTGACCGTTTTTTCTATGGCCTCTTCGACCGGATAGAGGTCCGTGTACCCCAATTGGTTTTTGATTTTGGCGAGGTCAACAACGCGGTGGTGGGAGGTTTCCTGCATGGTGTAAGGTCGCGCGGGACGCGCTAAATCATTGGGCATGCTGATAATGTCCCAGTCATAATTCATGGCGCTGGAAATCACTTCAATCACCTGATGGATCGTGAGCTGACTCTCGTCGCCGCAGTTGTATAACTGTCCGGCCGATGCCTCGGGCTGATCAACCGCCAGCAGAACCGCGTGGGCCAGATTGGCGGCATAGCCGTGGGTAAAAAGCGTCAACCCCCCGTCGGCGACAATCATATGCGGGCGCTTATCAAGAATACGTCGGATCACACACCACTCGCGTGGTACGAGCTGGTAGGGACCGTAGACGTAGGGATACCGGAAATAGGCTGCGGTGGGATGGTATTCCAGCACGGCTTGCTCGGTTTGGGCGATCAGATAGGCAAAGCGGAGTTCCGCTTCACTCTCAACGACAGGGGCGTCTTCGGCAACCGCCACTTTGAGCCCAACCGGAGAGAGCACCGAAGGGTCCATATACCCCCGGTAACTCGCCACCCCGCCCACGCCAACAAAACGCCCGATCTTGCCGACCAGGGCTTCGGCAAGAAAGCGAATCCGTCCGTAGGTAACGACCGCAAGATCGAACGTGCGGCCGGTCAGGGCGGCATCTATGGTTTCTCGGAAATGCGGATCACCGTGGATATGTTCGACCTCAGGCGGAATCTCGGCAATCTCGTGTGTCCCGCGATGAAAAATCGTGACCTCATAGCCCCGCTCGATCAGGCCATTCACGATAAACGGTCCGGTCGGTCCCGTGCCCCCAACAACCAGCGCTTTCATAGTACTCCTTTCCCTTCTCAGAACCCTGACCGTATCGATAGCCTCTCTTCTCGCACTTAGTACAGTCCCAACCGCTTCTGCTCTTGCTCGTATTCCTGGTGTATCCGTTCCCAGTGATGCGGATGGATGTCCGGTCCTGCGGGTCGCTCATCATCCGTAAACCAGCCTTTGACGCCCTGGACCATTCTTGCATAGAACGACACCGGCCCTTTTTTCTGCTTGTTTGTTTTGCGCGACGGCTGCCAGCCAAACTCACGCTTTACTTCAGCCCATACCCCTTCATCCTGCTGTGTCAGGTGTGGGCGGTACGGCAGACGTTCTGTGTGCGAGACACACCCCAGGGAGAGGCTCACACCGAGCAGGAGAAAGACACATCCCTTCGCAACGTCCATGGTATGGCAGCCTACCACATGCACCATTACGGACAAACTCTACGCTGGACCAATTCAGAGAGGCGCTCGGTCTCCGGTCTTGTTTTAGGACATACCCTCTCCATTCTGGTGTTGCTTTTTACGACACCGTGAACAGCTATTATTGTCTCGCACAGCCCTATCTAGCTAATAATACTCACATTTATTTTCTCTCTGGTGCTGGCATGCTTTCTGCTCTCTTATCTTGAACCAGGACAACACAGGATGTTGCTTTCCTGGGCAAACGGAAGGGAGAAGCATGGCTACAGAAGGGAAATTTGCACCAGCGCTCGACGCGGACATCATCGTTCCCTCACAGTATTTTGACCGGATTCGGTCCGAAGAATCTGCCCAGCCTGAGAAGCGACTGGTGCTCGCTGTCATGGAAAACGCGATTGCGACCTTCCAGCATTCGATTTCCGGCGCAACCCGTCGTCAACGCCGTCTCCTCAAAGAGACGGAAGAATGGATGTACTCAGGCGACACCAGTTGGCCGTTCTCGTTTGAGAATATTTGTGCCTTGCTTGGTATTGAGGCCGATTATCTCCGCAACGGGCTCGCCAAGTGGAAAAAGACACAGCTTACGCAGGATGGAACGCAGGGAGAAGCTCTAGCCCGCTTCCCACTCCGACGCATGAGTGGCCGGCGCCACGCCCTATCGACCTATCCGTCCTCTGCGCAGGCGGCCTGAACGAACGATTCCTGTTTCCAGACCTGTGGCGCCCTCTCCCTGACTCCGACACATCTCCAAGAGGAAAGGACTGGTAGGCTGTGGGCTGAAGGGCTACTATTCCTGCAAGTGCCGTTTCGTACCATGCAGGGGGCAACCATGGAACTATCTCTTGACGAGAGCAGAATCAAACAATTATTCAAGGAAGCGCTTATCGAGGTTATCGAAGAGCGCAGCAGTGTTTTCCGCGAGCTATTGACCGAGGCGATTGAGGACACTGCCTTGGTTCACGCAATCCAAGACGGGGAAGACTCGACGCCTGTCAGCAAGCAGGAGGTTCTGAAACTCTTGGACAACGATCCCGCGTAAACTCGACTGGAGGTTTCAGTCCACAGCGGTAGATGCAGCAGTATGACGTTAGAGTTTCGAGCGAGCTTTCTCAAGGATTTGAACAGCATTCGGGACCGATCGATTCTCAGGCGTGTCCGGGAGACAATTGCGGAGGTCGAGACTGCTAGTAATGCTCTCGAGATCAGGAATCTTAAGAAACTTCGGACAGGGGGACGCTACTACCGCATTAGGCTTGGCAACTATCGACTGGGCTTGACTATAGAAGATAACACCGTCTCTTTTATCAGGCTTCTGCACCGGAGAGAGGTCTACCGTTATTTTCCGTGAAATGCCAAGCTGAGCTATCGCCCCCAACGCGATAATGAACAACCGGGGAGGTTATGAGCACAACTATACTGGGACCGTAAGGAACTAGGGCTCACGGCCTTTTGGGAGAAGTTCAAAGAGGAAAGTAAGGCTTCCCGACCCGTGCATATTCGCACGGGTTGCAAAGAGTGGACAGAGCTTCCTCTAGATATGAAAGGGCTTTTGGCCTTGGCGAAGCGTCGAGGGAATATGAGTGCTAGCATCAGTGGGGTAGCAGCAGCGCTCAATCCAACAACAATACGATTAATAGTGAAAGCGATCGTTGTTTTGGTAGCTATTGCGGCTGCCATATATGGCATATCGAAAAAGTATAAGTTTAAGATAAAGGTCAACAAAGATGGGAGTATAGAGATCGAAGCTGCACCGGCATAGCGCCGATGGCTCCCTACTTGCCATTCGGTGACGCAGAGGTCTCGGTCTTGTCAGGACTTTCAGCTTAGTCCTCAAGAAAAGACGCGGACTGTTCGGCAGCCGCGTCGTATTCCTGCTGGGTCATCCGCCCGCGCATTAACTCGACGCGCAGAAAAAGAAAATAGGTTTGGATGACATCAGTGCGACAGTAGCGGTGAATATCGTCCAGACGGCCGTCCTCCCACAACTGCTGGACCATCGATCCATCAATGCCGGTTTTCCCCGGCAGTCCGATCAGCTTGGCTAGGGCGTTAAAGCCGCCACGCAAACGGTGGACTCCATAGTTGGTCAGAAAATCGTATAGATCGTAGTGACCTTCGTCAGAGAATCGGTAACGGGCCTTGCCATGAAAGTAGCGTGGAATGCGGCAGCCGTGCTTGAGCGCTTGCAGTTCCAAAACGGGCAGGTCGAAATTCCGCCCATTAAAACTGACCAGAGTGCCTGAGAAGCGTTCCTGCCGTTCCCAGAACGCCCGCACTAAGGTTTCCTCGGCCGTACCCGATTGAGCGGTTTCCTCGGCCTGAATCGTCTCGACTCCGGTCAGCACCCGCTCTTCATTCACTTGCCCGACAGCGATGGAAATGGGCAGGTGAAAAGACAGTGGGAAAAAATCACTGCTCTGCTCTTCACGCAGGCGTTGCTGCATCCGGCGGTAGACATCGTCGTCCGACAGGCCCTCTTCTTCCGCCTGTGGAAAATAGACGGCCTGCACCAGACTCTTGTCGATGCGGGTCTCAATATCGAAAACCGTGTAGCGCATACGAAAAACCCACGGTGTAAAATCCGCCGCCAGGTTCGCTCCGGGGCACTAAACCTCCGACTCCGCTTCAGGCGATAAAGCGAGTAGTTGGTTCGTCTTCGACTCGTTTCACCTTCCCATCGTACATCAGCAGGTGCAGATGAGCCAAAGTCTCAAACGTGGCCGCAAACATGTGAAAGATGGGCAGGTCGGCATTCAAATCAAAGACCTTGGACGCGACTTCATAGGCTGAATGGGCTTGCCCGCGAATGAGATCGTACATCTCATCCAAACGGTAGCGATGATGCTGAATAATCTGCTTGGCCCGATAGCGGTGATCCTTAAACACGCCACCGTGGGCGGGCAACACAAGCTCTACGTCAAAGCCCTGAATCTTCTCCTGGGAGTCGAGAAAATCCTGGAGCGGATTGTCCGGTCCGGCGTAATACACGCCGACGTGGGGCGTAATCTTGGGCAGGAGATGATCGCCCACGATCATGACCTGATCCTTGGGCAAGTAGATGCAGCAGTGACCCTGCGTATGACCGGGCGTCCAGACGACCCGCAGTTCACGTTTCCCCACGTAGAGGGATTCGCCATCACAAATGAAATGATCCGGTTTGGCCGGCATATAGCGAGAGCCGTAAAAGCTGCCCGGGGTCGGCAGTTGCTCCGGCGAGTCCAACGGAATGCCGTGTTGCTGAAAAAAGGCAAAGGCTTCGGGGTGGCGTTCGGTAGACTGGAGCCGTTCGACCCGGGACAGTTCCAACTCATTCAAATAGACCTCGGCACCGGTCAATTCCTGGTAGGTCTGCGAGGTGCCGAAGTGGTCGGCGTGATGGTGGGTTGAGATGAGGGTGCGGATAGACGTCGGTTCACAGCCAACTGCGCTGAGAGCGGACTTGAGCGTGGCGATACTGTCTGCGGTGTGCATGCCCGTATCGATCAACGCCCATTCATCATTGTCCCTGACAAGATAGACATTGACGATACTTGGCCGCATCGGAAGCGGTAAAAACAGTTGGTATACGCCTGAGGCAACTTCGCGAATTTTTGCGTAAGTCTGGGTTTCGGTCTGTGTCATTCGTGTATGCTTTCCTTAATGGGAAAGGTTGCTTTTATTTTCACCTTCCAGCGGGCTATCACTCCATCTTCGACAACCGCGGTAATGTCTGAGACCTGGACCTCGTAGATTCCGCTAATCGTGACCGCCGCCCGGGAGACGGCAAGCGATACCGCGTCTTCAATACTGGTTGAAGACAAGCCTGTCAGTTCAATCGTTTTCTCGACCATAGGTCCTCCTTATGTCCTGCTCACTGATATGATTATCGCTCCGCGGCAGAGCCCGCTCTATCAGGAGGACAGGCTGCGGTGCGGACCGAAGGAGGAAACGCCTCGGGCGTATAGAGTCGGCTCCGGAGTACCTCCTTAAAACGGGTAAGCAGCCGGTGCGCGTTGACGCCGCTGTTCGCATCAACGAGTTGCTGGATCAGTAATCCGTTCAGGGTTGCCATAATCAAGGCCGCCTCTTCTGCCGACTGGATCTCGGGCATGAATACCTGGGTTTTTCGGCCCTGATTCAGAATAGAAGTCAGCAACTGCTGATACACATGGTAGAGGTCACTGACATGGTCAACAACCTCTTTGGCGTTCCCTTCCTCACGGACGACTTGGCCAAGGACAAATTTGACTGATGGTAAGTGGTCAGTGATAAAGGTATAATAGTCATCAATGAGCTTTTCAAATTGCTCCCGTTCACTCAGCCCACGCAAGCCGGTCGCGTCGATAGCATATGGAGACAGAAAGTTCTGTAAGGCAGTACGAAAGAGGTCATTCTTGCTATTGAAATGCCACAGAATGAGCGCTTTACTCACCTCTGCAGAGCGGGCCACTTGCGCCAATGAGGTATCGGCATACCCCTGCGTGGCGAACAGCCGTCCGGCAATGTCGAGAATTTTTTCGCGCGTGTTCACACGGGCACGGTAAGTAAAAAGTCTGAGACTGTCAAACATACCGAAGGAACGGGATGCATAATAACGAAAAGAGCAAAGGATATCCCTGCTGTCTGTATGCGACATAATAGCCTTCGTTTCAGCATCCTCGTCTTGGTTCTGATGAGCGTGTGCGGTGGCGTGGTGCTCTGGTCTCCACCCCCCCCGCCGGTTTTACCTGCTCCTGCTCCTGTTCGGGTGCTTCACATTCCGCGTCCAACGGTCGCCGATATCCAAAAACGGGGCGTGCTCACCGTGCTCATGCACCATGATGCCGCGTCCTATTTTCTCTACCGTGGTCAGGAACATGGGTTTGAATACGAATTGGCACGCGAGTTTGCCCTGCAGCTTGGCGTCACCCTCCAGGTCCGGACCCCGCCCTCAGGTGTCGCGCTCACGCAGTGGCTCATTGAAGGGGAAGGCGACATTGCAGCCGGTGTTTTTGTCCCAGATGGCAGCCCGTCCGCTCGCGTCCGGTACTCTCGGGCCTATATGGCCACGGATGTCGAGGTCATTACTCGGGCAGACCAGCCTCACCTGCCGGTGCTGCTTCACACTACACACCTAGGTCCACCCGAGGTGCTACGTACCAACTCCGTTTCTCCTGACACGTCCACTCGCCCGGAGCCGGCCCGCATAGGCTGGGCTGTCCGAGCGGAACAAATGGAACTCTTAGCTGCGGTGAACCAGTACCACGTCCGGACGAAGCGGTCGGGTCTGCGGAAAATATTGTACGAGAAATATTTTGCAAGTACACGTTTTCTCCGTTCGGATGAATCAACCGTATTCTCCAACCGTTTGTCGCGGTACGACCCGCTCATTGCGCGCTATGCTGAGCAGGCCGGCTTTGACTGGCGGCTCATAGCCGCTCTTATTTTTGAAGAATCGCGCTTTGACCCAAAACGGAGGAGTCCGCGCGACGCGTATGGCCTCATGCAAGTCAGGGAGGTTGCGGCTCGTGAGGTCGGGGTGAAAGATTTTTACACCCTGTACGGCAATCTTGAGGCAGGGACCAAGTATCTCCAGTTTCTCCTGCAACAATTTCCCGACGGACGGACCCAGGACCGTCTTGCCCTCGCCCTGAGTGGCTACCTGCTTGGCCCGAGTCGAGTCAGAGCAGCCCAGCGGCTCGCCCATGACCTGGGCTACGACCCGTACTGTTGGAAAGACTCTCTTGAGTCCGTTTTCCCCCTCCTGGAAGACGCCGAGTATTACCGGCAGATCAACGCCAGTTTTATCCCCGGCGGTGAGGCAGTGCAGTATGTCAATGCTATTCTCGAGCGCTATGAATTATACACGCGCTATATCCCACGTGAGTTACCGGTTGCCCAGCAGACTCAGCCTCGCCAGCCGTCGCTCTCGGTCACAGAGCCCACAGGCTAGGTGAGATCGGCGGCTATCTACCGAGCAAATCAGGAGGGCAGGGGAGGAATCATGTGACGTGGGTGTTGAAGCGCTCGTTGACCTCTCGATGGATATAGAAAATGGCCTTCCCGATCTGGTCCGCGGTCCAGGTAATGCACGGGAAGTCGGCGTAGGTCATATACCCGCCCGAGAAAACTTCATTCCGATTGCCGTTCGGGCCCAGGAAGTAAATCGTGGTCCCGCGGGTGATTCCATGCCGGGCCGGACCGAAGTCGATTTTCACATTATTCCTTCCCAGGATATCGCCGGCCCGTAAGATGTCATTCCAGCTATCCAGCCAGAAGGCGAAATGGTGCAGCTTCCCGTTTGAGCCTTTGACAAAGGCAATATCGTGCGCCTTGTTCGAGCAGAACAGAAACGCGCCCAAGAGTTCTTCGTTGTTCGGGTCGGGAATTATCCGCTCGCTCATCCGAAAGCCCAGGACTTGGGTGAAGAAGTCCACATTGGTCTGCACATCTTCAGCCGTCAATAACAAATGATCCAATCGGTCTGGCCCGATTCCGGCTGCCGGTCGGTCGCTCGGCCACGGGTCGGGGTTGAGCACGCCAACCTGGGTACCGCTCTGCTCGGCCTCGGCGTACAGTTCCAAGACATGCTCAGACGGGAGCGTACAGCGGACGGCCTGTCCAATCCCCAGATTCTCACCCGCCGAGACTCGACTGACGCTCAGGCCGAATTGCTCGGCCCCCTTCTCAATACGGGAAAGCTCATCCTGGGTCGCGACCTTATAGCCCATCTTCACCAGACCCAGTCCACCATTTTCAACGACCAGACTGTGATGGTCGTATTCATCCCAGCATTTGAAATAATGTCTGCCATTCTGGCGGGCGACTTCCTGTAGCCCCAAGACATTGGTGTAGTAGTCAACCGCTTTCTCCAGGTCCGATTCGCGGGTATGCACATACCCGAGTCGCATCACACTCATAGGGGTCCCTCCTGCGCGCTATTCATCTCAGCTTTATCTCCCTCATCTCTTACTGTCCAGCACAAAATTGTCAGGTCCTCCCGTTGTTCCTCTCCGGGTGAACCGTTAGGCTGGCGGCAATGAAATGCGCATATTGCCAGGAGCGCGCCGGTTGGTTCAAACGGATATGCAAAGACTGCCAATGCTTACACGAACTGTACACCCAACAACGCGGGCAACTCGGCTTGCTGCAATTCCTTGAGGTCTGTATCGAAACCGGCCTGCCGCGCGAAAAAATCGAGGCATTTCTGAACGCCGACCCCCACGGCAACGGCAGCGTCAAAGATCAGATTACCGCAGATATGAGTACCGAACTCCTGGGCGCAATGGGCATCCGGGCACAACAGACCGCCCAGGATGTCAGGCGTTTGCGGCAGAAAGGGGTGTGGCAGAGGATGGACGAAAAGCCGGAGGACTGATCCGTCGTCGTACTATCTCGCTCGTTACACATGTCCACAAGCCGCACACCCAGCGACGCGTCCACGTATCTGATAGAATATGTCCCGTAATACTCTTGACACCCCGGCGTCCCTGCGGCATCGTTTCAAGCGCTATCGATACGTATTTCCTCGTACGTATGTACGAGAGGGCAGTGCATGACGACCAAAAAAGCGGCTATGCAAACTAAGGAAATCACGTACTTTCGGTTCCCGCCTGTAGATCGCAAGGTTTTTGATCGGAACTACCTGGATACCGTTGCTATTGAACTCCGGTATCCGACGTATTTACGACTGAAAGAAAAGGAGCCACTCGAAATTTCAGAGGCGATCAGAGAGCGATTTCCTCTATACGACGCAAGTAGACAGATGGAGATGACGCCACTTGGGGCGACGACCCCAGAACCGGTCTACAAATTCAGCACGAAACAAAAAGACCCAATCCTAGACATATCCGCATCAAACATTGTCCTGGTGACGAAGAAGTACAAATCATTTGAGGATTTCTCCGCACATGTCAAATTCTTCCTCGAACGGTGTATGTCCTACCTTGACACAACATTTTTCACGCGAGTTGGTCTCAGATATATCAATCATATTTCGGGGATCCACGAGACTGGAAACGACATACTGGAATGGATTAACAATGATCTGGTGAAACCGGTTGCAGGGGGAGAAATTGGCTCGGTTCATAGCGTGAAGAGTGAACTGGCCGGTCCATTACGGGAGGGAGGTCGCTACACATTTCGGTACGGATTATCACCATCCTCACAAAAGACGAGGCAGTTCGTTCTGGACTGGGACTATTATAAGGAAGATGTTGAAGTCAAAGATTGTATGGATTTACTGAAAACTTTCCACAAGGCTCACTTCCCATTCTTTTGGTGGGCTCTCGGAGGCAAAGCGAGGGAGGCATTAAAAAATGGCACTATCCGCTAGCAACGCAATACAGTTTGAAGAGCTGCCTGATAGGGCTACCCTTGAACAGCCTGCCCGCTCGCTTGGCCATTTCTCTCAATGGTTCAAGCAAGGATGGGATGACATTTGGATGTATCATGTGACCCCCACTGAAAAGGTGACAGAAGAGAAGAGTAAGGGGTCACCATACTCTCAAGATGCGATGCGGTGGGAGACCGGACAACCAAGTGTAGGTGAATCGTACTTCACCAAGACCTTTGACGAGCCAAACGATTTTGATCAAGACGCATATGACAGGGTGATATTGCTGGCGAAAAAATACGCCTCAGAACGCGTCGAACTGAATAAAGAAGATCGCGCTCGTCTGGAGATGCTCAATTCCACGATGGATTTGAAATACCCGCGATACACGGAAGGAGATTTCAGAGTCCTGGATGAAGCAGAAGAGTTGCTCGAAGAAATCGAGAAAATAAGAGGACAGTAGGATTGAGTACTTCTGGAAAAGCATACAAGAAACTCACCCCCCTACGATACCCAACGAAAAAGCATAGGAGGACGGAAACACCCCCTTCCTTCAAAAACCACCGCCAATACAAACCGTACGTGCAGAGGGAGTTCATTGGTCGTTGTGTCTATTGTCGAAAGTCTGACCTTGACCAGGAACCTGGTGCCTTCCATGTGGAGCACTATCGACCCCAAAAGCATTTTCCAAATCTAGCAACGACCTACAACAATCTTTTTTATGCGTGTTCAACTTGCAACATCTTCAAAGCCGATTACTGGAACCAGCGCGTAGAGGCGCGTATCCCAAATCCTTGTGACGACGTGATGAGTCAGCACCTCGCGTTCCGAGATCATATAATCGAAGAACAGAGTCAGCGGGGCTTGATTGCAATAGAGCAGTTGCGACTCAACAACGACAACAGTACGGGCTACAGACAAAGGTTGCATCAAGACGTGTTACGTTTGATAGACGCTGTCATAGAGCTGAAGAACAAAAAAGAACATCGAGCAATTGTGGATAAATCTGTCGCCAAGATAGCAGAGTTGTGTCGGATACCAGAAACAGAGGTACGGAAGGCATGTAAGATGTGAGTAGGCAAAAGTGGCTATCTTTTTATCGGCTCGGCTCTTCACGTCTTGATCATCGCACGCTATCCAGACCGCCGCTCAATGAGACGTAATGCCTAGAATGAAAAACGCCAATTCCGTAGGAGGATGTATGGGAGATATTGAATTTGGGACGGCGTTGCCAAAGATGGACAATATCGGGGAGTTTGCCCAGCGGGCGGAGCACTTGGGTTTTGATTTCCTCGGCTGTGGCGAACACGTCATGTTTCACGGACCGGTGGCTAATACCTTTATTTCGCTCTCGGTTGCGGCCGGTGCCACCCAGAAGATTAAATTGCTCAGCTCCATCGTCCTCCTGCCGTTATATCCGGCCGCCCTGGTAGCAAAAATGGGTGCGGCGCTCGATGTGGCCTCACACGGACGGTATAACTTTGGGGTGGGCATCGGTGGAGAGTTTCCAAAAGAGTTCGAGGCCTGTGGCGTACCGGTGAAACAGCGTGGCTCACGCACGAATGAGGCGCTCGAAGTGATCAGCCGCTTATGGACAGAAGAGAAGGTTTCCTTCGAGGGGAAGTACACCACGTTGAATGAGGTCAGTATTGAACCGGCCCCCGTGCAGAAACCACGGCCACCCATTTGGGTGGCGGGCCGCAAGGAGCCGGCCATGAAACGCACGGCAAAGTATGCTGACGGCTGGCTGCCGTATATGTATACACCAGAGCAGCTCCACGACAGTATTGAGAAGATCAAAAGTCTGCGCAAAGAGTACGGGCGGGATGTCGAGTCGTTTCAGCCCGGTGTGTTCATCTTCACCGCGACCCATGCGGACGGAGACAAAGGCCGGGAGATGGCAGCCAATCGGCTTGGCAAACAGTACGCTCAGGATTTTTCCAAGCTGATCGGGAAATATGCCTTGGCCGGCACGCCGGAAGAGTGTCGGAAACGACTCCAGGAATACATTGACGCCGGCGCAAAGACGGTGATCCTGCCCTCGGCTTGTCCAACCGACTATATTGACGAAAATACCCGTCTGATTGGGGAAGAGATCATTCCGGCATTTTAGTCTTTAGGGTCTTTAGGGTCTTTAGGGTCTTTGGAGTCTTTGGAGTCTTTGGAGTCAAGACTCAACAGACTCAACGACCCAACAGACCCAACAGACCCAACAGACTCACCCCGCCCGATACGAAGCGCGGCACTCCTGACTACAGAAGTAGACGGTCCGGCCACGCCGCGAGACCTGAATTGCTTCGTTCTGCGGAATAAAACGCCCGCACTGGGGGTCCTGGACTAAGGGTACGCCCTCCAAGCCCGAAGCGTCTGCCTCCCGCTTCGTCGGGTCAGAAGTAGCAGGCAAAAAGAGACGACGAATACCCGCAATAATCAGATAGCCCACTGCAAGCAGGAGCAGCAGGCGTAAGAGTCCGGGCATATGCGGCTATTCGCTTGCTGATGGACTACTGCCCGGACTCTGCAAGTAGTTCAGGAGTTCGGAGTCCGGGTTCAGGATGAGCGTGGTGTCATTACTCAGGATTTTCTCATAGGCCTGGAGGCGCCGTGTGAAGGCGTAGAACTCAGCGTCCTTGCCAAAGGCGTTGGCATAAATGCCCGTGGCCTCGGCATCGCCCTCACCTTTGAGCTTTTCGCTCGACTCATACGCGGTAGCCAGGATGACTTCACGTTCCCGGTCGGCAGCCGCGCGGAGCTGCTGTGCTTGCTCTTCCCCTTCCGCCCGGTAGCGCTTGGCAATCCGTTCGCGCTCCGCCCGCATACGGGCAAACACGCTGGCCTGGACCTCTTCGGGCAGATCGAGCCGCTTGATCCGAACGTCGGTCACTTCAATCCCAAAGGACTTGGCCGTCTCTCGGGTGTCTTTGGCCACGACAGCCATAATATCTTCACGCTTTTCGCGAATAAGATCGAGAAAATTATGCGTGGCGATTTCTTGCCGGAGACGGGCCGAAATAATGTCGTCCAGCCGCGCCATGGCCCGAATGCGGTCGCGGACACTCCGGTAGAATTGGAGGGGATCTTCGATACGCCAGCGCGAGACATGGTCTACCAGGACGCGCTTCTTGTCGAGCGTAATATATTCGGACTCACGGGCATCGGTTGTCAGGACCCGTTTTTCAAAGCGGACCAGATTCTGCGCCACGGGTAGCTTAAAGTATAAGCCGGGCTCCTGAATGATACGTTTCGGATTGCCGAACTGCACCACCATCCCTTGTTCCCACTCACCGATCGTGAACGCAGCCTGGGCGGCGACAAAGACCAGGACTAAGCCCAGCCCGATAACTAAGCGCGGTACCATTTATCTCCCCTCCTGACTCGCCACGGCGCCAGCTGCGGTCTCGCCGGCGCTCAGCTCTTTCAGCGGTAGTAAGGGTACAACCCCACCGCCGCCATTTTGTGAATCGAGGATGAACTTTTCCATCGTCGGCATAATCCGTTCCACACTCTCAAGATAGAGCCGGTCGCGTGTCACCGACTTGGCTTTCTCATATTCGGCCAGGATCTGGAGAAAACGCTCGGCGTCACCCTGGGAACGGATGACCCGCTGAGCCTTATACCCCTCAGCTTGCTCGACCATTTGGGCGGCCTCACCACGCGCTTTTGGCACCACATCCTCTTGATAGCCTTCCGCCTCCTGACGGAGCCGGTCCCGGTCCTCCAAGGCCCGGACGACATCGTTGAAGGCGTCCCGGACTTCATTGGGGGGGTCCACGGCAAGCAGGCGGGCCTCGGAGACAAACAGGCCGGTTTGATAGACGTCGAGCAGGCTCTGGAGTGCCCTTTTCGCTTGCTCCTGCACCTCCAGCCGGCCATCCGTCATCGTGTAATCAATTGTGTTTCCGCCAACCGCACTGCGCAGCGCCACTTCCGCCGAGGAATGCAACATGCTTTCCGGCTCAAACGCGCCAAAAAGATATTTGACCGGATCTTGAATACGATACTGCACCACCAGGTTGACTTCAACGATATTTTCGTCGCCGGTCAGCATTAGGGCTTCCTGCGGAATAGTGCGGCCACTGCCTCTTCCACTGCGTCCAGGCACCCCTGACGGACGATACCCGACCTGGGCACTCCGCACACGGGCGATATCGACCACCACATGTCTTTCAACGGGCCAGGGCAAATGAAAGCGTAAGCCCGGATCGGTTTCCGCCACAACCGCCCCGAAGCGCAGCACAATCCCCCGTTCGCTGGGACCGACAACATAGAACCCCGAGCCCATCCACAGGAGGGCGAGGACAGCGATGATCAGCCAGACCCCGGCCCCTTTGGTAAAACGTTGGAACGTCTGTTTGAGGTCCTCAAGGCCCTGGAGGAGTTCGTCGCCGGGAGAAGAGCCTCCTTGGTTTTGCCATCCATCTGCCATATTGCCCTCCGTCTTTCCTGCCGTCGAGACTTTATATCGTATGTCACTCCGGCAGAGGGTCGTGTGAAGTTTCTGGAAGAAGGTCCATGCGAGAGAAAGGTCGCACTGAGAGCCAGTTCTTTGTCATGGTACACCGGATAGGAAAGGATTACCAGACAGCTTGACATGCCAGGTAAGATCGGGCGAGGAAACACAGCAATAGACAACACCCTCGCGAGAGCGGTATGCTGAGCAAACGCAAACGCGCATAAAGACAAAACAGGAGTTTCCCATGTCAGATACCCTCCTTCTGCAAAAAGAGCCCCCTTTAGCCTGGATTGTTTTCAATAAGCCCGAGCGCCGCAACGCGGTGGACCTGGACATGTGGAGCACTCTGCCGCAACTCGTTGCCGAGGTCGCCGCGGACGATGACCTGCGCGTGCTCCTGTTGCGCGGGGCAGGCGAGGAAGCCTTTGTCTCGGGCGCCGATATCTCGCAGTTCGGCAAGGTCCGCTCCGGGGCTGAGGCAACGCGGGGCTATGACCAGGCGGTAGCCGGCGCGCTGAAATCGCTCGCCGGCTTGGAAAAGCCGGTCATCACCATGATTCATGGCTTCTGCATGGGGGGAGGGTGTTCGGTTGCCGTCATGTGCGACCTGCGGCTGTGTGCCGATGATGCCCGCTTCGGGATTCCGGCGGCGCGTCTGGGCATTGCCTACCCGCTGGAGCGGGGAGTTGAACGGCTCGTCCATATCGTCGGGGTCTCCAACGCGGCCGAGATTCTGATGACCGCCCGGGTCTATAACGCCGAAGAAGCGGCCCATATGGGTCTGGTCAATCGCGTCCTGCCCAAGGCCGAGCTTGAATCCTATACCCGCGAATACGCGCTCAAGCTGGCCGATAACGCCCCCCTAAGCGTGGCGGCTCACAAGTTTTTCGTCCGGGAGAGTGCCAAAGCGGCAACCCTGCGCGACATGGATGCCGTCAAGACCTGGTCCACCCGTTGCTTTGGCAGCCAGGACTACCAAGAAGGGGTAAAAGCCTTCATGGAAAAACGCCGTCCCCAATTCCAGGGGAAGTAGCGCCAACGGTTGCGATACCAGCAAGCTGATATTTCCTTCCAAAGCCATCCTTGACGCGCTCGCTCAGTTGAATGTAACGGAATCCCGCTGTCTCGCCGTCCTACGGGATACACTCCCGCCCCATCTCATTTCTGGCGAGCTGCGAGTTAGCGACCTTCTCTATCACTCGTGGAGGTGAAGATGCCAGTTGAAATTAGCTTTGAACCCCCTGCTGGGTATCTCCTTGAGGCGGGGCGGGACGGTGAAAATCTTAAGGTTGCTTTTCGTGAATTTACATCGACGGAAGATGGACAACATTTTATCCAGCGACTTGAGAAATTTCCGAGCACTATCCTTCAAAAATTGCCGAATCCTATTCTCCCTTCGCAGGTAGATCACCTGCTTGCTGTTTGCTCTCGCGATGGCAAAGCAACTGTTTACATCAACGAACTAGCACTACGAGTCGCAATTCGCGCAGCGCGTCCAGTTGAAGCTGGGGCGGGCGTCACGAAAGACGACATAGCTGATGTGGAGCGTTTTGAACTTGGCGTGCAGATACCTGATGATGCCGGCTTTTTATTTGTGTTCTCTGTAGGCTGGCGAAAGGGGCTTTTCTACGATTTTGGTCCTATACCCGGACCAAACCCTCAGCAGCGCCAATATGATATTTCGTCCATTTTGGGACAAGCTTACTGCCATATTCTTTTTCAGGAACGATTTAACATATCCGCCGTTGAATGGGACGCGTTGTTTGTAGCGAAATGGTTTCCGTTTGCAGGTCTTCGTGACGAAACGATCAATACTTTGATAAGCCATGTCCGTTCCAGTTGGGACCCAGACGAGGAGCTTCATGACATTATCTCCGAAATCAAGGGACGTATCCCGCAAATGTTGGATAGTTGGCGTACTCGCCCCTCGTTTACGAAACACATGAAAATACTTGAACACGCTGCTGAACGATTTCAGAACGATGATCCTGTGAGCTGTACCGCGTTATTGTTTCCTCGCATCGAAGGAATCTTACGTACCCATCACACCAGCCTTGGCATAGAGGAGCGGCCTTCTTCGGACAGCCTAGCCCACTTAGCTGTAGCTACCAAGATTGAAAAGGGGAAATGTCTGCTCTTACCGCACCGCTTTGATGACTATCTTCGTGATGTCTACTTTGCAGACTTCAATCCTGACACGCCAGAAATCGACATTTCCCGGCACAGTATCGCACACGGCGTTGCCAGCGGTTCCCTGTTCAACCAGAAATCCGCAATAATCAGCATCCTGATAGTTCACCAGCTATTTTATTTTCTTGATAAACCTCCGGAAGAGTAAGGAACAGGAATAAAAGGCTGTTGGCTGGCAAACGACCCAGTCCGTTGTCTGTCCTCAGACCCAGGAGTTGTCCGTGGGCTGGGCGACCTGAACCCCAAGCCGGCTCGCTCTGACATCTTTAGAGCGACAGCCACAGAAGGGATCGTTCGGTCTTGTATTGTGTGCCGACTGACTGTATAGTCAGTCATATGACTAAAAGTTCAGCCACAAGAAAAGAGAATGTACTCCGGGAGTTCCGAGTTCGTGAAATTCTGGATGCTGCGTGCCGGGTGGTGGCACGCAACGGGTTTCAGGGGGCCACGGTTGAGCGCGTTGCAGAGGAAGCGGAGATCGCCAAAGGGACCGTCTATCTGTATTTCCAGAACAAAGATGAGCTCTTCACCGCCGCGGTGGAGCAAGGAATGCAGAATTTCACCAGTCAATTACGCGATCAAGTCGCTGAGGCGCTGACTCCGATTGAAAAGCTCCAACGCCTGATTGAAGTGAGCCTTGAACTGAGCGATACGCATCGCGATTTCTTCAAAACCCTGCTGCTGGAGCGAAACTTTCTGGCCGCTTCACCCAATCATCCGGAAGCGGCGCATATGCTCGATCTGTATCTTGCCCATATCCGTTTTATGGAAGAAATCATCCAGGACGGCGTTCGTGTGGGCATCTTCCGGCTCCACAATGTCGAAGCCTCGGCCTTTGCCCTCAACGAGGCGATTCGCGGCTGTTTTCAGCAACGGGCGTTGGGGCTGACCGCGCGACCGGCCGCCGAAGACGCCAGTATCTTACTCGATTTGTTTTTCAACGGAGTTCTGAATCAGCATCAGAACCATAAGGAGCCGGTATCGTGAAGCACTTCGTATTCCTTCTTGGCCAAGCATGTCTGGTGTTGGTCCTGCTTGTCTTTCCGAGCTGTCAATCGTCCAGTTCGGAAGCGGCAAAAACGCAAGACCAAGCCGCTGTTGCCCCACCCCCGCCCCTTACCGTTCAGGTGGCCCAGCCGGTCGTGAGAACCGTGCAACGGACCGGTCAGGGACAGGGTGCGCTGTTCGCAAAAGAGAGTGTCATTCTGTCGAATAAAAGGGAAGGGTATGTTGAGCGGGTGCACGTTGACTTCGGTGACAAAGTGAAAAAAGGCCAGCTCCTGGCCGAGATGGAGCGGGAAGAACTCGCCCTGGAAGTCGAAGTACAGGAAAGTGCGCTCAGACAAGCAGAGGCCAACTTTATCCGCGCCCAGGCTGAATATACCCGTGCCAAAGAGTTGGCCGCGGAAAATCTGATCCCCGAGCAACGGCTGGATACCAATGAGGCCGACTATAAAGTGATGGAGGCACGCGTCCGCACCGCAGAAAAGATCCTGGCTCTCGCACGGAAACGCCTGCGTGATACCCGCATCGTGTCGCCGGTCAACGGCTTTGTCCAAGAACGTTTTGTGAATCCTGGCGAATACAAGCAGGACGCCTCACAACTGCTGGAGTTGGTTGTGGTCAATCCGCTCAAGCTGCGTGCCCCGGTTCCGGAACGGTTTGCCGCGGCCTCCATGATTGGGATGCCGCTTCGGGTTGAAGTCGAAGCGCTACCGGGGCAGGTTTTTGAGGGGATACTGACCCGTATGGCCGCCCGTGTCGACCATAGGACACGTTCGCTTCGGATTGAAGCTGAGATTCCCAATCCTGATGGCAAACTCCGCCCTGGATATTTTGCGCATATTACCGGTGTCCTCGGAGAAGAAGACGCGCTCTTTATTCCGCGCACCGGCCTGGCGCGCTTTGCCGGTGTTGAGCGCATCTTTATCGTCGAGGATAACGTCGTGACCTCACGTGAGGTTACCTCAGGCATGGAGGACGGGGACTGGGTAGAAATTGCCACAGGGCTTGCCGAAGGGGAAACGGTCGCCGTCAGCGCCCTCAACCGTCTGGCCGATGGGATGACCGTACAAACTCAAGAGGTCCTTGGGTCTGTTGGGTCTGTTGGGTCTTTGGATCTTCAGGACTCAACCGACTCCTTATCTCAGTAAGTCCTGTGGAGCGCGTATGATTCTTGCCGATGTGTGTGTTCGCCGACCCGTCTTTGCCACCATGCTTGTTGGAGTGCTCGTGGTGGCCGGCTGGTTTTCCTACAACAGCCTGACCTTGGAATTGATGCCCAAGGTCGAAATGCCGGTTGTCACCGTGACAACCACCCTGCCCGGTGCCGGTCCGGAGGAAATTGAAGCCCAGGTGACCAAGGTCATTGAGGAAGCCATCAACACAGTCAGCGGGATTGATGAGCTCCGGTCGGTCACCCGTGAGGGGCTCTCCCAAGTCATCGTGCAGTTCGTCCTGGAGAAAGACCTCGGCATTGCCGCTCAGGAAGTTCGCGACAAGGTGGGCACGGTCCTGGCCGATCTGCCCGAAGATGCGGACCCGCCGATTGTCGAGAAGTTCGACATTGACGCTACGCCGATTGCCACCGTTACCGTCTCAGGCTTTCGCGGCCTGAAAGAGCTGACCGAAATCGCGGAGAATCAGGTCAAAGAACCGCTGGAGTCGGTGACCGGGGTCGGCGCCATTGACGTATTGGGTGGTCGGAAACGGGAAATTCATATCCTGGTTGACCCCGAGCGGCTCAAGGCCTACGGGCTGGCCATCCGAACCGTGGCGCAGGCCCTGGCCAAACAGAATGTCGAATTTCCGGGCGGACGCATCACCCAAGAGAGCGGAGAGACCGTCTTGCGGACGCTCGGACGGGTCAAATCGGTCCGCGAGTTCGAAGATATCGTGGTCGCTACCAATGACGGCGTGCCCATTACCTTGGCCGACATTGGCCGGGTCGAAGACGGCGTTGAAGAGCCACGCTCCTTGTCCCGCTACGACGGCAAGAACGCCGTATCTCTTATCATTCGCAAACAATCCGGGTCGAACACGGTAGCCGCGGTCGAATCGGTTCAGGAGCGTCTGGCCGATGTTCGTCAGCTTCTCCCGCCGGGTGTCGAAGCGTTGGTGACGCGCGATCAGTCGGATTTTGTCAAAGCTTCCGTGCACGAGGTCCAGCAGCATCTCATCCTGGGCTCCTTGTTTGCCAGCATTATTGTGTATTTCTTTCTCGGCAATCTGCGCTCAACCCTGATTGCCGCCATCGCTATTCCGGTTTCCATCATCTCGACCTACACCCTGCTGGCCGCGGCCGGCTATTCCCTCAACCGCGTCACCCTGCTGGCGCTTACCTTGGCCGTGGGCATTGTCATTGATGACGCGATTGTCGTGCTGGAAAATATTTATCGCTACATCGAAGAAAAGGGTATGAACGCCTTTGAGGCCGCGCGCGCCGCCACCGCCGAGGTGGGCTTGGCCGTCAGCGCCACTACCCTGTCGCTGGTTGTGATCTTCATTCCGGTTGGCTTTCTCAAGGGGATCGTCGGTATGTGGCTGAGCAGCTTCGGGTTTACCATGGCGTTCTCGATCATGGTCTCCCTGTTGGTCGCTTTTACCCTGACACCCATGCTGTGCTCGCGCTTTCTGCCCAAACATCTCGACGACCACGCCCATTCTTCACGCGAGTCACGTTTCTACGGGCTCATCGATCGGTCCTATACCGCCATGCTGAAGTGGTCGATGCGCCACCGCTGGGCGATTGTGTGCCTCACCCTGGGCGTGTTTGTTTCCACCCCTTTTATTGCGGGCCTTGTCCGCCCCAGCCTGATGGCCAGCGACGACCGGGGGGAGTTTGAAATCAATATCAAGACCCCGCCCGGCTATTCGCTGGCCCAAACTGACGCCGTGACACGTCAGATTGAAGAGGAAATTCATCCCCTTCCGGGTGTGAACCATCTGCTGACCGAGATTGGCTCAACCGTGGGTGAGTCCGTAACAAAGTCAAAAATTGTCGTCACCCTCACGCATTACTCCGAGCGAACCCTCCACCAGAATCAGGTCATGGATTTGGCCCGTGAGAAGGTTCAGGGATTCCCCAATCTCAGGATCAGCGTAGACCAGATTTTGCCGGTCAGTGGTGGGGGTATCCAGAATGTGGATGTCTCGTACAACTTGCGTGGCCCGGACCTGGAAACGCTCCAACAATATTCCGAAGATTTGAAAACCCGCGTCCAGAACATGCCTGGTCTGCGCGATGTGGACTCGACCTTCGAGGGTGGGAATCCCGAACTCCAGGTCCATCTCAACCGACGGAAATCTTCCGATCTCGGCATTGAGGCGGCTGATATTGCCTCGACCCTGCGTATTATGATCGCGGGTGAGAAAATTACGACCTATCGTGAAGGCGATGAATTATATGATGTGCGCCTGCGCCTGACTCCTGAGAGTCGGAATCGACCCGAGGTGATTCAGCAGGTCGCGGTCCCGTCAGCGTCCGTGGGGCAGGTCATACTCAATAATGTGGTCGATCTGGTTCCCGGCACCGGCCCGGTGCAAATTGACCGCCAGGATCGGCAGCGCCAGATTACGATTACCGGCAATCTGGCCAAAGACAAGGCGCTCGGCGACGCGATTGCCGACATTGATGCCGAGGTCGAGGAAATGGGCCTGCCGCTGGGCTATACCACCGGGGTGACCGGCATGGGCAAGATGTTTGAAGAGATGATGGAAAGCTTTCAGATCGCTTTTCTGTTGTCCATTATTGGCATGTATATGGTCCTGGCGGCACAGTTTGAGAGCTTTCTGCACCCGATTACCATTATGCTGTCCCTGCCTCTGGCCGTGCCCTTTGCCCTGTTGGCGCTGTATATCGCCGGCCAGCATCTGGCGCTGTTCGCGATTCTGGGCATGTTGTTGTTATTCGGGATCGTGAAGAAAAACTCGATCCTGCAAATCGACCATACCATCAATTTGCGAGCCGCAGGCCTGCCGCGCGACGAGGCCATTCTGCGGGCCAACAAGGAACGCCTGCGTCCGATCCTGATGACGACCCTGGCCCTTGTAGCCGGTATGATCCCGATTCTGATCGGCCAGGGCCCGGCCGCGGAAAGTCATCGTGGTATTGCGGTCGTCGTCATTGGCGGACAGAGTTTATGCTTATTGATCACCTTATTGGTGACCCCGGTCGCCTATTCCCTGTTCGACGATATCGAGGAATGGCTGGGCCGCACGATGCCGGCCCTGAGAAACCTGCCGCGCCGGCTTTTCCGCCGGAGGCCGGTGCAAGAATCGCCTCCGGCCTCCGACCAAATACCGCCTCCTGTCTCGGCCCAGATAAAAGAAGAGGAAGCATTCGGGGATTGAACGGGATCAGGTCACACCGTCGTTATTCGTCATCCTTCATCGGGTCTTTCGGGAGGCTCAAGCGGGTAGACTCTGAGACTCTGCCAGCGGCGCAACAGCACCTTGCCGGACGGGAAATCGGGCGGCTGGGACACGTCCGCAGCTCGGCAGAGATGCACTTCCACTTTGCCCCGGCCGCCGCGTGCCTTGGAATGCCAGGCCGCCAGCCGGGCCGCGTGTACCAAGACCGCGGGCGGCAGTTCGGCGAGCCGGTTGGGGTTGCGGACCACCACATGACTGCCGGGAAAGTTGACCACGTGCAGCCAGAAATCTTCAGGCTCCGCAACCTCGAAAGTCAGCCGGTCATTCTGGGTATCCCCTTTCCCCACCAGAATTTCAAAGCCCTCAAAAGAGCTGGTTCGGAAAGGTCGGCCCTTGCTCGCCATTGTCGTTGGTTCCTACGCGTGGTGCTCCGTATTGTTGTCACCGAATGCCCTATGCCTTCGCTCCTACGACATATAACATACGCGACTGCATTCGAGACCACCGAGGCATTCAGGCCCGAGGAAGAAGAGTGGGCAATCAAGACGTACTCCGCGATACTGATTCAGGCCAACTCCGTCGCTTTATCGCCCATCTCCTGCGCGATATCCACGCGCTGGAGCATATGCTCGACAGCGGTTTGATCGAATCCGGGGTCCACCGGATTGGGGCAGAGCAAGAACTTTTTTTAGTGGATGCCGCCTGGCGTCCGGCTCCGCGCGCCTTGGACATCCTTGAGCGGATCGATGACCCCCATTACACCACAGAGCTGGGGCTGTTTAACCTGGAGATCAATCTGGATCCCTTAGTATTTGAGGGAGACTGCCTGAGTCAGCTTGAGGACCAACTCGACCACTCACTCGCCACAGTGAGAGCCGCCGCTCACCAGTGTGGGGCCGAGGTGGTCCTGAGTGGAATTTTGCCAACGCTGCGTAAGTCCGACCTGGCGCTGACCAATATGACCCCCAAGCCGCGCTACCGGGCGCTGAATACCGTGCTTACCCAGCTCCGTGGGGGTGATTACGAGTTCCAGCTCAAAGGCGCGGATGAACTGAGCCTCAAGCACGACTCGGTCATGTTGGAAGCGGGCTGCACCAGTTTTCAGGTCCACTACCAGGTCGAGCCGGCCGAGTTTCCCCAGTGTTATAATATCGCCCAGGTCATGACGGCTCCGCTCCTGGCCGCGGCCGCCAACTCACCACTCCTGTTTGGCCGCCGGCTGTGGCGCGAGACGCGGATTCCGCTGTTCCAACAATCTGTCGACACTCGCCGCGCCAGCTCCCATATGCGCGAGCGTGCGCCACGGGTGAGCTTTGGTCAGCAGTGGGTGGACCATTCGATACTCGAACTCATCCAGGAGGATTTGGCTCGTTTTCGGGTTCTGATCGGAACGCCATCAGAGGAAGATGCCTTGTGCTTGCTGGAGCAGGGCAGGCTGCCCGAATTACAGGCCCTGCGTCTCCATACCGGGACGGTGTACCGCTGGAACAGAGGCTGCTTTGGTATCGGAGGTGGGAAGGCCCATATCCGCATCGAGAACCGCGTCTTGCCAGCCGGTCCCAGTGTTGTTGATGAAGTCGCCAATGCCGCCTTCTTCCTCGGCCTGCTCCGGGGAGGGCAACACGCCTATGACGATATTACCCACAAAATGCCCTTCCATAATGCGGAGACCAACTTTCTAGCGGCGGCTCAGAGGGGGCTCGATGCCCAGTTTACCTGGCTCGGCGGACAGGTTGTGCTAGCCCGCGACTTGATTTGCCAGGACTTATTACCGCTGGCCCGGCACGGACTCCGTACTGCGGGGCTGAACCCGGCGGACATCGAGCGCTACCTGGGTGTGATCGAACAACGGGTGGCAACAGGCCGGACCGGTTCGTCCTGGCTCTTGCGCTCATTGGCAGACATGCGGGAGACTGACACCCAAGCGGTGCGGCTGAGTGCATTGACCGCAGCAACCGCTCGGAGGCAATGGGAAGGAAGCCCGGTGCACGCATGGCCATCGGCCCAAATTGAAGAAGGATGGAGTGATACATTGCACGTCCTGCGTATTGAAGAATGTATGACGACCGATCTGTTTACCGTCCATCCCAACGAACCAATGGACTTGGTAGCCAAGCTGATGGACTGGAAACGGATTCGGCATATCCCGGTTGAGGACGACCAGGGCAAGCTGGTTGGTCTGATCTCGTGCTTTGAGGTCCTGCGTCACTGTGCACCGTCGGTCCGGCAGGCCGAGAGCGAGCCGGTCCCGGTCGGGGCGGTCATGCAACCGAATCCGCTGACGCTTCCACCCGAAACACCGGTCGTAGAAGCGGTGGCCCGGATGCAACAGGAAAAAAGCGAGTCCTTGCTGGTGGCCAAAGACGAGCGTCTGGTCGGAATCGTGACCGAGCATGACATCCTCAGGATAACGGCCCGTCTGCTTGAACAGTCGGCCCAGAACGACTGATGCCCGAACCCTCCGTCCAGTCCCCCAACTTTCCCCGCCTGCTCGGCAGCTATGGCGGCGATACGCCCGGGCCGCTCGTGATTGGCATTGGAGGAATGCACGGCAATGAGCCGGCCGGGGTGTTTGCTTTGCAGCAGGTGCTGCACAGTTTACACACTCGGCGACTCCCTTTTCGGGGGAAGTTGATCGCGCTCACCGGAAACCGCGCCGCTCTGGCGCGCGACTGTCGGTACATTGATGAGGACTTCAACCGGCTGTGGGCAGATGAGCGTCTCCAAGGGGTGGGGAAGCGACGCGCTGAGCTGACCTCGGAAGAGCAGGAGCAGCGGGAGTTGCTTACGGCAATAGAAGTGGCGCTGGTGCAGCGCCAGGGACCGGCGGTCTTCCTCGACCTGCACACCACCTCTGCCGAGGGTCAGCCGTTTGTGGTGATTGGTGATAGCCTGCCCAACCGTCGCTTTGCGTTCGATCTTCAGGCCCCGGTCATTCTCGGCCTGGAAGAACAGCTAGAGGGTACGCTGCTGAATTATCTGAGCGAGCAGGGACATGTCGTCATTGGTTTTGAAGGCGGCCAGCACGCTTCGCCAAGCGCAGTGCAGAACCATATTGCGGCTATCTGGAGCGTCCTGACAACCGCCGGTTGTCTCCGGTCCCAAGACGCACCCGAAAGGACACTGCCCGAGCCGCCGGTCTATCCGGTCTTGGAGATCCGCTATCACCATCTGATCCAAGCCGGTGACGATTTTGCAATGGAACCCGGCTTCACCAACTTTCAGCCGGTCAGGCGTGGCCAGCTCTTGGCCCGTGACCGGCACGGACAGATTCGCGCTCAGGCGTCCGGACAGATTCTGATGCCCCTCTATCAGGGCCAGGGAGCGGACGGATTTTTCCTGGTCAGAACAGTCCGGCGGTTCTGGTTGCGCCTCGCGGTGTGGCTGCGCCATCTCCGGCTTGAGCGACTCTTACCGCTGCTGCCCGGAGTACGCCGACATCCGGACCAGGCCGCGACCCTGATTGTCGAGCCACACATTGCCCGCTGGTTTGTGATGGAGATTTTTCACCTGTTGGGCTTCCGCAAGAAACGGCACCACGCCGGGAAACTGCTCGTCAGCCGTCGCTGGCATGAGCCGGGTGTGTTTGAGGACGGAGAGCCCAATCCGTAAGAGACAGAACTCAAAGCTCTGTTTGCATGTTTTGGAGGATATGTGGTACAGGATTGACATTCTATATGGGGGAACCGCTACCGTTTCAAGCTTGTTCAAGACACTGCCCCTGGTGCTGATCAACGGCAAGGAGGGACCTTCGATGGCAGCAACGTCTATATCAGCCTCGGTCGAAAGGCAGGCCGTCCAGATAGAGGAAATGAAGCACGACAAAACAGCGCACGGCGAGATGCCGTTCATACGCTTTCTGGTTATAGGCGGCGGCCTGGGGCTGCTGTCGTTGTTTCTTATCAGGCTGTGGCAGGGTGAGTGGTGGTTCCCGGTTGGTATGGATGCGACGACACCCGAATTTGCGACGTATTGGCTGGGTTTGCTGTACGTCGAGTGGATCGTCCTTATCGCCACCGCTATCATCGGCTTTACGGCCTATCGCAAACCCTGTTCGACCTGTGCCGTTCAGAGAAAAGAGTTGGGACGAATCGACCCCGAGCACGAGCTTAATCATATCGGCAAGCTCTGGGCTACGGTCGCGGTGGCGGCCATGTTTGGCTTTGGGGTCAGCTATTTTGCCGAGCAAGACGCCGTGTGGCACCAAATTGTGGTGCGCGATACGGCCTTTACGCCCAGCCACATTCCGCTCTTCTTCTACACCTTTCCCATGTTGATCATCATGACTGGCGTCAGCTCCTGGTACGCCTATAACCGCTTGCATCATCTGTATGTCGGTGAGGGGGGCAAAGGCATACCCATCTGCTATCTGCTGTTTCCGGCCGGCGGCTGGTTCCTGTTCGCCAATGTGGCGTTTAATGAACTGGGACACTCAAGCTGGATTACTGAAGAACTGTTTGTGCAGCCCTACCATTTTCCGTTTGCCTGGGCGACGTATTTCTTTTTTGCCGGGTTTGCGCTGCTCTTTAAGACCGTGCCACGCATCTTTGAAAACCTGGGAGAAATAGCCCAGCAAGCGTCAACCGAGGCAAAGGCGTCATCGTAGGCTACCGACTCGTCTACTGGCGGACTGTCGCAACGCAAGGCGTTCAGGAAGGGGCGGGCCTCGGGATAGGTTAAAAACAATGAAGGCGGAAGAGCTTGCTGCGCTTGGCCAGCACAAGATGGCCAAGGTCTTTGATGTCATCCTGCTCCTGGCCCTGGTCGGCTTCTTCACCGTCATCCCCCATGTCAGTCGTATGCTCTATATGGGTGACTGGGATTTCTGGGTGGACTGGAAAGACAAGCTGTGGTGGCCGATCGCCGGCCCGAGTGCCGCTCTTTTGGTGACTGCGGTGGGCCACTATCTGGCCTGGTACTATCTGCGCCTGCCGCTGGGGGCCACGTTTACCGCGGTGTTCGTCTTGGTCGGAGCTTGGCTGAGTCGGATCTTCAGCTTTTACAGCATGGAGTATTATCCGATTAATTTTATCTGGCCGGCCACAACGATTCCCATGGCACTGGCGCTTGACCTGATTCTCTTTTGGTCACGCAGCTATCTGGTGACGAGTCTGACTGGCGGGGTTTTATGGGGGGTTCTCTTTTATCCGGTGAACTGGCTGATGCTCATGCCCTTCCTGCAGCCGGTAACGCTGTTTGGCAAGACCTTTACCATTGCCGATTTGATGGGCTATTACTTCATCCGCCCTCAGACCCCGGAATACTTGCGCCGGATTGATGAAGGTACGCTGCAAGCCTTCCTGGGCCAGCGTATCTGGATCAGCATATTAATGGCCGGTATCGCCTGCACCTTCATGTATTGGATTGGCATCGGCTTGGGGAAACTGCTCGGCATTATGCCGATGCGGAAAGTCCTGCGCCAAACCTGACTGGTCGAGGCCTTCATGTCTCCACTTGGAAAAGCCTGCCTCGCTGTCAGCCTCACCTGCCTGTGCGTGTTCGGGGTCTCGTTTATGCAGGCGCCGGTTGTCCAGGCCCATGGTGAGCACAACCTCGAACCGTTTATCCGCATGCGCGGGATCTCGTTCTTCAATGTGGAGTTCTCGCACGAGCGGCTCGCGGTCAACGAGACCATGACCGTCACCGGCAAGTTCAGAGCGATGAACTCCTGGCCGCGCATGCTGACCACGCCGGAGTTGGCGTGGGTTGGCGTCCTGGTTCCGGGTCCGAAACTCGCCGTACGCGAACGCTGGGTGAATGGCCGCTTTATCCAGAACGCGTTTAATATCGAGTTAGGAGCGCTCTACGATTTCAAGATGATTCTCCAGGCACGCGAGCCGGGCCGGTATCATGTCCACCCCTTGATCAATCTGTCCGGTACGGGCGGGTTGGTGGGCCCGGCCAAATGGATCACCGTTGTGCCGGGCGACACTCCACCGTCCTATACCATACAGATTCCGGCAACCGGCGAGACCATAGACCTGGAGCATTACGGGTTTGGGCGGGTTGTTGGCTGGCATATCGCGTTTGGGATTCTCGGGCTGGCCTGGCTTGTCTATTGGGCCAGACGGCCGATGCTTGTCCGTTACGCGCTGCTGGTTAACGGAGTTGATGAAGAACAAATCACACCCACTGATCGTCGAACGTCTCTTATTTTTGGTGTGGTCCTGGTGGTCTTGGTTATCGGGGGGTTATTGGTCACGAACTCGGGTCGCCCGCCGATCATTCCCCACCAAGCCGCCAGAATGTGGGACCTGTCCGGCCTCCCAATCCCGAGTGCCGTCCAGACCGAGGTCAAAGAGTTGCGCTATAACACCACTGAGCGATCCCTGAGTATACAGGTTGAAGCCACAAACGCCTCGGATCAAGCGGTGGTCTTACGCAAGTTCACGACCAGTTATCTGTCTTTTATCAACCCCGCTACGCAAGACCTCTATTCGGATTTGCAAAACGAGATTCCGACGATGCAGGTGGAGCCCGACGGACTCTTCCAACCGGGCGAGACAAAGATGCTGACGCTGACGATGCAGGATGCCATCTGGGAAACCGACCGCTTTATCGAGTTCGATCAACCTCAAATCACCGCGGCCGGCGTGCTCATCTTCACTGACGCTCAGCCTCTTGCCAGAGAAGGTCTGCAACCCATCATGATGGGGAATAGCCGCGAAGGCCTAGGCGTCCCGTGGGAGCATATCTCCAGCCTGAACGAGGTCTATTCCAACATCCAGATTGATTTTGGAAGTATGGGCCAGTAGCGTCTGGCCCTGCATTATCGACCCACCCTTCCGCTCCCAATCGATTCATAACCAACAACACGGTCAAAAACAGTGGAGTAGTATGAAGACTGCACTGATTATACTCATCACGTTATTGTCCGTATGCCCGACAGACGCCCAGGATATTGTTACAGGTGGCGCAAAGCTTTAGAGCTCAATGGGAAAGATCATGGCTACAAATTTCTATTATGTTTATGCTCTAAAAGATCCAAGCTCAAATCCTGCGCAGCCGTTCTATATCGGTAAAGGAACGGGCAGTAGAGCATTCGATCATCTGGTAAAGCCAGACCATACAAGAAAGTACACTCGGATTAAAAAAATAAGGGATTCTGGAATGATGCCATTAGTCGAAATTTTGATAGATGATCTAACAGAATTTCAGGCCTTAAAACTGGAATCTGAGCTTATCTCAGCATTCGGGACCGAGGAAACGGGAGGTATTTTAACGAATGCTGTCGTGCCGAGTGGTACGGTGGGAAAAGAACGTCCTGGTGTTGTTGTACCCCAGGGAGCCGTTGAACGAGCCCAACTTGGTCTTGGGCTGCTGAAATCATCAGTATATGAATTAGCAAAAGCAAATCCGTCTGGTATTCTAAATTCTGATGCAGCAAGTCTGTTGGGCTTACGGAGTGATTATCAGGGCAATCAAAAAGATTACCTATCATATAGTATATTGGGCTTGCTCATACGTGAAGGTAAAGTTATGCGGACTGAAGGTCGCAGACCTCGGCATGTGGCAAAGACTTAAAAAGTTGCTCAAATTCATTCCAACGGTAAGCCGATGTCAGGTCAGCACTACGGCTTAATGGATATTTCGTACCGTTTTTTAGACTACACCGGCGGCCCCCGAGTTCCTCGACAGGCTGATTGACACAAAAGACCCAGGCTGCGACATCAATCCGTCACGGGGATAGAGGCTGGCCGTTCTCCGTCTGGAGAATCGGACTCTCAGGGGGGCGGCCAGGGCGGGAGAGGAACTAAGATTTTTTATCCTCAAGACGAAAGCCAGTTCTCCAGCCGCAGGCCTTCCACCCGCTCAAATTCCTTCAGATTATTGGTGACCAGGGTTAATCCTTCGCTTCGAGAGTGACCCGCTATATGTAAATCGTTTACGCCGATGGGCCTCCCCTTCCGTTCCAGAGTTGCCCGGATATCTCCGTAATGGGCAGCCGCCTTGTTCCCATACTCAAGGACAACCAAACGGGAAACAAAGTCTTCAACCTGCCGCAGGTTGTGATCGGGTCTGGCACTTTTTTCTACGCCGTGCATCAACTCAGCCAGCGTGATTGAACTGATACACAACTGGCCGGCGTGCCGGTTAAAGGTATCCAAGGCGTCTATCGGGCGGCGCTTGATAACATAAATGGCAATATTGGTATCGAGCATGTATTTCAACATCAAAAGGCTTCTCGCTCAGCTTGCTCCTGGGACGCCCGTTCTTCCGGAAAATCATCGCTCACACGCTCTTCAGAGAAAAAGAAGCTGTCCCATGAGCTATCCACGGGAGATAAAACTCTATCCTTCCCGACAACGCGAACCTTGACTTGTTTCACTTCGTCCGGAAAACGAGTATCGGCGGGTAACCGGACCGCCTGGGTCCGGTTATTCACAAATACAGAACCAATAGGCATTGAAAACTCCCTCCCGAGCTATATACATAAAGTATATAGCAACTTCGGTCCAGGGCAAGCCTATGTGATCATTCCTGAAATTTCCCGTTTCAGGCTGTCATTGAGGGTGTGGATAGAGTAGTGAGGCGACGGATAGGAAAGATGAGGCACAATTCTACGGTATCAGCACGACCTTCCCGTAGGCTTTGCCCGCCCCGCTGACGGCGCGGTGGGCCTGGGCGGCTTCGGCCAGGGGGAGTTCCTGTCCGATCACGGGTTGGAGCGTGCCGTTGGCCAGGCCGGCAACCAGGGCTGAGTGGATGCGGACATGGTCCTGCGGCGTGGCGTTGCGTAAGGTCATACCGATGATGGAGGCGTCCCGCATCATGGCCGCTCGTGGGTTGATCTCGATCGTGCCCTGATTCTTCTCGCCCCGGTTGCCAATGACAACAACACGACCCCGCAAGGCAAGGAGGTCGAGGTCCTTGGCGAGATTGACGTTGGCCAACATCTCCAAAATCACATCAACGCCCCGCCCATCCGTCAGGGTCTTCACTTCCTCCAGATACGACGCGGCACTGTGGTCGAGAACGTGCTGCGCGCCTTGTCCGGACACGAGCTGACGCCCGCGCTCCGTACTGGCGGTCCCAATCACCGTCATGCCGGCGGCCCGACCGAGTTGCACCCCGGCGATACCCACCCCACCGCTGGCCCCGTGCACGAAAAGTGTCTCACCAGGTGCGGCATGACCGCAGTGAAAGAGCGCCTGATAGGCAGTCCCATAGGGCACGAACACGGCAGCCCCTTGGGCGAACGACGCTTGTTCGCCGAGCGGATGTACCTGCTCCTGTTTGCATAGGGCCTGTTCGGCGTACGTGCCGCTGAGAGAACCGGCCAGATACACCCGGTCACCCACGGCAACCCGATCCACTCCCTCACCCACGGCCTCAATCACGCCGGCCCCGTCCGAACCGGGGGTGAACGGAGTGGGCGGCTTGGGGTAGATCCCGGACCGAATATAGGTCTCAACCGGATTGACTCCGACCGCGTGCATGCGCACCACGACTTGCCCCGCCCCAGGAGTCAGGTCCGCGACTTCTTCGAGCTGCAAGACCTCTGGTTCACCAAACTCGTGTATACGAATAGCTTTCATAGCGTTTACTCACTTCCACGGCGGTTTGCCATTATTGAGCAGCTTGCAAATCCTGGGTATCGAGCGCGGCCAGCATCTCCGCAACGGTCGTCATCTTCTCACGCGGCTTGCCCACTTTTTTCCCGTTCTCGACTTCTATCTGATCCAGATATTTCCAGTCCGCAAAAGAGACGTAGCGAACACTCTTCTCAGCCAGCAGAGCAGAAATGGCGTCTTCACTGGCGTTGATGGTATCGGGCACTTTACCCTGTTGCAGGTCTTCCAGCATCAGCCCGACGGTTTCAATCGCGTCCGGCTTATTCGTCCCCACCACGCCGGACGGGCCGCGCTTGATCCAACCGGCAACGTACAGCCGCTCAACGGGCGCCTGTGTTTCCGGATCAATGACCCGCCCGGTTTGATTCGGAATAATCCCGGCGCGCTCGTCAAACGGAACGTCCTTCAGCGGATGGCCTTTATAGCCGATGGAGCGAAAGACCATCTGGATATTCGGCAGCTCCTCGTATTCTCCGGTTCCGCGCGCGCGCAGCGTCCCGCTGTCATCCTTTACCAGACGGTTTTTTTCGAGCTTCACGCCCTCAACGTTCTCGGTCCCGTAGAGTTCAACCGGAGAAACAAAAAATCGCGCCCGAATCTTCCTGGGGGCCGTGCCTTCGCCCTTGGGAATCTGGGCCGTCAGGATATCCATATTCCGCTGATGCACCGGCTCTGTGGCCTGCGCAAGGAACTCGGCATTCGCCTCATCAAGTTCGAGGTCTTTCGGCTCGACGACCAGATCGGTGATCGGCATTTCTGTCAGTTCCCGAATCTCGGGATTGGTAAAGGCCGCTTGCGCCGGCCCCCGTCGCCCCAGCAGATAGATCTCCTTGACCGCGCTTTTCTTGAGCGCTTCAAGCGCATAGTCGGCGATATCCGTTTTTGAGAGTTCTTCAATAGAGCGGGCCAGAATCCGGGCGACATCCATAGCCACGTTGCCGTTTCCGATCACGGCGACGCGTTCAACATTGCTCAGGTCATAGTTGAGATCGCGATAATCGGGGTGCCCGTTATACCAGCCGACAAAGATCGTCGCCGGATCGCTGCCGGCCAGGTCTTCACCCGGAATGCCGAGCTGCCGGTCGGATTCCGCGCCGGTTGAAAACAACACCTGATGGTAGTGGGCCAGGGTATCGGCCAGCCGGAGGTCTTCGCCAAAGGTCACGTTTCCGAAAAAGCGAAAGCCGGGCCGACTGGCAAATTTTTCGTACTGTCGAATGACCGCTTTAATTTTTTGATGATCCGGCGCCACGCCGCCCCGGACCAACCCATACGGAGTCGGCAGGCGGTCAAACAGGTCAACCCGAACAGCAATATCTTTTTGCCGAAGCAGTTCGCCAACCGCGTAGAATCCAGCCGGTCCCGAGCCGAAAATAGCGACGCGGAGGGGGTTTGTTTCAGAGCCAATCTGATCCGTCATGCCATACCTTTCTCAAGGAGAGAGAACCTGTTCTCTCCAGCGCTCTTCTCTCGTGAAACCCGTTCGCTATACATAGAACCCTGCGACCCGTCAACTAGGTGGGAAGGCCCAGGGTACTCCAGAGCGAAGAAGGGTCATCTGACGAATCAATTGTAGCAGCGTCCGCTTTCCATTTTCACCCTGAGACCATAAGATACGCAATCGATTCCAAAGGAGGACAGTCCGATGAGTGAGAACGGCAATCCGAAAATTCGCTTTGGCATGTGGTATGACTTTCGCAACCCGCCCGCCTGGAAACGGCCCTATGACCAGCTTTACAGCGAAATCATCGACCAGATCGTGTGGGGAGAGGAGAACGGCTTTGACGATATCTGGCTGTCCGAGCACCATTTTATCGAGGATGGATATTCTCCTTCGCTGATGCCGATTGCCGCCGCGATTGCCTCCCGAACCAAGAAAATTCATATCGGGACGAGTGTGGTGCTCATGCCTTTCCACAATCCGGTCCGGATGGCTGAAGACGCAGCCACAGTGGACGTGATTTCGGGTGGTCGATTCGAGTTGGGTGTGGGCGTGGGGTATAAAGTCGAAGAGTTTGAGAGCTTTGCAATTTCGAGTAAAGAGCGCGGCGCCCGCACGAATGAGGGCCTCGAAATCATTCGCCGCCTGTGGGAGGGCGAGACCCTGACGTTTGAGGGGAAATACTACACGGTGACCAAAGCCAAGCTCACCCCGGAGCCGATTCAGCAACCCCGACCACCGATTTGGGTCGGCGGCTTCACCCCGCCGGCACTCCGGCGGGCGGCAAAGTATGGCGACGGCTATATCGGTGTCGGCCCGCTGAAAGAGGCGTATGAACGCTATGTGACCGCCCTGGAAAAAGTCGGGAAGTCCACCACGGACATTCGTCTCGCAGGCGGCTATTTTTGGCTGATTCCGTCCGAAGACCCGGACAAGACCTGGAATGAAGCCGCCGAACACGTCCGCTATCAGGTCAATGCCTATGCCGAATGGTCGGAAAAGGCCGGTATGCCCCTGTTTCCAAAAGTGCCGGATACCGACGCCTTACGCGAATCGGGCCTGTTCCAGGTGGTAGACGTGGACACCTGCATTCAGATGATCCGTGACTATGCCTTAGAGACCCCGCTGACGCATTATTATTCGTGGACGCTGCCGCCGGGCCTGCCGGCGAGTTGGATTCAGCCCTATCTGGAGTTGTTTACCAGCAAAGTTATTCCGGCCTTTCGCTAGTCCGCAGGAGCAAGTATGGACCTCCGACCCCCCGGTGTTTTTACCTTTCTGGATGGCCTCACGGGCGAACGGACCGGCCAGCTCGCCCGCAAAGTCGAACAGCTCGGCTATAGCGCCCTGTGGTTTCCCGAGACCCTGGGCCGTGAAAGCTTTTCGTTTGCCTCGTATTTGCTGAGCCAAACCGAGCGTCTGGTCATCGCCACCGGTATTGTGGTGACCTATGCGTATGAGCCAATTGCGATTGCCAATGCCACCCGGACGCTCGCCGAGCTCTACGGCGACCGCTTTGTGCTCGGCCTGGGCGTGAGTAATGCACAGGGCAATGCCCGGCGCGGCATTCCGTATGGCAAGCCTCTCAGCTTCACGCGTGAGTATCTGACCAAGATGAAAGCCGCACCGTACGCCGCACCAGCCCCGCAAAACGATTCACCTGTCGTGCTGGCCGGGATGATGCCCAAGATGCTTGCCCTGGCCGCAAAGCAGACTCAGGGGACGCATACCTATTTCACTGTAGTTGAGCAGATTGCGGCGACCCGCAAGGCCCTTGGGCCGGAACCGTGGCTGTGTGCCGAGTTGGGCGTCATGCTGGAGTCGGACGCGGATACGGCCCGTACTGCCGCCCGCAGTTATATGCAGACCTATCTCCAAATCGATCACTACGTCCAACGCTTCAAAGAAGTCGGTTTTACCGACGCCGATGTAGCAAACGACGGCAGTGACCGGCTCGTGGACGCGGTCATTGCCTGGGGGGACGAAGCAAAAATTCGTGAGCGGATTGCCGCCTATTATGAGGCCGGGGCGTCCCACGTATGTATCATGCCGCTGAGCCCCAAGGGTGGTATGGTACCGGACGAGCGGGCGATTGAGGTGTTAGCGCCGGAGAGATAGCGTGGCGTACTCCCGGCCCTCGTCTCACCGGATATGGTGTGCGAGTAAGCTTCTTCGACTGATAAAAGGAGGGAAGACATGAAACTCGGACTCTTTGGCATCAATATGGGACCGTGCAGTACGCCGGACGCATCGGCGCGGGTGGCGCAGGCAGCCGAGGCCGCAGGGTTTGAATCCGTCTGGGCGGGCGAGCACATTGTGTTACCTGACCCGCAGGAGCCGCCCTCACCGTTACCCCCAACCTACCCCATGCTCGACCCCAATATTGCCTTTGCCTTTCTGGCCGGCCAGACCCAAACCATCCGCATGGGAACCGGCATTATCATCCTGCCGCAGCGGAATCCGCTGGTGTTGGCAAAGGAGATGGCCAGCCTCGACGTTCTGTCAGGCGGACGCCTGATCTTTGGCGTCGGCATTGGCTATCTCAAGCCGGAATTTGACGCCCTCGGAGCGCCATTCAGTCATAAAGGGCCGCGCACGCTCGATTACGTTGATGCCATGCGGGCTATTTGGAGCCAGGACGACCCGTCCTATCAGGGACAGTTCGCCTCTTTTAGCGGTGTCAAGGCATTTCCCAAGCCAGTCCAGCAGTCTGGTCCGCCGGTGGTGTTTGGCGGTATGACCCCCCAGGCGTTCCAGCGTTCCGTGACTCATGGCGACGGCTGGTACGGCTTTGCCCTTGATGTGGACGGAACCAAAAAATGCCTCGACGGTTTGCAGGCTGCCGGAGAACACAATGAACGCCCGAGCAGCTTAGGCAAACTGGAAATCAGCGTGACGCCGGTTGGACGGATCGATCTCGACAAGGCCAAACGTTATGCGGACCTGGGCGTGGATCGTTTGATTCTGCTCTTCCCACCCAAAGGGGACGCCCTGTTCACCCTCAGTGCGACTGAGACAGAAATTACGGATTACGTCAAAGAGATTGGCGACACGGTTATTGGACGAGTCTAGCTGTAGGGGCGGACCCCCGTGTCCGTCCGGCGTATCTCCCCTGTCTGCGTCCGTCCCCGGTGTTTCACGCCCTCCACCTTGGTGGCAATCGCCTCCGGAGTAACGCCTCGGACCTGTTCCCGCCAGGCGGTTGATTCGAGTTGGAGCCCGTCGCTGAGCGTCCGGGCGTAACCTTCGTTAATCACGCGCTTCATATTACGCAGCATGTCGGGCAGACACGACAGCATATCCTTAGCCAAGGCATGACAGGTTGGCAGCAGGTCGTCGGGAGCAACAACGCGGTTCACCAGTCCCCAGGCTTCGGCCTGCTGGGCGGACAGATAGTTGCCGGTCAAAGACAATTCACGCGCCCGGTAAATACCAATCACGCGCGAGAGTTTCTGGCTCAGGCCCCAACCCGGCATGACCCCCATCCGGACATGGGTATCGGCGAAACGCGCGTCGCTGGATGCAATCAATACATCGCAGGCCAAGGCCAGCTCAAACCCACCCGTAATGGCAAAACCATTGATCGCCCCAATAATGGGCCGGTCGAACGCTTCCATGACCCGCACCACGTCCATGCTGCCCTTCGTTGGTTGCGGTTCCTGTAAGGGCTCGCTCGTCCGGCTCAGCTCTTTGAGGTCCATACCCGCACAAAACGCCCGATCGGCTCCGGTCAGGATAACGACATGGGTAGCCGGGTCGCTTTGCAGTGCTGCAAAGGCACTGACAATTTCGAGTCGAAGTTCACGAGACAGGGCGTTCATCGCCTGCGGTCGGTTCAGGGTCAGGGTTGCGATCCCATCGGCCTTCTCAACCATGAGGACTGGTTCTGACATGCAATCTCCTCCTTAGGCTTGTTAGTATGCCCTGAGCGAGGCAGCCCGCCAAGCGCCTGCTTCATTGACGCTTTGTGCGTTCGTGTCTACACTCCTCTTCTTTCGAGTCCGAGCCCAACAGGAAGCGGCTATGGAATTTGCCTTTACTGAAGAACAGCGCTTGGTCCAACAGACGGTCCGTCAGAGAGTAAACGTGTCCGGCCTTTATAGCTGATGGAGGACTCGTTCACTCTTCTCGAGGTTAGGCAGATTTTTTGGAACAACGGACAGCCCTTTCTTCAGTCTCGGCTTTTACCTACCCCGGCTTTCAGCGCTATTGGGCCGCCCGGCTGTGTGTCACCCTGGCCATTCAAATGCAGGCGGTGGCCATTGGCTGGCAGATCTATGATCTGACGCGTCGGCCGCTCGACCTCGGCCTGGTCGGCCTGGCTCAATTTCTCCCGTCGCTCGGTCTCGCCCTGGTAACCGGTCACGTCGCTGATCGCTATGACCGGCGAACCGTGATGGCGCTGTGCATCATCGTTGAGGCGCTCTGCGCTGTGCTCTTTTTGACGTTTACGCTGCAGGGCGGCACAAATACGCTCTTCCTCTTTGGGGTGCTTGTCCTGTTCGGGACGGCCCGCGCCTTTGAGTTTCCGGCTTCGGTCGCCCTGATGCCCAATCTCGTGCCCCAGCGCCTCTTTACCAACGCGGCAGCCTGGAGTTCGTCTTCGTGGCAGGTCGCGACCATTGTCGGCCCGGCTATCGGCGGGCTGCTCTACGCCATTGGGCCAGAGGCGGTATATGGTTGTTGTATTCTGATGTTTCTTCTGTCCGTTTTTTTAGTAAACACCATCCGTATTGAACAACGCGAGAGGGAACAAGTAGCGGCCACCTGGAAGTCTGTGGTAGCCGGGATTTCCTTTATTCGGGGCCAGCCGGTTGTCCTGGGCGCCGCATCGCTCGACCTGTTTGCGGTGCTGTTGGGCGGAGCAACCGCCCTGCTGCCGGTCTATGCGCGGGATATCCTGTACGTTGGCCCCTGGGGGCTCGGGCTGCTGAGAAGCGCGCCGGCAGTTGGCGCGCTGGTCACGGCACTGATCGTCGCGCGCTGGCCTATTCAGCGTCATGCGGGCGCGATTCTTCTGGGGGCAGTCGGAGTCTTCGGTCTGTCCATCGTCGTTTTTGGGCTCTCTCACAATCTCTGGCTGTCGCTGCTGGCCCTGACGATCCTGGGTGCGTCAGACATGATCAGCGTCGTCATTCGCCGGGTCCTGGTTTTAGTGAAAACCCCGGACGATATGCGCGGCCGGGTCAGCGCGGTCGAATCGGTCTTTATTGGCGCGTCAAACGAACTCGGGGAATTTGAGTCCGGCGTCACTGCAGCGTGGTTTGGGGTTGTGCCCGCAGTGGTGCTGGGCGGGCTCGGCACCCTGGCCGTTGTTGGCCTGTGGGCGCGTATCTTTCCGCAGTTGCGCCAAGTCGATTCCCTAGAGGGAGAGAGACTGGAAAAGCACTAGACGTTGATTTCCGCAGAGGGTGGGTTCAGTCCCGGTCCGAACGACGGTACAAACAGATACAGACCTAGAAAATTCAAGCGTAAGGTTCGCACCCTGTCTGCCGCACACGATGCCCAAGGTTCTTACCATCACTGCTTTGTTCTTATTATATGCCAGTATCGCCCTGGGTCAGCACCAAGCGGGGCCAAGGGTTTTCGACCGAGACCATCCCCTGAGGTTTGATCATCTCTGTTCCGAACTCGGCCACAGCTACGGCGCGTACCGGCAGGCATACGCCTTTTTCGAGAAACGATCGTCTGAGGGCCGGTACGAAGCGCTCGTGCTGGCCAAAGTAAATGTAGGATGGATCGCCGGACCGCCCGGGCCGAACGGCGTTTCTCTTATCATTGAGAAAAAGCGACTTGCGCTCCCACCCGAGTGGTACGACGCCACGTTCGGGCTGGCTTTGCAGTTGGTCGCCGTGAATACGCAGCAGGCTAGCAGCGGCCCGGTTTTGACGCGCTACGTCCAGGTCGCGTCCGGTCAGGGCGGAGAGAAAGAGTATCAGCTGTCCGCCACCGGAGAGCTGGACTGGGTGCGGTTCATGGAACCGGAGGAGCGCGACCCGCAGGCAGACAAAGAACACCGTCACCCTCCCGAGTTGCATCTGTACGGGAAGGATATCCCGGGGCTGGAAGGGGACTATACGCTCAATCTGGTGGTGGAAAACAGCCGCACCAGCGCCCGTGTGACACTCGAAGGGCCTGTGCTGGAAAATCTCCCGGCCTTGCTGCAAGTCGAAAAGCCGCAATCCGGCGTGCTGGGCTTTGCCCAAGCCCTGAACCCTCTTCAGCAAGGGGGTGTATGGAGTTGGCTCAGGACCGGCTGGCGCTATAGAAATTGCATCCAGCTCCGAAAACAGGCCAAGCAGGAACTCGACCGTCGTTTCGCGCGCCCGCCTTTCAGTCCCCGGTGAAGAACCACTCTGGACATCTGACGGGTAACTGATAAGAGGGCGGCTGCAACGTCCGGCCCGCTACGACCTGGTCACACCTGCGATCCCGCCACGAAACGGAGAAAGGTGAATATGAAACTCGACAGCTTACTGACCGCCCGCTCACTCGACGAAGCGATTACGATTGCGCGCACTGCCGAGGACATGGGGTTTGACGGGGTGTGGAGCATGGAGAACCAGCACGACCCCTTTCTGTCGCTCGCCGTCTCGGCGACTACAACCACCAAGCTTACCCTCGGCACGGCGATTGCCTTGGCGTTTCCGCGCAGCCCGATGTCGCTGGCCTATACAGCCTGGGACCTGCAACGCGCCTCAAACGGGCGCTTCGTGCTGGGACTTGGCACACAAGTCAAAGGCCATAACCAACGTCGGTATAGTGTGAAATGGGAATCGCCGGGTCCGAAGGTGCGCGAGATTGTTCTGGCGCTGCGGGCGATTTGGGACTGCTGGCAAAACGGCACGCCGTTGGATTTTCAGGGCGAGTTTTATCAGCATACACTGATGACCCCGGCCTTTTCGCCAGGGAAAATCGACCATCCACAGATTCCCATCTATATTGCCGGGGTGAACCCGTATATCTGCCGTTTGGCGGGCGAACTGTGCGACGGCTTTCATGCCCATCCGTTTCACTCCGCAAAATTTCTACGTGAACGGGTGATCCCCCAGATCGAAGAGGGAGCGCGGAAATCCGGTCGCAGCCGAAAAGACGTCGTGCTCTCAAGCTCGTCCTTTGTCATTATGGGCGACACGCAAAAAGAAATGGACGCCATGCGCGAAAAGGTGCGCATGCAGATTGCGTTCTATGCCTCTACCCGAACCTATAAACCTGTGCTGGACGTCCACGGCTGGGGCGACGCCTGTCTCCGCCTGAACGCCAAAGCGGCCAAGGGCGAATGGCAGGCCATGGCTAAGGACGTGACCGACGAGATGCTAGACGAGTACGCGGTGACCGGCTCCCCGGATGAAGTCCCGGCCATGCTCAAAGAAAAATACGACGGCTTGCTCGACCGGGTGGCTTTCTATCATCCCGATCGTCCGGGCGTGAACGATGCTCGCTGGCGCTCGATAGTCAAAGTGTTTTCCGCATAAAAAAGGAGTTGCTGACATGCGCGCGTGGCAAATCAATCAGGAATTCGGCATTGAAAATTTAACCCTCGCGGACCGGCCAGACCCGCAGCCCGGTCACGGTCAGATTGCTATCCGGGTCAAAGCCACGTCACTCAATTATCGGGACCTCATGACCGTCAAATACGGCGGGATGCGGGGCCTCAAGATGCCGTTGATTCCCCTGTCCGATGGCGCGGGCGAGGTGGTTGCCACGGGCGAGGGGGTGACGCGGGTCAAACCGGGCGACCAGGTCGCGGG
>MKWU01000133.1_pt1 | contig 133892 bp, 99 predicted proteins | sample 809101 | NCBI WGS metagenome assembly MKWU01 (sample SAMN05860141, study PRJNA318959) | sponge metagenome | host: Aplysina aerophoba | place: Slovenia: Piran, Adriatic Sea, Gulf of Piran | collected 2013-05-07
GGATTGCCCCTTAACCTGCCCCCAGCGCGATGCAGGCGGCCTTCTCCCGCCGTGACCGGGCCGGGCGCTGCTTCGCCGCGGCCGCCCGGCGATCCTGCCGCACGCGCGCTCAGGTCGCCGCGGGTGGTAATCGTCAGCAGGCGCCAGCCAATTCCTGGATGGGTGGCGGCCAGCGCTTCGCCGACCAGCCGCGTCTGCGCCAGAGCCAGGTCACTCCCGCGGGTCGCCAGTATCAGTTCGCGTCGCGGTCCGCGCGGCGCCGCGTCCGCCGCGCCGCGTGCACCCTCCGGGTCGGATCCGGACCGCGCACCGTGCGACCAGCGCCGGGAGCGGTTCATCCCGGCGCCCCCGCCTGCGGTTCCATCACCGGCGGTGCCGGCGGCTGGCGCAGCACGCGCTCGTAGAGTGCCTCGAAGCGCGGGACCACTTCATCGCACCCGAAGCGCGCCGCCTGGCGACGGCCGGCCGCGGCGAAGCGGGCATGCAGGTCCGCGTCGGCGAGCAGTTGCACGACGCGCTCCGCCATCCCTTCCACCTCACCCGGCGGCAGCAGGTAGCCGGCTTCGCCGTCTGTCACCACCTCCGGCAGGCCTCCGGCGCGGCTCGCCACCACTGGCACGCCGCTGGCCATCGCCTCCAGAGCCACCAGTCCGAAGCTCTCCGAGGCGCTCGGCAGCAGCAGCAGGTCCGCCGCCTGCAGGAACGGCGCCACGTCGTCCACCACACCCACCGTGGTTACGTCGCCGGCCACCCCGCAGGCGCGCGCCAGGGCCAGCGCGCGGCTCAGGTCGGGGCCGTCGCCGACCAGCACCAGGCGTGCGTCGATGCGCTCGCGGGCGCGGGCGAACACCCGGATCACGTCGGTGGCGCGCTTGACCTCGCGGAAGTTGGAAATGTGCAGTACCACTTTCGTGCCGTCATCAATGCGCGCCGCGCGCAGGTAGTGATCGAGATCGACGCAGTTCGGAATTACCTCGATCGGGCGGACGATCTGGAATGTCTCGACGGTCTCGTTCCGCAGGTACTCGGAGACAGTGGTGACGGCGTCCGACTGTTCGATCGAGAAGCGTGTTACCGGGTGGAAGTAGGGCGCGGCGCCGACCAACGAGGTGTCGGTGCCGTGCAGGGTGGTCACTACCCTCAGGTTCAGTTCCGGCGCCATCTGCCGCGCCAGGATCGCGGCCGGCGAGAACGGAATGGCGTAGTGCACATGCAGCACCTGCAGCCGGTTCGCGGTTGCCACCTCCACCATCTTGGCGGCCAGCGCGAGCGTGTAGGGATACTGCTTGAGCAGCGGGTACTCGCCGGCTTCCACCTCGTGAAAGGTGACCCGCGGCGGCAGGTCGACCAGGCGCAACGGCGCCGAATAGCTGATGAACGACACGGTGTGGCCGCGCAGGGCGAGCTGCTTCCCGAGCTCGGTTGCGAACACCCCACTGCCGCCGTGGGTGGGGTAACAGGTAATGCCTAAGCGCAAGTCAGTTCGTCGTTCACGTCAGTCCGCACGTAAGTCCGCGGCGGCGGGGGTACGAAACACCAGGATTTCGTGGTCCGGCTCGGCCGGATCGCACGCCGCCAGCAGCGCCTCCGGCAGCGCCGGCCCGTAGTGGCTCACGAAGTGCGCAACTGGCAGCACGCGTTCCTGCAGCCGCCCGCGTGGCCACACCAGCCCGCGCAGCGCCTGTAGTTGCTGGCGGGCGGCGCCGCGCCGGCTCATCAATGCCCGTGCCGTGCGGTCCTCCAGACGGTCCAGAGCCAATCGGGCATGGCCCAGACTGCGCTCCCAGGTACGTGCCAGATTGGGGTCGACCGCCGCCACGTGGCCTTCCAGCGGCGACCACAGTTCACGGAGCCGATCACGCACCGCCGCGAATCGCGCCCGCTCGCTGGCCGGCACGGCATCGCTGAACGCGGCGCGCACCGAGAATTCGGGTCCGACAATCTGCGCCGGAACCAGGTCGTAGTGCTCCAGCGCGGCGGCCGAGGCGGCGTCGACCAGGGTGTAGCTCTTGCGTGCGGCGACCAGCGGTTGCGGCACGTCGAACAGCTCGTACAGCCCGCGCAGCATCGCCTGGTAGGCCACCTCGCCCGGGCCGAGCACCGTGGCCAGCGACGGCAGCGCCAGGTCGGCGAGTGCCCGGCGCCGCGCGGCGGCGGGGGGGCGCCGCCCCCGCGGCCCGCCGGAGGTGTGAAACAGCGTGCCGGCCCGCTCCGGATCGAGCGGCACCGGGTAGCCGTCGCCGGTCAGGGCGGCGGCGGCGGCACGCAGCTTGCGCCGCACGTCGCCGGCTGCGCCGACCGCCCGCGAGAAGAACTCCGGAAACAGCGGCCGCAACAGGTGCGGCTCCAGCACGACCAGACCCTGACTGCCGAACAGGCGTGTCAGGGCCGCCGCAATCGAGCGCGCAAAGCCGCCCCCGTGCGGGGCGAACAGTTTCGCGGCCGCGGCGGCGAACGGTGCGCCGCCCATGCGTGCGAAGTACTGCCGCGCGGCCTCCCGCACCTCGTCGGTCACCGCCAGGTCGCTGATCGGCCGGCCAGCGCCCGGCCATTGAAACCGCACCCGGCCAACGTTGCCGTCGCCGGCCAGGAAGTGGGCGTGGTCGATCTCGCCCAGATCGTGGTCCTCGGAGGCGAGCCAGAACACCGGTACGCAACGGCGCCCGAACTCCTCCTGGTAGCGCGCCGCGAGCCGGATCGCGGTAACGATCTTGTACAGCGTGTACGCGGGACCGCCCATGAAGCCCGCCTGCTGGCCGGTGTGTACGCACAGGGTGCCGGCTTCGCCGAGCGCGCGCGCCGCCGCCTGCGCCGCTTCCGGCGCGCCGATCGCCTGCTGGTACTCGCACAGCACGCCGGCCAGTTCGGCGCGCGGGCGGTCCGCCGCCTGCCGGCTGCGCAGCGCCGCGGCGGCATCGCCGGCCGGGTGGGTAAAATAGCGATCGGCCCGCCCGGCAAGGTAGTCCAGGTAGAAGCGGCTGCCGCCGTACACCTGGTCCACCGCCACGCGGTGCGATTCGATCAGTTGCACGGGTTCAGGCTGGCGCACCGGCACCCGGCGGCGGAGCCGTGAACTGCTCTAAAGGTGAGAGTGGGTGCCGTCGCAGAATGGGTCGTTGTCCGTCTGCTTACACTGACAGAGCGCGTAATTGCGCTTCTCTTCGATGGTGAACTGCAGCGGCTCGAACTCGGTGCCGTTGTGGGATCCGTCGCAAAACGGCTGGTTGCCGCTGTCTCCGCACCGGCACCACCAGTAGCTGCCCGGCTCCAGTTCCATCACCGCCGGCATCGGCTCGGCCACCTTGCCCTTGACTCCGTTACCTTCCGTCATCTCTGCCTTCCGTCATTTGTTCGTGAATGCTCCTGGCATGACTGTACCGAAGAACGAAGCCGGCCTGCAACGCGGGCGCGCCAACCATGCATCGCGGGACGCTCCGCGACCCGGCGCGGGGCGCCGCCGAGGTTGACTTTCGCGCAAAATATTAGCAGCTATTAGGCGTTAATCTCTAATATTCTACCCGCTTGCCGTCAGCGTGCCCTCTCCGAGCCGGGAGGCACCATTGTGCCTGCGGAAGCTGGAGCCTGCATGCTCATATTTGCCCCCAAGGAAACCGATCCGAACGAGCCACGCGCCGCCGTCACGCCGGACACCGCGGCGCGGCTGGTCAAGCTCGGCGCCACCGTGGCGGTGGAGAGCGGCATCGGCGGCGGCGCCTTCTACCCGGACGCCACCTACGAGAAGGCCGGCGCCGCGATACGCTCCGACCGCGAGGCCGCACTCCGGGAAGCGGACCTCGTACTGCGCGTCCGCAAGCCGCCGGCCGAGGAGGTCGCGCTGCTCAAGCAGGATGCAATACATATCAGCTTCCTGGACCCGTTCAACGAGACCGAACTGGTCGACAGCCTCGCCGGTCACGGCGTCAGCGCGCTCAGCATGGAACTGGTGCCACGCTCCACGCGCGCCCAGAAACTGGACGCGCTCAGTTCGCAGCACAGCATCGCCGGCTACGCGATGGTGCTGATGGCAGCCGACCAGCTCAAGCATATCCTGCCGATGATGGTAACCCCGTCCGGCACCCTGCAGCCGGCGCGCGTGTTCATAATCGGCGCCGGCGTGGCCGGCCTGCAGGCGATCGCCACCGCCAAGCGGCTCGGCGCCCGGGTGGAGGCGTTCGACACCCGACCCGACGTCGCGGAGCAGGTGGAGTCGCTCGGCGCGCGCTTCGTCAAGGTGGACCTCGGCGAGACCGGCCAGACCTCACAGGGCTACGCCAAGGCGCTCACCGACGAGCAGCTCGCCAAGCAGCGCGAAGCAATGGCCGACCGTTGCGCGCAGTCCGACATCGTGATTACCACCGCGCAGCTATTCGGGCGCAAGGCGCCGGTGGTGGTAACCGCCGACATGGTGCAGCGCATGAAGCCGGGCAGCATCATCGTCGACTACGCGGTGGAGTCGGGCGGCAACGTGGAGGGCTCCGAGCCCGGCAAGGACGTGGTCACCGGCAACGTCACCATCATCGGCTACCGCAACATTCCCGGGCGCCTGGCCAGCTCCGCCAGCCAGATGTACGCCAACAATCTGTTCAACTTCGTCGACGAGTTCTGGGATGCCGACAGCAAGGCATTCGTCCTGAACCGCGACGACGAGATCGTCTCCGGAAGCCTGGTCACGCACGGCGGCGCGATGGTAAACGAGATGGTCAAGAGCATCACCGGCGCCTGAGAGCGCCGCAGCCGCACGTAAAGACCACGTACGTAAAGGATTAGTCATGGAAGCGCTACAACAGTTCGAGTTCCTGTTCTTCATCTTCATTCTGGCCATGTTCCTGGGGCTGGAGCTGATCACCAAGGTGCCGTCGCAGTTGCACACGCCGTTGATGTCCGGCTCCAACGCCATCTCCGGCATCTCGCTGGTGGGCGCGTTGATTACGCTGAATGTCGAAAACGCCGACAGCACGCTGACCACCGTTCTGGGCGCGTGCGCCGTGGGTTTCGCCACCATCAACGTGGTCGGCGGCTACCTGGTCACCGACCGCATGCTGGAGATGTTCAAGGCACGGCCGGCGCCGGACAAGAAGGGAGGCGGCGCGTGATTTTCATCACCCCGATCCTGTACATCATTTCGGCGATCCTGTTCGTATTCGGCATCAAGCAGCTCTCCAAGGCCACCACCGCGCGGCGCGGCAACGCCACCAGCGCGCTCGGCATGCTGATCGCCATCATCGCAACCCTGGTAGGGCACGGCTTCCAGTTCCAATGGATCATCGTCGGCGCGCTGGCTGGCGCGATTATCGGCGTGCTCGCCTCCAAGCTGGTCAAGATGACCGCGATGCCGGAGATGGTGGCGCTGTTCAACGGCTTCGGCGGCCTGGCCAGTCTGCTGGTCGGCTGGGGTACCTACCAGGTGGTGGCCGACGCCATGGGCGTGGGCTGGGGTGTTCCGGCATTGGATGCCGCCAGCGCCGCCAAGTTCATGGACGATATCGGCGGCGGCTTTTCCGCGGCCACCATCTACCTGGCGATCCTGATCGGCGGCATCACGTTCACCGGCAGCATCATCGCGTGGGGCAAGCTGAGCGGGGTGGTCACCCAGAAACCGGTGCTGTTCACCGGCCAGAATGTGGTCAACTTTCTCATCGTCCTTGCCATCCTGGTGGGCGCCGTGTGGTTTACCGTCGATCCTGAACAGTACTGGATCGCGGTGGTGGCTACCGGGGTTGCACTGGTGCTCGGCATCATGGTGGTGATCCCGATCGGCGGTGCCGACATGCCGGTGGTGATCTCGCTGCTGAACAGCTACTCGGGACTGGCGGCGTGCGCGGCCGGCTTTGTGATCCGCAACAACCTGCTGATCATCACCGGCGCCCTGGTCGGCGCCAGCGGCATCATCCTGACCAGCATCATGTGCAAGGCGATGAACCGCTCGCTCGGCAACGTGCTGTTCAGCGGCTTCGGCGCCGCCGGCGGCTCGACCGGGGGCAGCGCCATCGAGGGCGAGGCAAAGCCGATGCAGCCGAGCGACGCCTACTACATCCTGGAGGCGGCCAGTTCGGTGGTGGTCGTTCCCGGCTACGGCATGGCGGTGGCGCAGGCGCAGCACGCGGTGCGCGAACTGGCCGAGATGCTGGAGCACAACGGCACCGAGGTGAAGTACGCCATCCACCCGGTGGCCGGGCGCATGCCCGGGCACATGAACGTGCTGCTCGCCGAGGCCAACGTCAGTTACGACCAGCTCGTGGAAATGGACTCGATCAACCCGACCATGGAGACGGTGGACGTGGCGATCGTGATCGGCGCCAACGACGTCGTGAACCCGGCGGCGCGCGAGGATGAGGGCAGCCCGATCTACGGCATGCCGATCATCGACGCCGACAAGGCGCGCACCTGCTTCATCCTCAAGCGCTCCATGGCCAGCGGCTTCGCCGGCATCGACAACCCGCTGTTCTTCCGCGACAACTCCTACATGATCTTCGGCGACGCCAAGTCCACCGTCGAAGGCCTGGTCACCGAGTTCAAGGAGTCCGCCGCCTAACGCTGACAGCGCGGGCAGTAGCAGGTGCTGCGGGCGGCGATGCGGACCAGTTTGAGCTTCGTGCCGCAGCGCAGGCAGGGCTGGCCGCCGCGCCCGTACACGGCCAGACTGGTAACGAAGTAGCCGGGGGTGCCGTCCGCGCCGCGGTAGTCGCGCAGGGTGGTACCGCCAGCCGCAATCGCCTCACCGAGCACTTCACGCAGCGCCGCCACCAGGGCCGCGTAGCGGCGCAGCGAGATGTTGCCGGCCGCGCGCAGGGGATGAATCGACGCCCGGAACAGCGCTTCGTTGGCGTAGATGTTGCCCACCCCGCACACGATGCGCGAGTCCATCAGCAGGTTCTTGACCGCCACCCGGCGTTGGCGCGCGACCCGGTACAGGTAGTCGCCGGTCAACGCGGCGCTCAGCGGTTCGACGCCGAGGTGGCGCAGCAGGGGATGCGGCGGGGGGGCCGCCCCGGGCCCCCAACACGACCCCCCCAGCCGCGGGGGGCCGGGGGGGGGGGGGGGCGCCCCCCCCGCCGAGATCCACAAGCACGCCCCGAAGCGGCGCGGGTCGGTAAGCCGCAGCGCGGCGCCGCCGTCGAGCACCAGGTCGACGTGATCGTGCTTCGCGGCCGGGGTGGCGGACGGAATGACGCGCAGGCGCCCCGACATGCCCAGGTGCAGCAGCACGGCGGCGGCCGGCTCGGTGTCCAGCAGCAGGTACTTGGCGCGCCGGCGCACGTCGCGGATGGTGCGGCCCGGCAACGCATTGTCGAGCGCATCCGGGACCGGCCAGCGCAGTTGCCGCTGGCGCACCACCACCGCCTCGACGCGTCGTCCCACCAGCAGCGGTCGGATGCCGCGCCGCGTGGTCTCTACTTCGGGAAGCTCAGGCATCGCGATCCGCCGCCGCCATCTCCCGCGCACCTTGCCACGGCGCCACGCCGCTGACAATGCCCGCAACCATCCGCGATTCCGAGTGCGTCGCGGCTCCGCGGACGCCCGCCCGTCGGTCGGCGACCGCCCGCGCTCTCCCTTGACGCCCGGCGTCTGGCGCTCTGCCCCCTACACCGCCAGCGGCCCGCCCGGGCGGCCTACGGGCGCGGGTGCCGTAGTCACGCTAAGATAGGGCTCATGTCTGACTCGAACGTTCCTGCTGCCCGCCATCGAGCGGTGCGGGTGGCCGCGCGGCGGCGCGAGCTGGCGCTCGACGAGCGCGGCTACCGCGACTGGCGCGTGCGCGAGCGGCCGGTGGAGCTGCAGCCGGCGCGCACCGCCCTGGTGCTGTGCGACGTGTGGGACCACCACTGGTGCCGCGGTGCCGAGGAGCGGCTGGAGCCGCTGGTGCCGGACATCGACCGCACCGCACGGGCTGCGCGCGGCATGGGCATGCTGGTGGTGCACGCCCCCTCCGACACCATGGAGTTTTACGCCGGCCATCCGGCGCGGGCGCGGGTACTGGCGGCGGCGGCGATCAAGCCGCCGGCCGAGCGCGACCACGCCGATCCCCCGCAGCCGGTCGACGGCAGCGATTCCTCGGACACCGACCCCGACCCCGTCGCCAAGCCCACCCGGCGCTGGTCGCGCCAGCACCCGGGGGTATGGATCGATGCCGAACGCGACGCCATCAGCGACGACGGCGCGGCGTTGCTCGGCCTGTACCGGCAGCGCGGCATCGGCACCGTGCTGATCGCCGGCGTGCACACCAACATGTGCGTACTGCACCGCAGCTTCGCCATCAAGCAACTGGTGCGCTGGGGAATCCCGGTCTACCTGCTCCGCGACCTTACCGATTGCATGTACAACCCGGCGCAGCCGCCCTACGTGAGCCACGCCGCCGCCACCGAGATGACCGTGCACTACATCGAGAAGTTCTGGTGCCCGAGCATCACCGGCCGCGAGCTGTGCGCGGGTGCGCCCGGTAGCCACCGTGCCGGTGGGGTGAGTACCTTTTGCCCATGGACGAAGGGAAACAGCTCGCACCGGCAGTCGTAGGCGGCACCCTCCTCGCCGGCACCGGCGTGGCGGTCCTGCTGGCCAACGTCATCCTGCTGAACCCCGTGTCGCGCACCATCCTGTCGGTGGCCGCGGCGGGCTGGGGCGTATGGGTGCTGATCGCCCAGCCGCACAACCGCCGCGCCGGCTGGACCGCACTCGCCTGCGGGGCCGGCATGTTCCTGTTCGGTTCGCTGCTGAAGGGCCTGGTCGGCTTCGCCGGCGCCGCCCTGATCGTGGCCGGCGGCATCTCCGCCCTCAGCGGCCTGTTCCGCCGTTCAGGCGCGCGCTGAACCGGCTGCCGGGGCGGCCCGGCAACTGGCGGCGTCCGTTACGGCATCAGGGAGTAGGGCCAGTCGGGCTTGGCGAGTAGCACCAGGGTGGTGCCGGCGAGGGCAAAGTTGCGCATCATGTTGATCATTTCCTGCTGCGCCGTATAGGCATTGTCGCCCGCCAGCGGGCGGTGCACCAGCAGCGCGGCGAGCAGGAGGAACACCACCACGGTAATTACGCCGGCGACCGGGTATACGCCCAGGCCGATCGACAGGGCGCCGCCGAACAGCGCCAGACCGGTTATCGGAACGGTCAGCAACGGTACCGGGGTGCGGCGGCCCTCGGCGTAGTCGATCAACTCCGGCAGGTGGACGAAGTGATTCACCCCCATCAGCAGGTACATCAGCGCCGCCAGCAGTCTGCCGACGAGAAACAACAAGTCCACGTCCACCGCGACATCCATCAGTCGAGCACCACGCTTGCCGTTGCCGCGGGCAGCAAACATTCGCGCGTGGCGCCGAACCAGCGGCGCCGGCGGCGCGCCACCGCGCCGTACAGCGCATCGCGCAGCGGCGCCGGCACCAGCCGCAACACCGCGGCGGCCCGATACCGGCCGCCGAGCGCGGCCACCGCGGCCAGCACCGCCGCCGAGCGCAGCAGCAGCGCCCCGTCCGGCGCGCGCCACACCACCGAGCCGGCTGCGCCGTCCATCGCCGCCTCGCGCAGGGCGCCCGGCAACAACCGCCGCGCAGTCTTCCCCTGCAGCGCGGCCAGCGCCACCCGCCCGCGGCGGTCGCGGCGCGCCACCCAGGCAGCGGCGCGCTGACACAGCACGCAGCAGCCATCCACGAACAGGATCGGCCGCCGCGCAGTGCCCGTTCCCGGCGCTCCCGGCGCTCCCGGCGCGGCGGCGGACTCCCGGCGCCGCGCGGCTTCCGTGCTTGCCGACATCATCTCATTATCGCCCAACTCCATGCTCCGCGACAACATTGCGCGCCGGATGCGGCGTACTCGGCAAGTACTCCACTGCGTCACCGGCGGGTTTGCTCATTCGGGGACAGGGGTCGTACACTGCCGGCCATGGCAGCATCCGAGCATCCCAACATCATCGTACTGATCACCGACACCTTCCGGCGCGACAACCTCGGCACGCGCGCCGTCCGCCCGGTGCGCACCCCGGCGCTCGACCGATTCGCCGCCAACCGCGCCACCGAGCTGACCGGGCTCACCATGAGCAGCTTCCCGACCATTCCGCACCGCACCGACTTCGCCAGCGGGCGGGTGGGGTGGCCGCACTACGGGTGGCAGCCGATCAGCCACAGCACCCCCAACCACATCGCGTCGCTGCTCGCCGAGCGCGGCTATTTCACGCAGCTCATCTGCGACTGCCCGCACCTGTTCAAGTCGGGATTCCAGGTCGGCTTCCACGGCAGCTACCAGCACCGCGGCCAGGAGGGAGACCTCACCCTGCTGCACATGAACGACCCGGTTCGCGAGGCGATGCCGCGCGCCAAGACGCGCCTGTCCCCGGAGACCCTCGGCGGCACGCTGATCGACCTGCACATGTGGCTGAACGACATCCGCGCCGAGGCCGACACCTTCTGCGCGCAGACCGCGCAGACTACCGCCACTTGGCTGGAGCGCAACTACCAGGCCGGCCCGTTCTTCCTGTGGGCGGACTTCTTCGATCCGCACGAGCCGTGGGACCCGCCCGAGTACCTGGTGCGGCGCTACGATCCCGACTACGACGGAGCGCCGATGCTGCACCCCAACTACGGCCCCGCCGACCGCTACACCGAGGCCGAACTGCGCAACCTGTGGGCGCACTACGCGGCCGAGTCGGAGCTGGTGGACCGCCACATCGGGCGCGTGCTGGAGAAAATCGACGACCTGGACCTGTGGCGCAACTCGCTGGTGGTGGTGATGGCTGACCACGGCATGGCGGTCGGCGAGCACAACTGCTGCGGCAAGAGCAACATCACCGACGACGACGGGCGTTTCTGGCCGCTGTACCCGGTGCTGAGCGACGAACTGTGCCTGATCGCCGGCAACGCGCAGGCGGGGCCGGTGCCGGCGGGCGCGCAACTCGACCTGCGCGCGCAGCCGTTCGACCTGCTGCCCACCTTGAGCGAGCTGGCCGGCGTCGAGATCGCACCGCCGCAGCCGCTGCAGGGACGCTCGTTCGCCAACCAGGTGATGACCGGCGGCGGCTCGTTGCGCGAGCACGTTATTACCGCCGCCCATGCGCGGCCGGCGGCGGCGACGCCGGACCAGCTCCCCGCCCGTGCCAGCACGCCGTTCCTGCGCACCGCCGAGTGGGGCTACGCGCCGGTCGGCCCGGACGGCGCCCCGCAACTGTTCGACCTGGCCGCCGACCCGCGCGCCGAGCGCGACGTGGCGGAGGCGAACCGCGGCACGGTGACCGAGTTGCACGAGCTGCTGCTGGCTTCGCTCAAGGAGTATGGCGCCGATGAAGCCGTGCAGGCGCTGTGGCGGGCGCCCGGCAGCGGAACGGCGGGCGGAAGCTGGGCGCGCGACTACCTGGACCGGTAATGGCAAAACCACCCAACATCATCCTGCTCGGCATCGACTCGCTGTCGGCGGGACACCTGAGCAGCTACGGCTACCATCGCCACACCAGCCCTCACCTGGACCGGTTCGCCGCCGACGCGGTGCTGTTCGAGCGCACCTTTTCGCCGGCGGTGCCTACCACTCCCGCGTACTGCTCGATGCTGTCCGGCCTGGACTGTTTCAGCACCCAGGTGGTGGCGCTGCGTCACCGCGGGCCGCTCGGAGCGGCGGTCACCACGCTGCCGGAGCTGCTGCGCGGCCACGGCTACACCAGCACCTGCGTCGGCTTCTCCGGCAACCCGTCGGCGCGCGGCTTCGACAGCTACCTGGACTACGAGGCGTGGAGCCCGGACGGCGACGGCCGCGCCCCCAAGGCGCACCTGCTCAACGAGACCGCGCTGCCGGAGCTGGACCGGCTGGTGGCGGGCGGCGATCCGTTCCTGCTGTTCCTGCGCCACATGGACCCGCACTCGCCCTACCTGCCGCCGCACCCCTACGAGCGCATGTTCTATCACGGCAACGAGTGCGATCCCGCCAACCGCTCCATGGACCCGGTAATGGCGTTCAAGCCGTTCCGCGACTACTTCGCCGCCTGGATGCCGCCGGGCATCAGCGACAAGGATTACGTGATTGCCCAGTACGACGGCGCCGTCGCCTACATGGACGCCGCCATCGCCGCGATCTTCAACGCGCTCGCCGCGCACGGCATCCTGGACGACACCATCGTGGTGGTGAACGGCGACCACGGCGAGACCCTGTACGACCACGAATGCTGGTTCGATCACCACGGCCTGTACGACAACGTGCTGCACGTGCCGCTGATTCTGCGCTACCCGCCGGCCCTGCCGAGCGGGCTGCGGGTGGCCGGCTACAACCAGCACCAGGACCTGGTGCCGACGCTGCTGGAGCTGGCCGGCCTGCCGGTCGACGCGGCGCGGTTCGACGGCGCCAGCCTGCTGCCGCTGGTGCGCGGCGAGCGCCACAGCCACGCCAGCGAGCTGTACCTGACCGAGTGCACCTGGATGCGCAAGCACGGCTGGCGCACCGCGCAGTGGAAGCTGATCGAGGCGCTGGAGCCGGACTTTCACTTCAAGCCGCCGGTGGAACTGTATCGGCTTACCGACGACCCCGACGAGTTGCACAACCTGGCGGAGGAGATGCCCGACGTGGCGGCGTTCCTGCGCGGGCGCATGCAGGCGTGGATCGAGCAGCGCTGCCGGGCCACCGGGCTGCCGGCGCCGATTTTCGACCAGGGCGACTGGCACGGCCACGCCGGGCTGGGCCCGTTCACCTCCTCGCAGCAGGCCTACGACACCCTGCACATCGGCGACCCGGGCGCCGCCCAACGCCTGCAGGCAGGAGCGGGGCAGTGACCGGCGAGCGCCCGCTGCCGTCCCGGCACGCCCACCCCGGTCAGTACCACTCGACCCGCACGCCGGCAGGGGGCCGGCGATGAACGGCGTGCGCGGCGCTGGGCCGGCCAACGGGCGCCCGGGCACAGGCAACGGTAACGGCGCTACCACCAGGCGGGTGGAGCTCGCCTACGGGCGCGAGGGGCTGACCATCGAGGTGCCGAAACATGCCGCCGTGGTGCGTCCGCGCGACGTGGCCGGGGGCGGGGACGAGGGCGCGGGGGGAGCCGATCGGCGCCGCGCCACTGGCCGAACTGGCCGCCGGCAAGCGCAGGGTGGTGGTGACGCACAGCGACATCACCCGCGCCACCCCCAACGACCGCATCCTGCCGGTGCTGCTGGCGGCGCTGGAGGAGGCAGGGGTGGCGCGCGGCGACATTACCCTGATCAACGCGCTCGGCACCCACCGCCGCCAGACCGCCGAGGAACTGCGCGGCATGCTCGGCGCTGACATCGTGGCCCGCTACCGCTGCCTGCAGCACGACGCCTGGGACGATGCAGGCCTGGTAACGGCGGGCACCACCAGACGCGGCAATGCGATCCGGGTCAACCGGCTGGTGATGGAGGCGGACCTGGTGATCTTCACCGGCTTCATCGAGCCGCACTTCTTTGCCGGGTTCAGCGGCGGGCCGAAGGGGGCGCTGCCGGCGCTGGCCGGCCACGAGAGCGTGCTCACCAACCACGGCTACGCCATGATCGGGGATCCGGGCGCCACTTGGGGCATCACCGAGGGCAACCCGATCTGGGAGGAGATGCGCGAGGCGGCGCTCCTGGTCGACCCCCTGTTCCTGCTCAACGTCACCCTGAACAACGCCGGCGAGATCAGCGGCGTGTTCGCCGGCGACGTGATCGAGGCGCACCGGAGCGGCTGCGCGTTCGTGCGCGACAGCGCCATGGTGGCGGTGGATGAACCGTTCGACGCCGTGGTCACCACCAACAGCGGCTACCCGCTCGACCAGAACCTGTACCAGACGGTGAAGGGCATGCAGGCCGCGAAGGGCATCGTGCGCTCGGGCGGCGCCATCATCATGGTGGCCGGCTGCGAGGATGGCCTGCCCGATCACGGCCGCTACGCCGAGCTGCTAACCGAGGCTGGCTCACCAAACGCGATTCTCAAGATGCTCCGGCAACCCGGCTTCTCCGCCCAGGACCAGTGGCAGGTGCAGATCCAGGCGCTCATCCAGCAACACGCCGACGTCTACGTGTACAGCGACGGCCTCAGCGACGCGCAGATCCGCGCCGCCCTGTTTCGCCCCACCCGCGACATCGAGTCGACCCTCGCCGACCTGGCCCCCGACCGGATCTGCGTGCTCCCCGACGGCCCCCTCACCATCGCCTACCTCAACCGCCGGTGAGCGCCCGCCGCCGGTCCGACCGGCCCGCCCCACATGGACCAGACTAGAAGAAATTGAACGGTGGGTAGCGGTCGGTGGTGAGCAGGAAGGCGTAGGCCGCTACCCGCAACCACCAGCGCATTACCCCTTCCAGGAACTCGAACGCCCACTTCGGCTGCTGCCCGGTCACCAGGATCGCGATCCAACTGAACACGGCGATAACCACGGCCACCGCGCTCAGCACCGACAGCACGATGTAGTGGGGGATTGCCAGCAGCCACTTGAACAGCGGCAGGACGCGGTTGAGCTCGGTGGCATCGGGATAGGCAATGTCGAGGTGCACCGCCTGGTGCTCGTCGGTGGAGGGATAGTCGTCGCGCAGCAGGAGCAGGTATGCGCCGATACGGGCGCTGAAGCGCGACAGCGCGAGCACGAAATCGAACCACCAGCGCGGGTATTTCTGGCGGAACAGGATCATCAGGGCGGTGGCGATCGCCAGGCCGGCACCTGCCAGACCCGCCTCGGGGCCGGCCATGCCGGTGCTCTCCTGGGGGAGTGCAGACGACCCCGAGAGCAGGCTGGCGATGATCAGGATCGGTATCGCGAGCAGGATGCGGACCAGCACCGAACCGCGGTCGCGCGGACCGTCGGGGTACTCGACGCGGAATTGAACCGGGTAGTCGCCGGATGGGTTGTTGGTCATGATCCCAGACAAATAGCATGACTGCGTCACGCACCGTCAACTTGGCGTGGTGCGTACGGAGCGTACGGATCCGACGACGACACGTCAGTCCAGGGGAGCCCGGTTGCAGGCCCACGGGCAGCGGCACCGGTGCGGGGCGGCGGAGGCTCAGTCCAGGGTGCCCGGCTGCAGGCCCAGCGGCAGCGGTGCGGGGCGCTCGCAGGTGGTGGTCAGCTCCACCTGGCGGCGCTCGGCCGCCGCTTCGTGCACGGCGTGCATGATATCGAGCACGTGCAGCGCCAGGGTGCCGGATGCGCGGTGCGGGCGGCTGCTGCGAATGGCATACGCCATGTCCGCGACGCCGATGCCGCGGCTGGTGGCCGTGTAGCCATACGTAAGCGGCACCTCCTGCCACTCGCTGCGCGCCTGGCCGACCGCCACCGGTCCCCCCGGCCCATTGGGATCGGGCACCGCCAGCGTCCGGTCGCTGCCGAACACCTCGATGCGCGGCAGGTGCGCCGCCTGCACGTCGAAGCTGGTCACGATCACCGCCTGCGCACCGCTGGCGAACTCCAGCAGACCCTGCACGTGGGTGGGCACGCGAACGCTGATGCGCTCGCCGCGGCGCGGCTCGCTGGTGATGAGGCGTTCGGGGCGGGTGATGCGGGTTAGGCCGGCGACGCTGCGCACCGGGCCGAGCAGGTGCACCAGGGCGGTCAGGTAGTAGGGGCCCATGTCGAACATCGGACCGCCGCCGGGCTGGTAGTAGAATGCCGGGTCGGGGTCCCAGCTCTGGGGGCCGGCCCCCGCCATGAACGCCGCCGCGTGCAGCGGCTCGCCGATCCAGCCGTCGTCGATCAGCTTGCGGCAGGTCTGGTGACCGCCGCCGAAGAAGGTGTCCGGCGCGCAGCCGAGCAGTACCCCGGCATCCGCCGCCGCGCGCACCAGGTCCACCCCCTCGGCGCGCTCCACCGCCAACGGCTTCTCGCACCACACGTGCTTGCCGGCATCGATCGCCGCCCGCGACACCGCGTGATGAGCGGCCGGGATGGTCAGGTTCACCACCAGATCTACGCCGTCGTCGGCCAGCAGCTCTGCCGGCGTGAGCGCGCGCGGAATGCCGAACTCCGCCGCCTGCGCCGCCGCGCGCTCGGCTACCAGATCGGCGCACGCCACCACGTCCAGAATCGGGAACTCCCGGCAGCCCTTGAAATAGGCCGCGCTGATCTTGCCGCACCCGACGATGCCGACCCGCAATCGCTCCATCAACCCTCCATCCGGCGTTACTCTACAGGCGCCGCAGAGCAGCCGGCAACCCGCGTACGCCGGGTCAGGAAGGCGGCTCGTCGAGTCCGGCGCGCCGCCGCGCCATCTCGCCTTGAACGCGCTCGACCTCGTGCTCGCTCCCGTGCCGACGCCAGATTTCCAATGCCTGTTCATACCGGTCCTGGCGTTCGAAAGTGCGGGCCATGCCAACCTCATCGCCAAGGGCCCGGAAACAGCGCAGGGCCTCGTCGAGGCACCTGCCGTCGCGGTAGATGTGGGCCGCCGTCGCCAGGTCGCCTGCCTCCTCGTACATCCTTCCGGCGCGCTCGTGGTCCTCATGGTCCATGCACACGGTTGCCGCCCGGTCGCGGTTTCCCTGCTGCAGGAGGAACTCTGCGGCGGCGGCAAAGTGCCGGCGGCTGCACGCGAACAGCATCACGTTGCGCGCGTTCGGCTGCATCGCCGCGAGTGCGGCATCGAACGCCGGACGATCTTCCAACAGCATGCAAAGCGCCAGCTCCGGATCCCGTTCCTGTGCCGCGGTACGCTTCAGGCGGGCATCGAAATAGTCTCGTCCCTCTTTGCGCAGCTGCGGGAACATCAGCCCGGTGTGGACGTCGATGATCACGTCGTAGCGGCGCAGATCGACGATAAGGTCGGTCAGCTCGTCCGGCAGCGGGCAAGTCAGGCCGTAGTGGTGAGGCAAGGAATCGAGCAGCGCGGCCACTCGCTCCCGGCGATCGGGTTCCGTGCCGCGGTACAGGCAGCCGTGCATGATCCGAAACAGTACGCCGTGCGCGCCCGCGTCATCACCTTCGAGACGGTCGAACCGCGAGCCTTCACCGGGGCCGCGCACCAGCGACTCCACGTCCGCCGGCGGCAGCACCCGGTCGGGGCGCGCGTCAAGGTAGGCGGACGCCTCGGCGCTTCGACTGCTGTCCAGGCAGTACTCGATGGCCATTGCGTGCAGCTCCAGTCTGCCGCAGGCCGCGGTGACTCCCTCCATGTAGACGTCGCCGCGCGCCGCCCCCACCGCCAGGTAGTGGGCCAGCGCCAGCTTGTATTCGGCGCCGCGGAACAGGCGCCCCGCGGCACGGGTCAGTTCGCCGACCCGACCCGGCTCCGGGTGGCCGCCGGGGGTGAGATACTTGAGAAGGTAGTCGGCGGCCGCAAAGGGACTGGCGTCGGGGCGGCGGAGTACCTCGCGCGCCGCCTCCCGGTAGCGGCCGCACGCGTCCAGACAGCTGGCGGCGGATGCATGCTCCCCGGCGGCGCTGAACAGCTCCGCGGCCCGCTCCGGGTGGCCGTGTTCCCGGTAGATCGGCGCGGCCCGGGCCGGCTGCCCGACGGCGGCCATGCGAATGGCGGCGCGCATGCCGGTGTGGCGGACCGCAATGCGTTGCAACTCCCGCTCCAGCTCCTGCCGCGCCGCCGGCGAACTCGCGGCGTGGCGGAGAAAGCAGTCGGCGGCCTTTTCCAGGTCGCCGCGCTTCTCGTGCAGCAGCCCGGCATCGTGGAACATGCCGGCGCTCACCAGGCTGCGCAACAGCCCGTCGTTGTCGCCCAGCCGCCGGTACAGCACCGCGGCACGCTCGTGGTCGCCCGCCAACTCGTATTCTGCGGACGCCGAGGTCAGCATGCCGGCGCGGCGAAACTGCTCCGCCGCCTGGGCGTGGTCGCCGATCCGCTGCAGGTAGCGCGCCGCCTCGCTCGGTTCCTTCCGGTCCAGGTAAAACCGCGCCAGGTTGCCGAAATCGCCGCTCCGCTGCCAGTTGCGCAGCACACCCTCCTCGACGCCCAGCTGCTGCCAGCGCGCCGCCGCCGCCGCGTAGTCGCCGCCCGCCTCGGCCTGCTTCGCCTCGCAGGCCATCGCCCGCATCTCGTTGCCGGCGCGGCGCCACATGCGCGCCGCATCCGCGAACGCCCCGGCGCGCTCCAGCCCCTCCGCCGCCCGCGGCAACCGGCCCAGGCGGATGAACACGGCGGCGGCGGCCTGCAGCTCTCCCTCCCGCTCCAGCCGGTGGGCGCGCGCCAGCTCCTCCTCGGTGGCCGCCTGGGCGTTGCGATAGCACTCCTCGGCCGCCGCGAAGCGCTCGCGCTCCATGAAGTAGTCGCCCTGCGCGCGCCACTCGGCGGGCGTGGATACCCGCTGCCACAGGTTGTCGATGTCCGCGGCATCGGCGGACCGGTACACCTGTCCGGCGAGCCCATCAATGCCCCAGACCGGGCTGGCCTGCTCGCCGTCCCAGATCAGCAGGGTGTTGCGCGCCCGCGTCACCGCCACGTACAGCAGGTTCAGCTCATGGCGGATGTGCGGGGCGTCGGCCGCGCCTTGCACTCGGCCGGAGGCAATGCGCCGCCAGATCGCCGCCGAGCCCAACGCGGTCGGGAAGCGCCACAGCAGCACGGCGTCGAACTCCAGCCCCTTCGCCTCGCCGATGGTAAACACCAGCTCGGTTCGCAGGGCGGAGCGCACCCGGTCGCGCTCCGCTTCGGTGCGCACCAGCACCACCTGGCCCGCCCCGCCGCGGCGGATCGCTTCCAGCAGGCCGGCCTCGGCGAGGCCGTCGACCAGCAGCGGCGGGCGGCCGCGAAACGTCCAGCGCTCGGCGATCTCACCGCTCGCCACCCCGATCAGGCTGCGCTTCAACAGCAGCACCTCGTTGGCCAGGCTGACGATGTTGCCAACGCTGCGGAAGTTGATGCTGAGGTTGATTACCGGCGGCACCGGTAGGCCGCGCTCGTAGTAGCGGGCGCGCACCTCCTCCCAGCGGAACCCGCTCGGATTGATGATCTGCTTGGGGTCGCCGGTGAGCACGGTGCGGCGCGGGTCGTCGGCGAGGCGGAACAGCAGCGCGAGCTGCATGTCGGTGAAGTCCTGCACCTCGTCGCATACCACCAGGTCGTAGCGGAACTGGTCGCCGTGCCGTTCCAGGTACTGCAGCACGGCACGCGTCTGGTCGATCTCGTCGTAGCGCGCCTCCGCGTCCAGCCGCTTCTGGTAGTACTCGGCGATGCGGTGGATGTCGCGCCGGTCGAACGGGAAGTTCGGGGCGCGCTTGTGTCCGAGCCCCTCGTACTCGCGCAGGGTGAGCAGGGGCTGGTCGAGACGAGCTGACTGCTTGTCCAGGAAGCGCACGGCGGCGTCCAGCAGGAACAGCTGCTCGCCGCGGCGCAACGCCAGGCCGTCGCGCAGGCTGACGGCGAATTCCTCCAGTGACCCGAAAGCGGTCTTGCGCACGCGCACGCCGTCGAGTCTGGCGCCCGCCTCCAGGTTGGCCAGCCGCACCACGTATTCGGCCAGCTCCGCACGGTCGCGCGCCGCCGCCTGTGCGGCCACGAAGCGCGCCGCCAACTCCGCGAACCGGCGCCGGCTCACCGGCGGCTTGGCGCCCTTGATGATGGAGCGGATCTCCTCCCACACCAACTCGGTGTCGTAGCGGGCGGCGCCGGGGTGGTTGCGGAGGATGGCGCCGAACTCGGCCAGCCCGGCCGGCGGCGCCTGCCACTCGGGGCGCCCGGCATGGCCGAGGATTTCGCCGAGCAGTTCGCCCAGGGTCGCGAACCGCACCGCCTCGGGCGTGTGTTCCAGTTCGGTGGCCTTCACCAGTCCGCGGTAGATGCGCTCGGAAAACCGCTTCAGGTGAGCGCTGCAGGTAAGAAACAACGCCCGCTCGGCACCCGCCGGTCCGACACCCGCGTCGGGGAAGCCCACCCCGCGGGCGACCGGGCGGGAGGACCGTCCCTGGGCCGCTGACCGAGCGGTCGATCCTTCGGCGCCTGAACTCCCGGCGGTCGCCCTCCCGGCGGTTGAACCCCCGGAGCCTGCGCGCGGAAATGCTGCCGGCGCGTACGAGCCGCCCGGCGCTGCAGACCCGGGCGTGCCGTACGCTGGAGCGTACGCCGGAGCGTACGCCGGATCGTTCGCCGGAGTGTGCGCCGGGCCGCGCGCCGGGATGCCGCGCGCGCCGGGGTCGGCGGACACCGCCCGCGCGCCCGGGTCGGCCGGCGCGGTGGCGGCATCGGGCGCCGGGGTGAGCCGGCGCACCCGGTGGCGCAGCAGAAAGTACACCGCGATGGTGGTCTTGCCGCTGCCCGCGGTGCCGGACAGCAGCAGCGGCGGCTCGCTGTGCAGCAGCCGCGCCTGCTCGCGGGTCAGGAACAGGTACAGCTCGAGGTGGTCGCCGTCGTGGGCCGCGAGCAGGCGGCGCCACTCCTGGTCGTCCACCACCAGCCAGCGCTGCGGCCCCGCGTCCACCGCGGCATCGCCCACGACCGGCTGGTCCAGCGCCGGCGAGAAGTAATCGCCGCCCAGATCGTCGGCGACGAACTCCGGCAGCTCCTCGACCAGCGCCGGCTCGAAGTCCAGGAACGGTGCGTTGGCCGGCACGATGCGGCGCTCGGCGGCGGCGGTCACGTCGTCGTGCTGGACCACCGCCCACACGTAAATGCGGGTAACGCCGCCGCCGTTCGCGGCGCCGGCCGGCGGCTCATCCTTGGGCGGCTCGCCAAGCGTGAACAGGATGCGGTCGCCGCGGCTGAGGCGCGCCTCGAACACGGCCCGGCCGCTGCCCTTGAGCTTCTTGACCCGCACTCCCGTGTCCCACAGGCCCGCCTGCAGGAACTCCAGCTTCTCGCGCAGACGCTCCCGGCCACGAGCGTCCAGAGACACCATGTGGTCGCGCACCGCGTCGTGCAGAAGAAGGGCGTAATTGCGTGGCATTTGGGTAGAACCTGCCGCCGGCACCGGTCGCGGGCGACCGGGCCGGCAGCAGGCTGCAACAGGCGGCGGTTAGCCGCGGAAGAAGAACTGCTCCGGATGGTTGGGCTGGAAGCGAATGGCGTCGTAGCCGTGTGCGCCCTCGGTCGGCACGTTGAACAGGTTCTTGTTCACCAGCACCGGCTTCATCACGTCGCCGATCACCCCGATCACGAAGGCGTTCTCGGCGTGCGTGCGCAGCACGTTGTCGATCAGCCGGTCACGTTCGGCAACGTCCACGGTGGTGGTGTACTGCTCCCACCATTCGCGAATCTGCTTCACCTCGGCGATCGGCTCCTCGCCGCGCTCGCCGCCGGACAGGTACCAGTACAGCCACTGCGTGTACCAGACCGCCTCGTCCATGTCGCGCCACGGCACCCACACGCGCGGGTCGATCAGCATGGTCGTGGTAAAGCCCACCACGTTCCATTCGTTCATCTCGACCTGGTTCTGGCGCACCCGCTCCGCGTACAGCGCGCGGTCGTCCGCCTTCACCAGCACCTCGATCCCGACGTCCTTGGCGTAGTCCACCACCAGCTCCACCACCGGCGGCGCCCAGGTGTGCGTGTCGGGCGGATATTCCCAGGTCACCGACAGGCGGCGGCCATCCGGCATCAGCCGAAAGCCCTGTCCGTCGCGCTCGTCCAGGCCCATCGCGTCGAGCAGCCGGTTGGACTCGTCCGGGTCATACTCGACGTGCGCGTTGGCGTACTCCTCTTTGAACCACGGCGTCATGCGGTGCACGGTGGCCTGCATCGGCGTGGCCAGCCCGAACTGGGTGGCCTCGTTGATCTCGTCGCGGTCGATGGCGTGCGAAAAGGCGATCCGGAACCGCTTGTCTCGGAAAATCTCCCGCTTCACCGGATCGTCGATGGTCAGGTTGAACTGGATGCCCATCTGGTTGGCGTCGGTCACCAGCCAGTTGTATACGTTGTAACCGGCCTTGTCCTTGTTCTCCTGGTACACCGGGAAGTCGGCCAGCGCGCTGTTCTGCCCGAACAGGTCGAACTCGCCCTGGATCGCCTTCAGCACCAGCACCTCGGTATCCTGCACCACGTGGATGGTTACGCCGTCGATGTAGGGGAGCTGATTGCCGTCCGGATCGACCTTCCAGTAGTAGGGATTGCGCTCGAGCGTGTGGCTCTGCGGGTTGGTGGCGATGCGCACGTACGGTTGCATGGTGGGCTGCTCACCGCAGGAGATGACGCTGCACACCCGGTTCTTGTTGTTGAACAACTGGTGCCACTCGTCGAAGCCCGCCTCCTTGGTCATGTCCGCCAGCTTGTCGGCATCCTGGAAATCCTCGTGAAACTGCTCCAGATAGTCGCCCGGCACGTAGGAATAAGGGCCGCCGGAGTAGTGCGCATACTGCATCTCGATCAGCGGGTAGGGCGCCGCGAATTCGTAGCGGATGGTGTAGTCGTCCAGTTGGGTGAGCTTCATCAGCTCGCCGCCGGGCATCCAGCGTGAATGCGGATTCGGCGTCAGGGTCTCGTTCAGGGTGATGTTGTCGTACCACCACATCACCGAATCGGCCGTGAACGGCGACCCGTCCGACCACTTCGCGTCACGCACGAAGTGCATCACCACGGTCTTGCCGTCCGGCTCCCAATCCCATGAGCGCACGATGTTCGGCACCACTCCCGAGTAGTCGGTCTTGATACGCATCAGCGTCTCCGGACCGACCGCTGACTGCGGGTCGCCGAACCACGACCACGCGCTCCCGATGCCGACGCTCAGGTTGCCGCCGTACTCGCCCACCTCGGTGAGCGGACTGACCACCACCGGCTCGGCCGGCAGCCGCTCGTCCACCGGCGGCAGCTCTCCGGCCGCCACCTTGGCCGCCAGCATCGGCGCCTCGTTGTAGGCCCATGCCGAGGCCAGCGCCAGGGCGCCGACCACTATACTTGTCACCAGCTTTTTCAGCATTGTGACGCTCCTCTGAGGTCCCGGCTCACGCGCCTCGTACGAGGCCCGCACCCCGGCCGCCGTCAGGCCGCCGGCGATCCGCCGTGTTGTTACCTCACTCTTGCTCTCTCCGCTACCTCTTGTAGGGGTCGGCGGCATCGCGGAGGCCGTCGCCCACGAAATTGAACAGCAGCACGGCGGCGATCACGAACAGCACCGGGGTCATGAGCCACGGGTGCACCGCCATGGTGCGTACGTTCTGGGCGTTCTGCAGCAGCACGCCCCAGCTCAGCACCGGGCGCTGCAGGCCCAGCCCCAGGAAGCTCAGGCTGGTCTCGCCCAGGATCATGTTGGGAATGGCCAGGGTGGCGTTCACGATCAGGTAGCTCATGAACCCCGGCAGCATGTGGGTCAGGATAATCTTGGCGTCGGTGGCGCCCGCCAGCCGCCCGGCGGCCACGAAGTCGGCCTCGCGCAGTTCCAGGAACTTGCCGCGCACCACCCGCGCCAGGCTGGTCCAGGCCACCAGCGAGATGATCACGGTGATGCCGAAGTAGCGCTTCTGCATCGACCAGGCCGGCGGGATCGCCGCCGCCAGCCCCATCCACAGCGGGATGGTGGGCACCGATCGCAGCAGTTCGATGATGCGTTGGATGACGGTGTCGACCGCGCCTCCGAAGTAGCCGGAAATGGCGCCCAGCGACGCCCCCAGCAGGAAACTCAGCGCCACCCCCACCAAGCCGATGGACAGCGAGATGCGGCTCGCTTGGGTGATGCGCGAGAACATGTCGCGGCCCAGGTCGTCGGTGCCGAGCAGGTACACCGTGGCCGGCTCCTCCACCCCGAACAGGTGCAGGTCGCCCTCGAACAGGCCCCACATCCGGTACGGCGAACCGCGTTGCAACAGCCGGATCGGGTAGGGCTGGCTGGTATCCTCGGCGTAGTTGCGGCGCAGCGTCTGCATGTCCAGGGTCTGCTCGTAGCGGTACACGAACGGCCCGACGAAGCGGCCCTCGTGGAACAGGTGGATGCGGGTCGGCGGGTGGTGCAGCGCCTCGCGGTTGCGCTCGAACGGCTCGTACGGCCCCAGGAACTCCGCGAACGCCATCGACAGGTACAGGACCAGCAGCGCCAGCGAACTGATCAGGGCCAGGCGGTGGCGCTTGAACGCGCGCCAGATAAGCTGCCGCTGGGTGGCGATGAAGTAGCGTTCGTTCTCCTCGGGCGGCGCGGATTCGCCGGGCGGCGGCGCATCGTCGGCGGCTGCGACCTGGGCGATGGCGCGCACCACGGGGCGGTCCATCAACGTGCTTCCGTCACGATTCCATCCTGATGCGCGGGTCGATGAGCGCCAGCAGCAGGTCGGAAATCAGGGTGCCGATCACGGTAAGGAAGCTCAGCAGCAGGATCAGGCTGCCGGCCAGGTACATGTCCTGGGTGCGCAGCGCGCGCAGCAGGAGCTGGCCGGTGGTGGGCAGCGACAGCACCACCGACACGATGGCGGCACCGGAAATGATCTCCGGCAGCAGCCAGCCCACCGTGCTCACGATCGGGTTCAGCGCCACCCGCGCCGGGTACTTCAGGATCAGGTTGATCTCGCGCGAGCCCTTGGCGCGGGCGGTGATCACGTACTGCTTGCGCAACTCGTCGAGCAGGGTAGCGCGCATTACGCGGATGATGCCGGCGGTACCGGCGGTACCAAGCACAATGACCGGCACCCACAGGTGCTGCAGCAGGTCGACGAGCCGGGCCAGCGACCAGGGCGCGTTGACGAACTCGGTGGAGTACAGCCCGCCGACGTCGGCGTCGAACCACTGGAACCCGAGGTACATCAGCAGCAGGGCGAGCAGGAAGTTGGGCGTGGCCAGGCCGACGAAGCCGAACACCGTCACCGTGTAGTCGGTCAGCGAGTACTGGCGCACGGCGCTGATGATGCCGATCGGGATGGCGGCGGCGTACACGAAGATCAGGGTGGACAGGGAGATCACCAGGGTGAGCGCGATCCGCTCCCCGACCAGTTCGCTAACCGGAATCTGGTGGTCGAACGACCAGCCGAAGTCGCCGCGCACCACGCCGAAGAACCAGATCAGGTACTGCACGTAGAGCGGCTTGTCGAGGCCGTAGTTCTTGCGCAGGTTGTCGGCCATCTCCTTGTCCACCTCGGTGCCCGACGACTGCATGCGCGCCAGGTAGGCGTCCATGAAGTCGCCCGGCGGCAGGTTGATCACCACGAAACCGACGATGGAGACCAGCACCAGCATCAGGATCACGTAGAGACCGCGGCGTATCAGAAAATGCTGCATGGCTGACACAAATGCCCCCGCCGCACACCGGCAGCGAAGGCCGGCCCAGTGTAGGACCGCCGCCCCACCCTGTCAAAGGATCGCGCGTGCCCGCGTGCCCGAGCGTGCCCGGCGTGCCCGCGGCCGGGTGGTGGGGTTGGTGGGGGGTGGTGGGGTGGGAATGCGTGACAGCCGCGCCGTGCCGTGAAACAATGAACCCACGCTCATGCGCACGTTCAACACCGCCGGTCCGGTTCGAGCTGACCGGCACTATCAGGTCGCGCCGTTGTCGCGGATCGATCTTGACGAAGTTCTCGAGCTGATTCGCGAAGAGCGCTACTTCGTGCTGCACGCACCGCGCCAGACCGGCAAGACGTCGGCGCTGCTGGCGCTCCGCGATCTCCTGAACTCCGGCGAGGCGGGCGACTGGCGTTGCGTATACGCCAACTTCGAGGTGGGCCAGGCGGGGCGCGAGGATACGGCGCGGTCGATGCGCGCCATGCTGGGCGAACTCGCCCGGCGGGCACGGCGGACGCTGGGTGACGAGACCCCGAACCGCGTGCGGCAGGCCGCGCTCGAACAGGAGGGTGCCGACGGCGCGCTGATCGAAGTGCTCGCCCGCTGGGCGGAGGCCGACGCCGTGCCGCTGGTGCTGCTGATCGACGAGATCGACGCGCTGGTCGGCGACACCCTGCTGTCTGTTCTGCGCCAGCTTCGCGCCGGCTACGACCAACGCCCGGACGGCTTCCCGCACAGCATTATCCTGTGCGGGCTGCGGGACGTGCGCGACTACCGCATCCACTCCTCCGCCGAGGACCGGGTGGTGCTCGGCGGCAGCGCCTTCAACATCAAGTCCGAGTCGTTGCGGCTGGGCGACTTCTCCGAGCAGGAGACCGCCACGCTGACCGCGCAGCACACGGCGCAGACCGGGCAGGTGTTCACGGAAGATGCGCTGGAGTTGATTGTGACCCGCACCGCCGGCCAGCCATGGCTGGTGAACGCGCTCTGCTACGACGCCTGCTTCCGCCACAAGCCGGGGCGGGACCGCGGGCGTCCGATCACCGCGGCCGCCATCCTTGGTGCGCAGGAGCGGCTGATCGTGCGGCGAGACACGCATATCGACGACTTGGCAAACAAGCTGCGCGAGGAGCGCGTGCGGCGGGTGATCGAACCGATCCTGGCCGGTTCGGACGAGGCCTCCTGCTCCGCCGAAGACCTCGCCTACGTCCGCGACCTGGGCCTGGTGGCTCAGGACGCTACCGGCCCGCCGCGCATGCCGCGCATGGCCAACCCGATCTACGCGGAGGTGGTGCCACGCCACCTGAACTACGCAGTGCAGGAAACGCTGCCGCAGGAGATGGCGTGGTACGTGGACGCCGCCGGAAGTCTGGACGTCGCGGGACTGATTGCGGGGTTTCAGACGTTCTTCAGGGAGCACTCCGAGCACTGGGTGCAGCGCTTCGAGCAGTACCATGAAGCGGGACCGCAGTTGCTGCTGCAGGCGCACCTGCAGCGGATCGTGAACGGCGGCGGGCGGATCGAGCGGGAGTACGCGCTCGGTCGGGGCAGGACCGACCTGTTGATCGTGTGGCCGGGCGGTGGGCGCGAGCACCGCTGGGTGGTGGAGTGCAAGGTGCGGCACGGAGACCTGGAGCGCACCATCGCCGAGGGCATCGTACAGACACGAACGTACATGGATCGCTGCGCGGCCGAGGCCGGCCACCTGATCGTGTTCGACCGCGCGCCGGAGCGGAGTTGGGAGCAAAAGATCTTCCGCCGCACCGCGCCGCCCGGCACCGGCGCGCCGGTTACGGTGTGGGGCATGTGAACTTTGAGCGCCCGTGCTCGAGGTCGGCGGCGTACACGGCGCACTTCAGCCGTCCGATGCACAGGCCTGAAGACGCCAAGCAACGACCGATCACCGCTGGAGTCTCTGTCGTGGGCCAGGAGTCGGCTGGCGACGCGGGTGATCGATCTCGTCCACCGTAAACTGCTTTACCGGCAGACCGGGTTGGTTTTGTGGATCGTGCCCACCACGCAGATCTACCGGCAGACGCTGGCGGCCCTGAAGGACCGCGACCATCCCTACCGCCAGCAGCTGGACCTCGCATCCGCCGGCCGCACCATGGTCCTGGAGAAGACCAGCGGCTTCCGTCCGGCGGACGTGGCCGAAAGTCTTTGTATCCTGGTGTTGATGCTCCCGTCCGCGAACCGCGAGACCAGGGACAAACTCCGCATGTTCCGCGACAGCGGCGGGTTCGATCGCTTCTTCCCTGCGGATGACGACGCCGCCGGCCATCGCGCCTTGCTTGAGCGGGTGCCGAACCTCGACACCTTCGGGGGTAACGGCTTGTGGGGCCGGCAGGTCAAGACGTCGCTCGGCAACACCCTGCGCTTGCTGCGACCGATGATCGTGTTGGACGAGGGCCACAAGGCATACAGCCGCAATGCCAAGGTTACGTTGGAAGGGTTCAACCCAGCGCTGATCGTGGAGCTGTCGGCGACGCCGACCGCCGAGGCGAACGTGCTGATCGAGATCTACGGCCGCGACCTGAATGCGGAGGAGATGATCAAGCTCGACCTGCACATCAGGAACCGGTCGAGCACGAGTTGGAAGGACACCCTGTTGGCGGCCATCGAGCACCGCGCAAAGCTGGAGGAGCAGGCAAGGCGGCACGATGCCGCCACCGGCATGCACATCCGCCCGATCTGTCTGATCCAGGTGGAGCGCACCGGCCGCGACCAGCGGCTGCCCGGCGTCGTGCACGCCGAGGATGCGCGCGACTACCTGATGGAGCACCCCGACATCCGCGCGGAACAGATCGCGATCAAGACCAGCGCCCGCGACGACCTCAAGGAGGTGGATAACGCCGGCGGCTTGCTGGCGCGCGACTGCCAGATCCGGTTCATCATCACCAAACAGGCCCTGCAGGAGGGCTGGGACTGCGCCTTCGCCTACGTGCTGGCGATCCTCACCCGCCCCAGCTCGCGAAGCGCGCTCACCCAACTCGTCGGTCGCATCCTGCGCCAGCCCTACGCGCGCAAGACCGGCAACCGTTGGCTGGACGAGAGCTACGTGTTCTGCTTTCAGCGCGAAAGTGTCGAACTTCTGCGCGAAGTGCGGCGCGGATTCAGTCGCGAAGGGCTCGGCGACCTGCAGCCCAAGCTGGCCGATGACGGCGACAGCCCGATGGAGCCGGCGGAGTCCATCGTGCGCAGACAACGCGCACGGTTCCGGCGGGCGGCACGCGACCTGGTGCTGCCCGCGTTCATGATGCGCGACGGCAGCACGTGGCGTCCGGCGCACTACGAAGCCGATATTCTTTCACGCACGCCGTGGGACGAGGTGGACGTGTCGCCCCTCTACGATCTTCCGCTCGGCGAACGGCCGGGCGACGATATCGACGTGCAGGTCGGCGTGGACGGCCACGTTGCGGCGGCTTCCACGTATGCCGCTCGCGACCGTGCCGGCAGCGGCGGGCGCCTGGACCATGCATTCGCCGCCAGCCACCTGCTCGATGTCATGCCGAACCCGTGGCGCGGCAGCGAGGTGGCGCGGCGCCTGTTCGGCGCTCTCCTGCAGCGGCATGATCGTGCGCTGGTGGTGAGCAACTACGGTTTCATCCTGGAAGAGTTGCGCAAGCGGCTGGAGATTGAGCGTGACCGCTTGGCGCGCGGCGTGTTCACCGGCCTCCTCGAGACCGGCGAGATGCGCTTCATCGTGGCCGCCGAGGACCTGGGCTTCAACCGGCTGCCCCGGCAGATCAGGACCTCGCCTGCCCGGCAAGCCAACCGCGAGGACGGCGGCCAGTACCTGCTCAATCTGTTCGACCGCACGGACGAGAACGAACTGAACGCTCTGGAGAATCGCGTCGCGACCTTCCTCGACCAGCAGGAGCGCCTGTTCTTCTGGTACCGCAACCGCGCGCGCCACGACTTCTACGTGCAGGGCTGGAAGCGAGGCAAGATCTACGCCGACTTCATCTTCACCCTGAAACCGGACGACCCGAACGCCGCCGATCCGTTCCACCAGGTGTTCGTGGTCGAAACCAAGGGCCTCCACCTCAAAGAGGCCGCCGACACCGAATACAAGCGCTCCGTTTTCGACATCTGCTCCCAGCACGCAACCCGCCGCGACTGGGCCGACTTCGTCCCGGCCATGCGCGGCCGTGCCATGCGCTTCGAAGTAGTAGACGAAGCCGAGTGGCAGCGCCGCCTCACCGAGCTGCTTGCTCGCTGAATTCGTCTCAACCAGGTGTTCCTATCGCTCCAGAGTCAGTTCTCTGCGCTCCTTGTCAACGACCAAGCGCACCCCATCGAGCACATCCCGACCGAGGACAGACAAGACTTCTGGCTGGTTGGGAGCCTTCTGTGCAACTCCCATCGTGATCCGGAAGGCGTCCAGTACACCGTCCGAATCACGTAGTGAGATCGTGGCCTTCTCCAAGTAGGCGCCCGCGGCCCCGCCTGTGCCGCCTACTCGTTCCGCCCGACGGTTGTTGAAGCGCGCGTAATTGACGCCCAAGCGAATGGCATCCGCGAAAGACAGGAGGCTGATGTTCGCCGCAGTATCCACGAGAAAGCGGACCGACCCCGAAATGCCAAGCCGGGACAAATATATCGTTCCATCTACCAGTGGACGACCCTGGTCACCGAAACTGCCACGAACAACCAAGGTCTAAGTATGGAATCGCGGCTGCGCTGCCAGATAGCGGAGATAGGACTGCGCCAGCGGCATTGCACTTTCTTTGGCCTTCCGCGCTACCGTTTCGACATCCTGCCCGCTCACCACCGTGCGAACGCCAGCCCCATCGACCCACAGCGCGATCCATTTTTCGGGGAACTCGTCGAGCAACTCCTTATAGTGTTCGGAGAAATACACGGTGGATCGGCGAAAGGCGGCATAGTCCGCGTGGACTTGAGGCGTGTCCAGCTCGGGCGGCACGGGTATCACTTTCGCGGCCATAGCGGTTCACAAGAGATTCGTCGCGGATCGCGAAACGGTCTTGGGTGACTCCCGTCTGTCGAGCGGATAATCGTGATGGTCCATAGAGCCCTCCTGGCCGGCAGGGCGTAGCTCCCCCTTCACCGGCGCGGGAGGCTCGTTTCTGCTCACAGGACAGTTCAGAGCGTCTAGGGACGACGAAAGTAGGTCCACCATCCAGTCTGCCGGCCCGCTGGTGATCTGGTCAACCCCTTAACTGTTGCGCACTCGCGGTTTATCTGGGGGCTTGACACGGTTCCCAAAGCCACGTGCCGAGCAGCGTCGGCAGAATGTCCACCACGCCGAACGGAAACGAGAGGTGGCGGCCGCGGCCCGCCTGGTCCGAACAGCGCAGCAGAAACGGCACCCGGATCGACTCGTCGCAGGGATGCTGCTTGCGGGTCATCCCCTGCGACCCCAACATGTCGCCGTGGTCGGACGTGTAGACGAGGATGGTGTCGTTACGCAGCCCGGCCGCGTCGATGCGGGCCAGTTGCCGAGCGTCGGCCGGTCGGTGGCAAGCCGCACGTCGTTGAGGAACACGCCATTGGTGAGCGGGTACTGCCCGGTGAACAGCGCGGCGCGCCACGGCGTGCACACGGGAATGCTGGACACCGCCGTGTCGAACACCACCCCCTCCGCCGCCAGGCGGTCCACCGCCGGGGTCGCTACGGCGGCGCCCTCGTAGCCGGTCGTCCGCGCGCGGTGCTGGTCGGAGAAGACGAACACGATGTTCGGGCGGGCCGACACGGGCCCATAGTGTCTGTGCACTGCCGGTGGGGTCAATTCCTGTCCGGTCACCCGGCTCGTTCTCCCACGGGCGCGCTCGGGCCGGCCGATTCGCAGCAACGTGCTGGCGCACCGCGGCGCCGACTACCTCATGTCAGCGATGGCGGCGTGCATGGTCCATCTTCCGGGCGCCAGTATTTGCGCCGACAGCCGGCAATGCAACAGGCAGGTAGGACTCGATCGGGAGCGGTCGCACGGCGATCGGCGATGTCGGCTACTGCGCGCGGACGACGAGCCGGTTGCCGAATACGTTGGTGTTGTCGATGATGCCGAGGGCGGCGAGTTCGGCTTCCGGTGGGGGTTCGCAGGACCAGCGGCGGCTTGGTGTCCAGCCGCAGGTGCGCTTGAGGTTGGCGGCGTACTCGGCGCGCTTCAGGGCGGCGATCGACGGGTCGATTACGGGCACGCCGAGGGCCTGCGACAGGCGGTCGTGGAAGCCGGTCTCCAGGGTGCAGCCGAGGATGAGCGCCTCGGCGTAGTCTTCCTCGACCGCCTTGCGGCCCGCTTCGGTAAGGCGCCGCTCGGTCTCCTCGTGATCGGCCTGGAAGTCGTTCACGCCCAACTCCACCGCGTAGAAGCCGCTCAGGCGGTCGGCCATGCCGTTGTCGCGCACCGTGGCGTGCATCTGGTGCACCCACTTGCGGCGCCCGACGATGATGCCGAAGCGGTTGGCGAGGCTCGCCGCGATCTCCAGGGAGGCCGCGCACGGCGCCGTTACCACCATGTCGCCGGATACCTCGCGGGCGTCGAGCAGGGCGGTGTCGTAGAAGCAGCCGATGGCCAGCGCGTCGAACCCCTCCGCGGCCGCCGCGCGCGCCGCCCGCACGATGCCGCCCGACACCACCGCTTCGTAGGCGCGGTACTCGATGTGGGTGAAGGCGCCGTCGGCGGGCTTAAGCGAGGTGACGTGCACCTCGGTGCCGGGCAGCTTTACCTGCCGCGCCATGGCGCCGAACACCTCGTCGTAGTCGGACGTGCCGACCGGGTTCAGGTACATCACCTTCAGCGGACCCCCGTTCGCCATTTCAGCGTTTGCCATTGCAACTCCCCTCCGTTTCAACGCCGTATATGTCGCGTGCTCGCCGCGGCGACAGCAGGCCGTTGCGCACGTCGGCGCGCACCAGCTCGGGGTCGCGTTCACGCGGGTCGCCGCAACCGCCGCCGCTGCCGGTGAACACGCGGATCACGTCATCCTTGCCGGTGGCCAGTCCGGATACCGCGGCGAACCGCCGCCGCTCGCCCTGCCTGGGGATAAACTCGATGTAGTTCGGCGAACCGTCGCGCCCGCCGCCCACACCCCAGGGCGGGAACTTGGACCGGGTGTAGCCGGCAGTCAGGAAGCCCCTTTCGGAGCGCACCCGGTAGTCCAGCACGATGCCGCGGCCCCCGGCATGCCTGCCCTCGCCGCCGGGTGCCGTGTTCAACCGCATCTGGTCGACGATCAGCCCGTTGCGCGCCTCGGTGACCTCGGCGGGGCAATTGTAGGTCTCGCCGTGGAAGCCGCTGAACATCGCGGTGTTGCCGTCGCCGCTCATGCTCGCCCCCCAGCCGCCGAGCTGCGGCTCGATAACCGTATACTGCCGCCCGGTATCGGGATGGATGCCGCCGATAAAGGTGCCGCAGATCGACGCGAAGTGTCCGGCCGCCAGGCGGTCGGGCATGTGGCCCGCCAGGCAGCGCCACATCAGGTCGTACACGCGCAGCCCGATCTCGTAGTAGAAGCCGAGCGCGGCCGGCTCGCGCGCATCGAACACGGTGCCGTTACGCGTCAACAACTCGACCGGACGGAACGATCCGCCATTGGCCGGGGTGTACGGATCGGTCAGCGACTTGAAGATCATCTGCGCGGCCACCATGGCGCTGTCGCGGCTGGTGTTCAGGGGTCCGTCGAGCTGGTCGGGGTTGTTGCGCAGATCGACCGTGAACCGGTCCTTCGCAATGGTGATCCCGACGTGGTAGATCTGCCCGTGGTCCTGTTCTTCCGCCAGTTCGAAGGTGCCGCGGGGCAGCTTCGCGAGCGCGCTCAGGGACGCCTGCTCGCCGAACGCCATGAAACCCTCAAGCGCGGCCGTGAACGTGCTGGTGCCGTATTTCTCCGCCAGCGCCTCGATCCGTCTTGCCCCGACCCGCACCGAGGCGATGGCCGCCCACAGATCGCCTTCGAGCACCTCCGGCATGCGCGAATTGACCTTGATCACCTGCATCACCGGTTCGTTGGTGCGGCCCCGCGAGATGATCTTGATCGCCGGCAGCCGTACGCCCTCCTGGAAGATCGACGTGGCCTCTCCGGTCAGCGATCCCGGCGCCATGCCCCCCACGTCCGAGTGGTGCGCGATGTTGGCGGTCCAGGCGATATGCCGGCCGCCGTGGAACACCGGCATCATCACCACGATGTCGCTGAGGTGGGTAACGCCCCCGTAGTAGGGATCGTTGGTGGCGAAGATGTCACCCGGCTCGATGTCTCCCGGCTGGTCGAACCGGGCGGCGATGAACTTCACCGACTTGTCGAGCACGCCGATGAACGCCGGGATGCCGGCGCCGGAGGAAGCGATCTCGCCGTTGGCGTCCAGGATGCCGGTGCCCATGTCCAGCACTTCGTAGATGATCGAGCTCATCGCCGTCTTGCGCATCGCCGCGAACATCTCGTCGGCCGCCGCCTGCACCGAGTTCTGAATGATTTCGAGCGTAATCGGGTCATGCTGTCGCATTGTCATGGAACGGTCCTTTCGCCACCCGCCTGCTCCGAGCTGCGGACGGCTTCGCTAGTGATGGGATCATGCATGGATGTGAATGACGACGTTGCCGAACCCGTCGACCTGCGCCTCGTTGCCGCGCTGCACGACCACGGTCGACGCCGCATCCTCCACGATTGCCGGACCGGCGAACCGCATGCCCGGGCTGAGCTTGCCGCCGTCGTAGATCGCCGCTTCCCACACCCCCTCCGGCGCGAAGTCGACCCGGCGCGCACCCTTCCGGGCCCGTTCCGCGCTCTCGGGGCCGAGTTCCTGCCGCCTTATCTCCACGCGGCCAACCGAGGCCGTGGCGGTGACATGGATACCGACCATCTCCACCGGCGCATCCAGGCGGTACGTGTATTCGCGTTCGTACCCGGTTTCGAACGCGCTTCTGATTTCCCGGATGCGGTTCGCCGTCACCGCGCCGTCGCCGAGCGCCACCTCGGTGGTGTGCTCCTGGTTCTGGTAGCGGAACTTGCCGAACCTCCGGAACGATAGCCGCCCGGTGTCGACGCCTTCGCCGGCGAACTGCGCCCGTGCCGCGGCCTCGGTCTCGGCCAAGGTGCTCTCGATCGCCGCCGCGTTGTCCGCCACCAGGTCCAGCAGGTGGGTGGCGATGTAGTCGCGGCGCAGGTCGGACATCATCATGCCCCACGCCGAGAACACGGCCGCGTCCGCTGGAATCACCACCTTGGCGATGCCGAGTTCGGCGGCCAGCGCCACCGCGTGCATGCCGCCGCCGCCGCCGAACGCCACCAGCGTGAACTCGCGCGGGTCGAACCCCCGGTTCAGCGACACCAGCTTGAGCGCGTTGACCATGTTGTTGTTGGCGATGCGCACGATGCCGGCCGCCGCCTGGTCCGGCCCCAGGCCGAGCCGGTCGCCAACCTTGCGCAGCGCCGCCTCCACCGCCTCCATGTCCGCGAGCAGCTCCCCCCCCCCCCCTCCACCCCGGCGCGCCGGGCCGCGCCCCCGCCGAACGCGGCCCCACGTGCAGCTTGCGGAACTCGTCCACCCAGGCTATCGAACCGCCGCCGTTGCCGATCTCGACGATGTCCACCACCGGCACCATCACCGGGTAGCCGGCCGACCGCCCGTCCCGCCCGATCCAGTAATCGGTCACGATCCTGATGTTGCCCTGGTCGATGAGTGAGCACTTCGCCGTGGTGCCGCCGATGTCGAGGGCGATGATGTTGTGCTCGCCGATCAGCCTGCCAAGCTGCGCGGCGCCCCGGACGCCGGAGGCTGGCCCCGATTCGAGCATCGTGATCGGCGTCCGGGCCGCCGCCGCGAGCGAGTCGATGCCGCCATTGGACTGCATGACATAGGGGCTGCCGGCGAACCCCCGGCGGGCGAGGCCGTCGCTCAGGCGGCGCAGGTAGCGACCGGCGGTCGGCTGCACGTAGGCGGACAGTACCGTCGTGCTGGTGCGTTCGTACTCCCGCCACTCGCGCGCCACGCCGTGCGACGACACCGTGTGCACCTCCGGCCACAGGCGCCGCACCCCCGCTTCCGCGGCGCGTTCGTGCTCGTCGTTGGCGTAGGAATGCAGGAAGCAGATTGCCACCGCCTGCACGCCCTCGCGGCGGAAATCCTCGACAATCGCCGGCAGGGGAGACAGGTCGAGCGGCCGCAGCTCCGTGCCACGGTAGTTCATCCGGCCCGGCAGCTCGCGGCGCAGGTAGCGCGGTACGAACGGCTTCGGTTTCCGGTAGTGCAGATTGAACAGGTCGGGCCGGTTGCCGCGCGCGATCTCCAGCGTGTCGCGGAATCCCGCGGTGGTAACCAGCCCCACCTTCGCACCCGTGCGCTCGGTGAGCGCGTTGATCACCACGGTGGTGCCGTGGGCGAGAAAATCGATGTCGCCCAGCGCCACGCCGCCGCTGCGCAGCAGGTCGAGCACGCCGCGCTCGAAGTCGGGTGGGGTGGTCGCCGTCTTCGCCGTGGTCACCCGCGTCCGTCCGGTATCGGAATCGACGTCGAACCGGACCTGGTCCGTAAACGTACCCCCGACATCGGTCGCCACCCGGGTAATCCAACCGCTCATCGCTGTGTTACCGGCTGTCACTGGCGATCTTCCACACGCCCTTTTCGCGAAACGCCGGAATGGTCTGGCGGCGGGCGGCGTTGGTGACGGCGGGGGCCGACCGCCCCTCCTGCCTGATGTAGTTTGACAGCGTCACGATGCGCTGTCCCTGAAGGTAACTGAGCCGCTTGTGCAGCGACTCGATCAGCGCCAGCGCCAGGATCCGCTCCATGGTCGCGCTGCGCTGGCGGTCGGTGTACTCCCGGAACGCGCGGTAGTAGGTCTGTTTTTCCGAGTTGCGAACGATCAGCGGCGGCAGCCCCTGCTTCAACAGTTGGGCATTGATGATGACCCGGCCGACACGGCCATTGCCGTCGTAGAACGGATGAATTACTTCGAAATCCAGGTGGAATCGGGCGATCCTGTCCAGGAAATAGCAGTCGAGGTCACTCCCGTACTGCAGCAGCGCCTCATCGATCATGCCGTCGACCTGCTCCGGCGCCGGCGCGATATGGGAACCCACCCGCACGTACTCCCCACTGCGGCGGAAGCGGCCGGCAATGTCGTCGTCGATTGCTCCGATCAGCATCTGGTGCAACAGCAGGATCCGTTCCTTGCCCGGGTCCGTGTCGCCGGCCCTGTTCCGCTGGTACTCGATGACACGCGCCAAGTTGACCGCCTCGAACACTTCTCGCACCGACACGTTGCGGGACAGCATCTGCTCCAGCAGGATCTTCTCGGTTTCCTCCAGGGTGAGCGTCGAGTTCTCTATGGCATTGGAATTGTAGACGCTTTCGGGGATCTCCACCTCGTCGATCATCGCCAGGAGCGACTCCTTGCCCGGTCGCAGACTGGCGTACTCACGGTGCAACGCGTGGATGCGGTTTCTGGCGGCGAGGGAAGTTGCCATCCTGCCTCATCATCGCACCATTCACGGAAAATCACAACTTTGGCGTGAATGGGAGACGATAACTGGCCACCATTCACGGTTTCTTCATCACGCCGGCATGAGACATCCGGCCCGCGCCGGCGGTACCATGAGGCATCGCACGAACCACCTTCATAGTCGGGCCGGCAGCATCCGGAAAGACCGAGGCGCTGCTCCGGCGAACTGCCGACCGGTATCGCGCGGACCCGTTTGCCGCCACGCTGGTGCTGGTGCCCACTGTCCGCCACGGCGACCAATTCCGCCGCCGGCTGCTGGCGCTGTGCGGCGTCGCGCTGGATCTGCAGGTGGAAACGCCGCGCGGCCTCGCCCGCCGGTTGTGCGGGGAGCGGGTGCCGGCATCGCCCGGCGTCGCCCGTGAACTGCTGGCCGGCGTCATACGGCAGGAAGTCGCGGCCGGCTCCGCCAGCTACTTCGCATCCATCGCGGCGGCCCCCGGCCTGCACCAGATGCTGTGGGCCGCGATCGAGGAGTTGTCTGCCGAAGAGATAGACCGCCATCGCCTCGCCGCGGCGGCCGACGCTACCGGCGACCCGCAGCTTGCGGCGATTGCCGCCATCTACCGCGCTTACCACACCGCTCTCGACCGGCACCGCTGGCTGCACCCCGCGGCGCTGCCGGGTGCGGCCGCCGCCGCGGCTGCCGCGGCAAGCGACATCCCCGGCGTGATCGCCGTGGACGGATTCACGTTTTTCCATGAGGGAGAACTGCGCCTGCTTGCCGCGCTCGCCAGCGGCCGCGACTTTGCGCTCACCTTCGATCCGGACGCTGGGACGCGTGCCCGCCATTCATACCAGCTCCTGAGCGAGTTGTGCCCCGCTGCGACGGTCGAGCGCACCGCGGGCGGCATCCACCAGGCACCGGTACACGGTTTCGTTACCTCCGACCGCGAGGCGCAGCTGCGCGCAATCGCACGCTCCATCAAGCGACGGCTCACCGAGGACCGCACGCTGCGGCCATCCGACTGCGGCGTTGCCTTTCGGCGCCTCGGTCCCGCGCTCGGCCTGGCACGCCAGGTGTTCGCCGAATACGACCTGCCGCTCGATCCGGTGGCCGGGGAACCGCTCGCCAACCGGCCGCTCGGCATCTGGATTCGCCGCCTGCTGCGGATGCCGGAGGAAGGTTGGCGCCTGCGCGATCTGGTGGCGACGCTGTCGAGCGGTTTCATCGACGGCGATCGTTGGGGTCTCGACGCACAGTCCCTCGCCGCGGTTTCGCGCCGTGGGCGGAAGGAGAACCTGTGGGCGGGACGCGGCGCTCTTGATCGCTTGGCCGAGTTGACGGTGCGGGATGCCGCCGCAGCGACCGCCGGACAGCCGGACGCGGACGGGCAACCCGCCAGCCCGGCGCCGGCCCTGCCGGGGCTGGAGGAGCGTGGACTCGGCGCGGCGCTGACCGATCTGTATGGGCTGCTGGAGCCGCCGGCAGCGCCGGCCGCGGAGCACGCCAAACGATTGAACGCGGCGCTGTTCGGCGGTTCCCCGCTTATTCGCCCGCACGTGCGCCTGATCGCGGGACTCGCCGCCGAGCTCGACGCCCTGCGCCGCCACCTTGACGAGATCGCCACCGCCGATGCCGCGCTCGGCGCAGCCGCGATCGGGTTTCCCCTGTTCGCCGACCGGCTCCTGAGCCGCCTGGAGGCGCCGGCGGCGATCCTGCGCGAGGCGGGCGGGGTGTTGCTGGCGCCGATGACGGCGCTGGCCGGCCTGCGTCTGCACCACCTGGCCGTCGGTGGACTGGTGGAGGGTGAATTCCCGCTGGCGCGGACGGCGCCGCTTCTCCTGTCCGTGCAGGCGCGCACCAGCCTTGCGGGACAAGGAATCGCCCTGCCGCCCGAACCCGAGCCGACTGAGGATGAACTGTGGCGTACCGTGCGCAGCCGTGCCGACGGGTCGCTCACCGCATGGCGAACGCGGCTGGACGAGCGCGGGCGCCAAGTCGCCGCTTCGATCTATTTCGAGGATGCCGCCGGCGACGGCGGCGCCGGTGTGCGGCCGCCTGCCCCGCCCGAGACTGCATCCCGCCGCGAACTCGCCATCGCCTGCACCTCCGGCTGGGCCAACGGGGGCCGCAACCGGCCGGCGGACGCGGCGGCGTGGGAGGTGGTACGGCTGGCGGCGCACGTGGAGCAGCGCCGCCGCTCGTTCGCGTCGGCCGGCACGTTCGAGGGATCGGTTGCGGCCGACCTGCGCCGCGGGCTGAGCGACCGCGAGGCCGTCTGGAGCGCGTCACGCCTGGAGACCTATCAGACCTGCGCGTTCCAATTTTTCGGGCGCTACGCGCTGGACCTGTATGAATTGGAAGAGGAGCAGGAAACAGCGGACGCAGCGATCCGCGGCACCGTGATGCACGAGATTCTGCAGGACGCGCTGAGCGAACTGGTCAAGGCGGGGAAGCCGCTGGACTCGGACACGGTACCGGCCGCGGTCGAGCGGCTGCGGACCAGGGGGCGCACCATCTGGAACCGGGCGCCTGCCCAACATGGTTTCGGACGCGCCGGAATCTGGGAGCTGGAGTGCGATACGGTGTTGGATCGGCTGGCGGCCCTGCTGCACGCGGAGGCCGGGCGCTCCGAGCAGGCCGGCATCACCAGGGTACAGGGAACGGAGCTGGATCTCCGGGCAGACTTGCCGCTGGAGCCGCCGCTCACCGTACGGGCGAAGATCGACCGCTTCGACTCGGCGCCCGGCGTGGCGGTGATTGTAGACTACAAGTCGGGACGCTTCATCAGCCGCACTGACCTTGATGACCGCCGCGTCCAGTTGCAGTTGTACGCCTACCTGGCCCGCGACCATGTGGATGCCGCCCAGGTTGTTGCGCGCTACGCCTGGGTGAAGCCGCCGAGCAGGGAGTGGCAGCTCGACACGGCCGCTGACGCCGACCGGCAGCTGATCGACGATGTGGTCCGGCGCGCCGCCGCCGTACGCGAATCGGTGCGGGCCGGCGACTTCCGCGTCGACCCGAAGGTGCGCCCCTGCCCGAGCTACTGCGCGTACCAGCACGCGTGCCGCGTCAACGAGTTCAGCCGTTGGAAGGGCTGGCCATGAGCGCACACGGAGCGGCCACCGCCAGTCCGGGGGCGGATCTGACCGGCGAGCAGCGGGCGATTGTCGGCGACCGCAATGCGGACATGCTGGTCTCGGCGGGCGCCGGCAGCGGCAAGACCCGCGTTCTGGTGGAGCGCTACGTCGCTCTGCTGGCCACCTGCCGCATTCCGGAAATCGTCGCCGTCACCTTTACCGACGCAGCCGCCGCCGAGATGCGCGACCGGGTGCGGCGCGAAGTGCACCGGCGGCCGTCGCTGGCCGGCCACCGCGCGGAAATCGATCAGGCGGTCATCGGCACCATCCACTCGCTGTGCCTGCGCCTGCTGCGCGAGCACCCGGTGGCGGCGGGGCCGATTGCCCTGGCGCGAATCCTGCCCGACGACGAGGCCGAATACGAGCGGATCGGCGCCGCCATGGATGCCCTTGAAGCGGGCGCCCAAGCCGGCGACGGACGCGCCGAGGCGGTGAGCGAAATCAGCGTGTACTGGCTGACCGAGCAGCTACCGCGCATGATCGACCAGCGCGACCAGGTACGCGAGGCATTCGGGAGTCTCGCCGGTGCGCGGGACGGCGGTGGCAGCGGCCGCCACCAGGATGACCGCGCCGCTCGGGCGGCTCGCCTGGCGGCGTGGACGGCTTACGTGAAGGGCGCCCTGGACGGCGCACAGCGTGAGGCCGTCGCCGCGGCCCTGCCCGAGCTTGAGCGGCTGGGGGGCGGGCCGCGGGGGGGGGTGGGGGGGGGGGCGGCGGCCGGCGCGGCGCCGGACGACAAGCTTGCCCAACAGGTCGGGGTCGTGCTTGCCACCCTGGGCGAGCGGGAAGGCCAGGACGCCGCGGCCCTGATCGACACGATTGTCAGCGCTGCCGGCGCGATCAACCTCAGGCCGGGCAAAAAGGCGAGCTGGCAGGACATGGCCCAGGTCAAGGATGATCTCCGGGCCCTGCGAGACCTTGCCAAGAGTTTGCAGAACGCGCCCCGCTGGGGGCCTGACGACGACCTCGCGTTGCGTACCACCGCCGCGTTGCACGACCTGTTCATGGACGCCTGCCGCCGGTACCGGTTGCGCAAATCGGCCCTGGGCGCCTGCGATTACCTCGATCTGGAGATCGAGGCGGTCCGGCTGCTGCGCGAGCACCGGAAAATCGCGGCGGCGTGCCGCGCACGGTATCGCCACGTCATGGTGGACGAGTTCCAGGACGTCAACGACACGCAGATTGCCCTGGTGCGCCTGCTCACCGACCCGGATGGGAGCGGCACCGCGCGCCCGCACCGTTTCCTGGTCGGCGACGCCAAGCAGTCCATCTACCGGTTTCGCGGCAGCAACGTGGCACATTTTACCCAGTTCGAGGCCGAGTTGCGGCGCAGCGGCGGCGCCCTGCACGCGCTCACACAGTCGTTTCGCACCCACGACGAATTGGTGTCGGTGAGCAACGCCCTGTTCCGGCCGCTGTTCGCGAGTGGCGGCAACGGCAGCGGCGTGCGCATGCAGCGGATGTCAGGACGCGGACCCGCCGGCCGCGAAGGGCCGCACCTCACCGTTATTACGCTGGAAAAGCAGGGTCGGAACAGCGCTGCCGGCGCCCTGGAGTGCCGCCGCGTGGAGGCGGACGCGGTGGCGGCCGAGATTGCCGGCCTGCTGCGCGGCGGCGCGGCGGTGTGCGATCCGGAATCGCGGCGCGAACGGCCAGCAACCGCCCGCGACGTCGCGGTCCTGTTGCGGCGGCTGGCCTACGTGCACGTCTTCGAGCAGGCCCTCGAGAGCCACGACGTGCCCTACGTGACGCCGGCCGGGGCCGGTTTCTTTACCCGCCAGGAGATTCGCGACCTCACCAACCTGCTGGCATGGCTGGCCGAACCGGACGACCTCATCGCCCTGGTCGGCGCGCTGCGCTCGCCGCTGTTCATGATTGACGACCGCACGCTGCTGGCATGCCACGCCGCCGAGCACAACTGGATGCGGGTGCTGCAACGCCCGCCAGCCAGCGTCGCCGACGACGAGCGGCGGCGTTGTGCGCATGCCGCCGAGGTGCTTGCCGATCTGCGCCGCACGGTGGCCATCGACCCGGTTGACGCGATCGTCGAGCGCGCCCTGGTTCTGACCGGCTTCGAGGCCTCCTGGGCGCCGTTGCGCGGCGGCGAGCAGGCGCTCGCCAACATCCGCAAGCTGGTCGCCATCCTACGCTCCCTCGGCGGCCGTTCAATCGACGAGGCGGTCGGTTACCTGCGCCGGCGCCGCGACGAGTTGGTCGACCGCGAGGGCCTGGCGGTGATCGATCAGACCGACGCCGTGCGCGTGCTGACCGTGCATGGCGCCAAGGGGCTCGAGTTTCCGATCGTCTTCGTGCCGGAGGCGCACGCGCGTCCGCCGCGCTCTACCGAACCGGTGCGCTGGCGTGCCGCCGACGGCATCTCCATGACTCTGAGTCCCGGCGCCGGGGCGACCGCCTCCGACCCGCGCCGCCAGCCGGGCATGCACCGCTACCTCCAGCAGCGCGACCAGCACGACGAGGACGCCGAGCACCGCAGGCTGCTGTACGTGGCGGCGACCCGCGCCGCCGACCGGCTCTACCTGAGCGGCGACGGCCAGGCCGGCGACGGAACCTGGCTCGGGCTCTGCAACGACACCCTGGCGGGACTCGACTCGGCGCTCGTGGACCTGCGCCCCGCGCTGCCGGTGGATGTGGCCGCCATCGCGCGCCGCGCCGTGCCCACCGACGTTCCGGTCCCGCCGGCGGCCGACGAGGAGCCGGTGGCCGCGCCGCTGGTGGAGCGTCCGGCGGTGATCCCGCTGCGTGCCAGCACGCCGGTTACCGGATTGCGGCCGCCGCCGAGGTACGTGGCGGCGAGCGGACACGGTGACGGGCTGGCCCTGCTGCGCGGCACGCTCGCGCACGAAGCGATCCGGATCTGGTTCACCTCGGGCGTGCGGCCCGATGCGATTCAGGTAGCGCGGCAGGTCGAGCCGTCCGCGGCCGAGGCGACAATCCTGCGCGCCGCGGTTGACGTGGAGCAGATGCTGGCCCACCTCGACGGCAGCGACCTGGCCCGGACGCTGCGTCATCCGGATACGCGCGCCCACTTCGAGCTGCCGTTCGGCTGGTACTGGGACGGCGCCCCGGTGCACGGCACCATCGACCTGGCATACGAGCATGCGGGCAGCTGGCACCTGGTCGACTTCAAGACCGACGACGTGCGGCGCGGGCGGATCAAACAGGCGGCCGCCCCCTACCTGGGGCAGATCGCCCTGTACGCCGCCGCGCTGCAGCAGGCGGTTGGGGAGATGCCGGCGGCCGCGCTGCACTTCCTGCGCCCCGGCGTCAGCTACGAACCGGATCCCGGCGAGTTGTGGAAAGCGCTGGCCGCCACCCGCGCGCGCATCGACGCCGGCGAGCTGCTCGCGGAGCCCGATCCGTAGGCGCACCGGCTCGGGTCGGGTCAGAAGCGGCCGGAGCCGAGGGTGGCGGTGAGGGAGATGGCGACGCGGCGGCCGAACGGGGTCATCTCGGCGCCGTCGTCGCCGTAGGTGGCGGTAGCGGCAGCGCGCAAACTGAGCTGGTCGAGCGGGCGGAACGTGACCTGGGGCGCGACCTGCCCGGAGCCGTCGCTCAGGTTGGACAGCCAGAACACGCCCGCCGACCAGTCCGCGCCGCGGCCGAGCGCCACGTTGAGGGACGCCGCCGCGTAGTGGCGCCCCGAATACACCAGGTCGGCGAAGCTCAGGTCGCCCGCCGCCAGCAGCGCGGCCACCCCGGCGCGGTTGTCGCGCAGCAGGGAAGCGTCCTCGTAGCCTTCGCCGTTCCACAGGTATTGGCCGGCTACGGTGGCCGACCAGTCCCCGGCCTCCGGCGCGTAGGTGTAGCGCAGCCCGCCGGTAGCCGCCGCGAACGGATCTTCGGTGTTGCGCACCGTGCGCAGCCCGAAACGGTTGCCGGCACTACGGGCGGCCCGTTCCACGAAGCGCCGGTCGGAACCGAGGCTGCCCTCCAGCTCCGCGAACAGGTCGAACTCCAGCAGGCTGGTGGTCAGCGTCAGCATGGCGCGCGGCACCCGTTCGGGGTGGAAGTAGGCGCCGGCGCCCACCTCGGCGCCGTCCAGCACCACCTCCGCCTTGGGCGCCGCGGCGAGTTGCACGCCGCCGTCGTCGATCGGGTCGGCGATCGCGTACAGGTAGAGGTTGTGGAAGTCGATCGGCAGGTTGGCGCGCAGCGACACCGGTCCTTCGCGCTCGGCGTCGGGATCTTCCGGATCGATGGCGGTCAGGTTGAGCACGTCGGCCGGGCTGAAGAAGTAGCCGACGCCCCAGGCAATCGTGTGCTTGCCGCCGCGCAGGAACAGCGCGTCGCCGATCGCGAAGTCCGAGAACAGTTCCTTCACCGTAACGATGTCGTCGAATTCGCGCGCCGGCTGCGCATCCTCATCGGTGCTGAACGGATAGCTCAGGTCCACCTTGCCGAACACGCGGAAGTCGTCCGCCGGGCGGGCGTCCAGGAACACGGTCGCGCCCAGGTCCACGGTGGCGCGGTGCGCGTCCGGCTCCAGCGGCATTGCGGCCAGGTCGTCCAGCGACGCCCAGTCCGCTTCCCCGGTCAGCGCGAAGCGGTACGAGCCGCCTATCTCCACCGGCGGCGGGGCGGCAGCGGCCGGCACGGCGGCAGCTTCGCCCGCAGCCTCCGGCTCGGTGACCAGCACCTCGCCATCGAACAGGTCGGCGGTGTCGAGACTCTCCCGCGCGCCGCCGTCATCCTCATCGGGCGAGCCGAACAGCGACTCCTCGTCGGTGTCGATCGCCTGCGCGCCCGCCGGGCCTCCGGTCACGATCAGCGCAAGCAGGATCACCCCCGCCAGCCGGCCGATCCACGCCGTCATCGGTTGGCCCGCTCCACGTATGCCTTGGTAAACACCGAGTCCGGGATCGCGGCGGCGGACAGGTCGGTCATGCTGATGCGGGTCTTCTTGCCCTCTACCAGTTCGTCGACGAAGATCATCTCGGTCGGCACCACGGCACTGCCGACGCGCGCGTAACGCGGGTAGTAGGACGTGCGCATCAGCCGCTCGGTCAGGCTGTAGTCCTCGGTCTTCAGCACCAGGCCGCCCTCCCGCGTCACCCACGCCTTCAGGAACGGATAGGTCACCTCGTCGCTGGTCGCCTGCAGGTCGAGCACGTATACGGCGTACTTGCCGAGCGTCCCCTCCTCGATGGTGCGCGCCGTGTAGTCTTCGGCATACTTGACGTCGCCGAAGTCGGAGTTGCGCGCGTCGGTGTCCTGAAACGCCTCCTTCAGCGAGGTGTGCGAGAACTTGCGGCTGTCCGGATCGTAGAACCACAGGTTATCGCCCTGCCGCAGGTAGCCCTGGCCGCGCTGCACCGCCGGATCGCGGATCAGGATCAGAAACGCGTCGTCAGTGTCGCGCCGGAACTGCTGCGCCACGGTGCGCTCCACGCCCTCCTCGGGGTCCTCCGAAACCAGCGTCAGCACCGCGGTAAAGTCCTGGTCGCCGAAAGTGCGCTGGCGGTCGATCTCCGCGAGCAGCGCCTGCACATCGATGTCGGCGGCCCACGAGGCGGTTGCGGAGAGTAGCCCCGCTGTCATCAAGAGCGCAGTTGCGCAGCGTCGAATCATGGTCTTTCGTCCTCCTTGCTCATGTGGCCGCGCCGGTCATGCCGAACCGCGCAGCGCGACGGACGGGGGTACGCGCGCCGCGCGGCGGGCCGGGATGAAGGCCGCGAGCAGACTCAGGGCCAGCAGGATGGCCAGGTTGGTGGCCACCGACAACGGCGGCACCGCAAAGGTGAGCCGGCCGGCATCCAGAAAGAACTGCAGCGGTGTGTCGGTGTCCAGGGTCAGCCGGCTCAGGATCAGCATGGCGGCGGCCGCCAGCACCAGCCCGAACAGCGCGCCGAGCAACCCGATGAAGCCCGCCTCCATCAGGAAGATGGCGCGCACCGCGCCGCGCTGCATGCCTACGGCGCGCATGGTGCCGATCTCCCGGATGCGCTCCAGCAGCACCATCCGGAACGTGTTCACGACGCCCACCATGGTGATGGTCAGCAGGATCACGAACACCACCAGGCTGACGATGTCCAGTACCCGGAACAGGTCGGAGGCCTGCGCCATCACGTCGTCGATAGTGGTGATCTCGTAGCGGGTGCCGTCCCACGGTTCCTCGTCGGCGGGCAGGCGGCTCACGCCGCCCCCGAACGCCCCCGGCGTCCCGGGCGGGCCGCCGGCGTCCTCCTGCACGCGCTCCTCCTCCGGCGCGGTCGGCAGCCGGGCGCGCAGCACCTCCGCCACGCGGTCGGCCTGGCGCGGGTCGTGCAGGTACAAGTGCAGGAGCTGGAACTCGCCGGCGCCGGTGTCGATCAGCTCCGCGAGGTAGTCGAGGCGGACGAACGCCGACGAGAAGGCGGTAATCCCGGACTCCTCGATGGTGGCGGCGAGCACGAACTCGCCCACGTTCTGCTGGCCGGTAACCGTGGCCACGCGCGCCAGTACCTGGTCGCCGACCGCCACCCGCAGCCGGTCGGCCGCCGACTCCGGCAGGATCAGCGCGTTGCGCGCCTCCGGCCCGGGCAGCGCGCCGCCGGTCAGCGACAGGCTCGGCAAGAACCCGGGCTCACCGACCCAGTCCACGCCCTCAATGATCTGGTTGACCTGCTTGGATCCGAATATCAGGGTGCCGAGCGTACGGCTGCGCCGGTTCAGCTCGGCGATCTGCCCTTCGACCTCGGCGACTGCATCCGCGAGAGCCGAGCCGCCGCCCGCCGAGCCGTCCGCCACCGAGTCGCGGATCACGTTGACGATCAGGCGCGATTCGGTGAGCTCGGTCCCGCTGATGTACACGTGACCGCCGATCAGGTCGGTGAGCGCCCGTTCGATGTTGCGGGACACCCCGCCGGTGAACCCGTTCAGCACGGTTACCACCAGGACCCCGAAGGAAATCGCGCCGGCGAGCAGCGCGGTGCGCTTCTTCTGCCGGCCGGTGTTGCGGAAGGCGATGCGGAGCTGCCCGAGCATCAGTCGACCCCCATCGCCTGCCGCGGCGATATGCGCAGCGCCACCGCCAGCGGATACAGGCTTGACAGCACGGCGATCGCCGCCACCATGAGCAACGAGAACGCCACCGAGCCTGCCGACACCGCCGGGCGCAGCACCTCGCCCCCGAACAGGATGCGCAGGAACAGGTTGCCGGCGCGGATCCCGGTGGCGCCCAGGATCGCCAGCAGCAGCAGGGCGAGCACGACGCCGGCGGCCCCGAATAGGAACGCCAGGGTCACCGTCTCGGCGCCGATCATGCGCCGCACGAACCCCTTGCGCGCGCCGATCGCCCGCATGGTGCCGATCTCGCTGATCCGCTCGGTCACCGAGATCACCAGCGTGTTCATGATCACGATCACGGCGGCCACGGCTATCACGATGATCACCACGTTGAACACGATCTTGAAGCCGTCGGAGAGCTGCGACAGCGGCGCCGCGGCCTCCACCCAGCCGAGCACCTGGGCGTTCAGGTCCGCCTCGGCGATGACCTGCTCCAGCTCCGCCGTCACCCGGCCCGCCGCGCCGGGGCGGTGCAGCTTCAACAGCAGGAAGTGCCAGGCGCCGGAATCGATCACCGTCGCCTCGCGCCCGCTTAGGTCGAGTGGAGCCGGCGCTGCCGTACCGGACTCCACCTCCTGCACCAGGCTGCCGGCGCCGCCGCCCGCGCCACCGCCCCCGAACAGGTCGTCCTCGTCCACCGTGCCGAGCCCGGCCACCTGCTCGGCGGTCAGGATCTGCTCCGCCGGCGCCGACACGGTCATGCCGGTGAGCGTGCGCAGCGTGGTAATGTCCACCAGCGACACGAAATCGAGCTGTGGCAGGGCGTTGCGGAACCGGAAGATGCCGGTCACCGGCACCTCGCGCACCTTGATGCCGGCCTGCGTGGTGGCGGTCAGCAGCACGCGGTCTCCGGGCCGCACCTCGCGCCCGGCCGACTCGGCGAGGTCGGCGGCGATCTCTTCCGACAGCAGCAGCCCAACCTGGTCCGGCTCCAGGAACGACCCCGCGACCAGTTCGGCGGCGTCCGGGAACACCGCCAGGTAGCGGACCGGCTCAATCCCCCACAGCTGCGAGAACGACTCTCCCTCGGTGGTACCGTCCGGGCCGGCCAGGTTCACCGTGGCCGCATCGCCGACCTGCGGGCTCCAGGCGGCGATATCCGGGTGCGCTTCCACCGCCTGCAGGAGCCGGTCGTAGCCGTCCAGCCGCGGCGTGCGGTTGTTGAGAAAGTCGGTGCTGCGCACGCCGAACAGGCTCACCGGCGCGTCGGTGACGCCGGCGAGCACCAGGTGGCCGGTGAAGTTGTCAATGAACGACCGCCGGATGCCGGCCGCGGCCGAGTCCATCAGCGAGTTTCCCACCACCAGCACGAAGGTGCCGATCAGGATGATGATGCCGACAATCAGGCTCTTGGCGCGATGCTCCTGCAGATTGCGGATCGCGATGCGCCAGACAATGCTCACGCGGGCGGCTCCGCGGCGGTCCTGAATTCCTCCGTCACCAGCCCGTCCTGCAGGCGGATGACGTGGTCGGCGATCGCGACGATGGCGGGCTTGTGGGTGGAGAAGATGAAGGTGGTGCCGAACTCGGCGTTCATCCGCTTCATCAGCTCGATGATCTGCTCGCTGGTCTCGGAGTCGAGGTTGGCGGTGGGCTCGTCGGCGAGCACGATGCTCGGCTTGTTGGCCAGGGCGCGGGCGATCGCCACCCGCTGGCGCTGGCCGCCGGACAGCTCGGCGGGCCGGTGCGCGCGATGCTCGTCCAGCCCCACGGCATCGATCAGGTGCGCCACCCAGCCGGCCCGCTCCGCCTTCGGCACCCGCGCCTTGCCGATCAGCAGCGGGAACTCCACGTTCTCGGTCACGTTCAGCACCGGCACCAGGTTGAACGACTGGAAGATGAAGCCGAGCACCTGGTGGCGCAGGTCGGTCACGGCGCGGTCGGCCATGCCGGCGGTGTCGGTGCCCATCACTCGCACGGTGCCGGTGGTGGGGGAGTCGATGCAGCCGATCATGTTGAGGATTGTCGTCTTGCCGGACCCGGACGGCCCCGCGATCGACACGAAGTCGCCCTCCTCAACGGTAAAGCTCACGCCCTTTACGGCGTGCACCTCCGTCTTGCCGAGCGGGTAGACCTTGCGTACGTCGGTAACTTCCACGGCTGCCACGAAGGGAACGTACCGCCCGCCACCCGGCAATTCTACTCGGCGCTCCCGGCGTTCATGCGCCGTTTACGCGGCTGGCGCGGCTGGCGCGGCCCGCGACCGTTCACCGTTGCCGCCGGTGCCGCCTGCAGCGCTCGTCAGGGCAGGGCGGTGAGCCAGGGCGCGGTCAGGCCCAGCGCGGCGAGCTTGGCCTCCGCCTCGGAGCGCTCCCGGTTGCGGCGCAGGAGTGCGGCGCCCGTTGCGCCCTGCGACGGGTCGGTGCGGCGGCGCAGCCAGCCCGCCTGCTCAGCGATGCGCAGCGCATCCTGCGGGCGGCCGGCATTCAGGCAGGCGGCGATGTCGCGTTCGGCGCGGGTCAGCAGCAGGCCGCCGGCGCGGTAGTCGAGGTACGCCTCCCAGGTGAGCGGCACCCAGCGGCTCACCACCTGCTCGCCGATCAGGGTGGCGTAGGCGCGGATCTCCTCCTGGGCGTGGCTGTCGGCGCGCAGGCCCAGGAAATGCAGCAGGTTGTGCAGGTCGATCTTCCAGTACGACTCGGTGTAGGTGGACAGCGGCAGATCCTTGCGCGCCTGCTCGCGTGCCACCCCGGCATCCAGGCGCTCCTGGTAGACGGCGCGCGCACGCTCCTGCAGGTCTCCCTCGGCGGCGGTCAGCCGGGCGCCGGCCTCGGGATCGATACGCCCCTCGGAGCCCTGCCGGTTGGCGGCCGTTTGCAGGCGCCACTGGTCGGGCGCGGTGCGGCTGGCGGCGTCGATCGCCACCGAGTAGCGGGTCGAGTACTCGTTGACATTGGCGGTGCGATGGCGGATCCACTGCCGCCAGCAGTCCATTGGCACGCGCACGTGCAGCTTGATCTCGCACATCTCGAACGGCGTGGTGTGGCGGTGCCGCATCAGGTAGCGGATCAGGGTGCGGTCCTCGCTGACCCGCCGGGTGCCGGCGCCGTAGGAGACTCGCGCCGCCTGCACGATGGCCGCGTCGCTGCCCATGTAGTCCACCACCCGCACGTAGCCGTCGTCGAGCACCGGCAACGGCTGGCCCAGGATCTCTTCGAGGGCCGGCGCCACCGGGCGCCGGCTGGCAGGCGCTGCGTCGCGGCTCATCGGCCCGCTACCGGAGACACCGCGCCCGCTCGTGCCGCGGGCCAAGCGCGGTGCCGGCTCGCCCGGACTGCCTCATGCGTCGTCGGCGAACAGTTCCTCGCCGTGCTGCAGGCGGCGGGCGATCACGGCCGTCTGGTAGCCGGCGCGCTGCGTGGGACAGTGCGCGGCGAGGTTGCGCACCACGCCCACCATGATCTGCTCGGCGCCACGATCGTTGCCGCGCGCGGCGAGCTGCGTGGTGGCTGCCTCCAACACCTGGAGGGTGTGGAAGTCCAGGTCCTCGCGCAGCGTGGCATAGGCCAGCCGGTCCACCAGGCGCCGCAGGTGGGCGTGCCAGTCGGTCGTCGGCGTGCGCAGGTAGCTGCTGGTCAGGTCGGCGGCGCGCTCCACCTCGGCGCGGTTGTCGAGGGCGTCGAGCAGGGCGTCGAGCAGGCCGGCCGCCGCCGCGCCGTCCGCGGCCGGGATGGCGGTACCGCGCTCCGCCGGCAGCTTGGCGGCCGGCACGTTCAGGTAGCGGTCCATGTACACGGCAATGGCGGCCTGGTACAGCGCCCGCACCACGTCGGGTCCGCCGGTGCGCAGCAGCGCGCGCTGCACGGCGTTGCAGAATATCAACGTGTGCTGCGGGTTGAACCAGTCGCTGACCTCGTTGGAGGTGGCAAAGCGCGCCAGCCGCAGGCCGGCGGCGCGGCAGATGGCGGCGCCCACCGCGGCGGGCTCGGCACCGCCTGCCAGCGAGCCCTCTACCGCGGCGATGACGTCGAGCGGATCATCGCCGAGAATTCGCTCCACCAGGTCGTCTTCGGCAGCCTCGTCAAGCAGTGCCGGCGCCTCGCCCGCTGCAGGGCCGGCGCTTGGCGCCGTGCTACCGGGGGCGCGCTCTGCCGCCGGTGCGGCGCGGCCGTTCGCGAGCAGGGCAGGCAGGCGCTCCTCGGCGGCGCGCACGGCGGCGGCGATCTCCACCGGGTGGTGCCAGGGGGTGTTCTCTTCCTCGCCGCGCGCGTCGGCCAGCGACGGGGCCAGCAACGCGAGCAGGTCGTCGGGTGCGGATCCGTCGAGCAGATCGCGAAGCTCCAGCGCCTTGTTGCAGGCGTCGAACAGGTGTCCGGTGTTGGCGTACAGCCGGTCGGCCGCGGCGCCGTACAGCAGGTCTGCCAGCTCGGGGGCGGGCAGGCCGTTGGCCACGCCGGCGAGCAGGGTGCGCTCGACCGCGTCGCGGTGGCGGGTCAGCACCCACTGCCGCAGCCACCCCTTCAGCGCCTCGTTGGGCGCCGGCGCGGCGAGCGGATCGCGGGGACGGCGCGCCGTGCCATCGTTGGCCTCGGCGGCCAGTTGGCGTACCGCGTAGCTCATTCCCAGGTACAGCGTCTCTGCGCTCAGCCAGGGTGCCAGGCGCGCTACGCAGGTGAGCCGCACCATGCCTTCGCCGAAGCTGGTGATGTTGGCGGCCGCGTAATCGACCACGCTCGCTACGATCGGCAGCAGGCCGTCATTTCCGCCGAGCAGGCTGATCAGGCTCTTGGCCTGCACCAGCCCGACCCCCATCTCCATGCCGCGGCGCAGGCGCAGCCGGTGGTAGGCGGCGTCGCGCTGCTGGCGCGGGCTGGTGGCCACCCACACCTGGTCGCCGCGCACCGCGGTGGGGTAGGAGATGGCGTCGTCGGCCCACAGGTCGAAGGTGCAGCCGCTCGCCAGTTCGAAGCGCGCCTCGTGCCAGTGGCAGGTCAGGATGCCATCCTTGACGCTGCCGCGGTCGAGCGGAAACCCCATGTGCGGGCAGCGGTTGTCCACCGCGTGGATCTCGTCGCCGTCCGCGAATACCGCCAACGAGCGGTCGCCCGCCTGCGTCACCATCACCCCGCGCCGGCGCACCTCTTCCAGACTCGCCACCGGTACCATTCCGTTGCTGCCGTGATCGCCGTGATTCCCATTGCTGCCGTTGCTGCTGCCCATACCGTTCCTCCTCGCAGGCGAGACGCTCAGTGATGGAACAGGCGCAAGCCGGTCATCACCATCGCCAGCCCGTGCTCGTCGCACGCTTCGATCACGTCGCCGTCGCGCAGCGACCCGCCCGGCTGCACAATGTATCGCACGCCGCAGCGCCGTGCCACGTCGATGCTGTCCCGGTGTGGAAAGAACCCATCCGAGGCCAGCACGGCACCGTCCAGCCCGGCCAGCCAGTCAGCGCGCTGTTCCGCGGTCAGCGGCGGCGGCATCTCCTCCACCTGGGCGCGCAGCCAGGCATCGTCGGTAACCTGCACCCCGCCCACGTACTGGGTCATCCAGGTGTCGCGGTCGTGGCGGCGCACCCCGGGGCGGAAACGCACCTTCTGCAGCACCGGGTGAAAACGCAGGTGCCAGGCGCACGCCTTGTCGGCGGCGAGCGCGGTGCAATGGATGCGCGACTGCTGGCCCGCGCCGATACCGATGGTCTGGCCGCGATACGCGATGCACACCGAGTTGGACTGGGTGTACTTCAGGGCGATCAGCGCCAGCAGCATGTCACGCGCCGCCGCCGGCGGGATGTCGCGCGCCGCCGTGGGGACGTTGGTCAGCAGCTCGCCGTCGATGACGGTGTCGTTACGCGGCTGTTCCAGGGTCACCCCGAACACTTCGCGCCGCTCGGTAGCGGGCGGCCGGTAGTCGGGATCGATCGCCAGCACCCGGTAGGCGCCGCCCTTCTTGGCGCGCAGCACGTCCAGCGCGTCGGCGTCGTAGCCGGGGGCAATGATGCCGTCCGAGGTCTCCCGCTTCAGCAGCCGCGCGGTGGCCAGGTCCACCTGGTCGCTCACCGCTACCCAGTCGCCGTAGGAGCTCATGCGGTCGGCGCCGCGGGCGCGCGCGTAGGCGGCGGCCGTGGCCGACAGCTCTTCGGTCCCGGCCGCGAACACCCGCCGCTCGGAATCGGTCAACGGCAGCCCGAGCGCCGCCCCCGCCGGGCTGACGTGCTTGAACGAGGTCGCCGCCGGCAGGCCGGTCGCGGCGCGCGCCTCGCGCACCAACTGCCACGAGTTCAGGGCATCAAGGAAGTTGATATAGCCGGGCGCTCCGCCGAGCACCGTGAACGGCAGCGCGCCGGACGCCGTGACGCGGGCGCCCGCCTGGTGCGGGTTGGCACCGTAGCGAAGTTCCAACTCAGCCATGCCTGTTACTCCTTGGCCGCGGAGGCCGACTTCGGCAGGGCGGCCCGCTGCAGTTCGGCGACCTCGTGGCGGAAATTGGCCGACTGCATCACCGGCGCGCCGCGCAGGGCGGCCAGCGTTGGGGCGCCGCACAGCGTCATGGCGGTGCGCAACTCATGTTCGATGCGCCCGATCAAGTCCTGTGCGCCGTCGCTGCCGCCGGCCATCACGGCGCGGATGAACGGCAGCGCCATGGCGCCGAGCCCGGCGCCCAGGGCCAGCGCCTTGGCCAGGTGCACGCCGTTGCGCAAGCCGCCGGAAGCGATCACGCGGCCCGCCTCGGCGCCGCCGAGGGCCGCCAGCAGCACCCCGGTCGGCAACCCCCAGTCGGCGAACGCACGCGCGCTCTGCCGCTCCGGCGCGGCCAGCCGTTCCCCCTCCACCGCGATCCAGTTGGTGCCGCCCGAGCCGGCCACGTCCACATAGCGCACCCCGTGGCCGAGCAACCGCCGGATCTCCGCCGGGCCGATGCCGAATCCGGTCTCCTTGACCAGCACCGGCACCCCGCAGCCCGCCACGGCGCCGGCAATCGCCTCCAGCAGGCCGCGGAAATCGCGGTCGCCGCCAGGCTGAAACAGCTCCTGGCCGGCGTTCAGGTGGATCACCAGCCCCTGTACCTCCAGCCGCTCCAGCAGCGGCCGCAACGCGGCGGCGCCGAGGTCGCGGAGCTGCACCGCGCCCAGGTTGGCGAGCACCGGCACGTCGGGCGCGTGCGGCTTGACGTGGAAGTCGGCAAAGGTGTCGGGATCGCGCAGCAGCGGGCGGATCGACCCCACCCCGACGGCGACGCCGGCGCGCTGCGCCGCTTCCGCCAGTGCGCGGTTGGCGCTGCGCCCGCGCCCCGAGCCGCCGGTCATGCAGGAAATCAGCAGCGGCAGCCGCAGCCGCGCGCGCAGGAACGGCTGCGCGGTGTCGATGGCGTCGTAGTCGAGTTCCGGCAGCGCGCGGTGCACCAGCCGCACCTGGTCGAGGCTGGTGCCGCCGGCCGCCGGGTCGGGATAGCGCTCGTTATCGAGGCAGATGTCGAGATGGTGCTCCTTGCGGGTACTGATTTCGGCCGCTGCCGCCGCCGGCTCGTTCCAGCTCACCCGGCGGATCCCGCGTACCGGTAGGTGCGATAGCCGTCGTCGCGAATCCCGTGCAGGTAGAAGCGGCGCACCGGAACCTGTCCCGGGGCCGGTTCGGCGCCGCGCCGGCCAGGATAGTCGGCGATCCAGGCATCGTACGCGGTCAGCGGCGCCTCCACCCCCTGGTCGATCAGGGCATCGAGCGACCAGCTTTCCAGCACCGCGCCGGCCTGCCCACCGACCCGCGCCGAGAACGCCAGCGCGGTGTTGCCGGAGCCGTACGCCACCAGCACCGCGCGCTGGCCGGCCAGCGCCGACCGGCATGCGCGGTGGCGCGCCGCCAGCAGCGCCGCCGCGCTCAGAAACAGCGCCCCCGAGTACACGTTGCCCACCACCGCGGCGGGGGCGGTACCGTCCGCGAATTGCCGCCCGGCCAGAAACCGCGCCGCCGCGGCCGCATCAAGGTCCAGGTGGCGCTGCACCAGGCCCGCCATCGACTCCTCCGGCAGCGAGCGGAACGGCACGTGCAGTGCGAACAGGTCGGCCTCCTCCAGCAGCGCCGCCATGCTGCGCCCGGTGCGGGCACCCAGGTCGAGCAGCGCCTCCTCCACCGCACGCTGGTAGCAATCGATGGAGAACCTTCCCCTGACGCGCGCCGCCACCGAGCCGTGCGGGCGGAAGAAGTCGTCCACGTCGCGCGACGCATAACCGATCGCCGCGAAGTCGATCTTCAGCAGGCGCGGCTCCGGCTCCACCAGCAGCGCCACCGCGGCCGCGCCCTGGGTAATCTCGGCGCTGCTGCCCGCTGCGTAGCGCGCCTCGTCGGTGCATATTATCAGCCCGCGCCCGGCCTCGCCGCGGCTCACCTGCAGCATCGCCCCCACGCTCGCCAGGCCAATCGCCCCGCCGGCGCAGGCGTGCTGAATGTCGAACGTGGACAGCGCCCCCGACAGCGCGAACCCGGCGCGCTGCAACATGCCCTGCACATGCGCCGCCACCGGCTTGGCCTGGTCGACGCCGGACTCCGTGCCCACCACCAGGTAGCGCAGCGAGCGGATCTCGGCCTCGCTCATCCGTTCCAGCAGTGCGGCCGCCGCCTGCGCCGCCATCGTGGCGGCATCCTCCCACGGCTCCGGGAAGCGCAGCGACTCCTGTCCGGTGCGCCGCCGCGCCCGCGCCAGGGTCCGGGCCCACTGCGGGTTGCGTTCACGGTGCCGTGCGATCAGCGTATCGAGCGAAATCTGTAGATGGGGGATATAAACGGCGATGTCGCCGATCCCGAAGGACCTCTCCATCAGCGCCGCGCCACCCTACCCGCACTCGCCACCCCCTGTCTACCCACCCCGGTGAGCGGCGATCAAGGCGGACGAGGCCGACGCTTCTCCGGACGGTCCAACCCGGCTCCCCGCAGATGACCGCCCTGCACTGGATCACGGCCACCATCGGCGCCGTGTGGCGTTGATTACGCAGTCGAGTCGATGATCAGCGACACGTAGTCAGATTCGTAGAGTTTCTGGCGGTCTCCCACAGCAAGGCGTTGGAGACAATACAACCGCCAATAGCGCTGCCATTCCGCAGACTGATATGCACGATGCTCCACAGCGAGTCCGATCAGCGGATCACGGGCATCCTCCCACGATATCATTTGGCCGTGTGACAACCAACGCCGGGTATCCAGCAGCTCTGTCACCGTACCCGTCCAATTGCCACCGTTACGGAACATCCCACGCCTCAGCAGAGTCTCGGCCGCTTGGCGCGCCCGACTTCTGGCCGCCTCACACAGTTTCAATGTTGCAGGGTCAAGTTTGCCTAGCATGATCTTCGCCGCACCGTCGCTGGGATCTGCTACTAGTTTGCCGGCATGGGCTGCAAAGGCATCAAGGTAATTCTGTACGGATTGCCATCTGCCGAACAGACGTGCCTGCGGATCGATTGGACCAAGTTCGGACATGTCGCTCATCACCACACTGTCAGCTCCAAGCACCATGACTGTGCCTGCACTCTTGGCGAAGTCCGGAACGATTATACGAAGCTCGCGTTCGCCAACATGGCTCCTCATCATTCCCATCAACTTCTCAGCAGCGTCGATGCTCCCTCCGGTAGTATGGAGAAGCAGATCCAGGTCGCGGTTCGCCGGAACTCTATGCAGCAGGTCGACGAATGGCATGGTGTCGTTCTCGTCAACCACGCATTCGATGCCTGATACATAGCAGATTAACGAACTCTCCGTATGGTCCTGTATCTGCTTGATGAGCGTCTGTCGTTGGTAGCGATCCGCGTGATTCGCTTCGTATAAGGGCGTCTTGGAAGCGTTTGGCGAACTACCCTCGGGAGCAGGCGGAGTTTCGCTACGGATGGATGGTATCGCCAGTTCACTCATATTGTTACGTCCTGTTTGCAGCAACTGCCCATCGGAGCCGACCATTGTGGATGGTAAAATGGCAGCGGCGTTGAGCAGTGATGTCGTCGATGCTAGGATGAATCGATAGCGGCTTTCGAGATTCGATCCTCCAGAATGGGTATCGGTTGCGGTCCAAGTTCAACAGGAGTCGATGTCGCGTTCGGCAGGGACAGTCGAAAACAACCCAGGTCGCTCGATCGCGTGGACTGACGAGGACTACACCGCGGTAAGGTAGGCGCTCGGCTACGTCGTCTCCCGCCTCAACTTGCCCAACAACCCGCCAAGAGCGCCAGGGAAGCGGTAACGAGTGCCACCAAGAACACAATTCACTCAACCTTGCCACGTTTGCTCCAGCAAGGGGTTGGTTACACCAAGCCCTAGTTTCCGCGCCTGCGGGTGGCAATAGTGGCCCTCGCGCGGGGTTTGGTCGTTTGTCGACACCTCACGCTCATGAGAGCGAAGCAGTATTTCCGTAGGAACAGGGTCAGGCCCATAGTGAATGAGTCGTTCGAGCAGTTCGCCCACCGCCGCCGCCGCGACCTGCGTTGTATAGGCCACCACCGCGGGCTCGGGCTCTGACAGCGCGGGCGCGTAACCTTCTGCGGCAAGTCGACGGTGTTCAGATGGATGTAGCATTTCGGCGGCCGCCCGTTGTAGATCAATGCGGCTGCGGCAGACGAGACACGCCGCGCCTGGGGCGAGCACAGTAACGCGGCCGTCGATTCCCACGAGGTGGCCCCCAGGGCCACTACTGAGCAGAACTCCGCAATCGATGACCGGAGTCAACAGGTACGACGCGACCCGGGATAGCACGAGCCGGCCGGCATTGTCATCGGTGCATCCAAATACGACATCAGCATCAAGCAGCAATCTCGCCGTTGATTCAGAGGTAATCTTGGACTGAGCGGTGGTCACATCGGCATCCGGGGCGATTCGCTTCACATGTGCACTACTCACGTTTACTTTCGGCTCGCCCACGTCATCAAGGTAGGATCCATATACGCGAGTGACGTTTCCGGCGGTCAATGTGTCAGGATCAAACAACTGGAGATGGCGTACGCCAAGGCGAACGAGTTGCTCAATGACAGCCGAACCGGTACCACCGCATCCAACCACAGCAATCCGAAGATCACCGAGGATCTGTTGGATGTCGCCGCCGAAGGCTCTAATGTTCCGGTCGAATTGCTTGGCCGGAGGCGTTGTGCCGTTTCTCCAATTCTGCACGAGCGCGAAGCGTCGGCCGGTAATCCACAGGCGATCAATCTCGGTTCGCCGGCCTTCGGATTCGATGTGACCAGAGAAGCAAGGTTGGCCCCGCGGCCGAGCAATAACAACCGCTCCGTAGAGGGGGCTCGCTGCGCGGAGTCGGAAGAGGTCGGCGAGTTGTTGGTCGACGAGTTCGTCGTACTTGCTTGGCTTGGGCGTTGAGTCGATACCGGGATGAGTATGCAACCAAATTGGCACGCACCCATCGGCCTCGGCAGCAGCGAGGGCGGGCACGTAGCCGTGGGAGGAAATGCTAAGTCCCGCCGCCTCGCGTCTACGGTAGGCGTCATCCTGAACCCAATGCAACGCCCGGCCGAGCAAGCGCACATTGCCGCCTGGAGTGTCCACTTTACGCGCCAGCAGAACGCAGGCGGACTCCACCGTAACAGCTACCGCGTCAAAGAGCTCGGCTGCGACCTGGTCCGGCAGTACCAGCGTCACCGTCATCAAGCCGCCTTCGGCACACTATACTCCAGGTCCTGCCGAATCAGGGCAAGGAAGCTCGCAAGCCCATCAATTCCAGACTGCCACTGGCCATTGTTGAAGTGTCTCGACCAGCGTTGCCACTGACGCCCGAGATAGACTTCGACGACGCTGGTGGCAGGCAGATCTGCGCCATTGGCCAAGTGAACAGCCGGGGAGAACCACCACATGTCCGGGGGGACATCAGGATAACCGGCACTTAGCCGAACCAGGAGGTCCGATGCACTCCGATCGAACCCTCGCGGGAGCGGCCACTCGGGCACGACGACACAGGTCATGCCGGACTCCGTCGCGATCTCGTGAGCAACAGCTCGTTCGTCCAGATATGCGACATCGGATTGTGGAAGTGTCATGGCGACTACTACATCCTCATTTGGCTAGCGGGGTTGGTGCCGGGGTTGATCGTGCTCGGGGCGGTAAAGAAGCGCAGCCCGTCGTGAACCTGGACCGTGTCGTCGTCCTTGATCTGGCGGTCGGGATGACCTGGAACGATTTGGAACAGATCCCGCTCCGCGGGGATCGGAGGTGTCGGAAGACCTCGGAGCTGAGCCCCCGTGATCTTCTCCTCCGCCCACTCGTACTCTGTTCGGTCGATCCGAATGATAGCCGGCTTGTGCTCCGGGCTGTCCTTGTCGGGGGTTGGGGTGTCTACTTCCATAGCTGTCCTCCGTGATTGTTTGATACCAAGATACCGCGGTTGGCTGAAGGTTGACAACCACATTTTCCGATAGCACACTTTGAAGCATGAGACCCGTCAAAGCCATGACGATTCGCCTCTCTGCCGACCAGTCCGACCAGTTGAGCACCATCGCGGCCGTGGACGGTCAACCCGTATCGCACGTGATCCGCTCAGCAATCGCGGAGCACATCGAGGGGCGCAGACGTGACGCTGCGTTCCAGGACATGCTCCGCCAGCGCATTGAACGTGAGCAACGGCTGCTGCCGAATGACGAGTAGGGTCAGCCGGAGTTACAAGCGACCCACCCGACCACCACGCCACGCTCCGGGCCATGGCGGGTAACCGCTCACTCGCCCGTCCGAACTGCACACAAAGGATTAGGACACGACGAGCAACTCGCCGACAGACGCCGCTACAGCGGCCGCTTCGCACGTTGCGTGTTCAGCATCCAGGCCGCCTACAACGCTACAATCGTCTCAGTGTCGGCGGCGGCGAGGGCGTTCATGTAGGCGAGGATGAGGTCGCGGGTGCGGTAGGTGCCGTATGCGGCTTCGTCCTGGCGGCGGACGATGGGGAAGGTGTCGAGGACGTAGGCGGCGTCCTCGCGGGACAGGCCGTAGAGCTGGAAGTAGAGGGCGTCGAGCCGGGCACGGAGGTGGCGGCGCTGCTCGGGGTCCCACCGGAAGGGCGGGTCTCCTCCACGTCGTGGAACACCGTTGCCGACTCGTGCACCTCCACCACATCGGCATCGGACATCTCCTCAATCCGCTCCATCCCCTCGGCCGCGACCTCCGCTCCGGCCATCGCCGACGCGGCGAACAATCCACCGAGCCGATCCAGCTCCCGGATCGCATCCCGTACGCGGATGCCAACCAGCGAATCGCCGCACCTCAGGCGATGGTCAAGGAACGACAGCGGCGCACCAACGGTGAAGCTGTGCAACCACAGCGAGACCTTCGCCAGCTCCACGGTCAGGCGGTTCTTGTCGACGCCGTAGATGCAGCGCTTCAGCACCATGCGCCGGATAATCGCCTGGTCGGTAAGCTGAGCCACGTCGATGATCCAGTTTCCTTCTTGCGCCCGATGCAGGATTCCGCGCCGAATCTCCGCGATCCGCGCCACCAGCGGCGACTCATACTCGCCCTGCAGCCACACCGGCACGCCGGGTACGTACTCAATCAGCTCCGCGATGTAGTCGGACAGGAAGTCGACCGCGGTGACCAGGAAGTGGCCGCTGCCCATGGCGGGATCCAGCACCTTGAGCCGAAGCACGGCCTCCGCCGGATCCAGCCTCGCCAGCATCGCCATCCGCTCGGCTTTGGAGCGGCGGTCCGACGCCAGGTGCCGCGCCCGAGCCTCGAATGCCCGCAGCCTCTCCTCGGCGAGGGGTTTCAGGGTCTGGTCGACGATCAGATCCACCAGCTCTTGCGGGGTGTAGAAGCTGCCGCTGTCCTTGCGAGCGTACGAGTCGGGCCGGATCTCGATACTTCCGTCCGCGGTGCGCGTGGGCTCCCGTTCCAGCAGGCGCTCGTAGATCGAGCCCAGTTGCTGCACCGACATGTCACGATAGTTCACAAAGCGGCGAAACCCGTGTTCCGGTCCTCCCGCCGCGGTGTGGCTGAGATCGTAGATGATCTCGGCAACCACCGTATCCGGGAGCCGGATGCGCTCCAGCACGGGCGCCGCCTCGGGAGCGAAAAGGCCGCCGTTGTAGGGTGGCAGGCCGATCGACCGGTCGCCCTGGTCGATCTGGCGGAACAGCTCGGTCAGGCGGTTGTAGTAGTGCCCTGCCGTCGCCGAGAAGGTGTCCTGCTCGGCCATGCGGCGCGCCACGTCTTCGCGCACCCGCTTGCGCAAGCCGTAGTCGTCGTAGCGCTCGTCGTTGACCGGCAACAGCCCGCGGTCCTCGGCATACAGCACGAACAGCAGCCGGTACAGGAAGATAAGCGCCGCCGAGCGCGCTTCTGACAGGTTGTCGGCCCCGGCAGCGTCGGCGACCGCCCCCACCAGGCGCGGATAGACCCGCTCGAACACCACGCTCGAGAGATCCTGTGCAACCGACTCCTCGTAGCGCCGGCCTTCCGCGAGCGCGGCCTCGAGGAACGTCGTGGTCGCCGTCCCTTGCAGCACGAAGGCGTCGCGACCGAACAACAGCAGGAAGGCGCGCAGGCCATCCTCGTTGCCCGGCTGGAGCAGGTCGGCGAGGACCGCCTCGAAAAAGCCCGTCGCCCGCGGCCGTGCCCGCCGGTCATACAACCGCCATACGCTGCCGCTGGTGAGTATGCCGAACCGGATACGCCCGTCCGAGGCGACGTCGGCGGTCGTCAGATAGCGCAGCATCTGGCCGTGCGGGGTGCCGGCGCGATGCCCGTCGGTCCGATCCCGCTGATCGAGCGAGAGCCCGAACCGTTTGCTCTCCTGCACAATCAGGGCATCCTGAAAGCGCTCGTCCGAGTTGCCCCGCCCGGTAGCGCGCGCCTTGGCCGCCGCGTCAGCGAACAGCAGATGGTCGGGTACATCCTCGTGACCGGCGGCCGCCTGCTGCGGCAGGTACTCGCTCCAGCCAAGCAATTCCATCACAGGCCGAATCAGATCCTGCTCCGTCACTGCCTCATTCGGCTGCTGCAGCCCCTCGAACCGCGCGTGCACGCTCCCCACGTCACGGCGAAAGTCGGCGAGCTTCGGACCCGCTACGTCCCACTCAGGAGTCGTGCGGATGCCGTCGGCAAGAAAGAACTGAGTGAATAACTGGCCCTTCATAGTGGCTCGTCCGGCAAGGCCGGATCGACTCGCGGCGCCATCATAGCAGACCGTGCGTTTAGCAGCGCCGACATCCTCACATGATACACTCTTGGATTTCACGACGAGCCTGAGGCGATGCGTCGGCGCACTGACGACTATACTACTGACTGCCCCGTCCGCGATACGCGCCGGCGACACACTTGCCAACGCAGTGCATGCCCCGCAGTTGGGCCACGGGCGAAGAGGAGAACACTACGACGACCGGCTAAACGGCGTGCCGGCACGAAGAGTGGTCAGTCACGCGCCGCCGCACTGTGGGCACGGAAGCCGCACAAGAAAACCGAGACCCTAGCCATCGCGTGTTGGAAGCCGCCCACCGAAAGAGTGCCGGCCCACTGACACTCAGCGCTTCGAACGCTTGCGGGTAGGGGGCAGGCGGCCTACAATCCGGCCATGGTAGTTAGGCAGGCGTTGGCTCCATTCATGAGCGGCACTGGAGTGCTACGCAAAGTAGCACTTACAGTCATGTTCCTCATCTACGGAACCGTGGCGACGCTCGCTCAAAATCTGAGTGAGACCGCAGAACAGAGTGACCTTTCGAAGGCCATGAGTTCGTCCGGGACGTTGTTCGTTCGCGAATTCCATCGGTTGCCGGACGTAGCGACACTCGGCAGCTCCTCATCTATCGAGTGCGAGATCGTCCTCGTCAGAATCGTCGACACTGCAGAGGATTATCCCGATGATGACGCCGTCACGGTGGGGCTTCGGTTTAGTATCGAAGAAGAATATCGGGATCAAACTGCCTATGTAGATGTTGACGAGGCAGGAGGATTGCTGGCGTCGTTGCAGCTTATATCCATCGACGGGAAGGAGCTCCTGACTTCGCCTCTTGTCGACGGGATCACAGACACCGAGCGATCTACCGAAGTCCATTACACCACCAGGGAAAAGACCACACTGGCAGCATTTGTAGACCGCGGAGGGAACCTTCGGTATGCAATGAAGATCGATTCGGGAGCCGACTGGGCTCTCCTCGAACCAGAGGGGGTAGATGTGCTCGAATCTAATCTGGCCCGGGTTGTAGAAGTAGGGCGCCTCGCACGTGTCCCATGATGGCGCGCTGTCTATATGGTATGGGCTATCCGGTAGACCCATCGGGGTGGGATACAGCTCGGTTTGGGCGTGGCCGGTGGATTGAAGGCGCCACTAACCCGTGGTGCCCGCCCGCGAATGGCACGCCCGCCCCGGCGCCCAGCCCGCCCCCAGAAAGAGGCGAGTGAGCGGCACCGCCGGGTACCGGGATTCGAGCACTCCGAGTCTCGGCGCCCCACCCCGGGATGGCGATCGCTGCCCGACATCCGAAAGGCCGCGTACTGTCGACCCAGCACTGTGCAGTTGTTCGGCCCGCCGGTATTCTCCGGCCGCCGCCGACCGCTTAGTACTTCGCTCCTTTGCGGCGTCGCATTGGAGCGCCCGCGGATCGCCCTGGTCTCGCAGCCGGCGGGTGGCCGCTCGCCGCGCGGCCGCGGTGGAGTAACGGTGGCCGTCGTGTGGAACCGCGATCTCATGAGAACAGCTCGGGGTAGCCGTTGGCGTTGGCGTTGGCGGTTGCGCCGGGCGGGGTACGGGCGGGGAGAGCGTTACGGTCCCAGAATACTCCGTTGGCGTAGCCCTGGATCGACGGGTCGGTCCGGGCGGCGGCGAGGCGCTTGAGTGCCAGGCACTGGTACTCGGCATCGATCTCGACTCCGCACCAGCGGCGTGACAGTTTCTCCGCGACGACCGCGGTGGTGCCGCTGCCGAGAAACGGATCAAACACCCAGTCACCCGGCTTCGAGCTCGCCAGGATCAGCTTTGCCATCAGTTTCTCCGGCTTCTCGGTCGGGTGGTCGGTGTTCTCCGGCATCGACCAGAACGGCACGGTGATGTCGGTCCAGATGTTGGACGGGTGGGTCAGGCGAAAGCTGCCATCCTGGTCCTGCAACCAGTCCTTCGGCTTCCCGTTGTTGCGGTAGGTCGCCAGCACCTTGCGCTTCAGCTTGACGGCATCGACATCGAAGTAGAAGTCGTCCGACCGGGTGCTGAACCAGATGTCTTCGGCATTGTTCTTCCAGTTGCGCTTGGCGCCGCGGCCCTTGTCGCGTTCCCAGGTGATTCGATTCCGTACCTGAAAGGACGCCTCCAGGACGGGATAGATCACCGTCGACGTGCTCCAATCCGAGCACACGTACAGCGTCGCGTCCGGCTTCATCAGCGGCACCAGCAGATCGACGAGGGCCTGAAACCAGCGCCGATACTCGTCTGCCGGTCTCTTCTTGAAGGTGCTCGCGCCGTAATCCTTGGTGATGTTGTACGGAGGGTCAAGGATGAGCAGGTCGACGAACGAGAGGGGGAGGTGCCGGGCGACAGAGAAGATGTCGCCGCCGACAACCCGCCCTGCGACCTCACGGCACGAGACCGGGCTATCGAGCCGCATGACGCGGCGTACGAGTTGTTCCCGTTCCGCCTCTGTGCATGAGATCGTACGATTTCGAGGGGCGCGAGCGGGCATGGCAGCGTCCAACTCGATTCTACGCGCACCCTCCACAAGGTAGGCGCGTGATGGGGTCACGCAGCCGCTGACGTGACTTCAAGGCGTAGACCGATTGCGCCCAAGGCGGCATCCATCTGATCGAGCCGTGAGTGGTGATTGATATTCAACACGCGATCTACTTGCGGCAGATGCCAGCCCAAGCGTCGGGCCAACTCGGCCTTACCGATATCCTGGTCCCGCATTCCCTGGTACAGGATCACTTTGACAGCCGTAAGGGTCGGCAGTAGGACATGGGTCTCGCCACTCTGAGAAGGCATCGGTATGTCTTTCCGATCTTGGATGCGTGCGGCAATGGCCTCCTCAAGCGCATCGACAGCACGTCCCAACGCCTCATCACGATCTTCTCCGAATGTCACCAACTCCGGAAAATCCGGAGACGTTACTAGTACGGTTCCGTCGTCCCTTTCAAGTTCAATGGGGTAAGAAAGCATTTTTTCGTCTCTGCGACCTGTTTCTGTCGCACTGTAGCGGTTCTCTCCGTGAGGGAGAATGCATGTTTGGAGCCTCTACTCAAGCTCCAAGTCCTTTTTGATCTTCGCAACAAGACGCTTTCCTAGGTCCTTTCCTGCTCCGTGCATCGGCAGTTGCGATACGAGACCATCACGCCGCACGGTGACGTGACCGCTGCCACCACGATGATTCTCGAAGGTACACCCTCGTCTCTTGAGCCATCGCCTGAGTTCCGAAGCCTTCATCGGCTTCCTCCTGTAGGGGCTACCCCTCAGAACAGCCCATTTTGCGATTTCTCCATCTGTTGACTCCTCGTCCGCCATCGAATCTACCAGCACTCATATCCGTGAGTCAACAGATGTGTTGCGGCGTCATGTTCGTCCACAAGCGGACGAGGCTTCCGTGCCCACCACAGATACTGTCATGCACCGCGCCACGAGGCGCGACCGTGCCGATCGTCATCTCCAGCAGGGCCAACCGCGCTAGTGCGCTTCCGCGCATCGCGACAATCACAGGGTCGGGCGGCTTTGGGCTGGAGCCGCCGCCGCGAGCGCCGCGTACACTCTGGCCACGCCGCCGCCAGCGACCAGAACGGCCACGCTCCGCTGCTCGTGGAGCGGTAACGTCACGCTACGGTTGATCGTGCGTCATCTCGACTCGTCGAATCTACCGGAACACGAAGCCGCTTGCGGCTGTCGGCGCACTCCCGAAGGTAAAGATTGATCAGCGTCTGGTAGAGGATGCGGCTGTCCGGCTGCCAGTGCCTTGAAATACTCCAGCGTGTCCACGTCCAGCCGTATCGTGACCTGTCTCTTGAGCTGCGCGTAAGGATTTCGTTTCGCCTTGGAGAAGTCGTAGCTGTCTCTCATCGCGCCCACCTGCGTTTCCGGGTCGCCGATGAGCAAAGCCCGATCATCGTAAACAGGGAGGGTTCAGCGGCCCAGGACGATGTCGACGCCTCGGACAACGAGCGCCACCTTCCGTTCCGCGAGCTTACGCACGCGCTTCACCAGGGTGCGGCGGTCAAGCGCGACGGGCGTGACATCCGCGGCTTGAAACAGATCGTCGGGCAGCGACACCGCCGTCTTCATACCGGCAGTATAACCTGGGTGGTGCCGCTCGTGTGGTAGGTTGTTGCGGGTTGAGTGGGTTCTTGCGGCGGTGGTAGGGTCGGCCGCGCGCGATGAGGTATCAACCGCTGCCGCTGGCTGAGCAGGTGGCCGTTCATGGAGTCCGGGTCGACATGAGTTCGCCTCCCGGCGGTCTGCAGGTGCTGGAAGAGGTCGGGCTGCTGGCGGTGCCCGGGGTGCGGGGGCAGGTGATCTACCGGGCGCCGGGGTCGCTGTTCGAGACCCGGGCCACGGTCACGCCGGGCGGCGACTACCTGCTGATGTTCCCGACCGACAGCGCCGGTCACGACCCGACCGAGGGACACTGCCACTACGGGCGCGCAGAGCGCAAGGTGAACGACCTGGTGGCGTTCCGTTCTTCGGACGGCGGGGAGAGCTGGCACGGCCCCAGCATCGCGTTCGACATCGACTACAACCAGCACGGCTTCGTGCCGTTCATCCCGCGTGCCGGCAGCCGCCTCTACGCGTTCGGGACGCAGCCGATCTGGGACCGCTACCGCCGCGACCAGGGGTTGCGCGAGAACGCGCCGATCGGCTACCGCTGGTCGGATGACGACGGCCACACCTGGAGCGGCGTACGGCTCATCGAGCCAGGCAACGATCCGGGCTTTACCGGCATGTCGGTGATGCGCATGTGCGAGACCGAGGCCGGGAGCTGGCTGATCGGCTCCCACGAGGCGGACTGGAGCCACCGGCCGCTGCAGACCCGCCAGTACGTGCTGCGCAGCGAGGATGAGGGTGCGAGTTGGCAGCTGCTGCCCGGGGCGCGCGGCGGCGGCTGGTTCGCGAGCGGGTTCGGAAGGCTGGACGAAGGCCGCCCCATCGACCTCGGCGGCGGCGAGGTGCTGCTGATGGCACGCTCACCCGAGGGCCACCTGTGGCAAGCGCGCAGCGCGGACGACGGCAGCACCTGGAGCTATCCCGAACCCACGCCGCTGGTCCACCCGGATGCCCCGCCGATGCTGTTCATGCTGTCGGACGGCGCCACCCTGGCAGCGTTCCACCACAACCGGCATCACGACCTCGACTACACCGGCCTCGACGGCACCAAGCCGGAATTGATGGCCGACCGCTCCGAACTCTGGGTGGCCCTGTCCGGCGACGGCGGCCGCTCCTGGACCGAGCCCCGCTTCCTGCTGGCGAATGCGCTCGAGCCCTCGTTCGACACGCCGTTCCGGAATCACCAGTGTTCCTACATGGACCTGTTCGTCGACCGCGGCACCATCCACATGTTCATCCCGCACCGTTGGCAGCAGGTCACCTGCCTGCGCTTCCCGGAGACCTTGCTGGCCGACCTTCCCACCGCCGCGGTCTTCTGATCCCCGGTCTACCTGGCGTTCACGTAGCCGACACGTCCGGCCTGCAGCGCGATCGCCCGCCGGATCAACTCCGTCCGTGACTGCCGCGTCCGGAACAGATCGCCCTGCTGCAGCCCGTGGATGCGGATCAGCCGGTCCATCGCCGCACGGTTCCGTTCAAGCGCACCGTCCGCGAGAATGTGCACCACCTTCTCCCCGGCTGCCTCGAGTGCCGGCGCCACCAGCAACGTGCGATGGCAGTCGAGCGGCTCCCGCTCCGCACACATGAGCGCAATTCGCTGCTCCGCGCTGCCCCGCAGCACACGACGGATGCCGTCCCGAAACGACTCGGTCCCCGCAACGCGCTCGTACACGATGCGCCCGCGTTCGTAACAGCCTGGATCATCGGGCCGCCCACCCAATTCACGACCCAGAAACAGGTAGTCGATGCCGCGTGCCGCCAGCGCCGACGCCAGCGGCTGCCGGCTGAAATGCCTGACGAACCGGCTGTACGGCACCGATCGAACATCGGCCACGGTTGCGACCCGGTGTTTCCCCAGCAGTGCGAAGAACCCCTCAAGGCTGTGATTGGAATGCCCTATCGTGAATACCGCCGAACGTTCCCTGGGGTGCATCTCGCCTCGGGTGCGCTCCTCGCCGGCGACTTCGCCAGCGTGCTCGCCGAGTTGAACACTGGCCTCGGCACCCCGGAGCATGCCGCGTTCGTCGCCGCACTGAGCAAGGAACCGCTCCGTAATCCTCACGGGGCGGCCGTGGGGTGTTGCCACCGATCAGCGCCGCGTGTCACGGACGCTGCGCGGCTAGGTTTCGTCGTCCTCGACGATGCGCAGGGCGGCGCGCGCTTGCTCGGCTTGGCTGCCTACCCCGTCCAGCCGGGCGGCGAGGTCGGCACGCAGGTTGGTGGCGAACTCCTCCAGGATGGTGCGGATTTCGTCGCAGATTCCGTCCAGGCGGGAGCCGAGCTCGGTACGCATCGCAGCGAGTTCGGCGCGGATTTCGCGCAGCTCGGTGAGGACATCTCGTAGTGTCGGTTGGGCTGAATCATTCATTGATGACATGCTCCTTGCGGGTCGGCGAACTCGCGCAACGCGGCGGCCGCATTCGCATGGCCGGCGGCTGCCACGTGCTCGGCGTCGCGCGATGCGCTCGGCATCGACTTCGCGCGCCTCCGCCGCCTCACGAACGTGCCCGCTCGCTCATGGCGTGGAGCGTACTGTGCGCACCGGCGGTGAGGCAACGGGGCGGAATCCACTTACCCGGCGCAGGGTGTCGGGATCGCCGAAGCCGCCGGCCTTGGTGACCAGCACCATGCCGTCCCACGCCCCACCGAGCACGCGGCCCCACGGAACGTAGGGCTCCACTTCGCCGCACAGCTCGAGGCGGTGAATGGCCAGCCGCCGCAGGCAGGCGTATGCGGTGTCGCCGCCCACCAGCAGCAGCGCGCGCGGGAGCACGCCCGCCGACGCCAGTGCGCGCGCGGCCAGATCGGCAAGATCCGCCGCCACCGTCTCCGCCACGGGGACGGATGGCCGGGCGGCGGATTCCGCGAGCGAGGGTGCGCACAGAAAGAGATCCCGGCCGGCGGCCAGCGCCTTGGCGGACAGCGCGGCTGCATCCACGGCGCTCAGTGGGCCCGGTGCACCATCTTCCGCGCCGCCGGAGACGTGCCAGCGTTTGCTTGCCGCGGCGCCGGAGGCTGCGCTCGCGCGCACCAGCAGCGGGCGGACGGCGGCGGCGGCCAAATCCACCTGCCTGTGGGACAGGCTGCGGCGCGATCCACAGACCAGTACCAGCGGCGCCGGGGGAGCAGGTTCCCGGCTACCAACGGGATCGCCACTCTCCGCGCGCGGCGCGGCGGCGACCCCGGGTGCGCCGGCCAGCGTCAGCGCGCGCAACAGGCCGGCGGCCCCCGCCCACACCAGCCGGCGGCCCCCGCGAGCGGCCCCTTCCGCTGCCGCCGCGAGTGCATGCAGGTCGCGGTCGCTGGCGGCATCGGCCACGACCAGGTCGACCGGTCCGTGCGCCGCGGCGGCGATCTCGCTACGACTCGGACGCGCGGGCAGATGGGCGGCGCGGCACTCAGGCCACTGGCGGCGAACGATGTCGATCACCGCCGAGCTGGCGGCAGCGCCGTGCGCGGTGGGTATCTCGTCGCGGTAAGGGGTTGCCATGACCGGCTCGCCGGCCACCAGCAGCGCGCCCCCCCGCACGGTGCGCCCCTCTTCCGGCAGCGCCGGCGTGCACACGATCACGCAGGGCGCCAGCGCCTCGTGCAGGGCCGCCAACTCGGCGCCGACGTTGCCGCGCAGCGTCGAGTCGATCTTCTTGAACCACACCGTGCGGCCCGCCGCGGACACGTCCCGGCATAGCGCACGAAAGCGCGCGGCCGCCTCCTCCGGCGGCATGCCGCGCGTCTGCGTGTTGATCACCGGCAACACCCACGCATCCGCCGCTTGCGCGATACATGCAGGAGCGTCTACCGCCGGGGGCGGCGTCTGCACGCGCGCCGATCTCTGACCGCTGCCGGCGCTTACCAGCACCTCCACGGCAGTTTGCGTCAGAAGCTGCACGCCGCCGTCCATTGCACCGGTGAGATCGTCGGCCACGACCGCGACTGCGCCCGGCCACGGCGAGCGCCGCGCGCGCGGCTCCGGCAACGCACCCTGTTCAATGGCGGCTGCTTCAGTGCTCCCAGCGCGACCCACCTCACCGGCGCGCAGGGCAGGGGGCCTGCCGGGCTGGCTCACGGCCACTGCCCGCCGTTGCCGCGCGCCATCGTCAGCGCGCTTTCGGCAGGGGGGCTGCCGGCGTGGCTGCCCGGGCAGTTCACGGCCACCGCTCGGGCGGGTGCTCGATCAGGCCGGCGCCGGCGCGGCGGCCCGCGGGTACGGCGCCGGCATCCAGGCCACCCTCGCCAGCCGCCGCCTCCCGCGCGGCGGCCTCGGCGGCGGCCAGCCGTTCCTCGTCGAGCACCATGCCCAGGCCGGGCCGCTCGCCGAGGTGCAGATACCCGTCGCGCAACACCAGGTCGCGGTCGAATATCGCCCCGCGTCCGGCGTCGAGCACCTCGATCATCAGGTGGTTGGGCAGCGCCGCCGCCACGTGCGCCAGGAAGCTGCCCGGCGAGTTCATCATCGCCACCGGCAAGTCGAAGGCGTACGCCAACTCGGCCACCTGCAGCGCGCCGGTAATGCCGCCGGCGTTGGTGCCCACCTGCACGATGTCCACCGCGCCGTGCTCCACCAGCGGCCGGTACTGCGACAGGCAGTCCAGGTTCTCGCCGGTCGCCACCGCGGCGCGGATGGCGCGCGACACGGTGCGCAGGCCGCGGTAGTCCCAGCGCCGCGCCGGTTCCTCCACCCAGGTCAGGTCGAAGCGCTCCTCGAACACCGCCACCCGGCGCACCGCCTGTTTCGGCGCCCAATACTCATTGGCGTCGATCATCAGCGCCGGCGCCCCGCATCCCACCGGCGCCGTGGCCAGCGCGTCGCGCACAATCGCCAGCCGGCGCAAGTCATGCTGCAGATCGAGCCCCACCTTCAGCTTGCCGGCGCGCACCCCGGCCGCCGCCATGCGCCGGTAGTAGGCATCCAGCTCGGCGTCGGCCAGCGGCAGGTCCAGGCCGCTGGCGTAGGCGCGCACGCGCGGGTCGGCGGCACCGAGCAGGCGCCACAACGGCTCGCCGGCGAGCTTGCCCTTCAGATCCCACAGCGCCACGTCCAGACTGCCCATGGCATCGCCGGCCACCCCCACCGCACCGCCCTTGAACAGGGCATCGTTCATGCGCTGCCACAGCCCGCGTACGCCGCGCGGGTCGGCACCGACGAGCAGTTCCGCCAGGCCGCGAATGGCATCGCCGGCATCGGCCGGCGCGATGGATATGCCGGTGGTTTCGGCGCCGCCGTGCTCGGAGCCTCCACTGACGCCGCGCCCAGAGGCGCAGTGGACGGAGACGATCAACCCCGCAAGAGCACGCCGCCCCTGGGGCGAATTCGCATCCCCAATGGGACGGTTCAGGTCGATGCGGAAGGGACGGGTAGTAACAGCGCTTATCTTCATCGATTCGGCTCCTCCGTTGCGGCGGGGCGACGGCGCCTTGTTGCCGGCCGGCGCCGGTGCCGGGCATATTAGCAGAGTCCAGAAACCAAGGAGACCCCAATGGCATTTACCCTCGACCTGGGCGCAAAGGCGCCCGACTTCAACCTGCCGGGAGTGGACGGCAACGACTACTCACTGGCCAGCTTCGCCGACGCGGAGGCGCTCATCGTCGTGTTCGCGTGCAACCACTGTCCGTTCGTGATCGGTTCGGAAGACCGCTTCAACGACCTGTACGCCGACTACAAGGACAAGGGCGTGGCGATGGTGTCGATCAACTCCAACGAGACCGACGACCATCCCACCGACTCCTTCGAGCACATGCAGGAGCGCGCCGCCGAGAGGGGCTTCCAGTTCGCCTACGTGCGCGACGACAGCCAGGAGGTGGCGCTCGCCTACGGGGCGCTGCGCACGCCGCACTTCTACCTGTTCGACGGCGACGGCAAGCTGCGCTACACCGGGCGCATGGACGACGACCCGCGCGACCCCGCCGGCGCCTCCACCCGCGAGTTGCGTGACGCCCTCGACGCGGTGCTCGCCGGCAAAGAGGTGGCCGTTCCGCTGACCAACCCGATCGGCTGCAATGTGAAGTGGAAGAACCAGGACGCCCACTGGATGCCCGCGGAGGCCTGCGACCTGGTCTGACCGTGTCTTCACGGTCGGACACGGAACTGTTGGACCTGGTCGATGCCGACAACACGGTAATCGGCACGGTTCCGCGTTCCCGCGTGCACGGCGCACCCGCCCTGCGCCATCGCGCCGTGCACGTGCTGGTATACGACGACCGCGGCCGGCTGCTGCTGCAGAAACGCTCGGCCAGCAAGGAGATCCAGCCCGGCAAGTGGGATACCTCGGTGGGCGGCCACTTGGCGGCCGGCGAGAGCTACCCGGAAGCCGCGGCGCGCGAAACCGCCGAAGAGCTGGGCCTTACCGTCGACGCGGCCGCCTTGGCGCCGGTGCACGAGTACGTGTGGCGCTCGCCGGTGGAGACCGAGCACGTCACCTCCTACCGGATCGAGCACGGCGGCCCGTTCCGCCCGCACCCGGAGGAGGTCGACGAGGTGCGCTTCTGGTCTGCCGAGGAGCTGCGCGGCGCCGCCGGCACCGGGGTGCTGACCCCGATGCTGGAGCACGAACTGGCGCTGCTCGGCATGATCGGCGCGGGAACAGTGCTCGACCCGGCCTACCTCGACCCGGCCGCCGCCGCGCTGCCCGCCGAGCCGCCGGCGCGCGCGGCCATGAACGCGGCGACGCGTTCGCTGCACGACGCCATCGACGCCTCCATGCGCCGCCTCGGGCAGCCCTACCTGCACCCCGACGGCGAGACCCTGCAGCTCGACCTGTTCGGCAGCGAGCCGATGGTGCGCTGGCAGGAGCGCAAGGCGGCGGCGGTGTTTCTGGCTGGCGAGGCGTGGTCCGAGCTGCCGCAGACCTACGGCCGCTACGGCACCGAGAGCGGCCGCCTGCTGCTCGCCGAGGTGCGCCGCATGGAACAGGCCGCCGGCGCCCTGCTCACCGACGGCGGCATGCAGGCGTGTGCGCTGACCTGCGACGTGCTGTTCACACCCGGCAGCCACGCCGTGGTTACGCGCAGCGTGTACAACAAGACCAAGAGCTACCTGCAGCGCCTCGCCGGGCGCCAGGGCGGCGAAATGACGTTGGTCGACGACGGTGACTTCGGCGCCATCGAGCGGGCACTGCGCCCGGACACCACCATGCTGTTCACCGAGACCTACACCAATCCGCACACCAGGGCGGTTGACCCGCCCGCCCTGGCGGCGGTGGCCGCGCGCGCCCGCGCCGCCGGCGCCGGCAACCTGCGGGTGGTGGTGGACAACACCATCGCCACCCCGTGGGGCCTGCGCGAGCCGCTGCTGTCGGTGCCCGGCATCGACGCGGTGGTGGCCAGCGGCACCAAGGCGCTCGCCGGCCAGGACCGCGACATGTGGGGCTATCTGGCAAGCAACCACGTCGACCTGGTCAACGAGGCGATGGATCTGCAGGCAATGCGCGGCGGCATCCTGGACTGGCGGCGCGCGCGCGTCATCCTGGCCGGCCTGAGCGGCGCGCGCGCGCGCTTCGAGCGGCGCTGCCGGACGGCGACCGCGGTGGCGCGCTTCCTGGCCGGCCATCCGCGCGTGGCGGAGGTGCTGCACCCGTCGCTGCCCGATCATCCCGACGCCGCCGCGATTGCCCGCCACTACCGGCTGCCGGGATCGATGGTCAGCCTGCGCCTGCGCGACGCCGACGAGGACGCCACCCGCCACTTCTGCGACGTGCTCGCGATGACCGGGGTGCCGCGCTACGCGCTCAGCTTCGACGGCCTGGCCACCAAGATCAACCACCACCGCTCGGTGTCGGAGTATTTCACCGCCGCGGCCGAGGTACGCCGCATCGGCGTCGACCGGCTGGTGCGGCTCGGCATCGGCGTCGAGCACGAGGCCGACCTCACCGCCTGCCTCAACTGGGCGCTGTGGCGCGCGCCGGAGGTGCCCGCGGACGCCGTCACGGCGTGGCGGGAGCGCCGATGCCGTGACCTTGGCGTTCGCCCTGGCGTTCGCCTTGGCAATTCTTAACACTACACGCTAGTTACGCCGTCAAACGGCCGATAACAATGGTGATGGCTGCGAAGCGATCGCCATCTGGAGGCCCGTTTGTGGTCGTCGGCATCGGTGAACTGCTGTGGGACGTGTTTCCCGACGGACGCCGCGAACTTGGCGGGGCGGTGGCGAATCTCGCCTACCACGCCTCGCTGCTCGGCGACCGCGGCGTCCTGGCCAGCAGCGTCGGCCGCGACGCCAATGGTAACGACCTGGCCGGGCGCCTGCGTGAGCTCGGCGTGGACGGGCGTTACCTGCAGCGCGCTGCCGGCCACCCCACCGGGACCGTCGACGTCGCCCTGCACGACGGTGCGCCGACCTACACCATTCACGAACAGGTGGCGTTCGACCATCCCCGGCTCGACCACGCCTGGCGGGAACTGGCGGCCCGCACCGACGCGGTCACCTTCGGCACCCTGGCGCAGCGCACCGTGGACGCGGCCGCGGTGATCGGCGCATTCGTCGCCGCCTGCCCGCCGCACTGCGTGCGCCTGTTCGACGTCAACCTGCGCCAGCACTTCTGGTCCGCCGAAGTACTCGACACATCGCTCGAAGCCGCCACCGCCGTGAAACTCAACGACGAGGAGCTGCCGCTGGTAGCGGCCGCGCTCGGCCTGCCCGCCGGCGACCAGCCCGCCATGCTCGCCGCTCTGCTCGAACGCTACGGTCTCAGCGTGGCCTGTCTCACCCGCGGCGCACGCGGCTGCCTGTTGGCCGGCGCCCGTGCCGGCGGTCTCGGCACCCCTGCCGACGGCGGCGGCCAGCCCGCGGCAACGCGGTCCATTGTGCCGTGCATCGCCGAACAGCCCGGCATCAATGTCCCGGTGGCCGACACCGTCGGCGCCGGCGACGCGTTCGCCGCCGCGCTCCTCTACCACGCGCTGCGCGGCGGCGACCTGCAGCGCACCGCGGCGGCGGCGAACCGGTACGCCGCCTTCGTGGCGACCCGGCGCGGCGCCACCCCGGCGGTACCCGAGCCGGTGCTGCACGAGGCAAGGGCGGCGGCGTGAACGGTTTCGTCGACACCCACTGCCACCTGGACGACGACCGCTTCGCGGACGACCGCGACCAGGTGCTGGAGCGCGCCGGGGCGACCGGCGTAACCGGCGTGCTGATCCCGGCCACCGAACTGGCGAGCGCGCGTGCTGCCCTGGACCTGGCCGCGCGCTACCCCGGCATCGGCGTCGCGGTGGGCATCCATCCGCTGTGGTGCGAGAAGGCGGGCGACCCGGACCGGGTCATGCCCGAACTGCGGGCACTGACCGGCGACCCGGCGGTGGTCGCCATCGGCGAAATCGGCCTCGACTACTACCGCGGGCCGGCCCCGGAGCTGCAGGAGCGGTGGCTGGACGCCCAGCTCGACCTGGCCGCGGCAACCGGCCTGCCGGTAATCCTGCACAACCGCGAGGCCACCGGCAACCTGCTGGAACGGCTGCGCGCCTGGGGACAGCGCGCCGACCTGCCGCAGCCGCCCGGGGTACTGCACGCGTTCAGCGCCGGCCGCGCCGCCGCCGACTTCGCGCTCGCCGCCGGCTTCTACCTCGGCATCGGCGGCATGCTTACCTTCCGCCGCGCCGACGAGGTGCGCGCGGTTGCCGCGGCGGCGCCCGCCGACCGCCTGGTGCTGGAGACCGACGCTCCCTACCTGGCCCCCGAGCCTCTGCGCGGGCGCCGCAACGAGCCCGCCCTGCTGCGCCACGTCGCCGAGCGGCTGGCGGCGGTGCGCGCCACCGACACCGAGCAGATCGCTCTGCAAACCACCGGCAACGCGGCACGGCTGTTCCCGCGCCTGCAACCGGAAGGAGTACAATGACTGCACCTGCAGCACGTGCCTCGCACGCTCACGCAATGACTCGACGCCCCGGCCGGCGCAGCGCCGTCCGGCTGCTGTGCGTACTCGGATGCATCGCCGCCATGCTCGCCGGCTGTTCGCTCGACCGGCTCGCCACCCGCACGGTGACCGACCTGGTCAGCGCAACCGGCGACGATGACGTGTTCGCCAGCGAACAGGACCCGCGCCTGGTCGGCGACGCTCTGCCGTTCGCCCTCAAGCTGTACGAGATTCTGCTGACCCGGGCGCGCGACGATCCGGGCCTGCATCTGGCCACCGGGCGCAGCTTCGTGGCCTACGCCAATGCGTTCGTGCAGCGCCCGGCGGAGCAGATGGCAGTAACCGAGATCGACCAGCGCATCAGCGAACTGCAGCGCGCCAAGCTGCACTACCTGCGCGGGCGCGACTACCTGCTGGCCGGTCTCGATCTGCGCCATCCGGGCTTCGGCGCTCTGTTCGCGTCGCCGGACACCATGGACCGGGCGCTGGCCATGGTGGATGCTTCGAGCATCGACTTCATGTACTGGACGGCGGCGGCGTGCCTGGGCGCCCTGTCCACCGATCCGTTCGACATGGAGCTGCTGATCACCGCACCGTACGCCGCTCAGATGCTGCACACGGTAATCGGCTGGGACGAGGGCTACCAGGGCGGTGCCGCACACGACATCCTGATCCGCTACTATGCAGGTACCGCGACGGCGCTCGGCGGCGGCATGGAACTCGCCGCCGAGCACTTCGCACGCGCCGTGGCCGCTTCCGGCGACAAGCGCACCGGACCCTACCTGGCGATGGCCGGCGTGGCCATCAACCAGCAGGATGCGGAGGCGTTCCGCAGCCTGCTCGACGATGCGCTGGCCATAGAGTTGGACGTGGCGCAGTATCGGCTGCAAAATACGCTCGATCAGCAGTACGCCGTCTGGCTGCTCGAACACATGGAGGATCTGTTTGTTGAGTTATAACGAGGTTCAACCGCGCCACCGCACCGGCAGGTGGCGGCGGCGCATGCTGCTGGCGCTGGTGCTGGCGCTGTGCTGCACCGCCAGCGCCACCGCGCTCACCATCAAGCTGGGCAGCGTGGCTCCCGCCAACACGCCGTGGGATCTTGCCCTGCGCGGCCTGGCCGCCGACTGGGCGCGCATCTCCGACGGCGAAATCGAGGTCAAGATCTTTCCCGGCGGCATTGCCGGCAACGAGCCGGACATGATCCGCAAGATGCGCATCGGCCAACTGCAGGCCGCCGCGATGACCGCGATCAGCTTCAACAGCATTTACCCGGGCGTGCTGGCCATCGCCCAGCCGATGCTGGTGCGCACCGACGAGGAGATGCGCAACATCCTCGACGAGATGACGCCGTTCTTCAACGAGCAGCTCGAGGAGCGCGGCTTCGTACCGCTGATGTGGGCGCCGATCGGCTGGGTGAAGTTCTTTGCGCGCGAGCCGGTGCATACCGCGGACGACCTGCGCCGCCACAAGCTGTGGGTCGGTTCGGCCAGCCCGGCCGTGCTGCGCGCCTGGCAGCAGGCCGGCTTCAACCCGGTGGCGCTGCCGGTTGCGGAGGTTACCACCGCGTTGCAGAGCGGCATGATCGACGCGGTGGCGTCCAGCCCCTCGGGGGCGGCATCGTTCCAATGGTTCGGCATCGTGCCGCACATGACCGACTTGCGCTTCACGCCGCTGTTCGGGGCGGTGATGATCAGCAAGCGCGCCTGGCAGCGCATTCCCGCCGACCTGCGCCCGCGCCTGATGCGCGCCGCCACCGTCGCCGCGCAGCGGGTCAGCGAAGGTGCCTACGAGATGGACGACCTGGCGGTACACGTCATGGTTGCCCACGGCTTGCAGGTGCACGAGGCGACCGCCGAGCTGGAGCAGGAGTTCACGGACATCATCGGGCGCTACTTCGGCGACCTGATCGGCGACGAGATCGATCCGGAGGCGTACGATCTGGTTATCGAGAAGGTCAACGCCTACCGCGCCCGCGGGGGCAGCAACTGACAACTGAACTGACGACGGAGCTGCCGGTGTCCCGCGGTGGAACCCGGCGCCACGCCGAGAGCGCCGCTCGAGTGCAGCGGGTGTTGCGCAACCGGCTGTCGGCGACCGAAGCAGCCCGGGAGGGCCGCGGGTGACCGAGGGGCGGGACAAGTCCGCGGGGCCGCAAGAGCCCGCCGCCACCGGGGCCGCGGGTAACCTGGCGGTTCCGGGTGCTCCGGTGCCGGGAGATTCGCAGTCGCCGCTCGCGGCGCACGCGGCGGTCGGTGAACCGGCCGCCCCCCGCACCCTGCTCGCGCGCCTGGAAAACGGCACCGTCACCACGGCGCTGGTGCTGCTGGCGGCGCTGCCCACCGCCGCCGCCGTGCTGCGCCTGCTGTTCGGCGGCGGGCTTGCCGCCAGCGGCGAGTACGTCCGCCACCTCACCCTTTGGGTGGCGCTGCTCGGCGGCGTCGTGACCACCCGCCAGGGGTCCCATCTCGCCCTGTCCAGCGGCCTCCACCAGTTGCCGGACCCGTGGGGTGCGCGGGTACGAGCGGCCGCCAGCGCGATATCGGTGGTGGTCACTACCGCCCTGGCGGTCAGCGCCCTGTCGCTGGTGCTGATCGCGTTCGATCCCAGCCAGGACGTGGGCGGGGTGCCGATTCAGTTTGCCGTCGCGGTTCTGCCGCTCGGGTTTGCCGGCATGACCGCGCATTTCGTGGTCCACGGGTTTCGCCAACCGGTGGCGCGCGCGGCGGTCCTGCTCGCCATTCCCACCGGGCTGCTGATCGGCGTCGGGCCGCTGGTCAACGCGCTGCAGGTAGCCGTGCCCGGCTATTTCCCCAGCTACGCCCTGGTCGACGCGGTGGCCGCCGTCGCCGCCGCGGCGCGCCTGCCGCTGGTGCTGGTGCTGGTCGCCTCGGCGTTCATTGGCACGCCCATCTTCGTGATCCTGAGCGGCTTCACGCTGCTGCAGTTCCTGGGCTCCGGCGGTGCCCTGGAGGTGGTGCCGGACGAGGCCTACGCCATGCTGTCGCAGCCGCTGGTGCCGGCGCTTCCGCTGTTCACGGTAGCGGGCTTCATTCTCTCCGAGAGCAAGGCGGGAGAACGCCTTATCACCCTGTTCCAGGCCTGGTTCAGCTGGTTCCGCGGCGGTCTGGCGGTGATGGCGGTGCTGCTGTGCGCATTCTTCACCACCTTCACCGGCGCCTCCGGGGTCACCATCCTCGCCCTCGGCGGACTGCTGCTGTACATGCTGCAGCGCAACGGCTACCGCGAACAGTTCAGCATCGGCCTGCTGACGGCCGCCGGCAGCATCGGGCTGCTGTTCCCGCCCGCCCTGCCGATCATCATGTACGGCGTCATCGCCCAGATCGACATCCGCCAGCTGTTCGTGGGCGGCTTCGTACCGGGCGTGCTGATGGTGCTCGCCCTGGCCGCGCTCGGCATCTTCCAGGCGCTCCGGCGCCGCACCGACGCCGCACCCGGCACCGGCGGCGACCGGCCCCGCTTCCACCTGCGTCCGGCCCTGCTGGCTGCGCGCGGCGCGGCCTGGGAACTGGCTCTGCCGGTGGTGGTGGTGGCGCTCTACTTCGGCGGCGTCACCTCGTTGGTGGAAACGGCGGCGGCAGCCACCCTCTACGTCCTGCTGGTGGAGACGCTGGTGCACCGCGACATTCCCCTGCGCTCCCTGCCGCGCGTGCTCGCCAAGTGCACGCCGATCATCGGCGGCATAATGATCATTCTCGCCCTCGCCAAGGGCCTGTCCTACTTCATGGTGGACGCCGAGGTGCCCACCAGCCTGGCGGCGTGGGCGAGCGGCGCGATCAGCTCGCCGCTGCTGTTCCTGATCCTGCTCAACCTCACCCTGCTGGTGGCGGGCGCCCTGATGGACATCTTCTCCGCCATCGTGGTGCTCGGGCCGCTGCTGATCCCGCTCGGTGTCTCGTACGGCATCCACCCCGTTCACCTGGGCATCATCTTCCTGGCCAACCTGGAGTTGGGCTACCTCACGCCGCCGGTGGGCATCAACCTGTTCCTGTCCTCCTACCGCTTCGACAAGGACCTGGTGAGCGTCTACCGGACCGTGGTGCCGTTCCTGCTGGTCCTGCTTGTCGTGGTGCTGGTAATTACCTATGCGCCGTTTCTGACCACCGGCCTGCTCTCGGTGGTCCGGTTTTGAGCGCACCGGACGGCGCGGGGCCGGCGCCTCGGCGCGGCCGGCGGGGACAGTGGCGGACGGACCGCGTTCGCAGTACCTTGCAGTGAGGACTTGCGGCTGTGAGACAGGCAATTGTGGCCGGCCGGCCCACCGCCCCCGGCAATCAATACCCGCTGACCGTGACCGCCCACCGCGCCTACTGGCGGCGCTGGCGGCTGGCGACCTGGCTGCTGTCGTTCAGCGTGCTGGCCTCGCTGGCGATCGGCGCCGGCATCGGCTGGGAGGGCAAGAGCACCTCGATCCGGATCCAGGACATCGTCATCGCGGTCGTGTCGTCCGCCGTCACCTTTGCACTGCTGCGCTGGTGCGCGCTCGCCATGCGCCACTTCAACGATCGCTACCTGATGACCGCCGAACGGACGGCCGAACTGGTCGACGAGGCGCTGGCCAAGGGACTGCTGCCGAAAAGTTACGTGCGTTCGCCCGACCGCGACCGCCGCGTCGCCAAGACCATCCGCTACGACCGCAAGCTCGGGTTCAGCGAAGCCGAAATCGAGAAAGACCTGGAAGCGTACCTGCCCGATTGACGCGGCCACGATCGGCTGCGCCCGCGCCCTTGATTTCGCGCTGCCGCGGGAGTAGGCTCTGTCCTTAGCGGAGATGAAGAACGACGACGACACTCGCAGCCAGGTTCCCTACCTGCTGCAGTTGCTCGACGACGACACCGCGGCCGTGCGGCGGCGGGTGATGGACACCCTCGAGGTACTGGGCGCCGACCTGGAATTGCTCGCCGAGCCACACCTGCCCGAACTGAATGCCGATCAGCACGACGCCCTGCGGCAGGTGCTGGCCAGGCAGCGCAAGGCGTGGCTGCGCGAGCGGTGGCCGAGTTGGGCGGCGGTGGAGGGCCGGCGCCCCCGCATTGAGGCCGCCCTGAGCCTGCTCGCCCGGTTCCAGCTCGGTGTCGAATTCCCGCTCTCCCCCGGGGACCTGCTCGACGATCTCGCCGACGACTTTCGCGGATCCGGCCTCACCCCGGATGCGTTCGGCCTGGCCAAGTTTCTGTTCGAAGAGGTTGGACTGAGCGGCAACCGCGACGATTTCTACAATCCGCTCAACAGCAACCTGATCTCGGTCGTGCTTTCCAAGCGCGGAATTCCGATCAGCCTGGTGGCAGTCTACATGCTGGTCGGGCGCCGCCTCGGCCTGGACATCCAGGGCTGCAATGTGCCGAACCACTTTCTGGCGCGCGTCATCCACGACAAGCGCATCGTGCTGGTCGACTGCTTCGATCGCGGCCGCGTGGTGGAGGCGGGCAAGCTGCTCTCCCGCTCGCCCGCCAACCTGCGCCAACTGCAGATGCTGCGCAACGGCTCCGACCCGGTGCGCACCGTGCAGCGCGTGCTGCACAACCTCAACCACGCCTACCGCCGGGCCGGGGACCATGACCTGAGCGCCTTCATGATCGAGCTGCTCGGTATCACCGCGCGGCGCAAAGCGAACTAGGCCCCCGGCGTCGCCGCCCCGCGCCGTGCCGCGACCCGCCCCCGGTGACAGCCCGCGCGTGACCCTGGAGGGAAGCGTGAGCCGGGTGGTGTACGAGCAGGAGGACAGCGGCTTTGCCGTGCTGGTCCTGCAGCAGACGGAGGCCGGCGCCGAGGCGGTTGCGGTCGGCAACCTGCTCGGCATCAAGCCCGGCGAAACGGTGCGCCTGGCCGGCAACTGGGTCGATCACGCCAGGTACGGACGCCGGTTCGAGGCGCACTCCTACGCCACCGTCGCGCCGCGCACGGTGGCCGGCCTGGAGCAGTACCTCGGTTCCGGGATGGTGCCGGGCATAGGGCCCGGCTTCGCGCGCCGCATCGTCGGCCACTTCGGGCTCAAGACCCTGGAGGTGCTCGACCACGCCAGCGCCCGGCTGCGCGAGGTGCCCGGCATCGGCGCCGCCCGCGCCAAGCAGGTGGCGCGCGCCTGGCACGAGCAGCACGAGCAGCGCGGCACCATGCTGTTCCTGCAGTCGTACGGCATCTCCGCCGCCCACGCCCGGCGCATCTACCGGCAATTCGGCGCCCGCGCGCGGGCGGTGCTGCAGGACGACCCGTTCCGGCTGGCCAGCCACGTGCCGGGCATGGGATTCCACACCGCCGACCGCATCGCCGCCCAGCTCGGCATTGCCCCGGACTCGGCGCAGCGCATCCAGGCCGCCGCCCTGCACCAGCTCGGCGCGGCAGCGAGCGAGGGCGACGTGTTCCTGCCCGAGCCCGACCTTCGCGAGCGCACCGCCGAGCTGACCGGGCTCACCGATCAGCGCAAGGTGCTGGCGGCGCTAAGCGACCTGTGCCGGGAGGGGCGCATGGTGTGCATGGAGCTGCCGGCCGCCGGCCAGCCCGGCGGCACGGTCGCGGCGCGCTACCTTCCCCACCTGGCGGGCGCCGGGGCCCGCGCCCCCGCCCGCCTCGCCGCGCTGCTGGCCGCGCCCGCCCGCGGCCCGGATGCAGCCGTCGCCGCGGTCGCCGGCGATACCGGAATCGAACTGTCGCCCGCGCAGCAGGCCGCCGCGGCGCGCCTGCTGCGCAGCAAGGTGGGCGTGCTCACCGGCGGCCCCGGCACCGGCAAGACCACGCTGGTGCGCTGGATTGCCGCCAGTTTCAGCCGCATCCGGGCGCGCGTTGCACTGGCCGCCCCCACCGGACGCGCCGCCAAGCGGCTGGAGGAGTCGACCGGCATGGCGGCCAGCACCATCCACCGGCTGCTGGAGTTCAGCCCGCGCGACGGCACCTTTACCCGCACCCGCGACCACCCGCTGGCCACCGACCTGGTGGTGGTCGACGAGGCATCGATGGTCGACGTCATGTTGCTGGCCGCGCTGCTCGACGCCATCCCCGACCGCTGCCGGGTGTTGTTCGTGGGCGATGCCGACCAGCTCCCGTCGGTCGGCGCCGGCGCCGTGCTGGCCGACTTGGCGCAGATCGCGGCCATTCCCACGGTGCGCCTCGCCGAGGTGTTCCGCCAGTCGGCGGCCAGCCAGATCGTGCGCGCCGCGCACGCCATCAATCGCGGCGAGTTCGATCCCGCCGAGCTGTCCGCCGCCGGCGAGGATTTCTACTTCATCGCGCGGCGGGAGCCGGAGCAGGTGGCCGACACGCTCGAGCGCGTCGTCACCAGCCGCATACCGCGCCGTTTCGGGCTCGACCCGCGCCACGACATCCAGGTGCTGTCGCCGATGAACCGCGGCCCGCTCGGCACCGTACAACTGAATGCGCGGCTGCGCGACCGCCTCAATCCTGCCGCCGCGGCCGCGGCCGGCGATGGTGCGGCGGGCCGGCTGCGCGCCGGCGACCGCGTGCTGCAGACCCGCAACAACTACCAGCTTGAGGTGTTCAACGGCGACATCGGCCAGGTGATCCACGTGGATGCGGACGCCGGCGCGGTGCGGGTCGACTTCGGCGGCCGCGACGTGGAATACGGCGGCCCCGAACGCGACGACCTGGTGCTCGCCTATGCGATCTCCATTCACCGCTCGCAGGGAAGCGAGTTTCCCGCCGTGGTGGTTCCGGTGCACACCCAGCACTTCGTCATGCTGCGCCGCAACCTGCTGTACACCGCGGTGACGCGCGGCAAGCGCCTGGTGGTGGTGGTCGGCAGCGAGATGGCGGTCTCCATCGCGGTGCGGCGCGGCGCCGACCGGGAGCGCCACTCCGCCCTCGCCGAGCGCGTCGCCGCCGCCCGCGGCCCGCGGTGACGGACACCGCGCCGGCGTCCGATTGGTCGCCGATCGGCCTCGGCACCTGGGCGATGGGCGGGCAGGGCTGGCGCTACTCCTGGGGGCGCCAGGACGAAGCCCGCTCCGCGGCCACCATCGTGCGCGCCGTGGATTTGGGCATCGACTGGATCGACACCGCCCCCGTGTACGGAGTCGGGTACGCCGAGGAGGTGGTCGGGCGCACGCTCGCCGCGCACGGCCTGCGGCCGCGGGTACGGCTGGCGACCAAGTGCGGCTTCCTGTGGCAGCCGGGCAGCCGGCGGCCCTATCCGCGGCTCACCGCGGCGAGCGTGTTCGACGAGGTCGAGGCCAGTCTGCGCCGCCTGCGCACCGACCGCATCGACCTGTACCAGGTGCACTGGCCGGGCCCCGACTGCGACATCGACGCCGCCTGGGAGTCGATCGGGCGCCTCGTCGAGCAGGGCAAGGTGGTGGCCGGCGGCGTGTGCAACCTGGCAACCGGCGACCTGGAGCGCCTCCACGCCGCGCGCCCGGTAGCGACCCTGCAGCTCCCCTACCACCTGCTCGACCGCACCGCCGAACCGGAACTGCTGCCGCGCTGCGCGCACCTCGGGGTAGCGGCGCTGGCCTACAGCCCGCTCGCCTCCGGCATCCTGACCGAGGCATTCGACGCACGCCGGCGCCGCCGCCTGCCCGGCGACGATTGGCGCACCCGCGCCGCCGCCTTCAACGAACCGCTGCTGGCGCGCAACCTGCAGGCCGCCGCCGCGCTGCGCCGGTGCGCCGCCGAGCGCGGCGTCCGTGCCGAACAACTCGCCATTGCCTGGGCAGCGAGCCACCCCGCCGTGCGCGGCGTGCTGGTAGGCGCCCGCACCCCGCGCCAGATCGAGCAGGCCGCGCAAGCCACGAATCTGCGCCTCGACGGCGAAGCGCGCCGGCTGCTCGCCGCCGCGGTGGAGCACGCCGCGCGACCCGCAAACTGAAAACGCCGCGGCCCGCCCATCACCCGTCGTGAAGCCACAGCATGTTCCCTCACGGTTCCGGCGGTTGGCTCTCGGCGTTCGTACATGGCAGGTTTGCCGGCGTCAGGATGGGCACCATCCGGTGACGCCGGCGGTGCCGGCGCTTCGTTTCCGGCGTGTACGCGGCGGCTCAGCCGGCGGCGCGGTCCCGGCTGCTGTCCCGGCTATCGTGGCGGCGATCCTGCAGGCGGCGCCGGATGATGGCGACGATGCGCTCGCCATGGTCGCGGCCATCTTCGATGAACACGCTGCCGGCAATGTTGCCGGCGAGCAGCGCGCCGCACACGAACAACCCCGGCACCGTGGTCTCCAGTGTGTCGGGGTCGTGCTCCGGCACGGCCGTCGCCGGGTCGCTGCCGATGCCGAGCTGGCGCAGCAGGGTGACGGTCGGCAGGTAGCCGATCTGAAACAGCACCGCGTCGTTGGCCAGCCGCTCGCGGCCGTCCGGGCCGCGCACCACGACGGCGTCCGGCTCCACGGACTCCACCGCGGTGTTGAAGCGCGCCTCGATGGCGCCGTCGGCGACGCGGTTCTCCAGTTCCGGACGCACCCAGTACTTGACCCCGCGGCGCAACTCGGCGGATCGGTGAATCAGCGTCACCCGGGCACCGGCGCGCATCAGATCGAGCGCGGTCTCCACGGCCGAATTGCCGCCTCCCACGACCGCCACCCGCTGGCCATAATAGGGGTGGCCGTCATGGAAGTAGTGCGAGCACTTGGGCAGATCCTCGCCCGGAATGCCGAGGCGCACCGGCGTATCGAAGAAGCCGGTCGACACCACCACCGAGTGCGCCGCGAGCGCGTAGGGTGCGCCGTGCTGCTCCGCGGTTACGGCAAAGCCGCCCGGCGTCCGGCGCAGCGCGGTAACGGTATGCCCGGTTCGCACCGGCAGGCCGTAGTGGACGGCGACGTCGCGGTAGTAGGCGACCGTCTGGCGGCGCGACGGTTTCTTGTCCGGACAGGTAAACGGCACGCCGCCGATGGCCAGCTTGTCGGGGGTGGAAAAGAAGGTCATGTCGTCCGGGAACCGGTAGATGGTGTTGGCGATGGCGCCCTTCTCGAGGACCAGGTGATCGAGACCGGCACCGGTCGCGGCGATCGAGCACGCCAGTCCGGCCGGGCCGGCGCCGATGATGATCAACTGTCCAATGTCCATGGGTACAACCGTGGCGCGCGCTGACCGCGCCGACTCAAACTACGGCCCGCCGCTTGCCGCGAGCAAGCGGCCCGCCGCCCCGGTCGTGCTCGACGAAACCGCGCTGGTACGGTTCCGGCGCCGGGTCTGCTGGCACGGGCGGCGCCACTACCGGCACCTGCCGTGGCGCGAAACCGGCGATCCGTACGCCATCCTGGTATCGGAGGTAATGCTGCAGCAGACCCAGGTTACGCGCGTGCTCGACCACTACGCGCGCTTCCTCGCCCGCTTCCCGGACCCCGCCACCCTGGCCGCTGCGCCGCTGGCCGCCGTCCTGGAACGGTGGAGCGGCCTCGGCTACAACCGCCGCGCGCTGGCGCTGCAGCGCGCCGCCGGCGTCCTGGTGGGCGAACACGGCGGCGCCCTGCCGCCCGACCGCGACGCCCTGCTGCGCCTGCCGGGGGTAGGGCCGTCCACCGCCGGCGCCCTGCTGGCGTTTGCCTTCGCGCAACCGGCGGCGTTCATCGAGACCAACATCCGGCGCGTGTTCCTGCACCATTTCTTCCCCGCCGCCGCCACCGTCCCGGACGCGGCGCTGCTACCGCTGGTGGCGCGCACCGTCGACCGCCGCCAGCCGCGACACTGGTACCACGCGCTGATGGACTGGGGAGCCGCACTCGGCCGCCTTCCCGGCAACCCGAACCGGCGCAGCGCCCACTACAGCCGCCAGACCCCGTTCGCCGGCTCCCGCCGCGAGTTGCGCGGGCGCGTGCTGCGCCTGCTCACCGAACGGCGCTGTCTGACCTTCGACGAGTTGCAGGAGCGCTGCCCCGACCAGCAGCTCGCCGCCGTGGTGGACGACTTGGTGGCCGAGCAGTTCCTGGAGCGTGGCGGCGCGCACGTGTGTCTTGCCGGAGAATCGGGAAGAACGCCCGGCGCGCGCGGCGTAGCGGCTGCGCAACGTTCGCACGCGCGTTCCAGCACGAAAGCGCCGGTCAAATCCTTGAATCAGTCAAGAACTACTGTGAAAGGATTTGAGAGCCGGGACACTATTAGAATTAGAACGTGACCGGCCCGCCCACCGCCGTTCGGATGCCGTCGAAATCCGCGGGCACGTTCGGTTGCAACCCCAGGCTCACGGTGGCGCCGTCCAGGGGAGTCACCGCTATCTCGTTGCTTCTCGTATGGCCGGTCGGTACCGTGACGGTAGTTACCCCGTCAGGCAGCGCGCCACCGGACGCGCTGACCGTGGTCGTCATGTCGAAGGGCGCACCTTCGGCGACCACTACCACCACCTTGTCCGCGCCGGAAACACGCTCGATCGTCATGGTGAATGTGAAACTCGCGCCCGGGTTATCCTCCAGGTACAGGGAGTTCAATTTGGTCAACCCATCAAACACCCCACTCGGAAGCGTCGGCAGCTGATTCATCGCCAGATCCAACCACACGAGGTTGTCCAGGGCGGAAAAAATGTCGGGCCTCAGCGTGGTCAACCGGTTGTTGGAAAGATCCAGAATCAGGTCACGGTCGCCGAGCGAATCGAACAGCCCACCCGGGAGTGTCTCCAACTGATTTCCATCCAGGCCAAGAAACCAGACGTTCAACCCGTCGAATACAGCGGCGGGCAACGTAGACAGATTGTTGAACTCCAGGTCGAGGATCTCCAGGGCGCCGAGGCCGCTGAACAGCCCGCTCGGTATCGATTCCAGCCCATTGGTGTACAGCCGCAAGGTCCGGAGGCTGTCGAGCCCGGCGAACACGTCTTCCGGAAGCGTCGTCAGCTCATTGCGCGCCAACAGCAGGGCGCCGAGGCCGGTGAGACCGGCAAAGTCGCCCGAGCGGAGCGACGAAATTCCGCTCCGGTTCAGATTCAGCGTACCGGTTACCGCGGAAAGGTGATCGTCAGTCACCGCGCTGCAGGTATCCATGTTGGCAATCAGGTCCACGATCGCCGTGCGCACTTGCAGGGTCCGGTTACAGATGCCGCCGGTCGGAACGTCCACCGGTGCCTGGTCCGCGCCGCCGTTGGCCGGAGCCCCTTCGCCGTTGGCCGGTACTTCCTCGGAGACCGCGAGTACCACAGTCACATCCACCGAAAGTTCGACCGCACCGGCGCTGGCGCGCGCGGCCAGTTCGTAGGTACCGTCGCCATCGGCGTCGTCCGGCGCCTCGTAGTCCTTGGCCGTCACGAACGCCAACCCGCCGTCCACGCTCAACGTGAAATGGGCACTGTCCGCCCCACCGGTTATCGACCACACCGCCACCACCGTCGGCATGTCGGGGACCGAGGCCCGCAACGTCCCGACCTCGGTCTTGCCCGCGACCACCGTGAACATGGTCGGGCCAACCAGCACCAACGCCCGCGACACGGTGATCGAGAACGCGCACACCGCTTCCGGGTCGTCCGACCACGCGCATTTTACCTCGTGAGACCCGACTTCGAATGATGAGAGCGGGGGTGGCGAGCAGACGCCCGTCGCCGCCCCGTCCTTTAGTTGGACGATTGGCACATCGTAGTCTACGTCAACAGCCAGCCCATCGTCGGACACCGCCGTCAGGTTCGCCGGACACACGGGCGCGGACAACATCTCGTGTACATTGCGGGATCCCGTGCTGAACTCGCACGCGCCGGTCACGCTCACGATGGCGGAGATCACCGCCACGAGCCGGACGCACCGAAGAAAGGAGGCCCTGCGAGACACGGAAGAACCGAATGCCTTCGGTGCCGGCGAACTTGCTTTCATTTGGAACGATTATATAGGAATTGCGCTGTCGGTAAGTGCAATGCCGGCAGTGAGATAGCGGAGGCAGGGATTTCTTGCCCCACATCCCGCGGAATCCCCGAAACCATCGGGAGCACCGGTGAAAGCGCCCGATGTGGGAACTCGCTGATCGCCGGCTTCGTCATGCTGACGCGCGACTGCATCTTCGCCAGCGAGGCCGGCAACGTCCTGCCCGCGTCCTGTCGGACATGCCCGACCGCTCAACGGCCCCGAAATCTGCGAAAGCGCAATTGCCTCTTATATCGCATCACATGGCGGCGCTACCGTATGGATATCCGGGGATATCAGGGGTATTGTGACCGCATCGCCGGGCACCGGCGCCGCACGGCGTGATCGGTGCGCATGCCATTTTTCGCTGCGATGAGTGCGTTGACGTGCCGATGATACAAGTGATACGTTTGATACCCTGCCGTGTCTTGCGCCGCGGGGGCACCAAGAGCGTGCGTCGGCAGATGCCGGGAGGCGGCAGGGAACTTCTGGAGGGAGCACAAATGCGGGCCTACGGGGCGATCAACGTCAGGCAGGTGCCGGTACGACTTCGTGACCAGTTTCACGCGGTGTGCGCGCTGCGGGGCACCTCCATGACCCGGCGGCTCATTCAGCTCATCGAGGCTGACGTGGAACGCGCCATCGACGATGGCACGTATCTTCCGGTCCCTGTCCGCGAAACGGACAATGCGGCCGGGGAAGCCGCCGTCGGTCAGAGGGAGCTCTTTCCAGAACACGCGCTACGGCGGGGGGGTACCTGAGGTGAGCCAGATGGTCATCAAGCGGACCGGAGAGGTCGTCGACTTTGACGGCGGCCGGATCCGTGTCGCGATATCGAAAGCCATACGGGCTACCGCTCCCCCTGACCAGTGGGGCACGCTCGAGAACGGCACCCTGAGCTCGGTGGTGGCGGCCGTGGTGGGCGAAATAGATACCCGCTTCACCGAACTGTACCCCAACGTCGAGAACATCCAGGACATCGTCGAGAAACACCTGGTCAAGAACGGAATGTACGAGATCGCCAAGGCGTACATCCTGTACCGGGCCGAGCGCCAGCAGGCGCGCGAACAGCACAAGGACCAGGTCGCCGAGCAGTCGCTGCTCGGCAAGCTCACCGTACGCGCCCGCGATGGGCGGGTGGTGCTGTTCGACATCGCCAAGCTGACGCGCACCATCCGCGACGCCGCGCAGGGCGCCGCCCCGGCCGCGTCGATCGCCGTCGACGAGGTGGCGCGCGAGACCATCCGCAACATCTACGACGGCATCGCGAGCACCGAAATCGAGAAGGCGCTGCTGCTCGCGAGCGCTTCCTTCATTGAGCGCGATCCCGCCTACAGCCGGCTCGCCGCGCGCCTGTTCCTGCGCCGCATCTACAAGGAGGTGATCGGCGCCCCGCTGGCCGCCGACACCCTCGACGCCGACTACCGGAGCGCGTTCCGCGACGGCATCCGCCGCGGCGTGAACGCCGGCACCTTCGACAAGCGGCTGCTCGACTACGACTTCGAGCGCCTGAGCGCCGCGCTGCGGCCGGAACGCGACGGCCAGTTCCTGTACATGGGCGTGCAGACGCTGTACGAGCGCTACTTCACCCGCGTCGAAGGCGCGGTCATCGAAACGCCGCAGGCGTTCTGGATGCGCGTCGCCATGGGCATCGCACTGCCGGAGCAGGATCGCGAGGCGCAGGCGATCCGTTTCTACGAGCTGATCTCGAGCCTGCGCTTCGTACCCTCGACGCCGACCCTGTTCCACGCCGGCACCAACCACCCGCAACTCAGTTCCTGCTACCTGACCACGGTCGGCGACGACCTCGGCAGCATCTTCAAGGCGTTCTCCGACAATGCGCAGCTGTCCAAGTGGTCGGGCGGGCTCGGCAACGACTGGAGCAACATCCGCGCCACCGGCGCCGCCATCCGCAGCACCGGCGTGGAGAGCCAGGGCGTGGTGCCGTTCCTGAAGATCGCCAGCGACGTGACGCTGGCCATAAACCGCAGCGGCAAGCGCCGCGGCGCCACCTGCGCCTACCTGGAAACCTGGCACCTCGACATCGAGGACTTCCTGGATCTGCGCCGCAACACCGGCGACGAGCGCCGCCGCACCCACGACATGAACACCGCCAACTGGATCCCGGACCTGTTCATGAAGCGGGTGCTCGCCGGCCAGGAGTGGACCCTGTTCTCGCCCGACGAGACCCCCGACCTGCACGCGCTCTACGGCCGCAAGTTCGAACAGCGCTACCGCCATTACGAGGAGCAGGCGCGCGCCGGCAAGCTGCGCCGTCACCGCACGCTGCCGGCCGTCAAGCTGTGGCGCAAGATGCTCAGCATGCTGTTCGAGACCGGGCATCCCTGGATTACCTTCAAGGACCCGTGCAACATCCGCAGCCCGCAGGACCACGCCGGGGTGGTGAACAGCTCCAACCTGTGCACGGAGATCACGCTCAACACCTCCGATAGCGAGACCGCGGTATGCAACCTCGGCTCGGTGAACCTGGAGAACCACGTCAGCGCCGACGGGGTGGACGAGGAGTTGCTCGCCGACACGGTAACCGTGGCGATGCGCATGCTCGACAACGTGATCGACATCAACTTCTACCCCACCGAGGAGGCGAAGCACTCCAACCTGCGCCATCGGCCGGTCGGCCTCGGATTGATGGGCCTGCAGGATGCTCTGTTCAAGCTCGACCTGGCGTACGAGGACCCCGACACCATGACCGTGGTGGACCGCATGATGGAGTCGATCTCCTACCACGCCATTCTTGCCTCCTCGCGGCTCGCCGCCGAACGCGGCACCTACGAAAGTTACCCCGGCTCCAAGTGGGACCGCGGCGTGCTGCCGCACGACACCCTCGCACTGCTGGAGGAGGAGCGCGGCATGGCGCTGGCGGTGGAGGCCGGCGGCGCGCTGGACTGGACGCCGGTCCGCGAGCACGTGGCGCGCCACGGCATGCGCAACTCCAACACCATGGCGATCGCGCCGACTGCCACCATCTCCAACATCGCCGGCTGCTTCCCGAGTTTCGAGCCGCCCTACAAGAACATCTACGTGAAGAGCAACATCAGCGGCGAGTTCACGGTGATCAATCCCTACCTGGTGGAGGACCTGCGCGCCGCCGGACACTGGAACCAGAAAACCGCCGACGAACTGAAGTTCCACGACGGCAGCCTGCAGCAGATGCACGACCTGTCCCCGCACCTGCGCCGCAAGTACAAGGTGGCGTTCGAAATCGATCCGCTGTGGTACCTGCGGCTGGCGGCGGTGCGCGGCAAGTGGCTCGATCAGAGCCAGTCGCTGAACATATTCATGCAGGGAACGTCGGGCCGGCTGCTGTCGGACATCTACCAGCTGGCGTGGCAACTCGGCTTGAAGACCACCTACTACCTGCGCACCATGGCCGCGTCGCAGGTGGAGAAGGCGACCCTCGGCTCCGCCTACGGCTACACGCAGCGGCGCGGCAACGGCACCGCGGACAGCCCCGGCGCCGCCCCAGCCCCGGACCCGGCCCGGAACGGCGCCGCGCCCGCGGTGAGCGCCCCGGCTGTGACGACCCCGGCCGTGAACGCCGCGGCCGCGAGTGCCCCGGCGGCGACAGCCGCGAGCGCCGCGGCAACGGCCGTGGCCGATCCCGAAGCGCTGCACGACGCCCTCCCGACCCCGCAGGCATGCCAGCTCGACGACGAGTCGTGCGAGGTGTGTCAGTAAACCATGCCGATCATCGGCGCCTCCGCCACCGACCCCAACAAGATTCTCCCGCTTACCTACCCGTGGGCACGCGAGTTCTACAAGAATGGGGTAGCCAACAACTGGGTCCCGGAAGAGGTGTCGATGCAGAAGGACGTGGAGCAGTGGAAAGCCCCGGACGTGCTCAGCGACACCGAGCGGCGTCTTATTCTGTGGAATCTCGGCTTCTTCTCCACCGCCGAGTCGCTGACCGCCAACAACATCGTGCTCGCGGTGTATCGCCACGTCACCAACCCCGAGTGCCGCCAGTACCTGCTGCGGCAGGCGTTCGAGGAGGCGATCCACACCGACACCTTCATTTACTGCAGCGATTCGCTCGGCCTCGATCCGGACCGGATCTACACCATGTACCACACCATTCCGAGCATCCGCGAGAAGGACCAGTTCGTGATCGAAATCACCCGGTCGATTTTCGATCCGTCCTTTGACCTGGTCGCGCCGGCCGCGGCCGACCGCACCACCAACGTGCAGCGCTTCCTGCGTGACCTGATCGGCTACTACGTGATCATGGAAGGGATCTTCTTCTACGCCGGGTTCGCCATGATGCTGGCGCTCAAGCGGCAGGGCAAGATGATCGGCATCGGCGAGCAGTTCGAGTTCATCATGCGCGACGAAAGCGTGCACCTGGCGTTCGGCTGCGAGTTGATCAACACCATCAAGCAGGACTATCCGGCCGCCTGGTCCGCCGAGCTGCAGGCCGAGGTGGTGGACCTGGTACGGCGCGGCGTGCAGTTCGAGCAGGCGTACGCCCACGACGCCTGCCCCGACGGGCTGCTCGGCATCAACGCCGTGCAGTTTGCCCGCTACGTCGAGTACGTCGCCGACCGGCGGTTGGAACGGATCGGCCTGCCGCGCCAGTACGAAACCGACAACCCGTTCCCTTGGATGAGCCACACGATGGACCTGAACAAAGAGAAGAACTTTTTCGAGACCCGGGTAACCGAGTACCAGCCGGCCGGCGCCCTCGACTGGGACTAGCCGATGCGGGCGGTACAAGTTGCCGGGCCCGGCGGGCCCGAGGTCCTCCGGATGACCGACCTACCCTTACCCGAACCGGGCGCGCAGGAAGTCCGCGTCAAGATTGAAGCGGCGGGTGTCAACTTCATCGACATCTACCAGCGCACCGGTCTCTACCCCGTGGCCACGCCATTCACTCCCGGCATGGAGGGTGCCGGGGTGATCGATGCCGCCGGCAGCGACGTGACCGCCGTGTCCCCGGGCATGCGCGTGGCCTACGCCATGACCGTGGGCGCCTACGCCGAGTACGCCGTGGTGCCAGCGCGCATGGTGGTCGAGCTGCCCGCCGGGCTGTCCACCAGGCTGGCGGCGGCGGTGTTTCTGCAGGGGCTCACGGCCCACTACCTGGTTACCGCGAGCGCGCCGCTTGCGCCCGGCTCCGCGGTGCTGGTGCATGCAGCCGCGGGCGGCGTCGGCCGCCTCCTGGTGCAGGCCGCGCGGCGCCGCGGCGCCACCGTGCTGGCGACCTGCTCCACGCCGGCGAAGGCGGCCATGGTGCGCGCGCTCGGCGCCGACCACGTGCTCGACTACGGCGACGTACCCGATGAGGTGCGGCGGCTCACCGGCGGCGCCGGCGTCGACGTGGTGTACGATTCGGTTGGCCAGGCCACCTTCGGCGGCTCCCTGGCGGCGCTGCGCAGGCGCGGCGTGCTGGTGAGCTACGGCCAGTCGAGCGGTCCCGTGACCGGCTTCGAGCCGGCGATGCTGTCGCAGGGCGGCTCGCTGTATCTCACCCGCCCGTCGCTGGCCGACTACATTGCCGAGCCCGGCGAACTCGCGGCGCGCAGTGCGGAACTGTTCTCCTGGGTTGCGGCCGGCGAGTTGGACGTGCTGGTTCACCGCGAGTACCCGCTCGCGGAGGCGGCCGCGGCGCATGCCGACCTGGCGGGCCGCACCACCGCGGGCAAGCTGCTGCTTATCCCGTAGCGCACCGGGGCCGGCCACAAGCGGCTGCAGGGGGTTGCTGCGGAAAGGACTTGAACCTTCACGGGCTAAACGCCCACTAGCCCCTCAAGCTAGCGTGTCTACCAATTCCACCACCGCAGCGGACGGGGCAAATTGCCTCGATTCGGCCCCTGCTGTCAACTGCGATCCATGTACGGCTGTACGGACCCTCTTGCGGCGCGGGCGGCTCATCCGGTAACGTCCAGCCTCTATTTCGCAACTCCGCGGAGCCAATCATGGATGATACCGCTCACCTGTATGGACGCTCGCTGCTCACGCTGAGCGATTTTTCGCCCGCCGACATTCGCCTGCTGCTGGCGCTCGCTCACCGCGCCAGGAAGGACCGGCGCGCCGGCACCGTGCAGCAGCGGTTCGCCGGCATGAGCCTGGCGCTGCTGTACGAGAAGCCTTCCACCCGCACCCGCTGCGCGTTCGACACCGCGTTCGGCGAAGAGGGCGGCCACCCGGTGTTCCTCGGCTCCGACGACATCCACCTCGGCGCCAAGGAGTCGCTCGAAGACACCGCGCGCATCCTCGGCCGCATGTTTAACGCCATCCAGTTCCGCGGCTTCGAGCAGGCAACCGTGGAGGCGCTCGCCCGCCTGTCCGGCGTGCCGGTGTACAACGGCCTGACCGACGCCCGCCACCCCACTCAGGTGCTCGCCGACCTGATGACGCTCGAGCAGCACTTCGGCCGCCTGGCCGGCCTCAAGCTGGCCTACGTGGGCGACTGCCGCAACAACATCGCGAGCTCGCTGATGATCGGGTGCAGCCTGACCGGTGTGCACTTCACCGCCGTCGGCCCGGACCAGCTGGCGCCCCCCGCCGCTCTGCGCAGCCAGTGCGCGCCGTACGCGGCAGCCAGCGGCGCCCGCATCGAGTGCGGTTCCGGCACCGGGCTGGTGGCCGGCGCCGACGCCGTGTATACCGACGTATGGGTGTCGATGGGCGAGGAGGAGCAGTCGGCCGAGCGCTACGCGCTGCTGGCTCCCTACCAGGTGAACAGCACCCTGCTCGCCCGCACCGGCAACCCCGGCTGCGTGTTCATGCACGACCTGCCGGCGGTGAAGGGCAACGAGGTCACCGAGGAGGTGTTCGAGGGGCCCGCCTCGGTGGTGTGGGAACAGGCGGAAAACCGCAAGCACACCGCCCGGGCGCTGCTGCTGGCCACCCTGACGCGAAACGCCGTACAGCCGCCTACCGCTTGACCGCTGAGCCGCGAAGCTCGACCATCCCCGTATGGCAGACCATCTCGGACGCGCGGCGTCCGCGCTGCGCGCCGCCGGCATCGACGGCTGGCTGTTCTACAACGTATATCACCGCGACGACGTCGCGGACGCCATCCTCGGGGTGCCCGCCGACGCCATGAACACCCGTCCCTGGGCGGCGCTGGTGCGTGCCGACGGCACCGTCTCGCGCATCGTGCACGCCATCGAGGCGGGGGTGCTCGCCCACCTGCCGGGACCGGTGGCCACCTACGCCTCGCGCGAGGAGTTCGTGGCCCGGCTGCGCGCCGCCTGCCCGCTCCGCACCCCGGTAGCGGTCAACTACTCGGCCACCATCCCCGCCCTGTCGCTGGTCGACCATGGCCTGGTGACGCTACTGCGTGAGCTCGCCATCCCGGTGCTGCCCGCGGAGACGTTGATCCAGCGTGTCCTCGGCGTGCTGAGCGCCGCCGGGCGCGCCAGCCACGACCGCGCGGCGGTCCAGGTGCGCGGCGTGCTCGACGCCGCCTGGCAGCGCCTGGCGGACCGGCTGCGCGGCGGGGCGGCGGTCAGCGAGGGGGAGGTGCGCGACTGGATCAGCGCGGCGTTCGAGCGCCACCGGCTGATTACCGAGGAAGCGCCCCTGGTGGCGGCCGGCAAGCACAGCAACGACCCGCACTACCAGCCGGCCGGCGCCGGCGCGCCGATCGCGGCCGAGCAGGTGGTGCAGTTCGACCTGTGGGCCCGCGAGCCGGGCGCCGATGGGGTATACGCCGACATTTCATGGGTCGCGTTTACCGGGCCCGCCGTGCCGGCGCCGGTAGCGGAGACCTTCGCCGCCCTGTGCGCCGCACGCGACGGCGCGGTGGCGTTCATTGGCGAGCGCCTAGCCGCGGCGCAGCCGGTCACCGGCGCCGAAGTGGACCGCCATGTGCGCGCCATCCTCGACCGCCACCGCCTGCTGCCGTGGGTCTGCCACCGCACCGGCCACGCCATCGACACCCGCCTGCACGGCATCGGCGTCAATCTCGACGGCGTGGAGTTTCCCGACCCGCGGCCGCTGCTCGACGGCTCCTGCTTCTCGATCGAGCCCGGCGCTTACCGGCCGGAGTTCGGGCTGCGCACCGAGATCAACGCCTACGTGCAGGAGCGTTCGCTGGTGGTGTCCGGCGGCGCGCCGCAGCGCGAGGTGCTGCACCTGTGACCGATACCTCGCCAAGGCAGATCCTGGATGCCCTGTGCGCGGCCGACTCGCTGGTGATCCTCGGCCACGAAGAGCCGGACGGCGACTGCGTGGCCTCGCAACTGGCGCTCGCCGAGTTCCTGAGCAGCCGCGGCAAGCGCGTCGGCGTGTACTCGGCCGGGCCGTTCAACCGGTATGAGATTCGCGCCTACGCGGGGCGATTCCGCCCGGCCATCGAGGCGGACACGTTGCGCCGCAAACCGCTCGCCGTGCTGCTCGACTGTTCCTCCCCCAAGCGCACCGGCTCGCTGGCCGCCCAGCTCGCCGGCCTGCGCACCGTGGTAATCGACCACCATCAGCCCGGTCCGCCCGGCACCCCCGACGCCGACTTCGGCGACCTGCGGCTGGTCGATCCGGCGGCGCCCGCCGCCGCCTACCTGGTGCAGCTCATCCTGGAGTCGAGCGGCGACCCCCTCGGCTCCGAACTCGCCGAACTGCTGCTGCTCGGTCTGTGCACGGACACCGGCTTCTTCTGCCACATCCCGGCCGGCAGCACCGCCGCGTTCGAGGCCGCCGCCCGGCTGGTGGCCGCCGGGGCCAGCCCGCGCGCCGTGCACCAGGGCATCTACGGCGGGCGCAGCTTCGCTCACCGCCGCCTGCTCGGCGCCCTGCTGCAGCGCACCGAGCGGTTTCACGGCGGCCGCGTCCTGTTCACCTACCAGTCGCTGGCCGATCTGCGCCCGCTCCGGGATGGCCCGGCCGGTAACGACGAGCTCTACCAGCTGCTGCGCACCGTGGACGGCAGCGACGTGCTGGCGTTCGTCCGCGAGCGGCGCGCGGGCGAGTATTCGGTGAGCCTGCGCTCCGCGCCCCCGGTGGACGTCGCCGCGGTGGCACGCCAGTTCGGCGGCGGCGGGCACCGGCAGGCGGCCGGATTCACCTGGACCGGCACCGTGCACGCGCTGCGCACGCTGTTGATCGGCCGCCTGGCGCCCCAAACAGAGTAAACCAGGGTAAACCACCGCCCCATTCCAGCCGCTCCACGCCTCCCCGCCTGGCACGACGCTTGCTCCGGACACCGGCACGGAGGTACCGACATGCTGGAGTTTCCCGCCGAATGCCGCAACGAGCGGGTATTCGCGGCACAGACCTCGCGCCGCCGGCGGCGCGCCCTCATCAACGAGCTCGGCGCCTACGCCTACCGATTTCCGCGCAACACGCTGCGCAACCTGGACGAGGATGTCCCGGGCGACTTTTTCCTGTTCTGCCACGACAAGCTGGGACTGATGATCGATCATTTCGCGGATCGCGGAATACCCTTCGAGCACTACGTCAATTCGGTGCTGAAGTGGCAACTGCGCAGCTTCCTCCGCCAACGCAAGCAACTCGATACGGAGTGGCAGACCGGGCTCTACAGCCAGACCTGGGGCCGATCGGTCCAATTTGGCTGCCAGCAACTCCCGTACGTTCCCGCCGTTGCGTCGGCCCGGGTGTGGGTGCCGGAACCGCGCCGGCCGCGCACCGGGGCGCGAGCGCCGACCCGGACGCCGACCCGGACGCCGACCCGGACGCCGACTGCCGTGCTGCGGATCGCCGATCCGGGAGCCGCGACCGGCGCTGCCTACCACGCGCACACCGCGCGGCCGGCGCGCCGCCGCCGCGCGCGCCGCTTTCAGTTGCCGAAGCAGCCGATGCGCCGGCGCATGCTGTATGCGCTGCTGAAGACCGCCCACCTGCTCGACGACCGCCAATTCGACGTGCTCGTTGCCGCGACCGGATGCCATCCGGACAGCCTGTCGCGGGTGTTCAAGCGGCTGTACCGGTACCGCAAGGCGGCGCTCATGCGCAGGCAGATGCTGGTCGAGCGCCGCAACCTGGCATTCGCGGACCTGCACCTCTGGACCGCCGTCGCGTGCCTGGAACCCGAGCCGCATGCGCACGCGAAGGCGCTGATGCAGGCGGAACGCCATCGGGTCACGTTGTACCTGGCGCAACTGGAGCTGGCGCGGATTCGGATGGCGCCGAGCAATCGCCACATCGCCAAGGTGCTGGGCGTACCCAAGGGCACGGTCGACACCAGCCTGAACTGGTTGCTGCACAACAATGCCGCACGCTACCTTGGCCGCTATGGAATTGGTCCTGGCGAGCAACAATCCGCATAAGGTCACCGAGGTGCGCCGCATCCTGAACGGTATCGCGGTGCGCACTCCCGCCGAACTGGGCGTATCGTTCGCGTTCGAGGAGACCGGATCCACCTACGATCAGAATGCCCTCGGCAAGGCGCGCCACCTGCATAGCCTGATCGGCATGCCGACGCTGGCCGACGATTCCGGGCTCGCCGTGGCGGCGCTCGGCGGTGCGCCGGGCGTGCGTTCGGCGCGGTTCGCGCCGCCCGGAGAGGAACTGGACGACGCCGGTCGCTGCGCCTACCTGCTGTCGCTGCTGCACGGCGCCGCCCACCGCTCGGCGGCGTTCATCTGCTGCATCGCGATCGTCCTGGACGCTCAGCGCCTGCTGCTGGTCCAGGAGCGGGTGGCGGGGCGCATTGCGCAGCAGCCGCGCGGCGCGCGCGGGTTCGGCTACGATCCGGTGTTCCTGGTCGGCGGCGGCGGGCGCACCATGGCCGAACTGAGCGACGCCGAGAAAGACCGCGTGTCGCACCGCGGGCGCGCCCTGCGCCGTGCCGGCGCGTTGCTCCGCCGACCGGCGCCGCCCGCCTCCTGAATCAGCTAGTACTGCTCAGGCGCCGCCGCGCAGCAGGCTGGTCAGGAACGACAGCCCCACGAACGTGCCGATCGCGCTGCCGACGCTGGACATGAAGAACACGGCGAGAATGTGCGTCACCCGGTTGCGCAGAATACCGCGCACGCTGGTTACGTCCTGCGACAGGTTCTCGAAGTCCACGACCCTCGGCTTGCGCACCATCGCCTGGATCAGCCCCGCCACGATGCCCACTCCGATGGTCGGGTTCACCGAGGTGATCGGCGCCGCCGCGAACGAGGAAATGATGGTCACCGGGTGGGCGAGCGCCGCGAGCGCACCGAGGGCGGCGAGCGTACCGTTCACCAGCACCCACTGGGCGAGCTTCTCGAAGGTCACCTCGGCGCCAGCGCGCAGGAACCCGTATCCTACCAGCGCCGCGAACAGCGCCGGGATGGTCCACGGCAGCAGCCGCACCAGCCGGCCGGGCGGCGGCACATGGTCCAACTCCTCCAGCTCCTCGGCGCGCGGCGCGCGGTGTGCGAACGCGGACAGCCAGCGCTGGATGCCCGGCACGTGGCCGGCGCCTACCACGGCGACCACGCGCGAGCCACCCGCCTCGAAGATGCGTTGCGCCAGGTACCGGTCGCGTTCGTCGATCAGCACCTCCTTGACCTGCGGCAGGTAGTCGGCGAGTTCGTCGAGCATGCTCTGCAACGCGCCACGCTCCTTGAGCGCCTCGACCTGCTCGCCGTCGAGTTGCTCGTTCGAGAATCCCGCCGCCAGCAACGCCGCGAGCAGCTTGAGGCGGCCCCACCAACCGGTGTTGCGCCATGCGCGCCGCAGGGTCACCTGGATCTCTCGGTCGCACAGCGCGAATCGGATGCCATCCGCCTCGGCCGCCGCCACCGCCGCCGCCATCTCCGCACCCGGCTGCACGCCCAGGTCCATGCCCAGGCGGCGCTGAAACGAGTGCAGCACGATATTGGTGAGCATCAGGAAGCCCTTGCGCTGCTTGAGCACGCGCCGGATGTCCAGCTCCATCCAGTGCTGCTTGCTGCTCATGGTGGCGTAGCGGCTGGCGTCGAGCTCCACGCACACGCAGTCCGGCTGTTCGCGGGCAACGGCTTCGCGAACCTCGGCGACGCTGCGTTTCGAAATGTGAGCGGTGCCGATGAGGAGCACCGACCGCTCACCCAGATTTACCGTTACCGGCACCGAATCAGGCGAATCAGGCATACGTATTCCGCGTTCAGATTATCGTGTACCGTGACTTGCCGCTACGGCTTCGGGATGATACTATCGAATGCTTGGTTGGCGGCTTGTGAATAACTTGTGGACATCCAATAGGTTCCCCAGACGCAAGCAATTGCGGTACTTCCGGGTTCCTCCCGGGCATCTCAAGTTGCACACCAGAATATCGGTTGGATTTTATCAACATATTACTATGAATATAATTAGAACATTCTCAGAATGCACATCAGAATCTGGAAACGGTTCAGACTCCACCTCGGCGGGCATCTTCTTGTCTCGCAGCGCTGTTCCAGGGTCCTGTGTATAACTTGTGTACAAAATGTTTGGATAGTCGCTTTCGGGCGGGTTTTGCGGGGGTTTTTGGCTCCGTGTCGGATAGGGGAAATAATGGTTGATAACTGGGATTACGAGGCATTCTGGAACGAGGCGCGCACGCAGTTTCGCGGCACCATCACCAGCCAGGAATATGACACCTGGTTTACCAACATGACTTATCATGGTTCACAGGAAGGAATCATTGAACTCGGTGTACCATCCGCCTTCTACCGCGACCAGGTAGCGCAGCGCTTCCAGTCGGCGCTCGAGCAGACCCTGTTCGAGCTCTCGGCCCGCCGCCTCAAGCTTGCCTACGTAATTCGTAACGTGGCGCAGCCGGAGCCGGACGCGGCGGTGCCCGCGCCACGGCCCGCGGCAACACCGGCCGCGGCGGCGCCCTGGATCGTCGAGCCGCCGCGCCGGCACAGCCAGCTCAACCCGGATTACACGTTCGAACGGCTGATCGAAGGCGAGAGCAACTCGTTCGCGCTCAACGCGGCCATCGCCATCGCCAAGAACCCGGGCCGGGCCTACAACCCGTGCCTGGTATACGGTGGGGTGGGCCTCGGCAAGACCCACCTCCTGCAGGCAATCGGCAACTCCGTACACGCCGGACTCCCCGACCTCAAGGTGGTGTACGTCACCGTCGAGACCTTTACCAACGAATTCATCCAGTCGATCAAGGAGAAGACCGGGCACCGCTTCAAGAACCGCTACCGGTCGGCCGACGTGCTGCTGATCGACGACATCCAGTTCCTGCAGGGCAAAGTGGAGACCCAACAGGAACTGTTCCACACCTTCAACGCACTGTACGATGCCAACAAGCAAATGGTGTTCAGCAGCGACCGCCCGGTATCGGAGTTGATGAACCTGCCCGACCGTCTCATCAACCGCTTCGAGCGCGGCCTGAACGTCGACCTGCAACCACCCACCTACGAGACGCGCATCGCCATCGTCACCCGCAAGATCGAAGAACGCGGCCTGTCCCTCGAGCACGGCATCGTCGAACTGATCTGCCGCAACATCCGCTCCAACGTCCGCGACCTGGAGAAGGCGCTCACCAAGCTCGCGGCCTACACCGAACTGATGCAGCGCACCATCACGCCGCCGATCGCCCAACGGGAGCTGCAGGAGTTTTTCGCCAAACCGGAGCACCTGAGCATTACCATCGACGGCATCCAACGCGCCGTGGCCGATTACTTCTCGCTCACGCCGGCCGACCTGAAGGGCAAGAAGCGCACCAAGGCGATTGCCTTCCCCCGCCAGGTGGCAATGTACGTAGCGCGATCCCTCACCAACAGCTCGACCACCGAGGTGGGCCTCGAATTCGGCGGCCGCGACCACACCACCGTCATGCACGCGTGCCAGCGCATCACCGAGCGGATCAAGACCGACGCCACCCTCGAGCCGACCCTGCACAAAATCATCAACTCCCTGCGCCAGAAGAGCGTGGCCTGAGCGTTCCCGCTCGCGACATGGCGGCGTGGTGCGGTCTGGATAACCTGTGCACGGGCTCTGCATCGGCCGTGAACAATCGGCCCACCCGCGCCCGAGCCGGGTATAATGTGGATAACCGGGGGCCATCCCCAACCGCCGCGGTGGACTGTTAAAATGAATCGCTCCAATAGGTTATACTGTTTTTGCACATATCCTCGGCAACTACTACCATTACCACCAATCATCTAGTAAAAGGGAATGAGACCATGAAGTTCACCTGCGAACGCGAAGCCATCCTGCACGAGATCGCGAATGCCTACGAGATTATCTCGGTGCGAAACTCGCTGTCGATTCTGTCCAACGTGCTGCTTGAGGCCGGTGACGGGACATTGACCATCCGAGCCACGGATCTGAAGGTCAATTACGAGTCGACGATACCAGTGGAGGTCATGCAGCCGGGCAGCGTGACGGTATTCTGCGACAAGCTGCACGGCATTCTCCGTTCCTTGCCCGACGGCGAAGTGGAACTCGAACTATCGGAGGACACTGTGCTGCGCATCAGTCCGGTGTTCAAGAACATCCGCTTCCAGCTCAAGGGCATAGCGGCGGACAAGTACCCGCCGTTTCAGGGCGACGCCGAAGAGCAGGCGTTTGCATTTGGCAAGCAGGACCTGATCGAGATGATTTCCCACACCCTGTTCGCGGTGTCCGACGACGAGACCAGGTATTTCATGAACGGGGTATTCCTGGAGAAGCAGGGCAGCCAGATGATCATGGTAGCCACCGATGGACGCCGGCTGGCCTACGCGTCGAAGGCGATCGACGGTGACCTGGCCGATTTCAAGGGGGTGATCATACCCCCCAAGGTGTTGAACGTGGTGCGCCGCCAGGCGCCGCGCGAGGGCGAGTTGCGCATGGCGGTGAGCGAGCGCAGTTTCCACGTGGCGTTCGATTCCCAGCACCTTTCGTCCAACCTGATCGAAGCGCAGTTTCCCAACTACCAGCGGGTGATTCCCGAGCGTCAGGAGCAGCGGTTACTGATCGATCGCGGCGCGTTCGAGGAAGGGTTGCGGCGGGTTTCGCTGCTCGTGGAGCAGAAGTCGCGCCGCATCTACCTGGAGAGCCACAGTGACAGTCTGGTGATCCGGTCGAGCGAGGGGGAGATTGGCGCGGCGCGCGAGGAGGTGGCGTGCGAGTACGAAGGCCCGGAGATCGTGCTGGCGTTCAACTTCGAGTACCTCCTGGATCCGTTGCGCGAGATGACCACCGACCAGGTCGCGCTGGAGTTCACCGACAGCGGCAAGGCCCTGTCGCTGCGGCCCGAACCGGAGGGTGACTTCTTCCACATCGTCATGCCGATGCAGAGCAGTTAAGCGGGACCATTGGCTCTGCTGGCGTTGCGGCTCACCGACTTTCGCAACATCGCATCGTTGCGCATCGAGGTGGACGGCCGCGACGTGTTCCTGATCGGCGACAATGGCCAGGGCAAGACCAACTTCCTGGAGGCGGTCTACCTGCTGTGCTATGGCGCCTCGTTCCGTACCCGCAATGACCGCGACCTCATAGCCAATGGCAGCAGCGAGGCGGCCGTGTGGGGCCGGCTGGCAGCCGGCGGGGAGGAGCGCGGTGTCGGGGTCGGTCTCGGGCGGAGCGCCGGCAAGCGTATCGCAATCGACGGCAAGCGCATCCGCGACCGTGCCGCGCTGATCGAGTTCGCGCCCGCGATCGCCTTTACCCACGAAGACCTGCGCTTCATCGACGGCGACCCGGAGCGGCGCCGCAGTTTGTTCGACCACACGCTGTCGCTGTTCAACCCGTCGTTCATCGGCGTGCTGCGGCGCTATCGGCGCGCGTTGCGTGCGCGCAATGCGCTGCTGCGCGCCGGCGACGACCGCAATGCCGGTATGGTCGATGTATACGAGCCGGTGCTGGCCGCGGCCGGATGGGAAATTCGCACCCGCCGCAGTGACCTGTGCGCCGAGTTCGCGGCCGTGTTCGCGGATCTGTGCGACCGCATCGGCGGGCTGAGCGACGCCAACATCGAGTATCGGCCGTCGTGGCGCGAGGCGGCGAGCGCGGACGATGCCGCGGCCGAGTTGCGCGGGCGCCGCGAGCGAGATCTCGCCGCCGGTACCACCACCAGCGGCCCGCACCGCGACGATTTCCGGATTACGCTCGGCCAGGCACGGTTCAGCGCACAGGGATCGACCGGCCAGAAGCGGCTGGCGTCGCTGGTGCTGCGCGTTGCCCAGGCGGAGTTCTTCGAGCGCACCACCGGGCGGCGCCCGATTCTGCTGCTCGACGACGTACTGCTGGAACTCGATGCCGGCAAGCGCGAGCAGTTTCTGCGCCACCTGCCGTCCTACGATCAGGCGTTCTTTACCTTTCTTCCCGACGAGCCGTACCAACGCTACGGCGGCGCCGGCACCATCAACTTGGCCGTGTCTGGGGGAGCATTCACACCGTGTACCGCGCCGGCAACCTGCTGAAGGAGGTACTCGCGCGCGCCGGTTTCGATCCGGATGCGCCCGAGGCGCGCATCTACCGCGTGTGGGACGACATCCTCGGCCACGATCTGGCCGGGCGCGCGCGCCTGCGCGACATCGACCGGGGACGCCTGGTGGTGGAGGTGGATCACCCGGCGTGGATGCAACTGGTGCAGATGCGGCAAAGCCGGATTCTGCGCCGCGTGGCGCGCCGCTTTCCCGCACTCGGGATCAGCCGCATGCACCTGTTGGTGAACCCGGCGCCGCGCTCCGAGGAGGAGGATGCACCGCCGCCGGCTCCGCGGCGCGGCCGGGACCCTGCGCCCGGGTCTGATCCCGTTTGACAGGAGCGCGGCGGCGTCCGTATAATCGCAGGACTGAACTCGCACCGGCGCCAGCCGGTATTCCAAGGACCTCATGAAACGTACCTACCAGCCAAGCCGTACACGCCGCCGCAGGCGTTTTGGGTTCCGGGAGCGCATGAGCACCCGCTCGGGCCGCAACATTCTCAAACGCCGGCGACGGAAGGGGCGTACCAAGCTCTCGGTGTCGGATGAAAAGAAGCCTTACTAAACGCGAGCGGGTTACCGACCGGCGCAGCGTGCGCAATCTGTTCCGCGCCAGTTCCACGCCCCGCCGCAGCGGACTGCGGCTATTCTACGCCGCCAACGACGCCGGCTGCAGCAGGGTCGTGGTATGTCCGGCGCGCGGTTTTGCCCATGCGCCGGCGCGCAACCGGCAGCGCCGCCTGGTGCGTGAAGCGTATCGCCTGCTCAAGCACCGCGTGACGCCGGGTTACGACCTGCTGCTGCAGATCCGCCCGCGCCGCCGCGAACTGGGCGTCCGCGCCGCCGGAGAGGTCCTCACCGCTCTGCTTGGCGAGGCTGGCCTGCTGCGCCGCCGCGCGCTCACCCGCACGTGCGAAAGCTGATGAGCCGGGCGCACGCGTTCGGCACCGGGCGCCGCCTGCTCGGAGCCGCGATCAGGCTCTACCAACTGTTGGTGTCGTCGTGGCTGCCGGCCAGTTGCCGCTACTATCCGACCTGTTCCCAGTACATGGCCGAGGCGGTGGGCAGCCATGGCGTGGTGCGCGGGGCCGGCCTCGGCGTGCGCCGCATTTTGCGCTGTCATCCGTTCCACAAGGGCGGCTACGACCCGGTGCCGCCGGCGCCGCGGCGCTAAGACCGCCATGGATCGCAAAACCCTGATCGCCGTCGGCCTGTCGGTCGTCGTAATCGTGGGCAGCCTGCTGGTGCAGACGTTCCTGTTTCCGTCCCCGGACGGCGCCCTCGGGTTCGGTGCGCCCCCGGCCGCCAGCGCACCCGCTGCCGGCGAACCGCAGGCGCCCGGCGCCGTACCGGCGGACGGGTTCGCGCCGGTTGCCAGCACGGTGGCCCCGGCCGGCGAAGACTCGGCCGCCGGAGCACGGCTCATCGTCAAGGAGACCGACCTGTTCGCCCTGGCCTTTACCACCGCCGGCGGCGACCTCACCTCCATCCGGTTGAAGCAGCATCACGACGTCGACGGCACCGAGGTGGAACTGGTCCTGCGGCCCGAGCAGCACCGCCTGTTTACGGTGGCGTTCGGCAGCTACCGTACCGAGCCGGTGGACGCCGCCTTTACGTTCCAGGAGGTGGACCAGCACACGTGGCGCTTCACGCGCGAGTTCAAGGCCGAGGACGGCGTCCCGTTCACGCTCGCCAAGACCTACACGTTCCCGCCCAACTCGTACCTGTTCGAACTCAAGATCGACATCGAAAATTCGGCCAATGAGCTGCCCGCGCTCGACTTCCAGGGTACCGCCTACACGCTCGGCATCGGTCCGCAGATCGGCCCCGCCTACAAGAACCTGGACGGGCGCAACGAATTCCGCAACTTCCGCAACTACGTGGACAGCAAGGCGCGCAACCAGCGCATGCGGCGGGAGGCGGTGTTAGCGGAAACCAAGCGTGTCAACTGGACCGCCATCGCGGGCAAGTACTTCGCCATTATCGCGGTGCCCGACGCCACCCTGTACACCATCACCTACGACAAGCGCAAGGATCCGGAACTGATCGAACGGACGGCCCTGTTCTTCAGCCGTCCGCTGATTACCAGCTCGCGCAACAGCGACACGTTTCGGTTCTACGCCGGCCCCCTGAAGCGGGAAATTCTGAACCGCTACAACAACGCCGCGAACGACCCGTTCGCGATCGGCAACTACCACTTCGAGGAGGCCGCGCGCACCAACCCGATCATCGGCTGGCTGGCGAACATTCTGCGTTTCTTCCTGGACTTCTTCTATCGGCTCATTCCGAACTACGGCGTGGCCATCATCCTGCTCACCGTGCTGATCAAGATTCTGTTCTTCCCGCTCACCCAGAAGAGCTTCGAATCGACCAGCAAGATGAGCATGCTCGGACCGAAAATCGAAGAGATCAAGAAAAAATACCAGGGCAAGCCGGAGAAACTGAACCAGGAGATGATGGCGCTGTACCGCAAGGAAGGCGTCAACCCGGTGGGCGGCTGTCTGCCGCTGTTGTTGCAGATGCCGATCTTCTTTGCCCTGTTCGAACTGCTCAACAATGCGTTCGACCTGCGCGGGGCGGCGTTCATTGCGCCCTGGATCGGCGATCTGTCGGCACCGGAGAGCTTTCTGCCGTTCGGATTCACGCTGCCGCTGCTGAACTGGGACGAGCTGCGCATCCTGCCGTTCGTCATGCTCGGCACCACCCTGCTGCAGTCGCGCATCTCGCAGAACCCGAGCGCCATGCAGCCGCAGATGAAGATGATGATGTACGCGATGCCGATTTTCTTCTTCTTCATCTTGTACAGCATGCCGTCCGGATTGGTGATCTACTGGACGATGCAGAACGTGCTGTCGATAGCTCAGCAGCTATACATCAACGATCGCCGGCGACGCGCCGGACCGGACGGCGGTACGGCAAGCACAGGGCGCGGCCCGCGCGGCCCGCGCGGCAAGTCGCGCTAGTTCATGGCATAGGAGAGGTCCGAATGGCGGAACGGGAATTCGAAGCTCGCACCGAGGAGGAAGCGATCGACAAGGCGATAGAAGCCTTGGGCCTCACGGAGGACGAAATCGACGTTGAAGTGGTCGATGAGCAGCGCCCGGGATTCCTCAAGGGAGGCAAGGTTCGCATTCGCGTGCACCTGGCCGACGACGACCGCGACGCGGCCGAACTGGAACCGGAAAGCGCGTTCGAGGAGCGCATGGTGGAATTCGTCACCGAGCTCCTGGAGAAGTCCAACCTGCCGTCTGACGTGCGCATCGATCAGCGCGAGGACGGCCGCCTGACGCTGGAGATTCTGGCCGACGATCCGGCCATTGTAATCGGCAAGCATGGCGCCACCCTGGAAGCCCTGCAACTGATCAGCAACATCCACGCCGGGCGCATAAACGAAGGCGCACCGGTGCGCGTGATTCTGGACACCGAGGACTATCGCTACCGCCGCGAACAGAGCCTGTTGCGGATGGCGAGCCGGGCCGCCCAGGAAGTTCGCCGCAACGGGAGATCGCGCCTGCTCGCGCCCCTGAACCCGTTCGAAAGGCGCCTTATTCACAGCGCGCTCGGCGACATGGACGGAGTCACCACGGAAAGCGAAGGCGACGGCCTGTATAAGCAAATCAGGGTGTCTCCCACCGACTGAAACGGCGCCTGCAGACGCCCCCGAAAGCGCCGCCGGCGCGGGCCGCACAGCGCCGCTTTCCGGGTAGTTCGGAGCTTTACCAAGGTACCGGTTTTCTGTTACCATTAGAGCTGCCTCGGAGGCCGCTCGCTGCGTTGAATTTGGCTCCCGTTTCGGGGTCCGGTCCAGCGGTCGGAGAACCCGACCGGCCGCCGCTCGGCCGGCTACCGTGGCACTGCGGAGCGGCGTCCGCGTGGCGCCCCGCACACCGGGAGGGGAGTTCGTAACGATGCAGCAGGAATATTCCGCTCAACACATTCAGGTGCTCGAGGGCCTGGAGCCGGTCCGCAAGCGCCCCGGCATGTACGTCGGCTCGACCGGCGCCGACGGCCTGCACCAACTGGTGTACGAGGTAGTCGACAACAGCATCGACGAGGCGATGGCCGGGTTCGCGACCACCATCGAGATTACCATCGATCCCGGTAACGTGGTGACGGTGCGCGACGACGGGCGCGGCATCCCGGTAGACGAGCATCCCACCGAGAAGGTGAGCGCGCTCGAGGTGGTAATGACCACGCTGCACGCGGGCGGCAAGTTCAACAATCGCAGCTACGCGGTGTCCGCCGGCCTGCACGGCGTCGGCGTGTCGGTGGTGAACGCCCTGTCGCGTTGGTGCCGGGTGGACATCCACAAGCTCGGCCAGGTGTATCACCAGGGCTACCGGCGCGGCGTGCCCGATACGGCGGTGGCGGTGACCGGCGCCACCGACCGGACCGGCACCGAGACGTCGTTCCTGGCCGACGACGAGATCTTCGAAACCATCGAGTATTCGTTCGACGTGCTCACCGTCAGGCTGCGGGAGCTGGCGTTCCTGAACAAGGGCATCCGCATCAGCCTGACCGATCGGCGCAGCGAGCCGCATCGCGCGCAGGAGTTCGAGTTCGCCGGCGGTGTGCGGGAGTTCATCGAGTACCTGAACGGCAACAAGCAGCCGATCCACCCGCAGCCGCTGCACTTCGACGGCACCCGCGACAACGTCGGCGTGGAGGTGGCGCTGGCCTACAATACCGGCTTCTCCGAGCAGGTGTTCTACTACGCCAACAACGTCAACAACCGCGACGGCGGCACCCACCAGATGGGGTTTCGCTCCGCGTTGACCCGCACCCTCAACGATTTCGTGAAGCGGCTCAAGCTGGACGAGAACCTGTCCGGCGACGACGTGCGCGAGGGCCTGACCGCGGTGGTGTCGGTCAAGGTGCCGGAGCCGCAGTTCGAGGGCCAGACCAAGGCCAAGCTCGGCAACACCGAGGTGCGCGGCATCGTGGAATCGCTTACCAACGAGGAACTTACCGCCCACTTCGAAGAGAATCCGGGCGTGATCAAGGCGATCCTGGACAAGTCGATCCTGGCCGCCAAGGCGCGCGTGGCGGCGCGGCGGGCGCGCGAGCTGACCCGGCGCAAGAGCTTCCTGGAGAGCACCGGCCTGCCCGGCAAGCTGGCCGACTGCGCGGAGAAGGATCCGGAACGGTGCGAGCTGTACATCGTGGAGGGCGACTCGGCGGGTGGCAGCGCCAAGCAGGGCCGCGACCGCCAGTTCCAGGCCATTCTGCCGCTGTGGGGCAAGATGCTGAACGTGGAGAAGACGCGCATCGACAAGGTGCTCGCCAACGAGAAGCTGATTCCGATCATTACCACCCTCGGTACCGGCGTGCGGGACGACTTCGAGCTGGACAAGCTGCGCTACCACAAGGTGATCATCATGGCCGACGCCGACGTGGACGGCTCCCATATCCGCACCCTGCTGCTCACCTTCTTCTACCGCTACATGACCGACCTGGTGAAGGCCGGCCATGTCTACATCGCCATGCCGCCGCTGTACAAGCTCACCGCCGGCAGGCGTGTCGAGTACGCCTACAGCGACCCGGAGATGGAGGAGGTGCTCGGGCGCCTCAAGGAGGGCCGCAGCCAGGTGGGCGTGCAGCGCTACAAGGGCCTCGGCGAGATGAACCCGGAGCAGCTCTGGGAGACCACCATGGACCCGGGGACGCGCAACATCCAGCAGGTGCTGGTTCCCGAGGAGCACGACATTGAGGTGGAGGACGCGTTCACGACGCTGATGGGAGAGGCGGTGGAGCCGCGGCGCAGGTTCATCGAGGAGAACGCGCTGCTGGCCACACTGGACGTGTGATGATGCGCGCCGGCTCGACGGGAAGGGGACCGCGTGGCTGAACTGACCGGGAAGGTTATCGAACGGCCTATCGAGACCGAGGTACGCGAGTCGTACCTGACCTATGCCATGAGCGTGATTGTGAGCCGGGCACTGCCCGACGCTCGCGACGGCCTGAAGCCGGTGCACCGGCGCCTGCTGTACGCCATGAACGACATGGGCCTGCTGCCCAACCGGCCGTACCGCAAGACCGCGCGGCTGGTGGGCGACGTGCTCGGCAAGTACCACCCGCACGGCGACGCGGCGCTGTACGACGCGCTGGTGCGGCTGGCGCAGGATTTCTCGATGCGCTACCTGATGGTGGACGGGCAGGGCAACTTCGGCTCAGTGGACGGCGACCCGCCGGCGGCGATGCGCTACACCGAAGCGCGCCTGGCGCCGGTGTCCGACGCGATGCTGAGCGACATCGAGAAGAACACCGTCGATTTCGTCCCCAACTACGACGACTCGCTCACCGAGCCCTCAGTGTTGCCGGCGGCGTTCCCGTACCTGCTCGCCAACGGCGCCAGCGGCATCGCCGTCGGCATGGCCACCAACATCCCGCCGCACAACCTGGTCGAGGTGGCGCGCGCCACGCTGGCCCTGATCGGCGACGCCAAGCTCACCGACCGCGACTTGATGAAGCACGTCCGGGGGCCGGACTTTCCAACCGGCGGTATCATCTTTGGACGCAAGGGAATAGAGGACGCCTACACGACCGGCAAGGGGAAGGTCGTGGTGCGCGCGCGGGTGGCGATCGAGCCGATCAGCGGCGGCCGCGAGGCGATTATCGTCAACGAGCTGCCCTACCAGGTAAACAAGGCCAATCTGATCGTGCGCATCGCCGGCCTGGTCAAGGACAAGCGCCTGGAGGGCATCTCCGACCTGCGCGACGAGTCGGACCGCCGCGGCATGCGCGTCGTCATCGAGATCGGGCGCCGTTTCGACGCCAAGATCGTGCTCAACCGGCTGTTCAGCCTGACCCAGCTGCAGGACTCGTTCCACGTCAACGCGCTGGCGCTGGTGGGCGGCAAGCCGCAGGTGATGACCCTGCGCGACATGCTGCGGGAGTTCATCCAGCACCGCAGGAAGGTGGTGATCCGCCGCGCCCGCTTCGACCTCAAGAAGGCGGAGCAGCGCGCCCACATCCTGGAGGGGCTGAAGATCGCCCTCGACAACATCGACGAGGTGGTGCGCATTATCCGCGCCAGCCGCACGGTGGAGATTGCGCGCGGCGGACTGCGCGAGCGCTTCGAGCTGTCCATTGCGCAGGCGCAGGCAATCCTGGACATGCGCCTGCAGCGGCTCACCAGCCTGGAGACGCGCAAGGTGGAGGAGGAGCTGGCCCAGGTGCGCAAGCTGATCACCGAGTTGCGCGAACTGCTGGCCAGCGAGCAGAAGATCCTGGACGTGGTAAAGAAAGAAACCCAGGAGATCGCCCGGCGCTACGGCGACGACCGCCGCACCGAAATCGTCGAAACCGAGGTCGGGGACTTCAACTACGAGGACCTGATCGAGGAAGAGGACATGGTGGTGGTCACCTCCAACCGCGGCATCATCAAGCGCATTCCCGCGGCCAGCTACCGGCGCCAGGTTCGCGGCGGCAAGGGCGCCGGCAGCCGGCTGCGCGGCACCGACTTCGTTACCCAGATCTTCATCGGATCGACCCACGACTATGTGCTGTTCATTACCAACGCCGGGCGCGGCTATTGGCTGAAGGTACACGAGTTGCCGGAACGCACCCGCCAGACCGCCGGCCAGGACATCCGGGCGCTGCTGCAGATGGAGGACGATGAGGAGGTTACCGCCATCGTGTCGCTGAGCAAGTTCTCGCGCGACGACTACCTGTTCATGGCGACCGAGCGCGGGGTGGTGAAGAAGGTGCGCACCAGCGACTTCAGCAACGCCCGGCGGCGCGGGGTGATAGCGATCAACCTCGACCCCGAGGAGAACGGCAATGGCCCCGGTGACCACCTGGTGACGGCGATGCTGACCGACGGCAAGCGCGACGTGGTGTTGATGGCGGCGTCCGGCAAGGCGCTGCGCTTTGCCGAATCGGAGGTGCGCCCGATGGGCCGTGCCACGCGCGGCGTGCGCGGCATGCGCCTGCAGCCCGGCGACCGCATCGTGGGCGCAGCCGCGAACGACGAGCACCGGCGCATCTTCATTATCAGCGAGCTCGGCTACGGCAAGTACATGGCGTTCGACGAGCTTACTCCGCACCGGCGCGGCACCATGGGCCAGTTCTGCTACCGCCGGCAGGACAAGAACGGTCCCGTGGTGCACATGATCGGCACCTATCCCGATGACGACCTGGTGTGTATCACCACGCAGGGGCAGGCGGTCAAGCTGGCCCAACAAGACGTGCGCGAGACCGGGCGGGGCGCCGCGGTCGGGGTGCGCATCGTGCGCCTGCGCGACGGCGACACCGTGGTCGGCGTGGCACGCGTCGCCAAGGAAGAGTAGCGGCCCGCCTACCACTTGCGAATGCACGAACGACCGTAGCGGAACACCTACCGGCGTGGAATAACACGCTCGGTAGAGTTACCGGTCCAAAGGCAGACAGTGCATGGCACAACCTTCTATGCTGCATGAGTGCAGTTCGCGGGGATGTTCGCCAACGCTCCGAATGTGCGCCGCGTCCACGGGCGTCCGCCGGCGCGCACCATCCGGCTGCTGGCGGCACTTGTCGTGCTGGCCCCGGCCGCCTGCCGCATGGCGATTGTACCGTCGCCGGCTCCGCCGACCGCCGACCCGGTTTCTCCGGCCGCCACCGACTCCGCGGTGCCCTCGGCCGGCGCACCGGCGGTACCGGCGCTGGCGGTGGGGGACGCGACAGGCACCGAGGGCGACGGCATGCTGCACATTCCCGTGCGCCTGAGTCCCGCGGCCGCCGTGCCGGTGACCGTTTCGTATGCCACCGAAGACGTCACCGCCACCGCCGGCGCTGACTACCAGCCGGCGACCGGCGTGTTGACTTTCGCCGCTGGTGCGATCGGCGCCGCGCGCATCGAGGTACCGGTATTGGACGACGCGGTGGCCGAGGGCGATGAGACATTCAGCGTGCACCTGAGCGAGGCGGCCGGCGCCGCGGTGGCGGTCGCCGTGGCGACCGTCACCGTGGTTGACAACGACGGCCGCCGGGTGAGCGTGCAGCCACTGGCACTGAACGTGCCGGAAGGCGGCAGGGCCGCCTACCTGGTCGCGCTCGGCTCGCAACCGACCGGGACCGTGACGGTGACGCCCGCCTCGGGGTCGGCGGAGGTGACGGTGGCGCCGGCGCGGCTGACGTTCTCAGCGACCGAGTGGGACACTGCGCGCTCCGTGACCGTTACCGCGGCGGCGGACGAGGATGCCGTGGCCGACGCGCCGGTGCAACTGACGCACACGGCCAGCGGCGGGGGCTACGGCGGCACAGCGGTGCCCGCGGTGCGGTTGACCATCGTGGAAGCGGACGTGGCGACGCTGGCCGTAGCCGGCGCACGCGGCGCCGAGCATGTCGACCGGCTCGGCTTCGCGGTGACCCTGAGCGCGGCCGCGGACCGCGTCGTCACGGCGGAATACGAGACCGGTGGCGGAGCCGAAGACAGCGCTGCGGAGGGCGAAGATTACCGGGGCGTACGCGGCACGCTGCGCTTTCCGGCCGGCGCCACGGCGGCGCACACCATAGAGGTGGTGCTGGTGGACGACGGGACGGACGAGGCGGACGAACAGTTCGCGCTGCGCCTGCACGGCGCCAACGCCCCGCTCGCGGGCCGGGCCCGCACGGGCCCCCGGCCCCCGCTGGGGGGGGCCGCCGCCCGGGCCACCGTCCCCGGCACCATTGTCGACGACGACGAGCCCCCACTGCTGAGCGTCGCCGCCGCCAGCCTTCAGGAGGGCGCGGCGGACGGCCGCATCCGGTTTGCGGTGTCCCTGCTGCCGGCGAGCGGTCGCCAGGTGACCGTTGCCTATGCGACGACCGCCGGCAGCGCGACCGAATCAGCAGACTACGAGTCGGCCAGCGGAACCCTGACGTTCGCCGCCGGCAGCACCGGGCACACCGTCGCGGTGCCGGTGGCCGACGACGATGTCCACGAAGACCAGGAACAATTCACCCTGACGCTCAGCGCCGCCGTGAACGCGACGCTCGCGGCGACCGGCCGTGCCGCGACCGGCACCATCGTCGACAACGACGAGCCCCCGCAGTTGAGCATAGCCGGCGCCCGCCTCACCGAGGGCGACGCAGACGGCAACATGCGGTTCACGGTGTCCCTGCACCCGGTCAGCGAGCGCCCGGTGGCCGTCGCGTACGCGACCTCCGACGCCACCGCCACCGCCGGAGAAGACTACACCGCGGTGACCGGCAGCCTGACCTTTGCCCCCGGCACGACGGCACGGACGGTTGCCGTCCCGATTGCCGACGACGATACGGTCGAAGACACCGAATCCTTCACCGTAGCGCTCAGCAATCCTACCGGCGCCCGCCTCGCCGGCGGCACCGCATCCGGCCTCATCGTGAGCGACGACCTGTTCCCTCTCAAGCTGAGCGCGTTCTCGGCGGGGCCCGGCTCGCGCCAGATCTTCCCCGCCTTCGACCCCGATATCCATCACTACGCCGTGCGCGCTTGCACCCGCACCTATCCGGTTACCGTTACCGCCACCGCCATGCGCCCCACCGCCACCCTGACGCTGCGCCGCGCCGACCCAGCCGACAACCTCGTGACCACCGGTTCCCTGTCCACCAAACTCCGCGTGGACTCCGACGCCCACCTCGTTGTCGAGGTCAGCGACGCCGACAGCGCCGTGACCTATAGCGTCCACTGCGTGCCCGTCTCGTTTCCGAACTTCGAGATTCTCACCGAGCGCCCCGAAGCCAGCGACGGTCTGCTGCTCGTGACACCGAGATGGCGCGTGTCGCGTCCCGCCAACTCATATGTGGCAATTGTCGACAACAACGGCGTACCTCGGTTCCACCTGACCAGGGACGCGACGAGGAACTTCCGACGACACGCTGACGGCCGCTACTCCTATTACGTCGGCGGCGAAGTGCATCTGCTCGACAGCTCACTTCAGTTCATCGAGGCGGTGAAACCGGTGCCGCCCCTGAAGAGTGCGAACCCCCACGACTTTCTCATCACCGGGAACGGCAACCATCTCTTCACCAGCTACCTCGGTGCAACCCGCGACCGGTGTGAGGTTACCGGTTGCGATCCGGGCACCGAGGAGATCGGCAAAGTCACCGACGCCTGGATCCAGGAAGTGACGCCTGCCGGTGACAAGGTGTTCGAGTGGAATTCCTGGGACCACCTGAAACTCTCCGATTGCGAGTTCGTGTTCCCGGCCGACTACGCTCACCTCAATTCCCTGCACCTGACAGAGACGGGCGACATCATCGCATCGTTCAGGCATTGCAACACCGTGGTCAGGATCGACCGCTCCGGCGGCACCGGCCGCGTCGTGTGGCAGGTCGGCGGCACCGCTCCACCCCGCGATTCCGACACTCTGTACCTGCCGATTTCCGGCGATACCGCCGGCCACAACGAATTCTGCGGCCAACACAGCGCTACCTTGAGCGACTCCGGCGCGCTGTTGATTTTCGATAACGGCAATCTGTGCAGGGGTGAGCGAAACAACGAGAAGGCGTTCTCACGCGTCGTCGAGTACCAGCTGATGACGTCCGGCTCGCCGCTGGAAGCACGGTTCCGGCGCCAGTATTTGCTGCCGGACGGCAACGGTTACGCGAGCACGCGCGGCAGCGTGGTTACGTTGCCCAACGGCCACTGGTTGGTCGCCTGGGGCACCCTCACCAGCGCCACGCACTCGCCGAGCGACCTGCTCGCCATCAGCGAAATTGATCCGGCCACGGGAACCCCGGTGCAGGAAATCGCCATGCGTTCGAGCGACGGCAGACTCTCCGCCTACACCTACCGCGCGTATCGAGAGTCCGGCATCGAGATCCCGCCGAATCTTCCCTGACTTCCGACAAGCTCTTGGTGCGGCACCGGTGGCGCAGGCGGCTCGCCTCGGGGCTTGCTCACGCGCGGCAAGCGGTACTGCACCCCGCGCCCGACTATCCCGTATGATTATTCAAAAACCGCATACCGCGTCGTATATTGGGTTCTGGTGTCGGTTTCTCGTCGGTTCACAAGGAGGCTTGTCGGTGCGCAGCCTCTGCACAATTGCCACCGGCAAACATCGCGGCGGCGCTCGGCAGTCTGCCGCCGTTCGTTGCGCGCGCGCGAGCTGTTGGCGCTCTGCTTGGTGTTGGCGGCGGCGGCGTGCCGGATGCCCGGTAGCCAGCCGCCCCCGCAGTCCGAGTCCGCCTCTGACCCGAACGCTCACGAGCAGGCCGCGGCGCCGGGCCGCGGGATGGCAGGGCCGGCGAACGGCGCGCCCATGGTGGCGGTGGCGGTGGCGAGAGGTGCGGAGGGCGACGGGGTGCTGCGCGTACCGGTGCGCCTGAGTCCGGCCGCGGATAGACCGGTGACCGCGGCCTATGCGACGGCAAACGGCAGCGCCACGGCCGGCGCCGATTACCAAGCGGCGAGCGGCGTGCTGACCTTCGCCGCCGGAGCGGCCGGGGTGCAACACATCGAGGTGGTGGTGCACGACGACGCGATAGCAGAAGGGGAGGAAAGCTTCCTGGTGCGGCTCGGCGAGGTGGCAGGTGCCGCGGTGGCCGCGGCACAGGCGACAGTGACCGTGGCCGACAACGACGTACCCCGGGTCACGGTCGAGCCACGTGCGATAACCTTGCCGGAAGGGGGCAGCGCCAGCTACCGGGTGGCGCTTGGCTCACGCCCGACCGGGACGGTCACGGTGACGGCCACGGCGGGGCTGGCGGAAGTCACGGTGGCGCCGCGGGTGCTGGAGTTCCCGCCGGGCGATTGGGCTGCGGCCCAGACGGTCACCGTCACGGCGGCGGCGGATGAGGATGCGGTGGCCGACGAACCGGCGCAGGTGACGCACGCGGTCGCCGGCGGCGGCTACGACGGTGCGGCGGCGCCGGCGATACGGGTGACGATCGTGGAGGCCGACGTGGCCACGCTGGCGGTGGCCGGGGTGCGCGGCAGCGAGCAGGCGGGCAGCCTGCGGTTCGCGGTGACGTTGAGCGCCGCGGCGGCCCGGGACGTGACGGTGGAGTACGCGACCGGCGATGACGGTGCCAGCGCGGGAGAGGATTACCGGGGCGCGAGCGGCACGCTGAGCTTCACGGCCGGCACGACGAGGGCGCGCACGATCGACGTGGTGGTGCTCGACGACGAGCTGGACGAGCCGGAGGAACGGTTCACGGTGACGCTGCGCAACGCCGGCGCGCCGCTGGCCGGCGGCGAGCAGACGATGGCAGTGTACGGCACCATTGAGGATGACGATGCGCCACCGCAACTGAGCATCGCGGATGCGACCGCGAGCGAGGCCGCGACGGCCGCAAGCGTGCGGTTCGCGGTGGCCCTGCAGCCGGTAAGCGGACGCACGGTGGCCGTGGCCTATGCGACGGCCGACGACACCGCCACGGCCGGCGCGGACTATGAGGCAGTGAGCGGCATGCTGACCTTCCCCGCCGGCAGCAGTGAGCGGACGATTGCGGTGCCGGTGACCGACGACCGGATCGACGAGGCGCCGGAGGAGTTCACGGTGACCTTGAGCGGCGCCGTGAACGCGACCCTGGCGTCCGCCCGCCGCACCGCAACCGGCACGATTGAGGATGACGACGAGGCGCCGCGGCTGGACATCGCGGACGCGACCGCCGGCGAGATGGTGGATGGCAGCATGCGGTTCACGGTGACCCTGCAACCGGCGAGCAGCGGCGCGGTCACGGTGGACTACGCGACAGCCGACGACACGGCGACCGCCGGCGCAGATTATACCGCCGCGAACGGTGCGCTGACCTTCCCCGCCGGCACTACGGTACAGACGATCGCCGTCGCCGTCGTGGACGACCAGGAGGCGGAATTGCCGGAGTATTTCACCGTGACGCTGAGCAACGCAAGTGGTGCGGGCGTGTCCGTGGCCACGGCAACCGGCACGATCGTGAGTGACGAGGCGCCGCTCGAGCTGAGTGCGCTCTCGGTCACGTCCGGCTCGCGCAGCATGTACCCCGCCTTCGACGGCGATATCCATCATTACGCCGTGAGGTGCACCCAGAGGTCGACGGTCAGCGTGAGCGCCACGGCCGCGGGCGCCAACACATCCGTTACCCTGCGGCGCGCCAACTCCGACGACGACCTGGTAGCCACCGGGAGCCTGCCGGCCACACAACTAACGGTGGCCGACGATCACGATATCGTCCTCGAACTCGGCGATGCGGACGACACCGTGACCTATGTCGTTCACTGCGCGCCCCTGGCGCTCCCATGGTTCGGGGTACTCAGCAAGCGTCCGGAAGTCAGTGACGGCCTGCTTCTCGTGACGCCGAAATGGGACGCGGCGGACCCGAAAAAGTCATACATGGCGATCGTCGACAACAACGGCGTACCGCGGTTCCACTTGAGGAAGGCCGACGGGGCAAGGAACTTCAGAAGATTCGGCGACGGCCGATACTCCGTGCACGCCGGCAACGACGTGCACCTGCACGACCGGCAGCTTGAGTACACCAAAGTCGTGCGGCCCGTGCCTCCCTTGTCGAGTTCCGATCCTCACGATTTTCTCATTACCGAGACCGGCAACTATCTCTTCATCGGCTACGTCGATGCGACCCGCGACAGATGCGAGGTGTCCGGTTGCGAACCGGGCACCGAGGACATCGGGACGGTTACCGACTCGTGGATCCAGGAAACGACGCCGGCCGGCGAGAAGGTGTTCGAGTGGAATTCCTGGGACCACTTGAAACTCTCCGACTGCCGGTTCGTGTTCGGCAACGACTACGCTCACCTCAACTCCCTGCACCTGGCAGACGGCGACATCGTCGCTTCGTTCAGGCACTGCAACATGGTAGTGAGGATTGACCGGTCGGGAGGAACCGGCCGGTTGGTCTGGCAGGTGGGTGGCACGGCGCCACCCCGCGACACCGCGACCCAGAACCTTGCGATCACCGGCGACACCGACGGCAGAAACGAATTCTGCGGCCAGCACAGCGCAACGTTGACCTCATCGGGATCGTTGCTGGTGTTTGACAACGGCCACAAATGCAAGGGCCCGAGAAAGGATCTGGCAAAGTTTACGCGCGTCGTGGAGTACCGCCTGCTGACGTCCGGGACACCGAAGGAAGCCCGCTTCCGGCGCCAGTACCTGCTGCCGCCTGGCAACGGTTCTTCGAATACGCGGGGTGGTGTGGTGTCGTTGGCCAATGGCCACTGGTTGATCGCCTGGGGCACGCTCGTGAATGAAACGAAACCGCTCGGCAAGCTCCTCGCCATCAGCGAGGTCGACCCGAATAGCGGTACGCCGGTCCTGGAACTCGCCTCGGTATCGATCCCGGAATCGCGGCGCGCCTTTACGTATCGCGCGTACCGGGTGTCCGGCATCGAAATACCGTTGAATCTTCCTTAGCTACGGCAGGTTCAGGGGAATTTGGAGGTCGCTCTCCCGCTCCCGGTATACGCGCCCGGTCCCGTACTGTTCGCCATTGAGCGTCATGCGCAGGCGAAAGATCTCGTTGCCGCGGGTGTCCACCTCGCTCACCGCGAACGGGGTCGGCACCATGGCACCGTTTGGGCCCCGGAAGTTGTTGCCCCAGGTGATCAGCCAGTTGCCGGTCTCCAGGGCCGTCACCCCGCCGCCCGAAAAGGCATGGCCGATCGATTCCGCGAGCCGGTATTCCCTCGCGAAGCGCGCCTCGGTGCCGGATGAAATGTCGTATTCGACGATGCGGGTGACCGCCGGCCTGTCCTTGCGCGGCCCCAGGCAGTGGGTGCCATTGTCGAACATCAGCACCGACCCGGCCGCGGTCGCGGTGACGTGGTGCTGGCCGCAGAATTCGCCCTCCGGGTCGCCCACTACCGGCAGGTAGCGGGCGGCCCCGGTGGACGGCGCCGGCCGGTCGGTGCGGATGGCCGGATCGCCGCCCATCTGCCACACCACGGCGCCGGTGGCACGTTCCAGGAGCAGCACCTGCGCGCAGCCGCGCAACCCGGCCACGATGTCCCCCTCCAGTTCGTGCAGCGAGTTGAGGTGCGCGTAGTCCTCCGGAAAACGATGGATGGTGCAGTCCTCGATCTTGACGTGCTCCCAGGAGTTCCACTCCAGCACCAGATTCCCGTCCGGGGTAACCTCCTGGATCACGGAGTCGGTCGCCGTGCCTGGCGGCACCGAACATGGCTCGCCGTCGCACTCGAACGCGCTGAAATCGCGTTGCACCGGGTAGTAGGACATCACCAGGTAATTGCCGTTGTCCAGGATGAGGAAGTCATGCCCGCCGGTGTGTTCCGGCAACCGGTCGCCGGCCAGGGTGGCCGTGTCGATCCTCCTGAACCTGGCGTCCAGGATCACTGTCGGTTCCACGGACGCTTCCCCGTCGGCTTGCCGCTGCTCGGAGAACGAGTAGCGGCCGTCGGGATGGCGCCGGAAGTTGCGCGCGCGTTGATTCGGCCGCATCACCCAGCGCGGCACGCCATTGTTGTCGACGATGGCCAGGAACGACTTGTCGGAGCCGCGCACGCCCGGCGTCATCAGCAACAGGCCGTCGGACACCCCGGCGGTGGATGTCTCGATGACGATGTCCGGGAAGTCGGGCGGGATGCAGTGTACGACGTAGGTGGCGGCGGCCGGGCTATCGCCGACCTGGATCGCGATGTCGATGTCGAGGTCTCTGTTCAGGGTTATCGACGCGGCCAGCGAGCCGGTGCCGGTACTGCCGTCGTGCAGCAACCGGAGGGTCGCATCCGCATCCGCCGCCCGCGCCGCCAACTGCACGGTGGTTCCGTCCGCGCAGCGAACCGCGTAGTGCAGCACCCCGGGATCGAAGGCCGGGTACATCGGTCCGGCGCCCGTCGCCTGCAACTCGCTCAGCCGCGCCCGAGTCTCCGGGACGGCGCCCGGGCCCCGGCATCCGCCGAGGACAAGCATGGCGCCAACGGCACACAGGACCGTGACAAGACGACACCGGGTTGCAGGCGCAGACGATCGACCGGGCATTCAACTAGCGCAGTAATAGCCGAACGGATCGGTCTCCGTACCCGGACACTCCGCGTCGTGCAATTCGACCGTGAGATCGTAGGGTCCGGTGGCATTGTCCTGACCCGTTATCCTGATGTAGTAGGTGCCCGCGTCGAGGCTGCCCTCCCAGATGAAGTTCTTCGACGCCTCCATGGAGTTGAATTTCGCGGACCGCTGCGGGTGGGGCGTGTCGATGTCCGGATCAGTCCCCCAGACGCACGGTGGCGTGGCCTCGTGCCGTTCGCCCATGCATTCCGTGGTAATCGGCGTACGGTCCTCCGTCTCGACCTGCCCGGCGGTGTCGGTATCGCCGCCGGTCATTATCACCACCGAATTGAAGGCCTGTTCGAGCACCAACTGGTAATAGTCGACATCGTCCGGGCCGTCGATGCTGTCGCGGGCGATGAAGTCGGGCCCGGTTGCGGCATCGGGCGAGATCACCAGCACTGTGGGGTTGAATGGTTCCGACACCGAAGAAGCCGCGGCGCAGCCGTTCACCAGCAACGGGATCGTTACCAATGCCGCCGCCGTGAGGTAGATCAATGCCGCGGGCGCGCGGCCTCCAAGCTGCCTGTACCGTTCCATACCGAGCCTGCCGCCTTGTAACTGGTCGTCGGGTTCGATCGAACCCAATCGACGCAGATACTGCGCAGGATGCCGGAAGTAGTCAAGCCGTGTCGCCCAAAGACACGCCGTCTCCGGCACGCGGCCGGGGCCGAGCGAGTACGGAGCGCACGGTAGTTGAACCGACCGGTCGTTCCGACGCAGAGTATCGGTCACGGTGCATGCGTGTGCGGCAGGCGTGTTTCCAACGACCCATGCCTGGCGCAACCGCTCGCCGCGATACCGAGGTCAGGTCGAACGAGATGGAACGAACGGGTTGCTGTATTGCCTCATCGGGCCGCGTGCTGCTGTCGCTGGCGGCGCTGGTACTGACGGTGCTGCTCGGGGCCTGCCAGTTGTCACAATCTCGGGTACCCGCGCAGTCCGAGGCCCAGGAACAGGAGGCTCCCGGGCACTCCACGCGACCGGATGGCGAACCGGGCGGCGGTGCCACCGGTGTGCCGCGGCTGTCGGTAGCAGACGCGAGGGGAGCGGAGGGGGACGGCGTGGTACGGGTCACGGTGAGCCTGCACCCGGCGGCGGCGGGTCCGGTAACGGTGTCGTATGCCACCGAGGATGGCAGCGCCACGGCCGGAGCCGACTACCAGGCGGCGCGCGGCGTGCTGACGTTCGCCGCCGGAGCCGTGGGGGCGCGGCAGATCGAGGTGCAGGTGCGTGACGACGCGGAGGCTGAGGGCGAGGAGAGCTTCACGGTACGGCTGCTCTCGGCAGACGGCGCGCAGATTGCGGATGGAGAGGGGACGGTAACGGTGGCGGACAACGACGGGCGTGGGGTGAGGGTGGAGCCGAGGGTGCTAAACGTGTTGGAAGGGGACAGCGCCGGATACCTGGTGGCGCTGCGGTCGCGGCCGAGGGGAACGGTTACGGTGACGGCGGCAGCGGGCTCCGCGGAAGTGACGGTGGAGCCGGCGCGGCTTGAGTTCAGGCCGGCCGGTTGGGCGGAGGCGCAGACGGTCACGGTGACCGCGGGGCGTGACGAGGATGCGCTGGCGGAGGAGCCGGTAGAGGTGACCCACGAGGTCACGGGCGGCGGCTACGGCGGTACGCGGGTGCCTGCGGTGCAGGTAACGATCGTTGAGGCGGACGTGGCGACGCTGGCGGTGGCCGGTGCGCGCGGCACGGAGCAGGCGGGGAGGCTGGCGTTCGCGGTGACGCTAAGCGCGGCGGCGGACCGGGAAGTGACGGCAGAGTACGAGACCGGCGGCGGCGCGGAAGACAGCGCTAGCGAGGGAGAAGACTACCGGAGTACGAGCGGGACGCTGAGGTTCCCTGCGGGCACGACGGTGGCGCGGACGATTTCTGTTGAGGTGCTGGACGACGAGCTGGACGAGGTGGAAGAGCAGTTCACAGTGACGGTGCGGAACGCGAACGCGCCGCTGGCGGGTGGCGGCGCAACGGCGACGGTGCTGGGGATCATCGAGGACGACGACGAGGAACCGCAACTGAGCATCGAAGACGATAGCCTGAGGGAAGGAGACGGCAGCATGAGGTTCGCGGTGAGTCTGCAGCCGGCGAGCGGGCAGCACGTGTCCGTAATGTACGCGACTGCCGACGATACCGCGACGGCGGTCGCGGACTACACCGCGGTGAGCGGCAGCTTGGCATTTGCTGCCGGCAGCACGGAGCAGACGGTGGAGGTGCCGATTGTTGACGACGAGACTGCGGAACAGCCCGAGACCTTCACGGTGACGTTGAGCAATGCAACCGGTGCGAGCGTGACCCGCGCCACGGCAATCGGCACGGTTACGGACGATGACGCCGACACGCCACTGCAACTGAGCACGCTGCGGGTGACTGGAGGAGGCACGATGTATCCGTCGTTCGAGCCGGACACCTACCACTACGCGCTGACCTGCGCCGATGCGACGGCGCTGCAGGTGGTGGCGGAGGCCACGCGGAGCACGGCGCAACTGAACCTGCTGCGCGCGAACCCAAGTGCCAACGAGGTCGCCGTCGGCGCACTCGACGTGCAGGTCGACGTGGACAAGAACGACGATATCGCGATCGAGCTGCGCGACGGCGGCGGCAGTGAGGTGCGCTACGTGGTTCACTGCGTGCCGCCCGAGTTTCCCGATATCAAGATCCTCACGAAGAGCGCGGGCGTGTCGGAGGGGCTCCTGCTGATGGACCTGCGGGTGGAGGTGAGGCCACAGTACGTGTACATGGTGGTGGTCGACAACAATGGGGTGCCGAGATTTCATCGCCGCCGGTTGGGCTGGAACTTCCGGCTGCATCGCGACGGGCCGACCATCGATGGGCGGCAGGTTCGCTACTCAATACATGTGCGCGGCGCAGTCGAATTGCTCGACCGCGATTTCGCGGTCATACGCTCGGTCCGGAGTGGACTCGCGGGAGCGGCGGTTGACCATCATGATTTCTTGATCACCGGTGACGGCAACTTCCTGTTTTCGCTGCGCAAGGATACGACCCGTGACCTCAGCGCAGGGGACAACCCGTTGAATCCATACACGATCGAGGAATTCACTGATTCGCTGATTCGCGAGGTCACCCCGAGCGGCGCGGAGGAGCTGCTCTGGAACTCCTGGGACCACCTGCGAATCGACCCGGATTGCCGGGTGCGCGAGTTCCCGGGCCAATACGCACACCTGAACTCTCTGCAGGTGTTCGACGGGGACATCGTGGCTTCGTTTCGGGGCTGTGCGCAGGTGTTGCGCATTGATGGAGCCACTGGCGTGGTGAAGTGGAAGCTCGGTGGCTCCGAGCAACTGGCAGAGTCGAACACCAATACCGAGTATCTGGAGATCGAGGGCGATGGGGAGGGCGAGTTCTGTGGCCAGCACCATGCGACCCTGAGGCGAGACAGCAGCAACAAGGAGAAGGTCGTGCTGTTCGATAACGGCGAGTTCTGTCTCGGACCGAGGAAGGCGGACGCGCAATCCACGCGAGTCGTGGAGTACGACATATCATCCGGAACGCATGCTGTCTGGGTGCGCGAATATGACCAGCCTGCCGGCCAGGGCTTTGCCGACGCGGCCGGGGCGGTCACCGTGCTCAGCGATGACCGCTGGTTGATCGCGTGGGGCAGACCAGGCGGTGTCACCACGAGCCCGGAATTGGTCTCGGCGGTCAGCGAAATCGACCCTTCGAACGGTACCTCTCTGCTGGAGATGCCCATGTCGAAGGGCAATACGCTGGTGTGGACCTACCGCGTGTACCGGGAGCCTGAGTCCGACATCGCCATCCCGCTAAATCTGCCCTGACGATACACGCCGTGCCCTCCACGGCACCGTTGGCCACAGAGCACTGCATATTGGCGCTTGCGGGAGGCCGAAGCCGCTCTCAGAGCCCCGTGAGGGGCCGTGCACGGATCAAGGCGGTGTCCAGACAGCCCCGTGTTTTGCAACAATATGCAGCGCAATGGAAAAATATACATATGATCCGGATACTTTCGAACTTGGTGCTGCGCTCTTTGCCCTTGGTCCATATAAACGGGCTCAGTGTTCGCGGTCAGGGAGCGGCCTCGCTGGCGCAGGTGTCCAGGCCGGAGCGCTTGAGGGAGGAGGTTCGCAACGTACTAGGGACTGGCGCGGACCAGGTGCTCGGGGTGTTTCACGTGAAACGCGAGACTAAGTGAAGCCGGCACTTTGAGCGGATGCGAAGTCGACCAGACGGCTAAGGCGCCGACTCATTGGCCTCAGGTCTTTCGGAAGGTGAGGGAAAGCAATCGCCGGACCGCTTGGTCACAGGGATCGGCATCCGCCTCCCGTGCGATGGACTCGGTGCCGCTTGATCGTTGCAGCGGGTCGGCTTGCAGGCCCCGGCAGACCGTGCTCGAGCTGCCGCCCGCGCGCGACGGAATGTTCCGGCTTGGATATGGCGACACGAGGTGTCGTTGGCCGGTACCGACCGGCGGAGCGTGTGATGCTGGACGTATATTGGGACGATCAAGAGACAGGCGCGACATGATCGGCCGTCGAGTAGCAGGTGACCGTCCTCCAGTGAGTGGTTGACGATGGCGAACACGACGTTGGCGGTGTCGGGTTGGGAGGACAGCTAGCCGACCTCATCGATGATCAGGACGTCCGGGGTAGCGACCGAGTTGCTCCTGAATACTGCCATCCTGGCTGGCAGCGGAGAGGTGCTCCATCAGCACTGCGGCGGTGTCGAAACGAGCGCTGAACGCAGGGATGGTAAGCGCACCGAGGACTGGAGGGAGAAGTCGAACTCGGCGACGGTCTTCGGGACGAGAACCGAGCCTTCCTGACCGAGTGCTGGAGGCGCGCTGCGGACGACGGGAGACCTGGTCGGTGAGCCGTGCGTCGAGAGACCCCAGGGCACGACTTGTCGTGCGGCGCTACGCGCCCGGAGTTTCCGCCGGCGGCTACGGGTCGTGGCGAGATTCAGCCGGCGTAGCAAGCGGTTCATACTGCACGGTAGCCGGGCCGCGGCACGAAAGGCGCGGTCGATCGCCTTGGGACCTATCTGCTGGAGCAGGCGCTGCCGGGCTGCCGTACTTCTGCGTCGCGGTGCCAATTGCGCGGATTACGCGTGGTGAGAGACCGCACAGCCGTCTCGCCGTTCTTCAGCAGACGCTCACGTTGTTGATAGCGGCGGCCACCTTGAGGACGGCCGCGTCCGGAACTGCGCGCCACGATGCTGGCGCCGGCGAGACCGCCGCGTTGGTGATGTAACGCGGATGCCGGGCGTGATTGGGTATTCTGACGGCCAGTTAGAAGGGCGGCAGCGCAGTCATGGCTTGTTGGACAGATGGCTTCTAACGGGCGTGCTGCCGGCGCGGAAGAGAAAACACTGGTTGAGGAATCTGCGACGGTGGACCCCCACGACGGAATTCGAACACCGAGAGAGCCGCCGAGAGGCCGACTCCGACGGCGGCCGGCATGCTGACCGCAAAATGGCGGCCACTGACGGTCGTGGCGGGCTCCGAATGCCCGTGATCGCGGCCAAGCTCGTGGCGGCCGCCGCCCGTGGCGGGGCAACGCCCACCCGGCCGCGGTGGTGGCGCCGGCGGGGCGCTATGCCAATTGCTCGGTACGATTCGGGTTGGCGCGTTCGGCATCTAGCTTGCGCACCGAGTCTCCGTCCAGGTCGATGCGACTGGCGCCGTGCACGATGCGGTCACCGACCGCTCGCCGATCATCCCATGCCAGGACGACGCCGGCAGTTGCGACACCATGAGTGTCGAGGAACGCCCGTGGCGATCTTCGAGCATCTCGAGCAGTGCCAGCCGCGCCGTGCTTCCAGCAGCCCCAGGCCGAATCTTCCCCAGTTCCCGGACGTAGCCGCCGTCAGCCTTCGCCAGGCGCAATTCGCCGAGCAGCCGCGAGGACGCATGGTAGGCGACCCGGAAGCCGCGCAGCCACGCCTGGTGGCCGATCGCGGAGGCCGGAGAGCTCTTCCCGTATCCACGTTTGCCAGTGGTGGCCAGTCGTGGTGCTGGTCGACCTAGCGCCAGCCGGCCAGCCGCAGCGAGAATCCACCTGCCTAATGGCGTCCGAGAAGCGAAAGCCGGCCGCCTGCAGCGGTCGCTTCAGTCACCGCTCGCGGCGGTGATCCCACTCGGCATCTACGAAGCGGGGCAGCGGTTCGTCGGCAGTGGGTCTGGGTCTCCACCGCACAGGAGAAGTGTAGTGGAGGACCGGACCCGGCCCCCCGGGATTATGCAATTGGCACGGCGGGCCCTGCGCCCGCAGATCCGTCGCGTTCATGGAACCGGCGCAATGCTTGAAGAACGAGTTCTTTACCCAGCCGCCGAGTTTCGCTTTGAACCTTCTGGTGGCGACTGTCGACCAGCACGCCTCGGACGTGAACCCCAGTTCCAGCGCAGCGCCTACGGTCGACTGGTTGCGACGCCGCCGGCCGAGTCAAGGCGGGCGTCGCGTAGCGGTGAGTATCGCACGACTCCCGCAATCGGCCGCAATGGGACGGGGTGAGCGGTGCGCATAGCCACCTCCGGCCATGATCCGGTGGGCGGCCATCTGGACGTCGGGACGGGTGTACGCCAGGAATCGCGGTGCTGCGGGCAGCGGAGGCAGCGGTCTCTGACCCGGCCCCTGCCAACTGCATCGCGGACGGCGAAGCTACCGCTGCCGTAGGGATGAGCGTTCCCGGACCGGGCGCCGAGCGAAACCGAAACCGTGCAGTCCTTGTTTCACGTGAAACGCAAACGCGCCCGCAACCGGAAAAGCGTGGGCAGGCGGAAGCAATCCGTTTGCCAGTCGCGGCCAACATGGCTATGGTTGCAGCGGTTTCAATGGCACGGGCACGGCGAATCGTTTTTGCGAATCAGAAAGGCGGTGTAGGGAAGACCACAACAGCCGTCAATCTCGGCGCGGCGCTGGCCGTGGCCGGGAAGCGTGTGCTGCTGGTGGACTTCGACCCGCAGGCCAATTCGTCGACGAGCCTCGGATGTGATGGTGAGCAAGGCGGCAGCTACGAATTGATTACCGGCGTCTTGCCTCCCGAGGAGCTTATTCAGCATACGGCTGTTCCCGGCTACGAGGTCGTACCCTCGAGCATCAACTTGGCGGGCGCTGCCGTCGAACTGGTCAACCAGTCGCGCCGGGAGTTCTACCTCAGCGACGCCCTCAACGATTTGGACACCGCGTACGATTATTTGTTTATCGACTGCCCGCCATCCCTGGGCCTCCTCACGATCAATGGCCTGACGGCTGCTTCGCAGGTGATAATTCCTTTGCAGTGCGAATATTTCGCGCTCGAGGGGTTGAGTGAACTGTTGAAGACGATCAGGCGCGTACAGGGAACGTTGAATCCGGCGCTAACGGTCGGCGGGATTTTGTTCACCATGTTCGATGTGCGTACTCGGCTGTCCCAGGAAGTGGTGCGCGAAGTTACCGAGTTCTTCCGTCACCAAGTGTTCCGCACGATCATTCCGCGAAACGTCCGCCTTGGCGAGGCGCCCTCCTATTCGCAGCCGATTCAACTCTACGATCCCAAGTGTATCGGGGCGCGCAGCTACAACGCGCTCGCCCGGGAGGTTGCGCAGCATGGCTAAGCGAGCATCCCGCTCACCTGCGAAACGCGGGTTGGGACGCGGCCTTGGCGCCCTGATGGGCGATCAACCCGACTTTCCGTTGACCGGCGGCGTCGCCGAGATCGCCCTCGCCGAAATCGACACCCACGGTGAACAGCCGCGGCTCCGCTTCGACGAGGAACCACTCGCCGAACTGACTCAGTCGATCGCCGCCCACGGCGTGTTGCAGCCGATCCTGGTGGAGCGCATCGGCGACCGCTACCGGATCATCGCCGGAGAGCGCCGCTTCCGTGCCGCGCAGCGCGCTGGCCTGCAACGCATACCGGCGGCGATCCGGAACCCGGACGACGACGACCGGACTACCCTGGCGTTGGTCGAGAACATTCAGCGCGAAGACCTCACTCCCCTCGAAGAGGCGAATGCCTACCGCCGGATCATTGAGGCGACCGGCGTCAGCCAGGCGGACCTCGCCGAGCGGATCGGCAAGCACCGCTCGACCGTTGCCAACAGCCTGCGCCTGCTCGGGCTCCCGGAGGAAATGCGCAACGCGCTGTCGGACGGCACCATCACCGCGGGCCACGCCCGCGCCATACTCATGATCCCGGATCCAGCCGAGCGGCAGCGGTTGTTTGCGCACATCGCGCAGTATTCGGTCCGCGAGGCGGAGGCATACGCGGTGCGGGTTCGCAAGCAACTCGATTCGGGGAGCGCGGGCGCCCGCCCCGAGACTCGCCCGCAACGGCAAACCGACCCGCACCTGCGCGAGGTGCAGCAGCGTCTCATCGACGTCCTCGGCACCAAGGTAAAGGTCACCGGTAGCGTACGCCGCGGCAAGATCGAGATCGCCTTTTTCAACGCTGACGATCTGGAGCGAATCCGCAGCCTTCTCACCGGCTAGTGCCCGACGCGCCCGAGGACGTTCCCAATGTCAGGTTATCCGTGAACCTGCCAACCTCCGAACCGGTCGACCTGCGGCGGAACGCGTACCAGCCAGTGCGATCCGTGCACTCTCGATCAGCACGAGTATTCGCGTTCGTGCAGCACAAATTTGCATTGTCGAGCGCCCGATTCCATTCCTGGTCCGCATTGCGAACAACCGCGGCGCACCTCTAAACCGTCGTCCGCCAGGTCCGGCTCCGGACCGAGCGGTAAGAATGCCAGCGTCCGGATTTCCGAGCCGCACCTCCGGATGCGGCGCTGAGCAGCGGTCCATCCTGCATCCGCAACCGTTCCTTCCGCGCATCCCGGACCGACACAAATCGAGATGGGTGCAACCGTTACCGCGCACAGCGCTAGCGCAACCAAGCGGAACGCGCGTTCCTGTTGTAGGTGACGGTCCAGAATGCTATGCTATTGCTACACTTGGGCGATGGCCAGAAACTATCGGACTGGTGCGGGACTACGCAGCCGCGCTTCCCGGTGCCGCAGCCCGCGCGGCCTGGGAAGCTTGGTTTGCCTGCGCGCAACAGCCGGTTGATGCGCGAACGGTGGAGGTGACTTTCGGTGCAAATGACGCAATCGGGCTCGATGGGTGCCGCTGGGGCGATGCAATTCGCGTATCGCGAACTGCTGGCGCCGAGTATGGGGGCGGTGGGAGCCGGGATACTCCTGTTTATAACTCTGCAGTATACGGTCCTTGGCCCGCTGGGCACCGGTGGGACAATGAACTGGATCGAACGGCTGGGGTACTGGGGCCTGGTGGGCATGCTGAATTTCCCGGTGTGTTATGCGACCGGGGTGTTGGCGATGTACGTCGTCCGGTACCGGCGTCAGTACGAAATCGCGCTGGCTCTGGCGGTGATGGCGTTGCTGCTGGCGGCGTCGTGCACAGCGATCACGTTGACAGTCTACGGTCTGTTCGCGGGGGGTGGGCTACCACAGGCGTCGTTGCCGAAGGTCTACGCCCTGTCGGCCGTGAATGTCGTGGGCGGAACGGCCCTGGTTTACTACGTGATGTTTCTGCGTGTATCCGGGAAGCGGTCGGCGGAGCGTGCAGTTCCCGTGGATGCGGTCGGCGAGGAACGGCCGGGCGGCGCCGAAGCGGCGGCCGCGGGGGACACGGGGATTGCGACGGGAGAAGCACGAGCAGCGGGGCGGGAGCGCGCGGCAAAGTTGCCCGCCGACATCGAGGAGCAGCCAGCAACGGCCGGTCCGCAACAAGGGCCTCCGGCGGCGGCGGCGAGATTCTTCGACCGCCTTCCGGAGGAATTGGGTGGCGACATCATCTACCTTGCGGCGTCTGCTCACTATGTGGATGTGATCACTATGGCCGGCAGTGCGTCCATTCTCCTGCGCTTCTCCGATGCGGTTGCCGAACTCGGCGATCTCGGAATCCGCGTGCACCGTTCGTACTGGGTGGCATATCGCCACGTCCGACGAGCGGTGCGCCGCGAAGGGCGCCCTGTGCTCTTGCTCACCGGTGATCACGAGGTGCGGGTGGGACGGAACTACCTCCCGGAGGTACGAGCCGCCGTTCCGAAGGCCTGGGTGCGCGCGAGGCGGCTGGTGGCGAAGGAAGCGCCCGCGGGCGGCCGCTGACCGGAGTAGCAGCCGTGGTGGGCAGCGATGCGGTCCGTTGCGGTCGCGGGCGGATTGACAAGCAGGTATGCGGAAACTATATTCTGCAACTCCGGTAGTGTGCTTGAGTCTCGGAGAGGTGTCCGAGTGGTCGAAGGAGGCGGTCTTGAAAACCGTTGAGCCATTGTGTTCCGGGGGTTCGAATCCCTCCCTCTCCGCAACAGCCGCTCAGGGCGTGCACGACCCGGGAGAGGTGCGAGAGTGGTCGAATCGGGCTCCCTGCTAAGGAGTTGTATTCGTAAGGGTACCGTGGGTTCGAATCCCACCCTCTCCGAACGGTGCGGCGGCAGGCCGTCGTGCCATTGCCCGTGCCCATAGCTCAGTCTGGATAGAGCGTTAGATTGCGGATCTAGAGGTCAGAGGTTCGAGTCCTCTTGGGCACGCAGACGCAGCGCAATCCGTCAGCGGATTGCACCGTGTACGGAGAGATGCGAGAGCGGTTGAATCGGGCGGACTCGAAATCCGTTGAGCCGCGTATGCTGGCTCCGTGGGTTCGAATCCCACTCTCTCCGCTTCGGGGCGGCAGCGCGGCACCTGCACCGCAAACGGGGGGCGCTGGAGCCGGTCCCAGGAGAGATGACCGAGGGGCCGAAGGTGCACGCTTGGAAAGCGTGTGTACTCATAACGGGTACCGTGGGTTCGAATCCCACTCTCTCCGGAAAGCCCATCTGGTTCGTCTCCGATCTACGCTATGCTCGTCCGCCCAACCCCGTCAGGACCGGAAGGTAGCAGCGGTAAGCGACGCGGGCAGGAGCCGTAATCAATCGGCGGCGGCCAGAGGGCCTTTTTTTCTTGTGTGAGGGGCGATGGCCTACGAAGTAACCGCGACGCGCAAGCGTCCGCGCTCATTCGAGCAGATCGTGGGCCAGGAGTTCGTCGTGGCTACCCTGCGCGGCGCCATCGAGCGGCAGCAGATCGCGCACGCCTTCCTGTTCTCCGGCCCGCGCGGCGTGGGCAAGACTTCCGCCGCCCGGGTCTTGGCCCGGGCCCTGAACTGCGCCACCGGGCCGACCGTCTCTCCGTGCGACGACTGCAACGAATGCAAGGAGATAAGCGCAGGCTCATCGCTTGACGTAATCGAAATCGACGGTGCCTCCAACACCGGGGTCGACGACGTGCGGGCGATCAAGGACGAGGTGCTGTTTCCCCCGGCCGCGGCCCGCTACAAGGTGTACATCATTGACGAGGTGCACATGCTGTCCACCAGCGCTTTCAACGCGCTGCTGAAGACCATTGAGGAGCCGCCGCCCTACGTGGTGTTCATCTTCGCGACCACCGAGATCCACAAGGTGCCGGCCACCATCCGCTCGCGCTGTCAGCAGTTCACCTTTCGCCTGTTCTCCACCGACGAGATCCGCGACCGGCTCGCCGAGGTGGCCGCGGAAACGGGCCTGGAAGCGGACGACGAGGCGTTGATCTGGATCGCCAAGGAGTCGGACGGCTCACTGCGTGACGCCTACACCACGTTCGACCAGATTGTCTCGTTCGCCGGCGCCCGGCGGATCGGGATCGATGCGATTCGCGACACCATCGGCGCGCTCAGCATGGACGAGCTCAACCGGGTGGGTGCCCTGATCGGCAGTGATGACGCCAACGCGATGCTTGCGCTGGCCGACGAGATCCTGGAGCGGGGCGTGTCGGTAGAACGTTTCGTTGTCGCGCTCGCCGACTACCTCCGTTCTCTACTGCTGTTGCGCCACCGTGTAACGCGGCCGGGTATCCTGGGGTACCCGGAGGCCAGCTTCAGCGCCGAGGCGCGTGCACGGCTGTCGGTCGGCAAGCTCGAACTCGCCGGCGAGATGCTGCTCGAAGTGTATCGCAACCTGAAGCAGTCGGTTAGTCCGCGCTTCGAGCTTGAGCTGTTGCTGAGCCGGCTGGCACGTGTGATGGGCCTGGTTACCCCGGACGAACTGCTCGCCGAGGTGCACGCCATCAAGGGCGCGTTCGCCGGTGACGCCGACACCGGCGGCGGGCCGGCGGAGCAGCCCCCGGCGTCACCCGCCGGGCCACCCCGGGACGGACCGCGGCCGGCCGGCACCGCGCGGGGGAACGGTGCCGCACCGCCGGAGTCGGGTGC